>Ga0209749_1000047_pt1 | contig 237289 bp, 214 predicted proteins | sample EPASupsiteSAE347_FD_187267 | JGI IMG/M metagenome (GOLD analysis project Ga0209749, IMG submission 187267) | Bioremediated contaminated groundwater from EPA Superfund site, New Mexico - Sample SAE3-47 (SPAdes) (version 2) | ecosystem: Environmental > Aquatic > Deep subsurface > Groundwater >... | reverse complement strand
CGTCGAGGCCGATCTTGGTGCCCATCTCGCCGTTGAACAGCAGGGCGGCGGCGGCCATACGGTCGAGGTCGGTTCCCTTGCCGCCGGACTTGTTGGTCAGGCTGTCGCAATAGGCAGCGGCGCTGTAAGCCAGGAATTTGCCGGCCTTGTAGCCGCAATACATATTCGCCAGTTTCTCCTGGATGGTCTGGAAGGAGGCGATGGGTTTGCCGAACTGCACTCTTTCCTTGGCATACTTCAGGCAGAGTTCGAGGCAGCTTCTCTGGCCGCCGAGGGTACAACCGGACAGGGTGATTCTCTCAGTGCACAGACCGCTGGTGAGGACCGCGACGCCCTTGTTCAGGCCGCCGATAAGGTTCTCTTCGGGAAGTTCCATGTCTTCGAAGGTTACCAGTGCGGTGGGGGAGGTTCTCATGCCCCACTTCTTGATCTTCTCGAACTTGACCTGGCCCTTTGCCTTCTTTTCTGCCGTCTCGAAGAAGAAGGTCGAAATGCCCTTGGGACCGGCTGCGGGATCGGTCTTGGCATAGAATACCATGAAATCAGCGACGGGACCGTTGGTGATGAAAATCTTGCTGCCGTTGATGATGTACTTGTCACCCTTCTTTTCGGCCTTCGTTGCCATGCTCATGGCATCGGAACCGGCATTGGGCTCGGTGATGCCGAGGCAGCCGATCCACTCGCCCGTACAGGATTTGGGAAGGACATGGGCCCGCTGCGCTTCCGTTGCGTTTCTGCGGAAGTTGTCAAAGCACAGCGTCTGGCTTGCGCCGACGGTCATCGACAGGGCGTTGCTTACCCGGGCGATGGTTTCGTACGCCAGCAGTGTCTCTACGTAACCTAACGCGGCGCCGCCGTATTTCTCGTCAAAGACGATACCGTTGATGCCGAGTTCGCCCGTCTGTTTGAACAGCTCCTTGGGCATCTCATCGATCTCATACATGTGTTCCATCTGGGGTTCGAGCCAAGTATTTGCCCATTTTAAAACTGAATCCTCGAGCATCCTTTGCTCATCTGTAAAATTGAAATCTAACGCCATAACACTACCTCCCTTTTGTATAGAATTTATATAACCTGACGCGAGCAAGCCCAGATTGCCGGTTGCCGCTTAGGCACACCCCGGGTAACGTGAGTTTGTCCCGCATGTTGGTTACGACCCGCGTGTCATCTCAGGAATAATCAAGAAGCGATATTCTGAAGAAATATGGCCGAAAACGCGAAGGGTATATATATGAAAGCAGGTAGAGTGTCAAGGTGTTTTCTAAGAAAAATCGAGGTTGCAGGAAGGTGGGAATTGATATAAGGCTATGCCAATCGTCAGACGAGCGAAATTGTGCGAGGAGAGAAAAAAATGGGGGACAAGGGGCAGGAATCTTTTATTAAAGAGATGCAAAACAGGTTCGACAAAAAGTTGCGGGAACAAGAGATAAGCGTGATTGAACACTGGCGTGACCAATTAACAAGAGTCCTGTCAATGAAACCGGAGGGTGTCGGGGCTCTCCAGACCCAGATTAAAAAGGTGTCGGAGATGATGAACAACCGGGTGATTAATATAAAAAGGAGTCAGAGTGATTAAGGAATTATTGCTCTCCATGGGTTTATGAAAGATATTGCAAATTTTCTCTTCGAAGTAGGGATGCTGCAAAAGACCCCTCGTTCGGGATACCAGTTTCTCGGTTCCGGCTGTGAGTCGGTGGCCGAGCATATTCTGAGAACGATTTACATCGGCTACAGCCTTTGCCGGCTGGATCGGCAAGCAGATGAGCATCGAGTGCTCAAGATATGTCTTGTCCACGATCTGCCGGAAGCGCGAACCGGCGACATGAATTACGTAAATAAAAAGTATGTGGCCGTTAACGAGAAAAGGGCCGTTGAGGAACTTACGGAAACGCTCTTTTTTGGAGATGATATCGCCTCGGCCATTTATGAATTCAATGAGAAGAAAACCAGGGAAGCGCGCATTGCCCATGATGCCGATCAGTTGGCGCTGATAATACAACTGAAAGAATATGGTGATTTAGGGAACAAATACTCTCAGGAATGGATTTCATTTGCCGTAAAGCGGCTCTGTACAGAGAATGCAAAGAAACTCGCCGACAGCATTTTAAAAACGGATTCTTCTGCCTGGTGGTTTAAAGATAAGGGAGACTGGTGGATCAATGGCAAAATCAACGAGGAAGCCTAAAGGGGCATGCGGAAATTATCGCAGTCGGCATGGGGCATGGGTTGCATGTACAGCTTTTTGTATGGCGCTATTCATGATTTTGAGCCTCATATCTTGTGCGGGCGCACAGAAGCGAAAGGAGCTGGCGGACAACCATCTGAATATCGGTACGGCCTATGCGGAGGGTGGGGATTACACGGCGGCCCTTAAGGAACTCCTGGAAGCGGAAAAATACACGCCGGCAAACCCCAAGATTCACTATTATATGGCCGTTGCCTATTTTGGAAAGGGATACACTGAAAAGGCAATCGAGGAATGTGAAACGGCCGTCAGGCTAAAGCCTGATTACTCCAGTGCCTACAACTTTCTGGGGACCCTTTATTATTCCCGCGGGCAGTACGACCAGGCGATAGCCGCCTTTAACAGCGCCCTGGCCAATATCCTCTATGAGACTCCCGAGATGTCCTTGTACAATATGGGGCGGGCGTACTACAGTAAAGGAGACTATCCCCGGGCCTTGGCCAAGTACCGGGAAGCCGAATTAAAGGGTGCCAGGAGTGAACTTCTGCCCCTGATCGAACAGGAAATGGGAAAGACAAAATATGCTCAAGCCGACATCGATGGCGCCATTGTTCATTTAAAAAAAGCGACAGCGTTGGCTCCCGCTCTTGTCGAGTCTCATTATTGGCTGGGTGAGTGCTATTCCAAGCAGAAGCGAGCATCGGAGGCGAGACGGGCTTACGAAACGGTCGTCAAGCTTGCTCCCGGTTCGGATTTCGGTCTTAAGGCCAAGCAGGCCCTTCAATTGATCAATATTTGACGGCTTCGCAAGCATCCATCTTTCCTTGACAGCAACTGCAAAATAACCTACGCTCATCGATCTTTTTGAAAGGGGAGATCTTCATGGCCTCAAAGAAGCAGCGAAGAACAGCTACGGTAAAAACCAAGCAGCAAAGGAAAAAGATGAAAAAGTCGGTTCTTTTTCTCGTCATTACTGCCTTGGTGGGGTTTCTGGTTTTTTTCTTTTTGACCCTTTTTGATTATGTCTATCCACCTGTAGACGGTCAGGGCAAAGTCGCTAAGAAGAAAGACAAACAGGAAGTCACCGTTTATTTTTCCGACGCCAACGAGCGCTTCCTGGTCCCGGAAAAGAGGTTCATCCCCAGGGAGGAGCAGCCTTCCGATTTGGCCCGTGAACTTGTGAAAGTACTTTTAGACGGATCAAGAACGGGTTTTGTCAATACCTTTCCCGAAAAAGTAGAAGTTACGAATATCAAGATCGACGACGGGACAGCCTATGTCAGTTTCAATAAGAACCTCATGAAAAATCATCCCGGCGGCAGCGCCAGCGAGATGGCGACCATATATTCCCTGACCAACACCCTGACGACAAATATCCCTGCCATAAAAAAGGTAAAAATCATGATTGCCGGTAAGGAAATAGAGTCGATAAAGGGACACATAGATACCCGGCAATCCTTCATGGCCAACAGGGAATTGATCGTGCAGGCAGCAAAAGAGAAGTAGGATATAAAAGATATGCCTCCAAAATCAAAGCTGTCCAGAATCAGAAACATCGGCATTGTCGCTCATATTGACGCCGGCAAGACGACTGTCACGGAAAGGATTTTATATTATACGGGCCGGTCTCATAAAATGGGCGAGGTGCACGATGGGGAAGCGGTCATGGATTGGATGCCCCAGGAGCAGGAACGGGGAATCACGATCACCTCGGCTGTTACCGCCTGCAATTGGCAGGATTACGATATCCATATCATTGACACCCCTGGCCATGTAGATTTTACGATTGAAGTCGAAAGATGCCTGCGGGTCCTTGACGGGGCCGTGGTTGTTTTCTGTGCCGTGGGCGGGGTCGAGCCGCAGTCGGAGACAGTCTGGCATCAAGCCGATAAATATGGCGTCCCCAAGATTGCCTTTATAAATAAAATGGACAGAATCGGCGCCAATTATTTTGGAACCGTCGAGATGATGCGACGAAGATTCAATTCCATGCCTCTGCCAGTACAGATACCCCTGGGTGAAGAAGATCAGTTCCAGGGAGCTATCGATTTGATCGGGAACAAGGTCATTATCTGGGACAATAGTTCTCTGGGGGCTACTTATTCCCTGACCGAGGTGCCGTCGGACCTTCAGCCCAAGGTGCGTGAGTACCGGGACAAATTGATAGAAACAATTGCCGATCTGGACGATAATCTCGCCGAAAAGTATCTGGGTGGCTTGGAGATAACGGCGGAAGAGCTAACTGCGGCGATTCGCAGGGCCACCCTTTCCCTGCAAGTGGTTCCCGTGATGTGCGGGTCAGCACTGAAAAACAAAGGCATCCAGCCTGTTCTGGACGGGGTGATCTCCTTCTTGCCCTCCCCGGAAGATGTCCCTCCGATCAAGGGGATAAATCCCATAAGCAGATTGGAAGAGGAGAGAACCAGCAATCCCCGGGGGCCCCTCGCAGCGCTCATATTCAAGATCATGCAGGATGAGGGCAGGAAACTGTCCTATCTGCGAATCTATTCGGGACAGATAAAGGCCGGAGATGATCTCTACAATGTTTCGAAGGGAAAGAAGGAGAAGGTTTCCCGCCTGCTAAGGATGCACGCCAACAAAAGGGAGAGACTGGAGCAGGCCCAGGCAGGAGATATAATAGCCGTTATGGGTTTGAAAGAGGGCAAGACTGGGGATACGATCTGCGATGAGACGCAGCCCATTCTCCTGGAAGCCATGGATTTTTATGAGCCTGTGATCTCTCAGGCCATCGAGGCCAAAACTCCAGCCGATCAGGAAAGGGTCTCCATCGCCCTTGTCAAACTGATGGAAGAAGATCCTACCTTGCGTCTGAAATATGATGATGAGACCGCTCAGACGGTATTATCCGGAATGGGGGAACTGCATCTGGAGATTATAATCGACCGCCTGCAGCGGGAATTCAATGCCCACGTCAACATGGGCAAACCCCGGGTTGTTTACCGGGAGACCATCCAGTCTCCGGCCCTGGCAGAGGGGCGCTTCGAAAGAGAGATCGGGGAGCGCAGACATTTTGGTCACGTCCAATTGCAATTACGACCCCGGGAACGGGGCGCAGGGAACGCATATGTCGCGAGTATTGACCCGGGAATGATCCCGGAGGAATTTTATCCGGCCATAGAGGAAGGCGTCCAGGAAGCCATTATGAGCGGCGTTCTTTCGGGCTATCCGGTGGTGGATGTGGAGGTTGCCGTCAAAGGCGGTTCCTTCAAGGATGGGGAATCATCGGCCCTGGGATATAAAATTGCCGCTTCCACTGCCTTCCGGGATGGTTGTTCTCATGGAGACCCCCTGCTGCTGGAACCGATAATGGTGGTGGATATTATTACCCCCAGCGAATTTATGGGAGATGTCATCGGCGACATCAATGCGCGGCGCGGGGAGATCCAGTCCATAAGCCCAAAGGGACCGGTCAGTGAAGTCCAGGCAAAGGTTCCCCTCCGGGCGCTCTTCGGTTATTCAACGGATCTTCGCTCGGCAACCCAGGGGCGGGCAATCTTTTCCATGCGTTTTCTCGTCTATGACAAGGCATAAATATGGGTTGGATGAGGCCAATTCGGCAATTCATTAAAATTCTATCCGGAATCTACCAGAAAACCATCGTTCAAGTAGCAACTATTACCCTGGCGATTCTCTTTATGAGCGCCCTGGCGGTTCATTATTTTGAATACATCCAGACCGGTTCAAATATCAACACCCTCTGGGATGGAGTCTGGTGGGCCATTGTGACCATGGGGACAGTCGGTTATGGAGATAAGTATCCCATCACCACAGGCGGGAGGATGGTGGGGATATTTCTGATTTTCACCGGCGTAGGCCTGATGTCGCTATTTACCGCGACTATTGCGTCGGCCTTTGTAGAAAGAAGAATGAAGGAGGGCAGGGGATTGGAGACCGTCAAAGCTAAGGAACATATAATTATCTGCGGATGGAACCAGCACACTGATAACGTAATTCAGGGTCTTACAACCTACGGCGCCATGAGGGAGAAAACCATTGTATTGATCAACCAATTGACCGTGGATGAAATTGAAACCCTGCGGCCAAAATACAGCCGTTACAACCTGAAGTTTCTACGGGGTGATTATGTTCATGAGGAGGTATTGCTGCGGGCCAATGTTTCCCAGGCCATGTTTGTTCTGATCATGGCGGATCAATCAGGGGGGCATCTCCGCGAGCGCAGTGATGAAAGGACCACTCTGGCGGCCTTGACCGTAAAATCACTTGCTCCTCAGGTCAAGACAATCGCCGAACTCCTGGATGGAGAAAGTCGCCCTCATCTCAAGCGGGCCAACGTTGATGAGATTGTTGTCCGGGGTGAACATGTCGGCTCCCTGCTTGCCAGCGCTATTAATTGCCCGGGACTTCCCAGAGTGATATCCAGTATCGTTTCTCTTGGCGACAAGAACAAACTCTGGAGGTTGCACATCCCCAGCGTGTTTGTTAACAAGCCGTTTAAAGAATTGTCGTCATATTATCGAAATAAGGAGCATGCTATCCTCATCGGGATCATGAAGGAAAAAAAGGCTATTAAGTTGGAAGATATTCTCTCTGACAATACATCGATGATTGATACCTTTATCAGGGAAAAGATCCGGGAAGCAAAGAAGGAATTTTCCGTGGAAAAGGATGCAGTCAAGATCAATATCAATCCTGATGATGATTATGTCATTGCGGCGGACGATCTGGCGGTTGTCCTTTCCCGGTCCATGCCTGAATTATAAACAACGCATGCATTATAAAGAGGCCTATCCATGCAGGATGACGAGATTTTATTAAAAGAACCGGAAATTTTCAGGGACCTCTCACCTGACCAGATCAGGGAGATCCTGGGCATTGCCCGCCGTGTATCGTTCCCCGCCGGGTCAATCATCATGAAGGAAGGCGATATTGGCGACACCATGTATATCATGATGGAGGGAACGGTCGAAGTGGTGAAGAGTCTGATCCTCGGTGACTTTGATGACGACGAACAAGACACAGTGAACAACAAAGTGTTTACCCGGCTCGATGCCCGTGATCATGCGGTATTCGGAGAGATTGCCCTTCTCGAAGCACAGAAGCGGACAGCTACAATCAAGGCCGTCACTGACTGCGCTCTCTATGAAATCCGTAAGGATGATTTTCTGAACCTGGCAGAGGGAGACTGTGCGCTGGGATTCAGAATTCTTTTGAATATGGCAAGAATCGTCAGCACCCGCCTGAGGAAATCAGATGAAGAAACAGTCAAGCTGACCACGGCCCTCAGTATCATTCTGAAGGAAGCATAATCGTAAAGGCCTATGGCGATGACAGAATTCATGCCCATTTTTTCTGTAACCGACGGAATGATAGAACTTTCAGACTGGGTTCCCGGTCCCCTCCTCGACAAGGACAAGCTCCTGAAAAGCATTTTCCGGATCAGCGACTTGCTGACTGTTCAGGCCAATCAGGATGAGATACTTGCAAAAATACTCGATGAACTGATTGACGCCATCGGTTTTGACCGGGGGATCATCCGGCTGTTTGATGACTCACAACAGTACCTGGTGGCGAGAGTATTAAAGAATTACAGCGAAGACGAAGTCCTAAGGGCCTTTGCGACACCATTAAATATAAATGAACATGAATGTCTGGCCACGAAAGTAGCGCGATCGGGAGAGCTGATTACCATTAGAGATGCCGCCACGGATCCGAGAATAACGCATACCGACAGGATGCTTACTAAAATTGTTGATCGTGGTTCCATCGTCTGTGCGCCGCTGAGGATCGGAGATCATGTTATCGGCACCATTGCCGCTTGGCGTAAGGAAGAAATTCATTTTTTTGCCGAGGAGATTGATCTCTTTCTTACCTTTTCCAACCAGGTCAGCGTTATCATTCATAATGCCAGGCTTCTGGAGACAAATGCCGAGAAAATCCGTCAGTTGATGATTCTTCAAGAAGCGGTTTCCGGGCTTAATCAAAATTATTCTCTTGATAACCGTATTCTTGAAATTGTAATCGGCAGCGCCCTGAAGATTGCCAATGCTGAACGCGTCATGGGTTATGTCTGGGATATTGAAAGAAATCGATGCCTTGTTAACGATGGAGAACATATCTTCATTGTAGGCAAAGAGGAATGCGATGAAAAGATCGGCGCAAGCATTATCAAAGAAGCGATTGAAAGCGATACAATAGTTATGAGGCGGACTTCCGGTGAAGAAAATCAGCGGATCATGTTTGCAGGATTTCTATCAGAAATTGCCATTCCTTTCCAAATCAAGAATAAATTCATCGGCGCCCTCTATCTCGCAAAGCAGAAGGGTAGTTATACCTCCGATCAGATAAACATTCTCGATGTCCTGGTTAAAAATGCCGCGACGTCCTACGACAACGCCATTATGCATTCCCTGCTCTCCCGGGAGGCGGAAAGTCTAAAGTCGGAGGTTGAGAAACTCAAGGAGCGGGAAGACCATCTCATGGGTTTCCACGATATCCTCGGCAAATCACAAAAAATGATTGATATATTTCACATCATTGCTGATGTGGCGGGTCATGATACAAATATTCTTATCCAGGGAGAAAGCGGAACGGGCAAGGAGCTTATTGCCCGGGCTATTCACCGGCATTCTCATCGCAATCTGAAACCTTTCGTGGACGTCAACTGTGCAGCTATACCCCCGACGCTCCTCGAGAGTGAACTTTTCGGCTATGAGGCAGGCGCCTTTACCGATGCGAGGAAAAGAAAAATCGGACTCCTCGAATATTGCAATGGAGGAACGATTTTGCTCGATGAAATAGGTGAGATGCCTATTCAGCTTCAGGCAAAATTTTTGCGGATGCTTGAGGACGGACATATCAGGCGTCTGGGAGGAAATGAGAATATTCCCAACGACGTTCGCTTTGTGTTTTCTACCAATCGTGATCTCGGCGACATGGTAGCCAAGGGAACCTTCCGCGAAGATCTGTATTATCGGATAAGTGTCGTTCCGGTCATGATTCCTCCTTTGCGGGAACGGACTGACGATATAATTATGCTGGCCCGTTATTTCGTCCAGGAATTCAATAAAAAATTCAGCAAACGTGTCAAGGGATTCACAAGAGACGCTGAGGTTATTCTTCAGACTTATCCATGGCCGGGAAACGTAAGAGAATTGAAAAATATAATTGAAAGGATCATGATTTTAAAAAGCTTGGGAACAGTTATCAATCCTGAGAATATGCCCGCCGAATTAAAGTCACTGGATCAGAAAGGCGTCGAGATTAAAATTGAACCGTTCCTTCAGCAGTTGCCATTGGACGGGATTAATTATGATGCAGTCACAGATAAAATCGTTAAAGATGTCAAAGCAAAAATATTGAAAAACGCCCTTATCAAGTCTTCCGGAAACAAGTCAGAGGCAGCTAAGCGCTTAGGCATCTCCCGGTACAAATTCATCAGAGAACAAAAGAAGTTTGATGACCTGACCCCATAGCTCTCCCGGGGTTCTCTTGTGTGCGGATAACGCACGCACCGTGCGAAAGGTGCACGCATTGCCGAAGGCCGCTATCAGGTAACTTCCACACTTCCCTATATTGCATGTGTTCGATTATCGCACACCAGCCCTGTGCCACTTTCCCTTCTGTTTAATAATCATTTTATAAAAAGAGGGATAATTCTGCGTTTATAACTAATATTATATCATGTAATACCAATAATAATGTATCTATTATCTTTGCAGAATTTCTTTAATATTCATAATTTTTATAATGGCATCGAAGTTGCACACATTTGAAGAAAATGAAAAACAGATTCAACAGATGAGCGAGGAAGAGAGAAATCATTCACAGCAGGGCTCAGGTGGAAAAGAAGGTTTTGGAAATATCAGGCTTGACAGGCAAAAAGTGCATGATTTTTTTCTTTCTTTAGATAGCGGTGAAGTTAAAAAAAAGTTAACCATGGATGAAACGGGTGATCAAGTAACCAAAGAGGTGATAGAAGACAAGAGTTTTACCTTCTTTCTGCCTGAGTAGTCCTGCGGTAAGAGTTGATTTTTAATGTCGGTGGGTGGTTTTGATCCCTCCTTTCCGCCCACCGACCCCCTTTTATGGGCGATCTGAAAGGGAACAATAGATAGTAACCCCTTTCAGTTTATATACAGGCGGATGGTTTAAGTCCCTCCTTTTCCATCCGCCTTTTTTTATACATTAAATCTGAAGAGTGCAATATCACCATCCCTGAGTTGATAATCCTTACCTTCCGAGCGGATCAGGCCTCTGTCTCTGGCTTGGGTCATGCTGTCCACGGTGAGGAAATCGGCATAATGCAGAATTTCAGCCCTGATAAATCCCCTTTCCATATCACTGTGAATCTTGCCCGCCGCCAGCGGCGCACGTGTTCCCTGGGGAATTGTCCAGGCGCGTAATTCCGGTCCTACGGTGGTGTAAAAAGTAATCAACCCGAGCAGCTTGTATCCCTCCCTGATAAGACCCTCCAATCCCGATTCATGGAGGCCCAGATCGGCAAGGAATGCTGTCCGTTCATCCGCCGCCAATTCAGCTATTTCCGCTTCCAGATCTCCGCAGATTGTTATAACCGATGCTTCCTCCTTTGCGGCTATTCCTTTAACTACTTGTATATAATCCTGTTCGCCTTTCAAAACCGCTTCGCTGACATTTGCTACATAAAGAACCTTCTTATCGGTCAATAAGTGGAGATCTTTCAATACGGTAGATTTATCCTCCCCGAGAGAGAGATTGCGGCAAGGAATCCCCCTTCCCAGTGCATCCTGAAGAATACGTATCAGCTCCATATCCTGAGCCGCTGATTTATCGCCGGCCTTGATCTTCTTGTCGACTACGGAGAGACGTTTTTCCAGAGTCTCCAGGTCGGCAAGCAGCAATTCCGTGTTGATGATCTCAATGTCGCGCACCGGATCGACCATCCCGTCAACATGGACAACATCAGGGTTGTCAAAGCACCTGACAATATGGACGACAGCATCCACTTCCCTGATATGACCAAGAAACTTGTTCCCCAGTCCCTCGCCGCGGCTCGCTCCTTTGACAAGACCGGCAATATCGAGGAATTCCATGGTCGTATGTGTCTTTTTCGGGGGGTGAAGAATTGCGGCAATCTGATCAAGACGGGGATCTGGAACGGCAACCATGCCAATATTAGGATCGATGGTGCAGAATGGATAATTGGCCACCTCCGCCCCTGCGGCGGTAAGGGCGTTGAAGATGGTTGATTTTCCAACATTGGGAAGACCGATAATACCACAGCGAAAGCCCATTAGTAGCCCCCTTTCTCTTTAACGAGTTGCTTCAGCATCGACGTAGGCGGGTGGAGTTGATTAACGTGTATGGAAATAAAAATCAATGCCTTTTATATCTCTCCCCCTGAACCGGGCAGGGAGACAGGGGATATTTTTATTGACAAGCAGAGACATCCACCGTAAACTTCATCCCATTGAAAGCAGTGCCTTGCCAGATTACAAGTACCCAAAGCGATAAAATGAGAACCGTTTAATGGGACGAATAATAAAATTGCCAGTGACAATCGGCGTCTATTGGATCGAGGTCCCAGAAGCTGACCTGCGTGTGTTGTGTGGATGTCCTGGAGATAGCGTCAAGCATCTTATCAAGAATGGTTTGATTCGAACCAGCGTCAAGGACGGGGTAGTGTTCGAGTCTGGGCCCAACGCGATTCTGTTATCCGATGTTATCCTGCAAAACGGCGAGTTCTGCAATCTGGCTGAATTCCCCGTACTTCAAATGCTCTACCGCCAAGGCATGATCCTGCCTGACCATCCTAATAACAGCGGTGAAAAGCCTTTATTAATAGGATCTTTAGAGCAGGTCGAAGCTCAAAAGCAGTACATCTACCGAGGCAATTACGGCCTGATTTCCCAAGAGGAAATAATTCAGGCGGGAATCGACGAGCAGACAGCTGCTGATATGATGAAACTGAAATTGAGGTTTGCCTTCGGTCGAATCAAACCTTCCAGTGAGCTTCTGGATACCAGAGCCGTCGTTAATGACCAAGTAGAGCTAAAAAACAGGGTATTCATATCCCGAAAATCGGAAAACGTCTTTGAATTCCAATATGAGGGAGAAACGGAGGAAGTAGATCTTAATCTCAAAAATGGCGAGATATATAAATCAGCCTACCCACTCAGCTTTCAAAAAATCAAAAGAGAGTTTTTCGGAGTGATTCATTCCGGCGAAGGTGACGGATGGGACATTAGCTGTCCAAGCATGTCTAGCATTCTCATGTACCATGGTAATATTTACCTGATCGATGCTGGTCCCAATCTTTTTTTTAACCTGACCGCACTTGGTATCGGCGTTAGTGAGATTGAAGGTGTTTTCCTGACCCATGCCCATGATGACCACATAGCCGGAATTGCCGCTTTAATGCGTTCCGGTAAGAAAGTTAAGTTTTTTTCCACGGCGTTGGTTCGCACCTCGGCGGAAAAGAAAATTTCGGCTCTCTTGTCTATCGAAGAAGAGTGGTTTGCAGACTTCTTTGAGATCCATGATCTGGAATTCGATACCTGGAACGATATTGACGGCCTTGAAGTTATGCCGCGCTTTTCCCCTCATCCTCTGGAAACCAACACCTTCGTTTTTCGAGCCCTTGGTCCCGATGGATATAAATCCTATTCCCACCTTGCCGACATAGTTTCAATGGCTGTCCTGAAGGGAATGGTGGTGGATTCCGATGCTGAGCCAGGAATCAAGCCATCTTTTTTCGAGCGAGTCCGGGGCGAATATCTTGGGTTTGCCGATTTAAAAAAAATCGACATCGGCGGTGGTATGATCCATGGTTTAGCCGAGGATTTCCGTCAGGATGAATCGACCAAGATAATTTTTGCGCATCGCGCCGCCATTCTTACAGCTGAGGAACGGGAAATCGGATCCAACGCTTCTCATGGGGCAACCGATGTGCTCATTCCAGGCAATGCGGACCTATCTTTGCGAAGCGCTTTTTCCTTGCTCAGAAGTTCTTTCCCAAGCATCTCCCTCCATCATTTGAGAACGCTGATCAACAATGCTATCGTCAGTTTCAATCCCGGTTCGATCATTATCCGGGAAGGTGAAATCTGCCCGCATATGGTACTGATTCTTACCGGTACTGTCGAGAAGATCCAATCCAGAACGAATGATTGCAGTCATCTGGCATCGGGGGCGATTATCGGTGAACTTTCCGCTTTGAAAGACGAGCCGTCGCTTGCCACCTATCGCTCCATCGGCTTTGTTAGCGCGCTATTGATTCCCTCGGTACTGTTTAAAAAAATCGTTGCCAAGGATGATGCTTTGGAGATAATCAGGGATACTCGTGAAAATAGGCAATTCTTGCTTTCAACAGGCCTATTCGGGGAAGATGTGGCTTCTCCCATGCAGGACAAGATTATCGCCCTCCTGAGAAAACGCCGCTTCGAGAAAGGCAGTTTCCTATCCCACGATGACCTATCTTATCTCAATGTAATCATAACCGGTAATGTGACAACTATGGTGGGTGATGAGTTAATTGACACCCTGGGCCCTGGTGATTTCCTGGCTGAGGAAAGTGGGGTTTTTAATATCCCCTGCATGTACCGGATCCGCGCAGACGAGGATACGGAAGTCTATCAAATCAAAGGAGAAGTTCTCCGGGAGATACCTATCGTGATGTGGAAATTGCTTGAATCTTACCAGAAAAGAGTCATGCGCATAATCCATTCCCGCGATGAGCGCCATGTTTTTATTTGGAGGGACGAATTCAGGGTGGGTGTTTCAACAATCGATACACACCATAAAAGATTGTTTGAAATTGCCAACAGCATCTTAGAATCACTAAGTTTTGGAACGGATGCAGCGGCCCAGGAGAACGCCTTCTCATCCCTCGCGGATTACACCCATTATCACTTTAGCGCCGAGGAGGCATTCATGGCGCAGTACCACTATCCGCTCAGCCGGGAGCATGAGGATCAGCACGAAAAGTTGACAGACATCGTTGCTGACGTAATAATGAAGAGGCGGCAGGGCATAGTAATAACAGCTGAGGTTATAAAAACCTTTCTGGAAAACTGGCTGGTGCGGCATATCCTGATGGATGATAAGCGCATGGGCGATTTTTTGAATACTAAGGGAGTATATTGAAGAAGTCCCGGAGAACGATCATACAATGACCGGCAACAGACTTAAAGATCTTGAAACGGTGGCGCGGGAACATATTCTAACAGTCCTCCGGAATAATCACGGGAAGATCGATGGCGAAGGCGGCATTGCGGCCATCCTTGGGCCTGTCAAAAAACACAAAACCTATCGTTGAAGTAATAAACAAGAGAACGGGAAAAGAAACGTAAATGAATTGAATGAATGTGAGGCTCTTCGTGGAGGCAGATGTGGTTATGGTGTGAGCTGCCTGTGACTGTTTTTTCAAGAAACCGCCAATACTGCCTACGAACTGGCGGAGACACAAGGAGCAGTTGTAGTATCCTGATGAGTTGACAGGGAAAGGAGTTGTCAATGGAGATCATGTTGCAGCGATTGACAAACGCTATAGTCGGGAAATATGGATGCCTGAGCCGGTTACTGAGAGTGCTGGGCATAGTCGTCATGGTCGCAGTGCTTATCGCACCCGCCATCGTCTCCGCTGCTGACGCACCTCGTCGGCCGAACATTGTCATCATTCTCGGCGACGACCTGGGATTTGCCGACATGGGCTCGTTCGGCAGCGAGATCAAGACGCCCAATCTCGACTCGCTGGCCAGCGAGGGTGTGCGTTTCTCCAATTTCTACACGCATGCAACCTGCTCGCCCACGCGATCCATGCTGCTGACCGGTGTCGATACCCATTTGAACGGTCTGGGGAACATGGACGAGTGGTCGGCGCCCAACCAGTGGGGCGTGGACGGCTACGAAGGTTATCTCAACGACCGGGTGGTCACGCTGCCTCAGGTGCTCAAGGATGCCGGCTATCACACCTACATGGTCGGCAAGTGGCACATGGGCAAGACACCCAAACAGATCCCTGCCGCCCGAGGCTTCGAGCGCGACTTCTCGCTCCTCGACGGGGCGGGCAGCTACTGGGACATGACTAATTTCGCCGCAGTGGCGCCAAAATCGGTCTTCACCGAGGACGGGCGCTATCTGACAAAACTTCCCGATGATTACTATGCGACGAAGACCTACACCGACAAGCTGATCGGCTTCATCGATGCCAACCGTGGCGACGGCAAACCCTTCTTCGCATATGTCTCCCACCAGGCGCCCCACGACCCGTTCCACCTGCCGAAGGAGTGGCGATCCCGTCATATCGGCGAGTACGACAAGGGTTGGGACGCGGTGCGGCAGGCCCGGCTCAAGCGGCAGATCGAGCTCGGCATCCTGCCTGCGGGAACGCAGCTCTCCGAGCGGATGTGGTTCATTCCCGATCCGATCGTGCTGGCTCCTGCGGCCCAGGCCATTCTCGGGAAGAAGATGGAACTCTACGTCGGCATGGTGGAAAACCTCGACTTTCATGTCGGCCGGCTCATCGACTATCTCAAGAAGATCGGCGAGTACGAGAACACGATCTTTATCGTGTTCGGCGACAACGGCGCCGAGGGGACCGATCTCTTTAAAATGATTGCAGGCAACCCGGGCACGCGCGATTACCTCTTCGCAGCGATCAACTGGTCGCAAACCCATCCCAACGCGTGGGGCGATCCGGGCTCCTACGTCGGCTATGGCCCGATGTGGGCGCAGGTGTCGATGACGCCATTCAGTCAGTACAAGGGCTGGATGGCTGAAGGCGGAATCCGGAACGCGCTCATCGTCAGCGGACCGGCCGTCAAACGGCCTAAGGGGAGCATCAACCAGGGGCTCATGCATGTGGCCGATCTCATGCCGACGCTGCTCGAGATCGCCGGCGCCGGGTATCCGAAGACCCGCGACGGACAAGAGCTGCAACCGCTCATGGGCAAGTCATGGGGCCGGGTGCTGGCAGGACAGGCGGAGTCGCCGAGGGTGGAGCAGGACTATCTCGCCTGGGAAATTTTCGGCAACCGTGCGGTGCGGCAGGGGGACTGGAAACTCCGCTGGGGTTACAGACCCTTCGGCAAAGGCGACTGGGAGCTTTTCAACCTCGCGGCCGATCCCGCCGAGCGCAAAGATCTCGCCGCAGAGCGCCCCGACAAGGTGAAGGCGCTTTTGGCTCTCTGGGATGATTATGTCCGGAAGAACAACGTGATCCTGCCGAGCCGTTCCATGTTCGAGACTCTGGACGATCAGCTCCCGAAGCGCGTCCCGGACGATGCCGGCTACCCTCCACTGCTCTACAAGCGGCAGTTCGTGCCGCCCAAGGACATGGTGGCCGATCCCAAGCCGTGAGCGTTGCAGATCATAATCTATCAAAAAGGAACGGAGATCTCATGAAAAATGACGAAGGTTTGATGAAACCGGTTGCATGGTTGTGGTTGGTCATCGCAACGATAATATTTATGGGCGCGCTCTTTCCGTCCCAGACTTGGGCCCAGACTCCGGCGCGCTTCTACTGGAAGACTCTATCGAACGCAAATGCAGTGCCGCTCATCGTAACGTCGATGAGCGGCAATACAAATCCATTCGACCCCGGCCATAACGTGACGCCGGGTGCGAAATTTGACGCTACAATGGCCTTGGCTGGCTATGCGCGCACCTTTTCTCTGTTCGATCGCGCGGCCGTGGCTGCGATTATCCTGCCTATGGGGCGCGTCTCAGGTGATGTCACAGTGGCCGGCAGGACATTCAACCAATCGACTAACGGGTTTGGCGACCCGATGATCGAATTCAACATAAATGTTTTCGGCCCGCCGGCACAGAAGAACATTCCCGATGTCCTGCGTTATGAGCCGGGGTTCTCCATCGACCTGCTCGCCGATCTGGCGCTGCCGATCGGCCAGTACAACAGCAGTCAGCCCCTGAACCTCGGCCAGAACCGCTGGTATGGACGTATCGGCATGCCTATCATCTGGCAACTCGGCCCCTGGGTGCCGGGACGGCGCACGACCCTGGAGCTCCTGCCCGCCGTATGGCTTTTCGGAAACAATGACAACTTTGTGGGGAAAACCTTGAAGACCGACCCAATGTTCCAGTTGGACGGGCACTTGACGCGCGACTTAACCGAACACTTCTGGGCGTCGCTCGACGGTGCTTGGTACACAGGCGGCCAGGCGACCATTAACGGCGATTCGGGGACAAAGCTCAACAACCTCGGCTTCGGACTAACGCTTGGGTATCAGATCAATGACAACCTGAACCTCACCGCAGGCTACAAGTCTACCGTTAACGACAACTCCCCCGGAGACCTTCGCATGGACGGTTTCATGGTCTCCCTCGTGTTCGGCTGGCACCCGCTCCTCGAAGGCGCACGACGGCTGAAGGGAGAAGGGAAGTAGGACAGCGGCGACAGCTAGTCGGACCTGGCCCATGGGCGACAGATGATTGAGGTGTTCAGCACAGTATGGCCCTCAATGCCGAAAGACGTCAGCATTAAGCACGAGGACGGAGACCATGCATGGGGCAGTAAACTCTTCGAGGGCATGGAGATCATTGCTCACCGGTCGATACCTGAACGCATGAAGCGTGTCGCCAATACGGAGGAGACAGAGCAACTGCTACACATTGCAACTGATGCCTCCACGCTCCAGGGGCTCCACCCCGGTGTCGCGGTTGCAGGGCTGCAGCTGAAAAATCTACTCAAGATTGTCATATTGGCAACTACCCTATTTCTCACGGTAATGGTTGTGCAAGGCCAGGCGAAATCCGATATGTTTCATGAATATAAGGGATATGCCGGTTCCAAGAGCTGCATTGAATGTCACGAGAAGTTCTATAGCCTATGGTCCACATCACGCCATGGCTTGGCCATGCAACCGTACAATGCCGAATTTGCGAAAACCCAGCTCACAACCCAAGTCAGCGACGTAGTGATCGGCAAACTCAAGTATCGCGTCGATCTCACCAAAGGCCTGGTCAGAGAGACAGGAACGAAGGTGGCCAAACAGTATAGAATCGAGCATGTTCTGGGCGGCAAGAACGTCTACTATTTCTTGACACCCTTCAAGAGGGGCCGGCTCCAGACTCTGCCTGTGGCTTATGACGTGCAAAAGAAAGCCTGGTTCGACACGGCAGCCAGCGGCATACGCCACTTCCCGGGAGCGGACAGGGATCAGCCGGTTAGCTGGAGAGACTCGGCCTACACCTTCAACACCGGCTGCTATAACTGCCACGTGAGCCAGCTTTCGACCAATTACAACCCGAAGACCGACGCCTACAAAACAACCTGGGCAGAGCCGGGCATCAACTGCGAGACCTGCCATGGACCATCGGCAGGGCACAATCGGGTCATGAAAGAGACGCCCAAGGGACGACAACCGAAGGAGCTGAAGATCATCAGCGTCAAGAAGTTTACTCCCGATCAGCATAACGCCGCCTGTTCCGGATGTCACGCCAAGGCTGCTCCGATCACAGACGTTTATCCACCGGGGGATCGCTTCTTCGACCACTTCGATCTTGTTACCCTGGAGGACCATGACTTCTACCCTGATGGCCGTGACCTCGGTGAAAACTACACTTACACCTCTTGGCTCATGAGCCCGTGCGCCAAGGCAGGGAAGCTCAATTGCGTTAGCTGCCACACATCGAGCGGACGCTATCGCTTCACGGCGAAGGAAAAGGTAAACGATGCCTGCCTGCCCTGCCATGAGAAACACGTGAAAAATGCCCCCGCCCACACCCGGCACAAGTTGAATAGCCCGGCGAACAAGTGTATTTCCTGCCATATGCCCATGACCTCTTTTGCCCGGATGAACCGCACCGACCACTCGATGCTGCCGCCGACACCCGCAGTTACCATCGCCTACAAGTCACCCAATGCCTGCAACCTCTGTCACACTGATAAAGACGCTGCCTGGGCAGACAAATATGTCCGCCAGTGGCGCCTCCGGGACTATCAGGCGCCGGTGCTCAAACGGGCAGGACTTATCGATAGCGCCCGCAAACGGGACTGGAAGCAACTGCCCGCAATGCTTGACTATATTGCCAGCAAGGACCGCGGCGAGGTCTTTGCGACCTCGCTCATCCGCCTTATCTCCCCTGTGCAGGACCCAAATGTTCTTGCCACTTTGCTCACCGCGGCGAAAGACCCGTCGCCCCTCGTACGTGCTGCAGCGGTCCGGGGACTGTCATTGATAACGACCAGGGAGAGTCTGCAGGCCCTGATCGAAGCCACAGGCGATGAGTACCGGCTGGTAAGGGTTCGAGCCGCGGCCGGGGTCGCGACATTTCCGAGAATGGTTGCACAAGGCGTCTATGAGGAGCAACTGAAAAAGGCTAACCAGGAATATCTCGCCTTCATCATGGCCCGGCCCGACCAGTGGACGTCCCATTACAACGTGGGCAACTACCAGCTCAGCCGCGGCAAGATCAGGGAGGCCGTCGCCTCATACCAGGCAGCACTGAAGCGCGAGCCCCAAGCGGTCATGGCCATGGTAAACTCATCCATCGCCTATGCACAGATGGGAGAGAGCGCCAAGGCAGAGAAATTCCTGCAAAAAGCTCTTAAGATAGCTCCTGATAATGCGGCGGCAAACTTCAATATGGGGCTTATGAAGGCAGAGAATAACGATCCGAAAGGGGCAGAGCAGTATCTCAAGAAGGCGCTGAAATCAGATCCCCGGATGGCCCAAGCCGCCTACAATCTCTGCATTATTACGTCACAAGAGAGCCTCGGCGAGGCGGTGACCTGGTGCCGGAAAGCAGTTGAACTTAGACCGCATGATCCAAGATATGCTTATACGCTGGCGTTCTATCTAAACCAGAAGGGAGAGAGGGACGAGGCGGTCAAAACTTTGCAGGGAGTCGTAGATAAATATCCGGGGCACAAAGATGCCCGAATGCTTCTCGGGGAAATAACAACCAAAGGAGAAAAATCCACAAAATAATTTCAGGGATTTAATCTACTGTTCTTAACAAGCAGCCATAAAGATGGTAAGCAATCACCAGAAGGAACTCAGGACAGAGGCGTCCGCGAAGTAGGGAGAGTCCAAGAGAAACTGGGACTATCCGTGTTCTTCCTTTCTGGTATGTTTTCTGATATATGTTTCGATGTCAAGTCATCTCAAGAGTGACTGTAAAAAATCTAAGGAAAAAGGAGATCATCAAAATGAAACTTATCAAGGCGGTCGTTTTTCTGGTTGTTACTATGTTCATAGTGGCGCCGGCCTTCGCCCAGAACGCTCCGGCGGACAATATGCAGATCCTGCGCGACAAGATCAAGGCAGACAAAAAATTTGTCGTGGCGGAAAACATGCAGCTTACTGAATCCGAGGCCAAGGGGTTCTGGCCGGTGTATGATGCCTACCAGAAGGATCTCGGTAAGATCAACAAGCGCATAGTGACGATGATCGAATCCTATGCCGATGCGTACAACGGGAACTCCCTGGACAATGCAAAGGCGAAAAAGCTGACATCCGAGTTCCTCGCTATTCAGACGGACGAAGTGAAACTGATGCAGTCCTATGTACCAAAGCTGAGCAAGGTGCTGCCGGCGGCTAAGGTTCTCCGTTACCTGCAGATAGAGAACAAGATCCGGACGCTCGTTAAGTATGAATTGGCTGTCCAAATACCGCTGGTTCCGGGAAAATAACCAAACCACGCCCTGCGATCGGTGACAGTTTTTTAAAGGAGGGTTACAATGATGCGAAGAATTATGTTGTTCCTAGTTATTGCTGTGTTCCTAACAGGATGTGGTTCATATTACAAAGTGACCGATCCAGCTTCCAAAAACATTTACTATACGGAAGATGTTGACCAGATGAAAAGCGGAGCCGTCAAGTTTAAGGATGTCAAGACGGGCGGCCAGATTACCCTTCAGTCCTCCGAGATCAAGGAAATCGACTCCAAAGAATTCGAAGCGGGGATTAAATCCGGCAAGCCAGAAGGGACAAAGTAGGCACTGTAAATCAGGATGAACGGCGCCCGATCCTTTAGCGGAAAATACTGACGTCATGGATCGTAAATATCACGGAAACAGTCGCCTCGTGGCTATGTGTGCAGGTTGGTCCAACGGTATATGCTGTTATTATAAATGAGGCAATCCCTTCATTTTCTGGTTGTCTTTTTGATCTTCATGGCGTTGGTGTCGGGTGTGGCGCAGGCTGGCGATGATGATTTAACTGTCGTTGCTGCCGACGACACCAGCAAGGTTAAACAGCGAGGAAGGATTGAGCTGAAGCGGGAGGACACTAGCCGTGGCACACCTGAGGAAACCACCAAGACATTGCTGAAAATATCTGCCTTCCTGGATGGCCCAATTTCCATGCTTCGCCTTGAATTGCCATTCCCGGATGAAAAGACGGATTTCTGGGGGGATCCCTTCAATCCTCGTCTCGGGGACATCAAAACTAGAGTAGGATTTAAAGCCCTACGTTTTTACGACATCCCCCTTTCATCCTTTATCGAGGTCACGTTCCCGACGGCCAATCCGGAAGATCTCGGCAGCGGAAAATATCAGCTCTCCGTGGGGCTGCGGGCATCCATACAGCTCTATGATTCATTGATAATATCGATACCTAACAAGCTGTCTTTTGATTCGCAGATACAACAAGTCGTCTCGGTGGCAGGCGATGCAAACCGGAAGAATATCAATTACACAAAGTTTGAAATAGGATTGAAATCGACGTGGCAAAAGCAATACTGGGTGAAATTGACGGCAAAGCCCGTATTGGATTGGGAACAGGACGCCAAAACAGGTGCGGTGGCGGAGCTTGAAATCGGATGGAACATAAACCGGCATTGGGACGTATGGATCATGAGCGGCGTGCGGATGTGGGGTGAAGGCGTTCCAAGTACCTATGAGGAGCGTGTCAGTATCGGAGTGGCGTTTATGTACTGATCAGTTCCATAGTTCTCCAATATGCAGAGAAGGGTTTAATTATATGAACAGAAATGGAGGTGTAAATAAATGGATAGTTGTCAACTACATGAGGAGGACAAAATGAAAGCGAATCGGATGGGAAGGTTGACTTATGTTGCAGGACTCGTCGTCATAACTCTTGTACTGGCAGCGCAGCCGGTTTGGAGTCTGTCGAAGGAATCAAAGCAAAATGACGTGAAGAAAATGGCCAACGAAACCTTGGCGCGGCTCTATAAGGTCCAACCCTCAGCCAAGAAGGTTGTTGAGGGGGCAGCCGGCTACGCCGTATTCAGCAACTTCGGCATGAAGATCTTCGTTGCCGGGGGGGGAAGCGGAAAGGGCATGGCCGTAAACAATCAGACGAAGAAAGCGACCTATATGAAGATGGTGGAGGTCCAGGCGGGGCTGGGGATGGGCATCAAGAAATTCCGGGTCGTGTGGGTTTTCGAATCACAGGCGCTACTGAACAGATTTATCAATTCCGGATGGGAGATCGGTGGGCAGAGTTCGGTGGCTGCCCAGATGAGCGGGCAAGGAGCAAGCATAGCCGGCGCAATATCTATATCTCCCGGCGTGTGGCTTTATCAGCTCACTGATGACGGTCTGGCCGTGGAGCTGACCGCGAAAGGGACGAAGTACTACAAGGACAACGATTTGAATTAGGGAGCCATGGCCGGATTCTTTGAAACCGTCAGGCATGGCGAGCTCTCTTGCAATCAGTGATTGTTGAGTGCCAAGACATCATGGACAGAGGCAACGATAAATGAAGCAATCACAAACAAAGATGCAAGTGATCTACGAATTATTTGGGGACGTGGTCAGTAAGCGTCTGGACTAGTCCGGGGATTTACAGGATATTCACAAGATGAAAACTCAGGAGGTCTTACTAAAAATGAGAAGGATCTTTAAATTCTCTGCCTTGAATAACCAGTCGTTGTTAGGTCGTTTTGTTAGCGTTTTTTTGCTTTTGTGGGGAGTGGGCATGGTGGTTGCCGGCTGCGCAACACCTTCCCCGCGCCTGCAGCCCTCCGGTCTGAACACGACCTTTGCCACCGCAGCAGACGCCCCTTTTGCGAGATATCTTCAAGAAACCAGGGAGATGATGATCAAGGCACGGGTGGATATGCATGACGACAACAGGGAGGTGGTCTTGAAGGCCAACATGCCTTTTGAACTACGCCCGGATGAAGGTAATTTCCCGCGAGGAAAAAATGGAAAATACCGGCAAGGAATCCTGCTGATGCACGGTCTGTCCGATTCACCTTACCTGCTTCAGCATCTCGCCCGTCACCTTCAGAAGCAGGGTTTTTTCGTCCGGGCGATGCTCCTGCCCGGGCACGGGACCGTTCCCGGAGATCTGCTTGGCGTCAGCTACCAGGACTGGATACGGGCGGTTCAATACGGCATACGGGGCATGAAGGGGGAGGTAACGGATCTCTTTTTGGGCGGATTTTCCACCGGCGCTGCCCTGAGCGTGCTGGAGAGTATGAAAGATAAGGAAATCAAGGGACTCGTTCTTATTTCCCCGGCACTGGCTGTGAAGGACAGTAAAGTTGCCCTGGCGGGAATGCTCAGTGGGTGCAAGGATTGGGTCGGCGATATTGAGGATGATGTTGATTATGCCAAGTATGAAACCTTTGCCCTGAATGCCGCTTACCAGATCTATCTGCTAACCCGGGAGATCGACGCCTTTCTCGAACAGGGCAGGCGCATCGAAGCGCCGGTCTTTGCCGCCCTCTCCCGGGAGGATATGACCATTGATCCGGAAAGGGCGCTGTTTGTATTGGAGAAATATGCCTCTTCGCCCCGAAATGTTATATTGGTCTATGAGAAAAATCCACAAGGAAAGAACGGACCGTCCGGTGGGAAGATCTACTTTGAGAATAGCTTTATTGCCGACAAAAAGGTGCTGGATTTTTCTCATGTCGCCCTGCCGATTCCCTGCGATGACCGGCATTATGGCACCCAGGGCGGCTACAAAAGCTGCCTCCATTACCGGAATGACCAGGAGAGGAGAAGGACGTGCCTGCTGGATGATTCAATATGGAGAGGCGAGATTTCCGGCGATAATCTGCAGGCCTTTACGGTTCGCCGTTTGACCTGCAATCCAAAATATGACGGGATGATCGAAAAAATAGACCAGTTTATCAGCAGCATTAAATAACCAAAGTCTGACACCGTAGCAAAGTCAAAGGTTCAAAAAAAAGATAGAAACAGGCGCCATTTTTGAAAACGTCTGGTGGGCGAATGTGCAGGAGGATGCAGACCCAAAAACCCTGAGGATCAGCATGGCTACAAAGGCAAGCGTTGAGGTGGGAGAATATTCTCGATATGGTCGCTCCTGTGGTCTTGAACCGGTCAAGGCATTGGATCACGATATGCGGTCGAAAGAAATCATGAGCTTCCTGATTTGAAGTGCATAGTCATCAACATGGACAACGGTCTGGAATGCAGTGGGCGTCGAAGTCAATTTCTGAAAAGGATGGTTGATTTTTCTAATATAACCGGGTTAACTGTTCGTATGATCTACTACCATCCCTACCACAGCAAGTATAATGGAATTGAGCGTTATTGGGCGGGGCTTGAGAAATCATGGAATGGATACCTACTCACCACGGTGAGCGTAGTGTTGAATAGAGCTGCCAATTTTGTTCTGGAAGAAAGTTCGAACCGTTGCACGCTTGCAGGAGACCACTTATAAGAAGGGTGTCAAGATTGGCGGCAAAGACATGCAGGCAATCGAGGAGCGACTGGAAAGTTCAGATAAATTGCCGTTGTATGATATTAGAATCACGCCTTTAATGGTACATTAGCATTTATGTGTTCCCTTAGGGCGCCGAAAAACAATCAGCGGCCTGGTGATGCATGAGGTTATTAGCCTAAAATAGGGAGATTATCCATGAGTACGGAGGTACCAGTTATGGGAAAAAAGAAAGGTTATTTAATAGTTATGGTGGTTTTTTTAATGATGACCCTGGTTGTTCCCCCATGTTCATACTCCCAGGGATCTCAGTCGCCACAGGTATTCAAGGCCGAAGAGCTCGAGCAGATCCTCGCCCCCATCGCCCTCTACCCTGATTCCCTGCTTACCCAGATACTGATGGCTTCCACATATCCGCTTGAGATTGTGCAGGCTGATCGTTGGGTAAATCAGAACAAGAATAAGAAGGGTGACGGATTGGCAAAGGCCCTTGAAGCTCAGCCCTGGGACCCGAGCGTCAAGTCCCTGGTGAACTTTCCTCAGGTCCTGGCCATGATGAGCGAGAAAGTCGACTGGACACGAAAATTGGGCGACGCATTCCTCGCCCAGCAACAGGATGTTATGGGGACTGTCCAGAAACTTCGGGCAAAGGCACAGGCATCGGGCAACCTGAAAACGACCAAGGAGCAGGTGGTCAAGGTCGAGAAAGAGATCATCATCATCGAGCCTGCCAGCCCTCAGGTCATCTATGTGCCGGCCTATAACCCGACCGTGGTTTATGGTGCATGGGCATACCCGGCCTATCCGCCATATCCAGTATATCCCCCGGGATATGTAGCCTCATCGGCCGCCTTTTCCTTTATGGCCGGCGCTGCCGTTGGCGCTGCCTGGGGTTACGCGTGGGGTCACGCCAACTGGCACGGAGGCGACGTAAATATCAACGTCAACCAGAATGCCAATATCAACAAGAACATTGATCGCGGGAAGTACGCGACTCAGTACCAGGGGAAAGGTCAAGGTCAGGCCGGCCGGGGTAAATGGCAGCATGACGCCAGCCACCGGGGTGGAGTCGCATACAAGGATCAGAGAACCGCCCAGAAGTACAATAAGGGAACAGGCGGCGGAGCTGCGAAATCCCGGGAGGCCTATCGAGGTAAGACCGGCCAGGGTGCAGGAGGCGTTTCGACACAGCCCGCGAGTGGCGCCGGCCGACAGGGAACGATGGACCGCGGCAGACAGGCACATACCGGGGGAGCTAGAGGCGGCGGTGCTAAACCAAGCGCCTCGACGATGGAAAGTGGAGGAAAGAAGAGTGCCTTCGGTGGCATGGAAAAGGGCAGTGCAGCGACGGCGCAAAGTAAGCGGGGGCAGGCAAGCCGCCAAGGCGCGTCATCCGCACAATCCATGCAGAGAAGTGGCGGCGGTTCCAGCGGTAGCAGTGGTGGTACCCGTGGCGGCGGCAGCCGCGGTGGCGGTCGAAGATAACAGGGAGGGAAGAATATGTATTCATATACGCATAAAAGAGAAAAGTGGATCTTGACGTTTTTTGTCTACGTCGCTCTTGCGACACTGATGATAGTGTTGTCTGTCCCTTTAAAAGGTTACGCAGCACAAACCCGGCAAAAGACCTTTGCCTCTCCTGATGAAGCCGTGAAAGCTTTGATCTATGCCATGAGAACCGATAACATGTCGGAATTAAAAGCGATCTTTGGTCCCGCCGGGAGGGAAGTCCTCTCCTCTGGAGATGCGGCAGCGGACAAGCTTGCAAGGGAGCAGTTTCTTAAGGCTTATGAGGTTAAGAATGCCCTGATAAAAGATGGCGACGCGAAGGCTGTCCTTCATATAGGCACAGAGGAATGGCCCTTCCCCATCCCGGTCGTGAAAAAAGGTGAAAAATGGTTCTTCGATACAAAAAAAGGTAAAGAAGAACTCATCAACCGGCGCATTGGAAGGAATGAACTGAGTACCATCCAGACCTGCCTGGCTTATGTTGATGCACAAAGAGAATATGCGGGTAAAGACCTGAACGGAAATGGCCTTTTCGAATATGCACAAAAATTTGTCAGCACGCCGGGCAAGAAGGACGGCCTGTACTGGGAGGCAAAACCAGGTGAAGAGGAAAGCCCCTTTGGTGATCTTTTTGCTGCGGCCACCCGGGAAGGATATAAAAAAACAAGCAACAAGCCTGTACCCTACCATGGATATTTCTTCAAGGTCCTTAAGGCGCAGGGCAAGAACGCCCCTGGCGGGGTCTATAATTATATTGTTAAGGGGGTAATGATAGGTGGGTTTGGGATGGTCGCATACCCGGCGCAATACGGCGCCTCCGGGGTTATGACCTTCATCGTCAATCATGAAGGTATTGTCTACGAGAAGAATCTTGGAAAAAATACCGCAAAAATTGCTCAAAAGATCAAGCTGTTTGATCCCGACAAAACATGGAGGAAAGTGGTAGAATGACGACAGGAAAATGAATTTACCCGCTAAAATATCAATTAAGAAGAAGAAAACGTGCGATATAAAATGATTTTGTTTTGCTTGCTATTTTTGATGGTGTTCGGTGCGGGAACATCCTTTGCCCAGAAAGGCCCGGTTGATACCCGAGCAGATGAAGCCAAGGGTCAGAACGATAGCTGGGCTTTCAGCGTAACACCTTATCTGTGGCATCCAACTGTTAACGGTACGATGAAGTACAGTGCACCCTCACGACGGAGGCCGGTTCAATCGGCGGTATTCCCGCGGAGGGCTTGACATTGAGTGTCTTGGCCTTGCACAGATGGACCGCTACGGCAACGTGAACGTGAGCCGTTTCGGACCGCGCCTCGCAGGCTGAGGAGGCGTCATCGATATCAGCCAGAACTCGAAGAAGATGGTCTTTGTGGGGACATTTACGGCCGGGGGAACCCAGGTGGCCGTCGAGCACGGCAAGCGCAAGATCTTAAAGGAAGGGGGCGCGAAGAAATTCATAAGCGAGGTGGAACAGGTGACCTTTAGCGGGAAAACAGCGCGGATGAATAACCTTGAGGTCTTGTTCGTGACGGAGCGCTGCGTTTTCACCCTGGTCGAGGAAGGCATTGAACTGACGGAGATCGCACCCGGCGTGGACCTGGAAAAGGACATTCTGGCCTACATGGATTTCAAACCGATTGTGAAGAATTTGAAACTGATGGATGAGAGGATCTTCAGGATTCCGCCCATGGACCTGAAGAGAGATCTACTCAGTAAACCTATATCCGAGCGAATGACGTATGACCCCGCGACGAATGTCTTCTTCGTCAATTTCGAAGGCCTCCATATCCGCTTGCGGGACGACATCGAGGAAATTCGCACTCAAGCAAAAGCCATTCTGGGTCTGCTGGACCGGAAAGTAGATGCAATCGTCAATTACGACAATTTTTCCATTCTGCCTGAGTTGGCAGATGACTATGCCGATATGGTGAAATACATTGTTGCAAGCTTCTATGAGAACGTCACCCGATACACGACCAGCGCTTTCCTGCGGATGAAACTGGGAGACGGTTTGAAGGCGAGGGGGGTTGCCTCCCACATCTACGAATCCAGGGAGGAGGCCAGGAAAGTGCCCAAAGGCATCGAACACACCATGAATTTAAACGTGAAAAATAGTCCATCAAATGATTCTATATATAAGATGGGGGGGTATATATGACTAAATTATCTATAAAAGCAAGTTATAAAAGGGTCATTATGCTCATTGGCCTGTGCCTGCTTGTGCTCCTGATGTCAGGCTGCAGCCATTTCGGGCATTATCCGGTCAATGCCACCCTTGCCAAGTATGAACCCGGTTACGGGTATATCGGAAAGAACGTAGGGGTGGAGGGAAACTCTGAGGATCTCTTACTGATCCTTTCCTTTTCGGGAGGGGGAACCAGGGCGGCCGCTTTTTCTTATGGCCTACTCGAGGAACTGCGGTCATTGGAGATCACTTTCAGCGGGAAAAAGCGCCGGCTCCTGGATGAAGTGGATTTGATCTCCGGTGTTTCCGGGGGGAGCTTCACTGCGGCCTATTTAGGGCTTTTCGGAGACCGCATTTTCGAAGACTACGAGGCGCGTTTTTTAAAGAAAAATATCCAGGGAGATTTGACGGCCAGTGTGTTTCTTAATCCCGTCAACTGGTTCCGCCTCTCGTCGCCATTTTTCGATCGCAGCGACCTTGCCGCCGAGTATTATGACAAAAATGTTTTCGATGGGAAGACCTTCGGGGACATGCTGAAGCGAAAGGGGCCGATGGTCCTGATTAACGCTACAGATATGTCGATGGGAACGAGGTTTACCTTCAATCAGCTAATATTCGATGCCATGTGCTCCGATCTTTCGAAATTCCCTGTGTCCCGGGCCTGCGCCGCCTCATCGGCGGTTCCGGGTGTGCTAACATCGATAACGCTTCAAAATTACGCAGGAAGCTGCGGCTATATCCTGCCATCACAAATAGATTTGTCGGCTGCAAGCTACCCGCGGCGGGAAATAAACCGGGACATGACGTTACTGCTCGATGCGAAGGAAAAGAAATACTTTCATCTGATCGACGGGGGAGTATCCGACAACCTTGGTCTGAGAGCGGTCGAGGAGTCCGTCGACTCGGTGGGCAATATATGGAAAGCTTTGAAGTATACAGGAAAAGAAAAGGTTCGGAAGGTGGCCTTTATCGTTGTCAATGCCGAAACGAAGCTTGAATCGAAGTGGGACTTGGCGGGGATCATCCCCCCCTTTTCAGCCATGCTTAATAATTATTCCACTATCTCCATCGTCCGCTACAACCGTGAAACAATGGCGCTTTTGCGGGAGAGCTTCAACCGGTGGACCAATGAGATCAGAATAGGCAGGTGCCCTCCGGGACAGATTGCAACGGAGCCCGGTTCCTGCGGCGATATCGAGTTTTACCTGGTGGAGCTGAATTTTAACGATCTCAAGGACAAGACGGAGTCAAAATACCTGGCCGGATTGCCGACGTCTTTCAAGTTACCCTCTGGAGACGTGGACAGATTAAAGGCGGCGGCCCGTCGCCTCCTGACGGAATCCAACGATTTCCAGAAGTTTCTCAAGGACTTGAATAGCGACTCAGGGTCGAAATGATCATTCCGATGTGGCGATAATACAATACACCATAATGAAGGAGTATCTATCATGAGGAGGAACATAGTGAAACAAAAAATGAGCAGAATGACGGTGATCGCGGCATTGGCCGTTGGCATGGCGATGATGGTGTACGGGAGCGCCGTTGCCCAACAGTCCATATCGTCATCACTCGGTGTTGCTCCCTACCCCGCCAAGGGTCAGTCGGCGAAACAGCAGAGCGCGGATGAGGGGCAGTGTTATACGTGGGCAAAGCAACAGACCGGTATCGATCCTATGGCAGTGGCAAGCGCCCCGCCTCCCCCGGCGGGGCCGGCAGCGGGTGGTGGTCAGCGGGTCAAAGGAGCGGCACGGGGGGCTGTGGGAGGAGCGGCGGTAGGCGCCATTGCCGGCGACACGGGTAAGGGAGCGGCTATCGGCGCCGTTGCCGGCACGATGGCCGGCGGCAAAAAGGCGCGCCAGGATCAGCAGGCGCAGCAGCAACAGGCACAGTCAGCTAAAGGGTCCAAAATCCAAAGCTTCAACAAGGCGTTTGGCGCCTGCATGGAGGGAAGGGGCTATACAGTCAAATAACCGCGATGAGGCCGGCTAACAGGAAAATTATTCAAAGAAAGTGAAGAGAATACGTCTATCGAACACAGGAGGGAGGCAACAATGAAAACCCCACCCAGGCGGAACCTCTATGCCGTCTCGCTCGTCGGTGCGCTGCTGATGCTGGCATTGTTCGCCGGCTGCGCGCCGATAGGACCGGGAACTGTCGCCCGCGACCGCTTCGACTACACAACCGCGGTCGCCGATTCGTGGAAGCGGCAGATGCTCCTCAACATTGTCAAAATCCGCTACGGCGACGCCCCGATCTTCCTCGATGTGGCCTCCATCATCAACCAGTTTGCTCTCGATACCCAGGTGAGCGGCGCTTTCGGCTGGGCCTTCCCGCCCAACGCCAACAGCCAGCTATTAGGAGGAACAGTCCGTTACACCGACCGCCCCACCATCACTTATAACCTCATGACGGGAGAGAAGTTTGCCCGCAATCTGATGGCCCCCATACCACCTGCCACGATTATGAGCATGATTGAGGGAGGGTATCCCATTGACCTGATGTTCCGGATTCTTGTGCACTCCATTAACGGCATCCAGAACCAGTTCGGAGGTGCGGCCCGGTTGCGCCGCGCCGACCCTGCGTTTTACACGATCCTGGAAAAGATGCGGCGAATTCAGGCGTCGGGGGTGGTTTCCCTGCGAGTGAAAAATGTTGATAAGCGGAATGCATTGGTTATGGCATTCCGCAGCCATGCCGACAAGGAGGTGGAAAACGAAAGCCGAGAAACGAGGCGAATGCTTGGTCTCAAGGAAGATGCGCCTGAATTCAGGGTCGTCTACGGTTCGGCGCCCGACGGGGATCGCGAAATAGCCCTGCTGACCCGATCCATACTCGAAATTCTCAGCGACATCTCCGCGACCGTGGAAGTCCCTGACGAGCATGTAGTGCAGAAGCGGGTCCCTCCGACCGTGAAGCCCGAGGGTGAAGGAATAAAGGGTCATATGTTGCGCATCCACAGCACGACGGACAGGCCCGGGGACGACTTTGCCGCCGTGCCTTACCGGGGCCACTGGTTCTGGATCGACGACCGGGATTATGGGTCCAAAAGGCTTTTTTCGTTCCTGATGTTTCTGATGACCCTCACCGAGACCGGCGGCAAAGAGGGGGCGCCGGTCGTGACGATCAATGCGGGGGGGTAATAAAGATGAATAAGCTGAATTCGGTGAATTGACGCTTTAGAGGTCGGAAGGGAAAAAAATGGCTTGGCACCGGCGATATGGCATCAAAAGCTACGTTAAATCAGCATTATGGATTGTTCCTTTTATCGCCATCATGATTGATTGGTTGTTGATAAGTTTGACAAGCCGAATCGATACATGGCTGGGATGGACTTTTCTGGGCCTGAATATGCAGGGGGCTCAGATGCTTTGCCAGACCATCCTTTCGATAACAATATCGTTTATCGTCTTCACATCCGGCTCGCTGCTCGTGGCAATTCAAGTTGCCAGCGGCCAGATGACTCCCCGGGTTATTGCGACAATATTGCTGCGCGATAACATTCTCAGGTATACCATAGGACTTTTTGTCCTTACGATCCTCTTTACCCTCAGAGCGGCAAATACGATGGGTGCAACGGTCAACCAATTTGCCATCTTCGCTACTGCCCTCCTTGGTCTGGCCAGCCTGGTGGCTTTCCTTTTCCTGATCGATTATGCGGCAAGGTTGTTGCGTCCGGGCAGCATCGTCTGGCGTGTGGGAGAATCGGGACTTGAGGTAATCAAATCCGTTTATCCCCACCTGGTTGATCCGGATCGTCGCCAGGAAGAGAAGACGGGCAGGAGGCTTGGCCCTCCGGACCGGGTAGTTTGCCATCAGGGCAGATCGGCCACTGTTCTGGCCGTTAATCTGGAGGCGCTGGTAGCGGAGGCGAAAAAATCGTACGGTATCATTGAGTTTGCACCCCATGTGGGAGACTTTATCGCCACGGAGGAGCCTCTTTTCTTGTTGTATGGCGGCGCCGGCGATATTGACGATCAAAAGCTGCGCACATCCGTCGCGATCGGGTCGGAGCGCACGATGGATCAGGACCCCACCTTTGCTTTTCGAATCCTCCTTGATATTGCCCTCAAGGCACTATCGCCGGCGATCAACGATCCCACTACGGCCGTGCTTGCGATAGATCAGCTTCACCGCTTGCTCCGCAACCTGGGCAAGCGGCGCCTGAGCAGCGAAGAGATATTGGACGCCGACGGGCAACTGCGGGTGATTATGCGGACCCCGAACTGGCCGGACTATGTGCACCTCACTTTCACGGAATTGCGGTTCAACGGGGCGTCAAGTATGCAGGTTGCCCGGCGCTTGCGGGCAATGATCGAGAATCTTGTACAAAGCTTGCCCAAACATCGTCATCCCGCCTTGCTCCAGGAACTGGATTTGCTGGATCGCACCTTAGCGAAAGACTTTATATTTCACGAGGACTTGGCCCTTGCCCGCATTCCCGACTCCCAGGGGTTAGGGGGATCCATCAGGTCCGAAGATAGTTGAACAGGGCCGGTTTTCCAAGGTGAATATGGAATGAACCACGAAAACAATGGATGTTGTCCATTTGAGCCGCCGACGCAAACAAGGCGAGTTGTCTATCGATCCGCAACCGTCAGCTCATGATCAAAAAAACAATTTTACAACTGTAATCGCGATAATGATTCCCACCCCGTCGGCAATCAGGCACACTGGGACCAGATACCTTGTTTTACGAATACTCACGGCCCCGAGATAAACGGCAAGGACAAAAAAAGTCGTTTCCGCGCTTCCCATAATCACCGCGGAAATCGTGCTGGCAAGCGAGTCCGGGCCCGTCGTTTTGACGATATCCGTAAAGATGGCCGTAGATGCGCTTCCTGAAAGAGGCTTGATAAGAGCAACAGAAAGAACCTCAGGGGGAATGCCAAAAGCGGCGAAAGATCCGGAAAGACCCTGCCTGACGAGATTAAATGCCCCGGATGCCTGAAAGGCCTTGACCGCGACAAAAATGGCCAGCAGGTAGGGAAAGATTTTGACAATGACCTCCAGTCCCTCCCTCGCTCCTGCCACAAATGAGTCGTAGACGCGCACTTTTTTAAAAGTCCCGTAAAGCACGGCAAAAAGAATGAAAGCAGGAATTGCGAGCTGGGAGATAAGGGCAGCGGTCTTCATTTCATCATCCTCCTGAAAAGATGTAGCACGGCAAGGGCGATAATGGCAGAGATTACGGTGGATATTATCGTGGGAAAGACGATGGCCGAGGGGCTTACGGAGCCAAAATCCGCAAGGATGCCTACCACGGTAAAGGGAATCAACTGGACGCTGGCGGTATTTAAAACGATAAAGAGCATCATTTCAAAAGTAAGGGAGTCTTTATCTTCATTGAGGGTCTGCAGATCCTGCATGGCCTTGATCCCGAGGGGGGTGGCGGCATTGCCAAGGCCAAAAAAGTTTGCCAGCATGTTAAGCGTAATAGAGGTGATCGCGGGGTGTTCTGGGGGAACACTTCTAAACAGCCTGGTAATCAACGGCCTGAAAGCATGGGAGATCCGGTAGATCAGTCCCGAATCTTCGATAATCTTTGTTATGCCAAGCCATAGCGAGACAATCCCCAGCAGAAAAAGCGATATTTCAACTGCGGCCTTGGCGCCGTCAAACATGGCCCTGGTAACAGCTTCAAGACCGCCGGTCCAGAAGGCGGCAACAATACTTACCGTAATCAAAACAACCCAGATAATATTCATCAGCTTTCAACGCCGTTCATGATATGAAGACCATTTTTCTGCTGTTATGCAAAGCTCTCGATATTAAGATCTTCATTTGTGATCACCGATCCAAACCTCGATAGATTTCGCAACTTCCTCCCAGCCTGGTTCGGCGATGATGAAATGGGAGTGTCGAGCGAATTCACGATATGTTGATACGAATTTGTATTTATCGTGAATCTTTCTGGCGATCGTGGGCGGTGTGAGGCGATCATGGTCGCCTACGACGGTGAGAACCGGGCAGATAACTTTTGATTCATCCACGTAAGTGGCCTTTTGCCTGTCTAAATACCAGAAGCTTATCTCCCAGGCCGCCCGGGGGGATTCGTAGGTGAATTTGTCAAAGGCCTTTTTCTGCGCTTCCGGAGGCAGCATGTACAGAGAAGAATAGACGGCTCCCTCAAAAGTAGGACGGAGCGGCTCACGCCAATGTCCGAATCGCTGCCGGTTCATCCAGAAACTTTTAATCCCTGTCCAGGATATAGGGTTGATACCCCGAGGAACTGCCGGTGCAATCAGGACTGTTGCCTTGGCCAAACCCTTGCTTGCCAGAATTTGGGCAATCAGCCCGCCCATGGAATGACCAATGATGATTGGCTTGTGATCAAGATCGCCCAACTCCTTTTCCACATCAGCGACATAATCGAGAACGCCTGTTTCCATCATCATGGGGTTTGGAGGTGAACTCAGGGGCCGGTCATGATACCTCAGCGTTGGGGTGATTACGCGGTATCCCCGCTGTTCGAAATAGTTCCGATATGAATCCCAACACCAGGGACCGACAAACATGCCGTGGATCATCACAATGACCGGTTGTTTTTGTTTCTGCAAGTCATTCTTTGTTTGTTGCGCCAGGGTGTTGCTGGGTATGCAGAAAACGCTTAATATTATCAAAAAGGAAATAAAACTACTTGCCCCATTGAACATAACTTTGCACATTTACATCTCCCCTGTGAATATCTTCCCGGCCATTTCGGAAAAATGTCCATAGTATTTCTTGGCTTCATAACCAAACACTGTTGGCTTGTAATGTAATACGGGGTCGGATGGCAAGCAAAAAACCCTCCTAATATTGACGTCTCCGTAAAAAAACTTTCTCCTTGACAATAAAGACAATCATTATTCATAATCCATCAAAATAGAGACTTATGGTTTAGATAATGAGGCGGTTGAAATACAGACTGAGGAGGTCATGTCGATGAATGAAAAAAGGTTCGTTCTGTCGCTGCTTGGAATAATTTCATTTGTGGTGATCGGGTTGGCAAATTATGCCCAGGCATTAGAATTAGGGGTCAGAGGGTATTACTGGTTTCCCGCCTTCTCTGCTAATCAGCGGGTCGATACGGCATCCATGAAAGGGACGGAATTCGACGTCAAGAACGCTTTGGGCGTCGGTACCCAGGCATTCCCGTCCGGCGAGATCTACGGGGGTATCGGCAAGCATCATCTGAGCGCCATGTATACACCCATCAAGTATTCCAGTGATACTACCTTGACTGGGGCGATCAACTTTGGCGGGACAAATTTTACGGCCAATACAGCGGTGAATTATAATCTCGATTTTTACATGATGGATGTAAAGTACCTTTACGATATCATCAACATGGAAAATATCCTGGCAGGTTTTTCCGTGGGACCGATGGTTCAGGTCAAATACGTTTCCGGATCCGCGGAGATGAAAGCCCCGGCAATTGCCGGACAGGATGTGAAACAGAGCTTCAGCGTCCCGATCCCGATGGTGGGACTGGGAGCCCATATCGGTCTGATTGCTAATATCTTGGAGGCGCGGGCGCAGGTTACGGGGATGGGCTATTCTGGAAATTATGTTATCGAGGCCCTGGCGGATATTTCCGTTACCCCTTTCCCCTTCGTCGATATCCACGGCGGCTATAAGTATATAGGTTTACAGGTGGATGTGAGCGACTACTATATGAGCACCCAGTTCAGCGGACCCTTTGTCGCGCTAACGGTCGGATTTTAAGACTGTTCAGGGCTCGGAGATCAAAGATGTCTCCCGGGCTCCTGGGAGGATGAGTTCAAGAAGTAATATACATAACGACATTGATATTTGCGCATGTTGAAGATTACTTCACATTGGTGACGCGATAATCATGGGCAAATAATTTCGACGCTGTGTATAAACAGATACCATCTCAGTGATTTGCAGTAGTTATACTGAATGAATAAAAAAAGAGGGGTTCCCGGTCAGGAACCCCTCTTATGCTTTGAGCGGATTTGTCTACTGCAGCTTAGTGGTGCTCTTCCATCGCCCCGGCAATGTACATCATGGACAGGAGCATGAAGACGAGGGTCTGGATGAAGGAGATAAGCAGCTTGAGGACGAGGATGGGCAGCGGCACCAGAAGGGGAACGAGAATGAACAACACGAAGAGCACGATGTGGCCGCCCTCGATATTTCCGAAGAGACGCATGGACAGCGAAACGGGCCGGGAGATATGACTGACGATTTCGATAGGCAGCATCAGGGGCGTCAGCCACCAGATGGGACCCAGAAACTGCTTGAAATACTTCATCCCCTGAATCTTAACGCCCACGATGTGGGTTAGGACAAAAACGACGAGGGCCATGGCGACGGTTGTATTCAGATTGGCGGTGGGAGAGTCCATCCCCGGAATCAGCCCGATCAGATTTGAGGTCAGAATGAAGAATCCCAGAGTGGCGATCAGAGGGAAAAAACGCATTCCATGAGTCCCCATGGTATCGATCAGCAGTTTCTGGATGGCGCTGACGAAAACTTCCATAGTGTTCTGAAACCCACCCGGCGTCAGTTGCAGCCGGCGCGTTGCCAGGAACGAAAAAAGGGCCAGCAGGACCATTACAAACCACGTAGCGCTAATGTAAGTGGGAATGCCGGGAAAGATTAATTGCAGGAAAGACAGAGTGTGCATCTTCTAATTGACCTCCTCAACGCAAGTTTTTTTTAATGCCACAATGGCAGTCAAAACAATATTGATAATTACCGTGGAGAGTCCGATCAAAAGGCCGATCACATCCACGATCTGGCTGGAAACGATGAAGAACAGGACAACCGCCGTTACGCCGAAGCGGATATAATATTTGAACATAATCCGTGATTTTGCCCGATCATTGAGGTGCTTAAAGACATTTTTGACATCACGGTAGAGCCAGTGATAATTGACGATGCTGATTAGACCGCCAAGCAGGACGCCAAGGGTGAATTTTGGGGAAAACAGAAACGCGCTGACAAGGACAAAAACGCCAAGAATGCCCCAGTTGACAATTTCAAGTCTTTGCTGGAGCGGGTCTTTTCCGGTGTGGTTCACTTTTTACACTCTTGATGATAGTTCTATCATCCTGAAAGGATCTGCTGATCAGGACATACAAATTCCTAAAGCCGCCAAAAACGCCCATGATGAAAAACAGGACTGTGAAGAAGAAGGAAGTGCCCATCTTCTTGTCCAGCCAGCTGCCGACGAAGAGCCCCCCAAAAATCAAAAGGACGAAGGCGAAGCCGATACTGCTGGCGTAAGCCATCTGAACGTATGCTTTCCTGTCTTCCTTATCCATTGGCGCAGCGCCTTCTATCACGGACACACAGTGAAGTCAACAAAAATTGGCGGGAACTCTTCATTATCTTTTTGTAATGTCCGGGCGTTTATTTATAATGAAGCGATTGCTCTCAGAGTTTATCGGCGCCCTCCGCTTCGTACCAGGAGATGGTCTTCCGCAACCCCTCCCGGAAGTCGGTTGCGGCCCGGAAACCTAATTCCGTGAGGGCCTTGCCGGTATCGAGCATCCGGCGCGGCTGGCCGTCCGGCTGGCTGGCATCCCAGGCGATTCTTCCCTTGAAACCAGTCAGTTCTACAATGAGTTCCACAAGATCGCGGATGGATATCTCGAAGCCGGCGCCGATGTTTACCGGTTCGGATTTGTTGTATCTTTCCGTCGCCAGAACGATGGCCTCTGCCGCGTCTTCAACATAAAAGAATTCCCTGGTGGCCTTCCCGCTTCCCCAGACGATAATTTCTCCTTCACGACGAATTCTGGCATCGACGCACTTTTTGATCAAGGCAGGGATTACGTGGGAGGAGCGGGGATCAAAGTTGTCTCCCGGACCGTAGAGGTTCACCGGCAGGAGAAAGATGGAATTGAAGCCGTATTGCTGGCGGTAGGCCTGGGACTGAACGAGCATCATCTTTTTGGCCAGGCCGTAAGGGGCGTTGGTCTCTTCGGGGTAACCGTTCCAGAGGTCATCTTCCCGGAAGGGAACGGGGGTGAACTTCGGGTAGGCGCAGATTGTTCCCAGGGCAACAAATTTGTCGATCTTGCGGAGATAGCCTTCATGGATGAGCTGGACCCCCATCATGATGTTGTCATAGAAAAGCGATCCGGGATTTTCCCTATTGAAGCCAATCCCGCCCACTTTTGCAGCCAGATGGACAACGATATCCGGTTTTGTTTCCTCGTAAAGGCGACGGACGTCGCCCAAGTCGATCAGATTGTAATCGGGCAAATCTGCGACGGCGATGTTTTCATGACCGCGGTCCCGGAAGGCCTTGATGAGGTGCTTGCCCAGAAAGCCCTTGCCGCCGGTAATGGTAATGCGCTTGTCTTTCATTGCTCCCTCATAGCATGTGGTGGTTTCCCGTGACATAGCCGGCGTTGCACAGGGTTTTTTCCTTTTCGGCGCTTTCCAGGTCGGCGGCAACCATCATGTCGATAAGGGCCTCAAAGCCGATCCGGGGTTGCCAGCCAAGCTGCTTTTTTGCCTTTGCGGGATCCCCCAGCAGGACGTCCACCTCGGTGGGGCGGAAATAGCGTTTGTCGATAGCTACGTATTTTTCATAGTCGAGATCCAGTTTCCGGAAGACCTGCTGGGCAAATTCCCTTACCGAGTGGGTCTCCCCCGTAGCGATGACATAATCGTCGGGTTTGTCCTGCTGGAGCATCATCCACATGGCCTCCACGTAGTCCCCCGCGAATCCCCAGTCCCGCTTGGCTTCCAGGTTCCCCAGAAATAGCTTGTCCTGAAGGCCGAGCTTGATCCGTGCGGCGGCCCGGGTGATCTTCCGGGTGACAAAGGTTTCTCCCCGCCGGGGGGATTCGTGATTGAAGAGGATGCCGTTGGCGGCAAAGATCCCGTATGCCTCGCGGTAGTTCTTCACAATGTAATAGGCGTAAACCTTGGCGGCAGCGTAAGGGCTCTGGGGCTGGAAAAGGGTCGCCTCGTTCTGGGGCGGCGGGGCGGCGCCGAACATTTCACTGGACGAGGCCTGATAGAAACGGGCCTTGACGCCGGACTTGCGGATGGCCTCAAGAAGACGCAGCGTTCCGAGGCCGGTCACATCTCCCGTATATTCTGCCATGTCGAAGCTTACCCGGACATGACTCTGGGCGCCGAGGTGGTAGATTTCATCGGGTTTGATATCGTTGAGAAGATCAGTCAATTGCCCCGAAACGGCCAGGTCGCCGTAATGGAGATATACCTTGGCCTCAGGATCGTGAAAGTCCTTGTAGAGATGATCGATACGGTCTGTATTGAAGGTGCTGGCCCGGCGGATCAGGCCGTGGATCTCATAACCCTTGCCAAGGAGAAACTCGGCCAGATAAGAACCATCCTGTCCGGTAATGCCCGTAATAAATGCCTTTTTCATGAAAGATATTTTCCTCCTAAGTTTATATGGCCCCGATTTCTACTACTTCGTCAATTACCCCATCCCCCTCCTAACCTCCCCTTGAAGGGGGATGAATTTACATGTTTACCCTCCCGTTCAAGGGGAGGGTTAGGGTGGGGATGGGGTGGTGTTTCGATTTTCATCCCTCTTTATGACTGATACCCGCCATGTATGTTTCATATAAAGGTATCACTCAAATTTATAGTAATCTCTGTACCAGTCAACAAACCGCTGTATCCCTGCTCCGATCGAAGTAGCGGGCTTGAATCCCACGTCGGCCATGAGATCTTCAACATCGGCATAAGTCGCCGGAACGTCGCCGGGCTGCATGGGAAGAAGATTCAGCATGGCCTTTTTCCCCAGGTTTTTCTCCAGCGTCGCGATGAAGTCGAGTAGGGCGACGGGCTGGTTGTTCCCGATATTGTAGATCTTATAAGGGGCGAAACTCGTCGCGGGATCGGGATTAGCGCCGTCCCACGCGGGATTGGGAGCGGGCGTCCTGTCCATGACGCGGATGATGCCCTCGACGATGTCATCGATATAGGTAAAATCCCGCTCCATCCGGCCTTCGTTATAGACGTCTATCGGTTCGCCGGCAAGGATGGCCCGGGTGAAAAGGAACAGCGCCATGTCCGGACGCCCCCAGGGACCGTAAACGGTGAAAAAACGCAGTCCCGTGCAGGGTATCTTATAAAGGGCCGCATAGGAATGGGCCATAAGTTCATTGGCCTTTTTCGTCGCCGCGTAGAGGCTGACGGGGTGGTCGACGTTGTCATGAATGGAAAAGGGCATGCGTGTGTTTGCCCCGTACACGGAACTCGAGGACGCGAACACCAGATGGTCGGTCCTTATCCTCCGGCAACCTTCCAGGATGTTGAGGAATCCCGAGAGATTGCTCTCCAGATAGGCATGGGGATTAGTGAGGGAATAGCGGACACCGGCCTGGGCGGCCAGATGGACCACCAGGCGCGGCTTTTCCCCATCAAACAAGGAAGAAAGCGCCTCCCTGTCGCTGATGTCAAGGCGGATGAACCGGAAAGCTTCATGCCCCTCGAGTATCCGCAAACGATCCTCTTTCAGATGGACATCGTAGTAGGGGTTGAGGTTGTCGATGCCGACAACGGCTCTGCCTGCCGTCAGCAGTCTCTGTGACAGATGGAAACCGATGAATCCGGCGGCGCCGGTGATGAGGATCTCGGCCATAGCTTACAAGCTCCAGTATTGCATCTTCTGCTTTCCCATATCCCCGCCTTTAAATAGACCCTTGATGTCGATTACCACCGGCGGCATGGTCCTGCAAAGCGCCGCAATATTTTCAATGCCCAGTTTGAGGTATTCGTCATGGGCCACGGCAACGATAACGGCGTCCAGATCAGTGATATCTCTTAAGGGTGTCAGGTCGAGATTGTAGTGGGCGTGGACCTCTTCCGGGATCGCAAGGGGATCATGAACGAGTACCTCAATGCCGTATCCACCCAGTTCCGTAATGATATCAACTACCCTTGTATTGCGGATATCGGGGATGTTTTCCTTGAAGGTCAGGCCAAGGACGGCGACGCGGGCCTTACGGACGGGCTTGTCGGCGGCGATGAGCATCTTGACGGTACGTTCGGAGATGTATTTCCCCATCCCGTCGTTGATACGCCTGCCGGCCAGGATCATCTCCGGGTGGTAGCCCATACTTTCGGCTTTGTAGGTAAGATAGTATGGATCGACGCCGATGCAATGGCCTCCCACCAGTCCCGGACGGAAGGGCAGGAAATTCCACTTCGTTCCTGCCGCTGCGAGGACTTCCAGAGAATCGATTCCGAGGCGCTGAAAAATGATGGACAGCTCGTTCATAAGGGCAATGTTGATGTCCCGCTGGGTATTTTCAATGACCTTGGCCGCTTCCGCCACCTTGATGGAGGAGGCTTCATAGATTCCCGCCTTGACAACTTTTCCGTAGATGCCCTTGAGGAGTTCTGTTGTCTCCCGGTCTGATCCGGAGACGATCTTGACAATGCTCTCCAGGGTGTGGACCTTGTCACCGGGGTTGATCCGTTCCGGTGAGTAGCCCACGAAAAAATCCCGGCCAAAACTCAATCCCGATTCCACCGCCAGGATGGGAACGCAAATATCTTCCGTAACCCCTGGATAAACCGTTGATTCATAGACCACACAGGAACCGGGGGCCAGATGTTTTCCAGCCAGCGTTGAGGCGCCGCGAATGGCGCTGAGATCGGGAATCCGGGAACCATCGATCGGGGTGGGAACGGCCACGATAATCAGGCGGCATTCGGCAAGGCTGCGGGGGTCGCTCGTGAAAGTTACCGCAGCGGCCTTGAGCTGTTCTATGGTGATTTCAAGGGTCTGGTCGAATCCCTGTCGCAGCTCCCTGATCCGGGAATCTTTGACATCGAAACCGATAACGGAAAAATGATGGGAAAGATGCACCGCCAGGGGCAGACCGACATAGCCTAACCCGACTACGGCTATTTTCTCGGCATGGGCGACAAAATCTTCAAGTTTCGGCCTTGTGATCATGATAAATCTTTTCCTTAAAGGTTTTTGAGGGTTGAGGCGCAGGCGGTCAGGGTTGCTTCCAGGTCCTCATGATTATGAGCCAGAGAAAGGAACCATGCCTCAAACTGGGACGGGGGCAGGCTGACGCCGTTTTTGAGCATGCCCCGGAAGAAGCGCCCAAACATCTCCGTATCGGCACGGCTTGCCGAGGCAAAGTCGCTGACAGGTTCAGGGGTAAAAAATACGGTAAACATGGAACCCACCCTGTTGATAGTAACGGGAATTCCCTGACCGGCGAATAAAGGTTTCATCTCTTCGCAGAGACTGAAGGCAAGGCGATCCATGGCCTCGTAACAATCCGTACTGTGCTGCAAGAGCGCCAGGGTGGTAAGTCCGGCGATCATGGCCAGCGGGTTTCCCGACAGGGTGCCTGCCTGATAAACAGGTCCGAGGGGGGCCAACTGTTCCATGATGATCCGCTTGCCCCCGACCGCGCCGACGGGAAGACCGCCGCCGATTATCTTTCCCAGGCAGGTCAGGTCGGGGTCGATACCGGCGATTCCCTGGCAGCCACCCCAGGTCAAACGGAATCCGGTAATCACCTCGTCGAAAATCAAGAGACTGTCATGGGCCTTTGTAAGTGCCCGCAGTTTATCAAGGAAACCAGGATGGGGCGCAACGACGCCCATATTGCCGGCCACCGGTTCCACGATGACCCCGGCGATTTCCTGCCCATGTTTCTCAAAAACCCCGGCGATGGATGCCTGATCATTGAAGGGGACGGTGATCGTCAGTTCGGCAAGGCATTTCGGGATGCCCGGGCTGCCGGGAATCCCCAGGGTGGCGACGCCTGATCCGGCTTTCACGAGCATAGAATCGCCATGTCCGTGATAACAGCCTTCAAACTTGACGATTTTCTCCCGTCCCGTATAGGCCCGGGCAAGGCGGATGGCCGTCATCACCGCTTCCGTCCCCGAGCTCATCATCCGCACCATATCCATCGCTGGAAAGGCCTCAATTATCAGCTCGGCAAGACCTACTTCCAGGGGCGTTGGGGCGCCATAGCTCGTTCCTTTCCCGGCCTGTTCTTTGATGGCTTCGACAACCGCCGGATGGGCATGACCAAGAATCAGGGGGCCCCAGGACATGACATAATCAACATATTCACGCCCGTCGACATCCACGCTCCGCGCGCCGTGGGCTTCACGCAGGAATACCGGTTGTCCTCCGACCGCCTTGAAGGCGCGAACGGGACTGTTTACGCCCCCGGGGATAATTTTTTTTGCCTGATCGAAGAGCTGCGTAGACATTTCATTCATGTAAAGTACTCCATGGAGCTTTTTTTCAGCTCCTCCTCGCTCTGCAGGATCTGATAGTCCGGGATGTCCATTCTTATTGCGATACCCTGTATAAATGACTCGGGATCAGTGTCCTTCAGATGGATCATGCTGAATAGATTGTATTTTCCAAGAAAAAGTGGCGACCTTTCATAGCAATGGGTTATTTCTCGAAGCGACGCCATGGCCTTCCCGACCTCATCGATTCGTCCTTCCGGAACCGCCCATACAACCATGGCATTTCTGGTAAAACCTATCTTCTGGTGCCGGACGATGGCGCTGATTTTCCGAATCAACCGGCGATTCATGAAATCACGGGTAATCTGCAGGACATCCCCTTCTGTTGTACCTGTGGCCTCAGCAATTTCCATAAACGGACGATTTATGATGGAAATGTCCTGCTGCAGAAGCCGGGCAATCTGCTTTTCCCTGTCTGAAATCATGGTCCTCACGTTGGACGATCAACGGATCGTGCTTTAATGTGAGGCCACGTATATCATATTTCAGGGTGAATACAAGCCAATATCCTAATCATGTGTTGAAATATTTCTTGACAATTTCTTCCCACTTTTATATGGACGAAGCACAAATGGGGCTGTTTTCTTATTATGAAATTAAGGAAGGCAGCTTGGAAAATATGATGAAAAGGGGGTGATAAGCGGGCAGAAACATAAAGAGAAGGAAGCGGTTTGAAACAATACTAAACAAATTTAATCAAAAGGAGGAAAACAATGAAGAAAAGTTTGGTAAGAGGGATTCTGGGCATGGTGTTGGTACTGGTGATTGCTCCGTTAGCGATGGCTGCCGAAGCGGCTGCTCCGGGTGGTGCGGTTGATTACACAAAAGCGATCATTCTTGGTTGCAGTGTCATCGCGGCCGGATTGGCTATGGGAGTTGGAGCCGTGGGCGCCGGCCTCGGTCTTGGTCAGGCGACAAGCGGTGCAAACAATGCAGTGGGTAGGAATCCGGAAGCCCAGGGTAAAATTATGCTTACCATGATGGTCGGTATGGCCATGACAGAATCAGTTGCTATTTACGCGCTGGTTGTTTCACTCGTCATCCTGTATGCCAATCCGCTTCTTAAGTTCGCTGGCATCGGTTGATAATTAGTATATACATATTCCTGTAATTATTGAAAAGGGAAAAGGGGCACTAAAAACAGACTCCTTTTCCCTTTTCTTTTATCCATTGCCCAGTGAGAGAAGTGTTCCGATTTTAAATCAAACGTTCATGACGGTGTTCCGTCACAAAGGGAGATGAAAATGCGAGACCCATCCCCACCCTAGCCCTCCCCTTGAAGGGGAGGGGATAATTAGACGAATAAATTCAATAATGTGAGGTCGCATTTTCAGGTGAAAGATGAAATCGAGGCGGCGAGGAAGAGGTGACTCAGGCGTATTGTTTATACGTCGAGGAGCCGACGACGAAGCCAACGAGGATAGCGCTCTGATTTAGAAACGGAATTCTGATTCAGGCCCCTTCAGAAATCAAGGGCCGGGTACGGTGGACCTTCTTTTCCGCCTGGTGATGTTTATCCTGCAAAATCTTTTCTTTAGCCCTTTTTGAACGTTTCCGCTTCTGGCGGCGAATCTTTTCCTGCCGCATTTTTTCCGCTTCCACCAGTCCCCTTTGCAGGCGTTCAATACGATCCACCAGGAGGCGGCGGGCCAGGAATCTATTGAGCAACTGGGATCTCTCCTGCTGGCATTTAACGGAAAGGCCGGTAGGAAGGTGAACCAATTGTACGCAAGACGAGGTTTTATTGACCTTTTGTCCCCCGGGACCGGAAGAACGGACAAAGGTTTCCCGAAATTCGTCTTCCGAGACGCCAAGGCGTGCCATTCTTTCCTGCAGGAGATTCTCTTTTTCCGCAGACACTGTAAACATGTTCATATCAAGTTTAAAGATATCCTAAATTATCGTAAAGGCTGGCTGTAAAAAATTTAATGGGAATTGCTTTTTGCGAGGCCTACATGTTTTAGAGGGAATAGATTTCGTCGCCGATGAAATTTACCCAGTGTTGACTCAGAATTTCGACCGCTCTCTCGATCCGGTCACAACCGATAATGAGAATGGTCTCTTTACCGATCCTTTCAATAGTCGTGTAGATGTAGTGGATGTTGACGTCCCCTTCCGAAAGAGGCTTTACAATTGCGTTCATACCTCCCGGATGGCAGGGCACCTCGACCGCGATTACCGGTGCGACTTCAATTCGGAAGTTGAAACTTTCCAGAATGGTAACGGCCTTTTGCGGATCGTTGACTACCAGGCGCAGGGTGGAGTGCTCCTCGGTGCTGGCCGCGGACATGGCCTTAACCTTGATGTCTTCCTTGTCGAGGATATCCACGAGTTTCGTCAATGCCCCGGGGACGTTGTCAAGCTGTACCGATACCTGTTTGATGGCCATGGTATTGAAAGTTCCCATATCTCAGATTTGCAGACCGTATCCGGCTGCGAATGCCTTGCGGTTGATTTCCATTGCCGACTTTTTCTTTTCCCCCAGAATCTGTTTCAGACCCTTCAGAAAGGCGTCGGGAGTAATGAGTCCGGTCTTCCTGATGAAAGAGCCCATCATGACAATATTCTGCACCCGGGGATTGCCTAACTGACCGGCCATATCTGCCACGGGGATATCATGGATATTAAGGTCCTTCCGCGTCGGCCTCGCATCGATTATCGAAGAGTTCAAAAAGATGCTGCCTTGCGGGGCGACGCGGTTCTGGTAAGTGTATAATGAAGGTTTATTCATTACCACCAGATAGTCAGGTTCGGAGGCGATGGGTGAAGCGATCTCTTCATCCGACACGGCGACGGTGCAATTTGCCGTTCCTCCCCTGACCTCGACGCCATAGGATGGTAAATACGTGACATGGTAGCCCTCGTTCATCACGGCATGGGCATAGATGTAGCCCATCATCAGCACGCCCTGACCACCGAAACCGGCAAATATGGTCTTCCTGATCATATCTTTATGAACCTTATCGTTTGCTTTCCTTTATTATCCCCAGTGGGTATTCTTTTATCATCACCTCATTTACCCAACTGCAGGCATCGATGGGCGACATTTTCCAGTTCGTAGGGCACTGGGACAGGATTTCGATAAGCGAAAAGCCCACATTGTCCATCTGATACTGAAAAGCCTTTTTAACCGCTTTTTTAGCCTTCATGATATTGGCCGGCGTATTGACGGCGCAGCGTTCAATGTACATTGTCCCGGGGAGCTGGCCGAGAATCTCGCTGAAGTGGACCGGGTGCCCATCGAGGAGGGCCGACCGCCCCGGCGGCGTGGTTGTCGATGACTGTCCCAGGAGGGTTGTCGGGGCCATCTGTCCGCCTGTCATCCCATAGACGGCATTGTTGATGAAGATCACCGTAATGTTTTCTCCCCGGTTGGCGGCATGAAAGGTTTCCGCCGTGCCGATGGCCGCTAAATCACCGTCACCCTGATAGGAAAAGACGATCCGGTCGGGGAGGACCCGTTTGATGCCCGTAGCCACTGCGCAACCACGGCCATGGGGAGACTCCAACATGTCAATGTCAAAATAATTATAGGCAATGACCGCGCATCCCGCAGGCGGCACACCGATAATGCGGTCCTGGATGCCCAGTTCATCAATCGACTCGGCAATAAGGCGGTGGGCAATGCTGTGGCCGCAGCCGCCGCAATAGTGAAAAACCGTGTTTTTAAGTGATTTGGGACGGGAAAATACCTTCTTCATGTCATTTCTTCCGGGCCTGATAGGCGATCACCTTGGCGAGTTCCGCAGGCGTCGGAATAACTCCCCCCGGTCTTCCATAAAACTGCACCTTGCCGGTTCCAGCCAGGGCCAATTGAACATCTTCCACCATCTGTCCTGTGTTCATCTCGAAAACGAGGAAATTTTCCACCCGTTCGGCAAAGGCCCGAATAACCTCCGCGGGAAATGGCCAGAGGGTGATCGGCCGGATCAATCCGACCGGAATTCCCAGTTCCCGGCTCCGTTTGATTGCCCCCTTGGCGATTCTTGCCGCCGTTCCGTAAGCGACGATTAAAATCTCCGCGTCATCGGTCCAGAAGGTTTCGAAACGGACCTCTTTCTGGGCGATGACCTGGTATTTCCGGTAGAGTTTCCAGTTGTGCTCCTCCATGCGGATCGCGTCCAGGATGAGAGCCCGGATGAACTTGCTTTTCCCTGTGCCCATGCCGTTGAGGATATAGCATTCAGGATAATGTCGCGGAGCCGGTTCGCTGAACTCGACGGGCTCCGACATCTGTCCCATCATGCCATCGGCCAGGATAAGCACGGGATTCCGGTAGCGGTCAGCCAGATCAAAGGCGTCCATGGTCAGATCGGCTAACTCCTGCACGGAAGCGGGGGCGAGGACAATGGTGCGATAGTCGCCGTGTCCGCCGCCCCGGGTAGCCTGAAAATAGTCTCCCTGGGAGGGGAGGATATTGCCGAGTCCCGGTCCGCCTCTCATGATATTGACGATAACGGCGGGAAGCTCATCTGCCGCCAGGGACGAGATCCCCTCCTGTTTAAGGGATATGCCGGGGCTGGACGATGATGTCATGGCCCTGGCGCCGGCGGCGGAGGCCCCCAGCACCATATTGACGGCGGCTATTTCACTTTCCGCCTGAATAAAGGTGCCGCCTTTGACGCGACGCATGTTGTCGGCCATATACTCAGTCAATTCATTCTGGGGGGTGATGGGGTATCCGGCGTAAAAACGGCATCCGGCACGGATTGCCGCTTCCCCGATCACGCGGTTGCCCTGCATCAGGATTCTATTCACGATAAACCTCGATGGCGACATCCGGGCACATGACGGCGCAGAGGGCGCAGCCGTTGCAGTCGGCGTCCGCCTTTAGCTCGATGGGATGAAAGCCCTTGGAATTAAGTTCACCGGCAGGCTGGAGATTATTTTTTTTGCATGCTATCGTGCAAAGAAGGCATTCCTTACATAACTCACTGTTGATGGTAATAGTTCCCTTCAATGCGCAGCTCTTTCAAAAGATGGATTTAATTATATTGCCGAAAAATATGGAGCGACTTCTTGCGCATATCGCCGCGAATGTCAAGTTCAAATTTAACGGCTTCGCAAAAAGTCCGGATGCTGCGTTGCGCCGCATCCTTCGTCCTGCGGCGTACGCCAAGTACGCCTCAGTCTTCAGGCTTTGCGCGGCTTACCTGCGGATCTTTTTTACGAAACCGTCTATATTATTATGGCCAATCGTTAGGCTTATTAAGGGTTCATTAAATTTATGGCTGTCAGACTTTGGCAACTTGAAAGCCCTCCAATTTTATGGCCACGGAGCGTTGGAGAAGTTCAATGGTGATGACGAAAAGCTCCCTTTCGAGGTCAGTACTGACCACGAGCCCTTCAATGCCCTGGAAGGGTCCGTCGACAATCTTCGCCCGTTCACCGACCTTGGGATACTGGAACTGCTGGACTTCAATCTTCGAATGGACGATCCGCTGAATGGCTTCGATCTGATAATCAGGAACGGGAATGGGTTCATGACCATAGGGTTTACCCAGGATGCGCACGACGCCAAAAGTCTTGAGAACTTCCAGCTTGGTCTCATTTCCGAGGTCCATCAGTTCCACGAAGCAATAGCCGGAAAACATGGGAACAAGGATCTTCTTCCGCCTGTCTTTCCGCTGGCTCCAGACTTCTATTTTGGGCAGAAATACGTTTATTGACTTCTGGGCCAGACCAAGGAACACCCGGTCTTCGTGACGGCTTCTTGTATGAACGGCATACCAGGACATAAAATAATCCTTGCGGCAAAGGTTTGAATCTGCGATTGGGCTGATTATATCAAACCATCCTTTTTTGCAATGGAGAAATTCATGAAACGCTGGCGTATTGAGGGCGTTCCTCTGGCCCTGGATGAAGACGAGCAGTTGTTGAACTCCAAAATCGCCGCGCTTCTGCATATTTGTGAAAATCGGATCGGGCATCTGCAGGTGGTCAGGAAATCTCTGGATGCGAGGCGCAATCGTCCTCCCCGTTTTAACTTCACCGTCGCTTTTACCGTGGGGGACGAATGGTCGGCTCCAGCAGATCTTCCCTCCGGAATCAAGGTGAGCGCCGTCCCGGCAGAACCGGCGCCCGTTGCTTTTGCCCCTGTTTTAACGGCCGGCGAAAAGGTCATTGTTGTCGGCTGTGGTCCCGCCGGTCTTTTTTCCGCCCTTTCCCTTGCTCTTCATGGCTGCCCGGTCCTGCTGCTGGAGAGGGGAAAGGCGGTTGAGGAAAGACACCGGGATGTGCAATCCTTCTGGAAGGAAGGGATTCTGCTTCCCGACAGTAACGTCTATTTTGGGGAAGGCGGCGCCGGTACTTTTTCCGACGGCAAGTTGACAAGCCGCGTCCGCAATCCCTGCACCATCTGGGTGAAAAAGACCCTGGTTGACATGGGGGCCCCGCCGGAAATATTGACGGATGCAAAACCTCACATCGGTTCGGATCGTTTGCGAAAGGTGCTCGTTAACCTTCGCAAGCGTCTTGCCTCCTTGAATTGTCAAGTGATCTTCAATGCAAAGATGACGGACCTGATTGTCCATAAAAACCATCTGGCGGGAATCATCGTCAACGGCGCCGCGGAAATCAAGGCTGCCCATCTCGTCCTGGCAATTGGCCAGAGTTCCGACGAGACCTACCGCCTGCTGGCAGACCGGGGTATTGAACTCGGCAGGAAAGCCTTTGCCATGGGGCTGCGCATCGAACACCTTCAGGAGGATATCAACCGGATACAGTATGGCCGCTGGGCAGGCCATCCCCTGTTGCCCCCGGCGGATTACGCTTTGACGGCCCGCGTACCGGAATTGAATCGGTCTGTCTACTCCTTTTGCATGTGTCCAGGCGGCCAGGTAATCGGCAGCAGCTCCAGCGCGGGAGGCATCGTGACCAACGGGATGAGCCTGTCGGCTCGTAATGGTGTATACGCCAATAGCGCCATTGTCGTGAATGTCCATCCTGAAGACTATGAAGAATATGGTCCCTCAGGTCTCAGTGGTCTTGCCTTCCGGCGGACCTGGGAGGAAAAGGCCTTCCAGGCCGGCGGGAATACCTATATGGCCCCTGCCCAGGGACTGATCAACTTTCTTGAGGATCGCGACAGCCCCGAGACCGGGCCCACCTCTTTTCTTCCGGGAGTAAAGGCCGCTTCATTAAAGTCGATTCTTCCAGAATATGTCCATGATTCCATAAGGATGGGTATGCGGAGGTTTGGTCAGGCGATGCCCGGGTTCATCACCGCGGAGGCCAATCTCATCGGGGTGGAAACGCGGACATCCTCCCCGGTCCGTATTGCCAGGGGGGATGACGGGCAAAGCACCAGCGTGAGCGGTATTTACCCCTGCGGCGAAGGGGCGGGCTATGCGGGAGGCATTATCAGTTCCGCCCTCGACGGCATCAGGGCTGCCACGCATATCCTGACTCGACTTTAGGGTATTTCGTGTCATCACCGGCGAAGAAAGAGGCCAATATCACAGGAGAAAAATTACAAATAATAATAAAGGATCTTAAATGATGCTTGCAGTTAGATCAATTATTTCAAATACAAAGCGTGGGTTTGGTTTTTTCTCCGGTTCAATGATAACCGTTTGAAAGATGCATATTTTTGAACGTGATTTTTTCAGCGGGAGGTGGTATTTAGAACTTCCTGTACTCGGCAAGACGCCAACCATCACGACTACGCTTCCTTTCAAACGATAATTCTTGAACACAGTGCTCACGGCGCTTCATGGCCTGTGTGCCTCGCTGCCTGCCAAGCACGTTTCCCGGAAACTTCCCGGGAAATGACACTTCCCGGGAAATGACTTGACAAGCTCCCGGCAAACACTATATTTGCATATAGACGCAAACGTGCAAGAATGTGGACACCATGAATAAAGCTGTCAACACGATCTCGGAAATGGGTATTCACCGCCTGATCGCCCCGCAGCTCTTCAAGGCCTTGTGCGATCCCAACAGGATCGCGATCCTGAGCGATCTCGCCAAACGCTGCCGGCCGCTCACGGTGAGTCAAATCGCCGAGGGCATGCCGGTGGACATGTCGGTGGTCTCCCGGCATCTGGCCATCCTCCGCGACGCCGACATCCTGATTGCGCGCAAGCAGGGGAAAGAGGTCAGCTACTCGCTCAACACGCGCAACCTTATCGTCACCCTGAGGGCAATCGCCGACGCCTTCGAGGCCTGCTGTCCCGAGGAGTGCCTCGCCGACGGCGAAGAAAGCCGCGGAGCCTTATCGACCCTGCTGCCCGGCCCAGGCAAACACCGTTCGCCATGAGACGCTGAGTCGGCAACTGTCACGTCGTATCAGGCCCTTTGGCGGCCCGAATCCATCCCGGGCAGACTGCCCGTCACTGTTGAGAGGAGCACAAAGAATGGAAAAGAAGCTGAATACGGATCTGTTCAAGATGGCGCCGGAGTACGGCTGCGGCTGCAACACCGCCGACTCCGGGAAAGCTGAAACCGTAGCGACCCCGGAGGTGAAAAAGGTCCTGAACGTCGAGCTGCTCGTCATCGACCTGACCACCTGTGCGCGCTGCGTCCCCACGGGCGGCCAGTTGAAGCAGGCCGTCGGCCTCCTGGCCACCGTGGCTTCAGCCCTGGGCATCGAGCTGAAGCACCGGGAAATCGTCGTCCGGACACCGCAGGAGGCCAAGGCCCTGGGCTTTTTGAGTTCGCCGACGATCCGGCTCAACGGCCGGGACATCGCCCAGGACATCCGCGAGTCCCTATGCGAGTCCTGCGGGGATCTGACGGAGGACAACACCCTGGTGGATTGCCGCGAGTGGCACTACCGCGGCAAGGTTTATTCCGCGGCGCCGCTGCCCCTGCTGATCGAGGCGATAATGGCGGCCATGCTCGATATCGACGCCCCGCCGGTCGCACCTGAGCCCATTGCCGAATTGCCAGAGAACCTGCAACGCTATTTCGACCACAAGCGGTCTTCCACGCGTTGCTGCTGAAACGACGGAGGTCGGCAATAAAGCGACGCCCCGGCGGTCGCCTTTTTCAACGCATTGAGATCATCGATAGAGCGGGATGATCTTGGTGCGCAATCGCCCATTTTCGTGACAACAGTATACATTTGGTAATCATCAAATCCATGGAAGACCAAAAGTCGTTGACTCCTAGGTGGCGTTAATAACCTGAACAGTTCAAATTTCTCTTGATATTAACTGAGCAATACAGATGGAAGTTTAGCACTGGTTGTCAGTATATATTCAGTACACGTACCGTCCAGTAGATTCCGGTATTCGAGCATCCGTGATATTGGGGAGATATTCACCCATTCTGTAAAGATCATTTCCCGCAATGTTTTCCCCCAAAATACTTGACTAATTCTTAAACGTAAATACAATGTAAATATGACAGAACTTCAATTTGACTGAGAGCCCGCAAAGGCTAAGGAGAACCTCAGAAAACACGGTATATCGTTTGATGAAGCGCAGACCGTTTTCTATGATGATTATCCACGGAGTTCTATGATGACACACATTCGGAATATGAGGATAGATTCCTTCTGCTTGGTCTTAGTTCCCGTCTTCGGCTCATGATGGTCTGCCATTGTTATCGTGAAAGCGAGTCAGTAATCAGGATTATTTCGGCCAGAAAGGCTACTGCGAACGAAGCCAAATTTTACAGGAGATAGTGAAATGAAAAAAGAATATGATTTGTCTAAGATGAAGTCCAGACCAAATCCTTATGCCAAGAGGCTCAAGAAACAAGTTACCCTCAGGATGAGTCCGGATGTGGTTGAATATTTCAAGAAAATGGCAGAGGAGACACACATCCCTTACCAGAGCCTTATCAATCTTTACCTAATGGACTGTTCCGCCTCCAAGCGCAAACTCGACATGAAATGGGCACCGTAGACTATAGCGCACATAATCGGGGTAACCATGACGGGATTCAACGTTACAAACGGCATTCATTGTTTTTTTAGAGGTGTTTTTTTTTAGTTGTAGGTTCAATAACCAGCAGCATATCCCATTTCCGTTATCATGCCTGAGCATTACTGGTTCAAAGCTGCTACAAAATCAAATTTCCCCAAAATCACGTATAGCAATAAACAGTTGTTGATCTATCGATAAATTGCCGGAGTGGATACATTAGGCGCAAGTTGTAAGTCACCTATTTATTTCAGCGACGGACGCATTCCAAACGGATGAACCAAAATTCTTTAAACATGGCCCGATAATATCGTTTGGCATGGTACACCTTTTGAGTATTGATTCTGGTACAGAATTAAACCGGTGATGACAATTTCACACTTATTTGATTTTGCCTTCAAAGAGAAAATCGGCCCCGATTTTTTTAAATTTGATTGGAAACAGGGTCAGGGCCTGATCCATATTGGTAATGCCCAGGTCGCCGACCCCCTCGATGCCATTGCCGACAATCTTGGGGGCAGTGATGACGACGAGTTTGTCGGCCAGCTCTTCCCTGAGGACCGAGGTAATGACCGATGAACCCCCCTCAATGAGAACAGAGGATATCCCCTTTTTCCCAAGTTTCATAATAAGGTCCGGCAGATCGATTTTCCCTTTGTTCGTTACATTTGTAAATAGCAGCTCAATCCCCATCTCCTCAAGACGCTTCAAGTTACTCTTGGGGGCCATTTTCGTGGAGACGATAACTGTCCTGGCCTGGTCCTGGTTCTGGAGGATTCTCGATTCCAATGGTATCCGCAGCCTGCTGTCCAGGACGATCCGCAATGGGTTTCTGCCTTTGACAAGGCGGACCGTTAGTTCAGGATCGTCAAGCATAACCGTTCCCGAGCCGACCAGGATGGCGTCATGAGCGCTACGGAGCCGATGGGTGTAACGCCGCGATTCGGGAGAGCTGATCCAGCGGGAATGCCCTGTTGCCGTGGCAATGCGGCCGTCGAGGGTCTGTGCGTATTTCACCGTGATAAAAGGAAGGCCCGTAATCATGAACTTGAAGAATTTTTCGTTTAAGCGCCGGCATTCTGCCTCCAGAACCCCCACGGTTGTTTCGATGCCATGTCTCTGCAGGAGGGCGATGCCCCGGCCGGCTACAAGCGGATTCGGGTCCAGAGCGCCGATGATGACCCGGCCGGGTTTACTCCTGATCACGGCGTCAACGCAGGGGGGAGTTCTCCCGTAATGGGTGCATGGTTCCAGGGTTATGTAGAAATCAGCGCCGGCGATTGATTCGACCGTTCCTGCTATCGCATTGATTTCAGCATGGTTCTCTCCGCAGCAGGCATGATAGCCAGCTCCGATGACCATTCCGTCTTTGACGATTAAAGCGCCGACCATGGGATTGGGACTTGCCCGTCCTTCCCCCTTTTTAGCCAACTTCAACGCCCTGCGCATGTAATATTCATCATTCGTCATTGTAAACAGTCCCTTTTATTTTCTTTTGGATGTCTCTTATAACACGTCCGGACCGGATTTTCATCCTTCATTCAGAAATCGTTTACCTATATTCCCGTTCCGTCTTCGCAATTCCACGCATCTGTCCAGCCTCATTCACCAAAGCGGTGGTGGATTGTGGCGCTCGCAGGTTTGTCGGCACATATTTTGTGATTGACCTTCGTGGCGAATTTGTAATAGGAACGACGTGAAAATCAGTGATCTGAATCAATAATGACTTTAGGAGATTATTTTAATGGTGCTTTGGTGGTCAGTCATTGTGTTTATTCTGGGGGCCGTCGTGGGAAGCTTTCTCAATGTCTGCATTCACCGCCTTCCCCGGGAAGAGTCTATTGTTTACCCATCGTCCCGCTGCCCCCATTGCCGCCAATCAATCGCCTGGCATGATAACATTCCCCTCGTCAGCTATATCTGCTTAAAAGGACGCTGCCGAAACTGCCAGGAAGCCATCAGCGGTCGTTATTTCCTTATCGAGGCCGTGACTGCCGTCATGGCCCTGCTTACTTACTGGAAGTTTGGAATGTCCCTTGCCTTTCTTGCCGCTTTTCTGTTTGTGGCGACGTTGATTGTTATCGCCTTCATCGATATGGAACATCAGATTATCCCCCATGAGATCATCCTCCCGGGGATTCCCCTTTTCCTCCTGGCCGCGGTATTTATTATGGGGATTCCCTTGCTCGATTCGTTCCTGGGAATTATGATCGGGATAGGTTCCCTGTATCTGATTGCCGTCTATTATGAACAAATAACAGGGACGGAAGGCATGGGAGGAGGCGATGTCAATCTCATGGGGATGCTGGGGGCCTTTCTGGGATGGAAATCTCTCTTATTTATCCTGATGATAGCAGCTTTCACCGGGGCTGCCGTTGGCATCACCATGATGATGATTAAAGGAAAAACAATGAAATATGCCGTGCCGTTTGGTCCCTTTCTATCCTTGGGGGCAGTGCTTTACCTCTTCTGGGGCAAGGCGATCTACAATTTCTTTCTGTAAAAATCTTGACATCCACCATAGGGTAAATATATGGTGTCAGCCTGTAAAATGACAATGACAGGAGAGGAAGTATCGGTTGCAATTGCCCGGGCTGCGGTTAATCCGGACAGGGGAAAGTTGGCTTCCCGCCAACTTTTTTTGCGATTGGCCGGTGACACATAAATGAAGAATCGTATCATCAGTCTTATTGAAACAGCTCTTGGCGGCATGTCGGCGAGGGGTAAAATGGGCGACATCGCCATCCCCCCGATCGAATTGGAAACAACCAGAGACCCGGCTCATGGCGACTATGCCACGAATATAGCCATGATTCTCTCCTCGCGGCTCAAGACTAATCCCCGTCAAATCGCAAAGATGATCTGCGATCAACTCGAGGAAGACGAAGAGATCATCGCAAAAGTGGAAATTGCCGGACCGGGGTTTATCAATTTTTTCATCCGGGACGAAGTCTGGCAAGCGTCCCTCGAGCAGGTGGACAGGGAAGGATCTCTCTACGGCCACTCGGACATCGGCAGGGGGCGGCGGGTGCAGGTGGAATTCGTCAGCGCCAACCCTACCGGTCCGTTGCATATCGGTCATGCCCGTGGCGCCGTTGTAGGGGATGTGCTGGCCAACATCCTCCAGGCGACAGGATACGATGTCAGCAGAGAGTATTACATCAACGACGCCGGCAACCAGATGTTCAATCTTGGAAGATCGGTTTTTTACCGCTGCCAAGAACTCCTTGGCCGGGAGGTTGTCTTTCCCGAGTCTTGCTACCAGGGTGATTATATCATCGAGATTGCAAGAGAAATTGTTGACAGGGAAGGAATCGCCTACCTGGAGAGACCGGAAGAGGTGTCAATCCCATATCTTACGGACTATGCCGCCGCGATTATTCTTGAGGGAATCAAGGAAGACCTGTTGAAATTCGGGGTTGTCTTTGACCTCTATTTCAGCGAGCGGGAACTCTACAAGGATGACGGTGTGGCGGTAATCCTTCGGGAACTCGAAGAGCAGGGTCATATTTATTGGGAAGATGAAACCCGCTGGTTCCGGACGACCGCCTTTGGGGATGAAAAGGACCGGGTGGTCGTGAGACAAAATGGCGAGCCAACATATTTTGCGGCTGATATCGCTTATCATAAAAACAAGTACGAGCGGGGCTTCTCCCGGGTGATCGACATCTGGGGCGCCGATCATCATGGCTATCTGCCACGCATGTCCGCCGGGATACAGGCCCTTGGCTACCGGGCGGACGCCCTGAAAGTTGTCCTGGTCCAGTTAGTCAGCCTGCTCCGCGGGGGCAAGCCGGTGGGAATGTCAACCCGGTCCGGTGAGTTTGTCACCCTGCGGGAAGTCGTCGACGAGGTTGGAAAGGATGCGGCAAGATATAATTTCCTCATGAGGCGCACCGACAGCCCGCTGGATTTTGATCTTGAGCTGGCAAAGCAGCAGACGAACGAAAATCCCGTATATTACGTCCAGTATGCCCACGCACGGATCGCCAGCATTCTCAGGCTCGCCTCCGAGCGCGGTTTTACAGTTCCTTCATACGGGGAAGTGAATCTGAGTCTCCTCACCTTGCCCGAGGAATTGACGCTCATGAAAGCCCTGACCCGTTTCCCCGAATTAGTCGCCGGGGCGGCCACGTCCCTGGAGCCCCACCGCCTTACCTTTTTCCTTAATGACCTTGCCTCTCTGTTCCATAGTTACTATAACAAATACAAGGTGATATCTGAAGATGACTCCCTGACGAGGGCGCGAATCTTCCTCATGAAGATCCTGCTGATTGTCCTGAAGAATAATTTGAAATTCTTAGGAGTTTCCGCACCGGACAGAATGTAGTCTTATGGCCATAAAGAATATCCGCTCCTTTGAATTCAAACTTGGGAAGCTCGGGTTGATCCTGTTGATTGCCGGAATGGGCGGTCTGGTATTTGTCGCTTTTGTCCTGGGCATTAACGTGGGCAAGGAAATTGACACTTATCCGGATAAGATTGTCCGGGGGATTCCACGGTTAATTGCGGAAGGAGTCGCGCACGTGTTTCCCAAAGGGAAAAGCGATGGGGATAGCAAAGGGCAGGACAAGGCATCCCTGGATCTGACCTTCTACGACACCCTTACCAAGAAGGGGAACGCTGATAGGGAACTCATTGGCCAGGAAAAGAAGGGCGAAACATCCATTCCTGCGGTGATTGTGGCGCCGGCGCCCCCGGCCGCACCAGCAGCGCCGGCGCCGGCAACACCGCATGCGAACTTGCTACCACCGGCGCCAGGAACGCAATCAATGCCGGCAGCGCCGGGGACACGGTCAATGCCGCCAACGCCGGCGGTGAGAGATGCTCCCATGAAAACAACCGTTGCTGGGCCCGCTGTTACAACGGCAAAGGCGAAGACGGGCGGTACAGAAGCGACACCGCCTGTTGCCGGAGCGGCGGCAAATTTTTCCATACAGATAGTATCATATGACAATCGGGTTAAGGCCGATCAGTTGCAAAAGAAACTACGAGGCATGGGCTATAAAGCGGAAATTTCAGAAATGGATATTTCCGGCAAGGGCAAATGGTACCGGGTAATGGTGAACAATTACCAGACCAGGAAAGACGCAGAAAAAGCCGCTGATAACATTAAGAAAAATGTCAAGGGATTGAATTGCATAGTTCGCCAGGGGGATAAGTCTTGAATTGCCGGCGAAGCATGAACAGGGTGGAAGATGTTTGAGAATCTGACAGATAAACTGGACGTTATTTTCAAAAAACTCAGGGGGAAGGGGCGTCTGGATGAGGAGAACATCCAGGGGGCTCTCAAAGAAATAAGAATGGCCCTCCTTGAGGCAGATGTAAATTTTAAAGTCGTCAAGGATTTCATCGAAGATGTCCGGGGACGAGCGATTGGGCAGGATGTGATTGAGAGCATCAGTCCGGGACAGCAGGTGGTCAAGATTGTCCATGACCGCTTGGTGGAACTGATGGGCGGCGCCAGCAGCCAACTCAGATACGGTAACCGCTTCCCCGCGCCGGTCATGCTTGTCGGTCTCCAGGGAAGCGGCAAGACGACCACGGCGGTCAAGCTGGCAAAATTCATTTCCAAGCAGGGTAAAAGGACATTGCTGGTTTCCGTGGATGTGTACCGGCCCGCAGCTATGGAGCAGCTGAAAGTTCTGGCAAATGAGACAGGCATGTCCGTCTTTCAGGCAGATCCGAAAGATGATCCCCTAACCATTTGCCTCAATGCTGTCGAAGAGGCAAAGAGCAGAGGTTACGAGGTGCTCATCATCGACACGGCCGGACGTCTGCACATCGATGTGGAGATGATGGAGGAACTGCGCAAGCTAAAGGAGGCTGTCCATCCTTCAGAAATACTCTTTGTGGCCGACGCCATGACCGGTCAGGAAGCGGTCAACGTAGCCGCGACCTTCAACGAGCGTCTGGGTATCGATGGGGTCATCATGACGAAGATGGACGGCGACGCCCGGGGCGGCGCGGCCTTGTCCCTGAAGGCCGTTATGGGCAAGCCCATCAAATTCGTCGGTATCGGCGAGAAGGTCGAGGCCCTGGAAATATTTCACCCGGAACGGATGGCGACGCGGATTCTGGGGATGGGTGATATCTTAACCCTGGTGGAAAAGGCGCAGGCGACGGTAGACGAACAGCAAGCCAGGGAGCTTGAAAAGAAGATTCGTAAAAATGAATTTACCCTGGAAGATTTCCGCAGTCAACTGACGCAAATAAAAAAGATGGGCTCCATTAAGGATATGCTTTCCATGATCCCGGGATTCAATAAGGTGAAAGCCCTGAAAAATATCAATCCCGATGAGAAGGAGCTGGCGAGAGTCACTGCCATCATCGACTCCATGACCAGAAAAGAGCGGCATAATTATCTCCTAATTGATGGCCAGCGGCGAAAGCGCATTGCAATGGGAAGCGGGACCACGGTACAGGATGTCAACAGGCTTCTGAAGAACTACGGAGAAATGCGCAAGATAATGAAAAAGATGACATCGAAAGATGGAATGAAGGCAATGAGACGGGGAAATTTTCCCTTTTAAAAACAAAAAAAATGTGTTAGCCTATTTGATCTTCCAATTAACAAATAGGAAGGAAGTTAAGAAACAGGAGGTGATCGGTAAACAGGATGGCAGTTAAAATAAGATTGACCCGCATGGGTGGGCACAAAAAGCCATTTTACAGAGTAGTGGCAGCAGATTCCGAGTCCCCGCGAGATGGCCGTTTCCTGGAAGTTCTGGGACATTATGACCCGGCGAAGGACCTCGACGGTGTAAGTCTCAAGATCGAAAGGATCAAGTATTGGTTGTCCAAGGGAGCCAAGCCTACCCTTACCGTGTCTCAGCTATTGAAGAAAAAGGGTTAGAAGCCTGGTTGTGGACGGTTACAGTCGAAATCTTGAAAAGGTTAACAGACTAATCCGGTGGAGGTGGAAACGATGAAAGAGTTGATCAAGTATATGGCGCAGGCGCTGGTTGATAACCCCGAACAGGTTGAGGTTTCAGAGGTGGTTGGCGAACAGACATCGGTCATCGAACTAAGGGTAGCAAAGGAAGACCTCGGCAAGGTTATCGGCAAGCAGGGCAGAACTGCTAAGGCCATGAGAACGGTTTTAAGTGCGGCATCCACCAAGATCCGGAAGCGCAGCGTTCTGGAAATTATTGAATAGGGTGAGTAAGTTCTTTGAAATTGGTAAAATTGTCAAAACGCACGGTCTCCAAGGCGGCGTTAAAGTAAAATCTTACCTGACCGATCCCGGGGCTCTTCTTCCCCGCCTGGAGGCCGTCTATCTCCAGAGGGAAGCAACGGAAATGCAGCGCTGCCTGTTGACCAAATATCAATCAGGAAGCGATTTTTTTTTCCTGGAAATGGAAGGGTTCTCTGATCCCCAGTCGGCAGCGTCCCTGATGGGTTGCCTGGTATATGCGCCGGTAGATAAACTGGCAACCTTGCCGGAGGGAGAATATTACTGGCACGAGCTCATCGGGATGGACGTGATTACGGAAGAGGGGGTTTCACTTGGTAAAATCCGGGAGATCTTTTCAGCAGGAAGTAATGATGTCTACGTCTGTGCGAGTGGGACAGAAGAAAAACTGCTGCCGTCAAGCGAGGAAGTGATCAGGAAGGTGGACAGAGTCAAAAAAATTATGACCGTCAAACTTCTCGAGGGTCTATGAGGTCGGGAGATGCGCTTTGATATCCTCTCTCTTTTCCCGGAGATGTTTTTATCGATCTTTGAGAGCAGCATCCTCAAAAAGGCACGGGAAAAGGGCCTCATTGAAATTCACGTCCACGATATCCGGGTGTATGCGACTGGGAAACACCGGGTAACAGACGACGCCCCTTTTGGAGGGGGCGGCGGAATGGTCATGAAGGTAGAGCCGATCGATCGGGCGCTTGCCAACCTGGAGATGCAGCCCGGGGAAGGGCCCGTAATCCTGATGAGTCCCCAGGGAGTTCCCTTCCGGCAGGAAACGGCGGCAGAGCTTGCCGCCTGCAGGAGAGTGGTCCTCATTTGCGGACACTATGAAGGTGTGGATGAGCGGGTGAGAGAGCATCTGGCGGACCGGGAGATTTCTATCGGGGATTTCGTCCTCACCGGCGGCGAGTTATCGGCGATGATGATCGTGGATGCCGTTTCCAGGCTGGTTCCCGGCGTCCTTGGAAACAGTGAATCGTCGCAGCAGGATTCCTTTTCGTCGGGACTCCTTGAGTATCCCCAATATACCCGCCCTCAGGAATACCGGGGGTGGCAGGTTCCCGAGGTGCTGCTGAACGGAAACCACCGGGATATCGATGCATGGCGTCGACGGCAGTCCCTGGCAAGGACATGGCGCCGGCGGCCGGAACTGCTTGAGAAGATCGAGCTGTCCGATGCGGACCGTTTGATCCTGGGGGAGATTCAGGCGGAAGTTCCGTGATGCCAAGGCCCAATTGTTATATCGCTCTTTTACATTATCCTGTATTCAACAAGCACAGGAATATCGTAACCACTGCCGTTGCCAATATGGATGTCCATGATATCGCGAGAGTGGCGCGAACCTATGGCATGCATCGCTTCTACATCGTGACGCCCATCGAGGCTCAACGGGAGCTTGTAAAAAGTATTATCGACCATTGGCGGCAGGGATACGGGGGGACCTATAATCCCTCCCGACGGGAGGCCTTTGAACATGCTTTTGTAAAGGAAACCTTTGCTGTGGTCGGCAATGATATTCAGTCGCTTACAGGACGGCGTCCCCGATTGGTGGTTACCGGCGCGTCATTGAATAGGGAATTGATTTCATTCGTGAAGATGAAAAGCATCCTCGCAAGGGATGACCATCCCTGCCTGATTGCTTTTGGAACAGGTTGGGGTCTGGCGGACGAGATCGTTGATCAGGCTGATTATTGCCTGGAGCCGGTACGAGGAAGGTCGGATTATAATCACCTTTCCGTCCGGTCTGCCGCTGCGGTCATTCTGGACAGGCTGTTTGGAGAATAGAAAACCAGATTGTCATATAGAATATTGTAATTAACACGTGAGGTGTGGGAAACATGAATTTCATAGAGATGATTGAAAAAGAACAGATCAGGGCCGATCTGCCCGGTTTTAAGTCGGGAGACAGCGTCAAGGTGTATGTAAGGATCATCGAAGGTCAAAAGCAGCGAATTCAGGCCTTTGAAGGTGTAGTCATCCGGAAGAGATGCGGCAGCAGTCGCGCCACTTTTACGGTCCGGAAAATTTCCTATGGCATTGGCGTGGAGCGCACCTTTCCCCTTCATTCCCCGGTAATTGACCGGATCGAAGTGGTTACCAGAGGAAGGGTTAGACGTTCCCGACTGTATTACCTGAGAAGCCTGAAAGGTAAAAAGGCAAGGATCAAGACAGAGGGGAAGTCCTGAGTATAAATTTCTTTTCATGATCGTTTTCGAACAGCGGGCTCGCCAGCGAGGCTTTAACCTGATTGCGGGTATTGACGAGGCAGGAAGGGGGCCTCTGGCAGGTCCTGTTGTTGCCGCTGCCGTAGTTCTGCCGGAAAATTACCATCATCCGGATATTACGGATTCAAAAAAGCTTTCTCCCCGGAAGCGGGAGGATCTCTTCAAGGTCATCAGGAATGATGCCCTTTCCATCGGGGTTGGTGTCATGGAGGCGTCAATCATCGATGACATCAACATCCTTCAGGCAACCCTCAGTGCCATGAAGGAGGCTGTCTTAGATCTCGATATCACACCCGATTATCTGCTTGTGGATGGAATGCAGGCCGTTCCCGTCAATATTCCTCAGGAGACCATCATCAAGGGGGACGGGCGAAGCATATCTATTGCCGCGGCTTCGATCATCGCCAAAGTGAGCCGGGATCATATCATGGAGATGTATCATCGGCAGTTTCCCTATTACAATTTTTTCAAAAACAAGGGGTATGGAACTCAGGAGCACCGGCAGGCGATTAAGGACCACGGTCCCTGCAAGATTCATCGTCGCTCCTTCAAAATAAAATCGCCCTGCCAGGAAAATTACGAACTTAACCTTAAATGACCAAAGAAAGAATCAGCACCGGTAAGTTGGGGGAAGACATCGCTGCCGCTCATCTTGCCGGGGCGGGCTATCAAATTGTCGAACGCAATTTCCGCTGTACCATGGGAGAGATAGACATTGTGGCCCGGGATCAGGAGATGCTTGTATTTGTGGAAGTCCGCACCCACCGGACGGATATGTATGGCAGCCCTCTGGAGAGCGTCGGATTTGCCAAGCAGAAAAAGCTCTCCCGGGTTGCCGAGTACTATTTGAACCATCACGGGTTGCAGCAGGTAAAAGCGCGGTTTGATGTCGTGGCCGTAAAGCTGAGACCTTCCCGTCCGGAGGTGGAACTTATCCGGGATGCCTTTGAACTGATTGGCTGACCATCCTCACCTGCCTAACTGTGCCCCCATATGGACCATTTTCTCATAGACGATATTAAAGGCCTTGGGTTTGATACATAGACTTCCGGAAAAGGGCGAGTCAAGTTCATAAATAAGGTAAATGGTGAGGACGATCATGCAGATCATCATAAAATCGGAGATAAATTGAACTTTGGCCTGGCCGGTACTGGTAAAGAATAACGCGAAGAGGGAAAGAAATCCGCCAAGGTAGATCAGTGCCCACATCTGGGTATAGAGGCTGCCGTCAAGAAGGAGCAGGCGTTCCAGCCGCCGTTCCCCCATGTCGGTCATCATGACGATGAGATTATTATATGTGCTGAAATATTCTGGTGATTTTGGTCTGATGGCATTCAGTTCAGACCACAGGCGGTCGTCAATGCTATCCATTTTCGGATGGAAAATACCCTTTTCCATCTCCTTCCACTCCTCTTCTTTAACAATCTTTACATAGTCTTTCAACAAGTGCCGGAAATGGCCGGAGTTAGGCAGTTCCGGGGACAGGCGGTACATGTTCAGAGCCAATTCCGCCTCCTTGGTCACCGTTGTTTCCGCGTTTTGATAAATGCCCCACAGGGTAATCATGGAGAAACTGAGGATGAATGCATAGAGGGTTATAAAATAAGTGAGATTCTGAGAAATGAGCTGGCGGAGGTTTATATCCAAGGGGTGATCGGCATTTTTATTGATATGATGAAGGAGAAAGGGGATGGCAATGCATATCAGTCCCACCACGACATAGAGTACTGTCGAAGTCATGTCTTCCTACCTCCTTTGTCCATAATCAAGCCACATACCATAGGGCGCAGGAAATTGCCATGATCTCTTATAAGATCAGCGCCAGTTGGTCCGCGACGACAAGGCCCTGTCTGGTGGGGTAAATCCGCTCGTCGTTGACGACGATGAAACCGCGGGTGATTAGAGACTCGATGAGTTCCTTAGATTTTTCCGTAAGATCTTCGCCAAAATGGCGGCGAAATGCGGCGAGGTCGATTCCCGCGGCGGTGCGCAAGCTCATAAAAAGCGTCTCGAGACGCAGATCTTCTCCGGTGAGGGTTTCAGCGCCGGCGATAGGGGCTGTTCCCAGGGCAAGATCATTCAGGTAGGCTTCGATATTCCGGTGGTTCCACCAGCGTCTGCCTTCCCGATAAGAATGGGAGGCAGGACCAAGTCCAAGATAGGTGGTATGATCCCAGTATTTCTGATTATGTCGGGACTTGCGGTCAGGAGAGGCGGCATAATTGGATACTTCGTAGTGATGATAACCTGATCTTTCCAGATATTCGGAAGTGGACAGGAAAAAGGAGAGCGAACCGTCCTCGTCGGGGATGGCAAAAGCGCCGCGGCGGTGGCTGTGGAAGAGGGGCGTCTCTTCTTCAATAGCGAGCTGATAGGCAGACAGATGGGGCGGCGAAAAGGAAACGGCGCATGCCATTGATTCCTGCCATGATTGCAGATCCTGCCCCGGAATGCCGTAAATCAGATCCAGCCCAAAATTGTCAAAACCGGCCCGGATAGTGTTGTCAAGGGCCGCGAAGGCGTCTTCTACCCGATGCCTTCTTCCGAGAAAGGCCAATGCCTGGCCAGAAAAGGACTGAACGCCCAGATGGAGTCGATTGACGCCCAGATTCTTCACGGCGCGGTACCAGGCAAGGTCGCCATCGGCAGGATTAACTTCGATAGTTATTTCCCCATCCGGGAGGACGGTAAAGTGCTTGCGAACCCCGGAAAGAATGGCTTCAATTTGTTGAACGGTCAGCAGCGAGGGAGTTCCGCCGCCGATGTAGATGGTATCGAAGGTATCAAAATCGCCCGCGTATAGCTCCATCTCCCGGACGATGGCTGCGACAACCCCATCCACGGCAGTTATATCCGTTGTGGAGAAAAAATGGCAATAGGGACATTTGGTAGCGCAGAAGGGTATGTGGATGTAAAGGCCGGGAAGGTTCATTTTCGCATGAATGCTTTCAATTGACGAGTCCACAAAAAGTAATATTTTCCCTCCCCTTCAAGGGGACCTCGCATTAAACTCCCTCCCCTTCAAGGGGAGGGCTGGGGTGGGGATGGGGTAAGTTGTTGAATCAATTCAGTCCGTATCTGATTTCAAGACGGCCAGGAAGGCGCTCTGGGGGATACTGACGTTGCCGATCATCTTCATCCGCTTCTTTCCCTTCTTCTGCTTTTCCAGAAGTTTTCTTTTGCGGGAGATATCGCCGCCATAGCATTTGGCGGTCACATCCTTGCGGAAGGCGGAAATGGTTGTCCGGGCAATGATCTCACCGCCGATGGCCGCCTGCAGGGCGATCTTGAACATCTGTTTCGGTATCTCCTCCTTGAGGCGCTCACAGGCCTGGAGGCCGCAGGCGCGCGCCCGATCGCGATGAACGATCTGGGAGAGGGCGTCTACTTTTTCGCCGTTGACGAGGATATCGATGAGGACCAGGTTGCTGTCCCGGAAATCGATAAGCTCATAATCAAATGATCCGTATCCCTGGCTGACTGATTTGAAGCGGTCATAGAAGTCGTAAATAACCTCGGATAAGGGCATCTCGTAAATCAATTCCGCCCTTCCCGGTCCCGGGTAATTCAGGCTTGAATTCATGCCCCGCTTTTCCTGGCACAGCTTCATGACGGCCCCGAGATAACGCTCCGGCATCATCATGGCGGCCCGGATGTAGGGCTCTTCCCCCTTGTCTATACTCATCTGGGGAGGATAATGAGAGGGGTTGTCAACATATTGGACCGTGCCGTCCTTGAGGGTCAAGCGGAAGCGGACGCTGGGGACGGAAAGAATCAGGGATTGATCGTATTCCCGCTCCAGCCGTTCCTGAACGATGTCGAGATGGAGGAGGCCCAGGAAACCGCAGCGGAAGCCCTGCCCCAGGGCAACAGAGGCGTCTTTTTCATAGACGAAGGAGGCGTCGTTGAGCTTGTACTTTTCTAAAGAGACGGCGAGGTCTTCATAATCGTCGGAGGCAATGGGATAAATGGAGGCGAAGACGACGGGCTTGACTTCCTTGAAGCCGGGGAGGGGCTTGTCACAGGGCCGGTTCTCCAGGGTGATCGTATCGCCGGTCCGGACATCGGAGATGGTCTTGACGCCGGCGATTATGTAGCCCACTTCCCCTGCCGCCAGACGTTCCCGCTTTTGGCGGGCAAGCAGAAAATGACCTACTTCCTCGACCTTGTAGGTGGCCCCGCCGTACATGAAACGGATAATGTCACCGCTTTGCACCATCCCGTCCATGATCCGGCAATGGATGACCGTGCCCCGGAAAGGGTCATACTGGGCGTCAAAGATGAGGGCCGACAGGGGCGCCTCGGGATTGCCCAGGGGAGGGGGAACCCTCTGAACGATGGCCTCCAGAATATCCTCGATCCCCGTTCCCTCCTTGGCCGAGCATTTAAGGTGGGTATCCGTGTCCAGCCCCAGTTCCGAGTCGATCTGTTCGATAACCCGCTCGACGTCGGCAGAGGGAAGATCGATCTTGTTGATTACCGGGATGATTTCCAGGTCGTGCTCCATGGCCAGGTAAAGATTGGCCAGGGTCTGGGCCTGTACCCCCTGAGCCGCGTCGATAAGGAGAAGAACCCCCTCGCAGGAAGCCAGGGAGCGGGAGACTTCATAGCTGAAGTCCACATGACCGGGGGTGTCGATGAGATTCAGGTTGTAAGTATTCCCATCCCGGGCGGTATAAGGAAGGGAGATGGCCTGACTCTTGATGGTGATCCCTCTTTCCCGCTCGATATCCATATTATCGAGGATCTGATCCTGGAAGTTACGGGCATCGCAGCCGCCGGTATGCTGGATAAGGCGATCCGCCAGGGTTGATTTCCCGTGATCTATATGGGCAATAATGCTGAAATTTCGTATATAATCCATGTTTCTCAATATAAAGAGCCCTCCCAAAAAAGGGAGGGCTCAGTGATCAGTTAATTGCCCGTGAACCTCTATCAAATTTCCCTCCCCTTCAGGGGGAAACGGGTCACTATTATTCCCTCCCTATCAAGGAGGGGCGGGTCACTTTTGTTCCCTCCCCTTCAGGGGGAGGGTTAGGGTGGGGGTGGGCCAGAAGTTATCTTTCCTTCTCGCCCTACCTGCTTTCTTAATCTATCCCAGCTTCTTAAGGATGTCTTCGGAGACCTCTTTCACGCCTGCCACGCCACTGACTTCAATAACCTTCACCCGTTCTTTGAAGTAGTTCACCCCGGCCAGGGTGCCTGTCTTGGTGTCGTAATAGATGTTGTGCCGCTTGTCGATGGCCCCTTCGTCCTGGTCGTCCGCTCTGGCCGTCAGGGTCTCGCAGCCGCAGACACGGCAAACCATCTTGCCGTCTTTTTCCGCCGGCTTGATGGCGTCGATGAAGATGTTGTTCGGGTGGTTGTTGTCCGTCGCACAGAGCCGCCGGCCCATAATGCGGTTCTTTGAGGTCTGACGGTCGAGGATGATCTCGATGACGAAATCGAGCTTCATGTTTTCCTTGACCAGAGCATTCCAGAGGGCCTCTGCCTGGACAAGATTTCTGGGGAAACCGTCCAGGAGCCATCCCTTGGCGCAATCCGCTTCCTTGAGACGGTTGAGGATCATAGGCACGGTGATCTCATCGGGGACGAGCTCACCACGGTCAATAAAATCCTTTGCTTTTTTGCCAAGATCCGTGCCTTTTTTAATGTTTTCCCTGAAGATAACGCCGGTCTCGATGTGGGGGACTCCGTACTTCTTCTGGACGATCGCTCCCTGGGTGCCTTTGCCGCTGCCATTGGGTCCAAAAATAAGAATATTCATACTGCCGAACTCCTTTCAGAATACTTTGTGAAAAGCCGGCTCCTTATAATTGATTCTGCCGGTTTAAGCAATGGAAAAATTGTCATGACCCACGGTCATGATGGTGTCAGTGGCCTCAAGAGGGGGCACAGCTCGTGGCGGCGCAGGAACCGCAGCCCGACTTGCCCCCGGCAAAGGCAGACATCATCTTGCGGGTCTTTTTCGACTTGCATTCCGGGCAGGGAACGGCCTCATCACTGTCGGAGGAAAAGAATATTTTTTCAAATTCCTGTCCGCATTTCATGCATTTGAATTCATAGATCGGCATCTTGTAGCGCCTCCTTGTTTGCCACCAATGTAAAGATACCCAGCGGAAATGTCAAGTTTCTTGATGGTGTAATGGAATCTTTTTAGTTGACAAATTAACCCGACTTGCTTAGTGTAACAAGCAAGCGGGTAAATCCTGGGGAAACTGTGAGGCCGCAAGGCGTCATAAGTGCGATGTAAGCGCACCAGTCTCAGGGACCGCTTTTTTTATTTGGTAAATCATGAACGTATATCTTGATGAAAGCGGAGATCTCGGCTGGTCATTTGACAAACCATACCGCCATGGAGGATTTTATCCCGGACCCAAGAACCATTAAAGTTTCCAGCGGGAACAGTCTCGTAGACTATTTACAAATAAAGCTCTGGTTTGAGCTGAATAGCGCCACGGTGATCAGGCACGTCTCCCAAGAAAGCAAGGCGAGTCTGAATCTCCAATTTGCCGATTTTATTTCTCATATTATTTGGAGCCGCTACGAAGACTCGGAGATTGACGTTTATAACCTCATAAAGCCAAATATTTACGAAAAGCATTTATTCTTTTAGCCACGGTTCTTCACTTCCAAGAAAATATATAAGGCAGCAATCCCATGTCCGTACACACAAAAAAACGGTCGCAGAATTGTTGTCTATTATGACGACGCCGGAAAGCGCGAAGTAATACGCTACTCTGTACTGCAAGGGAACGAGCAGCTTTTTGCCGGCAAATACAAGCTCGTGCTCCCAACCGAAGAAGAATTCCGGGCGGAACTGGAACGGGAACAGCGCCTGTTAGAAAATGTCAGCGAATCCGATCGGATAACAAAGTAGCTGACACCGGATGTTACAGGCGGGTTCTAAATATGCTGAAGAGAAATAATTAAAGGCAGGAGAACAAATGGTATTATTAGGAGTAATTGTTGAAATATCAAACACAGAGCTTGATATTTCAATGTAAATTGTGTAGGCTACAACCATGGACCTTATAGACAGAAAAACGGATCGGGCCAAATTAACCAAATTCATTTCCATGTTTCCCGTCACAGCAATTCTTGGCCCCCGGCAGTGCGGAAAAACGACGCTGGCCCGGACGCTCGCCGCTGATTCCTATTTCGATCTGGAAAACCCCCAGGATCTTGCCCGCATGGAACAGCCTCAGCTTGCCCTCGAAGACTTGACGGGGCTCATCGTCATTGACGAGATCCAGCGGTTACCCGATCTTTTTCCCCTCCTGCGCTACCTGGTGGATCAAGAAAAAGATCGCAAGTTCGTCATCCTGGGAAGCGCCTCCCGAGATTTGATTCGCCAGAGCTCGGAATCATTGGCTGGGAGGATCGCATATTTTCAATTAAGCGGTTTCCGCCTAAGCGATATCGATCCCGGGGCCGTCAAGGCCCTGTGGCAGCGCGGGGGATTGCCCCGCTCCTTCCTGGCAGCGTCGGATGATGAAAGCCTGCTCTGGCGGAATCAATACGTGTCGACCTTCCTGGAACGGGACATCCCCCAGTTGGGAATCACGATCCCCGCCCGGACGCTGCGCCGTTTCTGGACCATGCTGAGCCATTATCACGGCCAGATCCTGAACTATGCGGAGCTGGGCCGCTCTTTCGGCGTCTCCGACATGACCGTCCGGAAATACAGCGATATCCTGGAAGGCACGTTCATGGTACGCATCCTCCAGCCCTGGTCCGCCAACATCGGGAAACGGCTGGTGAAGCGGCCTAAATTATACCTGCGCGACTCCGGGCTGTTCCATGCCCTGCTGTCCATTGAAACGCCGGAGCAGTTGCACGCCTCGCCCCGGCTCGGCGCCTCCTGGGAAGGCTTTGCCCTGGATTGCGTCTGCCGAGCACTGGACAAGGAAGATGGGGACCTCTATTTCTGGCATACCCACGCCGGCGCGGAATTAGACCTTTTCTGGCAGGCAGGGGGACGAAACTGGGGCGTGGAATTCAAGTATGAAGACGCCCCCCGATTGACCAGATCCATGAAGACGGCCGTTGAAGACCTCAAACTGGAGCGGCTATGGGTGGTCTATCCTGGGAAAGCGGTTTATCGTCTCACCGAAAAAGTCCAGGTGATTCCCCTTGCGGACATCCGCGACGTTTGGAACTACGGATAAGCGATCATCCGAATGCTAACGAAGATTAGCAGTATCAGAGTATATGAGGCAAGAGCAGCGTTGACGGAACAATTCTGTTGTGTTACGCAGCAAGCCTAACATAGTTCAGGATAAGAAAGGAGCCTAATATGGCTATTGCGGAGAAGATTCAAGGCTTTATCACCCAGTCATCGTGGATAAGAAGGATGTTTGAAGAGGGGATTCAACTCAAGATGGAGTTCGGGGCGAAAAATGTCTTTGATTTCAGCCTCGGGAATCCCAATGTCGAACCGCCGGAGGAGCTTAAAAAGGAGCTGCGCCTGGTCGTGGGAGAGGATCTTCCGGGGAAGCACGCCTATATGCCCAATGCCGGCTATCCCGAAACACGGGAGGCCATAGCCGACTTTCTTTCCCGGGAGCATGATCTGACCCTTTTGCGGGATCATATCGTCATGACCGTCGGCGCCGGCGGGGCCCTGAACGTCATTTTCAAGACCCTGCTCAATCCCGGTGACGAGGTCCTTATTCCCGCCCCCTATTTTGTCGAGTACCGTTTTTATGTCGATAACGGCGGCGGCATTACCAGGGTTGTTCCCAGCCATGAAGATTTTTCCCTGGATTTGCAGGCCATTGAAGAGGGGATCAATGAAAGAACAAAAGCTGTCCTTATCAATTCGCCGAATAACCCCACCGGCAAGGTCTATGATGACGCCGCCATACATGAACTTGCCGCCATTATGAGTCGTAAATCAAGAGAATACGGTAACATCGTCTATCTCGTGTCCGATGAGCCATATCGCGATATTGTTTACGACGGTGTCAAGGTGCCCAGTATCCTGAAGGCATATCCGAATAGCCTTATGGCCTTCTCCTATTCCAAGAGCCTCTCCCTGCCAGGGGAGCGGATCGGTTACATCGTTGCTCATCCCGAATGCGGGCATATCAATGACATTATGGGCGGCCTCGTCCTGTGTAACCGTATGCTGGGCTTTGTCAACGCCCCGGCTCTCATGCAACGGGTGATTGCCCGGGTTCAGGGTCTGAAGGTGGACGTCGAGATTTACAAACGGAAACGCGATCTTCTCTGCGACGGCCTTGCTTCCGTGGGATATACGGTGAAGAAGCCGGAAGGGGCATTCTATCTTTTCCTCCGGGCGCCCATCGATGACGACGTCGCCTTCGCCCGCGCCCTCCAGAAGCAGCGGATTCTCACCGTTCCCGGCAGCGGCTTCGGTGGGCCGGGACATATCCGCATTGCCTACTGTGTTGATGACGATACAATCCGTAATGCCATCGCCGGTTTCGGACGGGTTTTGAAGGACTACAAATAAGCCTATTGCGATTCCAAAGCAAAGATGAAATCAAGGCGGCGAGGAAGAGGCGACACAGGCGTATTGTTTATACGTCGAGGAGCCGATGACGATGCCAACGAAGATAGCGCTTTGATTTTGAATCGGAATTATTTCATCATGCCGGGCAGGAAAAGTGCTATCTGGGGAAAGACGGTTAAGAGCACCGTGGCCAGGAGCATAATAAAGAAGAACGGCAGGGCGGCCTTGGCGATCTTGAAAAGGCTGTCGTTATTGAGGCCGCTGATGACGAAGAGATTGAACCCCACCGGCGGCGTGATCTGGGCGAGTTCGATCATGAGGACGAGATAGATGCCGAACCAGACGGTGTCGAACTTGGCCGCCTCGATAAGGGGCAGGACCAGGGGGGCCGTCATGACGATCATGGAAAAGCCGTCGATCAGGCACCCGAGGATCAGATAAAGAACAGTCAGGATGATGATCAGGGTGTAGGGGGAGAGGCCCATCTCGATGACGTAGGTGGTCAGGGCCCGGGTAATCCCCAGGAAGCCGAAGACGTTGGAGAGATAGGCCGCCCCCATGACGATGAGCATGATCATGCAGCTTGTCTTCACGGAACCGATCAGGCTGACCTTGAAGACATCCCAGGTGAGGCTCTTCGTCAGGGCGGCGAAAAAGAGGGCCCCGACCACCCCGACGGCCCCGGCCTCGGTCGGCGTCGCCCAACCCATGTAAATGCTTCCCAGGACGGCCAGGATCAAAAATATTACGGGGGCGATTGCGGGAATGGCCTCCATCCGGTCCCGCCAGGTGTAGCGGTCGTCGCCCCGGGGGGCCAATTTTGGATTTATCAGGCAGCGCACAAGGATATAGGCGCTGAACATGCCGGCGATCATGAAGCCGGGGATGAAACCGGCAATGAAGAGCTTCCCGATGCTCACATCGCCGATGATCCCATAGACGAGCATGACCATGCTGGGGGGGATCATGAAACCGAGGGTCCCCGCCCCGGCCAGGGAGCCGATGGAGAGGTCGTAATCGTAATTACGTTTCGTCAGTTCCGGAACGGTTATTTTGCCCACCGTCGCCGTCGTGGCGGCGGAGGAGCCGCTGACGGCGGCAAAAAAGGTGCAGGCCAGGATGTTGACGTGAATCAAACGGCCGGGGATGCCATCCATCCATGGCGACAAGCCCTTGAAGAGGTTTTCCGAGATCTTGCTCCGGAAAAGAATTTCCCCCATCCAGATAAAGAAGGGGAGGGCCATCATGGAAGACCCGTTTGTATTGTTCCAGGCGATGTTGGCAAGAATGGAGCCGAAGGAAACATCGCTGAAGAAGAAAAAACCGCCGATGCCGACGAGGAAAAGGGCGATGCCGATCCAGATCGAGCCACCCATGAAGAGGATCAGGAGGCCGATAATCGTGGCCGCTACGTGTCCGAAGTCCATTGTAAGTTAAATCCTCCCCATTTCTTATCTTCCCAACTCGTCCGTTTCCTCATGAATGCGGAGCCCCTCCGTGTCGCCCCGGAGCATGGCCACGCCCTTGAGAAACTCGGCGAGGAATTGGAGGGTCATGAGGAAGGATCCTAAGGGCATGAAAAACTGGGGGATAGCCAGGTAGGTCCCCGAGACGTGCATTGATTTCGACCCGCTGACGTAGGAATCCAGAAAAAATACGTAGGTGAACCAGGTGAGGGCGATGCAAAAAGCAAAGCCGACAACGAAGCAGACCATGTTAAAGATGATCCGCCCCTTTCCTTTCAGGAAATGGGGGAGCATCATCATCCGGATGTGACCCCGCTCCCGGAGCGTGTAGGCGAGGCCGCAAAAGGTCAGGGTGGCCATAAGGTAGCCGGCAAACTCGTCGCTGATGTAGAGGGTGCTCGAAAAGCCTGTACGCCAAATTATCTCGGCGACGACGAGGACCAGCGCGATGACCGTCATAATTCCTGCCACCCAGCCACTGAATCCCGATAAATTGTCGATAAAATTGATTATTTTCTTCATGCCCCTCAATAGAAAGGGACCCCGCAGACCTCGCTCCGGGGTCCCTTAGCTTGCCATAGATATTCAATAAATACCTTCTGTTACCTTTTAACCTTCTTCTTGAATTCCTTGTATATCTGTTGTGCCTCCGGCGGCGCTCCTTTCAGCCACTCTGCCCGGATTCCTTCGGTGATCTTTTCCAGTTCGGCAACGAGCTTCTTCGAGGGGGCTACGGTCTGGATGCCGTTCTTGTTGCTTATGGCGACCATGCTGCCATCCCATTTCTTTACCCCGGCCCACATGCTCTTTTCCATCTCCTGGCCCGCCTTGACGAGGGCGTCCTGCTGGGCCTTGGGCAGCTTGTCGAAGGCCTTCTGGTTTACCGTAACCATATTAGTGGCGATGGTGATGTTCAGGGGTTCGAAGTATTTCAGGACTTCCCAGAATTTGGCGTCCACGGCGGTGGGGGATGAGGTCATGACGGAGTCGATGACGCCGGTCTGCAGGGAGGTATATACCTCGCTGAAGGGCAGGGCCAGCGGCGTGGCGCCGACGGCTTCCATAACCAGGGCGCCGTTCTTGTCATAGGTGCGGGTCTTGAGTCCCTTCAGGTCGGCCAGGGTGGTGACCTTCTTTTTGGTCCACAGTCCGGCGCCGGGCCAGGGGGCAGTATAAAGAATCTTCTGATTCCATTTCTGGGCGACCTTGTCGAAATACGGACGGGAGATGTTGAGGAGGAGATGGAGTTCATCGAAATTACGGACCAGGAAGGGGAGGGTGACGATCTGGAGAAGTTTCTCATCTCCGGCTACCCCGCTGATCAGCATATCGGAGACCGGGACAAGACCGTCGCGGACGACCTTCAGGAGTTCCGGACCCTTGTATCCCAGCGCGCCTCCGGAGCTGACCACTAACTCCAGTTCTCCCTTAGTTGCTGTTTTTACCTTTTTCGCGAATTCTTCCAGACCGATGCTGTGGTTATTCTTGGGTGGCCACACGGAATTGGCATTCCAGGTGGTCTTGGCCAAGGCGGGTGTTGCGATGAAAAACATCAAGACGGCTGATACTAATGATACTGTCAGTAACTTCTTCATACATTTCCTCCCTTTTCAATGTTTATACGTTATAAACGCTGTTTATGCCTGTCAAACAGCGGGGACTATACGAAGATGAAAAGGCTAAGTCAAGGTAAAAAAGATTTTTGAAACCAAGTTGTCCGCTCATCCTTAGAGACCTTTGAAAAATGGCTTCGCCGCAGCTCAAAAATCTTTTTCGCTTCTCCTTGGTTTGCACGTAATTGTGATTGATTTCAGCATGTTTAATTCAATCACGGAACGGCGAAAAACATTTGATTCGCTACTTGCGAACCATTTTTCCGCGATTATGCAAAGTTCTCCCTTAGTGTTCAAAGTGCAAAGAGATACACTGCCGGTCTTTCTGGACATCAAAGACAACCTGATCGGCGTACTGCCGGATAAGTGACCCGGACATACGCAGGATTGCGTTTTCATCTGCGAGAAGCTGTTCCGGAGACGGGCATTCCTCTGACGAAGGAAACGGCAGGCCGGAATAGCGGACAATAACGTCGAGATGATATTCATCAAAACGGGCCAGGATTTCTATATCCCCCTCCGCCAGTTCCATTAAAACCACTGTCTCCAGCAATTCACTGACGGCTGACTGGACACGGTGAATCACTTGACGGCGGGCTCCCCAGGCGGCGCCCCTGCTCTCAAAAAAACTAACCGTTTCGATGATGCTTGTGAGTAGAGGCTTGACAAGTAGTGACGCGTTCTGCGCCGTCCCAATGCGGAAGAGCAGATTCAATGCGATGGCGCATAGGGAAGCAATAGCAAATGGCGAACCGACGATGCTGTAAAGCCAGGGCGGAAGCTGCCGGATAAGCTCTGTCAACTGGATGGAAGCCAGACCGACGATTATGGAACCACCGACCATAAAGATCCGCCGTGTGTCCAGCATGCGGGAAACGATCAGCTCCATTCCCGAGGTGATGAGAAAGGCGGCGGCATAGACCAGAACAGCCCCGATTACCGGCGTCGGCATACGGGACAACAGTTTCGCAATCGGGGGGACAAAGGCCGTTGCCAGGAGAACAACGGACGTCAATATTCCGATGCGACGGGCGGTCGCCCCCGTTGCCGAGGAAAGGGCAATGTGAGCCGAAGAAACCCCGGCGCCAAGGGTTCCTAGAGCTCCGGACATGGCTGCGCCGACACCGTCGGCGAGGACGCCGCGACTGACATTGGCCATGTCCGGGCGGACCCAGTCAGACTGATTGATTTTCTGGCAGGTAATGATACAGGCGGCGGTATCCAAGGATGAAACAAGCGCCGTCATCAAAAAAGGGGTAAGCAAGGCCCATTGAAACTTCCAGTCCGGTACCGGTATCATCGGCAGCGCCAGCAACCCTCTCTCCATGACACTATGGAGGCCGGCACGGTCGATTACACCCAACCACAGGGCGGCGCCGTAGCCGGCTGTCAAGCCGATCAATACCGAATAGAGCCGGATATGACCGCGGGGCCAGATGCTCAGGGAGACCATCAGGGCCAGGGTAACAGCAGCGACGGCAAAGGCATGGGGATCGATGGAATTGATGCCGTGAAGTCCCACAAACCGTGTGACGGCAGGCCCGACCATGGATATGCCGAGCATCACCACCGCCACGCCGCATACCTCCGGTGGAAACAGACTGCGAAAATAATTCAAGAACCGGGAGAAAATGACGCTGAATATCCCGGCAAAGACGGTCATCCCAAACGCGAGGCCCAGTCCTCCCATTTTGGCGGCCTGAATGGAAACGGGCAGATAAATCGGACTGGTTAATTGAACGGCCAGATAACCGCTGCCCATGCCTTTCCTGTCCAGGCACTGTAGGAACGTGCCAAAAGACATGGCCAGGATCGATGCCGTCACAACTCCTTCAGCATCTATCTGAGTTCCCCCTGATTCCGAAACCAGCATCAGGGGATAAACGATAAAGACAAGGGCGAGGACGGCATGCTGAACTGCCAGCAACAATGTTGTACGGAAGGGCGGGATATCGTTGACCCCGTAGATGATGCCGGCCGGTTTTTGTTCCATCCTTGTTTCTATCGCAAAGAATCCAATACCTTTTTCTGCATGACCGCAAAATAATCGTCGGCTTCCTTAATGTTGGCAAAGATTGTCATTCCTTCCAGCATATTGGCAATCTTGAACACCTTTTCAATTTGGGGCTGCATATTCATCATATGGACCCTGCCGCCATTGCCCTCAATAAATTTTCTGGTCGTAATAATGATGCGCAAGCCCATGCTGCTTATGTAATCCAGATTGGTCATGTCAAACATTATGTCTCTCGTTGCGGGAATCAGAAGGGGGTTAATTTTTGCTTCACATTCTGCATATGTCGTCCCGTCCAGGCGACCGATAAACTTGACAACATGGCAGCCGGGCATCTTGTTTTCAATTTTCATGGTCAGAGACATTTCTTACCCCCTATTTTATTTATTTTATTTGACATACAGGATGGTGAAATCCCTGAATTCTCCGGCGTAATATTCATCAGTTGCATCTACTCCGGTCACCATGGCCAGCGGGGGGCCATGTTCACACCAGTGGCGCATGAGGTCCACTTTATCGTCTTCACCTTCAAGAACCGCCTCTACCCGGCCGTCTTTCAGATTTCTCACCCAACCCGTCAAGTTGAGGACTCTCGCCTTCTCCCGGGTGGCGGCCCGAAAAGCGACCCCCTGAACACGGCCGGAAATGACGATGTGGAGACGCTTCATTTAACTGTCAGTAGATTGCAGCTTTGCGATTAGTTGCTGCTTTTCCTTCCAGAGACTCTCTCCCTCTTCCAGGGAAATCTTTTCGAAACACACCAGGTCGTTGGCCTTGAGGTGGGCGAGGCGGTCCTGATCAGCCCGGGCAACCACGGCGACCCGGGCATAGCCGCCGATCGTTCTTTCGTGAAGCATAATGATCGGCAGTCCGTCGCCGGGAATCTGGACCGTGCCGGGGACGATGCCTTCGGATACGATACTCTTGGGCGCTTCCGGCTTGAACGCCAGAGGGGCGCCTTCGAGGCGGATTCCGGTCCGGTTTAGTTTTGTAGAGACGGTAAAGAGTTCATGGGATCCCTTTTCCCAAAATCTACGCCGTGAGTCGGCGGTGAACGAGTCGGCTTCAGGTCCTTCCGTGATCCGGAGTATGTGGGGGGAATTCATGGGCGGGATGAGATTCAGCGGGATGACGTTTGTTTCCCTTTCCCGGGATTCCTCCAGTTGGAGAATGTCGCCGCTTCTCAGCGGGGCGCCGTTCAAGCCGCCGAAACGGCATTCCAGATTGGTAGTGCAACTGCCCATGACCGTCTCCGCCTTAATCTTTCCTGCAAATCCGATATAGTAGCGAAAGCCTTCCGTAATTTCCTTTACCCGCAGCAGACTGCCCTTTTTTGCCTGAAAGGAAGCCCATGGTCGCAGCGGGGCATCATCGAGGAAGGCTTTAACCTTGGCTCCGGTGATGGCGCAAACAATATCGGTGTTAAATTGCAGAGCAAATCTCGGACCCATGACTTCCAGGACCGGGGCAGCGGGGAAGCCCAGAAGGCAGTAAAGGGCCTGACAGGCGTAACGATCAAGAGCCGAGGAAGAGGGCACGCCGACGGCGCCGAAGCCGGTGCGCCCAAGATCGACGATCAGGGAGAGAAGGCCGGGGTTACGGACGGTAATGGCAGGAGTCATATTATCAGTGTTCCTCAATAAAGCGTACCTTATCGCCGATCCGCATGAGGCTGTAGGGAGGCTTCTCGGTGTCAAAAAGCCGGACATCCGTGCGGCCGATAATCTGCCATCCCGCTGGCGATTCAAAGGGATAAATACCTGTCTGCCGCTGGGCAATGCCCACTGAACCGGCAGGGATTCTTGTCCGGGGGGTTTCGAGGCGGGGTGAGGCAATACGTTCGTCAAGGGTTCCCAGATAAGGAAAACCGGGAGTGAATCCGACGGTAAAGACAGTGTAGATCTCGGCGCCGTGTATTTCAATAACCTCGGCTACAGATAGTTGGGAGTGTTTGGCCACAAAAGACAGATCGGGGCCATGATCGCCGCCATAATGGACAGGAATCTCATGGAGTTGCGGGGGAGGCATATCAACTGCCGACAGGTCGGCAAGGCGTTCATTCAGAAGGGCGGTCAAGGTATCGTACGAAGTCAGATTATCTTCGTAAATCACCATGCAGGAACAGAAAGAAGGAATTATATCTATGATGTCAGGGCGATGCAGGGAATTAAGCAGGAAAAAGGTCCGCCGGACCCTTTCGTGGACCTCCATATCAATTTTAGTGCCGAAGATTATTCTGAGGGCGTTTTCGGCGTAGCGCTGGATGATCATGTCAGGAACCCCGAAAGGGGGGTCAATTTGATCTTGTGTTCCTGCAAAAGCCGGTTAATATTTGCTGCCGCATCAATGCTTTCACGATTATCGCCGTGGAGGCAGAGGGTATGTATTTCCATTTCGATCCAGCGGCCGCTCACACTTTCCAGGCCCTTTTTCAGAACCATGTCCACCGCCCGCCGGGCGATCTCTTCCTGGTCCTTAAGAACGGCCCCGGGAAGTTTCCGGGAAAGGAGCTCCCCGTCGTCGGTATAGCGGCGGTCCGGGAAGGCTTCCAGGGCGAGACGGATTCCTTCTTGCCGGCATCGTTCCCGGAGCTTGTCTGTCTTGCCCGTGGCGAGGGTAAGGAAGATGGGGTTGCCAAAGCTCTGTTGCACCACGCGGGCGATTTTCATCAGGAGTTCTTCCTGGGTCACCAGGTAATTATAGAGGGCACCGTGGAGTTTGACATGCTGAAGGGGCAGGGCGTAGCGATTGAGAAATCCCTTTAACGCCCCGATCTGGTAGATCACATCGTTGACAAGATCATCGGGGGCGATATCCATGAAACGCCTGCCGAATCCGACCCGGTCCGGGAAACCGGGATGAGCGCCTGCCTTTACCCCATTTTCTTTACAGAGGCGTACAGTCCTGTCCATGACCGAGGGGTCCGAGGCATGGAAGCCGCAGGCGATGTTTGCCGAGGTGATATAGGGGACGACCCCCGCGTCGCCGCCGATGGTGTAGGCGCCGTAGGATTCTCCCATGTCGCAGTTAAGGTCGATGTAAGGTTTCACGGGAATTCCATTAACTTAAAAAAGGCCTCTTCGTCAAGGATTGAAATACCAAGAGTTTTTGCCTTGTCCAGCTTTGAGCCCGGAGCCGTCCCAGTGATGACATAATCGGTCTTTCTGGTGACCGATTCCGTCGTTTTGCCGCCCCGGGATTCGACAAGCTCCCTGGCCTCCTGTCTGGTCATTCGCTCCAGGGTTCCCGTGAGGACAAAGGTTTTTCCCGTGAACGCCCCTGACGGTTCCCCAGTCATAGAAAAAAGGCGATTTATGGGCGCGACGCCGGCGTTTTTCAGCTTCTCAAGAACCTGTATGTTCGAAGGTTCTTGAAAAAAACGGACAATGCTTTTCGCCGCCTCCGGACCAATGTCACGAATCGCAAGCAGTTCAGCGGTTGTTGCCGACATCAGATTTTCCAGGCCGGCATATTCCCGGGCCAGGAGTTTGGACATGTTTTCACCTACATGACGTATTCCGAGGGAGAAGACGAGTTTTTCGAGGGGCGGGCTCTTCGACTCCGCGATGGCCCGCAACAGGTTTCCCGCCGATTTTTCCCCGGTCCTGTCCAAAGCCAGCAATTGTCCGGCGGTTAGAAAATACAGGTCCGCAGGGTCTTTGATCAGGCCGGCATCGACGAGCTGATAAACCATTTTTTCCCCCAGGCCCTCGATGTCCATTCCCCCCCGGGAAGCGAAGTGAACAATATGCTCCTTGATCTGGGCGGGGCAGGCGATACCGATGCAGCGGTGGGCCGCTTCCCCCTCGAGGCGCACAACTGCCGAGCCGCAGACGGGGCAAGTTGAAGGAATGCTAAAGGGCAGCTCCGTGCCCTTGCGCAGCGACGTGACGACTTTGACGACCTCCGGAATTACGTCTCCGGCCCGCTGCACGACGACGGTATCGCCGCTGCGGATATCCTTCCGGTCGATCTCATCCTGATTATGCAGGCTGGCGCGGCTGACGGTGACGCCGCCGATCTGAACCGGTGTCATGATCGCTACCGGGGTCAAGGCCCCCGTCCGGCCTACCTGGACGTCGATGCGCTCGATGACGGTGGTTTCCTGATAAGCGGGAAATTTGCAGGCTACGGCCCATCTGGGGCTGCGGGAAACGGCGCCGAGTTCATTCTGCAGGGACAGATCATCGATCTTGATGACCATCCCGTCGATTTCATATGACAACTCTTCCCGGGCGGCATATAGCTCCCGGTAGCCCTTGATGCAATCCTCTATTTCACCGGCCGGGCGGGCAAAAGGATGGACCATGAAACCCCATGATTTCAGGGCTGCGAGTGCCTCCCAGTGTGTTTTTAAAGCGGTTTCTTCTTCAATGACAACGGCATAGGCGAAAAAATCGAGAGGTCTTCTGGCGGTGATGCGGGAATCAAGCTGGCGGAGCGATCCGGCGGCGGCGTTCCGGGGATTGGCGAAGGCCTGCTCACCCGCATCCAGACGTCTTTCGTTGAGTCCCTGGAAGGCTTTGGTAGCGATGACAACTTCCCCCCGTATTTCCAGACGTCCGGGAATCGGAATCGTTCCCTGCGCGTTCAGGGACAGGGGAATGGCGGCTACGGTTCTAATGTTGAGGGTGACGTCCTCTCCCGTCGCCCCGTCGCCCCTGGTTGCACCTGTTACCAGAGCGCCGCGCTCATAGAGAAGATTTACGGCAACCCCATCCAACTTGGGTTCGATCACATAGGAGATGCGGTCGGATCCGTCCGGGAAACGGTCCGTGAATCGTCCTATGAAACGCTTGATACGTTCATCGAAGTCACGGATATCATCTTCCGTGAAGGCATTGGCCAGACTCAGCATGGGGCTCGGATGAACGAAGGGCTGGAATTTGTCAAGCGGAGCAGCCCCGACGCGTTGGGTGGGGGAATCAGGGATCGCAAGTTCGGGGTAGCGTTCTTCCAATTGCCGCAGTTCTGTGAAGAGGCGATCGTAGGCGGCGTCGGAAATTTCCGGGTCGTCAAACTGGTAGTAGCGCCGGTTGTGATAGGCGATGAGATTTCTCAGTTCCCCGCAGCGGCCGGCGGCGGCATCAGGGGCCATATCTTGTCCGGTCAAGCTCATTCGCCTTCTCTTTCTCTATCCGGCTTGACGAGTTTCAGGGACGGCTTGCCCCTTTTGGGAGGTTTTGCTTCCTGCGACGGCGGCGAATCATGCATCTTCTGGATCTGCTCGTTGAAGATGTGATTCTTCGCCCGGACGGCATTGATGATGAAAAACACGATGACCGCTTTCTCCCATTCTCTGGAAACCTCGAAATGTTCCATTTTGCGCTTGTATTTTTCCCACAGGGACGTCAGCGACGCCTCGTCGAAGCCGAGAATCTTTTCCGCCATTTTCTCAAGGGTCTGATCGAGCATAAAAAACCTCGCCACAGATGATAAACTGCCGTCCATCCTACCGATCAGAGACGATAATGTCAATAAGGTTATCCAAATAACACTTGTCTTTTTGGCGGCTGTCATGATAATTTGCTTCCTATGAAAGCCATCGGCGCCCCATGGAGAATGACCTACATTCGTGGAGAAAAACGGGAAGACTGCGTCTTTTGCTCAGATTCGGAAGATTGCACCGGCGTTGACCTGCGGCTTTTGGAAGGCAATCATTCCTTCATAATGATGAACCGCTACCCTTACACGACCGGCCATCTCATGATTATCCCCCACCGGCATTGCAGCCGGGTTGAAGATCTGGCGCCGGAAGAAAAGGCTGAGATCTTTGATTTCATATCCCTGTCGGTCAAGGTTCTCAAGGAGAGTGTCAAGCCCGACGGCTTCAATATCGGGATGAACCTGGGCAAGGCGGCAGGCGCCGGCATCGAGGATCATCTGCATGTCCATGTTGTTCCCCGCTGGAACGGAGACACAAATTTTGTGAGCGTTGTCGGCGATGTCCGGGTGATCCCCGAGGATGTTGTCAAGACATGGGAGCAGTTGCTTCCCTATTTTCAGAAATACCGCCAGGAGGCATGATATGAAAGTTGTCTATACCGTGATTGTTGTTATTCTCATCCTGTTTATAATCACGTTTTCTCTTGCCAATACCTTTCCCGTCCAGTTGCGCTATCTGGACATCTTCCATGTCGTTCTGCCGGCGTATATGCTTATTTTTATTTGTTTTCTCATCGGGGTAGTCTTTACGGGGTTTATGGGCATCGTAGAGCGCTTCCGCCTGAACAGGACCATTGCCCACCTGAACAAGACCATTCGGGAACTGAGACGGGAAATACGGGCCAACGAGCCCCCGCCGATCATCGAGGATAAGGCGTCGGCCCCGTATAATACGAAATCTTAACCCATCCCCACCCTGATTAAGATGCGCAATCCGTATCGCTGCCCTGGATCTTTTCAATAGCGTGGGGGATGGCGGGCAGGACAACGGCGAGATTTTCCCGGACGCCCTTCGGAGAGCCGGGCAGATTGATGATCAGGGTTTTTCCGCGGAGACCAGCCAAGGCCCGGGAGATCATGGCGTGGGCCGTCTTTTCCATGCTGGCCCGGCGCATGGCTTCGGCCATGCCGGGAATCTCTTTCTCCAGGACTTCCCGGGTTGCATCAGGCGTAACGTCACGGGGGGTAACGCCGGTGCCGCCGGTGGTGATGATCAGATCCAGACCGAGACGATCGGCGCAGTCAACAAGGGCGGCCTTGATTTCCTGCGGCTCATCGGGAACGACAAGGGTGCAGGCGATCTCTATTGACTGAGCTTCGAGAAGGCGTACCGCCTCCGGCCCGCTCAGGTCTTCCCGTTCTCCCCGGGAACCTTTATCGCTCACCGTGATCACTGCCGCCCGGATCATTATTTCTCCGCTTCTTCCTTCTTTTTCGCTTCCGCCACAATCTTCTCGACAATGTGGGCCGGAACCTCTTCATAATGGGAATGTTCATAGGTAAACGTTCCCCGGCCGCTCGTCATGGAACGGAGATCCGGCGCGTACTTGAGGATTTCAGCCAGCGGCACCTGTCCTTTGATGATCTGGTGGGATCCCTTCGTGTCCATGCCCTGGACCCGGCCCCGGCGGGCGTTCAGGTCTCCGATCACATCACCCATATACTCGTCGGGGATTTCAATATAGATAAAGACAATCGGCTCGAGCAATACCGGTTGACAGGCCAGGATGCCCTTCTTGAAGCCCATTGAACCGGCGATTTTGAAGGCCATTTCCGAGGAGTCCACCGTATGGTAGGTGCCGTCCACCAGGGAGACCTTGAAGTCCACAACGGGATAGCCGGCCACGACGCCTTCCTCCATTGCCTCCACAATGCCCTTTTCCACTGCCGGGCGGTATTGGTTGGGTATGACGCCGCCCACAATTTTGTCCTCAAATTGAAAGCCCGAGCCCCGGGGCAGGGGTTCGATATCGAGCCAGCAATCTCCGTACTGACCCCGGCCGCCGGATTGCTTCTTGTATTTTCCCTGCACATTTGTCTTCGCTTTGATGGTCTCTTTGTAGGGAACCTTGGGGGTTTTCAGATTGACTTCCACCCCGAACTTGCGTCGCATCTTCTCCACGGCGACTTCAATATGGATCTGCCCCATGCCGGAGATAATCATTTCCTTGGTCTGGTCATCCCGGTGAAAACGCATGGTCGGGTCTTCCTCGATAAGACGGTTGATGGAGGAAACAATTTTGTCTTCATCGCCACGACTCTTCGGCTCGATGGCGAAGGACATGATGGTCGGGGGGGGCAAGACCTTTTCATAGATAATGGGGCTTTTTTCATTGCAGATCGTATCGCCGGTGACCGTCTCCTTCAGTTTTGCAAAAGCGGCGATATCGCCGGGAATGACAATATCGGTGGGTTTTTGTGTCTTGCCGTCGAGAAAGAAAATATTTCCAAACCGTTCCGATAACTTGTGGGAGGCATTATACATCCCGACATCCGGGGTCAGGGTTCCCGAATAAACCCGGAAGAGAGTTAGGCGGCCCGCATAAGGATCGGCAATAGTCTTGAAGACCAGCGCGGAAAAGGGAGATCCTTCCTCAGGGGTCCTGATCTCCTCCTCTTCCGTACCCGGTTTCGTGCCTTTAACGGGACCCCTGTCCACCGGGGAGGGAAGGTAATTGATTATAGTGTCCATGAGGAGGGATGTGCCCATGTTCTTCAGTGCCGAGCCGCAGGCTACCGGAATCAGGATTCCCGAATTGATTCCCGTTTTCAGGCCGTTTTTTAATTCCTCCGCTGTAAGCTCCCCGGCTTCGAGATATTTATCCATCATGGCTTCGTCTGATTCGGCAATATCTTCCACCATCGTCTCCCGGAATGCCTGTGCCTCCTCGATCAGATCGGCGGGAATTTCCGCCGCCTTGAAAGTCCCTTTCAGATCGTCATAGATCATGGCCTGCATGGAAAGGAGATCGATTACTCCCCGGAATGATTCGTGGCTGCCGATGGGCAGGCAGATGGGAGTCACCTTGACGTCCATCTTTTCCTTGATGGTGGCCACGGCGTTCTGGAAGTTGGCCCGCTCACGATCCATGCGGTTTATAAAGACCATCCGCGGCAGCTTGAAATCATCGGCGTATTCCCAGACCTTCTGAGTCTGGAACTCGACGCCGCTTACGGCGTCAAGGACGATTATAGCGGCGTCCGCGATGCGGAGGCAGCTCTGGGTGTCAAAGGAAAAGTTCGAGTCGCCCGGGGTGTCCACGAGATTAATCTTGAATTTCTGCCAATCGACGAAGGTGGTTGCCGAGCTTATCGAAATCCGCTTCTTTTGCTCTTCCGGCTCATAATCGAGGGTGGAGGTTCCTTCGTCGACTCTGCCGAGGCGGTCTGTTTTACCCGAGACAAAGAGGAAGGATTCACAAAGGGAGGTTTTTCCCGTCGAACCATGTCCGACGACGACGACATTCCTTAGAGATTTGGAGTCATATTTGGCCATGACATCTCCTTTCTATGACGCGATGGTTGGATTACTGCTGCGATCGAGCTGTTTATCCTGACATATCCTGCTAAGTCAAGACAAATTTGACGGTATAAACAATGATGTTGACAGAAAGTTCAGTTATCAGTATAGAGTCCGACTTAATTTGATAGAAGTATTTAAACGGGAAGGTAATCCATGACGAAGACACACGGGAAAATAAAGAAGGTGCTCATTGCCAACCGCGGGGAGATTGCCCTGAGGATCATGCGTACGGTCAAGGAATTGTCTCTGGACGCCGTGGTTATCTACGAAAAACCGGATTCGGACGCCTACTATGTTCGCCTGGCCGATGACGCCATCATGATCGGTGAAGGACCCCGCAAAGATTATCTCGATATCGACAAGATCATCTGGGCGGCAAAAAAAACCGGAGCTGACGCCATCCACCCAGGATATGGTTTCCTTGCGGAAAATCCTGATTTTTCGGCTGCCTGCGAGCAGGCCGGGATCATTTTCATCGGCCCCCCGCCGCAGGTTATTCGTGATCTGGGCAATAAAGTCGTTGCCCGCAATATCATGGAGAAGGCCGGAATACCTTTCATCCCAGGAACGCCGGACATCCCCAAAGGCGGCAGCGGCGTCAATGAAGCATTTGCCTTTGCCCGCGCCTGCGGCTACCCAGTCATGCTGAAGGCATCCTGCGGCGGCGGCGGCCGGGGCATCCGCAAGGTCGCCGATGAGGCGGACTTGATGGTCCAGTTGCCCGTTGCCCGTTCCGAATCAATGTCGGCGTTCAAAGATGACAGCATATATATGGAGAAATGCATTGAATCTCCCCGTCATGTGGAGATTCAGATTTTGGCTGATAAACACGGTAATATCATGCACCTTGGTTCCCGGGATTGTTCCATTCAGCGTCGCCATCAAAAGCTGCTGGAAATAGCCCCGGCGGACCTTCCGGCGGACGTCCTCGAGGCCATGTACGAGAGCGCCATCCGGGCGGCAAAAGAGTCGGGGTACGTCAACGCGGGAACGGTGGAATTTCTCGTAGACGCCAGGACAAACGAATTCTGGTTCATGGAAATGAACACCCGCCTTCAGGTTGAGCATACGGTCACGGAAGAATTGACGGGTATCGACATCGTCAGGGAGCAGATCCGCATTGCCGAAGGGGGCGTTCTGAACATTCCCAAGGAACGTGTCCGTCTCTTCGGAAAGGCGGTGCAGGTGCGTATCAACGCTGAAGATCCGAAGAACAATTTCATGCCCGAAGGAGGGAAGCGGGTGGAGGTCTACCAGTCGCCGGGAGGGCCGGGTGTCCGTCTGGACGGCGCTGTCTACCAGGGTTTTAGAATACCTACGGAATATGATTCCCTGCTCGTCAAGATGACCGTGCGCGGGTATAACTGGGAACAGACGCTACAGAGACTGAAGCGCTCTTTGCACGGATTTATCATTGTCGGGCCGAAGACAACGATTCCTTTTTACCTGGCCGTCTGTGAGGAAAAAGATTTTCAGGCCGGTAATTTTGATACTGGCTATATCGATACCCATCCGGAGATCTTCAACTATCCGGAAGCGGAGCGGGAGATCGCCAAGCTTGGCAAGCTGATTGCGGAAATACATGCCAGAAAAGTAAACAAACATGCCTATTAACGAGGGAGACATGAGCAGGATAAGACTATGAAAAACGATAGCTATTTTAACGGCGATTTGCGTATTGCGCCCAGGGAACTGAAAGAAAAAGGCGTCCACTACGTCCTCGATAAAATAAAGCGACAAACGGGTTACTTTGTGACCAACACGGAGCGGGATCTCTCCCAGTCGGACTTCAAAAACCGGATTATGCCCCATACCCAGTTGCTCGTTGCCGATGAGCGGAACCGGGCGGGTTTCTTCTCACTGGAAATTACCGGAGGGGCATCCGTGCATGTGGATATGCTCCGCAAGCAGATCAACCCCCTGGAAAAACTCCAGGTCTTGAGCGAAAAAATGCCCGACACGCTGTTCCAAACCCTTTGCCGGGGGATCAACCTCTTCGGTTACCGCCCCTACCCGGATAATGTCATTCGGATGACGGTAAGGGGTTTTGCCCCTTATGTACACGTCTGGCGAGTCTTCGACTTCCTGAATCATATTCCCAATATGGTCCCCGTTTTTGAAGAAGTGAAGGCGGCCGGGTGTATCCTGGAACCGTCCATCTGCTTTTCCACCGGACCCGAACATACCGACGAGTATTATGTAAAAAAAGTAACGGAAATACTTGGTGTTACCGGTGAAGATATCCTCCTGTGCATCAAGAACCATGGTGGCCTCGGAACATCGAAGCGCATCGGCGAACTGGTGCGGGCCATCCATAACAAATATCCCGATCTGATCATTCATTATCACGGCCACAATACCGACGGGGATGATATCGGAAGGATCGTGGCGGCCGTTCAGAACGGCGCCAAAATTGTTGACGCCAGCGATCACGCCTTTACTGGATTCTACGGCCCCCCGCCATTGATGTCTGTGGTAGATATCCTGGCTGAATATGGTCATCACGCCGTCGGGCTTGACCGTCAAGCCGTCATCGACACCTCCAACAAACTGCGTCCGGAGCGTGAATACTACCGGGATTTCGAATCCCAGTTCCTTGGCTTCGACCCAACCGTGCAGATTCACAAGCTTCCCGGCGGCGCTACCGGTTCCAGCTTCGAGCAGGCAGTCAAGGGAGGATTTTTACAGAAGATGCCTGAAATACTTCAGAAAGAGCTTCCCCGGGTGCAGGTGGAGTTGGGGAACTGGTGGAGTGTAACGCCGGGGTCGCAAATCCTCTGGACAACAGCGGTTAACAATGTCCAGAAGGGGGAGCGATATAAGGACGCCAATGACGATCTGAAAAATCTCATGCTGGGCCGTTACGGCGATCTGCCCTTTTATCAGCCGGCAGACGAGGTCTATCATGCCGTATTCGGCGCCGACTGGAAGAAGATCGTGGAATGCGATACCTGTTACCAAAAGATCGAAGACATCGACCTGGAAGTCGAAAAGAAGGTTCTGGAGCATCGCCTGGGGCGGGAAGCAACGGATGATGAACTTGTCCTTTATCTGCAGCATCCGAACGATGCCGTTGATTTCTTCAAGTTTGAAGCAAAATACGGCAAGACCTGGGTATTGTCGCCGCGCATCTGGTTCCGGAAGGGCGGCTTCAACCTGGGGGAAAAATTTGATATCCCCGACGCCGAAGGTAAACTCCACAGTGTTGAGATTGGTCCGCAGCGCAAGACTAAATCAGGCGATACGGCCACTTATCTGATTATTGACCACCATACCGAGCCGATCATCACCGAACAGGATGAGGAAGAAGGGGAGAAGAAGAAAAAGAAGACCTCCATGTCTCCCAAGGAGATTGATGCGGCCTGGAAGGCGGGCGACATCCGTTCCCATCTTACCGGCACGGTTAGTGATATCTCCGTGGAGCCGGGCGAAGAGGTATCTGCCGGCCAGGTCCTGATCATTCTCGAGGCCATGAAAATGCTCAACAACATCACCGCGGAGATTAGTGGCAAGGTGACGGAAATTCATGTTTCGCCGGGAGACAAGGTGGCGCTGGGTGATCAGCTAATGTTTATAGCCAAGGAATAGCCGCAGGATACAAATTGTTTTCTCTCCAAAATTCCGGTAATATCCTGCCGGAATTTTTTCTTTTGAAGGTTAAATTATGATTGTTTCAGTACTGAAAAAGGTTTTCGGCACAAAGAATGACCGCATAATCAAGGAAATATCCGTTATTCTTGACGAAATAAGCCGTCTTGAACCGTCCATGACCGCCCTGAGCGATGATGAACTCAAGGCCATGACGCCCCGGTTCAAGGAAAGACTGCAAAATGGCGCCGGTCTTGACGACATCCTTCCGGAGGCCTTCGCGGTCGCCAGGGAAGCCGCCCGGCGGACGGTGGAGATGCGGCCTTTCGATGCCCAGATCATCGGGGGCATCGTCCTTCATCAGGGGAAAATCGCCGAGATGAAGACGGGCGAAGGGAAGACCCTGGCGGCAACCATGCCTATGTATCTAAACGCCTTGACCGGAAAGGGTTGTCACCTGGTCACGGTGAATGATTATCTGGCCCGCCGGGACGCGGGATGGATGGGTCCGATCTACAAATTTCTCGGTCTTACCGTCGGTGTGATCGTCCACGGCATGGATGACGATGAGCGGCGAGCGGCTTACAATGCCGATATTACCTACGGGACCAACAACGAATTCGGTTTTGATTACCTGCGGGACAACATGAAGTTTTCCCTTGAGGAATACGTCCAGAGAGATTTCCATTACGCCATCGTGGATGAAGTGGACAGCATTCTTATCGATGAGGCGCGCACCCCGCTGATAATTTCCGGGCCCTCCGAGGAATCGACGGATAAGTATTACCGGATCAACCAGGTCATTCCCCGGCTGCGCAAGGAGGTGGATTATTCGATCGAAGAAAAGACCCGGACCGTGGTGCTCACGGAAGAAGGAATTGCCCGGGTGGAGAAATATCTCAAAGTCACGAATCTTTATGAACCGCGGAATATTGAAATCCTTCATCATGTGAATCAGGCCCTGAAGGCCCATACCCTTTTCAACAGGGATGTGGACTATGTCGTCAAGGACGGTCAGGTGATCATCGTTGACGAGTTTACCGGACGCATCATGCCGGGCCGGCGTTACAGCGACGGTCTCCATCAGGCCCTCGAGGCCAAGGAAAAGGTGAAGATCGAGCGGGAGAACCAGACCCTCGCCTCGGTCACCTTTCAGAATTACTTTCGCATGTACGAAAAACTGGCGGGTATGACGGGAACGGCGGATACGGAGGCGGAGGAATTCAAGAAGATCTACAAACTCGAAGTAGTCGTCATTCCTACGAACATGCCCATGATCAGGGTTGACCATAATGACGTTATCTACAAGACGGAAAAGGAAAAATTCAACGCCGCCATCGAAGAGATAAAGGAGATGCACGCCCTGGGAAAGCCGGTACTGGTCGGGACGATCTCGATTGTAAAGTCGGAACTTCTCAGCACGATGCTGAGCAGAACGGGAATCAAACATCACGTCCTGAACGCCAAGCACCATGAAAGGGAGGCGGAGATCGTCGCCCAGGCCGGTCAGCGGGGGATGGTGACAATTTCTACGAATATGGCGGGACGGGGCACCGACATCAAGCTGGGGGAGGGGGTTGCCGACCTCGGGGGACTCCACATCCTGGGAACGGAGCGACATGAAAGCCGCCGCATAGACAATCAGTTGCGCGGCCGTTCCGGTCGTCAGGGGGATATGGGGTCGTCGCGATTTTATCTGTCCCTTGAAGACGATCTGCTGAGGATCTTCGGGGCCGAAAAGATTTCAGCGATTATGGACCGGATCGGCATCGAAGAAAACCAGCCCATCGAGAACAGGCTCGTCTCCAAGGCCATCGAAAATGCCCAGAAGCGGGTGGAAGGTCAGAACTTTGACATCAGGAAACACCTCCTCGATTTCGACGATGTCATGAACAAGCAGCGTCAGTTGATCTATGAACAACGACGGAAGGTGTTAAAGGGACAGGATCTCTGGGCGGACATCGAAGGGATGATCGAAGAGGTCGTTCCGGACATGGTTGCCGACTATGTCGACGAAAAAGGACACCCCGAGGAATGGGATCTCAAGGCCCTTGACGACCGGATTTATCAGCAGTTTACCCTGAAGCTCAACCTCAACGAGAAGGGACGGGAACTGAATGCCCGGGAAATAGAGGAGAAAATCATCTCTGATGTAAACGCCCACTTGCGCCGGAAGGAAGAGGAATTCGGGAAGCCACTGATGGCCTACGTCATGACCATGATCATGCTGCAGAGCATCGATACCCAATGGAAGGATCATCTCCTCGGCATGGATCATCTCAAGGAGGGCATCGGACTCCGGGGCTATGGACAGAAGGATCCGGTCCGGGAATATCAGAAGGAAGGTTACGACATGCTTATGGCCATGATCGAGCGGATCAAGGAGGATACCCTTGAAAAACTCTGCATGGTCCAGGTGCGCCGTGAAGAAGACATCGAGGAAATGCAGCGGAAGGCCGATGAGGATTACATCCTCAGCAGGGGCGAAGACGTAGCCGCTGCCCCGATCAAACGGGACAAGGAAAAGGTGGGCCGCAACGATCCCTGCCCCTGCGGTAGCGGCAAAAAATACAAGAAGTGCTGCGGCCAGTAGGAAGAAGGCAACAGGCAGTAGACACAATAGGCAACATGCAGCAGGCAAGAGGCAACAGAGTAGAGGGCGTACATAAGGCAGCAGGCAATAGGAAAAATGTGACGGGCAGAATGCCGCAAGCAACAGATATAAGGTAGTTTTCCCCATAATTCCCTCCCCTTGAAGGAGGGGCAGGTTCCAGAATCATTTCCCTCCCCTTCAAGGGGAGGGTTAGGGTGGGGATGGGGTTAAGTTTCCGTGATTATGAAATGAACCAACCCTGACTATCTACCTCAGAGAGGGGATCCTGTTTATTTTGTAAACATCGAGGACTTTAACGTGGAAAAAGAGAAAATTAGTGTCCCCGGCTTTTTGGCGAGCGGCGTCAGCGCCGGGATAAAAGAGACGGGGGCCAGGGATCTGTCGCTGATCTACTCGACTGTTCCTGCCCGGGCCGCCGGTGTCTTTACCACGAACGCCTTCAAGGCCGCGCCGGTGCTTGTTTGCATGGAGCGGATCAAGGCCGGCCGGGCCCAGGCAATCCTCACCAACAGCGGCAACGCCAACGCCGCGACCGGAGCGGCAGGCTGCCAGGACGCCCTCGACATGTCCAAGTCCCTTTCTTCGTTCATGAAAATCAAAGACGAGCTTGTCCTTGTCGCTTCCACCGGCGTCATCGGACATAGACTGCCGGTGGAAAAGATCCGGAAAAATATCCCCGCTGCTGTAAAGGGATTACGTCCAGATGGCATTCCCGAAGCGGAAGCGGCGATCATGACCACGGATCGCTTTCCAAAAATCGCTTATCAAAAACGATTTATTGCCGATCGGGAAATCAGCATCTGCGGCATCGCCAAAGGGGCGGGGATGATCCAGCCGGACATGGCCACGATGCTGTCATATGCGATGACTGATGCCGATATCGAAGCTGCCGCCCTGGGAAAGGCCTTTCGTTTTGCCGTGGAGAGGACTTTCAACGCCGCTTCCGTGGACGGATGCATGAGCACCAACGATACCGCCATTATCCTTGCCAACGGGTGCGCCGCCAACAGCATGATTCGGGTCGGATCAAGGTCGTTCAGCATTTTCCGGGACCTGGTCTGCGAAATTCTCATGAAACTGGCCAGGGATATGGTCAGAGACGGCGAGGGGGCGACGAAGGCAATTGAGATAGTGGTGACCGGAGCCAGAACACGGGGGGAGGCAAAAAAAATGGCTTACGCCATTGCCAACTCCAATCTTGTTAAAACCGCCTTTTTCGGCGGCGATCCGAACTGGGGCAGGATAATTGCCGCGGCCGGCGCCATCGGCATCCCCCTGCCCGTTGATGAAGTCCAGCTCTTTTTCGAGGACGTTCCCGTTTTTCAGCATGGCCGGGGCATGGATAGCGATCTTACGTCCTTGAAGGCGATTATGGACCGGGAGGAAATAAAAATTGTCCTCAAGGCGGGGATGGGGACGAAAGACTGGCGAATCTTCACCTCCGATCTGGGTTTTGAGTATGTCAAGATCAACGCCCACTATCACACCTGACAGCCAAGTGTGATGTCCTTGTAAAAAGTCTCAAAACTCCCTCCCCCTTGAAGGGTGAGGAGGAAAACACTTTTACGAAGGCGTCAAGTGTAGTAACTCCCTTTTTCAACCGCCGGCCAATTTGCGGCCCGCCGTCTCCAGATCCGCAGTCAACTGCTGGATATCGTTCGTGCGTCCCGGAGTCTGGGAGAGAAGAGCGTCGATCGTAGCCATTTCATCACGGATATAATTGGCCGCCTGTTTCCGCATCTCTTCGATGGCCCGGTTGATCCGTTCTTCCCACTGGGCGGCGAGACGGGAGGTATTGACATAGACCTGATTGGCAAGCTGACCGGTAAAATGCCGTTCGAAATGGCCGCGGAAAACGGCCATGGGGATAAGAAACCACAGCAAGTCGAAATGGAAGAGGAAAACCTGCCCGATGCTTATATCCGGCCGTGCAGGGGGCGCTACTTCCAGCTTCCACTCCGCCGGGGCCATTTTTACCCCCAGGACCCTTTCGATATTGGCCCCCAGGAGGGCCCGGAAGGACTCCAGATAGCGGTCCAGGCTGGCATGGGCCTTCAGCAGGGTGCCGAAAAAGTGCTTATGTTCCTTTGCGGAAATTTCGTCAAGCTCAACGATCAGATTCTCCCGCAGCCATTCCTCATAATGGCGGGTGAGCTTCCACAGGTTCCCCTGCCATTGGGGCATCTCATGCTTTAGGTTATCCACAAGCTTTTCGTGAAGCGGCCGCTTGAAGCGGTCGAGATACTTTTCTATATTGGTGCGGGTGTGGATGGACTGGGTGCGGGTAATGGCGATCAAGTCCTCGTTGATCTGAGTGAAGTTTCCCTTTTCTCCGAGGATCTGCTCTTTCAGGGCTTCCCGGTCCGTGTCGGCCTGCCGGGAGGTCTTCAGGGCGATTTCGAGATAGCTCTGGCAGCTCTTCGCCAGGGACAAGGCCTTGTACTGAAGAATCCGCCCGAATTCCGCATCCCGGTTCGCCGAAAGTTTATAGAGGAGTTCCATCTCCATACGATGCTTGAACTTTTCCACGTTTTCCCGGTTCGAATAGAGAAAGATGGGGAATTCCTGTTTCAGTTCCCGCTTCAGGGTGTCCTTGAAAAACTGGACGACCTCTTGCTGCTGATCCGGTTGCAGGAGATCCGCCTTGGTCAAAAGGAGGACGATGCGGGGTGTGTATTGGAGAAGGTCCCGGATCAAGGCCAGGTCGTGCTCGGAAAGGGGACGGTCGGCGCTGATGGCCAGAATTGCCGCCCCTACCTCGGGCAACCAGTTCTCCGAGGTCTCCATATGGTACTTGAAGACGCTTCCCAGCCCGGGGGTATCGACGAGACGGAGACCAGCGTAATCTTCCAGGGATGGGAGATCGATATCGACGACGGCAACGTCCTTCTGATTGCCGGGATTCTGGGCCTCCGAGGTGTATTCGACCAGATCGTCCAGGGAAATTTCCGCCTTCGATCCGTCGAAATGGGATACTATTGCCCGTTCATTCTCTCCATGCTGGATGCGGGTAATCACCGTAGTGACGGGAATTACCCCCACGGGGAGGAGGCGCCTGCCGATCAGGCTGTTGAGAAAGGAACTCTTTCCCGCCTTGAACTGTCCCAGGATGGCGACATCGATGAGGGGATTCTTGTGGACCAGGGAGCGGCAGACATCAGTGGAGCGTTTGAGGGAGATGATCTGCAGGTTATCGCAGACCTGTTCCACGACATCGAGGATTTGCCCGGATGCCGTCTGGATCAAATGGACATTCTGGGTCATGGCTTCCATAAAAAAACTCCTCCAGGTTGGCCTCCTGCAGGAGTGTCAGATTTCGTGTCGTTGTTTTCTGACCCCTGCCAGGACGGTCTTTCTTGACAGGAGTTATCAGCCGATAGGGCGGTTGTCAGGTGAACTCCATCACCCGTCTGGGATATGCATCTATTGATTTTCGGATACTACAAAACCATGCCTCCTGTCAATACAAACGCCCGGAAGCAAATAACTCTCTTGACACCGCTATGAAGTCATGGTAGGAGTGGCGCAAATGGTGATGGAGTTCGCCATTTAACCGCCCTCAAGGCTGATAACTCCTACCGGATTACCGGGCAGGAGTTTTTTTATGCCTCCAAGTCAAGATTTCTTTCCGCGGGTCGGGCCGCAGTGTTTAAAAATCCCTTGGCGTGAGCCATTATGAAGATGGATAGTGCCTGGCAGGAAAGAGTTCACCGCTATGTCCAGGACCGGCGTTGTTGTGGGGGCGGTTACTGCTTCTACCGGTTGGAGGAACCCAACAGCTCCGACACTTACTGGGCTTTGGCGATTCTCCACCGCCTTGGCCTGCGGGTTCAAGACGAGGATACCGCTCGTTACCTCCAATCCTTTCAGCGGGTCGATGGGGGATTCGAAAACTTCCAGATTGCCTATTTCGCGTTGAAGGGATTGCAGTTGCTGAATTCGACGCCATTACGTGATCCTGCCCCCTATCTGATGGATCAACTTCAAGTCTATGACGTGCAGTTGGTCCCCGCTGGGGAGGCCTCGATTTTCAAGCATATGTATCTGCTTGTCGATATGTGTGTCTCTTTGGGTATTGCGCTGCGCCCCCCGGTCCAAGAGCAGATAGCGGCGTTTGTCTTAAACCAGGAAACCCCGGACGGAGGTTTCGGAAGGGGCTGCGGAACCCTGATCGAAACGGCCCAGGCCCTGGCTATCCTGCAGTGGCTGGACAACTTGCCGGAAGAAAAATCCACTGCCAACTTTGTTTCCCACTGTGAAAGCCCCCTGTTCGGTTTTGTCAATGTTCCCCGCACGATGCCGGGGTATATCGAACACATCTACTGGGGTCTTCAGGCCCGCCGCCTTGCAGGAGGGAAGCCGCTTTATCCGGAAACATGCTTGGAGATCGTCATGATGTCACAAAACCTGACCGGTGGTTTTTCACGCACCACCTACGGCGGCATCGCCAATCTGGAAAACACCTTTTTCGCCGTTGAATCTATTGATTATCTGAAAATATGAGGAACGCAATATAATTAAGGGGAGTATCATGACAGAATCCGTAAAAGAGAAATGTGTATTCTGCGATATCGTAGCGGGAACTGCGCCGGCCCATATCATTGACCAGGACGATTTATCCATGTGTATTTTGGACATTCATCCCTATACTAAGGGCCATTGTCTGGTGATTTCGAAACGGCATGTCCCCTGGTGGCATGAACTCACGGATGAGGAAAACGCCAGCCTTTTCAAAATGGCAAAAACGATGGCGAATCGGATGATGGATAAATTCAATCCGGACTTTGTCTTCCTATACGCCAGAGGCAGACGGATCCCTCACACCCATCTTTTTCTGATTCCGACGTACAGCGGCGACGTCCTGGACCGGTTTTTCAACGCCCTGGAAAATTTCCAGGAATCTCCACAGATGCTGGCCAAGCTGAAAGAACCGGCAGCCATGGCCGAAGCAGCCGAGCTGTTAAAATCGATTTAACCTGATTGTTTAAGCGGGGCCTCACCTTAGCTCAAACCGCCTGGACATACTCATACTAAGGCTTGCAAATCCAAGGTAAATTAGACTTGCGTATTGGTTGCCATTATGCTAAGTCTCTCCGAATTTCACACATTCCCGGATGGACCCGTGTTGCATTTCGATCCTGAGATGTTCGATGTCCGCTGGAAGGGAGTGGCGGAAAAAACACAGCAAAAGGAGTTTTAAGTATGGCGCACATTTCCATGAAGTTACTGCTTGAGGCAGGGGTCCATTTTGGTCACCAGACCAATAAGTGGAACCCTAAAATGAAAACGTACATCTTCGGGGCCAGGAACGGAATCTATATCATCGATCTTCAGCAGACCGTGGTTCTATTTCAGAAGGCCTACGAATTTGTCGTGGACATGGTCGCGAACGGCGGCGAACTGCTGTTCGTGGGAACGAAGAAACAATCCCAGGAATCCATTCGGGAAGAGGCTTCAAGATGCGGCATGCCCTATGTAAACCAGCGCTGGCTGGGGGGAATGCTGACCAATTTCACCACTATCAAGAAGAGTATCGACAGACTCAACAACCTCGATAAAATGATTGCCGATGACACCATCCGCGCCTTCCCGAAGAAGGAGATCCTTTCCATGCAGAAGGATAAGGTTAAAATGGACAAGATCCTCGGAGGCATTCGTAAAATAAAGGGGAAACCGGGCGGTCTGTTCATTGTCGATCCCAAGCGGGAAATCATCACGGTCCAGGAGGCAAGAAAGCTGGGAATACCCATTGTGGCCATGGTTGATACCAACTGCAATCCCGATGATGTCGATTACATCATCCCCGGGAACGATGACGCCATTCGGGCCATCAAGCTGTTTTCCTCCAAGATCGCCGACGCCGTGCTCGAAGGCAAGAAGAAATTTGAAGAGCGCATCCAGGCCGAAAGCGACAAAGAAGATCTGCCCCGGGAGGTATCGATTGTAGATCAGGATGAAAATGACGTTCCGGAGAGCATTGAAACCAAGAATGATTTAGGCGCCGTTGAACAAGCCGCTGCCGAAGAGCGGGCTTCATAAATAAAGAAACAGAAACATAACCGGGAGGTAAAACTGTGAATATTACTGCAGATATGGTCAAAGAGCTCAGGATTAAAACAAATGCCGGGATGATGGAGTGCAAAGAGGCGCTGGCGTCGTCAAACGGTGATTTTGAGAAGGCTGTCGATTATTTAAGAAAAAAAGGGATGTCGGCAGCGACGAAAAGATCGTCGAAGGCAGCGAAGGATGGAACCATTGCCTACTATATCCACATGGGCGGCAAGATCGGCGTCCTTGTTGAATTGAACTGCGAAACAGATTTTGTCGCCAAGACCGAGGCCTTCCAGACGTTGGCAAAAGACCTGGCGATGCATGTTGCCGCTTCCAATCCCAGTTTTGTGCGGCCGGAAGAGATACCGGCAGACGCCCTGGAACGGGAAAAGGAAATTTATAAAAGCCAGCTGATTGCCGAGAAGAAACCTGAAAAGATCTGGGATAAAATCGTCGATGGCAAGTTGAAAAAATACTACGAAGAGGTTTGTCTGCTTCAGCAAAAATTCATTAAAAATACCGATATCACTGTAGAAACCCTGGTCAATGAGATGATCGCCAAAACCGGCGAGAATATAATGGTGCGGCGCTTTGCCAGATTCCAGTTGGGAGAAGAGATAAAATCCTGATGGGACAGTCGTCGGTCTATCAAAGGGTGCTGTTGAAACTCAGCGGGGAAGCCCTCGAGGGAGAACGGTCATTCGGAATCGATTTCGACACGGTTAATGTGATTGCCCAGGAAATAAAAGAGGTTGTCGAACTGGGAGTGCAACTGGGAATCGTCGTCGGCGGAGGCAATATCTGGCGGGGCGCCGAAGCCGCCAAGCGGGGGATGGAGCGGTCAGCCGCCGACTATACGGGCATGCTGGCCACCCTGATCAATTGCCTGGCCCTGCAGAACGCCCTCGAACATATCGGCGTCCAGACGAGGGTTCAGTCGGCCCTGGGAATTCAGGAGATTGCCGAGCCTTATATCCAGCGCCGGGCGATTCGGCATCTGGAAAAAGGACGGGTCGTAATTTTTGCCGGGGGAACAGGAAACCCGTTTTTCACAACCGACACGGCAGCCTCCCTGCGGGCAGTGGAAATCAGGGCGGAAGTAATCATGAAGGCGACCAAAGTCGATGGCGTCTATGACCGTGACCCGGTGGGTAACAAGGATGCGGTCATGTTTAAAAATATAAAGTATAACGAAGTATTGTCAAAGAATCTTAAAGTAATGGATGCAACGGCCATTTCCCTGTGCCGTGAAAACAGACTGCCGATTGTCGTCTTCAATCTGAGAAAGACCGGTAACATCAAGGCCGTAATTTGCGGCGAGAATATTGGAACGCTTGTGGAGGGTTAGGTCCATGAAGGAAGCTATCTACGAAGAATTAAAAGATAATATGGAAAAGATCCTGGGGTCCCTGGAAAAGGCCTTCAGTAAAGTCAGGACGGGAAGGGCTTCTCTTGCCCTTCTGGACGGTATCAAGGTTGATTATTACGGGGTGCCGACGGCACTGAATCAGGTTGCCAGTCTGTCCGTTCCCGAAAGCCGGTTGATAGTCATTTCACCCTGGGACACCGGTGTTATCGGCGCCATCGAAAAGGCCATTCAGAAGTCGGAGCTGGGCTTGACGCCTTCCAACGACGGGAAGCTCATTCGTCTGTCAATTCCCCCCCTTACGGAAGAAAGAAGAAAGGACCTTGTCAAGGTTGTGAAAAAGATGGCGGAAGAGGGCAAGGTAAAAATGAGGAATGCCCGCCGGGATGCCAATGAACAGTTTAAAACCATGAAAAAGGATAACAAGATTTCTGAAGATGAGATGTTTACCGCCCAGGATGATGTTCAGAAAAGAACGGACAAATACATAGAAAAGGCGGACCTTGTGCTTGCGGCCAAGGAAAAGGAAATCATGGAAATATGATCGTTCTTTAGGTTGCATAAGCAAACAACGGGGGAGTTGCGAAACTCCCCCCTTTTTTTTAAAGTTGTCTTGCCAAGTCAGCGGCTATGTGTTACGCGAAAAGCACGTGATTCAAGTATTTTTAAGAACATATCGGTTCCCTTTGCAATACAACTGCTCATTGTGCGAGGCTATTTTCTTAAGGCGTCGCTGGGACAGTCGAGAGTAAGATGACGATTGAAATAGATTTAAACAGACTTCCCCGGCATATTGCCATTATCATGGATGGGAACGGTCGCTGGGCGCAGAATCATACCCTCGGAAGAATCATGGGGCATCAGAAGGGTGTGGAGGCGGTCCAGCGAACCGTCAGGCTGTGCCGGGAAATCGGGATAAAGTATCTTACCCTCTATGCCTTTTCCGTAGAGAACTGGTCAAGGCCGGACCAGGAGGTCAAGGCCTTGATGAAGATACTGCGCGAATATCTCCGCTCTGAACTCGACGAGATGCTCCGGAACGGCATCCGGCTAACGACCATCGGTGACGCCGCCGCCCTGCAGGAACCCGTAAGAAATCTGCTGCAGGAAACGATGGATAGAACGGCGATGAACCGGGGCATGGTTCTCAATCTTGCCTTGAGTTACGGGGGGCAGGATGAAATCGTCCAGGCCGTCCGCCGCATTCTCAAAGATGTTCAAGATGGACTTCTCGATCCCGCTTCCATTTCGAAAGCAAACTTTGCGAGCTATCTTTATACCGCCGGAATGCCGGATCCCGATCTGCTGATCAGGACGAGCGGTGAATACCGTATTTCCAATTTTCTGCTCTGGCAATCGGCTTACACGGAATTTTACTTCACCGATGTCCTATGGCCCGATTTCAGCAAAGCGGATCTTTTTTCCGCTATTGCCGATTATCAGCAGCGGGAGAGGAGATACGGTCTGACCAGCGACCAGTTGCGGAGGGAGAAAATCGATTGAATACTCATGTCAAACGCTGGTTGACGGCCATAGTAATTGTCCCGGTCCTGTTTTCCTTAATCGCCTGGGGGTCTCCCGGTCTGTTCTTCAGTCTGATCCTGGCGGCCATCCTCCTGGGGATTCATGAATACAACAACATGGTCTTCGTCCCGGCCCAGCAACCGGAAAAGGTCCAGACGCTCCTGATTTCCCTGCTGATCCCGCTGGTTTTCTACGGGGGCTCACCGGAACTCCTCCTTGCCGTCATCGTCTTTTCCACGCTTGCCGTGTCTATTTTATATCTGTCGAGAATCAGGCAGGAACAATACGATCTGCTGCCGGTGATGAAAATCCTCTTCGGGGTCCTCTATGTACCCCTGCTGCTTTCCTATTTTATCTGGCTCCGCAGGGACGATCAGGGCGCCTTGTGGATATTTTTTGTAATTGTCCTGGCTTTTTCCGGTGATGTGGCCGCCTATTATGTAGGAAGGACCTGGGGCCGTCATAAACTTATCCCCCTGGTAAGCGCCGGCAAGACCGTGGAAGGAACACTGGGACTGATCATCGGCAGCGCCCTGGGTTGTCTCGTTTTCAGCTGGTTTTTCTTTCCGAAGCTGTTTTTTTGGCACGCTCTCATCCTCGGTATTGTCGGCAGCACCCTCGGCCAGCTCGGGGATTTGTGTGAATCGGTTTTGAAACGGACGGCCGGCGTAAAAGATTCAGGGACGCTGCTGCCCGGTCATGGCGGCATCCTGGACCGGCTGGATTGTCTTCTTTTCATCGCCCCGTTTGTTTATTACTACCGGTACTATTTTATTTAATGAAGAATATCGCAATATTAGGATCTACAGGTTCCATTGGTGTGCAGGCCCTCGATGTCATCGCTTCCCACACGGGAAGATTTGCTGTGACGGCCCTGGGAGCGGGCAGAAACATTACACGTTTGAAGAATCAGATCGAAATGTTCCGGCCCCGGGTAGTTGCCGTTTATGATGAGGAACATGGGTATAGGTTGAAGGAACTGTTAGGATCAGGAACGGGAACGAATATTGTTCACGGTCCCGAGGGTTATTGCGAGATCGCGGCCCTGCCGGAATCCGACATGGTCCTTTCGGCCATGGTGGGGGCGGCGGGTCTGATCCCCACTTTGGCGGCTATCGAGGCGGGGAAGAATATCGCCCTGGCCAACAAGGAAACCCTCGTCATGGCCGGGGAGCTCGTCATGGCCGCGGCTGACCGTCATGGCGTCATCATTTTGCCGGTGGATAGCGAACACAGCGCTATTTTTCAATGTTTCCAGGGTCAGCGCCGCGAGGCGCTGAAAAGAATCATCCTGACCGCCTCCGGCGGACCGTTTTACACCTGGTCAAAGGATGCCCTGGGGGAGGTAAAACCTGCCCAGGCCCTCAAACACCCAAACTGGGAAATGGGCAGGAAGATTACCATCGATTCGGCGAGCATGATGAACAAGGGGCTCGAAATCATTGAGGCGCGCTGGCTGTTCGATGTGCCCGTGGAAAAGATCGAGGTGGTTATCCACCCGCAAAGTATCATTCATTCTTTCGTTGAGTATTGGGACGGATCGGTCCTCGCCCAGTTGGGAAGGCCCGATATGCGTGTTCCTATTGCCTACGCCCTGTCCTGGCCCGAAAGACTGCCGAGGTTGGAGCCGTTTATGGACTTCCGTAAAGCGTCCTCCCTGGATTTTCATCCCCCCGATGGGGAAAAGTTCCCTTGTCTTCCCCTTGCCTGTAACGCCGTAAAAACAGGGGGAACCATGCCGGCCGTCCTCAACGGGGCGAACGAAATTGCCGTCCAGGCCTTTTTGGACGAGGAGATCCGCTTTACCGACATCGCCGGAGTGATAAAAAATGTCATGAACGCCCATCAGCCTGTTTTTTCCCCGGTATTGACGGATATCATCAATGCCGACCGTGAAGCCAGGGAGGGGGCAGTGAAGAGCATAAAGGAGAAAAGAGATTGGTAGGCACAAGCATAGTATCGGTGATCATTTTATTGGGGATTCTGATTTTTGCCCATGAGCTGGGACATTTCCTCATGGCAAAATATTTTAATGTGGGAGTTCAGAAATTCTCCCTTGGCTTCGGACGGAAAATCATCGGGAAAAAGATCGGTGAAACGGAATACCTCCTCTCCCTGATTCCTCTCGGGGGATATGTAAAGCTCCTCGGGGAAGGAGAGGGAGAAGAACTGACGCCGGAAGAACAGCAGCGATCCTTCAGTCAACAATCAGTATGGAAGAGAATCGCTATTGTTGCGGCGGGACCGGTCTTCAATTTCATCCTGGCCATCCTGATTTTTGCCGCGGTTTATATGGTCGGCGTCCCGGTGCTCACAACTGCCATCGGCAATGTCCAGGAAGGTTCTGCCGCCTATCAGGCAGGGATCAAGATTCAAGACGTCGTGCAGGCGATTGACGGCGACAAGGTTACCCGCTGGGATCGGATGGCGGAGAAAATAGCCGGCAGCGAAGGGAAACCGCTGGTTTTTACCGTCAGTCGGGGCGGCGTCCCCCTGGATCTCACCGTTGTCCCCCGGCCGATGAAGGGCAAAAATATCTTTGGCGAGGAAAAGACCGCTTTTAAGATCGGCGTCAGTCCCACCAATGATACGGTAATAGAACGTATGAATCCTGTCGATGCTTCCTGGACCAGTATCAAGCAGACGTGGTTCATAACCAAGCTGACCCTGATCAGCATTGTCAAAATCATGGAGGGAGTCATTTCTCCCCGGACCCTGGGGGGACCCATTCTCATTGCCCAGATGGCCGGCGCTCAGGTCAAGGAAGGAATTGTACCCTTTATCCTGTTCATGGCGCTCCTCAGCATAAACCTCGCCGTTCTGAACCTGTTGCCCATACCTGTCCTGGACGGCGGACATCTGATGTTTTATCTGATCGAAGCGGTCCGGGGGAAGGCGGTAAGCATGAAAACAAGGGAACGGGCTCAGCAGGTTGGATTTATTCTGCTCGTTATGTTAATGATTTTTGTCATAATGATGGACATAGACAGGCTGAACATCAAGATGGTCAACGATATTACGGGTATATTTACAAAATAGAATGAACATTCTCGCCCTTGACACCTCCGGAGTGACTGCCAGCATCGCCATCTTGAGGGATGAGACGGTGCTGGCGGAGAATTTTTTAAACCTGGGGCGTAACCACTCAGAAATCCTGCTGCCATCCATTCAACAGCTGTTGACAGCGACGGGCCTTGAATTGAGGGCTATTGAGTTATTTGCCTGCACCGTCGGCCCCGGCTCTTTTACGGGGATCCGCATCGGTGTCAGTACGGTAAAAGGGCTTGCTCTTGCCATGGATCGGCCCATTGTCGGTTTGTCTGCCCTCGAGGTTCTCGCCATGAATACAATGGGATGGCCCGGGAAAATATGTCCCATGATCGATGCCCGCAGGGAGCAGGTGTATGCCGGTTTGTATGCCGATAATGGTTCAGAATTATTGATGAACATCATTCCGGAACGGCTGGACAGGGCAACTGATTTCCTGGATTTGATAGCGGGAGAGACTGTATTCATCGGAACGGGGGCAGTGAAATATGGGGACATCATCCACCGGAAGTTGGGGGGAAGATGTCATTTTCTCATTGACCATATGCAACAGATTCGCGCTTCGGCAGTGGGGGTCCTTGCCGGCCGGAAGGCCCTGGCGGGAGGAATGACGGATGCCGTGAGGCTGATACCATTGTATCTTCGCCGTTCGGAAGCGGAGGAAAAAATAGATCGCCAGTGTTGACATGAGGGGCGAATTCCCATAAAATCAACATCGCCCAAGAGTCAGAAGACGAGACTGAGGAGGAGGAAAATACATGTCCCATGACAGCCCCATCGCCCCCGAAGGAGTTCCCTTCATTATCTCCGCAATCCTTATTACCTCCGTGTGCTTCTACTTCAGCTGGACATGGGCGGCGGTGATTTTCGGAGTGACGACCCTCTTTGTAACCTGGTTTTTTCGCAATCCCCAGCGCAGTCCCGCCGGTGATCACAAGTCGGTCATTTCCCCCTGCGATGGAAAGGTTATTCGCATCGAGACGGTAGAAAGCCACGAACTGCTGGCCGGGCCTCTGAAGAAGATCAGTATTTTCATGAATGTATTCAATGTCCATGTGAATCGCATTCCCTATGATGGCATTGTCGAAGACATCCGTTACTACCCAGGAAAATTTCTAACTGCCAATCTTGACAAGGCTTCCACGGAAAATGAGCGTAATGCCCTGGTCATCGGTATGGAGAACGGTGAGAAGATGCTTGTCATCCAGATCGCCGGCCTGGTGGCAAGAAGAATTGTCTGCTGGGTAGCCACGGGGATGAAGGTAAACAAGGGGGAGAGATTCGGATTGATCCGCTTCGGTTCAAGGCTGGATGTCTTTCTGCCCCCCCGAACGAACGTCAGCGTCCGTGTGGGCGACAAGGTGCGGGCCGGGGAAACGCCGCTTGGAGAGATGCCATGAAAGAAAAACATCGGTTTCAGAAAGAAAAGATGAAGAAGGGCATTTATGTCCTTCCCAACCTTTTTACCACGGCGAGTCTCTTTTCCGGATTTTACTCCATCATCGCTTCCATGAAGGGACTCTATGAGGTGGCGGCAATTGCCATCCTGGTGGCGGCCGTTCTCGACGCCCTGGATGGACGGATTGCGAGAATGACCAATACGACCAGCAAATTCGGCGCCGAATACGATTCCCTATCCGATCTTGTCGCTTTTGGCGTTGCTCCGGCGATTATGGCCTATACGTGGTCCTTGTTCGCCTTCGGCAGATGGGGCTGGCTGGTATCATTTCTGTTTGTAACCTGCGGGGCCTTGAGACTGGCGCGATTCAATATCCAGATCGGCATTATCGACAGCAAGGTATTCAACGGTTTGCCTATTCCCGGCGCCGCAGCAGTCGTGGCCACGGGGGTGCTCATCTATTACAAACTCGGAGGGGTCGGCCATTTCAATCACATGCTTGTCCTCTTCTCGGTCCTTGTCCTTGCCCTTTTCATGGTCAGCAACATCAAATATTACAGTTTCAAGGACCTTAACTTTTTTGCCCGGAAACCGTTCATGTCGTTTGTCCTGATCGTCTGCATCCTGGTTATTGTGGTGGCGGAGCCGCAAATTATGATCTTTACCTTTACCGCGGGTTACAGTCTTTCCGGACCGGTCTGGCTCATCTTCAAATTGGCAAAAAAACTGCCCGGAATGAAGGAAAACAGCTCGACGGCGGCAAAGAAGGGTCCGGTATCATGAGTGTTAGAAGCAGCCATTATATTATTTGAGGAGATACTAATTATATGAAAGCCTTTCACGTAGCGGTAGTTGGCGCCACCGGCGCCGTAGGCAATGAAATGATCAAGATTCTGGAAGAGCGTAATTTTCCCGTGGAAAAGCTTAAGTTGCTCGCTTCCGAACGGTCATTGGGCAAATCACTGGAATATAAGGGGAAAAGCATTCCGGTAGAAGTTCTCAAAGAGGATTCCTTCACAGGGGTGCAGATAGGTCTGTTTTCTGCCGGCGGCAGCATCTCTGAGAAGTTCGCTCCCCTTGCCGCCCAGGCGGGGTGCGTGGTTGTCGATAACACCAGCGCCTTCCGCATGGTCCAGGAGATTCCCCTCGTTGTTCCGGAAGTGAATCCCGAGGCGATCGGCCTCTACAAAAACCGGGGAATAATTGCCAATCCTAATTGCTCCACAATTCAGATGGTCGTCGCCCTGAAGCCCATTCATGACGCCGTCCGGATCAAGAGAATCGTTGTCTCCACGTATCAGGCCGTATCCGGTACGGGAAAGAAGGCGATTGATGAGTTGAGTGAACAAACCCGCGCCCTGCTCAGCTTTCAGGAGCCGGTAGTCAAGGTCTATCCCCACCGGATCGCCTTCAACTGCCTGCCCCAGATCGATGTCTTTGTGGATAACGGCTATACGAAGGAAGAGATGAAGATGATCAATGAAACCAAAAAGATCATGAACGACCCTTCCATTGCCGTGACCGCAACGACAGTGCGGGTGCCTGTTTTCTATGCCCATTCCGAATCGGTCAATATCGAGACGGAAAAGAAGATCACTCCTCAGGAGGTCAGGGATCTGCTGGCAAAGGCCCCGGGGGTGATTGTCGTCGATGATCCTCAGCAGCGTTTATACCCTATGGCCATTGATGCCGCGGGGAAAGATGGAACCTTTGTCGGCAGGATCAGGGAGGACGAATCAATTCCCAATGGCATCAATATGTGGGTGGTCTCTGACAACCTGCGTAAGGGTGCGGCTTTGAATGCCGTCCAGATTGCGGAAATCCTCGGCAAAGAATATCTGTGAGAGGAGAACTCTACCCATGAGAATCACCGGGGGCGAAATGCGGGGAAGACGCATTTCGCCCCCCCCGACAAGGGATGTCAGACCAACGCCGGACGCTGTTCGGGAATCCCTTTTCAATCTTCTCCCCCCTGTCAGTGGTCAAACCTTTCTTGATCTTTATGCCGGCAGCGGGATTGTTGGTCTTGAAGCGCTGAGCAGAGGTGCGAAACGAGTTGTTTTTGTTGAAAAGCAGGCCATCGTCGCCAGGAAAATTAAAGAGCAGCTTGCTTCCTTAGGGTTTGACGGCAGTTCGCTGGTCCTGACGATGAGCGTCGACAAAGGCGTCGCAGCCTTGAGCGGTCGGGAGGAACGATACGATGTCATCTTTGCCGATCCGCCCTATGAGCGGGAATGGATCGGCAAAACCCTTCATTGCTGCCGGAAGAACGATCTCCTGGCAAGGGGAGGGCTCCTGGTCCTGCAAAGGTCGGTAAGGGAAAAAATTGAAGGAATGGACAGCAACCGGAGATTCGTGGGCGTCGATGAACGGCGTTATGGAGACACGGTGCTGACTTTCCTGGCCCATAGATTGGAGGAGACTTGTTAACATGAAAAAAATTGCGGTTTATCCGGGTTCTTTCGATCCCATCACCAACGGTCATATTGATATTATTACGAGAGGGCTAAGAATGTTCGACGAATTGATCATTCTTGTCGCCTATAATCCCAACAAATCTTCTCTCTTCACGGTCGAGGAAAGAATGGATCTGATCAGGGAAGTAGTCATAAAGGATCAGAAAATACTGCGGGTGGATTGTTCGGCCGGGCTGCTCGTCGATTATGTCCAGAGCAAGGGGGCGAATGTGATTCTCCGGGGACTAAGGGCCGTATCCGACTTTGAATATGAATTTCAGATGGCCCTGATCAACCGGCGTCTCAACCGGGATATCGAAACCGTCTTCCTCATGACAGGTTACCAGTGGTTCTACACCAGCTCCAACCTTATCAAGGAGGCGGCAGGTCTCGGGGGGTCGGTCAAGGGACTTGTTCCCGATATCGTCTTTGAAAGACTCCAGGGTAAATATAATCATAATACAAAATAATCAGTAGCAACAAAAGAGGTCATATGAAATTAGCGCAGCGAATAGGCAGGATAAAACCCTCGCCGACCCTCGCCATTACGGCGAAGGCCAACGCCCTGCGGGCGGAAGGACGGGATATCATCGGCTTCGGGGCCGGCGAACCGGATTTCGATACCCCGGAAAATATCAAGGCGGCGGCCATCAAGGCCATAAAGGACGGGTTTACAAAATACACGCCCGTAGGCGGCATCGACGAACTGAAGGACGCCATTATTGGCAAGATGTCCCGGGATCATGGACTTCCCTATAAACGTTCCCAGGTCGTTGTCTCCTGCGGGGCAAAACACACCCTGTATAACCTCATCCAGATCCTCTGTGAGGAGGGAGATGAGGTTATCGTCCCGGCGCCCTACTGGGTATCCTATGCTGATATCGTCGTCCTGGCCGGGGCAACGCCTGTGATTATCGACACTACCGAAGCAGGAGGCTTCAAACTGACCCCGGAAGCACTGAAAAAGGCGATTACGGATCGAACGAAGGCCATCGTTCTCAACAGTCCGTCCAATCCGACCGGGGCCGCCTATCACCGCCGGGAACTGGAAGCCCTGGCCGCAGTGATCGAACCGACGGGCATGGTCGTCATTTCCGACGACATCTACGAGAAGATTATCTACGATGGTTTTGAGTTTTTCAGTATCGCCTCGGTCAGCGAGGAACTCCGGAACAGGACCGTAGTCGTGAACGGGGTTTCCAAGGCCTATGCCATGACGGGCTGGCGAATCGGCTATGCCGCCGGACCGGAAGAAATAATCGCTGCCATTACCAAGTTGCAGAGCCAGAATACGTCGAATCCAACATCCATAGCCCAAAAGGCCTCGGTAGAAGCCCTCAATGGCGATCAGTCAGCCGTCGTCATGATGGTGAAGGCCTTCCGGGAAAGACGCAATGTCATCGTAGACGCCCTGAAGGCGATTCCATATATTTCCTGCGGACTTCCCCAAGGGGCGTTTTATGTCTTCCCGAATGTATCGGCACTCTACGGCAGCTCCTGCCAGGGCAGGAAGATAGCAAATTCATCGGATCTGGCAGCATACCTCCTGGACGAGGCAAATGTGGCCGTTGTTCCCGGAGCGGATTTCGGCAACGACAATTATATCCGCCTGTCCTATGCGACGTCCCTGAAACTTATTGAAGAAGGAATCAAGAGAATTGAGAAGGCCTGCGCCCGGCTTGGTTAGCATACAAGGGTTGGGGTGGGGATGGGCAATATGAGCATCATTACCGTTTAGCTCCCTCCCCTTCAAGGGGAGGGTTGGGGTGGGGATGGGGTTTATGACTGATCACTACAGAAGGAAAACGCGGCCGGTTTTTCTTGGCAAGGTACAGGTGGGCGGTGGCGCCCCGGTGTCGGTCCAGTCCATGACCTCAACGGATACTCGTGATGTCGGTAAAACTGTGGCCCAGATCCGCAGGCTGGAGAAGGCGGGATGTGAGATTATCCGCGTGGCCGTGCCGGACGAGGCGGCGGCGGCAGCCATTCCGAAAATCAGGGAAAGTATCCATCTCCCCTTGATCGCCGATATCCACTTTCAGCATCGCTTGGCGATGATGGCAATCGCAGGCGGGGCGGAAGGCATCCGCATCAACCCGGGAAACATGAAAAAAGAAGCAATTCCCGAGGTTGTCAAGGCGGCGCGGGAGCATCGTGTGGTGATTCGCATCGGCGTCAACGCCGGATCTCTGGAGAAGGATCTTCTGGAAAAGCACGGCGGTCCCGATGCCGATGCACTGGTGGAGAGCGCCCTGCGCCACATTCACCTGCTGGAGGACCTCAATTATGATCAAATCAAGGTCTCTCTGAAGTCATCGGATGTACCGGTGATGATCCGGGCGTATCAACTCCTGTCTGCCAAAGTGGACTATCCACTCCATCTGGGCGTGACCGAAGCAGGCTCGCTGATGAGGGCAACGGTAAAATCGTCCATCGGCATTGGGACGCTCCTTTATCAGGGGATCGGCGACACCATCAGGGTTTCCGTCACCGGTGATCCGGTCAACGAAATACCCGTTGCTTATGGGATTCTCCGGGCCTTGAAGATACGCATGATCGGACCTGATATCATTTCCTGCCCCACCTGCGGCAGGTGCGAGATAGATCTTCTGAAATTGTCCCGGGCGGTGGAAAAGCGTTTGGCCGGGCGTAAAGAATATCTGAAGGTAGCCCTGATGGGTTGCGTCGTGAATGGCCCGGGGGAGGCGGCGGAGGCGGATGTCGGCGTTGCCGGGGGACGGGGGGCGGGAATGCTGTTCCGGAAGGGACAAATTGTCAGAAGAATAAAGGAAGAAGACTTCGTCGAGGCGTTATGGGCGGAGATAGAGGATATAACAAAGGAGAAAAAGGAGGCCTGATGCGTTACTCACAAATGTTTCTGCCGACCGTCAAAGAGATCCCTTCCGATGCGGAGGTGATCAGTCACCAGCTTATGCTGCGGGCGGGGATGATCAGGAAATTGACAAGCGGGGTATACTCATATCTCCCGATGGGCTATCGCGTTATCCGGAAGGTGGAGCAGATCATCAGGGAGGAAATGAACCGTGCCGGTGCCCAGGAGATCTTCATGCCCACCGTGCAGCCGGCGGAGTTATGGAAGGAGTCGGGACGTTGGAACTTTTACGGGAAGGAACTGCTCCGCTTCCGCGACCGCCGGGACTCTGAATGCTGCCTGGGACCAACCCATGAGGAAGTGGTTACGGATATCGTCAGGAATGGGGTCAAGTCCTACCGTCAGCTCCCCCAGAATCTTTATCAGATCCAGACGAAGTTCCGTGATGAAATGCGCCCTCGCTTCGGACTGATGCGATGCCGTGAATTCAGCATGAAAGATGCATACAGCTTCGATATCGATACTGAGAATGCCGATCTAAGTTATCAGAAGATGTTTGCCGCTTATAACCGGATATTCGAGCGTTGCGGCCTGAAATTCCGCCCTGTGGAAGCCGATACGGGCAGCATCGGTGGCAGTTATTCCCATGAGTTTCTCGTCATTGCCGATTCCGGTGAGGATGGGATGGCTTATTGCGAAGTGTGCGGCTATGCCGCCAACCTGGAAAAAGCGGAGATTGCCAGGCCAGTGGAAAAAGAGGTTGACCGGTCATCATTCTTGTCCCGGGAGGAAATCCACACCCCGGAAGTGCGAACCATAGAAGAAGTATGCGCCTTTCTGAATGTCCGACCTGAAAATGTCATCAAGACGCTTATCTTCAGCGCCGACGGGAAGCCCGTTGCCGTCCTGGTCCGGGGGGATGAAGAGGTAAATGAGATCAAGGTAAAAAACTACCTTGGTTGTGACGTTTTGGAAATGGCAATGGATGATATGATCCAGGAGGCAGCCGGCTCGCCCCGGGGATTTGTCGGTCCCATCGGGATAAAATGCCGGACCCTGGCCGACTATTCTCTGATGAACCTCACGAACATGGTCGTAGGGGCCAACCGGGAGGATTATCATCTAAAGAACGTCAACTTTGAGCGGGATTTCAAAGTGGCAGCGTTTGCCGACCTGCGCGTTATCAGGGAGGACGATTCCTGCCCGCGGTGCGCAAAAGGAATACGTTTTGCCCGGGGGATCGAGGTAGGACATGTCTTCAAATTGGGGACAAAATACAGCAAGGCGATGAAGGCCATATATCTCGACAAGAATGGGAAAGAGCAGCATATGGTGATGGGATGCTACGGGATCGGCGTCGGTAGGACTGTAGCGGCCTGCATCGAACAGTATCACGATGAAAATGGCATCATCTGGCCCTTGTCAATTGCCCCCTATCAGGTGATTATCACCCCCGTCAACATGAATGACCCGGACCTGGCGGCTGCCGCGGAAAGGATCTACGAAGACCTTTTGTCAGGGAGTGTCGAGGTAATCCTGGATGACCGTGATGAAAGGGCGGGTGTGAAATTCAAAGACGCCGACTTGATAGGTATTCCCCTGCGCGTGACCATCGGCCCCAAAAACCTTGCCGCGGGAAAAGTGGAGATCAAAATCAGAAGATCGGCGGAAGTCATGATTCTATCAATAGCAGAGGCAAAACAGTTCATTTTGAGCGAAATCCGTCATATTTCATGATCTGAAAGATTGCATGCTTCGCATTACCGACATACTTGACAAAACTCAAACCTATCTTCCCCCGGAAGATCAGGAAATGATCGAGAAGGCCTATATCTTTTCCGCCTCCGTTCATCAGGGACAGATGCGGCTGTCGGGCGAACCCTATCTGACCCATCCCATGGAGGTTGCCGGCATGCTTGCGGACATGAAGCTGGACTCCGCAACTATTATTACCGGTCTTCTCCACGATACCGTGGAAGACACCCTTACCACCACTGACCAGATAGAAGGGGCTTTTGGTAAAGACGTGGCGTTTCTTGTCGATGGTCTCACCAAGATCAGCAAGATTACCCTCGGATCACAGGAGGAGCGCCAGGCGGAGAACTTCCGGAAGATGATTCTGGCCATGTCAGCCGATCTCAGGATTCTTGTCGTCCGCCTGGCCGATCGCATTCACAACATGCGGACCCTCAATTATCAGCCTCCCGGCAAGCAGAAATACATCGCCACGGAGACCCTCGATCTTTACGCCCCCCTGGCCAACCGTCTTGGCATCAACTGGATGAAGGTGGAACTTGAGGATCTGTCCTTCCGTTATCTCGAAAACGATGCCTATAGTGAACTTTCCCGCCGGATAGAGAAGAAGCAGGAGCAACGGGATCAGTACACGGAAGAGGTCAAGGGTGTCATAGCGAAAGAGATTGAGAAACACGGGCTCAAGGGGGAAGTGGAAGGGAGGGCGAAGCATTTTTACAGCATTTACATGAAAATGCAGAACCAGCGCATCGATTTTGACGAGGTATACGATCTCATCGCTTTCAGGATAATCCTGGATACGGACAAAGACAGGGATTGCTACGAGGCCCTGAGCATTGTCCATGCCCTCTGGAAACCGGTGCCGGGCCGCTTCAAGGATCGCATTGCCATGCCCAAGGCGAACGGTTACCGGTCCCTCCACACCACGGTAATCGGTCCCTATGGCGAGCGGGTCGAGATTCAGATCCGGACACGGGAAATGCATGAATGGGCGGAAGAGGGGATAGCCGCCCACTGGCGCTATAAAGAAAAGCGGGCGAACCTGGGCAAGGAAGATCAGCAAATCATGAAACTCCGGGAATTGCTCGATGTCCAGCAGGAAGTCGATAATCCAAGGGAGTTCATGGCCAATCTCAAACTGGCCCTCTTTCCTGATGAAGTTTACGTTTTCACGCCGAATGGCGATGTCCAAGCCTTTCCAAAAGGGGCAACCCCCCTCGACTTTGCCTATGCCATCCATACCGATGTGGGACATCAATGCATCGGGGCCAAGGTAAACCGCAATATCGTCCCCCTGAAATACGAACTCCAGAACGGGGACACTGTGGAGATCATTACTCAGGCCGGTCACCATCCCGGAAAGGACTGGCTCAAATGGGCGGTTACCTCCCGGGCCCGCTCCAAGATCAAAAGCTGGATCAAGACGGAGGAGAGAAAGCGCAGTATCGAGATCGGCAGAGAAATCCTGGACAGGGAGTTCAAAAAGCATGGCCTCAAACTATCGCAACTGCTGAAGTCGGAGGATCTGAAGAAACTCTACGATGAGCACAACGTCAATTCTACTGACGACATAATGGCTCTGATCGGTTACGGAAGGCTCTCGGCTAAACATATCGTTAACCGTTTCCTCCCTGAGACAGTCGCAAAAGCGGAAGAAGCGCCTGTCGACAAAATCAGGAAAAAAACGAAAGGCGCGACGACCCTGGGAATATCCCTTACCGGGATCGAGGATGTTCTCGTCAAATACGCACGCTGCTGCGATCCTATTCCCGGTGATGAGATTGTCGGTTATATCTCCCGGGGCCGGGGGATTACAATTCACACCGCCCAGTGCGAGAATGTTCAGGAGCTTGATCCGGAGAGGATCATCGAGGTGTCATGGAATATAAAGGACAAGCAGACCTATTCCGTTGATATACGCGTCGTCTGTCAAGATAGAAAAGGGGTCATCGCGGAAGTAAGTTCCGTAATATCATCAATGGATATAAACATCAGCCATGCAGAGGTGGAAACTACTCCCGAATTGCAGGCGATTTGCAACTTCCGGATCGATGTTCATGACCTGAAGGAATTCAATCAAGTGGTTGCCGCCGTGAAGAAGGTCAAGTGTGTCATCTCTATCGATCGTCTGAAAAAAACATGACCCGAGTTCCATATTGACAGGCCGGGGCGTTATGCAGTATGTAGCGCCCACATTAAAGGTAGGTAAAATGAAGAGATTTAAGAGTATAAGCGCTTATGCAATCATCGTCATGCTGGGGATCTGCTGTTTGTCCGGCGCGGCATCGGCTCAACAGGAGCGCATCAACAAGGCGATCATCATCGATGCGGGACATGGCGGTACCGACAGCGGAGTCAAGGTCTCCGAGACAACATACGAAAAGGATATTAACCTGCGCATCGCCCTGACCCTGCAGAAGGAGTTGAACCGCTCAGGCTTCAGACAGGTAATGCTCACGCGTTCCGCCGACAGGGAAACGACCCTGAAGGAGAGGATCCAATTTATAAAGAACAATGACCCCCTGCTGGTGATAAGTATTCACGTCAATGGAGGCTTCGGAAACAAGTCCAAGGGCTACGAAATCTACTTTCCCGGCTTCCGGACGGACAAGGAAACGCGTAGTGAGCCATCGGCAATCATAAAGGACATGACAAAGAACAAGCATCTCAATGATTCTGTACGGCTGTCCCAGTATCTTCAGAAGTATCTGGATGGCGTTTTCCCCAAAGAAAGCAGGGGGCTCAGGGAGGCGCCCATGCCCCTGCTGGAAGGAATAAACGTGCCGGCGGTGGTTATTGAAATCGGTTTCCTGACCAATAAGGAAAACAGGAAAAAAATTACCGACGAGAAGGTTCAGCAGGAAATTGCCAAGGCCATCAGCCGAGGTGTCAAAGAAGGTCTGTAGGCAAATGATGCTCGATACCATCGTCATTGCGTCAAAGAATAAAGGGAAGATCGCGGAGATCAAGGACATGCTTTCGGATCTGCCTATCGAGATTCTCTCCCTGGATCAGTATCCAGACGCCCCCGATGTCGAGGAAAGCGGCCGCACATTTCTTGAAAACGCTCTTTTAAAGGCTCGTGCCATTTCGGACTTCACCGGTCTGCCCGTGCTGGCCGATGATTCAGGTCTGGAAGTGGACCATCTCGCCGGGGGGCCGGGGATATTTTCTTCGCGATATGCCGGAACAGGCGCTTCCGATAGTGAGAACAACGAAAAACTCCTGACGGCCCTGAAAAACATTCCTGTTGAACAAAGAGGGGCCTCCTTTCACTGCGTCCTGGTCCTTTATTGGCCCCATGGAGAGTACCAGGCCTTTGATGGGCAGTGGCGGGGGCGGATCGGGGACGAATATCGCGGCAGTCACGGGTTTGGCTATGATCCGCTTTTTTATTTGCCCGATACCGGAAAGACTGTAGCGGAGCTGACAGCGGCGGAAAAAAACACTAGGAGTCATCGTTCGCAGGCTGTTCAAGAATTAAAAAAATACTTGCAAAACCATTATTTCCCTGAGAAACTTACCGAAAACGGGGCGTAGCGCAGCCTGGTAGCGCGCCTGCTTTGGGAGCAGGATGTCGCAGGTTCAAATCCTGCCGCCCCGACCATATTTAAACCGTTCGAAGTCATGTCTTTTCCAGTTGAAATCCTTTCTCCCGGAATAATATTAAGCAGGCATCCACCACATCTGCATCATAAAGGGTCCCTTTATTGTTTTCAATCTCCGCCAGCGCCGCATCCAATCCGATGGCCGGCCGGTAAGGACGATGGGAAGCCATAGACTCCACCACATCGGCAACAGAGAGGATGCGTGCCTCCATGAGAATTTTCTCCCCCTTCAAATGTCTTGGATAGCCGGAACCATCCATCCGCTCATGGTGCTGATAGACGATCTCCGCGAGGGGCCAGGGTGATGCCACATCCCTCAGCAGCTCGTATCCTTTGTCGGCATGTTCTTTAATCAGGGAAAATTCGAGCTCTGTCAGTTTTGTCGGTTTGGACAATATCTCTGCAGGAACAGATATTTTCCCGATGTCATGAATGCTGCCAGCCATACGGATACCGTCGATTCTCTCTTGAGGAAGTCCCATCTCCGCGGCAATAGCGCGGGCAAGATCTGCTGACCGAATCTGGTGACCGGATGTATAGGGATCTCTTGTTTCCACCGCGGCTACTAGAACCTGAACAGTCGTGCCAAACGACTCCCTGAGGTTTTGGAGGGTCCGCTGAAGGTTATCCTCGGCTCGTTTACGTTCGGTGATATCATTGTAAAGCACCTGAAACTGCACCGTTCCGTTCCAGATGATTTCCTTGCGGAAGGCAAGGAGACGACGGACTTCTCCGTCTTTCCTGACGATACTGATTTCATATTCGGCCGGCAAGGCGTCGCCCTTTTGTCTCTTTTCCCTTCTGGTCCGGAATTCGGCGTAGCTCTCCGGGGTATAGCGCTCTTTTGCCGAGGTTGCTTGCAGTTCCTCAATGCCTTCGTAAGCATAGATATCGAGAAGCGCCCGGTTGGTATAAATTGTCTCACCATCTGCACTCACGATGCGCACTCCCAGAGGGGATTCATCCAGAGAACGGCGGAAGTTCTCTTCTGCCTGCTTACGGTCGGTTTGATCCTCCCCGAGGACGATTACCAGATCTGGAGGAATGAAAGCATAATACACGAACAGATGTTTGCCCGGTGCGAAATTCTGAGAGGTTAGTTCCCTTCTCAAAACGGATCTTTCCTGGAAGCATAGCTTCATGTCGCTGAGGATCTGCGGTCTCTCTTTATACAGTGCCAGGGCGCTGTCTCCGAGATGGTCGCAGACTTGGCGGTTGGAAATCTGAATTGCCGCGTTGTTAAAATCGATAAGAGTGAAGTCGTCTCCCCTTTTCTGCCAGGTAAAGGTCGGGATGGGACTTCCCTGATAGAGGTTTTTAAAGCGCCCCTCGCTCTCCCGCAGCTCCTCCGCTGATTTCTTCAGTTGTGTCATGTCAAGTCCCGTTCCAATAACATACACCGTATCGTTTCTTGTCATTCGCACGCCGTTGAGATAATAGGGAATCGGGACGCCGTTTTTTGTGATCAGCTCTGCTTCAACATCGCCATATCCTGTCGTAAATACCTTTTCTACGGCGCTTTGCACCCGCGCTTGGTCTTCTTCGGCAACGAAGGCCATGATGTTGGCGGCTGCAATTTCTGCCGGCTCGTATCCTAAGATTGTCTCAGCATTCCCGTTCCAATAAACTAAGCGCCCTTGCCGGTCATACATGTAGAAAATGCCCGGCAGACTGCTGATGGCGGCTTCGGAAAAGCCTTTCTCCGTCAGTATAGCATCTACGAAAACAATAAACGCCCTGCCCATCGCCGCAATTTCATCATTGCCGCTGCCGATCACCTTGCGGATTTTCTTATCCAGAGGGCCATATTGCCCCCGTTCGGCCGCTAAGGCTGACCGTTGCATATATTCTGTCAGCCCTTCGATGCGTTTGATAATACGGGCGCCGACCACATAATAAAGGGTAAAAAAGGAAAGCAGCATCGCCGTCAAGGAAAAAACAATGAGAAACAGCTTGGCGCGATGAACGTCGCTGTTGGCTTTTTGCACGGTCCACTGGGCCATATTGCCCTGCATGACCTCCATTTTGACGGCGTCCTGCTGTAAATGCCGGGACAGCTCGATGATCTCATCATATTGAGTTTGTAATTGTTTTTCCAATGTGATTTCTGTTTTCCGGATGGAAAACAGGGTCGGAGCATGATTCCCCGCAAATTGACTGTTAAGCTCATTTATGCGGACCGCGAGATTTTGAGTTGCCTCGGTTGTGGGGAGGCGTTTGTACAGCGACAACCGCAGGGATAGGGCCGCCGCTTGGCGGGTAAACATGTCGAGAGCCGCCGGATCCGTCTCCGTACTGACTGCCTCTGAGATCGTTATCAGTTCCCGTCCATCATTGCGCAGATCCTGCGCTGTACCGAGCCAGCTCATTTCCCGTTCGAGAAAGGCGTCCAATTCCTGGTCCAGTCTTTTCTGACTGGCGGCATCGGGGATATTGACCGCCAATGACCGGGAGACAAAGGCGCGCATCTGACGGTTGACATCCTCGCAGGCCGCTACAAAAACGGCATAGACTTGATCGATATGCTCCCGGCGCGTTTCAAGCGCGTTCGCAATAGTAATCAGTCGGCCTAATGTTTGATCATACCGTTTGATAAATTTATCCAACTGTTCCATCTCTCTTGCCATCTCTCTTTCCAGATCCCTGGCCGCTGCTTGCTGCGCGTCGTTATGCGCCGCTTTACCCATGCCGTTTATCAGTTGCAGTTCACCGCGCAGGCGCTTCACAATATGATTTATTTTGGCCATCTCCTGTTGCCTTTCCTTATCCTCACTAATGAAAGAGATGCCTTGAAGCTCGTCATTCAAAAAAATATAATCATTGGAAATCTGCTGGGCTATAACCAGGCCGGAAAGATCCTGCGAGGCCAGCATGATCATGGCGGCGCGCATATTGTTCAGGGTATGTACGGAGTAGAGAACAAGGATCAAGGATATAGACAACAATCCGATCGTGATGTAGGTCAGGCTGGCGCGGATGCCGAGGAAACGATGAAACCGGCCTGCTTTTTTTTGCAGTCCTGATACTTTAGTTTTCACTCCAATAGTCCGCCAAAATAATAGTTATGGTAAAGACTGAATTCTATTATATAGTTCTCCGGTCCAGGGGAAATAGCCGTTGCTCTGAAAGGGCCGGAGGCGCTCGATCATCGCTCGCCGGTCCAGGGGATGGATGATCGCCCCCAACTTGGGTAGATCCTGGGCAAGTTGGAGTTCTTCTTTTCTGACATTGTCGGTTACCCGGCTTGACGCTTCCCGGAAGATTTTTGCCAATATTTTTTGATCGGCAGGGGGTATGGAATTCCAGCGCTTGCCATCCATCACGACCAGTTGGGCGTCGGAAATATGGGCCGTAAGATTAATAACCCTGGTGACCTCGTAAAAGCGCATGGCCTTGATGGCCGGGAAGGGATTCTCCTGGGCCTCAACGATGCCCTCTTTCAGGGCCTGATAAGTTTCCTTGAACGGCAGGGGTACGGGCTTCGCCCCTAAAGCGCGGAAGGTAAGAATAATGATCGGAATGTTTGGAACGCGGATAGTCATGCCGCTCAGATCCTCGGGACCGGTCAGCGGCGACTTGGTCGTGACGTGACGCTCGCCGTAATAGGCCAGTCCCAGCACCTTTATGCCCGTCTTGTTCTCGAACCCCGCCACCAATTCCTGGTAAATAGCGCTGTCCCGGAAGGCCTGCCAGTGCGCGAAATTACGGAAAACAAACGGCCCGGCGCCGATAGAAAGCGGGGGATACAATTCCTTAAGATGTCCGAAGCTCAGATAGGCCATCTGGACGGTTCCAGGTTTAAAACCCTCAATGACCTGGGCGTCGGTTGTCCCAAGCTGACCTCGCGGCACCACCTGTAAGCGGTAACGTCCTTTAAGCTCCCGGTTGATTTCCCCTGCCGCCCAGACCATATTACGGTGATGGGCCGTAGAATCATCAAGGATATGGCCGAATATCAATACTTCCCCTGCCTGGGCGGGCTGTGGTTCACAGAAAAATAGGCCCGGGCATGACAACATCCATAACACGAAGACGAAACAAGATTGGCGCAATATACTCATATCCATAAAACTCATCCTCCTTTCTCCCGTAAAAATATTTATCAATTAACTTTAAATGGAAGACTTCGGCGCCTCATAAATGAAGATCGAGTCGAGTAGTATCGGTTTCACACGATACAGTGGGTTGAGGTTTGCTTTCTCTGAGGAGTTACAATATTTCAACTACTATCATATGAATATCTCCCACAGTTTTCAAAATCAGTCAAACATTGATTTCAGTCAAGTAATGACTTGCAAAGGACAACCATAAAGTTCTTTTAACCTGGATCAACGGATGAAAAGTCTATGAAGCCGGCAAATAATGATAGTCGGCTGGCCAAAATATAATGATTGTAAACCGGGGCACAATTGGTCAGCCCTTTGCCAAGGACCCTTTATGAAACAAAATGATGCCTTTGGGGACTTTTTCGGTAAAGGGCAAAGCAAAGAAAACTTCTTGAGGAAATCCCTCGTGAATTTAGTGTTGGTAAATTCCGGAAACCTAACTGCTTATATTTGTCATGGGAGTGTATGTCACGCAATCGTTCGCTCCCAGTCTTTGCGGATAAATTCGAGCAGCTGTTTAGCTTCATCGTCGATGAGGATTATGTCGTCAAAATCTGGCGGACAGAGGATTCTCTGCATCATGAAACCGTCACTATCAAACCAGCGCGGGAATGCACCGCTCACAAAGTAACCACGGCGCCGGAGTTCATCCGCAGCATCTCCGACCCAAGGGCAAGCAAGATTCATAAAGACCTGGAAGACGATGGTGTTTTTCCCCTGACACTCTTTTTCTATATTGTCGAGGCAGTGCTGGAAGTCCCTGCCGATTTCCTTAACCATGATGCGGGCAATGCCTGCAAAATCAAAGGTGATCAATTCAGCTTCTGTTACATTTCCGGACGGGGTTTTGGTTTCGGATAATCTTATGTCGCGGATATCGTCCAGCCTCGCATAAATCCAGCTCAGTTCCTGTTCATACGGCGCCGGCAGAAAGATCCGGTGCGGTTTGGGATAGATGCTTCGGAAGCCGTCCAGCGTCGCCACTCGAGCGCCGGAATTCTGTTCCTTGCCATAGGTCTTTGCCGGCATGACGGCCGCTTCCAGTGCGGTCCAGATATGGCCGGCATTTTTGCCGGATTGCTGCGTGTAGGGATGATTGCAGACGGCCTGCCCCCAGGTTGTCTCGATGTTGGCCTGGGCAGGGATGAAATCATCAAAGAGGAAGCGCGACATTTCTCTGAAGACCCCGGCATTCCGGTATCCCTTTCGTACCAGGCCGACGCCGTTTTCGTAGAGGGCAGGGTAGGGGGAGGAGCGGAAAAGATGCGTTGTTCCCACGATCTCTCCGGCGGAAGAGCGGGCAACGATGGAATAATACCGCCCTTCTTCATTGGCTGCAATGATGGCCGCCGGGTCGTAAAACATCCGGATGGGATAGTGGTCGCCATAAACGGTGTGGAAGAGCGCGACAATCCCCTCTGCATCTTCGGTCCTGAAGAAACCCACCTCAAAGGTCTCCTCTCTGGGGGATTTATATTCGTTTTTTTTTCCCTTCATGAAATCAGTTTGCTCCTCTCTCATCATAATCGGAACTGCCATTGATTCGCTGCTTGCGAACCATTTTTCTGCAGATATGCAAAGCTGCCACATATATGAACTGGGAAAGGAGTGTCAAGACTTTACAGCCTTTCACGCCGTATTCAATGGTTTGGACCGATCAGCCAAGCTGAAAACTGAATGGAATAAGTATGCTGCATGTCCGGGCAGGGGGTATTTTCGTTGCAGTAACGAGCAATTTGCTGTACGAATATACCCTTGTCTGCATTGTATTTGTTTTAGCGCCACACTCAAGAAGGAGATATTTCCATGAACGACCGAAAAAAGGAAAGAGTAAACTTGGTTCGAAAATTGTTTCCTGAAGGCATCCCCCGGCTTTGGTGCCCCCTTCTTACCCATTACCGGGATGACATGACGATTGATTTTGAGCGCATGGAGGCACACTTCGCACATATTTCACCTTGGGTAAAAGGCTTCCTGATGCCAGGATCAACAGGGGACGGCTGGGAACTAACGGAAAGAGAAACGCTGCAGGTAGCCAAATTCGCCGTGGACCATACAAAGAACATGACGGACGTTCGTCTCCTCATTGGACTTCTCAGGCCGGATGGAGCGGGCGTGAAGGGGACGCTTGCGGCCATGAAGGATCGCAACGTCTTTCATTTACGAGCTGATGAGGGGGCAGGCCAGGTAATAAGCCCGCAGCGCATCTGTGGAATTACCATCTGTCCACCCCGCGGCAAGACCCTTTCGCAGGTTAAAATTGATTCGGAACTATCGGGAATTCTTGACATGAAACTACCCACGGCCCTTTACCAGCTTCCCCAGGTAACAGAAAATGAGGCGGCGCCGGAAACCTTCTCCCGTCTTACGGAGAAATACGCTAATCTGATCTTTTTCAAGGACTCCAGCGGTGACGATGGGATTGCCACCTCTTCCGTAGACAAGGGCGGCGTCTTTCTCGTTCGTGGCGCCGAAGGGGACTATGCGCGCTGGTTGAAGGAGGCCGGGGGGCCTTATGACGGTTTTCTCCTCAGTACGGCCAATTCCTTTCCCCGCGAGCTCCGATCGGTAATCGAGAATCTTGAACGGGGGGATTTAAAGGCGGCCGAAGAGACTTCAACAAGGTTGAGCGCTGTGATCGGAAAGATATTTGCAATCGTCCAGCCCCTGACCCATGGGAATGCATTTACAAATGCGAACAAGGCCATCGATCATTTTCTTGCCCACGGCCCCGATGGGGCAAACCTTTCCGGACCGCTCCTCCATGCCGGGGTAAGAATATCACTGGAGATGCTGGCGGCAACAGGGAAAGTTCTCGATGACCAAGCCTTTATGCCTGAGCGGGGCTATTTAGAGTAGGGAGATCAATAAAGACTTTGTCAATATTTTGTCGTTGACATTAATTTTGTTAGGATATAGAAATCTCTGTCGTTAGGCAGACTTTGTCATTGCCGACAAATGAATCATGGTTGCAAGTTGACGCCAGAGAGAAATAACCCATATTCGACGTGGCAGGTTCAAATCCTGCAACCCCAGCAAAACATATGTCACACTTAAGATAAGGAGCTAAAATCATGACCGAAATCAAAGAAGGAACCATCAGCCGTGAAACACGGGGCCACGTTTTTCTGATCGGCGTTCACAGATCTTCCAAAATGAACGCCTTTACCTGGGACATGCTTCTCGATCTGTCCAAAGCCTTTGGCGAATACGATCAGGATGAGAATTTGCGCTGCGCCGTCGTATTCGCGGCCGGTAATCATTTTACTGCCGGTCTGGACCTGGGTGATGTGGCGCCCCACGTAGCGAAAGGGGAACCCTTCATCAAGGAAGGGGAGATAGATCCCTTTGCTGTTCATGGACGGATGCTTTCCAAGCCCCTGATCATGGCCGTTCAGGGTCGCTGTTACACCCTCGGAACGGAGCTCTCTCTCGCCGCCGATATCGTGGTTGCCGCAGCGGACACACGCTTTGCCCAGTTGGAAGTTAAGCGGGGCATCTTCCCCTTTGGCGGGGCGACCATCCGCATGGCCAAGACGGCGGGATGGGGAAACGCCATGCGTTATCTCCTGACGGGAGACGAATTCAGCGTCGAAGATGGATATCGTTTTGGTCTCGTGCAGGAAATCACCGAACCGGGGAAGCAATTGGAAGTCGCCCTGACAATAGCTGAAAAAATCGCGGCCCAGGCGCCGCTGGCCGTTCAGGCCACGCTTTCCCTTGCCAAAACGGCGACATATGACGGTTTTGCCGCCGGCGTCCGGGAGATCTTCCCGAAACTTATGAAAGTGATGAAGTCCGAGGATGCCGCCGAAGGGGTCATGTCCCTAATCGAGCGCCGCCAGGCGAACTTTAAGGGGCGTTAGGCATCTTTCTGCCTCCATCCATTCAGCAAGATCAGTGAGAGAGCGTCGGGCATATTCTTTGCCCCGCTCTCTCTTTTTTATTTTTACTTCGAGGGGACGAAAAATGCCGTGATTTACGTTCATGGGCTGGAATTCCCTCTTTGCCGTTGTGGTGATGAGGCGGATCAGGGCTCCCAGGGCCGTAGTGTCCGGTGGCGGCGCCAGCTCCCTGTCTTCGAGAAGGCATGCGATGCTGAGACCGGAATAAAGCCCCATGGCGGCTGATTCAACGTACCCTTCCACGCCTGCCAACTGCCCGGCGAAAAATAGCATGGGCTGAGAGCGGAGTTGCAGCCGTTCATTGATGAGGGCAGGGGAATGGATGAACGTATTGCGGTGAATGCTGCCATAGCGGGAAAATTCAGCCTTTTCCAGACCGGGTATCATTCGGAAGATGCGGCGCTGTTCCGGCCAGGTCAATTTTGTCTGGAAGCCGACCATATTTAGGAGGCTTCCGGATTGGTTCTCCTTGCGGAGTTGGACTATGGCGTGAGGTTGACGGCCGTTCCTGGGGTCTGTCAGGCCGACAGGTTTCATGGGGCCGAAAAGCAGGGTTAACTCACCGCGCTCGGCCAGGATTTCTATGGGAAGGCAACCTTCGAAATAACGTGGCTTTTCGAAGTCCCGGAGGGGGACCTTGTCGGCGTTGAGCACCGCCTCGCGAAAGGTGGCGTAGGTCGCTTCATCGAGGGGACAATTTAGGTAATCCCCGTCTCCCTCCTGGTAGCGGGACGCCCAGAAAGTCTTTGCTTCATCAATTGAATCGGCGGTGACAATCGGTGAGATGGCATCGTAAAAGTAGAGGTAATCGCTGCCGGTAAGGTTCTGGATATCCCTGGCCAGGGCGTCGGATGTAAGGGGCCCGGTGGCGATCACGACCGGGCCGGAGCTGGGGATCGCGCTGATTTCTTCGATCTCTTCATGGATCAGATGAAATTGTCCGCCAAAGCTAAGCAGTTTGTCCTGGATGTATTCCGAGAAGCGCTGCCGATCTACCGCCAGCGACTTGCCTGCCGGCACCGCTGTCCTGTCTGCCCCCTCCATGAAGAGTGATCCCAGGCAGCGAAGCTCCTCTTTCAGGAGACCGACGGCGCTCTCGACAGCATTAGAGCGGAGCGAATTGCTGCAGACGAGTTCGGAGAGGAGTGGCGATGAATGGGCCGGGGAAAAACGCTCCGGCTTCATTTCGTACATGATCACCCGGCAGCCCCGGTTCAGCAACTGCCATGCTGCTTCGCACCCCGCAAGCCCGCCGCCGATGACGGTAACCTCCCTGTCAGCCCTCATTTTTCGCCAAGTCGGCCTTGTAGCGGCATTCCTTGCGGATGCACTGCTTTACTTCCCCTGCCTTGGTGCGCTTTTCCACAAGAAAGGGTGCGCCGCACTGGGGGCAGGGCTCATTCAGGGGACGGTACCACATGGCAAATTTGCAGGCTGGGTACTTGTTACACCCAAAGAATGTTTTACCGGTTTTCGCCCGTCTTTCCGAAAGGAATCCGTCACATCCTTCTTCCGGACAGGGGACGCCAAGATGAATATTATGGATGGCCTTGCATTCAGGATAACCGGTGCAGCCGAGGAACCTGCCGAAACGTCCCTCCTTGAGGGCCATGGGTTTCCCGCATTTATCACAGAGCGTGTCGGTGACAATGACCTCCGCCTTGGGACGGTCACTTCCATCGCCCGCCGCTATTTTAACAGTGTTCTTACACTCAGGATAACCGGAGCAGGCCATAAACTTTCCGAACCTTCCCTGCTTGAGGACCATGGGTTTCCCGCATTTTTCACAGTTTAGATCGGGTGTGGCCTTTTCATCCGCCCCTCCCTGTCCATTGCCTTCCTCGGGGAGATTCATGGTGTTTTTGCAGGCCGGATAATTGGTGCAGGCGATAAAACGGCCATTCTTGCCCCATTTGATGGACATGGGGCTGCCGCATTTTTCGCAGATCATGTCGGTGGGAATACCCTTGCCTTTGAGGCTTTTCATGTTTCCTGACGCCGCTTTGAGTTCCCGGGCGAAGTCCTCGTAAAAGTCCCGGAGGGTTTCGATGCGATCATTTTTCCCTTCTTCGATAAGATCGAGACGGCTCTCCAGAGAAGCAGTAAAGGTTACATCGAGGATCTTGGGGAAGTTTTCCACAAGCAGGCCGGTGACGAGCATGCCCAGATCGGTGGGACGGAACTTCCCCTTTTCCATGAGCACGTATTCCCGGTCCTGAATGGTGCTGAGAATGGTTGCGTAGGTGCTGGGCCGTCCGATACCTTTTTCTTCAAGTTCCCGGACAAGAGACGCCTCGGAGAATCTCGGGGGCGGCTGGGTAAATTTCTGTTCCGGAGTCAGGGCCAGCAGGTGTAAGATCTCTCCTACTGCCACGTCGGGGAGAATCTTTCCCAATTCTTCGTCCGGTTCGGAACCGTTGTCATCTTTTCCTTCCCGGTAAACCTCCGTATAGCCTGAAAATTTCATGATTGAACCCTGGGCGCGGAAGAGACACGAGCCGGCCGTAATTTCAATAACGGTCTGATCGAAGATGGCCGGAGACATCTGGCTGGCTATAAAGCGGTTCCAGATCAGCAGATAAAGTTTGTACTGATCAGGGCTGAGATATTGTTTGATATCACCGGGACGATGGGCCATCGAGGAAGGTCTGATCGCCTCATGGGCGTCCTGGGCGGAGGCGCTGTTCTTGAAGTGACGAGGTTTGGGCGGCAGATAGGACGGATCATAAGCGGCCTGGATATATTTTCTGACCTCTTGCAGCGCCTCCTCGGAAATGCGCATGGAGTCGGTCCGCATGTAGGTGATGAGGCCTACCGATCCCTCGGCGCCTAACTCAATGCCCTCGTATAGCTGTTGCGCCACACTCATCGTTTTCTTGGCGGAAAAGCGCAGCCACCGGGAGGCCTCCTGCTGGAGTTTGCTTGTCGTAAAGGGCGGCAGGGGGGAGCGTTTTACTTCCTTCTTGTCCACCTTGGCGACGACAAAGGCCTGCCGGTTCAGATCTTCAAGGATATTCGCGGCTTGTTCGCCATTCGAGATCTTGGCTTTCTTATTGTCAATTTTTGTAAGCCTGGCTTCAAAGGGCGGTGGCTTGTTTCCTTCCAAGGAAGCGGCGACAGTCCAGAATTCCTCGGAAATAAAGCTGGTTATCTCGTTTTCACGATCGCAGACGATTCGTACCGCGACAGATTGAACCCGACCGGCGCTGAGTCCCCGCTTGACCTTGTCCCAGAGGAGGGGGCTGATCTTGTAGCCCACGAGACGGTCCAGGATCCGACGGGTCTGCTGGGCTTCGTATTTCGGCAGGTTGAGTTCGAGGGGGTTTCTGATCGCTTCAAGGACGGTGTTTTTGGTAAGATCATTGAAAAGGGCGCGATGGATTGTCTTGTTCTTGCCGTTGATTTCCTGGGCGACATGCCAGGCAATCGCCTCGCCTTCACGATCCGGGTCGGGCGCCAGATAGATATGCTCGGCCTTTTGAGCGGCTTTCTTTATTTCCGCCATCACTTTTTTCTTGCTGTCGACAACATTGTAGCTCGGTTCGAAACCATGTTCCACGTCGATGCCCAGCGTACTCTTGGGCAGGTCCTTGACGTGGCCCATGGTGGCCCGGACATCAAAATCCGCACCGAGAAATTTTTTAATCGTTTTCACTTTGGTTGGTGATTCTACTATCACTAAAGAATGGGACATGAATTTACTCCTGAAGAATATATGTTTTGCCCGGCATCTGCCGGATCAGGCCCTTGAGTTCGAGATGCAAGAGCAGGGAAAGAATCTCCGCGGCTGACAGGCCGGTAGCAGCGATGAGTTCGTCAACGGGTCGGGGCCGGGAAGACAGATTTTCTATCAATAATTGCCCTTTGGCATCGAGGGTGGTGTGATGAACATCATGAGACTGGCGATGTTCGTCGGAATCTTCGATGGGAACCTCTTGGGGGGGATGCTCTGGGGGAAGGTCAGGTCGAACCGCGATATCGGACAGCTTAGTTTCAGGAGAGGTTTGCGGACCGATTTCGGCAAGAATATCATCGACATCTTCGACAAGTTTTGCCCCTTCCTTGATAAGGCGGTTCGTACCCCGAGAGCCTGCCTCATCGATACTGCCTGGGACGGCAAAGACCTCTCTTCCCTGTTCCAGAGCGATTCTTGCCGTAATGAGAGAGCCGCTCTTTTCAGTAGCCTCCACAACAACAACTCCCAATGACATCCCGCTGATGATGCGGTTCCGGGCGGGAAAATTGGGGGCGTTAGGTCGTGTTCCGAAGGAATATTCCGAGACCACGGCGCCACATTCAGATATCTCGTGGTAGAGGGATTCATTCTCCGGCGGATAGATGACGTCCAGACCGGAGCCCAAAACTGCGACCGTTTGTCCCTTGACGGACATGGCGCCACGGTGCGCCGAGGCGTCGATGCCTCTGGCCATGCCGCTCACAATCGTAACGCCGTTCAACGCGAGTTCCCGGCTTAGTCTTTCCGTGGTATATTTACCGTAGGCGCTGGCCTTTCTCGATCCGACCACGGCTATTGAGACATCGAGACCGCGCAGCTCACCCTTCACATAGAGAAGGACGGGACAATCGTAAATGTGGAGGAGACGTTGCGGAAAGAGAGGGTCCCGGCAGGTCAGGATGGAAACGTTCATCCGCTGTGCCTTGGCAATTTCTCCCTCTACCTCGGACCATTTACTGAAATCCTTGATATGACGAGCCGTTTTTGAACCGATGCCCGGCACGGTCTCAATAAGGTGGAGGGGCGCCTTAAAAATATGTTCCGCCGTCCCGAAGCTCTGGAGCAGGCTCTTGATGCCGATGTTTCCCAGCCCCTCTACCAGCTTCAGGGCCAGCCAGTATTTGAGATTATCGGTTATGTTTGTCATAGTCTCAGCCATAAAAAAAGTGGGGAAGGATATATCTCATCCTCGGGACTGTCAAGGAATTTAACAATGACAGCAATTAATCTAACAATGACGGCATGATTGATGATGGTTTGTCAAAAAAGAAGAAATAGTTATTGTTAGTTCTTTTGATTTCGGCTAAACGTACCAAATTAATCAGGGCAGGGACAATGAACATAAATAGGAACTGGAAATGCACGTTTGCGCTTTTGATTTTATTTGTGGCCGTGGCGCTTGCGCCTCTGTCGGCTGAAAAGATAATGGCGGGAGAGGTCCTGCTCCATCCGGAATCCATAGCCTTGGGCGATATTGGCGCTGGAAAGTTACAGAAGAGAATGGCCATCCTGACTTATGCCGACTCGGATCGGAAGTCATGGTCAGCAGAGGTTAACAATGGCTGGTTATATAAATCCGGTAAACCCTTGACGGGGTTCATTGCCCATGGTCAGCCCTTAACACTCAAGGTATCCATGAAATCTTCCCTGGCCCCGGCCGGTGAAGACGCCAATCATCACGGTCTTTATACTGTTTTCCTCAATCTCGAAGCAGACAACCAGCATGTCAGCTATCAAAAAAAAATGGCGAGCGGTAATCATCGGGAAGGGATCGCGCTTAATGTCGGGGGAGAAATAAGGATTCTTGAACTTTCTTTTCATGTGATTGAGTATCCCCTCGAACCGGTCCTGACAGTTTCACCCACGCGGCTTGATTTTGGCGCCCTGGGGCAGGGGCAGCAGTTAATAAAGAAGATTGAGATCACCAACCAGGGCCGGCAGGCGCTGAAATGGAGGATCAAACAAAAAATCCAGGTGAATGAGGTGGGAGGCATCGACGCCCATCCAGGTGCGAAGTGGATAAAAATCTTTCCCGAACTAGGCGTTACCACAAGGGAAATAGACTATCTTCATGTGTCTGTCGACACTACCCGCCTGCCGCCGGGGATATACGGATATGTCTTTAGTATAGAGTCGAATGGCGGTGAAGCGGCAATCGAACTCCATGCCGAGATATCGCTGGAAACAGGCTTGAAAATACTTGACGTTTACAGATACACTTTCGGGAATGACGTCCTGCTCAGTACCAATCCCCAGGGAGAGACAAAAACATCCTATTTCAAAAATTATCGCAAGGAAGGGATCGCCTTTAGACTCTTCAGTCCCGGGACTCCGGGAACAATAGAGTTTTATCGCTGGTACAATCCCGGCAAGCAGTTGCACTTCTATTCATACGAAGCAAATGGCGGGGGAAAATTGTCAAGGGAATATCTCCTTGAAGGTGCCATCGGCAATATTGCCACCAGCCGCCTGCCCAATACACGCGAACTTTACCGTTGGCATCAACCGTCAACGGGGCAGTATTTTTTCTCCACCAATCAAAGAGGAGAGGGAATTCAGAAAAAAGGATATAAATATGATGGTATAGCAGGATTTGTCAGATAAAATGAATAGGTAAGAAATGAGCTTGTATTGGCGCTTGACAAAAATTCTCAAACGGGATATAGGCCACCCTCTTTTACATAAGTGCGCGCCTGTAGCTCAGCTGGATAGAGCAACGGACTTCTAATCCGTGGGTCGAGAGTTCGAATCCCTCCAGGCGTACCAGAGAATATGGTGGGTGTAGCTCAGTTGGTTAGAGTGCCGGGTTGTGGCCCCGGAGGTCGAGGGTTCAAATCCCTTCACTCACCCCATTGATTGAAATAAAAGGCGCCTGTAGCTCAGTTGGATAGAGTCGCAGACTTCGAATCTGTTGGTCGTACGTTCGAGTCGTACCAGGCGCGCCAGATAACAGATATTTGATCTTTGTTTCATATTGAAGGGCCTTTAGCTCAGTTGGTAGAGCAGTTGACTCTTAATCAATTGGTCGGGAGTTCGAGTCTCCCAAGGCCCACCAAAAATCAAGGGGTTACGGATCATCGCCGTAGCCCCTTTTTCTTGACCTGCCGAATGTTTTCTTGAAAATCAAAAAACTGTTGACTCTGAAAGGTCCTTATATTAGCGTGCTTCTTTCATTAATTTCCGGAGCATTGACGAGTTGTCCAACAACTTTTTCTATATACGCACCTTTGGCTGCCAGATGAATGTACGCGATTCCGAACAGTTGGCTTCTATGATGATCGATGCCGGTTTTGAACAGACTGACGATGTAAATCAAGCGCAGGTGATTCTCGTCAACACCTGCAGTATCCGGGATAAAGTGGCGCTGAAAATCGTCAGCCAGATTGGCCGCTACCGGCAGTTGAAAGAAAACAATCCTGCCCTTGTCATCGGCGTGGGCGGCTGCCTGGCCCAGCACTGGGGGCGGTCCCTATTGAAAAAAAACATCGGCGTCGATCTCGTTTTTGGAACGCATGCCTTGGACAAGGCCCCGGAGCTGATCAGGAGTATACAAAAAAACGGAGGATCTTTTGTAGATACGGCATTCCGGGAAGACATTCCTTCTCTTGGCGTCTGTCAGCGGCCGGCGAACGGCACTCTCCAGGCCTTTGTCACCATCATGCAGGGATGTGACAACTTCTGTTCCTATTGCGTGGTTCCCTATCTGCGGGGAAGGGAAAAAAGCCGTCCGAGTCAGGACATCAGCGAGGAAATCAGGGAGCTCGTTGCCCATGGCGTCAAGGAGGTGACCCTTCTGGGGCAGAACGTAAACTCCTATGGCAAGGGGCTGGCCGAGGGGCTTCGCTTTTCTGATTTGATAAAAACAATTGACGCCATCGAAGGTCTGGAGAGGATACGTTTTACCACGTCCCATCCCAAAGACCTTACCGATGATTTGATCGACTGCTTTGGTAAACTGGGCAAGCTTTGCGAATATATTCATTTGCCTTTTCAGGCAGGTTCTAATAATGTTCTCGGAAGGATGAATCGCGGCTATACCAGGGATGATTACCTTGCCAGGGTGGAAAGCCTGAGGAAGGCATGCCCGGACATCGCCATCAGTTCCGACGCGATGGTCGGTTTTCCGGGGGAAACAGCGGCAGATTTTGAATACACACTGGAACTCATGGATAAAATCCGCTTTGACAACCTTTTTTCGTTCAAGTACTCTGAACGTGAGGGAACAGCAGCTGTCAGCCTTGCTGATAAAATTCCGGAAAAGGAAAAAAGCCGCCGTCTCAGTTTGCTCCAGGAACTTCAGGATCGCCATGCCCTGGAAATGAACAAGGCAATGATCGGCAAAACTGTCGATGTCCTTGTGGAGGGAACGAGCAAGAACAGTTCCCGGGATATGATGGGACGAACAAGAACGAACAAGATCGTGAACTTCAGGGGTCCGGAGAATCTCCATGGCAAAACCGTAAATATGCATATTACTGCGGGATATTTGCATTCACTGAGGGGAGAACTAACTTGAGAAGGAGGAGGGGATGTTGATAGAAATGAAGATCACCGGTCTGACGATAGATCCGATCACGAGCACCCCGATCGTCATTCTGAAGGATATTGAAGAGAAGAAGGCCATTCCCATCTGGATTGGCCTGTTTGAAGCCAGCGCCATAGCAACGCAACTGGAAAACATTTCCTTTTCCAGGCCCATGACCCATGATCTGATCAAGGAAATATTAAAAGTAATCGGCGTGGAAGTTGTGCGGGTGGAAATCCATGATCTCCGGAACAACACCTTTTTTGCAAATATGCATTTGCAGGGAGCCGGGAGTACCTTCGTTGTTGATGCCCGTCCCAGTGACGCCATTGCCATTGCCCTGAGAACGGACGCCCCGATATTTGTTGAAGAAAAGGTAATCGAGAAATCAAGAAACGTCGATATCGGCGCCAACATTGAGGACATGGAAAAACTGAAAGAAGACAAATTGAAGGATTTTCTTGAAAATTTATCTCCTGAAGCCTTTGGAAAATATAAGATGTGATTTTTCCTATGGGAAAACAAAAGTGAAAATATCGGCGCTGGAAGAGGCAATAAAGGCCTTCGGTTTTCATCTCGAGATGGAGCGAAATCTGTCTCCTCAGACTTGCCGGGGATATCTTTCCGACCTCAGAGACTTCTCGCGCTTCATGGAAAGACAACAGCTTGACGCCACCTCCCGGGAAGGCGTGGGACTTGAGGATTTTGATCACCTCCATCTCCGCATGTATCTGGCAAGCCTCTACAAGCGCCGGCTGCAAAAGGCGTCCATTGCCCGCAAGCTGGCGGCGATGAACACTTTTTTTCGCTACCTGATCAGGGAGGGGAGCATCGGGGCGAATCCTCTCGAAGGCATGTCGTCACCGCGCAAGGATTCACTCATGCCCAGGCACTTGTCCGTTGATGAGGTTTTTGAACTCCTTGGAGATAAATTCAAAGACGATACCAGGGGGATGCGGGACCGGGCCATCCTGGAAATATTTTATTCCACCGGTATCCGCTTGAGTGAACTTACTGCGTTGAACCGGGGAGACGTCGATTTTGAGCAGGGGTTGATCAGGGTGCGGGGAAAAGGGCGGAAAGAAAGGATAGTTCCGATCGGGATGCCGGCGCTGAAGACCTTGGAGGACTACCTGGGGAAAAGAGATTCTTTGGGTGGGGACGGAGGTCTTGGTGATGGAAATAGACCGTTGATTGCCGGAAGAAGCAAGGAGCGGATCAGCCCGCGGACAGTGGAACGAATTGTGGACAAGTATATGCAGCGGAGCGGCAGCCAAAAGAAAATCAGCCCCCATGCCCTGCGACACTCCTTCGCCACCCATCTGCTCGATGCCGGGGCCGACTTGCGAAGTATTCAGGAAATGCTTGGACACGAGAGCCTTTCGACGACTCAGCGTTATACCTCGGTCAGCGTGGGCCGGCTCATGGAGATATACGACAAATCACATCCAAAGGCGCGAGGAGGTTCAAGCCGGGCATGAAGTTCAGGGGAACAACGATAATAGCGATCAGGCACAACGGTAAAGTAACTGTTGCCGGCGACGGACAGGTGACCTTTGATGTTACTATCATGAAACACGGAGCGCGCAAGGTCCGCCGTCTCTATCACAACAAGGTTATTGTCGGTTTTGCCGGCACAACCGCGGACGCATTCACGCTCTTTGACCGTTTTGACCAGAAACTGGAACAGTACAACGGTAATCTTTTGCGAGCCGCTGTTGAATTGACAAAAGACTGGCGGACCGATAGGGTGCTCCGTCATCTCGAGGCCCTGATGATTGCCGTCAGCAAAGACGCCTTTCTGCTGATTTCCGGTAACGGCGATGTCATCGAATCAGATGACGAGGTCATGGCGATCGGATCAGGTGGACCATACGCGCTGGCTGCCGCCCGCGCCCTGGTTCGCTTTTCCGATCTGTCAGCGACGGAAATCGCCTTGGAGTCGGTGAAGATCGCTTCGGAAATCTGTATATATACGAATAACAATATTACTGTCGAAGAATTGGATATCAACGATGACTAATGCGCTACCCGCTTTAAAGATGGTTGAGAGAGAAAAAAAACCAGCCATAAAGGCCCTGACGCCCCGTGAAATTGTGGAGAGGCTCGACCAGTATATCATCGGTCAGGGGGATGCAAAAAGGGCCGTGGCCATTGCCTTGCGCAACCGCTGGCGGCGGCAGAACGTTTCCAAGGAACTTGGCGAGGAGATCTCGCCCAAAAATATCATCATGATCGGACCGACCGGGGTCGGCAAAACGGAGATTGCCCGCCGCCTTGCCAAGCTGGACAATTCTCCGTTTCTCAAGGTTGAGGCCTCCAAGTTTACGGAAGTTGGTTATGTGGGACGGGATGTGGAATCCATGATCCGCGACCTGGTAGAACTTGCCATTAATATGGCGAAGGCTGAAGAGCAGGAGAGTGTTGGCTCAAAAGCGTCTGCATTGGCAGAGGAGGCCCTGCTGGATGTCCTCTTGCCTCCCAAACCGGCGGAGAGGACAGTGGGGCAGATGTTGGAGGAGGAAAAGGAATTCGACTTAAACGAGGAAGACCTTTTGAAGCAGCAGGATACTACCCGGGATAAGTTGCGTCGCCTGCTCCATGAAGGAAAACTGGACGGCCGTTACGTGGAAATCGAGGTGTCGGAGCAGCGGAGCGGTCCTATGATCGAGATCTTTTCCACTGCCGGCGTCGAAGACATGGGGATGAACATCAAGGAGCTTTTCGGCAATATGTTTCCCCCAAAAAAGAAAAAGAGCAGGGTCATGGTCCCGGAAGCACTCGATATACTGTCACAGGAGCAGGCACAGCGTCTTGTGGATATGGAGAAGGTTACAAAAACGGCTATTTCCCGGGTGGAACAGTCGGGAATCATCTTTCTGGATGAGATCGACAAGATCGTCGGCAGCGATTCACCCCATGGACCCGATGTTTCCCGAGAGGGGGTACAACGGGATCTGCTGCCCATCGTGGAGGGATCGACCGTTAATACCCGACATGGAATGCTGAAAACGGACCATATCCTGTTTATTGCCGCCGGGGCCTTCAGCGCCACGAAGCCTTCAGATCTCATCCCGGAACTGCAGGGCCGTTTCCCGATACGGGTTGAGCTCGATTCCCTCGGTAAGGAAGAGTTCATCCGTATTCTTACCGAACCTCATAACGCCTTGATTAAACAATATATTGAGATGATGGCCGCGGAAGGTTTAAAGTTAACCTTTACCGGGGAAGCGATCGCGGAAATTGCCGAAGTGGCTACCATCGTCAATGAAAGAACGGAAAATATCGGCGCGAGAAGGCTCTATACGATCATGGAAACCCTCCTGGAGGATATTTCTTTCGACGCCCCCGATATGATTGAGAAAAACGTGGTCATTGACGCCCAGCAGGTTCAGGAGAAACTCGGAGACATTATCGAGGATGAAGACCTGAGCCGCTATATCCTATAAGACTATCAATATCTAAGGTGACAAAATGGACAATGTGAAGAAATCCATGGAGCGGGCAGACATCTTAATCGAGGCCCTTCCTTACATCCGACGGTTTTACAATAAAATCATCGTGATCAAATACGGCGGTCACGCCATGGTGGATGATGAACTCAAGGACATGTTCGCCCGGGATGTGCTGATGATGAAATATGTGGGCATTCATCCCGTGGTGATCCATGGCGGGGGGCCGCAAATAGGCGGCTATCTGAAAAAGCTGGGCAAGGAGTCTCAGTTTATCCAGGGGATGCGGGTGACGGATCAGGAGACCATGGACATTGTGGAAATGGTCCTCGTGGGCAAGGTCAACAAGGAGATTGTGGGGCTGATCAACCAGCACGGAGGAAAGGCCGTGGGTTTGAGCGGCAAGGACGGCAGTCTCATCCGGGCGGAGAAGTATCTTCTCAGCGCGGAGAAGGCCAAGGATACCCCGCCGGAGATCATTGATCTCGGTCTGGTCGGCAAGGTGAAAGAGATTAACGCCTCTCTTATCCTGTCGTTAGTCAAAGACGGCTTCATTCCCGTCATTGCCCCTACCGGTCACGGAGATCAGGGTGAAACATTCAATATAAACGCTGACATCGTAGCCGGCGCCGTGGCAGCGGCTCTCAAGGCCGAAAAACTCGTCCTCCTGACGGATGTGGAAGGTGTCCTTGATTCGGAGAAGAAGCTCATCAATACCATGAGCAATGCCGAGGCCCTGGCAATGATCAACGATAAAGTCATCCACGGCGGGATGTTTCCCAAGGTGAAATGTTGCCTCAAGGCCCTGCGGGGCGGGGTGAGAAAGTCGCACATCATCGACGGACGGCTGAAGCATGCGATCCTGCTGGAGATGTTTACCGATCGCGGCATCGGCACGGAGATTATTGTCTGAATACATCAAACATCACTTAAAGGAAGAATTGTAACTGATTATGAATAAAGAAGAATGGATGTCTGTTTCTGATAAGTACATTATGGGGACCTATCGGCGGTTTCCCGTGGTTTTCACCCGGGGAAAAGGGATGAAACTCTGGGATACCGACGGCAGGGAATATCTGGATTTTGTCGCCGGCATCGCCGTCTGCAGCCTTGGCCATGCCCATCCCGCGGTCAGCGCCGCCATAAAAAATCAGGTGGACAGACTGGTCCATGTTTCCAATCTCTACCACATAGATACCCAGATCGAATATGCCCGGATATTGATCCAGCACGCCGCCCTTGACAAGGTCTTCTTTTGCAACAGCGGCGCCGAGGCGAATGAAGGGGCGATCAAACTGGTTAAAAAGTATGGCAATGAGCAGAGCGGCGGCATTAAAAACGAAATCGTCACGATGAGCGGTTCCTTTCACGGCCGGACCATGGCTACGATCACCGCTACCGGTCAGGACAAATTTCATAAGGGGTTCGATCCGTTGTTGGCAGGTTTCAAGTATGTTCCCTTCAATGATATGGAAGCGCTCGCTCAGGCGATCTCGGGGAAGACATGCGCCGTAATGGTAGAGCCCATCCAGGCGGAAGGCGGCATCCGGGTCCCCGGTCCGGATTATTTTCAGAGCGTCCGGCGCCTGTGTGACGAAAAGGATATTCTCCTGATTCTTGACGAGGTACAGGTCGGCATGGGCCGGACGGGAACCCTTTTTGCTCATGAACAGGACGGGATTATTCCCGATGTCATTACCATGGCCAAGGCTATGGGAAACGGATTTCCGATCGGCGCCGTCCTTGCGAAAGAAAGGGTTGCCGCGGCCTTCGAACCGGGCAGTCACGCCTCGACCTTTGGCGGCAACCCGCTGGCCATGGCCGCGGCCAAAGCGACGCTGGAGACGCTTCTCGCTGAGGAGGTGATAGCGAACTGCCGGTTCCGGGGCAATTATTTCATGAGCGCCCTCAATGAATTGCGAAAGAAACATCCCGTCATCAAAGAGGTGCGGGGCAGGGGGCTTCTCATCGGCATGGAGCTTGATTGCGAGGTGGCGGGCATTATAAAAAAATGTATGGAGCGCGGGTTGCTGATCGCTTCGGCGGGCGCCCAAGTACTGAGGTTTGTTCCGCCTCTGATCGTTACGGAACCGGAAATAGATAAATGCATTGAAATCCTGGATGGCGTTTTGCGGGAGGGGGCATGAAAAAAGATCTGGTGACGGAGTACGATCTTGATATTGAAGATTTTAAGGCCATCTTCGCACGGTCACGGTCCCTGAAGAGATTCCTCAAAGAAGGAAGGCCGCACGCTACCTTAGCAGGAAAAACGCTGGGAATGATCTTCGAGAAGGCCTCCACCAGGACCCGCCTTTCTTTTGAGGTCGGCATGTATCAGCTTGGGGGCCTGGCGCTTTTCCTGAGTACAAAAGATACGCAGATCGGCAGGGGAGAAACGGTAGCCGATACGGCGAGGATAATGTCCCGCTATCTGGACGGGATCATGATCCGGACCTTCGCCCAGAAGACTGTCGAGGATCTGGCCCTTTATGCCGGCATTCCCGTAATAAACGGACTCACGGACCTTCTCCATCCCTGCCAGATATTGAGCGATCTCTTCACCATCATCGAGCAAAAAGGGGATTACGAGGGGCTGAAGATCGCCTATATCGGAGACGGCAACAATATCGCCAATTCCTGGATAAATGCCGCCTCCCGGCTTCCCATTAAACTTTCACTTGCCTGTCCGGAGGGTTATGACCCGCACCCGGAGCTCCTGGAAAGAGGATCACGGGAGGCCCGGGAAGGGATAAATATATTTCGTGACCCCGTGGAGGCCATCCAGAAGGCCGATGTCGTTTATACGGATGTATGGGCGAGTATGGGTCAGGAAGAGGAGCAGGAAGTCAGGGCCAAGATATTCAAAAAATATCAGATAAATCAGGAACTATTGGAGTACGCACAGAAAAATGCAATCGTTATGCACTGCCTTCCGGCGCATCGGGGCGAGGAAATCACTTCCGAAGTGATTGATGGACCTCATTCCGTGGTACTAGACCAGGCGGAAAACCGTCTCCATGTTCAGAAGGCAATTCTGGAAACATTGATGAAGGAGGATAAAAATAATGGGTAACAAAATCAAGAAGGTCGTCCTTGCCTACTCCGGAGGGCTGGACACATCGGTCATCGTGAGATGGCTGATTGAAACATACAAGTGCGAGGTAATCTGCTTTGCCGCCGATGTCGGCCAGAAGGAGGAGCTGGACGGGTTGAAGGAAAAGGCCATCAATACGGGCGCCAGCAAAATCTACATTGAGGATTTGACTGAGGAATTCGCCAGAGACTTTATTTTCCCGGCGCTCCGGGCAAATGCAATCTATGAAGGGGTTTATCTCCTGGGAACCTCGCTGGCACGGCCGTTGATTGCCAAGAAACAGGTGGAAATTGCCCAGGCAGAAGGGGCCGACGCCGTATGTCACGGGGCGACGGGGAAGGGAAATGATCAGGTACGGTTCGAAATGACCTATATGGCCCTCGATCCTTACGTCCGGATAATATCTTCCTGGAAAGATCCCCACTGGACCTTCGATTCACGACAGTCCATGCTGGATTATGCGGCCAAACATAAAATCCCCGTGCCGCTGGTGACGAAAGAGAAACCCTATAGCAGTGACCGGAATTCCCTCCATATCTCCCACGAAGGGGGCATTCTCGAGGATCCCTGGGCCGAGCCTCCAGAGGATATCTTCGTTTTGACGGTCGCTCCGGAAGCGGCCCCGGACAAGCCAACCTATGTTGAGATCGATTTTGTGAAGGGTAATCCGGTTGCCCTGGACGGAAAGAAACTTAGTCCGGCAAAACTGATGGACAGGATTAACCAGCTTGCCGGCGCCAATGGCGTCGGTAGGGTGGACATGGTGGAAAACCGTTTTGTCGGCATGAAGTCCCGGGGCGTTTACGAGACGCCGGGCGGCACGGTGCTCTGGGCGGCCCATCGGGCCGTGGAATCACTGACAATGGACCGTGAGGTCATGATGATGAGAGATTCCCTGATTCCCAAATACGCCCAGCTCGTCTATAACGGATTCTGGTATTCTCCCGAGATGAAAACACTCCAGGCATACATTGACGCGACCCAGGAAAATGTCACCGGCACGGCAAGGGTGAAGCTTTACAAGGGAAACGTGATTGTTGTGGGCAGAAAATCTCCATTTTCCCTTTATCATGAAGACTACGCCACCTTTGAGAAGGAAGAGGTATATAATCAGATGGACGCCACGGGCTTCATCCGGCTGAACGCCCTCCGGCTGAAGATTCAGGCATTGACAAAGAATAAAAGATCTGAAAACAAAACCGCGGAGAAAAGAAAGGCGGAAAGACGCCAATTGGAGAGACGGAGTCAATCGGAGCGGCGGAAGAAAAAATAAGAATTTAATTATGAACGATTCAGCGAAGCCATGGGGCGGAAGATTTAAGCAGGGAACAGACCGTAAGGTGGAGGAGTTTACCCAGTCCATCCACTTTGATCGTCGTCTTTTTTCCTATGATATCGAGGGCAGCCTTGCCCACGCCCGCATGCTCGGGAAGCAGGGCATTATCTCGGCGGACGAAGAAAAGTCGATTAGAAAAGGACTCACTGCGGTCCGAAAAGAGATGGAAGCGGGGAAATTCATCTTTGATATCAAGGACGAAGATATCCATATGGCCATTGAAAAGGCCCTGATCAAGCGGATTGGAAAGGCGGGAGAAAAACTCCACACGGGGCGAAGTCGTAACGACCAGGTAGTTCTCGATGTCCGCCTCTACCTCCGTGACGAGATCAGGAATCTCATCAGGCTGCTCAAGGATCTCAAGAAAGAGCTCGTGGAAGCGGCAAAGCGGGAAAAGACCACTATCATGCCGGGCTACACCCATCTCCAGAAGGCGCAGCCGGTCCTGCTGTCCCATTACCTCCTCTCTTTCTGGGAAATGTTCGACCGCGACGAACAGCGCCTCCGGGACTGCTTGAAGCGGGTGAATGTCCTGCCTTTGGGGGCGGCAGCCCTGGCGGGGACGAGCCTCCCCCTGGATAGGGACTATGTCGCCCGCTTGCTCAAGTTTCCCGCGGTCAGCCATAACAGCATGGATACTGTTGCCGATCGTGATTTTATCGCCGAGTTCATCTTTGCCGCCTCAATCGTCATGATGCATATGAGCAGGTTTTGTGAAGATCTCGTTATCTGGTCTTCGAACGAATTCCGCTATGTAGAAATATCCGATGCCTTCACGACGGGAAGCAGCATCATGCCCCAGAAGAAGAATCCCGATGTGGCCGAACTGATCAGGGGTAAGACGGGCCGTGTATACGGTCATCTCATGGCCATGCTGACAATCCTCAAGGGCCTGCCCATGACCTACAACCGGGATCTGCAGGAAGACAAGGAACCGCTTTTTGACGCGGCGGACACCGTAAGTTCTTCCGTGGAAATCCTTACAGGCATGCTCTCCCAGATTACCTTCCAAAGGGCCAGGATGGGGCAGGAGGCAGGACGGGATTTCTCCACTGCCACCGACATTGCCGAATATCTTGTCCAGAAAGGGATCGCCTTCCGGGAGGCCCATGGCATTGTGGGGCGGATCGTCGAGTATTGTCTTGATAACAAAAAAGAATTGACAAAAATGACATTACCGGAATTCCGGAAATTCCATAGCCGGTTCGATAAAGATGTTCTCCCGCGCCTGCAGCCGGAAAACTCCGTAAATCTGCGCACTACGTTCGGCGGTACTTCACTGGTTATGGTGGAAGAGAGGATCGGGGACATTGAAAAGGTTTCTTGATGTCTCTACCGTTTTCATTATTGTTCTGACCTTTCTTTTGCCGGCAATGATCACGGGCTGTGGTAAAAAGGGGGACCCCGCGCCGAGGCAGCAGCTAAAACTGCCAACAATAAACAGTCTCCGCGGGGAGATTACAAGTGAAGGGGTAATGCTGAACTGGACGGCGCCGAAGCAAACAAAAGGCAAAAATACCTTTAAAATTTTCAGGTCGACGGCAATTCCCGGTGAAGACTGTCCCGGTTGTCCGCAAAAGTTCATATTGTTGACGGAAAAAGATGAGGAAGCTCTGCGGGTCGGTATGAAAGAGTCCGGGCAATATGGCTACCTGGACCGGGACATCGATAGGGGACGCAGCTACGGGTACCGCATTATCTGGTGCATCTCTTCAGGACCTTGCAGTCCCGAGTCTAATACCGCGGAAATTAAAATCAAATAACCGAAGCGAGGTAATCAGTAAATGCACGACTTCCACTATGAAGGCAAGGATCTGTGGTGTGAGGAGCTCCCGATTCGGGATATTGTCGCCCAAGTGGGAACCCCCCTGTATATCTACAGTCACCGGACCCTGAAAAATCATTTCCGCGTCTTCGATGACGCCTTCTCCAGGATACCCCATATCACCTGCTTTGCCGTCAAGTCGAACTCCAATATTGCCATCCTCAGGATCTTCATTCGCGAGGGGGGAGGGGTGGACATCGTTTCGGGAGGGGAGTTGTACCGGGCGATGAAGGCAGGAGTGGACCCCCGGAAAGTCGTCTATTCGGGGGTAGGGAAAAAAATTGAAGAGATAGAATACGCCCTGGCGTCCAACATCCTCATGTTCAATGTCGAATCCCTCCAGGAACTGGAGGTCATCAATCAGTGCGCAGCCCGGATGAAGCGGAAGGCCGGTGTCGCACTGCGGGTCAATCCCGATGTGGATCCCGAAACCCATCCGTATATTTCCACAGGATTGAAAGAGAACAAATTCGGCGTCAATGTGGAAAAATCTCTGGAGACCTACCTGCAGGCGCGGAAGTTGAAATATCTTGACATTAAGGGCATCAGTTGTCATATCGGATCACAACTGACGAAAATATCTCCTTTTATTGACGCCCTGGATCGACTCAAAAATCTGCTGGTCCACTTGAGAGAGGCTGGGCTTGACATCAGGTATCTCGATTTGGGGGGCGGCCTCGGCATTACCTATAATGCCGAGACTCCTCCCCATCCGTCCGAATACGCAGACGCAATTATCAAGGCCTCCCGGGACATTTCCTGCACCTTTATCTTCGAGCCGGGCCGGGTCATCGTCGGCAACGCCGGGATTCTGGTTGCGAGGGTATTGTACACCAAAGCCAATGAAGAGAAAAACTTCATCATTGTCGATGCCGGAATGAATGACTTGTTGAGACCAAGTCTTTATAAATCTTTCCACAATATTCAAGAGGTGCGAAAAACGAGAAGGAAAGAGATTGTCGCCGATGTGGTGGGGCCGATTTGCGAGTCCGGCGATTATCTGGCCAAGGACAGGAGCCTTCCGCGCTTTGAAAGAGACGATCTTATGGCGGTCATGAGCGCCGGGGCTTATGGTTTCACCATGGCCTCCAATTACAATTCCCGTCCCCGGGTCGCAGAAGTGCTGGTAACGGGTGACAAATACCACATCATTAGGAAACGGGAAGAATACGGGGAACTTATTCGTGGTGAGAAAATTCCGGATATGATAAAAAGAAAATAAAACTTTTACAGGAGGGCGTATGTTTAAGGGAGCCATTGTTGCAATCGTCACCCCGTTCAAAAACGGGAAGGTGGATGAGGGAAAACTCAGGGAACTTATTGAGTTTCAAATCACTAACGGCACAGACGGAATCGTGCCTTGCGGAACGACCGGTGAATCGCCGACGCTGTCCCATGAAGAGCATGACCGGGTAATTGAAATTACCGTCGATGCCGTCAAAAAGCGCGTACCCGTCATTGCCGGCACCGGTTCAAATTCAACGGCCGAGGCCTTGCGCCTGACGAAGCATGCCCATGAGGTCGGGGCCGACGGCGCCTTGATCGTATGTCCATATTACAATAAACCTTCTCAGGAGGGACTGTATCAGCACTATAAATTAATTGCCGAGAAGGTCCCGATTCCTATAATTGTTTACAATATTCAGGGACGAACAGGGGTCAACCTGCTGCCCGACACCCTGGCGCGGCTGGCAAAGATTCCCAATATCGTCGGCACCAAAGAAGCCTCGGGATCTTTAAAGCAAATGCACGAGGTAATTCAGCTTTGCGGCCCTGATTTTTCCGTCCTGTCCGGGGATGACTTCTTTACCTACCCCCTGCTGTGCCTTGGAGGTCACGGGATAATTTCCGTTGTCTCCAATGTCATCCCGGCCGATATGGCAGCACTGGTTGATGCTTTTGCCGCCGGTGACCTCAAGAAGGCAAAGGACCTGCACTTCAAAATGGTCCCCCTGATCGATTCCCTTTTCATCGAAACAAATCCCGTACCCGTAAAGGCGGCCCTGGCGATGATGGGAAAAATTGATTATGAAGTAAGACTGCCCCTGGAAAAAATGTCCGAAGGGAATTATGAAAAATTAAAAAAGGTGATGATGACCTACGGACTGATCAAATAAGGAGAGCAAAAGATGATAAAAGCGATTGTCATGGGTGCGGGCGGCAGAATGGGGGGAAGGATAAGCACTCTGATTGCCGCGGCTGAAGATTTTGAGATTGCGGCGGCAGTGGAGAAAAAAGGGCATCCCGCTGTCGGGAAAGATCTGGGGGAAGTACTCGGATTGGGCAAATCAGGCGTTACTGTTGTTGATGACCTGAAAAAGGTTATTGACAGCGGCGATGTGATCATTGACTTTACCCATCACGAATCATCATTGCAAAACCTGGAGTTGGCCGCGAAGAAAGGAAAGCCGATCGTCATCGGTTCAACGGGATTCACCGCAGAGGAGTTGAAAAAGGCCGCTAAATTAGCAAAAAAAACGCCATGTGTCCTAGCCCCCAATATGAGCGTCGGCGTAAACGTCATGTTCAAGGTTCTCGAGAATGTGGCGACCATTTTGGGTAACGATTATGATGTCGAGATTGTTGAGGCCCATCACAACCTGAAAAAAGACGCACCCAGCGGAACAGCCATGAAGATGGCTCAGATTATTGCCGCTGCACTCGATCGGAATCTGGACCGGGAAGGAATCTACACCAGAAAGGGGATGATCGGGGAGAGATCGAAGACCGAGATCGGTATTCAGACCCTCCGGGGCGGGGATATCGTTGGCGAACACAATGTGATGTTTGTCACCAATGGAGAACGTCTGGAGTTCATCCACCGCGCCCACAACCGGGATAATTTTGCCCGCGGGGCAATCCGGGCCGCCCGCTGGGTCATTAAACAGAACACCGGCCTTTACGACATGCAGGATGTCCTCGGTTTGAAAACAGCCTGATATGGCTCTGAGGGGGGTTATCGCCTATATCGGCGTCGGTTCGAATCTCGAAGAGCCGCTGCGACAATGCCGGATGGCCCTTCAAAATATTGCCGCCGTCAAGGATATCCGCCTCTTGAGGGCATCATCCTTTTACCGGACGGAACCGGTTGGCGTCCGGGAACAGGATGAATTTGTCAATACGGTTGCCGAGATCAGGACAGCACTGTCGCCATGGACGCTTTTCGGGGCACTTAAGGCTATCGAGCGGGAGATGGGGCGACGGGAGACTTTGCGCTGGGGGCCGCGGATTATCGATCTTGACATCCTTCTTTATGGTCAGGATGTCTTGCAGGAAGATGAACTCGTGATTCCCCATCCGGAATTACATAAGCGCCGTTTTGTCCTGGTCCCGTTATGTGAGATTTCATCATACGTGATCCATCCTGCCTTTGGTATATCCATGCAGGGATTATTAACCCGCCTTGAGATCGACGACCGGAGCGCCGTCGTGAAAATAGAGCCGGCAGATTACAAAAGACAATCATGATAAGACTTATTATATCCATAATTATATTTTATGTTATCTACCGGATCGCCAAACTGTTGTTTTTACCGGGGGAGAAACCGGTCAAACCGCTTCCGAAGCGACAACAGGAAAATATAACCGGGGGAGAAGATCTTGTAGAAGACCCCTGTTGCCACACATATATTCCCATCAGCGACGCCCTCCCATGGAAGGGTATGGATAAAACTCATTATTTTTGCAGTCGGAAGTGTCTTGAAAAATACCGCGAAAATCATGAAAATGGTTGATCACAGGAGGGGTTATGAAGTTTTTTATTGATACGGCCAATATTGAAGAGATTAAAGAAGCAAAAAACCTGGGAATGGTTGACGGGGTAACGACAAATCCGAGTCTGATTGCGAGGGAAAAGAAGACCTTTGAAGCAGTCGTAAAAGAAATACTAAAGGTCGTCGATGGACCTGTCAGCCTTGAGGTTATGAGTCTTGACGCCGACGGCATGTTCAAGGAAGGGAAGAAACTGATGAAACTCGGGGATCAGGTTGTCATCAAGGTGCCCATGACCATGGACGGGCTGAAGGCAACACGGCGGTTTGCCGCGGAAGGAATTCCCGTTAACCAGACATTGATCTTTTCACCCCTTCAGGCGCTGATGGCGGCAAAAGCCGGGGCTGCTTACGCGAGTCCTTTCGTGGGCAGGCTCGACGACATCGCCCATGACGGCATGGCCCTGGTGGAACAGATTCTGACGATTTATGATCAGTACGGATATGACACGGAAATCATTGTCGCCAGCGTAAGACATCCGGGACATGTCCTGGAAGCCGCCATGATGGGAGCCGATATCGCTACCATTCCTTTCAAGGTCATCCGGCAGCTTGCCCAGCATCCCCTTACTGACCGGGGTATCGACGCATTTTTGGCGGACTGGCAAAAGGTGCCCAGGAAATAACCGGCTAAATACTTATTAAGCTAACGAATACAATATGATAGACTACCTGCAAAGGTATTTCGATACGCTGCCCATAGCGCCTGAAAACAGGAAGATTATAAATCTGCCCAATGCCATCACTATGCTCCGTATCTCCTTTATCCCGGTGCTGTTTCTGCTGCTTTTATCGCCGGGTCAGACAATGAGTCTCGTGATGGCGGGACTCTTCATAGCTGTGTCCTTTACGGATCTGCTGGACGGATATATCGCCAGAAGGTACAACATTGTCACGACGATGGGGAAATTCCTCGATCCGATTGCGGACAAGCTTGTGATCAACACGGCGATGATTATGATGATTCCCATCGGCAGAATACCCGCATGGGTTGTCGCCATTATCGTTATCCGCGATTTTACCGTCGACGGGATAAGAAACATCGCTTCTTCGGAGGGCCACATCATCTCGGCAAGCTGGTTGGGAAAACAAAAAACCCTGTGTCAGGTCTTTGCCATTTCCGCTCTGATGATTCATTATCCCTTTCTCGGGGCGGATGCTCATGTCGTCGGCACGATCATTTTATATCTGGCCCTGTTTCTAAGCGTTTATTCCGGCTTGGATTACCTTGTTAAATTTTACCATCACGTCATCAGTGAAAGAGGATAAAATTCGTGATCAACAGCTTTGATTACAGCCTTTTTGACCGGCCGGAAATCCTGATGGCGCTCTTCTACCCAAGACCTGAATGGTCTTTCAATCTTCCCCAAAAGGGCGTGGAAACGCTGATGATCCCTGTTGAAACCAATGTGGAAATTCAGGCCCAGGTTTATCTGGCATCAGCTGAGGCTCCCAATGTGCTTTTTTTTCACGGAAATGGCGAGATTGCCGCCGATTACCAGGAGATCGCCCCCTTTTACACGAACCGGATGATAAATCTTATTGTCGTGGACTACCGGGGATATGGCAGATCTACCGGCATGCCCTCGGTCACTTCCATGATGAAGGACTCGCACGGGATATTTGCTTATTTTCTGACATGGCTTAAGCAGAAAAAGCTCACCGGCAGAATTATTGTCATGGGGCGTTCCCTCGGCAGCGCCCCGGCCCTGGAAATTGCCCATTGCTACCAGGAAAAGATCGACGGATTGATCATTGAAAGCGGCTTCGCCTATGCGGCGCCATTGTTACGGCTTATGGGCGTGGATATGGAAGCCCTGGGGCTAAGGGAAGAGCAGGGATTCCGCAACGTAGAAAAAATAATGGGGTTTCAAAAGCCGACGCTGGTCATCCATGCCCAATATGACCACATTATCGCCTTTCAGGAAGGGGAGATCCTCTTTAATGCCTGTCCGGCAAAAGAAAAAAGATTGCTCCGCATCCCCGGGGCCAATCACAACAATGTGTTTATTGCCGGGATGACCGACTACATGGCATCCATAGAGTGGTTGATCGCTCGAATCGAAGCATAAAAACCCGGGAAGGGAAGGTCATTCAGAACATTTTGATTGACAAAATCATTCATCTGTTATAGTCAGCCTCCTGAATTGTCCAAGCTGAGCGGGCGTAACTCAGCGGTAGAGTGCCACCTTGCCAAGGTGGACGTCGACGGTTCGAATCCGTTCGCCCGCTCCAGATATATATGGCGGCATAGCCAAGTGGCTAAGGCAGCGGTCTGCAAAACCGTTATTCACCGGTTCGAATCCGGTTGCCGCCTCCACATAAAACTAACGGGTTACGAATTCCATGGATTCTTTAAACCCTTGCAGTCCAAAGCAGTCGTGAAGTAGAATTTTTTTTGGGGCGGTTGGTATCTCTACTGGGATAATTGACCGCCTTTTTTCTTGGCAAAAGAGCTTTGCATAACCGCAGAGAAATGGTTCGCAAGCAGCGAATCAAATGTTTTTCGCCGCTCCGCGATTTAATGTAACATTCGGGAATAAATCACAATTATATGCATACCAAACAGAAGCGAAAAAGATTTTTGAGCTGCGGCGAAGCCATTTCTCAAAGGTATCAACAAGATTGAGGGAGGAAGAATTGCAGATTAAAGTTAAGCATGATCAATTATTTTTAAAAAAGCCTCTTGAGGCGGTGGCGGTTTTCATTTTTGAAGGTCAGCTCACTGCCGGGGGAATGGTTTCACACATTGACCAAGCAACCAATGGCGTGATTGAGCAAATCTGGAAGCAGAATGACTTTAGCGGCAAGCTCCACCAGACTGCCATTCTTTATCCCCAGGGCGATGCCCTTATCCGTCGCGTTATCCTGGTCGGCCTTGGAAAAACGGATGATTTTTCCGCCGAAAAAATGCGCAGCGCCGGCGCCAAAGCGGGGCAAACAGCGCGGGCACTGAAAGTAAAATCTCTATCCACAGCCCTTGATGCTGACGAACTTGGATTATCATGGGAAGATGCCACGGAAGCGACCGTGGAAGGCATCATCCTCGGCCTCTATCAGTTCAACGAGTACAAGACCATGGACCGGGAGGACATCAGCGAGATTAAAAATTTAAATATCCTGGTCAGGGACAATAATAAGATACCGCTGGTCACCAAGGCTGCGGTGAGAGCGGAAAAGATCTGCCGTGCCGTTTATCTCACCCGCAACCTGGTATCATCCCCGGCCAATGAGATGACTCCCGGTATTATGGCCCGGGAAGCCCTCAATATTGCCAAGGGGCGTAAAAAAATAAAAACGACGGTCCTGGATACCGCCGATATGAAGCGTCTGGGAATGAATGCGCTGCTCGGCGTGGCGAGAGGAAGCGAGGAACCTGCAAAATTCATTATTATCGAATATCAGGGGGCTGGTAAGAAAACGCCTCCGATTGTTCTGGTCGGGAAGGCACTAACTTTTGACAGTGGCGGCATCTCCTTGAAACCGGCGGACAAGATGGATGAGATGAAGACCGACATGGCGGGAGGTGCTGCCGTGATCGGCGCTGTAAGTGCGGCAGCGGACCTGCAATTGCCTGTCAATCTTGTGGGCCTGATTCCGGCGACGGAAAACCTTCCCGGGGGGAAGGCATGCAAACCGGGGGATATTCTTAAATCCATGTCGGGAAAGACCATCGAAGTGATCAATACGGATGCGGAAGGGCGATTGATATTAGCCGACGCCCTTGCTTATGCCGGGCGATTTGAACCGGCGGCGATCATTGATATTGCCACCCTGACCGGGGCCTGCATTGTGGCCCTGGGCGATAATGTCATGGGGATGATAGGCACTGATGAGCCCCTTAAAGACAGGATCAAGAAGGCATCGGAACAGACCGGCGAATTGCTGTGGGAACTCCCGCTATGGGAAAACTACCAGGAACTTGTTAAAAGCGATATTGCCGATTTTAAAAACTCTACCGGCAGGCCCGGCGGGGCGATTACCGCCGCCGCCTTTCTCAGCAAATTCGTCGGTCCCTATCCCTGGGTTCATCTCGACATCGCCGGGCCTGCCTGGTTGACCAAAGATCAGGCATATAAACCCAAAGGTGCGTCCGGAGTAGGGGTCCGTCTTTTCGTGCAACTGCTGAGGAACTGGCCGGATGTTGCCTGAAGATTCATGAACATGCCCCCGGTCCTCAACGTTGACAATCTTTCGACCTGGTTCGATACCGGGAAAGGGGTTCTTAAGGCAGTTGACGAGGTCAGCTTCCAGTTAAGCGCAGGAGACACCCTTGGCATCGTAGGGGAATCGGGATGCGGAAAGACGGTCCTGTCCTTATCCATTATGCGTCTTGTCCCCACCCCTCCCGGCCGATATGTCTCCGGCCGGATCAATCTGGGTGATCGCGATCTCCTGTCGATCTCCGAAAAGGAGATGCGAAAGGTCAGGGGTAAAGACATTTCCATGATCTTTCAGGAACCGATGACCTCCCTGAACCCTGTCTTCCGGATCGGCGCCCAGATCAGTGAGACGATCAGACTGCATCAGGGATGCAATCGCACTGAATCACATCATAAAGCCATAGAGATGCTCCGTCTGGTCGGGATCGAGCTTCCTGAAAAAAGGATAAAAGACTACCCTCACCAGCTAAGCGGCGGCATGAGGCAAAGGGTCATGATCGCGATGGCCCTCGCCTGTCATCCCCGGTTGATGCTTGCCGATGAGCCGACGACGGCTCTCGATGTTACTATTCAGGCACAGATACTTGCCTTGATCAATGACCTCAAAAGGGACATGGGAACCTCGGTGATCCTGATAACCCATGACCTGGGGGTAATCGCGGAAAACGCCCAGCGGGTGGCCATAATGTATGCGGGCAAGTTTGTCGAATATGCCGATGTAAAAGATTTATTCTCCCGCCCCCTTCATCCTTACACCGAGGGGCTGCTCCACTCTATTCCCGTGATTGGAGGGGATTATAGAAGGAGCAAACGTCTTTCCATCATTCCCGGGGCAGTTCCCGATCTTGACCGATTGCCGCAGGGATGCAGGTTTCACGAACGATGTCCCGATGTGATGCCGGTATGCAGGGATGAGGAACCTGCCTTGCTTGGACAAGCCATTCCCGAGCGCTACGTGCGCTGCTGGAAGTATCAATAAAATGGAATCTCCTTTGTTAACAGTCCATCAACTGCACAAGCATTTCCCTCTTCAAGGGCGGTATTTTGCTGCTCACAAAGAAGAATGTATTGCCGTACAGGATGTCAGCCTGAGCCTCCAAGAAGGAGAAACCCTTGGTATTGTAGGGGAAAGCGGCTGCGGTAAGACCACCCTGGCGAGAATGATCGCCCACATTGAAAAACCTACCAGCGGGGAAGTCAGATATAAGGGCCAGGATATTTTCAAGTTCAACAGGAAACAACTCAAAGAGTACCGCCGCAAGGCACAGTTCATCTTTCAGGATCCCTATTCCTCCCTTAACCCGCGCCTGACCGCCGGAGAAATCATTTCTGAACCATTTATCATTCATCACCGCAACTTCGCACAAAATATCGACGCCGATCTGGCGAGAATAATGAAGATGGTCGGTTTGTCGGAGGACCAGCAACGACGCTATCCTCACGAATTCAGCGGCGGTCAGCGGCAGCGGATTGGAATTGCCCGGGCTATTGCCCTGCGACCGGAGATCGTTATTGCCGATGAGCCGGTATCAGCCCTCGACGTATCGGTTCAAGCGCAGATACTGAATCTGCTCAAGGATCTACAGGATGAATTCAATCTCACCTACATTTTTATTTCCCATGATATGGGCGTTATACGTTTCATAAGCGACCGGATTGCGGTAATGTATCGGGGCCGGATTGTCGAAATGGCAAGCAATCAGCAATTGTTTGAAAACCCGCAGCATCCATATACGAAGATGCTTCTCGAGGCGGTTCCCCGCCTTGGATGAGATAAGCCGGCGAGGATAGATTAGTTGAACAAAAAACTTGATTTTCTAAAAAAGTGGTGATAGCGGTTCTGTACTCATAAGAGATCGATTTATCCTTAGATACCGGTTCAATTAGAAGGAACCGGTGGAGCAGGTCAGGATTGAAGAAATATTTGAGTAGTTTTTTTGAACCATGACGGATAAAATGTCCTAATCCGTTGTGGTTTTTTTATTTTTCAGCGAATGGAAAGGAGGGAGTGTTGTGGCGGAAGGTAAAGTTAAGTGGTTTAACGAGAAGAAGGGATGGGGTTTTATTGAAAATGACGAAGGGGGAGATGTTTTCGTTCATTTCAGCGCCATCCAGGGATCTGGATTCAAAACACTTTTTGAATCACAGCGGGTCAGTTTTGATATCGAGCAGGGGAAGAAGGGCCCGGCTGCTGTGAATGTTCAGCCCTTATAGTCAATAATCATTATGGGAGAGGCGCCCCTGTGTCGTTGTTCGACACGGGGGCGTTTTCAATATGCCCATCTTTTTTTCTTATTTTTTCCAGTTCCCGGTAAGACCAGACCATAATCACGAAGAAGGCTGCGGTCGCGGAAACCGGTTGCGCCAGCCATACCCCGTCTCTGCCCATCAGCGTGGAAAACAGATACATTAACGGGATCAGGAACAGGGCATCTCTGATGAAGAGTAGCATCATGGATGTCAAGCCTTTGCCGAGTCCTATGAACGAGTTGATCCACACCAGACTCGGACCCGCCAGGATTAGCGGGGAGACGAAGATCTGAAGCGCCGGGGCGGCAATGGCGATCAGCTCCCTGTCTTTCGTGAAGAGACCGAGGATGGGAACGGCTAAGAGAATGATCAGGATACTACTGATCCCGGCAAAAAGTGACGAGCAATAGACGGCTACTCTGACGGTATTGATCAGGCGGTCATAGAGACGGGCCCCCAGATTGAATCCCACCAGCGGCATGACGCCGTGACCTATCCCAAACAAAATCATCATTACCAGTCCGTTGATACGAAAGCAGATCCCCAGCGTGGCGAGCGCCAGGTGTCCATAAGGGGCAAGAATGTGATTGTAAACGATAATCACCACGGTGAAGACAAGATTCATGAGCACCGAGGGAAGGCCGGTTTGGTAGATGGCACGGATAATCTGCAAATCCGGCTTCAAGTCAGCCAGACAAACCTGAAATTTCAGGGTCTTGGCCAGCATAAAGTAAAGGGAAAGGAGACCGGACGCGATCTGTCCGATAACCGCGGCGATGGCGGCGCCTTCGATTCCCAGGGCAGGGAATCCACACCACCCGAAAATAAGCAGGGGATCCAGAACCGCACCGAGCAGTGTAAAGATGAGAATGGCATACATGGAGAGATTTGGTTGACCTTCCGCACGGAACAGGTTGTTCGCCATCATCATGAACAGCAGGAAGGGAGCGCCGATTACGACCCAAAGGAGGTATCGCCTCGCCAAAACTACCGTATCCGCCGTTCCGCCAAAGATCTTGATCATCAAATCGGAAGCCGAGAAAGTAACAGCGATCAGGATAGCCCCGGAAGCAACGGAGAGGAAGATGACCTGTCCGGCAGTTTTTCTTGCCTTGTCCATTTCCCCGGCCCCGAACATGCGGGCGGCATAAGAACCTGCCCCGACTCCGGTGCCGACGCCGATAGAAGCGAAAATCATCTGAATGGGAAAGGTGATGGTGAAGGCGGCAATGGTCTGCGGACTAAGCCGCGAAAGCCATAAGGTGTCCATGAGGTTGTAGAGGGCCATGGAGAGCATCGCCAGCATGGACGGCAAGCTCATTTTTAACAGCAGTGGCAGGATCGGACCTTCGCCAAGATTTAAGCTCCTGTACTTCATAGCCTTTTGGGTAACATGTACCTAAAAGCCATTGCAAGAAATTAATGTCTCAAAAATAATCCGTTATCCTTGACGAGGCATAATGATTGTGTATATAAGCCGCCATTCTCTAAGCACTTTGCCTTAAATGACAGGGAGATCGGGAATAATAACCACGGATAAAGAATGAGGGGTTTAAGTTGAAAAAATTTATATGTTTATTTCTTACAGTTTTACTGCTGCTTATGGCAGGGGGATGCAATGGAGGGGAGGAAGCCAAGAAAATCAAGGCCTCTGCAGATACGGAAGCCGGCAAACCGCAGACCGTCCCCCCGGCCGTTCCCCAAGCCGCTCCGGGTGCATTGGCTCCGGCGGCGCCAATGCTCAGTTCCACCGATGTGATTGCCGAAGTGGATGGCTTTAAATTGACCCGCGCCCAGCTTGACCTGGAAGTGAAAAAGAAGATGCAGGAAATGCAGGGCAAGATACCTGCCGAGAAGGTGCAACAGGTGACATTAGCCCTCAGGAAACAGCTTGTCGACGATTTTATCGTGCGCACCCTGCTCCTCAATGAGGTTAACCGGAGAAAAATCGTTGCCACGGACAAGGAAATCGCCGATGCCATGAACGTGATGAAGGAGTCCCTCCCGGCAGGTACGACGATGGAGGAATTTCTCAAAAAGAGCGGCGTCAGCAACGAACAGCTTCGTCAGGAACTGATCCTTGGCATCCGTATCAACAAGCTTGTGAATACTACCAAAACGGCAAAAGCCACGCCAACAGATAAAGAAATCCAGGAATTCTACAAGAAAAACAAGGAAAAATTTCGAGCGCCCGAATCTGTCCATGCCCGCCATATCCTGGTAGCAAAGACAGCGGGGGAAGACGAAAAGGCAAAAACTGCCAAGCATGACAAGGCTGTGAACCTCCGTAAACAACTCCTTGCCGGCGGCGATTTTGCGACGGTGGCGAAAGCGAATTCCGATTGTCCGAGTAAAAGCCAGGGCGGGGATCTGGGCAGTTTTACAAAGGGACAGATGGTGAAACCATTCGAAACTGCCGCCTTCAGCCAGAAGAAGAGCGAAATCGGACCAGTCGTGGAAACGGATTTCGGCTATCATATCATTCAGGTCATAGACCATCAGCCGTCAAAAATTCAGAGCCTCGATAAGGAGACAAAATTAAAGATCTCGGCGTTTCTGCAGCAGAAAAAAAGGTATGACGCCTTCAACGAGATCATGCAAGGACTGAAGGGAAAGGCACATATCGTAATCGCAGAAAAATAGGTTATAAAGACAAAGAGGAGGGGATATGAGAATCAGGACGGCAGGAAAGGTAAACAGCAACCTCTGGTACCTGGGCAGGAAAGAATCGGGGCTGTATCTTCTGGAAGGACCACGCGAATCCATGCTTATCAGCGCCGGGATCAGCTTTATCCTGGGCGATGTCCTCGCTCAGATGAAGACCTTCGGCATCGATCAGAAAAAGATCAAATCACTGCTGATCCTCCATTCACATTTCGATCACGTGGGGACCGTTCCCTACTTTAAAAGGACATACCCCGAGATCGATGTTTACGCCTCCCCAAGGGCGTGGGGCATTCTCGCGATGCCAAAAGCCATCGAAACAATGAACGCCTTCAGCCGCATGGTCGCCGTGCAGGAAGGTCTTCAGGATGTCCTGGCAAATTATGACACCGAATGGAGAGACGATGTTACCGGGAAAAATGTCGCCGATGGAGATGTCCTGACCGTGGACGGCATGGAGGTGAGAATAATGGAAACCCCGGGCCACTCGTCATGTTCTATTGCCGCTTACATCCCCTCATTGAGAACACTGCTCCCCTCGGACGGAGGCGGAATTCCTATTGACGACGACATATTTCCCTCGGGAAACTCGAATTACACCCAGTATCAGCAAAGTCTGGAGAAGATGAAGGATCTGGAGGTTGATTATTACTGCGCCGACCATTACGGTTATATAAGCGGGGATGAAGCCCGCAAATACACGCAGCAGACCATCGCAGCCGCCGGTCAACTGCGCACACAGATCGAAGAAATATACAAAAATACCGGCGACATTGAGTCTTCAGCAAAGATTCTGACGGAAGAGCTTTTCAGGAGGCATCCCGATTACTTCATCTCGCAGGAAATAATTGCCGGCGTCTTCGGCCAGATGGTAAAGCACATCGCCAAATCCATATAGGAAAAGCCGGGGCAGATGCTCCGGGAGGAGCTTTCTGCCCCGGCTTTTCGTCAGTCTGGGGTCAAAAATCCGAATATTAATACTGAGACCAGTTTGATAAGGTTCTCTTTTGCCTTGACTTCATCCCATTCAAATGTCAGTTTCATCCATACCTTCCTGATTTCAGATGTCTTATCATTTCAATGCATAACGCTTCACATCACCGGCAGCAAAAAACAGAGCGAGGAATGAGCGGTGCTTCTTACTGACCGAGTGCCTGTGATTGTTATGTTCTTTTGTTTACCAATAAACGGGGTCATTGAATTCCTTAACGCACACGGGACGTTCATTAATAGTTGTAATTGACTCTCCCCTTAAAGATTGGCCGAGCCAGCCAAAAGGCATTGAAAGCTTTAGCGGAGCCTTAATTACATTTTCTGAAAGCACCTGAAATCCCACCTTTGAATAAAATGATGGATCTCCATATGTAACAGCAGCATTAACAGAGCGATTTTTGAGTTCATTTAGCCCGTAATTGATTAGTGCCTGTCCAATGCCTTTTCCCTGATGTTCAGTGCTTACTGCAACCGGGGCAAGCATGAAAACCTGAATAGGCTTACTAAACTGAAGGCGAGTGAAGAAGACAGAACCAATGAGCGTTTTATTTTCATATACGCCGAAACAGATTATTTCATTATTGTCGATGTTTGATGCTAACTGGGAAGAAAGATTAGCAATCAATCTTCCTTCTTTTTCACCCTCTGATGAGGTGAATACAGAAGTGAATAGCTCTTCCACCTCTTTTTGTTTTGATTTGTCCAGAATTTGGTGAATCATGCCTTACCTTTTAAGATTGCTGCGCTTCTCATAATGCCCAACAACCAACAAGATTCGTTTATCAGCACCATGTGAAAAAAAACAGATTTTCATGATGGGCGCCTCGATCTCTTTGTGCGGATTCAGTGAAAAAGATTTCATTTATCTCTTCGGGACGAAAGTCTTCATAAAAATCAGGCAATGATGTGATCTGGTCAATTGATTCCTCGGGCTGGCCCTTGTTTTTTCTGGATTTATTCATCATTTCATTTTCTCTGCTATTGATTGATAATTATTGATATTGATAAGGCTTTACTTTTGCTGGGTTAGATTATAATGAAGTGTTTGTCGGATGTCGTCGGGTTCGATATAGGGATAAGTGTTAAGTATTTCCTCTGTGCTCATTCCATTGGCTACCAGATTCAAGATCAATGACACAGTTACACGCATGCCCCGGACGCATGCACGCCCCCCATGATCTGTGAATCAAAGGTAATTCGATCAAAGCCGATCATAATACGCCCTCCATTGACTCCGTTTATCTTTCAATACCACCGGTCAGCTTATTTGTGAAGAGAAAAGAAGGAGAACAAAGATGCCTAATGCCGAGCTTGACTTGATACAGGATACTCAATCATTTCTGTGTTTTCTGTTGAGATAAAGGAAGAGCTCATTCTCCTTCTCCTGCATCCGCAGGGCTTCCTCTGTGTCGCCTGTTTCGTGATCATAGCCAAGGAGGTGGAGCAGGCCGTGAATGATAAGGAAATCAAGAGATTCCTTCAAACTGGCCCCGGATTCTTCTCCTTCGCTCCGGGCCTTCTCGACGGAAATGACGATATCACCCAATAACTGGGGATTTACATCTCCATATGCGCCTTCCGACATGGCAAAGGAAATGACGTTTGTTGGATAGTCCCGGCCGAGATAGAGGCGGTTGAATTCCCGGATCTCCTCGTTATCCACCAGCAGCAGGCTCAGCTCGCGATCTTCGAGACCAAGACGCTTTAACAGGCGGACGATACTACTGCGTATCTGCCTGCGGTTTAAGGTGATTTTTTTCTGCCGGTTTTCGATCAGGATAGTCATAGACGGTTTTGATTTTGTTATTGTTGGGTTGACCATTCAGGTCATCGTAATAATTAACGCGATGGTGAAATACGCCATTCAGAATCCTCACAAAGCTTGCTTCAATAAGATTGAGATCTTTTAACGTCAAATCACATTCGTCGAGCTGGCCGTCCATAAGGACCTTATCGATCCTTTCACGGACAAGATTTTGTATCCTGGACGGCGTGGGCTGGACAAGGGACCGGGAAGACGCCTCAATCACATCTCCAAGCAGGACAAGTCCCGCCTCTTTTGTTTGGGGCCGCGGCCCGGGGTAGCGGAAGTGGCTTTCCGGCAATGCCCGGATGGAGGGATCCTTGTCCCGCTTGGCCTTTTCATAAAAATACCCTGCCAGGCTGGTGCCGTGATGCTGGCGAATAATATCAGTTATCTTCCGGCCAACTTTGCAGGTTGCCGCGAGTTCGCAACCATCCTTGACATGGGAGATGATGACCAGGGAACTCATGCGGGGAGAAAGCTTGTCATGCCTGTTCTCCCCCTTGCCCTGGTTTTCGATGAAATAGAGAGGTTTTTTCATTTTGCCGATGTCATGGTAGTAGGCGCTGACTTTACATAGAATGGAATCGGCGCCGATGGCCTCCGCAGCCGCTTCCACCATTGAACCGACAATAATGGAGTGATGATAGCTGCCCGGCGCTTCGATTATCATGCGCTGAAAAATGGGCTGATTGAGGTTGGCAAGCTCCATAAGCCTGATTTCAGTTGTAAATCCGAATAACGACTCAAAGATGGGCCCGACACCCGCAACGATAATCCCGCTTATGACGCCGCCTGTGAAACCGGCAATCAATTTCACGATCGACTCGAAAGACCCCTGCTGACCGGTAAGGAGAGCAAGGGCGAGCACTGTGACCATGTTTGTCAGACCCAGAAAAAGGCCGATTTTTATGAAGACAGTTCGTCTACGATAGTTATCTCCCATGTAGATGACGACAATAAATCCCAAAAAAGCGAAAAGAGGAAGATATGTCTGTTGTGAGGGAATCATGAAGGCGATGAGAAAACACATAAATGTAGAAAAGAGCAGGGCAACCTGGCGGCTGAAAAGATAACCGGTCAAGAGTGTGCCCACAGCGAAGGGAGCACCGTAAAGTATCGTTTCGGTAGATAAAAACGGAAATGCTTGATGAATGGGTCCGGAAATGAAGACCACCGCCTTTATCAACAGACACTGGAAAATCAATACTACCGTCACGCATAAAAGAAGCCGGTTCTGCAAGGCAGAATCTCCCGGTATGGATAGGCCTTTTCGGGAAAGAAACATCAGGGCCGCGGCGAAGCAAAAGATCAATAAAAACATTCCGGCAAATCCGGCAATCAGCGATGTCTTTCCCCGGCTTTGCTGTTTGAAAAAGGCGTTAATCTTATCCAGGTCGGATATGGTTATCTTTTCTCCCTCCCGGACGATCATCTCATTTTTCTGAACAGCAAAATAGATGGGCTTGACCGCATCCATAGCTGCTCGTCTCCTCATTTCCGTCGCCTGACGGTTATATGTCAAATTAGGTTGCACCAGCTTACCGGCAAGGGAGACGGCAGTTTTACGCAATTCGGGATCATTTGCCGGAAATGTTAACTTGGCCCTTTGCTTCAAATAATCTCTAACATCCTGTATCAGCATGATATCAGCAAGGTTATTCCTTTCCGACTCCACAAGGGTCCGGACATTTTTGATGATGATGCCCCGTTCATGTTCTGAGGGAGGCAGCGCGACGTTGGCAATCATCCGGTCATGGTAGGCATCCATGATCAAGGCGGAGATCTTCTCAGCCAGTGCTGAGGAAAATTCATGTTTTTCCAGGACAGACATCTCTCCAGCGGAAAGCCTGATCTCGATGGATTTTTCAAATATTGTGGAAATATCACTGTCGTCGGCAGAGGTTCTTTGCCGGCTCTCCTGAACGGCAAGAAAGGCTTTCATAAGGCTGTCGCGGATCTGCATGGCCATTTGCGCTTCATAATCAAAAACCGGAGGTACGGATTTTGCCGCCTCGATCCTCTTTAAATCGGTCGACGTACGCTCTTCGACGAGGAAATCGCGGTCAGCCTTGATGTCTTTATTGGCAATCGTGCCGGCCTTGTATTCCGGACGTGACATGGGAACCGTTGGTAAAAGGATAAAAGTAATAACGAGGCTTAGCGAGACAAGCAAAACCCATCTCCGAAAACGGTGGTTCTTGATAAGCGCCGGGATATTCTCCGGCTGGGCGAACCATTTTTTCCATGCCGGCAAATACTTGCCCGTGATTGCCTTCAGGAGGGTCATGAAGAAGTCCCTCCTCTCACCCGCACGCCGGCGCGTGTGCGGTCGAGGTGATTGTAGGCCCTGATGACCTCCTGCACCAGGGGATGCCTGACAACATCGAGTTCGGAGAAATGGACAAAACCGATGCTGCCGCTCTTGCGAAGGATCCTTTCCGCCTCGATCAGGCCGGACATCTTTTCCTGGGGCAGATCGATCTGGGTGACATCGCCGGTGATGACCGCCTTGGAACCGAAGCCCAGGCGGGTCAGAAACATTTTCATCTGTTCGGAGGTCGTATTCTGGGCCTCATCGAGGATAACAAAGGCGTCATTAAGAGTTCTTCCCCGCATGAAAGCCAAAGGGGCCACCTCGATGATTCCTTTATGCATGAGGGCAGTTGCCTTATCGACGTCCATCATATCAAACAAGGCGTCATAAAGGGGCCGGAGGTAAGGGTTAACCTTTTCAGCAAGATCGCCGGGCAGGAAGCCCAGTTTTTCACCAGCTTCCACCGCGGGCCGGGCGAGGGCAATGCGGGAGACCTTCTTTTCCATGAGGGCGGCGACGGCCATCGCCATCGCCAGGTAGGTTTTACCGGTTCCGGCAGGTCCGATCCCGAAGACCATGTCATAATTTCTGATGGCGTCGATATAAAGCTTCTGGGCAATGCTCTTGGGAGTGATGAGTCTCTTTTTGGAGGAGATGAAAACCTTATCGAGGAAGATCTTTTCCAGGCTGACACTGCCGTCTTCGGAAAGGATGCGGTGGGCGTAATTGATATCCGGGGCGAAAAGGGGATAGCCCTTCTCTAAAAGGGCATATAATTGGACAAGGAGATTCTTGACCAGATGGACTGCCGTCGCCTCACCGCTGAGAGACAGTACATTCCCCCTGGCCCCGGCGTGAACCGCTGTAAGCCTTTCTATCTGTTTGAGATGCTTGTCATGCTCCCCAAGCAGATTCCTGAGCAGGGCGTTATCGGGAAAATGCAGATTTTCTGTATTTGTAGCCTGAATCTTCTCTTTCAAGTTATCTCTTGAGTTCTTGCGGTAATAGGCAAAGCATTTATCTCTCTTACTCCAACCTGTCGCTGATGCTATCACGTCCGCAATCCAAATGCAAACCTTCTAACGTCATTCATAATGAATGTAAAAATATCCCATGGATTTTGGTAAAGCAGCATTTGACCATGCTAAATAGTATTGACTTTATATGTGAAAGCATCGTATTTATTAAGCCATAAAGATACGTTCTGATTCTCACATTTTTTTCATCATTTGGTTATCATACGGGTGGATCAATGTTTAGAGTAATCCTTGATAAGCCCCATTACACGGATAGAACCCCTCTGCACGGCGGCAGTAGGTGCCCCTCCTCCCGATACTATAACTTACTGTATTCAAAAATTATATTCATCATACAACATTTGCGACAGCCCATACGCTGACTCGGTGCAGAGGGCAGGGCTTTTTCGGAAGAGAATGTAATATCGGGAGCATACGCATGACCAGGAAGAAAAGGGCAACGGTAAAGGAAGATAATCCGGGGCAGGAAAAGGAGGGAGACGGAAAGCTCGATTCCCGATCTCTGGAGTCGCCGCCTGTTGTGGGGAGACAGGTAACAGGACCTGGGATACAGATTGCAGATCATTCTTCCGAGACCCCGGAACAGTCGATTTCGGCGCCACCGGACAGGGCGTTTTCGACCCCGCCCGAGTCAGATACGTTCAGTCACCAGCAGGCGGTTTTCCCCATTGTCGGCCTCGGCGCCTCGGCCGGGGGGCTGGCGGCGTTTGAAGCCTTCTTTTCCGGCATGCCTGCCGACGCCGATCCGGGCATGGCCTTTGTACTCGTCCAGCATTTGGCCCCGGACCACAAGAGCATCCTCACGGACCTGATCCGGCGGTACACCCGTATGCAGGTCTTCGAGGTCGAGGACGGTATGGTGGTTAAGCCCAACTGCGCCTATATTATCCCCCCCAATCGGGACATGGCCTTTCTGAACGGCGCCCTCCAACTTATGGAACCCTACGCTCCCCGGGGCCAGCGCCTGCCCATTGATTTCTTTTTCCGCTCCCTCGCCCAGGACCAGCGGGAGCGGGCCATCTGCATCGTTCTTTCCGGGACGGGCAGCGACGGCACCCAGGGTGTCCGGGCCATCAAAGGGGAAGGGGGGATGGCCATGGCCCAGGAACCAGCCTCCACGGAGTACGACGGCATGCCCCGGAGCGCCATCGCGACGGGACTGGTGGACTACGAGCTACCCCCGGCCGAGATGCCCGCCCAGCTCATCGCCTATGCCGCCCACGCCTACGGCAAGCCTCCGCTGCCTGCTTCCGTCCCGGCGCCCAGGGCCGAGAATGCCCTGAAAAAGATCTTCATCCTCCTCCGCGCCCAGACAGGCCACGACTTTTCCCTTTACAAGCCAAGCACCATCCAGCGGCGGATCGAACGGCGGATGGCCGTTCACCAGATCGAAACGATGGACGGGTATGTCAAATATCTGCAGCAGACGCCGGCGGAGGCGGAGGCCCTCTTTCGGGACATTCTGATCGGCGTCACGAATTTCTTCCGTGATCCCGATGCCTTCAGGCTGATAGAGGAACAGGTCATCCCCAAGATCTTTGCCGGCAAACCGGCAAGCGCCGTGATCCGCTTCTGGTCGCCGGGATGCTCCACCGGCGAGGAGGCGTACTCCCTCGCCATCCTCCTTGCCGAACGTCAGGCGGCAATGAAGCAGACCTTCAAGGTGCAGGTCTTCGCCACCGACATTGACAGCCAGGCCATTGCCGTGGCCCGTTCCGGCCTCTATCCGGCCAGCATCGCCGCCGACATCTCTCCGGAGCGGCTGGCGCGCTTTTTTACGGCTGAATCCAACAGCCAGGCCTACCGCATTCACAAATCAATCCGCGACATGCTGGTCTTTTCCGAACAGAACGTGATCAAAGACCCGCCCTTTTCCAAACTGGACCTCATCAGTTGTCGCAACCTCCTGATCTATATGGGCGGGGAGTTGCAGAAGAAACTCATGCCCCTTTTTCACTATGCCCTGAATCCGGGCGGTTATCTCTTTCTGGGGACCTCGGAGACGGTGGGCGAGTTTATGGATCTCTTTGCCGTGATGAACCGCAAGTTGAAGCTGTATCAGCGCAAGGAAGATTTTCAGGGGGCCCGGCGCGTGGCCCTGGGGCGGTTTCTCCTGCCCCTGACCGAGATGAATGGGGCTTTCCCCCGGGCAGCCGGCAAGACGGCGCCCCCGGTGACACTGCCCCTCCGCGAGCTCACCGAAAAGGCGCTCCTCCAGCAGGTAGCCCCGGCCGCCGCCCTCGTCAACGGCAGAGGGGACATCCTCTACCTCCACGGCCGCACGGGGTTTTACCTGGAACCGGCCCCGGGCGAGGCCGGCGTCAGCAACATCCTGAAGATGGCCCGGGAAGGATTGCAACGGGAACTGGCCACGGCCCTCCACAAGGCCGCCGGGACAAAAGATATCGTCCGCTCCCCGGGCTTGCGGGTGAAAACCAACGGCGATCTGACCACGGTCAACCTGACCATCCGCCCGGTGGCGTCCGGCCCGTCTGCCGTGGCTCAAGGAGACCGCCCGGCCGCGACGGCTGAAGCGCCCCTGCTGTATCTGGTCGTCCTGGAGGAAGCGCCGGGTCAGGTGACCCTGACTAATGAGAAGGGTTCAGGCCGCACGACCGCACGCGGCGACGACGGCCGGTCATCCACCTCGGACACGGACGGCTCCGATGCTTCGACAGGACTCAGTCCTGACGACATCACTGCAAAAGCAAGTATCGCGGCGCTTAAACATGAACTCCGGGCGAAGGAAGAATACCTCCAGACCGCCAACGAGGAACTGGAGACTTCCAACGAAGAGCTAAAATCCTCGAACGAGGAGATGCAGTCGGTTAACGAAGAATTGCAATCCACCAATGAGGAGCTCGAGACCTCCAAGGAAGAACTGCAATCGGTAAACGAAGAACTGGCCACGGTCAACAACGAACTGCAAACCAAAGTGGCTGATCTGTCCCGGGCCAATAATGACATGAACAACCTCCTCGCCGGCACGGGCATTGCCACCGTTTTTGTGGATCACCAACTGCGCATTCTCCGCTTCACCCCCACCGCCGGCGCGATCATCAACCTGATTACCTCCGATGTAGGCCGGCCCGTGGGTCACATCGTCTCCAACCTGGTCGGATACGACCGGCTGGTGGCAGATGTGCAGGCCGTACTGGACACCCTGGTTCCCAAAGAGTTGGACGTGCAGACCATTGATGGCAGGTATTACACCATGCGCGTCCAGCCCTACCGCACCCTCGAGAACGTAATCGAAGGCGCGGTGATCACCTTTATTGATATAACCGAACTGAGGGCGGCTCAGGCTCAGGCTCAGACTCAGACTCAGGCTCAGGCGGCGCTCCGTGAGGCAATGACGGAGCGCCGCTTGGCCGTGGTGGTGTGGGACGCTCATGATGCCATCACCGTGCAGGACCTGGAGGGCCGCACCCTGGCCTGGAACCCGGCGGCGGAAAGGATATACGGATGGAGCGAGGCCGAGGCGCTGGCGATGAATGTCCGTGACCGGGTCCCGAAGAAGCTGCAAAAGGAGGCGTTGGCCAAGGTAAAGCAATTGGCCCGGGCTGAAATTATTGAGCCGTATCGTACCCGGCGGATTGCCAAGGACGGCGCCATAGTGGAGGTCTGGATGACTGCCACCGCCTTGGTGAATGAGGCCGGTGAGATGTATGCCATTGCGACGACGGAACGGGAGGCGGTGAAGGGTGATGAACCCGTAAAAGTCACCAAACCGTCACTCCGGCGGAAGCCGGAGTCCAGAACTACTTGAAAGAACTGGATTCCGTGTCAAGCACGGAATGACAATGCAGAGCGAAACCGACTTTTTACGCGGTCGTCAAGGATAATGATGCGCGAGGAGGAATGCCATGACTCAGGAAAACCAAATGGGTCCGGACGGCGTCGACGTCACCTCGAAAGATTCAGGGCAGACCCTGCGCCTGCGGGCGGAAGATGTTTTCCGCGGAAAAGCCGCCGAGCGGGCGGAAAACGTGGAGACGTTGTCGCCTGAAGAAACACGGCAGATGCTCCACGAGCTACAGGTCCACCAGATCGAGCTGGAGATGCAGAACGAAGAGCTGCGCCAGACGCAGGCCAAACTGGACGTCTCCCGGGCGAGATATTTCGACCTATATGATCTGGCGCCGGCGGGCTATTTCACCCTCAGCGAAAAAGGACTGATCCTGGAAGTCAATCTCACCGCTGCTACCATGCTGGGCGTGGCGAGAAGCTCCCTTGTCAAAAGGCCTTTGACAAGATTTATCCTTCCCGAGGACGCGGATATCTACTACCTGCAACGCAAAAAGCTATTTGAAACGGGAGCGCCCCAGAGCTACGAGATAAGGATGATGCGCGCAGACGCCTCCCCCTTTTGGGTGCGCATAGATGCCAATGCCGCACAGGATACAGATGGCGGGCCCGTCTGCCGCGCCATTATGATCGATATCACTGAACGTAAGCAGGCGGAGGAGGCACTGCTGGAGTCGAAGGCACTCATCGAGGCAGTCGTGGAAAATGTCCCGCTCATGATTTTCCTCAAAGAGGCAACAGACCTGCGTTTTGTAATATTCAATCGCGCCGGCGAGGAACTCCTGGGACATGACCGCAGGGATTTGATGGGAAAGAATAACCTTGATCTGTTTCCTCCTGAACAGGCAGCCCACTTCATGGCCAAGGACCGGGAGGTGCTCAATGGAGAATTCGGCATGTTGGACATTCCGGAAGAACCTATCATGACGGCCAAGAAAGGCCAGCGGCTTCTCCATACCCGGAAGGTCTGCATTCGCGGTTCCGATGGGACCACGAAATTCCTGTTGGGCATCTCCGAGGACATCACTGAACGCAAGCAGGCGGAGGAACGACAGCACGAATCCCTGGAACAACTGCGGCGGGCGGTGGAGACAACGATTCAGGTTCTTGTGATGGCCGTGGAGGTAAAAGATCCCTACACCGCGGGTCATCAACGCCGGATGACGGACCTGGCCCGAACGATCGCCACAGATATGGGCCTGCCGCCGAAGCAGATCGAGGGACTCCGCATGGCCGGTGTCATCCACGACATCGGCAAGATCACCCTGCCCACGGAGATTCTCAGCAAACCCATAAAGCTGTCTGCCATCGAGTTTTTACTGATCAGAGAGCATGTCCAGTTAGGCTATGAAATGCTAAAAGACGTTGAATCACCGTGGCCCCTGGCGGAGATTGTCCTCCAGCACCATGAGCGGATGGACGGCTCCGGCTATCCGCACGGTCTCAAAGGGGAAGAAATTCTTATTGAGGCACGTATCCTCGCCGTGGCCGACGTCGTGGAAGCCATGGCGTCTTATCGTCCTTATCGCCCGGCCCTGGGCCTTGACGCCGCCCTGGAAGAAGTTGAGAAGAACAGAGGAGTTCTTTACGATAGCCGTGCGGTGGATGCCTGCCTGAGACTATTCCGGGAAAAATGTTTTCAATTTGAAGGGGCCAAATTATGACTCCCGCAGTGCGGCGGAGGGATTATTACCTTGAAACGAAATCAAGGTTCTTTTCAGCGAAAAGGTTCAGGGCGTTGCAACCGGGGCCTTTTGGGGACGCCTGCGCCGCCTCTTTCTGCGTCGCTTTGCCGGGGGTTCATTCTCAGGAGATTCCAAATCTAAAACGGCAGGGCTTTGGGAAAGGAAGGCCTCCCACCAATCAAGGGAGGCTTGACTGCCACCACCCGTTACTGCCAACAGGCGCATGTATGAAATTGCCTCGGCAAATTCAGGTCTGTTGACCAGGGACGCGGGACGTCGCGGCGGCATTCTGTTCAATGAGGGCTGAAAAGCAATGATGCGGCGCAGTCGATCGCCGACCCGGGCCGGAATGCTGACTACCTTGCAGAGTTCTTCCAGAAAGATTGCGCAGGCGTTATCCAGGGCCTGCTGGCGGGGAATGCCGTCACGATGGCGATCATTGGTCTCCTCTTCCAGACCGGGACCAAAGAGCGCCGCCAGGAAGAGCGCCGCAGATGGGGGTGTGCCGCTTCGATAAAGCTGATCGAGGCCCTCAAGATTTGAGTTCACTAAGATCAGGCGGGCGCTGTTTCCGTGCAGCCATTGAGTGAAACCGGGAAAGAGGCCGGCAAGGAGTCCGCTGTTGTCCAGCAGGCTAAATACCGGTCGCGCCGATCCAAAGATGAAGAGTTTCAACATCTCTTCGTAGAGCCTTGCCGGTGCGGCGCGGGAGATGGTGGCGGAAAGAGCGCAGATGATCTTCCAGGTGTCAGGCTCAATGTCGAAATCATGGGATGCGGCAAAACGGACGGCCCGGATCATTCGCACCGGGTCTTCCGTAAAGCGGACATATGGGTCGCCGATGGGACGAATGATCCGCTGCTTAAGATCGCTTAGCCCGGTGCTGTAGTCAATGACGGAAAAATCCACGATATTGTAGGCAAGGGCGTTGATGGTGAAGTCACGGCGGAGGGCGTCCTCCTCGGGGGTGCCGAAGACGTTGTCACGGAGCACCATGCCGTCATCATCTTTGAGGTGACGGGGATGTTTTATGTTTTCTTCTGTCCCTTCCATCTTCACTTCATCGGCCGGGGCGGCAGCGCGGAAAGTGGAGACTTCCAGGACTTCGTCCTTGAAGTGGAGATGGGCCAATCTGAATCGCCGTCCTACGAGCCGGCAATTACGAAAAAGCCGCTTGATCTGACCGGGAGTGGCGTTGGTGGCGATGTCGAAATCCGTGGGGGTTCGCTTCAGGAGCAGGTCCCGGACACAACCTCCCACCAGATAGGCAATGAAGCCATAGTCGCGGAGCCGGTAGAGTGTGCGCAGGGCGTTCGGGTTCACCTGCTTTCGTGATATACTGTGCCCCTTCCGGGGAATGATCAGCGGTTGCATTGGCAGCACCATACCACAGCCGATCGAAAAAGCAATATTTCAGCACAAAGTTGTCCAATGGATTGATTCTATTACACCTAAATGACTTTACAATTTCAGAAAAAGGGAGTACTCAAACCGCCAACTACATATTTGGGAGAGACGATATGAACCAGCGTCCCGGTTTTGACAATGAGAAATACATCAAGGAACAGACAACCGAGATTCTCAAGCGGGTTGATCGATTCAACAACAAACTGTATCTCGAATTCGGCGGCAAGCTTCTATACGACTATCATGCCGCCCGCGTCCTTCCCGGTTACGATCCGAATGTCAAGATGCGGCTCCTCAGGGAGTTGAAAGACCAGGCGGACGTCCTGCTCTGCATATATGCCGGCGATATCGAAAGAAAGAAAATCCGCGCCGATTTCGGCATTACCTATGACGCCGACGCGCTGAAGCTCATTGACGACCTTCGCTCCTGGGGAATTTCCATATTAGGAGTCGTCATCACCAGATTTGAAGAGCAACCGGCGGCCATTCTCTTCAAGAACAAGCTGGAAAGAAGAAATATCCCTGTATATACACATCTTTATACTAAAGGTTACCCCACCGATGTGGAAATGATTGTCAGCGACAAGGGGTATGGCGCCAATGCCGGTATCGCGTCCGACAAGCCCCTCATCATCGTGACCGGCCCGGGGCCGGGAAGCGGCAAGATGGCAACCTGCCTTTCCCAATTGTACCATGACTACAAACGGGGCATAAAGGCGGGCTACGCAAAGTTCGAAACCTTTCCCATCTGGAACCTGCCCTTGAAACATCCCGTGAATGTGGCCTATGAAGCCGCCACGGCGGATATCAGGGATTTCAATCTCATCGATCCCTTTCACCTTGACGCCTATGGCGAGCGATCGGTCAACTATAACCGCGATGTGGAAGTATTCCCCGTCCTCAAGAGAATTCTGGAAAAAATTACCGGGGAAGCCTCTTTCTACCGGTCTCCCACGGATATGGGGGTGAATCGGGCCGGTTTTGCCATTATTGACGATGAAGTCACCCAAGCGGCGGCAAAAATGGAAATCATTCGCCGTTACTTCCGCTACCGCTGCGAATATGTCATGGGTTTTTCCGATAAAGAAACGGTGCAACGGGTGGAATTGTTCATGAAAGACTTCCGCCTGCTGCCGGAGGAACGCCGGGTTGTCGTATCCGCCCGGTACGCCGCCCGGGAGGCCCAGGAACGGGACAGGGGAAACGAAGGAATCTTTTGCGGCGCCGCCGTGGAATTGAAAGACGGAAACATTATCACCGGCGGTAATTCACCGCTCATGCACGCCGCTTCCAGCGTCGTGATCCACGCGATCAAGCACCTGGCGGGCATTCCCGACAAGATCAAACTATTGCCGCCCCATATTACCGATTCGGTAAAACATCTGAAAACGGAGATCCTGAATGAAAAATCAGTGAGTCTCGATTTGGAGGAGGCCCTCATTGCCATCAGCATCAGTGCGACCAGCAACCCCGCCGCCCAGTTGGCAATGGAAAGACTAAAAGACCTCAAAAATTGTGAGGCCCACATGACCCATATCCCCACTCCCGGAGACGAGGCCGGACTCAGGCGTCTTGGAATTAACCTGACAACGGATCCCTACTTTGCCACCAACGACCTGTTCGTTCCATAAAGAACACATGAATTAGCATCATGCCCGGATTGAATCTTTACACCAGCAACCGCATGGAGGCGCTGAGCGCCAGCCTCGCCGCAATGCTGCGGGAAGATCCGCTGCGAGACCCTTTTCAGGAGGAGATCGTCATCGTCCAGAGCCGGGGGATGGAACGCTGGCTATCCCTGGAATTGGCCCGCCTCAACAAAATATGCACCAATATCCGTTTCCCCTTTCCTATTCATTTTGTCTATGAGGTATTTCGCCGCACCCTCGGTAATTTACCGGAGACATCACCATATGATCCGGATATTCTCATCTGGAAGATCATGCGTCTTCTCCCCGGCAGCCTCCCGGGGGAAGCCTTTCAAAGCCTGAGTTATTATCTCGGTGACGGCGGCATGAATCTCCGCTGCTACCAGCTCGCCGCCCGCATTGCCGGCGTTTTCAACCAGTATCTCCTTTTCCGGCCCGATTTGATCCGAAAGTGGGAAGGGGGCGAGGAGGACCACTGGCAAGCCCTGCTCTGGCGAGATCTGGCACGGGGGATGGAGTCGCCACATTTGGCGGCTCTCCAGGACGCCTTCTTTCAGAGCCTCAGGGAACAGGGGCCGGCCTGGCCGGAGATGCCCCGCCGGATTTCCGTCTTTGGCGTTTCCGCGCTGCCGCCCTTTCACCTGAAAATATTTGCCGCCATCGCCCAATCCATGGACGTAAACCTATTTCTCATGAATCCCTCCCGGGAATATTGGTACGATATCGTATCGGAGCGGGAAATGACGCGGATCACGGAAAAAAGGAAGTCCTATGACCTAGCTGAAACAGAGGATCTCCATCTGGACCAGGGCCACAGCCTGCTGGCTTCCCTGGGGGCGCTGGGGAGGGATTTCTTTCAACTCCTTAATGAGCACCCCCTCATTGAGAACGATTATTTTGAAGACCAGGGGCAGGGGAAGCTCTTGCAGACCATTCAATCGGACATCCTGAATCTCCGGGAGCGGGGAAGGGGAGGGAAGAAGCTCCTGGCAGATACAGACACTTCCCTCCTGATCCATTCCTGCCACAGTCCCATGCGGGAGACAGAGATTCTCCAGGACCGACTCCTTTCTTTCCTTGCCGACGATCCCGGCTTGAAACCCGACGATATTCTGGTGATGACGCCGGACATAGGTTTATATGCCCCCTTGATTCAGGCGGTATTCTCTTTACCACCCGACGATCCCCGCTGGCTGCCTTTCAGCATCGCCGATCGCAGCATCCCTCAAGAAAGCCCCCTAATCGAAACATTTTTTAGCCTCCTTGCCCTCTACGGCAGCCGCTTTCCGGCCTCCGAAGTTTACGATCTTCTCACAACCCCGGCCGTCAGGGAGAGATTCTCCCTTTCCGAGACGGATCTACACGAGATTCATCACTGGCTCCGTGATACGGGAATCCGCTGGGGAACCGACGGCGACAGCCGGGGAGAAATAGGCTTGCCCCCGCTCCCCTGGAACACCTGGCAGGCTGGATTGGAGCGGCTCCTCCTCGGTTATGCCCTGGCCGCTCCACGGGAAGGCCGTCTTTTTCAGGGCATTCTCCCCTATAATCAGATCGAAGGAAGCGTTGCGGAAATCCTGGGGCGCTTTTTAAATTTCACGGATACCCTCTTTCGTTTTGTTTCCGCCCTGAAGGAACCGAGAACACTCCAGGACTGGGCTGAATATCTCAACGATATTACAGATCACTTCTTTGCCGCAACAGAGGACCGGCGGCGCGACCTGCAGGCCCTTCGCCGCACCCTTAACAAACTGGGAGAACTTCAGGATCGTTCCGGATTCCCGGAGCGGATTCCCCTGGAGACCGTCCAGGCCTGGCTCAAGGAAAATATCGCCGGTCAGGCCTTCGGCGCCGGTTTTCTGACCGGCGGCGTGACCTTTTGCGCTATGCTGCCCATGCGCAGCATCCCCTTTCGGATTATTTGCCTCCTCGGCATGGGTGATGAGTCATACCCCCGCCGGTCTTTCACCCCCGGTTTCGATCTGATGGCCAAACAACCCCGCCCGGGGGACCGTTCCCTCCGGAACGATGACCGCTACCTGTTTCTCGAAGCGATCCTTTCAGCGCGGGACAAGCTGTATATCAGTTTTGTGGGCCAGGATGTCCGGGATAACAGCTCTCGTCCCCCCTCGGTGCTGGTGAGCGAGCTATTGGACAGCATCGAGGAAGGATTTGAGTTCACCGCCGGAGAAATACGGGCCAAACTGGTGACGAAGCATCCACTCCAGGCATTCAGTCCTGCCTACTTTCGGGATGACCCGCAATTATTCAGCTATTCCCCGGAGCATGCCGCCGCCGCCCGGCGCGCCATCAGGAAGCGCGAAGACCCTCTGCCCCTGATTTCCGCAGGGCTTCCCGAGGCCGGGGCGGAATGGAAGACGGTGGACCTCTCATCGCTTTGTCATTTTTTTACAAATCCCGCCCGGTATCTCCTCCAGGAGCGCCTCGGCATTCGCCTGGATGAGGATCAGCTTATTCTTGAAGATAAAGAGCGATTCATCCTCGACAGCCTCGAACAGTACCAGCTCCGCCGGGAGCTGATTGAACAGGGGCTCTCCGGCCGGGATATCGCGCACCGGTCCGAGTTGATCCTGGCCGCCGGGCAGCTCCCTCACGGCACTCCGGGCATATGCAGCTATGAAGATCAGCACCGTGCCGCAACGGCCTTCCTCGCCCGGCTTGCCCCCCTGACTTCCGGACACCGTTTAAACGAAGTGGTTATCGATGCCGGCTTCGGTCCTTACCATCTGACGGGAAGGATAGGACATTGCTACGAAAATGGCATCATCCATTTCCGTCCCGCCAAGGTCAATGCCAATGACCGCTTGCAGATCTGGCTCACTCATCTCTTCCTTCATTTGGCCCCGGTTTCCGAAGGAATCCGTCAAAGCATTTATATGGGCGAAGACATGACCTGCCGGTATCCTCCCCTGGCGAACCATGAAGAGCACCTCGCAAAACTACTCGCCATATACTGGAAAGGCCTCCACCATCCCCTCCATTTTTTCCCCCGCGCTTCATTGGCATATGGGGAGGCGATCTTTAACGGCAAGGACGAGGCGGCGGCTATTAATGCGGCCCTGGGGAAATGGGACGGTTTTATGGAAAAGGAACGGGAAAACCCCTACTTCCGGATCTGTTTCCCCGATATGGACCCCCTGGACGAAACCTTCGCGGAACTCTCCCTGAGTATCTTCGGTCCTATCCTTACTTGTGAGGAAAAGATCTGACCGGAGGCTTCAGATGTTTGACAAGTGGCTATAATTCCGTCAACATCTTTATTTTTTCAATTAGATCCGCCTTCCGTACCGGCTTGGTCAAATGAGCGTTGCATCCCGCATCCAGACTTTTTTGTTCATCCTCCTTTAACGCGTGGGCGGTAAGGGCGATGATGGGGGTTGGGCGGCGACCCTGGCCGTCTTCCCAGGCCCTGATCGTCCTTGTCGCCTCATAACCGTCCATGACCGGCATCTGAATATCCATCAGCACCAGATCATAAACGCCACTTTGAAACAAATCGAGGCCTTCCCGGCCATTCTGGGCTACCTGCACCCGGTAGGGATATTTCTTCAGAAAGGACCTTATCAACAGCCGGTTATCCTCCGAATCATCAACCAGCAGGATGTCCAGCGTTTTTGCATCTTCACTGCCCGCTCCTGGCTGCTTCATGTCTTTCCTATGGGAAGTGATCTCTTTGCCCATGCTGACAAGCATCACTTCCAGGAGTTCAGACCTCTTCACCGGTTTCATGACTGATCCCACGATATTCATCTCCCGGAACCGGGAGCGGAAACCGATGGCCGCGCTGGTGGTCATCATCAGCACCGGGATAATGGAAAGGGATGTTTCTTTGCTGATCAGCCTGGTAATGGAGAAACCATCGGATATGGATGGTTCATGATTCAGGAGAATAAAATGATATGGTTTACCCATGCGATGATATTCTTTCAATTGGTTCAGACATTCGTGGGTGTTTCCTGATGAAGCAACCTCCGCGCCCCAGCCCTCGAGCATTTCCCTGATGATCAGGAGGTGGCGCTCGTTTTGGTCAAGGATCATGACCCGTATCCCCGCAAGGATCGTTCCCGTTTCCGGGTTGGGTTCGGCTTTTTTATCCTGCCTGCCAAACGTCGCGCTAAAGTAAAAGGTGCTTCCCGTTCCCGGTTGGCTATCTATCCAGATTTTGCCCTTCATTAGTTCGACCAGACGCTTCGAGATTGCCAGTCCCAGGCCGGTTCCCCCATATTTCCGGGTAGTCGCCGTATCGGCCTGGGTGAATTTTTCAAAGAGCCTGCCCATCTGTTCGTCTGTCAAGCCGATCCCCGTGTCCATGACCGCAAATTGCAGACAGACGGACCCCTCGTCTCCTGTGGGCAGATTGCTGATATCGAGAAAGACTTCCCCGCTTTCGGTGAATTTGATCGCGTTACCGATCAGGTTGATGAGTACCTGCCGCAACCGGGTGGGGTCTCCGACCAGTTGGGTGGGTGCATCGGCATTGATATGACAGGAGAAGGCAAGACCCTTGCCGAAAGCACGTATGGCCGTAATATCAGCCGTCTTTTCCACAAGCTCGCCGAGGTCGAAATCTATATTTTCCAGTTCGACATTACCTGATTCAATCTTGGAAATATCGAGGATATCATTGATCAGGCCAAGTAGATTTTCCGCGGCATTTTTTAGAACATTCACATAATTCCGCTGATCTTCAGCCAGGGTCGTTTCCATCAGCAGTTCCGCCATCCCGATCACGGCATTCATGGGAGTGCGGATTTCATGGCTCATATTGGCGAGAAAATCAGATTTGGCCATGCTTGCGGCTTCCGCCTGCAATTTTGCGGCGATGAGCTGTTCGTTGGTGTTGCTCAGGACGTTCTGGGTGTTGATCAACTCCTGATTTTTTTCAATGGCCGCCTCATAGGTGGATAAAATCAGATCGAAGATCTGCTGGGGTTTGGTGATAAAAGCGAATTGTTTGTCCCGGTAAGACACGGATATTTGCACAACCGGATTTGTATCCTCATGAACGGGTCGATTATTGAGCAGATAAGACAGTCGTGAAAAGAGGTATTCCGGCTGGTAGGGTTTGGTGATGAAATGATCGGCCCCGCACTCGAGGGCCTTGATAATGTCCTCGGGATGGGAAAGGGACGTCAGCAGGATGACCGGGATCATTCGCAATTGCTCGTCAGCCTTGATCAGGCGGCAAAGCTCGTAACCATCCATCTCCGGCATGATGATATCGCTGATCACCAGGCCGGGCCGGCGCTGCTTCGCCATAGCCAGGCCTTCCCGCCCATCGTGCGCCACGGTGACGGCATACCCTTTTTCCAGGAGCAGGAATTTGAGATAACTCGCCTGGGTCATGCTGTCTTCGACGATAAGTATGTGCAGGGGGTTCATTAAATAAAACGCCTCGAATTAATAATTACCAAAGCTCTCTATGCATCTGCAGGAACGTATATCTCCACCCGGTTGCGGCCGTTGTTCTTTGCCTTGTATAAGGCCTTGTCGGCGCATTCAATGAGCTGGTCGGCCGTTTTTACTTCCGGGGATGGAAAGATGGATACTCCAAAGCTGATGGTGATCTGCAACTTTCCATGAGCGGGGTGTTCCCATACCCGTTTCTCAACCTGCATGCGCAACCGTTCCGCCAGCTCTGCCGCCCCTTTGAGTTCGGTCATGGGCAGGAGGATGATAAACTCTTCGCCGCCATAACGGGCAATGATGTCGCCTTCGCGCAACTGGGTTGTCATGATGCCGGCAATTTCCTGCAATACCCAGTCTCCGGCCGGGTGACCGTAACGGGTATTGAAATCACGGAAAAAATCTATATCGGTCATAATGCAGCTCAGAGGTGTGATGTAGCGTTTTGTGAGGACGAATTGTTTGTTGAGTTCCTCCGCAAAATAGTGGCGGTTGTAGAGTCCGGTGAGCCGGTCCGTCAGGGCGAGTTTTCTTAATGTTTGATATGACTGCTCACCGTCGGAAAGACGGCCGTATAAGTTCTCAATTACCTCCCTGATCCGTAACAGCGACGATACCCTGGCCAGCATCTCCCGGTCATCGAAAGGTTTGTTCAGGTAGTCGTCGGCCCCTACCGCCAGACCGTCAACCTTGTCTTCCATATCGGTCCTTTTTTCCGTAAACATCAAAACCGGGATATAAAGCGACGACCGCTGGCGGATGCGGCGGCAGACGCTGAACCCGTCAATGTCCGGCAGGACGACATCGAGAATGATCAGGTCCGGATTTGCCGATTCGGCCAGATCAATCCCCTTGGTGCCCGTTTCGGCAAGAATAACCTCATAGCCGGCCCCTTCCAGCAGCAATCCCGTATAGCGAGCCTGGGTCGGGCTGTCTTCGATCAATAGAATCAGTTTTTTATCTCTTTTTATAATCATTTTGAATTCTCACTACTGTTTTATTTATTATCTGTGAGTCTTGTCAACCAGGGTGCGATCAGGCTAAGGTCCAGAACCTCATCCACGGCGTCAAGGGCGATCGCGGCGGCGGGCATGCTGAAAACCACGCTGCTTTTTTCATTCTGGGCGATCGCGTAAGCACCCGCCTGATGCATGACATTCAATCCCTGTGAGCCGTCCTTACCCATTCCCGTTAACAGGATTCCGATTGCCGCCCCCCCGTAATTCCGGGCCACCGAATCAAAAAGGACGTTTATGGCCGGAAGATGACCGCCGACGGGACCGGATGGATCAAGAGAGAGCGATCCTGTACTATTTACCCTCATATGGTTGCCGTCGGGGGCAAAATAAACGGTTCCCGGCCGTGTTATTTCGCCACTTTCTCCCAGTTTGCATTTAAGGGAGGTAACGTTTGAAAGCCAGCTTGCCAGACCGGCGCTGAAACCAACGCTTATATGCTGGACAACCACAATGGGAAGAGGAAAATCGGGTGGCAAACCGGAGAGGATTACCTGCAGGGCGGGCGGTCCACCGGTGGAAGCGCCGATAGCGACCAGTCGCGCCTCCTTCTTCATCCTGGGGAAAAAGGCATGGTGCGGCGGCGACTTCACAACTGCCGGACCTTTGACGGTTTTGTGATCCTCCTCATCGGGGCTGAATTTGCGCCGCACAACCTTGATCCCTGCCATTAGCTTGATTTGACTGATCAATTCTCGTCCCTCGTAACTGTCAGGAGAAAATAGCGCCGCCTTGGGAAGCACCGACAGCGCCCCCAGCGCCAACGCCTTGAAGCCCACCTCTACCATGCTTTTCGATTCGATGCCCGTAAGCACCAGGATCGGACAGGGCGCTTCGCTCATGATCCGGCCGATAGCCTCGTATCCGCCCATGCCCGGCATCATGATGTCCATGGTGACGATATCGGGATGCAATTTTTTGCAAAGGTCTACCGATTCTTCACCGTTGCGGGCCTCTCCGATGACCTTCAATTGGGGATCGGACTCCAGGACAAGCCTGATACCCAGTCTTATCGACGGTGAATCATCCACTACAAGAACTCTAATCAAGGCAGCACTCCTCCTATTTTATCAAACGTTCTATCGCTTCCAGCAGCTCCCGCTGGTCAAAGGTCGTTTTTACTATGTACGCATCCGCCCCGGCTTCCATGCCGCGGAACCGGTCCTGGGGGGAGTCGAGGGAAGTAACCAGCACCACCGGAATATTTGCGTATCGGCTGTCTCCCTTGAGGTTCCCGGTCAGGCCGAATCCGTTCATCCGGGGCATATCGATATCGGATACAACGAGATCGGGCAAGCGCATATCGCTGTTACGGAGCCAATCCCACGCCTCCTGGCCGTCTACCAGCGCCGTCACATCGTATCCCGCATTTTCGAGAATATGTTTTTCCAGGGTCCGGGTTGTAATGGAATCATCTACGACCAGCACATGCCGCCGTAGTGATTCCCTGGTGACGATCGGCAGCGCTGAGGCGGCAACGGTCCGGGAGTGAATAGATTTCATGATGTCGGCAATATTGAGGATCGGAACGAGTTGGCCGTCCCCCAGGATGGTAACGCCGGCGATATTCCGCAATTTTCTCAATTGGCTGCCCAGCGGTTTGACCACGATCTGCTGAGTGGAAAGAAAAGCATCGACCCGCAGGGCTACCCGTTTTTCCGCCAGGGACAGGATTAACACCGGAATTTTAGCATCCGTGGTCATTGGTTGTTCCGTCTTCTTCAATTCGAGAATATGGGCCAGGCTGATGAGGGGCAGAGGACGCCCCTCTGCGTGAATCGCGGGATAACCCTCAATATTCCTTACTTTATCGACGCTGATCCTCAACATACGCTCTACATTCATCATGGGCAGGGCCACCGTCTCCCCCGCTGTGCGGACAAGCAGGACATGGCTGGTGGCCATAGTGAGGGGCAGGGTAAGCATGAAAGTCGTCCCCAGGCCAAGGGCCGTTTCTACCTGGATCAAGCCGTGCATCTGCTCCAGGCTTCCCCGGACTACATCCATCCCGACGCCCCGTCCGGAAATGTCGGTGACCTTTTTTGCCGTAGATATTCCCGAGAAAAATATCAATTCCATTGTTTCATGTTCGCTCAGGCCGGTAGCTCTTTCCGGGGACAGCAGGCCCCGCTCGATCGCGGCGCGGCGCACCAAATCCAGATTGACGCCCCGGCCGTCATCGGCAATCATGAGGAGCAGATTGCTGCCGCGATGCTCGGCGGAAATCCTGATCGTGCCGTAGCGGGGCTTTCCCAAAGACAGGCGTTCCTCCGGCGGTTCGATGCCGTGATCGATGGAATTGCGCACGATGTGCATGAGAGGGTCCTTCATTATTTCCAGGGCCTGGCGGTCCACTTCCGTTTCCTGGCCGGTCATTTCCAGGACAATGTCCTTTTCAAAATCCCGGGCCAGATCCCGGACCATGCGGGGGAAAATATCGAAAAGGGTAGCGATGGGCAGCATGCGGGCATTACGGATACTGTTCTGAAGATCGTCGGTCACCAGATTAAGGTAATTGCGATCATTCTTCAGGCTCCCCATCAGGGCATTGATCCCGGCGGACGCCGCCTTAAGTTCGAGTTCGTTGCTTTCAATAAAATCAAATAGTCTTGCCTGATCAGGGTCGTGAGACGACATCTTACTTCGTTTCAGGCGGCTGAAATGGGGACGGGCTTTCCGCCAGTTCTTCTGCCAGCGCAGCGCGTGTTGCTGCATGGCCTTCATCTGTTCGAGAAGCTGCTCCGTGCGCATTCGCACGACCATCAGCTCACCCAGATTGCCCATCAAGGCATCAAGTTTGGCCGTGGCCACCCGAATCGTATCGTCGCCGGTTGAGTGAAGAGGTCGCGGCGATTGACTGACGGCTTGTGCCGGAAAATTCCCGGGAGGAGCTGTATGTGAAATTGAAGGTGGCGTTAGGGGTTGAACTTGCGCCTCTGAATCACGTAATAATGATTTATCAGCAGACAACAGGGCGCTGTTTTTTTGATTGCCGTCTTTGGGAGCGCCGACATCTTCCGTGCTTGTCTTATCGGCAGCGTGGTAGGCAGGCCCATTGACGAAGTCAACGGACGTATTTGGGATTGTATTGATTACAAAGGGTTTTTCATTGAACCGGGCTGGATGGTCAGAACTCGTTTCGCCGGTGATATTACTCAGGCCGGTTAAGATCGTTGCAAGCTGATTCTCAGGAAACCGTTCCCCCTGCTTATGAAGCTCCATAGAAGCCCCGATGGCGTCCAGGGCTTGTAAAAAGGCATCGACATGCTCCGCGGCTAATGGTCTTAGATCGTTTTTAATTATAGCCAGGGCGTCTTCCATGCGATGAGCTAAAGCTTCGATGTCTTTGATGTTAACGAAACGGGCCGCCCCCTTGAGACTATGGGCGGACCGAAATATATTCGTGAGGAGTGTCTCCCGTTCCGGCGCTGCCTGAGAGTTCTCAAGAGCCAGCAGCCCCTTGTTCAATACGGCAAGATGTTCCTCCAGTTCCTTCTCGAAGGTTTCCATCAGCTCTTTCTGCATCTTATCGGATAAAACCATCCCCGGTATCCTTCATCAAACCCTATACTGTTGAACAACATTTGTCAGTGATTTGGCAAGGTCATTGAGCTTCTGAGTGCCCAACTCGGCCTGTTGCATCACGGTCTGAGTTTGGATGGCCGCCTCGTTGATATTTTCCATTGCTCGGGTGATTTGATCCATTCCTGTTAATTGCTGGCGGGAGCTGGCGGCGATCTGCTGGGCCGCCGCCACCACCTGTTGCGTATGTTCCCGGATGGCGCTTATCGCCTCCCCGGTGGCCTGGGCCAGCGTTACCCCGGTTTCGGCGCTTTTCGTGCCCTGCTCGGTGACCATGACCGCCGTATTGGCCGATTTTTGTATTTCACTCAGGATGCCGCTTATCTGCGCTGTCGCCTGACGTGACTGTTCAGCCAGATTGCGTACTTCGCCGGCAACTACCGCAAATCCCCGGCCTGCTTCTCCGGCGCGGGCCGCTTCCATAGCGGCGTTCAAGGCAAGCAGATGTGACTGATCGGAAATATCATTGACGCTGGCGATAATTTCGCCGATCTGCTGGGTTTGCTCGCTCAGGGCCAGGATTGTCTCGGCAATGTTGCGCACCTGTTCCTTAAGGCTTAGCATCCCCTCTTCGCTCTTCTTTACCGCCTTCAGACCGTTTTCAGCAACACCCATGGTATTGGCGGCCATTTCTGAAACCACCATGGCCCGCTCGGCGGACTGTTCAGCGGTTTGGCGGACCTCTTCCACCGTTGCCGTCGTCTCGGCCACCGAAGCCGCCTGCTCGGTAACGGTAGCCGCCTGTTCGCTTGTCGACGAGGAGATGTTGAGGGTGGCATGATTGATGTTTTCCGTGGCCTGATGCATCTGATTGGTCAGTTGACGAAGGTTTACGATCATTTGGGCAAAGGCGTTGCCCAGCACGTCCTTATCGGAGCGGGGCTTCACCGTTGCCGTCAAGTCTCCCTGGGCGACCCTGTTGGCTGCCCCGGCTGTTTCACTAAGGTAATCCAGCATATGGTTCAGATTATTCTTGATCGTATTGAAGTCGCCGTTGTAATTATCGGTAATTTTAGCGGGTATTTCCCCCCTGCTGATACGTTCCACATATCCCGCCGCCACATTCAGCGGTCCAATTACTGCGTCGAGGGTATTGTTGACGCCTTCCACTATTTTACGGTAATCCCCCTGGTGCTTCAATGCATCGGCACGGGTGGCAAGCTTCCCTGCCACGGCCGCCTGGGAGAGCATGTTGGCGTCGGCAATAAGGGCATTGATATTGTCGATGCAATTGTTCAGATTGTTTTTGATGATGTTGAAATCGCCATTGTAGCTGTCGGTTATTTTGGCGGGCATACTTCCCCTGCTGATTTCGTCGACGTATTTTGCCGCTACGTTCAGTGGGACGATGACTGCGTCGAGGGTGTCGTTGACGCCCTGGACTATTTCCCGGTATCCTCCCTTAAATTTATCGACATTGCCTCTGGTCGCCAGCCGCCCTTCCACAGCCGCCTTTGAAAGCATGTCAGCCTCCTCCTTGAGATTGCGGAGCGTCTCCACTACATTTTTCATGCTCTTGGCAAGGATGTCATTTTCCGATCTTTCTTTCACCTCCACCGCGAGATTACCCGCGGCGATCTTTTCCGCTATTGACGCCGATTCCTTTATGTTATCGACCATCTTTCCAAAGGACTGGGCGAGGATGCCTAATTCGTCACGGGAGTTGACTTCCACGGTCACATTTACATCACCTGCCGCAAGTTTTTCGGTAGCGGCTAAAAGAATTTTCAGGGGTTCTTTTATCGCACGGGTAAAGACAAAACCAAGGATAAGGGCCAGCACCACTCCGCCAGTCACCACAACAATGGCGCTGATGGTAAGAAATCTCGCCTGTTCTGTAGCCTTATTATAATCAAGTTTTGCATATTTTTCGTTGAGAGCGGTAAGTTCGTCAAGGATTCTTTCCGTTTCATCCAGGGCGTCTCTCGTCTTGCTTATTGTCAACGCCAGCGCCTCATTCCGTTTGTCGTTCATTAACAGTACGACAACCTTTTCATGGTTCTGTTTCCATTCGACCCAAAGAGGTTTAAATTTCTTCCAGAGGATTTCCTCTTCCTTTTCCATGGGGAATGCCTCATATTGCTTAAGAGATTCCTCCGCCTGCTTCCACGCCGCATCCAGCCGTTTGAGGTGGCGGGCCTTTTTTTCCTCATCATTCATGAACTCCGTAATGAAAAGGTTGCGCTCCTGCCGCTGGATATTGCTCATGGCATTCCCCGCCCTCTCGAGGGCGATAATGCTCGGCAACCTGATACTGGCTATCAACTCGGTATTATGGGACAGGACTTTTATGCTCCAGATACCTGTTGCTCCCAAGGCGAGCAGTATCGCGGCAAGAAGCAGAAAGGCCCCCATCAACTTTGCACCAATCTTCATATTCTTAAACATACCTTTCCCTCCCGTATGATTCAATATGTCATTATTACTCTTCCTCCGAAACGACGATGCCTGGATCGGAGAGAAGTGATTCCAGATCTATTACAAGCATCATGTCCGTCGTCACACCCCGCAGATAACCCTGCACTTTCGCAGAAATCGTGGAAGGCGGCGGACTGAGCTCGGCGATAGTTATATGCCGCACCTCGGAGCAATCATCTGTAAGGAGCGTCAATTCAATTTCCTTGTTGTCAATGCGGTTGATGCCTTTGACGAGGAGGATGTGTGAACTTTCAGAAACCGGCCGGGCAGGCAGCCCCCAATAAGCGGCGAGATCCATAAGGGAATAAATCCGGCCGCGCAGATTTACAATCCCGACAATAAATGAAGGGGCGCAGGGAACGCGGGACCAGCGATGGGCCCGGAGGAGTTGTATTTCACGTACCATCCCCGTGGGCACTCCCAGGTACTCAGTTCCCAGATGGAACGTCTGGACTTCCAGCGTCTCTTTAAGGTCGTCTTGTTTCTCCGTCGTCCTGGCCAAAAGCCGGGCCCGTTCCTCGAGGATCTGCCGGACATCGGCCGGAGCGACGGGAATATTATCAGCTATCTTCATAATTTCATTCCGCCCTGTCATGCCCTTTTACCTGCTGACGCGCTTGATTTCCCCTTGTTTGCCTGAACCATGCCCAAGAGCTCTCCTGCCGTCAAGTCATCCGAACCGGGCAACAATATATCCGGGGAAAGCCGGCAAGCCAGCCGCGACGCGAGGGAGCGATGGCGCTCCGCCTCTTTATGCCTGCCGGTCCGCTCATAAATATGGGAGGCGCTGAAATGGGCCAAAACAAAATCCGGGTCCAGATAAATAGTCTTCTTGAACCATCCTATTGCCTCTTCGAATTTGCCCTGGGCCTGATGAATTATGCCCATGGTATAATTAAGTTTACTGTCCATCGGGTTACTCTGCAGAGCCTGCTCGGCCCATTTACCGGCTTCATCGAGCCGACCGGCGTTTGCCTCCAGACAGGCCAGGCGGTACCGGGCCGAAATTGAATCCGGCTTTTTTGCCAGGTAGGCGAGAAAGCAACGGCGCGCTTCATCATAACGGTGTTCCATCATATGCGCCTCTCCCTGCACATACAGAGACTGTTGCTTTTTCCCGGCAGGGCTTTCAGTATGCACCGGGACGGCGATAGGGGTTGTCGGCAATGAGAGAGCCGGCGGAGTAGCGGGCGCCGGGGACACCGGGGGGGAACTGGAAACATTAGCGCGAGTTAGTGGCGGAAGTTGTTTTTGAGGAGGCGTTATAAAATGTGCATAATGAGCAGATTCCGGCAAGGAGAAAACGGGCGTCCCCTCTTTCTGCAACATTCTCATTTGATCGCCGGTGTGACGGCGGGCAGCGGCGGCCAATCTCCCCATCTTTTGATAGACCACAGACCCGTAAAAGACAAGCATCTGGAATTTGCTGTAAATTTGAATGTTTGTCTCGCTGGGCGCGACCATGAGCCAGCCGCCGGGGGAAAGGCACTTGTGGAAACGATCCGCGATATCGCTAATGACGGGCGGGGGCAGGTAAATCGTCACATTACGGCAGAGGATAAGGTCGAGATGGTTCGTATGGTTAAAGGTAGAGGGATATTTGTCTTCCGACAGATTGAGATAGGCAAAGGTTACCATTTTCCGTACAGACGAGTCGAGGGTATAGGTATCCTCTTTTTTTGAAAAGTACTTCTCCCGCGTCTGCAGGTTCGTATCGCGGAGAGACCATTCACGAAAATGGCCGGCGGCAGCCCGGGCCAGGGCCTGACGGTTTATGTCCGTGGCCAGGATCATGATCTTCCAGCGCTCGATATCGGTGAGGAGCTCGCGGAGCAGAATAGCGACGGTATAAGGTTCCTCGCCCGTGGCGCACCCGGCGCTCCACAGGTAAAGGGTGCGGTCCGTCCAGTGACGGGCGATCAGATCGGGAAGGATATTCCGGCGCAGGGCATCGATCTGCTCCTGGTGACGGAAAAAATAGCTCTCCCCGATGGTGAGTTTCTTCACCAGTTGATCCCAGGGCTCGCTGTCGGTATCGGCAGCCATGAGATAGGAAAGATAAGCATCAAGATCGGGGCACTTGGCCTTAGCGGCCCCCTCTTTCAGAACCCGGGCCAGCACAGTCAGCCGGGTTTCCCCGATGACCATGCCCGTGCGGTCCCGGATCAGATTCCGGAAAAAATTGTAGTCCTTATCATTGATATGGAAGGTTTTCGTCATATTGGCACGTCGCTTACCTTTTCCAGCCGTTTAAAAAAGAGCTGTTGCGCGTCGAGAACCATGATCATGGCATCATCCAGGCGAATGATAGCCGCCAGCATCCGGGATTGGGAAAGCGCCGGATTGGGAGGCTCAATTTGCGCCTCCGTAAATTCCTGGATACTCAGAACTTCATCGACGGAAACGGCAGCGGACAGACGCTCCGAAGCGACAATAAGGAGCCGGTCCTGCAATTCCACCTCCTTGCCATGATGACCGAGAAGACGTCTCAGGTCAATTACGGGGAGGGTATGTCCCGCCATATTGATCACCCCTGACAGCCAGTGAGGCATTTCGGGAACCGGGGTAACCGCGACCATGCGCAATACCCGGATCACCTGAGTCAACGGCAGGGCGTAATTTTGCCGGGCGATTCTAAAAAGCACGTAATGATGGGATTTATCCGGGGAGGAAGACAGTTGACGATCTTTTTGCCATGAAATGAGGGCCGAATTCATTGCCTGTCTCTTTCCGCCGATTTGATAAGATACCTTTAATTGTTGTTGATTATAGGGATTAACCGGCTTTCATGTCAAGACAATCTTACGGTATTAATTCACTTTTGCAGGAACAGACGGGCAAACACCTTCGCGTTGCCTACCATGTTGGCAATCAGGCAATTTTCATTCGGCTGATGGGCGGTCGGTGTTGTCCGGCACCAGACGGCGACGGGATAACCTTCCCGGCGCAGATACGCAGCAACCGTCCCGGCGCCGATGCCCTGGGGTGTGGCATGGACGCCATATACCCTGTCAATCGCCTCCTGTAAGGCAATGACGATCGGACTTCGATGATCTGTCGCCGCCGGGGCCTGAACCTCCTGGACCGGAGAAATTTCGATGGTCACGCCGAATTCCTTTTCGATACCTTTCGCGGTTTCCTTCATGGTATTTTTTATCACGGCCAGATCATAGCGGGGCAATATACGGCAATCCATATAAAAGCTGTCCTCTCCCGGGATGGTATTCACATTCGGGACATTGGCGTCCTTGCGGGTCGGTTCGAAGGTGCTCAGGGGGGGATCGAAGAGGGGATCGCTCAATGGAAACTCTTCATGGAGGTTCGCATAAAGGCGGACGGCCAGGTGCGAGGCGGCCAGAAAGGCGTTTACCCCCAGGTAAGGCTTACTGCCGTGACACTGCTTTCCCAGGGTACGGAAACGAACCCAGAGGATGCTCTTCTCGGCTATTTCAATAAGTGATCCATCTTCATTGCCCGAATCGGGGACGCAGATGAGATCGGTCTTCCGAAAGGGATTCCGTTCGTGTTGAAGTAAATAGGCCAGACCCCAGCGGCTTGCCGTTTCCTCGTCGGATACGAAGACCAGCCCGGGAGAACGCGCCGGCTTTACACCTTCATCGAGGCAGGCCTTCAAGGCGTACAGGGAAGCGACCAGATCCTGCTGATTATCCACGACACCCCGTCCGATGATGTAGCCGTCCTGCACATAGGCCTGATAAGGATCATTATTCCAGAGCCCCGGTTCCCCCGGGGGGACGATATCCATGTGGCTGATGATCCAGGTCTGTTCTTTGGATGCAGACTCAGCCGCAGGGTAGCGAACTATTATATTGGGGCGCCGTCCGGAAGATACGCGCTCGTCCGGGGCTTCAATAAGTTCCAGATCGGTCAGGCCGAGGCGGGTGAGGACGTCCCAAAGCAGGATGGCCTTTTTCATTTCTCCATCCCCGCCGCTTTCGGGGGCTATCGCCGGTATGGCTGTTAGTTCGACCTGCAGCTTGATCATGTCCTTTTCATAGGCTTCGATGCGGCGGGACAGGCGGTCAAAGAGTTGCTCGTCAATCATAATTCACCATTATCCTTTTTAAATCCGGGTATTTTTCTCTCATTTGCCGGTAACCGGCCTCGCCCCCCAGGATCAGGGTTATTGTGTCTTCTGGGACAAGCACATTGCCGGCGGTAAGATTTATCTCCGCCGGTGTCAGCAAGGCAATCCGCTGCCGGTATTGACGCAGAAAATCATCGGGCAGATTGTCAAAGGCCAATGCTGCCTGCTGAGTGACGATCTGATGGGGAGAACTGAACTGAAAGATGAAACTGTTCAGGATCGCCTTCTTTGCTCCCTCTATATCTTCCGGGGAAAGGCCGGCCTGCTTGACCTTTCGGATAATATCCTGAATGACCTGCAGGGTTGTCGGCGCGGACGAAGATTTGGTCATCGCATAGGCGCCGAAAACGCCATAATCCCTTCTGGCCCGGTAGAAACTGCCGGTAGAATAGGCAAGTCCCCTGTTGGTGCGCACTTCCTGAAAGATGCGGGAACGAAAGCCCCCGCTCCCCAGGACGAAATCGATGACGTCGAAGGGGTAATATGCGGCAGACCCTTTTAGGGGCGCCGGCTGTCCGGTGACAATGATGGTTTGGGGCGTATCCTTGACAAGATAATATCCGGCCGGGGTAAATGACTTGAATGGCGCCGCTACCGGTGCTGTCCGACCTTTAGCCTGCCAGTTTCCCAAAGCGCCGCGGATGATTTTTTCCGCGTCCACCCGGCGAATATCGCCCGACAAAGCCATGATCATGTTCTCCGGGGCGTAGTGATTACGGTGACAGTCAACAAGATCACCCTTTTGAATATTCTTGATCGTTGTGAGGGTAGGGAGTCTCCCCCGGGGATTCCCCTGGTAAAGCAAGCGGTTGAATTCTTTGAAGGCCCAGTTTTGAGGATCGTCGGGGATACGTCTTATTTCCTCGCTCTTTAGATCTTTGGCGAGCTTCAGGCGCTCTTCGTCAAAAAGCGGTTCCCTGAGGAGCTGGGAAAAAATTCCCAGCACATTTTCAAACTCCTTTTTTAAAGCAAAGACAGACCATTGTGTCTTTTCGAGTCCCGTGCCAGGTTCGATAATTGCGGCATAGTAATCAAGGGTTTCATCTACGGTTTGGGGGGAAATCTTCAAGGTCCCGCCGGAGCGCATGACCGACGACGTCAGTTCCGAGAGCCCTTCCTTCCCCGGGGGATCATACATGGTTCCCGCTTTGACGATAAGCGCCATATTCACCACGGGCAACTCGTGATTTTCAATGATGTATACGGTAAGGCCGTTGGGCAGGGTGAACCGAAACGGCCGGGGGGGGTCGAAATTGAGTTCGCCGCAGGTAATTTTAGCGGGATCGGGAAGTTTAAACGGCGCAGCGCTCAATCCACCAACCGGGGCGAAAAGGGATCCCATAAAAATCGTGATGAGTAAAAAGGCAAAAATGGTCAGGGAAGAATGCTTCTTCATCAGTCCTTTTTCATGATCGCGATGGTGCGGTTATCATGGACAAGATAACGGTTTGCCGCATCCTTTAGTTCCTGGGGGGTTATTTTTTCAATGTTCTTTTCATAATTCACGATATAGCGCCAGTCGCCGAGCAGGGCCTCGTAATAGGACATCATCCCGGCCAGCCCCTCATTGGAATTTTGCCGTTTGATGAAATCGGCTTGCAACTGGTTCTTTACCTTGCGGAGCTCCCGGTCCGTTACGGGAACCTTCTTGAGATCGTCGATCATGTTGTCGATTGCATCGGCAAGTTTATCCAGTTTGTGGGGATGGCGTAGGGTGGCGAAAATTGTAAAAAGGTTCGGATATCTCGATCCCGGCAAGCCATTTGCGGCACTGACGCTTTCCGCAATCCCCAGGGTTTCGACGAGGTTTTTGTGGAAGCGCGAGGTTCGCCCCCGGGAGAGAATGGCCTCGATCAGATCGAAACGGTAGTTATCAGGGGAGGGAGGGGCAGGCTTGTGGTAGCCGATGGCGAGTTGCTCCCGGGCGTCGAAACGCACGGTTATCATTTTTTCCCCTGCTTGCTGCGGTTCCTTGGTTTCATGGCGGACCGGGGAGGGGCGGGCAGGAATGCGACCGAAATAGCTCTCGATCAGGCGGCGGATCTTTGCCGTATTCACATCTCCGACGACGGTAATAACCATCTTCCCGGGGGCATGGGTGAGGGAAAAGAACTGTTCCATATCGCTCAGGGATAGATAGGCAATATCATTCGCCCAGCCGATCACGGGGCGACGGTAGGGATGGACCATGAAAGCGGCGGCGGCAAACTTTTCATATAATTGGCCATCCGGGTCCGAGTCGGTACGCTGACGTCGCTCTTCCAGGACCACGTCGCGTTCCTGGTAAAATTCCCGGAAGACCGGGTTCGTCATGCGGTCCGCTTCGATCCGCGCCCAGAGTTCCGCCTTGTTTGCCGGCAGGCTGACGTGATAGGTGATCATATCCTGTCCCGTCGAGGCGTTCATGTGAACAGCCCCATTTTCGTTGTAGATACGGTCTATTTCATTGGAGCGATACCACCGGCGATGGGTTTTTTGAATTGCCGCCAGCCGTTCTCCCAGCTTTTCGATAAGTTTCCCGTCCGCCTTTTCTCCCTTTGCCCGTTCCTGGTCCAGGCGGTCGCCGGTTTTCCTGATTTCGGCACGCAGCTCCCGTTCCTTGCGAATATTTTTTGTGCCGATGGTTTCCGTCCCCTTGAACATCATATGCTCCAGGAGATGGGCAAGACCGGTCTTGCCTTCGCTTTCATCAACCGCCCCGGCCCGGAAGCGGATGTAAAAGGACACCGTCGGGCTGATATGCCTCTCCATGATGAGCACACGGATGCCGTTTTTCATGGTGAAGGAATGGACCCGCCTGTCCAGGTCGGTCCCCTCCTGGGCGAACAAAGGGGTTATCATGAATAATATCATTATGATAAACAAGAGGGGAATAAAAGAGAGAAGGAATGATCTAATTTGGCTGATTTTAGGGGTTGCCGTCATTTTTTAAGACCTTATGTATTCGACAGGCGGGATATATCAGCCCGGTGAGGCCGAGGAGGATCATAAAGGAAGAAGAAAAGAAAAGCATAATGAATTCTAACGGGTTTTTAAGCAGGTAGGCGCTGAGCAGGGTATTTATGCCGAACATCAGCAAGAGAAGGGAAAATCCTCCTATCACCAGGAGCTTTAGCCACCATAACCATGACAGGGCCGACTGTTTATTATCCATGCCTGGATCTTACAATTTTAAAATTACTTAATCAAGGGACAATCTCGTAATTAGTCAACGGGGATCAAGGAGATTCTCTGCGAGGGCGGATTTTCGGCACCGGTGATGGCCCTGTGGTTGACCCGGCTGTTCGGGAATAAACTGAAATATCTGAAAATCCGCCTTTCGCATAACGCTCCAGCGGCTGAGGTGCAGCGGTTCCGTTTAAAACCGGTTTTTATATCGACATAAAAAGTTGACTTTCCTATATGCTTGCTCTATGCAACCACAATTCTTGCTGAATTATTCGTGCAGGAATGAATGTTTATCATGGGGACAGATCATTTGGTCAATGAATTAAAAGAATGTGAAAATGATATATTCCAGGTATGGCTGCGGCGGATGCGGAAAGCCGGGTTCGTCAATCCGCGGATTACGAACCGCGAGGATTTCCGGCGAAAGTTCAGCGGCATCATGTCCGCCCTGGAAGCCTGTAACAGCGAACCGCCGGCGCCCCTGCCCGGATGTCCCCCGGGAGACCGGAGATTTCTGGTTCAGCCCCTGGCCGAAGAAGCGCGCCTTGAGAGGGAACGCGGCTGGGATATGGTGTATTTCCTGGAATATTTCAAGGCGCTGGTATCTTGCATTGAAGACAGGATTGCCGGCATCGATCTCAACCCGAAGCAGCGGATCGCTGTGATCATCAATCTGAGAAGAATTGCGGATCTCGCCGAGATGGCCGCTGTCGCCGACTGGAACGGAGCCGCCGCGGCCGGAAAGGATAAAAGATCTCTCGACCAGGAGACATCGGACAAGATTCTCGGCGCGATTTTCATGTCCGTTGGGGAAGGTATTTTGCTGGTGGATGGAGATTCCGAAATTATTAAGGCCAATCAGCACTCCTGCGAGTTATTCGGGTTGCAGCAGCAGAATATCGTGGGCGCTGATATCCGATCTCTGATACAGGACGAAGACGCCGCGGTGCTCGCCCGGTTTTTTGATGAACTGATCGATGGGCAGAAAAAGAGTGCCGAAATCACCTGCCTGTATGTTGACGGCAAGACATTTCCCGCGACGGTGACGGTCACCCGCAGCGATCTGGACGGAAAGCGTCACTGGTCGCTGATCATCAGGGACGACACCAACCAGAGGATTCTTGAAACACAGTTGCGCCAGGAAAAGCAGCAGACGGAAGAAATGAATCTGACGCTCCGGACGGTGATGAAGAGCATCGAGCAGGACCGGAAGGATTTTGAAAACAGGGTGGCGTCGAAAATCAGAACGTCCCTCCTGCCCAGCCTGAAAAAAATCGACGAAGCACAGGAGGCGAATGTCAGGAAAAGCTATCTCGATATTCTTTCCAACCAGCTCGTATCGCTGACGGCTGGTTTTGAAAAGGAACTGGATGCGGGGCTTTTAAAACTCACCAAGACAGAGATCGAGGTGTGCCATCTCATCAAGGCCGGTTGTTCGAGCAAGGATATCTGCGACGCCATGAAACTTTCCTTCGACACCATCCAGACGCATCGCAAGAACATACGAAGGAAGCTGAGCTTAAACGGCAAGAAATTAAATTTGTATGCATTTCTGATGAAGCGTGTTTTGTGATAGGCTCAATCGCCAGGAGCGGACAACGCTGCGGTGAAAAACCGGCAGGTCTTTGTAAGAGAGATGCCGCTTCGGCATTTGAAGAAATAATGGATAGGATAAAATAATGTGGAACGAAGAATATGATGTTGTGATTATCGGTTCGGGTTTTGCCGGACTGGCGGCGGCCATTGAGGCCCGCAGAACCGGTTCGTCCGTGATCGTGTTGGAAAAAATGGCTGTGCCGGGCGGCAACTCCACAATCAGCGGCGGTCTTTTTGCCGCCGCGGGGTCGCTCCTGCAGGCGGAGGGGAATATCGATGATTCCCCGGAATTGCTGCTGGCGGACATGCTGGCCGCAGGACGCGACTTCAATCACCTGCATCTGGCCCGAATTGTGGCTGAAAAATCGAATGAGACCCTGCTATGGTCTATCCATGAACTGGGGGTGAAGTACAAGCCTCGGTTGACCCATCTGGGAGGGCATTCCGTACCTCGCACTTATAGTACGGCCAATACGTCCGGATCGGGTATCATCAAGCCAATGCTCGTCAAGTGCCGTGAAATGAATATCACGCTCCGTTTGAAAAATTATCTATCCCAGTTGATTGTCGATGAAAGCGGCGTCATGGAGGGCGTCGAAGTCCGCGAAGATTATATTTTTCCCAACCGCGAAAGCGGCTCCGTCAAGCACATTCGCGCGAAGAAGGCGGTTGTTCTGGCAGCAGGCGGTTTCAGCCAGGATAAGGAATTCCGCACGATTCAGAATCCCATGCTGACGGGGGACATCGAGTGCACCAACCATCGGGGCGCCACTGCAGAAAGCCTCATCATGGCCCTGAAGACCGGCGCGACGCCGGTGCAGTTGTCCATGATCCAACTCGGCCCCTGGGCGTCCCGGGACGAAGAAGGCTTCGGGGTCGGTTCCATGTTCTCGATGCTGGCGGGATTCCCCTACGGCATTTTGATAGACCTGATGACGGGAGAGCGTTTCGTCAACGAGCAGGCGGACCGTAAACTGCTGGTGGACGCCATGCTCAGCTGCAGCGGGGAATCGATCGCCATTGTCGATGAAATGGGGGTGCGTCATGCATCGACGCTGGACCAGTGCCTGAAACGAGGCGTCGTCAGGAAGTTCGATACGATTGAAGAACTGGCCATGGCGAATCAGGTGCCTCTGGCAATTCTGAAACATACGATCGACTCGTATAATGCTATAATTGAACAGGGACGGGATGATAATTTTGGCAAACTGCTTCCCAGGGATCTTCTGCCCATGAGGCATCCGCCCTATTACTCTATCAATCTGATTTCCAAGGTTCATCACTGCATGGGTGGCATTCGGGTCAACACACAGGCCCAAGTTCTGCGCATCGGCACCGATCAGCCCATAGGACGCTTCTATGCCGCAGGCGAGATCGTCGGCGGCATTCACGGCGCCAGCCGGCTGGGAAGCAATGCCATTCCCGAATGTCTCATTTTCGGGCGTATTGCCGGCGCCAACGCAGCCGGAGAGACATCGCGGACATGACAGCCTCCGCAATGATACTCAACCCGGCAGGGCTTGTCCGCATGTAACTGAAATCCATTGTTATATTCTTTATATATTTCTGGTTTTATTTCTTAATTCTCTTTTCAGGTGTTTTCAACCGTCTTCTTTTCATAATAACGGGTATATAAATATACCTGAATTATACTTATTAAATCCCTCTATGTATCAAGTTCTGACAGTGATAAAAGATGACTACTATAAGTATGGTTTCGTATCGGGTATCCGAACGGGATGATCGAAGCCCTGAGACACACGGTGTTCAAACATCGGAAACAACAGACGGATGGATCCGTTGCCCGCTCTGTTGAAACAATGAAACTTTTCTTTGGAGGCTTATGATGAAAACAGATGAAAAACAAGAGATGAGAAATGATGAAGCAAAGGGTGTAAATCGGCGTTCATTTTTAAAGAGTGCAGCGGTCCTGGGAGCGGTGACGGCAGGAGGTTTCGCCCTGAACATGGCAACACCGGGAACCGCGGAAGCAACCAAGCGTCCCCTGCCCAAGAAATGGGATGAGACCATCGATGTGGTTGTTGTCGGCTCCGGCTTCGCCGGGTGGGCCGCCGGCGCGGAGGCGGCAAACGGGGGGGCGAAGGTGGTCGTTCTGGAAAAGATGCCCACTTACGGCGGCAACTCGATCATCAACGGCGGGATCATGAACTCCTGGGACGACAAGTTCCACTATCGTCAGAAGCTCAACCTGGGTGAAGACAGCGTCGCGCTCTTTACGCAGGACATTCTCAAGGGAGGCGACAACTTCAGTATACCGACGCTGGCCAAGGCCATGGCGGAAGGCTCCACCGATGCCCTGAACTGGATGATCGACGAAGGCGGCGCGGTGATTCGCCCGACGGTGCTCCGCGGTGGCGGCCACTCGGCCTACCGCTGCCACGCTTCCGGCTCCGGTAAGGTGTACGTCGACGCCCTCAAGCGTATCGCTGAGAAGAAAGGCGCTAAAATCCGCCTCAATACGACCGTAACCTGGATCTGGAGGGCGGACGCTGACCCGAAGAGCCCCGTCCTGGGTGTTGAGGTCAAGTCGGGGCGGAAGGTATCTAACATCAAGGTCAAAAAGGGCCTGATCCTCGCCTCCGGCGGTTTCGGCCGCGACGTCAAGATGCGCGGTGACCACTACCCCTACCTGGAAGCCGCTACATGGAACTGCACCAACCATCCGGGCGCCACAGGCGAGGTGATCCGTTACGCCCAGGCCATCGGTGCCGACACGCTGCAGATGAACTTCATCCAGCTGTACCCCTACGCGGAGCCGGAGACGGGCCTCCTCGATTCTCCCGCCCTCTATCCCTTCAACGGCCCCGGGAACGGTATCGTTTACGTCACCAAGCAGGGCAAGCGGTTCATCAGCGAACTTGCTCGGCGCGACCATGTGTCCTTCGCCCAGATCGCTCTCGGTCCCCAAGGGAAGCCGACCTACACAATTTTCAGTGATGAAATGTTATTGAAAATGGGAGGTTCGAGGAAAGAGTTGGAGGAGGGGCTGAAGAAAGGACGTTTCATCGCTGCCGATTCCATTGCAGAGCTGGCCGGAAAGATCGGCCTGCCCAAGGACGCGCTTGTCGACACAATCGAGAAGCACAACAAATACCTGGCCGAAGGTAAGGACCCCGAATTCAACAAGCCGATAACCAAGGCCATGACCCCGATGACGAAGGGGCCTTTTTACGCCGTCCCCCAGTGGCCCGCGATCCATCACTGTATGGGCGGCCTGCGGATCAACGGAAAGGCTCAGGTTGTCGACGTCTTCGGGGAAGTGATCCCGAAGCTTTATGCCGCTGGCGAGGCGGTGGGCGGCGTTCACGGTTCGAACCGGTTGGGGGGTAATGCGACCACGGACTGCGTCGTCTTCGGCCGTGCTGCGGGAACAAATGCGGCAAAAGCCTAATAAAACGAAGGGGCCCCATGGTGTTCCATGGGGTCTCTTCTGAGGGTCTGAGGAAAAGAATATGGCAAGAATTCGAAAGATTACCTTTCCTATGCTGTTAACTGCCGTCCTGATCTGGCTTTTGAGCTGGGGATTTCCAACGGGAAATGCCGATGCGGCCAAAAAGGATGCCAAGGCAGGAAAGGTCAAGACGGAGAGCTGCAAAGCCTGCCACAACGATCCATCCTCGCTGGTCCCGAAAAATCATCCTGCGGTGAAGGTGATGGACATCGCGGCCTGTGCCGTCTGCCACAAGCCGGATAAATCGGGAAAGGCGGCTCCGAACAAGTTTTCGACCCGTATCCACATGGCACATGCAAAGATGGGGAAGGCGTTGGATTGCGCCGTGTGTCACAATTGGCAGGCAGGGGAGCGCTTCGGCCTCCGAGGTGCAAAGGAATCCTGGGGGAAACCCGCCAAAGAGGATATGGAAGCGATGAAGGAGATCATGGGATCCTGGGGAACCGGAACCTTCATGGATGCCCTTCATGGCAAGGCCAATGTAACATGCGGCAGCTGCCACGGGAGCGCCGCGCCGAAGTTGGAAGACACACTGGACAATGCCCGATGTTTGAGCTGTCACGGGCCCATGGATAGACTTGCCGCCAGGTCGGCTCCCGGGGATTTTCCGGAAAGGAATCCCCATAAGTCCCATCTGGGAGAGATCAACTGTACGGTTTGTCATAAAGCCCATGCCGCATCGGAGACGTACTGCCTGCAATGTCACCCCAAATTTCTGATGAAGAAGATTCCAGGTGGTAAGGCAGGAAAATGATAACCAGGGAAATGTTTCGGCTGCGGGCTATCAATGCGTCCAAGCGGACCCCTGTTTTGCGGCCGCCAAGAAACCGTTATTGATTTTAACGTGTGATGCTGTAGTCTTTGAACGATCCACCGGAAGGCAAGTGTTTTCCGGTGGATCGAAAGGATCAATAGGAGAGGCACAAAATGAAGAAATGGAAAAAACTTGGTATTTATGTTTGCGCCATGATGCTTACAGGCGCTGCCTGTGCCCCGGCCGCCCTGGCCGGCGGACCGCCGCTGAAGGAAAACACCTGTAACGCCTGTCATAAGGACTACAATTCCATCATGCCCAAAAAACACCCGGATGTGGGCAAGGCGGGAGCCTGCCTGAACTGCCATGCACCCGACCCGGCCAAAAATGAACCGACAAAGTTTTCAACGAATGTGCACAAGGCGCACCAGGGCGAAAAGACAAAGCTTGAGTGTTCGGCTTGTCACGCCCTTTAAGCCCGAAAGCGGTTTTAAGGATTTTTCCGAATGTACGAACGATACCGGGGTGCAGATGAACGGTGAGGACCGGATGGCCGGCCTTGACGACTGGATTTGGTGCGGGAAAATCAATTTTTCATAGAAAGAAGGACAATTATGTTTGGAATAGGTATGCCGGAGTTGCTGATCATCCTGGTCATCATTCTGATTATTTTCGGCGTGGGAAAAATACCGGATATCGGCATGGTGCTGGGTAAGGGAATAAGAAATTTCAAAACATCATTTTCCGGCCATAGTGATAACGATAAGCCCGCTAAAATTGCCGAATAGCCAACCGTAGCGCTGAAGGTTCAAGGTGTCAGCATGTAATCCTCTCACGCAATGCATACCATTCGTTTGTTGTGGATTTATGCAATGACGAAAAATCGATTTACCAAGATGCCAAGTTGAGGCGATACACACTATAACATCATGGTATTTAACAAGCTCAAATGGCCTTATCCGGTCGTTCCTCAATGATCCGACCTTCCTCAACAACTATGACTCCAATTTACCTGGCAGGCCGTTTGGCAGCTTGAGAAAAGGTTGCCTCGTCAGTCGTTTTAATTCATGGTAGGCCTCCGTGGTCAGCGATGGGCTCGCACAGGGGAGCAGGGAATTGTTGTGATAAAGGGGCTCATCTGCCAGGGGATATGGCGATGCTTGGCAGGCGTCATCCCATAATGACGTTCCGGGGATGGGCGAATACTCGGCGAGAATTGGCCTTGCCCCCCGGGAATGGACATAAAGAATACTCTCCCGGATTTCCCGGGCCGTTTGGCCGGGCAGACCGCAGAGTAGATAGACGCCGATTTCCTTTGCCGGATAACCGGCTTCGTGCAGATAGGCTGCCGCCCGTTCGAAGGCGGAGTTGTCAACCTTGCCGCCCAGCTCCCGCTGCCTTTGACTGTTCGTAGTTTCCAGCCCAAAGCGGATGGTTTTGAATCCCGCCTTGAACATGAGGCGGGCTATCTGCGGCGTAATCTCACGGATGTGCAGGCCATTGGGACTATGAAAATGGCAGTCCAGCTTCCGCCGGATGATCTCTACAAGCATGGGGATCGCCATTTCCTGTGGATCGCTGAGGAGGGCGTCGTCATAAAAGGAGAAATTTCTTACCCCGAGATTCACCTGCCAGTGGACCATCTCGTCGACAATGCGGATCGGATCTCTCCTGTCAAAGCCGCTGTTCAGCAACCGGGATGCGCAATAGGGGCAGCGGAAGGGACAGCCGCGGGAGGTTAGGAGTGGAACCTGTTCCGGCGCCGTCAGCAGCTCGAAAGCAGGGTAGGGGAGGTGATCGAGATCGTGCTTATCAGGAATGAAGTGCAGGCTTTCCCCGAGGACATCATTCACGATGAAGGGGATATGACCTTCACCCGCTCCCGGGAGGACATAATCCGCCCCGGCATTCCGGGCGTGGTCCTGACAGAGGGTCGCATAGATCCCGCCCAGGATGACAGGAACATCAGGAAATATCTCCTTGCTCATGGAAATGACTTCGTAGATCCCCGGATACCAGTATGTCAACATGGAGGTAATCAGGATGAGACGCGGCTTATCTGCCTCCCTGAGGAGCCTTTCCAGGAAAGGGCGGGGAATGCCATAGCGATGATAAGGTTTGGCCGTGCCTGCCAGCGCTTCCGGCCGTGCGATTTTCTCCTTGATAAACTTGCCATGGCCCCCCTGTTTTCTGACCGGCCTGCTGATTTCCCCTGGAAAATAAGTGTCAAGAGCAACGCCATCGCCAACAAGGCAGTCGATCAGCCTCACCTCCAGGCCGTTTTTCCGGAGATAGGAGGCCATGTAGAGCAGGCCCAGAGGCTTCATCCAGAAATCATAGGCGGAAAAATCATAGATCCAGGGATTGATCATTAAGACGGGCGGAGTCATCGCCATCTGAATAGCAAATATTTCATGGCATGACAATAAAAGACTTGAAGGCGATGTGGTTTGCTGCTAACATCCCGCGCCACTGAAAATCGGGAAAGTAAAATGCGGGCAGTCGTTCAGAGGGTTGATCGGGCCGCCGTTGCCGTCAACGGCGCCGACATCTCCAGTATCAAAGGGGGCTTAATTGCCTTTGTCGGGGTTGAAAAGGGAGACACGACGAAGGACGCCGATTATCTCGTTGACAAGATCATCAACCTGAGAATATTCGAGGACCCCGAGGGCAAGATGAACCTGTCCCTCCTCGATAAAAACGGTGAGTTGATGATCATCTCGCAGTTTACCCTCTTGGCGGATTGCCGCAAGGGAAGAAGGCCTTCTTTTTATCAAGCCGAGGAGCCGCTGAAAGCAAAGAGGCTCTACGAATATTTTGTTGAAAGAGGCAGGGAAAAAATCAAAAATGTCGGGACCGGGGAATTCCAGGCCATGATGAAGATCGATCTTCTCAACAACGGCCCGGTTACCCTGTTGCTTGACAGCAGAAACCAACAGAATACAGGAGCCGGAAGCCGGGCGTCAGAATAAACAATATATTGATTTTATTCTGACTCCTGAATTCTGTATTCTCAAATAAAGTGAGGAGACTATTGAAGGAGCAGGAAAACACCCCCCCCTGTAACATCAGAATCGATAAAGAAGGCGTCTGGTATTACCGGGGCGCCGAGATGTTTCGCCGGGAATTCGTAAATTACTTTTATCAGAACTTGCATCTTGATGAAATGGGTAGATATTTTATTGAACTTCCCAATGACCGCTGCTTCGTCGATGTGGAAGATACGGCCTATATAGTCAAGGCTGTCGATTACGAAACGGCGGAAAACGGCGGTGGAGAAGGAGTTAGCATCCACCTTAGCGATGAGACGGTGGAAGCGCTGGACCCCCGCACCATCTGGATAAATAATTATAATGTCATGTATTGCCTGGTACGGGAAGGTTCGTTCCGGGCCCGCTTCTCAAGGGCGGCCTATTACCAGCTTGCCGAACATATTGAACATGATGAGGGCCAGGAGATGTATTACTTAAAGGTTAATGGCCAACGCTATAATATAGAATCTAAATCGTTATAATAAACCAAGCAAACGGAGGTATCTTCATGCTGTCGGATCATGTCGAAGAAGCCCTGACATTTGATGACCTGCTCCTTGTCCCCGCAGCGTCATCCATATTGCCAAAAGACGTCGATACGTCAACCAATTTGACGAACAACATCACCCTCAGGATACCGATCCTCAGCGCCGCCATGGATACGGTCACGGAATCAAAAACGGCCATCTGCATGGCCCAGGAAGGGGGAATCGGCATCATTCATCGCAACATGAGCATCGAGAGACAGATGATCGAAGTCGATAAGGTAAAGAAATCGGAGAGCGGCATGATCGTCGATCCAATCACCATCGGCCCGGAACAGAAGGTCCAGGATGCCCTGAATCTGATGAATGAGTATCACATATCCGGCGTTCCCGTTGTCAAGGGCAAGCGGCTGGTGGGTATTCTGACCAACCGGGATCTCCGCTTCGAGACCAATCTGGAGCAACCAGTAGGAAACGTGATGACCAAGGATCATCTGGTTACGGTTACGTCAAACATTTCTCTTGAAGAATCAAAGAAGCTTCTGCACAAGCACCGGATTGAAAAACTTCTGGTCGTTGACGACGAATACAATCTCAAAGGCCTGATAACCATCAAGGATATCGAAAAAATACGCAAATATCCCAACGCGAGCAAAGATTCCCTGGGACGGTTGCGCGTAGGCGCCGCCGTTGGTATCATCGACCGTGAAGAGCGGGTGCAGGCGCTGATTTCCGCGGGCGTCGATGTGATTGTCATCGACACTTCCCATGGACATTCCCGAGGGGTCATCAACGCGATCCTGGACACCAAGAGAATATTTCCGGCCTGCGAACTTGTTGCCGGCAATGTCGCCACCGTAGAAGGGGCGCAGGCATTGATAGATGCCGGAGTTGATGCCGTAAAAGTTGGCGTCGGCCCCGGTTCGATCTGCACCACCAGGGTGGTTGCCGGCGTGGGCGTCCCCCAGATGACCGCGATCCGCGAAACTCATAAATATTGTTCAAAAAAAGGCATTCCCGTCATTTCCGACGGCGGCATCAAATTCTCCGGCGACATCGCCAAGGCCCTCGGGGCCGGGGCAAGCACGGTAATGATCGGCGGTCTCTTTGCCGGGACCGAGGAAAGTCCCGGTGAAACAATCCTTTTCCAGGGCCGCAGTTACAAAGTCTATCGCGGGATGGGCTCCCTCGAGGCCATGAAATCCGGCAGCAGGGACCGTTATTACCAGGATGACATTGAAAGCAATCTTAAAATGGTTCCCGAAGGTATCGAGGGGCGGGTGCCGTTCCGGGGATCACTGTCTGCCAGCATCTATCAGCTTGTCGGCGGCCTGAAGGCCGGGATGGGATACCTTGGCTGCCGCACCATCGCCGAGATGCAGCAAAAAGCCACATTTGTTCGCATCACCTCCGCCGGTCTCCGTGAAAGCCATGTCCACGACGTAATCATCACCAAGGAAGCGCCCAACTACTGGCTGGATTAGCATGAAACACGCTGATTTTGTCCATCTCCACGTCCATACCCAGTACAGCCTTTTAGACGGAACCATCCGCATCGATGATTTGCTGAAGAAGGCAAAGGACCTGCAGATGCCTGCAGTGGCCATGACGGATCACGGCAACATCTTCGGCGCCGTCGACTTCTACCAGCACGCCTATCGCGCCGGCATCAAACCCATCATCGGCTCTGAATTATATGTCGCCCCCCGCAGCCGCCACGAAAAGAGCGCTCAGGGCATGGGCGAAACTTCCCGCCACCTCGTGGTTCTCGTCAAGAGCATGCAGGGCTACAAAAATCTGTTGAAATTGTCATCGGCAGGTTATTTGGAGGGTTATTATTACCGGCCCCGGGTAGACAAGGAACTTCTCCACCAACATCATGAAGGTCTCATCGGCATGAGCGCCTGCCTCCATGGCGAGATCGCCGCTCACGTTGTCAAGGGAAACATGGATGCGGCCATTAAGGCCGCGGAAGAATACCGTGACATCTTTGGTGGGGGGAATTTCTATCTGGAAATCATGGAAAATGGTCTTCCCGAACAGAAAATCGCCAACGAAGGGTTGATGGAGATCAGCAGCAAACTGTCCATACCCCTTGTAGCGACGAATGACTGCCATTATCTTAATCAGGCCGATGCCGAGGCCCACGAGATTCTGTTATGCATTCAGACCGGCAAGACGATTGACGATCCCAATCGGATGAAGTTCCAATCAGACCAGTTCTTCTTCCGCTCCCCGGCAGAGATGAAATCACTGTTTTCATATTGCCCCCAGGCGATTGAAAATACCGTTGCCATAGCAGAAAAGTGCAATCTAACCATGGAGTTTGGTCAGTTTTTTCTTCCCCACTTCAAACTGGATAATGATCAGAGCCTCGATGAGCATCTTGGGAAAATTGCCAGGGAGGGACTCAAACGTCTGGCCCCGGTAGTCAATCCTGCCGGAGACCCTGACGTTGCCCGGACTTATGATAAGCGCCTTGCCGAAGAGCTGGCCATGATCAAGTCCATGGGCTTCGCCGGTTATTTCCTTATTGTGGCTGATTTTGTAAATTACGCAAAAGAAAAGCTGATACCGGTCGGGCCGGGACGTGGTTCGGCGGCGGGCAGTCTCGTGGCCTATGCCACCGGAATAACAAATATCGATCCCATTCGTTATGGTCTTTTTTTTGAACGATTCCTCAACCCGGACCGCAAGAGCATGCCAGACATCGACATCGACTTCTGCCAGGAGCGGCGGGACGAGATCATCCGTTATGTTACGGAAAAATACAGCAGCGACAATGTCGCGCAAATAATCACCTTTGGCAAGATGCTTGCCAAAGGGGTGATCAGGGACGTCGGCCGGGCCATGAATATCCCCTATGGCGAGGTTGATGCCATCGCGAAAATGATTCCCAACGTGTTGAATATCACCCTTGAAGATGCGATAAAGATGGAACCGCGCCTCAAGGAAGAGGCCAACAAAAATGAGCGTATTAAGAAACTTCTGACCTATTCCCGGGCCCTGGAGGGATTGAGCCGCCACTCATCGACCCATGCCGCCGGGGTCGTGATATCCGACGTGCCGCTGGTAAATCGCGTGCCCTTGTATAAAGGCGCCAAAGATGAAGTGGTAACCCAGTTCCCCATGAACGATATCCAGTCGGTAGGGCTGACAAAATTTGACTTCCTCGGCCTCAAGACCCTGACGGTGATCAAAAACGCCCTCCAAATGATCAAGGAGGGGAGGGGGATAGACATCGACATCGATAAATTGCCCCTTACCGATCAAGCAACATATGAGCTTCTCCAGCGGGGTAACACCGATGGCGTCTTTCAATTGGAAAGTTCGGGGATGCGGGAGATTCTGACCGGTATGAAGCCGGACTGCATAGAAGATATCATCGCGCTGATCGCCCTCTATCGTCCAGGACCAATGGGCATGGTTCCGGACTTTATTTCCCGCAAACTGGGGAAAACACAAATCAACTATGAGCTGCCCCAACTCAAGGATATCTTGAGGGAAACATACGGGATCATTCTCTACCAGGAACAGGTCATGCAGATTGCCAGCGCCATTGGCCGTTACACCATGGCGGAAGCGGATACTTTACGCAAAGCGATGAGCAAAAAGAAGGTTGCCGAGATGGACAAGGAGATGCCGAAATTTCTTGCCGGGGCCAAGCAGAATCATATCCCCGAAGAGAAGGCCACCCGCATCTGGGAACAGATGAACAAATTTGCCGAATACGGGTTCAATAAATCGCACAGTACGGCGTACGCGATGATCTCCTATCAGACGGCCTATCTCAAGGCCCACTATCCGGAGGAATTCATGGCTGCCCTGCTGACCAGCGAAAAGGACAATCGCGATAAAATCATCCGCCATATCAACAGTTGCAAGGAAATGGGCCTCAACGTCCTGCCGCCGGACATCAACGAGTCCTTGAGCGACTTCACCGCTTCGGCCGGACATATCCGCTTTGGATTGGCGGCGGTAAAAAATGTCGGGGTAGGGGCGGTGGAATCCATAATTGATGCGAGGAAGAAGGGAGAGAAATTTCAATCCTTTCAGGATTTCAGCCAGCGGGTCGATCTGCGGCGGGTGAACAAGCGGGTTATCGAAAGTCTCATAAAATGTGGCGCTTTTGACTCTCTGGGTCATAAAAGGAATGCCCTTTTCGGTTCTTATGAAGAAACCATGAATCTGGCCCAGAAGCTTCGCAAATCAAGGGCCAGCACCCAGGTCAGTTTGCTGGAAGGTCTGGATTCCTCCACCGGAAGCAATAGCTTGCACGGCGGCGGCGCCGCTTCACCGGATGTCGGCGAGTGGGACCATAAAGAATTGCTCATGCATGAAAAGGAAGCACTGGGATTCTATATCACCGGACATCCATTGACGAGATACCGTCATAAACTCGAATTCGTAACCAATGCCAACTCTGAGAACATTGGAGAGAGAAGAGACAAAGAAGAAGTAATTATAGCCGGTGTAGTCAGCAGTATCAAGGAGTTGACAACAAAAAGAAAAGATGTCATGGCCTATATAACCCTCGAGGATCTTTATGGATCCATGAGCATCATCTGTTTTGCCGATCTTTATCAAAAGGCAAAGGTCCTCTTGAAGGGTGACGAACCTGTCCTCCTTAAAGGGCAGCTGGACGTATCCGAAGAGAACGTGAAAATCATTGCTAATGATATTACTGCCCTTCACGACGCGCCAGAGATCTCTCCCTACACCTCCGTCCATTTCCAGATAGAAACGTATGGAGTGTCCAGCGAAGAATATGTCACTCAAATCAAGCATCTGTCTGACAAACATAAAGGATCGTCTGAAGGTTATATCCATTTACTTAACGGAAGCAGTGAAACGATCATTTTCCTGGGCAATGACCACCGCTTCCAATTGACTCCCGAACTTATGAAGGCAACCCGCCTGGTCCTGGGACCGAATTCAATCAAATATCGGTGATATACAAGGAAAGGACATATCGGAATTACGTCGCTGCCCGTGATCTCGTTTCCTTTCATGTCTCGGTACGGGAAACAGACCTTCATATCTCCGCCGATCAGGACCTCTCCGAAATTGCTCTCGCCTCGGTAATCAAACATCGCAATTATCTGGAAACATATATAAAGAAACATCCCACGTTTTTAAAGACGCTCCTTCCGGTTTCGGGAGACCGGCTTGCCCCCGGAATAGTCCGCGACATGATCGAGGCGGGTATTGCCGCTCAGGTCGGGCCAATGGCCGCGGTTGCCGGGGCGATCGCCCAATTTGTCGGCAAGGATCTGCTTGGCCGCTGTGAAAATGTCATTGTCGAGAACGGCGGCGACATCTACATGAAGACGTCCACAGAACGGCGGGTCTCAATCTTCGCGGGTAAGTCTCCCTTGAGCCGGAAGGTGATCCTGAAGATAACGGCGGAAGATATGCCGCTGGGGATCTGCACATCCTCAGCCACGGTCGGACCTTCCTTGAGTTTCGGCAGGGCCGATGCCGTATGCGTGTTGTCGCCATCGGCAAGCCTGGCTGACGCGGCGGCGTCCAGGATCGGCAATCAGGTAAAGAAGCCGGGCGATATAAAAAAGGCGTTGGCTCTCGGGTCGGTAATTCCCGGGGTAAGAGGAATCGTTATTATTATGGGTGAAGCGATGGGGGCCTGGGGACAAATCCAATTTTGCGATTAAAGTTTACATAACATTCATTATCCGACATTATTTATTCGGATCATAAACCTTCCTCAACAAGCTGTTTAATGATTAGTGACTGTTTTTCAGTAAGATGCTTAGGAACCATAACATTGATCTTTACGTATTGATCCCCTTTCACCGCCCCTTTTAATCCGGGAACCCCGTAACCCTTCATGCGGATCTTGGTATTGTTCTGGGTCCCCGGGGGAATTTTCAGTCGCTTGGTCGCCCCGTCAATGGTCGGCACGTCAATGCTCGTTCCGAGGACCGCCTGGGTGAAGTTTATCGATTTCTCCACATAAATATCGTTTCCGTCCCGGGCGAAGAGCGGATGGGGAAGGATGGTAATATTCAGGTACAAATCGCCGGCAGGACCGCCGTCAAAACCTTGGCCGCCCTTGCCCATGAGTCGCAGCTTTTTCCCCGTGCTGATTCCTGGGGGTATTTTCACGTTGATTTCATCAACACGGTCTTCCCGTTGCAGGGTAAGTTTCTTTTCGGCGCCGCTCACCGATTCTTCCAGGGAGATGGAGAGATTGTATTGCAGATCCTGGCCTTGCTGGGGCATGTGCCCGTATGACTGGCCGCCGCCGCCGAAAAGGTCGGCAAAAGGATCATAGCCCTGCTGGGCGCCCCCCCGCCTTCGCGCTCCGCTGCCCGTGCCGGTCCGGGTCCTTCCTCCCTGCTGCCCGCCAAAATCAAATCCAAAACCCCGCAATAGATCGTTGAGGTCGAAGTTTCTGAAAATATCTTCCTGGGAATATTTTTGGCGGAATTGATCTGCCGAGCCGTATGTGTCGTATTGATTGCGCTTTTCCTGATCACTCAGGACGGCATAAGCCTCGCTGATCTTCTTGAATTTTTCCTCTGCCTGGGCTTTGTTGTTGGGGTTTTTATCGGGATGCCATTTTAAAGCCAGTTTACGATAAGCCTTTTTTATCTCTTCCGTGTTTGCCTTCTTGTCAACTCCCAATAACTGATAATAATCTTCGGCCATTTCTTTCCGCCCTTCCCTGCTTTCTTGTCGCTTAAGATACGTACGATGGTCTGTTTGTCAAGGTAACAGATGACTAAACGCAATATGGCATTTGTCACAGAATATACCATGATATTTAGAGCTTAAAGTAATTGTCAACAAAAACCCGATCGGAAATATCCTTGACGATGTATAAATATTTATCCTCTTTTAGATCTATTTCTCTTCCATCCAACAGCGCTTTACCATTGCGTCCAAAGAATATTCGAACCGTTGGGCGTAGCGGCCAATCGGGGTTGGTTGCCACGACTTGGCCTATTTCGCCCGTATTGAGACGAACGACACTATATACGGGGAACAAGGAAAAGCCTTTGATAAAAAGTTTTACCATGGAGGGACTGAATATGGCTTGCCTTAGATGAATCAGCAGGCGCATGCCTTCATGGGGAGTGACCGGCCCCCGCTGCGGCCGGTAGTGGGTCAGGGCTTCAAAAAAATCAACCATTGCTATCAGTTCAACATATTCAGCTATGTCTTTTCTCCCCTTTGGGTATCCTCTGCCGTCAATCCTCTCGTGATGTTCCAGGGCAACGGTCAACAGCATTGCATCCGCGTCTTCTATTTCTGACAGCCGTCTTTTTCCGTCCAGAGAATGACCCTTGATAACTTCATATTCATCGTCGGTGATGAGGTCGCGTTTGTTGATGATTTCCAGGGGAATATCATACATGCCTATGTCATGAAAGAGTGCAGCTAAGACAAATCTTCTTAAATCTTCACCTAATATGGGGATCGCCCGGGCGAACTTGAGAGCATAAATGGCAACATTCAGCGAGTGTGTCACGATCATATCTTTGAAGGTTTCGGGAACTGCGGAAAAATAATACAGGGGGTCAATTACCTCGGGATTTGCCAGTATGGATTCGACCATATTGTAAGCTAACCGCAGGCTCCGGTTTTTGTTCTTATCGATAAACTGGCTGAAAATCAGGCTGGTCTGCTGACAAAGGCGATTATACAGGAAAGCAACAGGTATGGTATGATCTCCAAATCGAACCTCGTCCCGGACTTTATAGCTCCCATCATCGATCACCACATTGATCGTAAAAATATATGGTGAATTATCCCCGCCCATCCTGATTTCGTTTTTACCTGGGCGCAGGGGCAATTCGCTCATGCCGCCAATTTTCTCTCCCAGAAGTTCACCATTCACAAGTGAACCTAAACGGCTCATGGGGTCAACAAGAAAAATCTTCCCCTCCCTCCTTTCCAAAATCATATGGAGTCGTGAAAGGTGGTAGGGGCTATGATCTTTTATGGTGAGATCTGGTTCTTTCCGAAGTGTTATCATATCGTTGGTTACTCTTCCGATATGAAAAGGAAAATAACGGATGATCAATTCCTGGCCAAGGAGCGCCTTTGCACTTTTGGCACTCTGACCTCTTAGGATTGCTATGGTTGATCTTTCCTGATTTTTTTCGATTTTATCAAGGATGATTTCTCTTTGGAGTACTTCCAAGATATCCTCTTGAACCATTGCTAATCCACTCCTGTGACTCTATCGAAGATTTGACCTCAAGGTAAAATAATGCCTTTGCTTTTAAGCCTCCCTTCCCAGATGGAAAGCCTTCAGGTTGGCGTCGACAACCTTCTTGGGAAAGACCTCCCAGAGGATTTTTTCCCACATCGTGACCTCCAGATCAAGCCACTGAGAAAGGACGCCGAGGAGGGCGGTGTTTTCCGCCCGCAGGTTTCCTGCCTTGCGGGCAATTTCATGCGCCTTCACGACCTTTACCGTTTTGAATGTTTCTTTCACAAGATCAATGGCCTGCTCGGGGTAGGTCATGTCGCCCAGATTCACGGCGGGGGGATAAAGTTCAAGTTCGTTGACGATAATGCGGCTGTCCGGTTTCAGATAATCCAGATATCGAAGAGATTCCAGTTTCTCAAAGGCTAGGAGAATGTCGACATTTCCTTTACGCTCAATGGGGGAATAGACTTTGCCGCCATAGCGTATGTGACTGGTGACGCAACCCCCGCGCTGGGCCATGCCGTGGACTTCGCTTTTCTTGACATCCATGCCCGCCTCCATCATGACCAGGCAGAGGATATCGCTGGCCCGCAGGATGCCCTGTCCCCCAACGCCGGCCATAAGGATGCTTTTAACTCCCAGGGTATTTATTTTCTGTGATGTCGATTTCTTAGTCATGATTCATTCCACCTCCACAATGGCGCCGACCTTGCAAACCTGTTGGCAGATTGTACAGCCGGTGCACAAATCGCCGTCGATAAAGGAATTGCCCTCCTGCTTCTTGGCGTTTCTGATCACCTGATCGGCAGGCATATCCGCAAACTTCCGCCAGGCGATGGGCGGGCAGCCCAAGCCGATGCAGTTCCGGCACCCGATGCATTTATTCACATCGACACGGAGAGGCTTGCGGATTTCTGTCTGATGTCTCTTGAAAAGTACACAGGAGCGACGGGAAATGACGACGGACGAACCGGGTCTGGCCAGCTCTTCCCGCAAGACATCTCTGGTGTTCTTAATATCGTAAGGGTCAACGACCCGCACACTGTCGATCCCGAGGACTTTCGCCAGGGCTGCTATGTCAAGTTCCTTGGCCTTCCGGCCCTGCAGGGTGTAGCCGGTGGCCGGATGCTCCTGCATCCCGGTCATGGCCGTAGTCCGGTTGTCGCAGATTACAATGACTGCTTCTCCCTGATTGTAAGCCATGTTGAGGAGTGGGGTCACTCCGGAATGAAGAAAGGTCCCATCCCCGATCACCCCGACAACCTTCCCCTTTCCTTTCTCCTGCAAGGCCTTGCTCATCCCGTGGGCCATACCTACACTGGCGCCCATACAGATACAGGAGTGCATTCCCTCCAGGGGCTTCATGAAAGAGAGGGTATAACAGCCGATGTCGCCGGCCACAAATGTCTTGAGCTTTCCGAGGACGTGGAAAAGACCCCGATGGGGGCAGCCGGGACACAGATTCGGCGGCCGGGGGGGAATCGCCACCTCAGGCAGTTTGACGAGACTCGCCGGTTTGCCTTTGAGGGCGGTTTCGATAACTCCGGGGTCAAATTCATTGGTGAAGGGAAAGACATCCTTCCCCGCCACTTCAATGCCCATCGCCCGGATCTGCTCCTCGATGAAGGGATCCAGTTCCTCTATTACATAGAGTTTTTTTACCTTGGCGGCGAATTCACGGATAAGTTTTTCCGGTAGGGGATGGACCATGCCCAGTTTGAGATAGGAGAATTCCGGGAAGATGTCCTTGACATAATTATAGGGCATCCCGGCCGTAATAACCCCCACCTCGGTATTGTTGATCTCGGTCCTGTTTTCAGCAAAGGTATCGGCATAATCACGCAGGGCATGCATCCTTTTTTCCACTTCGAGGCGTCTCATCCTGGCCATTGCCGGGACCATGACATATTTTGACGGCATGATGCGAATCTCCGTCTTGTTCTCCACGGGTTGAGGGTCTTCGATGATCACCACCGACTTGGAATGGGAGACCCTGGTCGTGGTGCGCAGAAAAACGGGGGTGTCAAACTTTTCGCTGAGGGCAAAGGCGATCTTTATGAATTCCTTCGCCTCTTGAGAGTCCGCAGGTTCGAGCATGGGAATCTTGGCGAACTTGGCATAGTTGCGATTATCCTGTTCATTCTGGGAACTGTGGAGAGAGGGATCGTCGGCGGTGATGATCACCAGGGCGCCGTTAGTGCCGGTGTAACTGACTGTAAACAGGGGATCGGCGGCGACATTTACCCCGACGTGCTTCATGGTGACGAGGGCGCGGGCGCCTGCCACCGCGGCCCCGATTCCGACTTCAAGGGCGACCTTCTCATTGGGGGCCCATTCGGCGTAAACACCGTCGTATTTCGAAAATTCCTCCAGTATTTCGGTGCTGGGCGTACCCGGATACCCGACCCCGAATCGAATGCCCAATTCATAAGCGCCTCTGGCGATGGCTTCATTTCCCGACATCAATACTTTCATTTATAAGCTCCCTGCTGACTTTTAACCAAGAATGGCTATTTTTCTTCCGATGATAAGCTTCATCGCCGGATCCTGTGTTTTTTCGAGTGATTTCTGATAATATTCGATGGCCTTCTTACTATCTTTCATGGCTTCATAGGTTCTGGCAAGATTGGCCAGGATATCTCCCGCAAATGGTTTACCGGACTTGGCGTTCAATGCCTTTTCGTATTGCAGCAGGGCATTTTTGTAATCGCTCTTCGCCTCGTAGCAGTAACCAAGGCCGTTGTAGACCAGGACAGTTAACTCGTTTTCACCTGATTTATCCTTGAGGTAACCTTGATATGCCTTCATTGCCGCATCTGCCTGTCCGGCGTTGAGCCAGGTGTTGCCGATCCGGTACTGGGCAAGCATCGCTGCTTCGGTGGACGGATATTTATCAATAACCTCTTGCAGGGGTTTGACGGCAGCGGTTCCATCCTGACCGGCCAATCTGATCCGGAAGGTATCCATGACCGCCTTGTTATAGAGGTTAATGGCCTTCGTCTCTTCCGTCTGCCGGTAGTAGGCCCATCCTCCTATCAGTACGAACACGGCCACCACGACGGAAGTCGCCACAGCGATATTTCGTTTGTGGGTCATTACATAGTCCGCTATTCGCCCCAGGAGCACCTGTATCTTGTCCGGTTCCGTTATTTCCTGTTTTGTTGCCTTGTTTGACATGTATCTCTCCTGTTAATTAAATTTTCCTGATAAAGCGATCCAAAAGGCTTGAACCGGGGGTAATTATCAATCCCGAATCCCTGGCCGCTGTTTCTCCATAGGACGACCCGGGGTAATTTTTTTCGGCAGGCACGGTAGAGTAAATAGCAAAGGGGCTGGGGTCGGCGGCGTGGGTGCGCAGAATCAACGGGGTGGGATGGTCGCTGAGAACCATTACCCGGACATCGCCTAATTCATTTATCCCCTGGAGAACCGTTCCCACCACCTTTTCGTCGAAGTCTTCGATTGCCTTGATCTTTCCGGACAGATTACCTTCATGGCCCATCTCATCGGGGGCTTCCACGTGGACAAACACAAAATCATACTCCTTGAGGGCGGCGAGGGCCTTTTGTGCCTTGCCGGCATAATTGGTATCCGTATAGCCAGTGGCGCCATCCACATGAATTGGTATCAGGCCGGCATAAACGCCGATGCCGTTGAGGAGATCCACCGCGGAAATTATCCCGCCGGTGATTTGATAGCGATCGGTAAGTTTGTCCATCCGGGGGGCCCTGCCCTGCCCCCATAGCCAGATGGAATTCGCCGGCTTCTTGCCCCGGCTTATCCGGTCGAGATTAACAGGGTGAATTTCCAGCACCCCCCTGGCCTCATTCATGAGGGTTATTATTTCCCCGGCGCCCTCTCCCTGGGGCAGGTAACCGTTTGTCATCTGGCCGGTTATGTCATGGGGGGGAGTGGTAATCATTTCATCTTTGCCGTTACGCCAGACGAGTAGGTGGCGATAACTCACCCCGGGAAAGAACTGGAATTCCTTGTTGCCAACTTCACGGTCGAGATCCCCGATGATCATCGCCGCTTCGGCGCTGCTAATATGACCGGCGGTGAAATCATCCATCAGCGGGTCAGTTTCCTTGCCCAGGGCGACAAGATTGCAACGGAAGGCGACATCCCGGGGTCCGAGAACGATCCCCATGTTGGCTGCCTCCAGCGGTCCCCGCCCGGAGTAGCAGGTACGGGGATCATAACCGAGAACACTGAGATTGGCGACGTCGCTGCCCGGCTTGAATCCCGGGGGGATCGTGTCAACCAGCCCCAGGGTTCCTTCCCGGGCCATGAAGTCCATATTGGTAGTTCGGGCCGCCTCCAGCGGCGTCTTTCCTCCCAGTTCGTCCACCGGGTAATCGGCCATGCCGTCTCCGAGCAAGACAATATACTTCATCAGAGTCTCTCATCCTCGATGCGAATCAAAACGGTAGGTTCATGCACGATGTCCAATTTATCTATCCTCCGGAGGGCCTCCTGCACGTCCCGTTCCCGGGCCTTGTGGGTGGTCATCACCACGGGGACGGCGCCTTCTTTTTTACGTCCCTTCTGAATTACCGAGGCAATGCTGATATTCATCTCGCCAAGGATTCCGGCTATTTTGGAGAGGACGCCTGCCTTGTCCGCGGCCATAAAACGGAAGTAATAATTCGTTTGAATCTCGGGAAAGGGAACCAATTTAATGTCATCAATAATGTCTTCCCCGAGGGAGCGGTAGGGGACAAGACGGGACACCCCTTTAAGGATTTCCCTCGATATATCTACTATGTCGCTGATCACGGCGCTCGCCGTGGGCATCATCCCGGCCCCCTGTCCATAGAGGAACACCGAACCGGACGCGCTGCCGATGATATGAAAGGCGTTGAAATTACTGTTTACGTTGGCCAGAATGTGGTCGAAGGGAATCATCGTTGGATGAATGCGCGCCTCCACAAGGTCTCCCCGCTCAAAGGCGAGGGCCAGCAATTTGATGCGATATCCGAACTCCCTGGCAAATTCAATATCCTGCTGGCTGATCCGGGAGATGCCGTCCCGGTAAATATTTTCGATATCGACCCGCTTGCCGTAGGCAAGGGAAAGGGTAATGGCCAGTTTATGGGCGGTGTCGATCCCTTCGACGTCGAAAGTCGGATCGGCCTCGGCAAAACCAAGGGCTTGCGCCTCTTTGAGAACTTCGTCGAAGGCTTTACCTTCATCCGTCATATTCGAGAGGATGTAATTAGAGGTTCCGTTCATGATGGCCATCAGTGATTTGATCCGGTTGGCCACCAGTGATTCCTTGAGGGTCTTGATGATGGGGATTGTCCCGCCGACGCTCGCCTCAAAGCGAATGTCCACGTTTTCACGGTTTGCGGTCTGAAATATTTCGTTGCCATATGTTGCCAGCAGCGCCTTGTTGGCCGTCACGACATGCTTTTTCCTGCCCATGGCCTCCATGATGAAGGTTCGCGCCGGTTCATAGCCACCCATGAGTTCGATCACAATTTGGATATCCTCATCCTCAAGAATATCGGCCGCTTTAGTCGTCAGGATGTCCGCTTCTACCGGCACGACCCGGGGAGTTGTGATATCGAGATCGGCGATTTTCTTCAGGACGAGCCTGGCGCCCAGGCGTTTTTCAATCAGGTCGCCGCTTTCCTGCAGCAGTTTCACCACCCCGGCCCCGATGGTTCCGAATCCTATTAATCCCAGTGAGATCTTCTTCATGAAAAGGTTCCCTGAATATTTTTCGCTCGTGTTTATAATAGACTACCGTTTTTGTCAAAATAAATTGCCGCCAGGAGGGAATAATTGACTTTCCCGGGGTATTGAGTTAAAGAATAGCCGCTTCCTGCCGCGGAAGCACATCTTCCAAATCCAATACTATGCTTTTACCCGATAAAGGATGAAACGATGAATGCATCATATCAACAGGCCGGCGTGAACATTGACCAGGCGAACTTATTTGTCGAAAAGATCAAGCCCCTGGTGAAAATGACGGCACGGAAAGAGGTCATGAGCGGAATCGGAGGCTTCGGCGGACTTTTCCATCTCGACCTGAAAAAGAACCCGGACCCCGTCCTCGTTTCATCAACGGACGGCGTGGGAACCAAACTCAAGATCGCCCAGATGCTCGACCGGCATGATACGATCGGCATCGACCTGGTGGCGATGTGCGTGAATGACGTTATCGTTCAGGGCGCGGAGCCGCTCTTTTTCCTCGACTATCTGGCAACGGGAAAAATCCGCATGGAAACAAGCATCCAGATCATCACCGGCATCGTCAATGGATGCCTGGATGCGGGATGCGCCCTGATCGGTGGGGAAACGGCAGAAATGCCCGGATTTTATAACAACGACGAATATGATCTTGCCGGTTTCTCGGTCGGCGTCGTCAATGCCGACCGCCTGATCGACGGCTCGGAGATCCGGGTTGGCGACCGTATTATCGGTATCGCCTCCAACGGGTTGCACAGCAACGGCTATTCTCTGGCCAGGAAGATAATTTTCGAAATTGCCGGTCTCGGGGTCAAGGACCGCCCTGACGGTCTCGAATGTTCCATCGGGGAGGAAATGCTTAAGCCCACCCGCATCTATGTCAAGCCTCTTCTTAATCTCATCAAGCATTTTACCATCAAAGGACTGGTTCATATTACGGGGGGCGGCTTTTGGGACAATATCCCCCGCATTGTGCCCCCGCGCTGCAAGGCTGTCGTTTATCAGGACAGCTGGCCCATTCCTCCCGTTTTTAACGTCCTTAAAGGACTGGGCAGTGTTGAAGAGACCGAGATGCTCCGCGTCTTCAATATGGGGATCGGCATGATGATGATAATCTCCGAGAAGGACGTTGTTGAAATAATGGACAGACTCGTCAAGCTTGGTGAACAGCCTTATTGTATCGGTCATATCGAAAAACGCGATCCCGATCAGCCGCCGGTGGTTTTTTCAGCCTCATGAAGACAAAACTACCCATCGGCGTACTCGTTTCCGGCAGCGGCTCCAATCTCCAGTCGATAATTGACCATATCGGGAACGGAAAGCTCGACGCCGTCATCAGCGTGGTAATCAGCAACACCCCGGAGGCATACGCCCGGGAGAGATGCCGGCAGCACAACATCCCTTATGTAGTTATTGATCACAGAGATTTTCCCCTCCGGGACGACTTTGATCAGCAGATGATCGACGTCCTGCGATCACGTGGTGTCGAACTGGTGGTCATGGCGGGTTTCATGAGGATACTGACCACCCGTTTTTTATCTTCTTTTCCGATGAAGATCATGAACATCCATCCTGCCCTCCTCCCCGCCTTTCCCGGGTTGCACGTGCAGAGAAAGGCTGTAGATTATGGCGTTCGCTTTTCCGGCTGTACCGTCCATTTTGCAGATGACGGCGTGGATACCGGTCCAATCATCATTCAATCTGTGGTTCCCGTTTATGAAAGCGATGATGAGAATAGCCTGGCGCAGCGCATCCTGCAGGAGGAACACAAGATCTATCCCCAAGCCATTCAGTGGTACGCCGAGGGAAGACTTGAGGTAAAAGGACGGAAGGTTCATCTAAGAGGTGCGGCGGCATTGACAAACACGCCGCAATGCAACCCATCCCTAACTATACGATAATCTATGGATGACGAAGCCGTAATTATTATAACACCCTCCCCTTCAAGGGGAGGACTTAAGTGGGGATGGGCTTTTATGTATAGTTTCGACATGTTTTACCCCATCCCCCTCCTAACCTCCCCCTTTGAAGGGGAGTGAATAAATCACTTGTTGCAACTTCGTCAATGATCGAATTACTGAGAGGAGTTATCAACATATGACCACAAACAAGCTGAATTTTGACATCCAATCCCTCGGAGAAGCGACAATCCCCTCACCGATTACGGTCAGTTACTTTACGCCTGACAGCAGACGCATTCTTTACGATCATGATTTGAATAACATATCGGTGTATTCCTGGGAGGAAGGGCCGCCCGCGGCTATTGAAGTGGCGGGGCCAAGAGAGATGATCTATTACGACCCTCCGAAAACAAAAGCGGCCATAGTTACCTGCGGCGGTCTGTGTCCGGGAATAAATGATGTAATTCGCGCTATAGTCATGGAGCTATACCACCGCTACGGGGTAAGCAATATTGTCGGGATCAAGTATGGATTCCAGGGTCTGATTCCCAGATACGGCCATGACATGATGGATTTGACGCCGGAACTGGTCAAGGATATTCATGCGGTGGGGGGAAGCATCCTGTCTTCATCCCGGGGGAAACAGGACATCATGGAGATGGTGAATGTCCTCAAGAGGATGAATGTGGATATTTTTTTCTGTATCGGCGGCGATGGCACCATGCGGGCCACGGAACTTATCACGGAGGAAATATCGAAGCGAAAGCTCGATATCAGCGTCATCGGCATTCCAAAAACAATCGATAACGACCTGAATCTCGTAGACAAGACCTTCGGTTTTGACACCGCCATATCGGAGGCGGTTCAAGCCATTCAGTGCGCTCATGTGGAGGCAAAGGGGTCGCCAATGGGCATCGGTCTGGTCAAGCTGATGGGTCGTCAGTCAGGACATATCGCCGTTCACGCCGCCCTGGCCCAGAATGACGCCAACTTTGTCCTGATTCCCGAGGTATCCTTTGATCTCTATGGGGAAAAAGGCTTCCTGAAGTCACTGGAAATGCGCCTGCGTCAACGCAAACACTGCGTTATCCTTGCCGCAGAAGGGGCAGGACAGGAATTTTTCTGTCGTGAAGACGGCAAGCTTGAGACGGACGCCTCGGGAAACCTGAGATTGCGTGACATAGGCGTCTATCTGCGGGGTGTGATTGAGGAATATTTCAAAAACTGCGGCATGGAAGTGAATCTGAAGTACATCGATCCCAGCTATACCATCCGCAGCGTACCGGCAACGGCCAGCGACAGTATTTATTGCGGGGCCTTGGGGCAATACGCCGCCCATGCCGGCATGGCCGGCAAGACAGGTATGCTGGTCGGCCGTTTTCGGGGCGAATATGTCCATCTGCCCCTGCAGGTGGTCATGTCGGGGAAACAGGTCGACCCCACGGGAAATATCTGGATGCGGGTCATTGAATCCACGGGTCAGCCCATGTCCATGAAGAACGATTGAAATAGTCAAATTATGCAGCGCAACGGAGCATCAGGACTTTTTACGATGCCGCCAAATATTGCTTGCATATTTCCGTCTATTATTGTAGCAACCACGGCACTAATATTTGAGGAGTAAGTGATATGTCCAGAATGTGCGAGGTGTGCGGGAAAAAACCCGTCGTCGGTAATAGTGTAAGCCATGCCAACAACAAGACCAAAAGGGTCTGGAGGCCGAATCTGCAGAAGATCCGCGCCATTGACGAGAAAAGCGGCGCCGTTAAAAGGGTGAAGATTTGTACGCGTTGCCTCCGTTCCGGCTCCGTGCGCAAAGCTGTTTAATTATAAATCAGGATCAAATCCGACCCTCCGGATCGCCGCGAGGGTCGGCGCCATGAAGTCTCTGTAATCCCTTACCAATTCCATCCCTTGGTTCATGATATCGGCAAGACCGGCGACCGACTGCCCGTCATCCCGGGATATGCCATATTTGTTTGCGAAAAGCTGGATTCGACCTTCGAGGGTCATGAAACGTCTGATCCTATTGAGGGTATATACAGCCGCCCCTGCCCGCAAGGCCTCTGCTGCAGTCTCCACGGGAATTCCGTATAGCCAGGCAATATTTTCACTGAATTCGTCGAGTTTTTCTTTTAATGTATAACTCATGGCGTCGCAAAGGAGAATGAGCAGTTTATCGCTTTCCCCGAATTGTTCCAGATGAAGGGCAAGATCAAATGTCATTTCAATGATCATGTGCGACCGGTAGGCGGCTTGGGCATAGGGTATGGGAGTTCCCTGGGCTTCGTAGATATCAAGGAGCGGTTGGACGAGTGGTTTCCCCTTTAGATAGGTGTAACCGCTTGAATCGGGATTGAATTCCATGACAGGCTGTTTGGCGATTGAACCGTGATGGGAGATATCATCCACCATAAGGTGAAAGTAGACGCACGAGTTTTTCCGGTACTTTGTCGGGAGAGTTCGGCAGCGGGGAATGCCGTGGGTGATTTCAGCCGTAATATCTTTGTGAATCGGCAGCAGATCGGGACAGATATTGTAAATCAGGAGATCGGGATGATTCCTGATAAGTTCTTCTCCTCCCGGATAATTCATGAGGAGCCAGGTATGGGTCATCATCAGCATGGAGGAACGTCGCTCGGAATGTTTATTTTTTTATATTGGTGATCGTCATCCTTTTCAGGTCGAGCAGTTTGATCTGAAAGGCGCCGAATTTTGTTTTTCCATAGGCTTTGGCCTTTTTATTGACTACCAGCTCGAGGCTGCTTCCTTCACGCAGTTTTACCACCGCTATCAACTTTTCGTCACGAAGGAGAAAATTGACATATTGAATGTTCTCGAAGGCGACCGTAAATGTACCCTCTCCCTTTTTCCCCTCCAGAAAGGTTCCGCCGTCGATGCTTATCTCTTTGGCATCGGTTATTACGTCCATCTGATCGACAAATAATCCCAGAAACTTCTTTGCCGGTACGGGAATCTTATCGGGCGAATCTCCCCCGAGTGAGCTCATGGCCATAATGAAAGGGATGAAGAAAAGAAGGATAATCAGGCGATGCGAGCGTTTCATAGGGCCTCCTAAATGCTGCTTCCTTTTATGACTGGATGATTTGGAAATCAACAGAATTTTTCAGCTCTGAAATGATTATTTTAAAATCTTCCTCAAAATCAGGCATGATTACTATCCGGACCACGGCTTCCTGTGGATCGATAGTGGAGATGGATGATAATCTTTCGTATCCCTCCAATAAATATTGCAGCCTTACGAGATCCCTTCTGGATAACTTCAAATAGATATTCATTCACATAGCGAGAAGTTTATTTACCGTCTCACTCAGTACTTTGTAATCGACTGGTTTTTCCAGATAGGCCTCGACGCCCTCCTGCTCGATTTTCTTCCGTAATTCCTCATCTTTCATGCCGGTCAGAATCACGATCGGAGTTTGTGATCCTTGCGGTGTCAATCTGATATTCTTCAGGGTGTGGTACCCCCCTCCCGCGGGAAGCATGATATCCAGGATGATCAAGTCGGGCTTTTCATTACGGGCAGACTGTATGCCATTATACGCATCAACGGCGGTAACCACTTTATGGCCTTCCTGAAAGAGTTTGAAACGGAGCAGTTTCAGTATTTCAGGGTCATCATCAACGATCAAAATCTTGCTCATTTCGAACTCGCCTTTCTATAGCTTATTCAGGAGTTTAATAACTATTTATTCACCATATCAATTATAATTGCCGTTTAAACGGGGGGAGTATACGAAGAAGGATGGTCCGAGTCAATTAAATATTGAACATCCTTTATCCTTATAACAAATATATAAATTCCTCCTTGACATTATTATCATTGATATGACTATGATACATCCCTAAAATACAAGGAAGAAGTCCGAAAAGAATTGAAAAAAAACGATTGTCTGCCTGTTACCCAGTGGCGGTTCTCATTAGAGCAAGAAGATATAACTGAACAATTATCGACTGAGTTTGGCATCCTGCCGGTGATGTCGAAGATACTGATGAGCAGGAATATTGTCAACCTCGCCGACGCCAGGAAATATCTTTTCCCGTCCCTGAACGATCTCCACAACCCCTTTCTCATGAAGGACATGGAAAAGGCTGTTCATCGTGTGATTCAGGCAATTCACAAAAAAGAGAAGATCGTGGTGTTCGGTGACTATGATGCTGACGGGATAACTTCCATTGCCGTCCTGATTAAATTCTTTCGCGTCCTCCTTCCGGAGACCGATTTTTATATTCCCGAGCGGATCGGCGAAGGCTACGGTCTGAATCGCAGCGCCATCGATCTTTTGAAAAGCCGGGATGTAGATCTGATCATTACTGTTGATTGCGGCGTCTCCGATCTGGAATGCGTGGATTATGCTTCAACATTGGGAATAGAGACGATTATTCTCGATCATCACGAAGTTCCGGAAATAATTCCCCGGGCCGTCGCCGTCATCAATCCCCATCGCCCCGACTGCCCTTTTCCATTCAAACATCTTGCCGGCGTCGGCATCGCCTTTAATTTTCTGATCAGCCTGCGAGGTAAACTTCGCCAGGAGGGTTTCTGGAATGACCGCACCTATCCCAACCTGAAAGAATATCTGGACCTGGTCGCCCTGGGGACGATCGGGGACATATCTCCCCTTGTCGACGAAAACAGGATCTTTACCAAGATCGGCCTTGATCTGATTACCGAGGACAGGCGGCTGGGTCTCAAGGCCCTGAAAGAGATCTGCGGGCTCGATTCCCAGGTCATGGATACGAACAGGGCATCCTTCTGCCTCATCCCGCGCATCAATGCGGCCGGTCGGGTGGGTTCCCCGACGGAGGCGGTAAAGCTGCTTCTTACTGATGATCTTGCCGAGGCCAGGGATATCGCCAAGGTTCTGGACGGATACAACCGCAAGCGTCAGGCCATTGAAAAATCGATTCTTCAGGAAATACTGGAAGAGATCGCGAAAACAATTGATCCACTCCAGAAATCTTCCCTGGTCTTTGCTTCGGCAAACTGGCATCCCGGGGTTATCGGCATTGTGGCTGCCCGCCTGGTGGACCGTTTCTACCGTCCGGCCATTCTCATCAGCCTCAGAAATGGCATCGGCAAGGGTTCAGGCCGGAGCATCGCCGATTTTAATATCTACCAGGGGTTGAAGAAATGCGACTCCCTGCTGCTGTCTTACGGTGGACATCAATATGCGGCGGGTATTTCCATTCGCGAGGAAGATATCGAGGAATTCAAGCGCCTCCTCGAGGGTGTGATCAGGGAAGATATCCAACCGGTAAACATGATCTCCCAGACAACCATCGACGCTCAATGTCAACTCCTTGACATCAATCACGATCTCCTCTCTCAGATCGCGATGCTTGCTCCCTTCGGCAGCCGCAATCCCGAACCGGTACTCTGTGTTCGCAACGTCAATGTTACGGCGTCAAACGTCGTTGGGAATAACCATCTACGGCTGAGATTGAACGGTGACGGGGTATCCTGCAATGGCATCTGGTTCAGCAAAGGTCATTTCATAAAGCAGTTGACCTCGGGAACAACATCTGATATCGCGTTCACGCCCCAGTTTAATTACTGGAACGGAATCAATGAGATACAGCTCAAGATGAAAGACATCTCCGTCCCTTCGGGCTGAGAGGAAAGTCTTTTCCCCAATTATAAATCGAAACGGCAACAGTTGTGCAAAACCGCGGGAAAATGGTTCGCAAGCAGCGAATCAAATGTTTTTCGCCATTCCGTGATTGAATTTAACGTATGTTACCAACTCACAAGAATATGCTAACCAACCAGAAGCGAAAAAGATTTTTGAGCTGCGGCGAAGCCATATTTCGAAAGTTTCGCGGCGAGGAAGAGGCGACGCAGGCGTATATGGAAATACGTCGAGGAGCCGATGACGAAGCCAACGAAGATAGCGCTTTGCTTTAAAACGGAATCACAGCCAGCGTTTCCGTCTGCGGTAAGATTTAACGTCCCGATATACCCGCATGTCTCCCGAGGCAGCCATCCCGAGATAGAATTCCTTGATGTCCGGATTTTCCACCAGATCTTCAGCCTTGCCTTCCATGACTATTTTTCCGTTTTCCATGACATAGCCATAATGGGCGATCTGGAGGGCCATATTGGCGTTCTGTTCCACCAGGACGATAGTCGCACCCTGTTCTTCGTTGATTTTCTTAATTATACCGAAAATCTCCCGCACAATAAGCGGGGCCAGGCCCAGGGATGGTTCGTCAAGAAGCAGGAGTTCCGGTTTTGCCATGAGGGCGCGACCGATGACGAGCATCTGCAATTCTCCGCCGCTGCAGTAACCGGCCCTGGCACGACGACGGGAGCGGAGCGCCGGAAAATAGTTATAGACCATCTCGAGATCCTCCTGGCAGGCCTTATTTGACCTGATCGCCGTGCCGACGCGCAGATTTTCCTCAATCGTCAAATACTTGAAGGGCTGCCGTCCCTCAAGGACCTGAATGATGCCCAAGCGCGTGATGACTTCCGGGGACTGGTTATGTATCGGCTTCCCCTGAAAGATTATTTCCCCATCGGTGACTTTGCCGTTCTCCGGTTTCAGCAGGCCCGATATGGCTTTAAGGGTAGATGTCTTGCCTGAGCCGTTACTCCCCAAAAGGGAAATTATCTTACCCTTCTCAACGGAGAGGGAAACCCCCTTGAGAACCTGGATGACATCGGAATAGACGACGGAAATATTGTTAACCGCTAAAAGCACTTGCCTGCCTCCCTCAGTGAGATCCTTGCATAACCGTAGAAAAATGGTTCGCAAGCGGTGAATCAAATGTTTTTCGCTGTTCCGAGATTGAATTTAACCTTATGTTATTAATCATAATTATGCGCCAACTAACCAGAAGCGAAAAAGAATTATGAGCCGTGGCGAAGCCATTTTTCAAGGGTCTCTCAGTATGAAAATGGCCAGAGCCGGAAACTGGACCTGATAATACGCCATACTTCGGCAATCCCCCGGGGTTCGAAAAGTATGAAGAGGACGATCGCCAATCCGAAAATGAATTCCCGCAGGGGCGCCAGGTTCAATCCGGTCTGCGTTACCATTCCCATATTCATCATCAGGTCAATCGCCCAGCGGAGCAGTTCATTAAGGCCGGTTATGAATATGGCGCCGAAGATCGCCCCGGACATGTTGCCCATGCCGCCGATGATCACCATGGCAATGTACTCCACGGACAGGCCGAGATTGAAGGGTTCCGTAGTTATACTGACCGTGTAGTAGGCCCAGATTGCCCCGGCGACGCCGGCATAGAAGGAGCTGATGGCAAAGGCGAGCAGCTTGTAGGGAAAAATGGGAATGCCCATACCTTCGGCGGCCCGGTCGTTGTCCCTGATGGCCACGAAGGCCCGCCCGTATTTTGTTCGCATGAGATTGACGGCCAGCCACAGCATGCCCAGCAGGGCAATAAATATTAAGTAAAAGTAAGGGATATCGCCGCTGATTTCCAATCCGAAAATATTTGCCTTCGGCAGGGTGATGCCCATGGTTCCCTGGGTGACATCTTCCCAATGGACCAGGACATACTCGATGATGAATTGTCCGGCCAGGGTGGCAATAGTCAGATAAAGTCCCTTCAGCCGGCTGGAAGGTAGTCCGAATATTAGTCCAACCAAGGCGGTGATAAGACCGGCGGCCGGGACGCTCAGGAGAAACGGGACATCCCAGCGGGTGGCCAGGATCGCGGCGGCATAGGCGCCGACGCCGAAGAACGCCCCGTGTCCCAAAGATATCTGTCCTGTATAACCGATGAGAATATTCAGGCCGATCACAGCGATGGCGGCAATGCCGATGGAATTGAGGATGTATAAAAGATATGGGGTGCTAACAAATGGAGCCAGACCAAAAAGGGCGATCAGTCCCGCGGCGACAAAGAACCGGCCATAATCGGTCTCGTAGACCTTTAGTTGATCCGCATAATTTTCATGGTAATTGCCGCAGGGATGGAATACCCGTTTCTTCATATCAAACCCTTTCAATTTCCACCTGGCCGAAGAGGCCGTAGGGTTTTACCATTAAAATGAATACGAGGACGATGTAGGGGACCACATCCCGGAGGGACGGAGAGATATAGCCGCCGGTTAGCGTCTCTAACAATCCGATGATGAGCCCGCCGACGATGGCGCCGCCGATGCTGTCAAGCCCGCCGAGAATGACGACGGGAAAGACCTTCAAACCGATGGCGCTGAGGTCATGAACATTGACCCCGTTGATAATGCCGAGAATGATGCCGCTCATACCGGCGACTAAAGCGGCAATTGCCCAGGAAAGGGCAAATACCTTCTTTACATTGACGCCGAGGGAGAGGGCCGCCCGCTGATTATCGGCAACGGAACGCATATAAATTCCCTGGGAGGAGAATTTGAAGAAAAGCCCAAAAAGCACAAGAAAAGCAGTCCCGACCACCAGTGCCAGCGTGTAAACCGGTTGTACCGAAACGCTTCCCCAACTGAGGCTTAGCCAGGACGGGAGAAAATCGGGAAAGGTATGGAGATTGCCGCCCCAGATGAGCAGAATCAAACCCTTGAACATCGCGGCCAAACCCACGGTAAGCATGATGACGAAAATCAGGGGTTCACCGATCAGGGGCCGCAAAAAAAGGCGCTCCACAATGAATCCAAGGGAAAAGCACGCCGCCATGGTCAACAGGAAGGCAGCATAGATCGGCAGTTGCAGCCAGGTCACCAGGACAAGAAAGATATAGGCCCCCATGGCGAGCAACTCGCCATGAGCAAAATTCAGTACGCTTGATGATTTGAAGATCATGACAAAACCCATGGCGGAAATGCCGTAGATAAAACCGACACTGAGGCCATTGACTACCAGTTGTATAAAAAAATCCATTATTTCTCTCCTATTCCCCCTACCAGTGAAGGACACGACATATGACGCCTCCCTTGCAAGGACTTGCCATCCGTCCCCCTCCCCTTCAAAGGACTTGGCATCCATCTCCCTCCCCTTCAAGGGGAGGGTCAGGGTGGGGATGGGGTTATACGGTCAATATGTTTACCTTTGTAGTTATCTCCCCTACCCTCCCGTCACGGTAACGGATCTTGCCTTTTGTTTCGACCTGTGAAACATCCCGGTACATGGACTCGATAAGCTGGAGATAGAGACCATATATGAATCTCCGCCGCACCTTGCCGGTACGGGTCAGCTCTTCGTCATCTGCATCCAGGAGCTTATAAAGAAGGAGGAATTTACGTATCTTCATGATATCGGGCAATTGCTTGTTGATTTCCCGTATTTCGTCGCGGATCAGGTCTTCAACCGCTTTTTGCTGGGATAGATCGAGGTAAGTCGTGAAAGGGATGAGCCTTTCCTCCGCCCAGCTTCCGACATTTTCCATATCGATATTGACCATGGCCGTAATGAATGGTCGCGATTCCCCGAAAGTGACGGCCTCCTTTATGTAGGGGCTGAATTTCAAACGCGTTTCGATAAAATCCGGAGAAAACGCCTGACCGCTCTTGTTCTTGATGATGTCTTCCTTACGCCCGATGATGATGAGATGTCCATCCTGATCGATATAACCGGCGTCGCCCGTTTTCAGCCAGCCATTCTGAAATGCCTTCTCCGTTGTCTGGAAATCACGGTAATAACCTGAAAAAAGGGAATCGCTCTTCACCATGACTTCCTGATCCGCATCGAGCATGATCTCGACGCCAGGGAGCGGTTTCCCAACCGTTTCCGGCTTGACCTGATGGTCAGGCTGCACCTGAAAAATACCCCCTCCCTCGGTGAGACCATAGCACTGTTTGAGATTCATCCCTATTGCCTGAAAAAACCTGATGACGTCCGGGCTGATGGGATGTCCGCCCGTGTAGGCATTACGGAAGCCGGAGCAGCCGATCCGATCGAGGAGGGGCCGGTAAACAAGACAAGCGGCGGCTCGGTGGAAGAACTTTTCTTGCCAAGCCACCCTTTCTCCTGCTGTTTGTTTAGCGATCACGCGGCGACCCGTTTTTTCCGCCCAATGGAAGAGACGGCGTTTCACCCATCCGGCATCGGCCATCTTGACGCGAATTTTTGATGCCAGATCTTCCCAGAAACGAGAGGCGGTGATAATCACTGAAGGACCGATCTCACGAAAATCTTCGGTCACCGTTTCGGGGGTCTCTGGAAAATTCATGGTCATCCCGCTATACAGAGAGACCCCGAATCCCCACATCTGATCCACAATCCAGGCGGGGGGAGACATGGAAAGCCAATTCTCTCCCGGCTGCAAGGCTATGGCCTCTGTCCACTGTTTTCCGATGGAGGTCATGCTCCGATGAGAAAGCATAGCCAGTTTGGACATGCCTGTCGTACCTGATGTCTGGATCATCAGGGCAATGTCCTTGGGCTTCCCCTTTTTCAACTCCCTGTTAAAGAGTTCCGGCTCCCGCTGGTCCAGCTCATCCCCCGCCTGCAGCAATGACGCGTAAGACTGCAACCATGGCATATCCCGGTAAGAGCGCATCCCCGTGGGATCAATATAGACAACCCGCCGCACATGGGGGATATTGTCTTGAATTTCCAGCAGCTTGTCGACCTGCTCCTGGTCCTGCACAATCACCAGGTCCGCCTGGGTACGCTGGACAGAAGATTTAATCTCCTCAGGAGTAGCCGAGGTAAAAACGTTCATCGTGACGGCGCCAAGGGTCTGGGCGCCGATTTCCGTGAACAGCCATTCGGGATGGTTGTTCAGAACCAGGATAACGTTTTCGCCTCGACGGAGGCCAAGGGAGGAAAGACCCAGGGAAGTAATGCGCGTGTAGCGAAGATAATCTTCCCAGTTGAAGGTGCGCCATATGCCGTAAGACTTTTCCCTGATGGCCGTGAAATCCTTTCCCAATGATTCTGCCCGGTGGGCAAGCATTTGAGGCAAGGTGAACATCCGATGGTCAATGGTCCCATTTTTTTGGTCAATCATAATCTTTATGGACTCCAAAACTCATGAAATTATCCATATTCGACGGGTTCGTAAAAAGATTCGCAGGCAAGGCGCGCAAAGCCTGAGTCATGAGGCGTACTTGTCGTACGCCGCAGTGACGAAGGATGCAGCGCAACGCGGCATCCGGACTTTTTACGAAGCCGTCGATATTCATCCCAGATACGCCCGGACAACTTCCGGATGGCGTCCGATCTCGTCCGCCGTGCCTTCGGCGATCTTTTCTCCGAAATTCAGCACGGCGATACGATGGGAAATGCTCATGACAATAGCCATGTCATGCTCCACAAGGATTATTGTCTGGCCCCAGACTTCATTGATTTCTGTGATAAAGCGAACCATGTCCTCCTTCTCTTCGAGGGTCATTCCGGCAAATGGTTCGTCCAGAACCAGAAGCTTCGGTTCCAGGGCAAGAGCCCTTCCCAATTCCACTCTTTTCATCAACCCGTAGGGTAAGGAGGCTACCTGTTTATTGCGTATGGCCTGTATCTCCAGGAAATCGATCAGCTCCTCGATCAACCGGCGATGACGGACCTCCTCCCGGCTCACGGAGGGTAGAAACAGACCTGCCCCCGGGAATGTATAGCGGCAGTATAGATGACGGGCCAGGAGCATGTTGGCAAGGACGGTCATGCCAGGGAAAAGTTCAATATTCTGAAAGGTTCTGCCGATGCCTATCTTAACGAGATTATGGGCGTGCATCCTGGTGATGTCCCGGCCGTTGAAGACAATCCGGCCGCTTTTGGGCTTATAAAACCCGGTTATGCAATTCATGAGGCTTGTCTTGCCGGCCCCGTTAGGTCCGATTACGGCATACAGTTCTCCATTGTTCACCTTCAGATCGATATTGGTCAGGGCCTTGACGCCGCCGAAATTCAGGGATAGATCCTTGATCTCAAGCTCGGCATAACGGTCTTGTTCCGATCTTGCCGCAAAGATTTCCGGCCGCCCACGATATGCTTTCATCCGAAAATGTACCTCTTAATAACTGAATTCATTGATCAAAATTTTACTTCCTGCTGATTTGCACCCCATCCCCCTCCTAACCTCCCCCTTGAAGGGGGAGGAATTGTATGTGAAGGGCCGGGGTCGGCAATACGTTTCACCCTCCTCAAATCTCCCTCCCCCTTGAAGGGATAGGGATTGTATATGAAGGGCCGGGGTCGGCAATACGTTTCACCCACGAAGCAGGTTACCGGGCTGAGGAAATCGGCGTTTATCTCCTCTGCCTCCTCAAATCTCCCTCCCCTTCAAGGGGAGGGTTGGGGTGGGGATGGGTCATTTTATTCATGTTCCTTGCGCGCTCATTTCAAAAGCTGAATTTTTTCCCTCCCGGGAATGAAAAACCTTGTCATCGGGATGTAATTGCCATTCTCCTGGACTTTGACGATTCTTGCCTTGAAGGAAGCGCCGTGATCCGTCTTGGTGTAGGTCACATTCGGGAAAAGTCCCCCGAAATCTTCATTCTTAAAAGATTCCAATGCTTTATTAATTGTTTCAGGGGTAATGCTCCGGTATTTCTCATTAGCTCTGATAAAGGCCCGCTCCATGATCATACCGACAACCACTCCCTCCCAGTAGGAGGCGTCAAATTTGGCGACGGTTTTATATCTGGTCCACAAATCGGTCATGATCTTCATGCCGGGGTTCCGATCGGAAGGCAGGCCGCCGGGAAACTGCATCAACAACCTGTCTTTGATTATCCCCTTCCCGAGCTTGAAGAAATCGGGATCGGTCGAGGTCCAGGTACCGAAAAACATGGGGCTGTATTTGATCCGATCGGCGCTCTTGAAGGTGGTAATGATGGCAGAAGGGAGCATCTGCATGACAACGTACTGGGTCCCCTTTTTTTGGAGCCTGAGAAGTTCCGTTGTCAAATCGACAGTTTTCGGCGGAAATTCTTCCACGGCGACGATGTCGATATTAATTTTTTTAGCGTATTCGCGGCTTGGTTTGTGGATGGAACGCCCATAGGCATTGTTGAAGGTAAGCAAACCTACCTTCGGCGGCTCTTTGCCTTTGTGAATGGCCTTAATATAATCAAGGATGGCATAGCAGTCCATTTTGTAGCTCCCAAAGGGGAGATACATGTAATCGACCGGCGGTTCGAGGATCTCCCAACTGGTCGAATAATTGATCGTCGGGATCTTGTAGGTCTGAATAATCGGCTTGGCGGCAAGACCTTCCCCGGCGCCCCAGGTAGCAATCATATCCACCTTTTCCTGCACGGCAAATTTGCGTACCGCCGCGACTGCCTCCGGCACTTTGTAAGCCGTGTCGACGAGGGTCATCTCGATCCGGTTTCCGGCGACGCCGCCTTTTACTTCGTTGACATAGCGAAAATAGTCCTGCTGTCCCTTGGCATGGAACTGTCCCCAGGTGGAGGCAGGTCCGGTCATGTTGATCGCGGCGCCAACTTTGATCGTCTTTGCCGAAGAATGTCCGGAAAGACAGAGGATCAGTACCCCTGCAAGGATGACGATAAGAATTCTTTTCCCTCTTTGACTACTCATATGGTTAATCCTCCTTAGCGATTTATGATTTTTTCCGGCGAAAAAAAAGGCCGGGATTTTCTCCACGGCCTTAGTAAATAAAAAGCCGTGGGCTTCCTTTCGGTCTGCCCACGGCTCGTTCGGTTTGTCTCAGATCACGAGCGCGGTCGGCAGACCTCCCCAAAAAAGCCAAAAAAGCTAAAAAAGAAAATCGAATTCAGGATGTTAACGACCTGCCTGTGCATGATATCTTAGATTTCACTCCTTAAATATGGATTTCAGATAATAAATACGATGGCTAATGTCAAGCTTTTTCTTCCTGATCACTGATTCTCGATCCCCAATTTTTCGATCCGGTAGCGTAATGAGTCAAAACTGACATGGAGCAGCTCCGCGGCCCTGGTCTTGGAACCTTTTGATTTCACGAGGGCCTTTTGTATAAGCATCCTTTCAATATTTGCCAGCTCCTCATTCAGTTGAATGCCGGCATCAGTAAAATTTAAATCAAGTGCACCTTCATCTTTTTTTGTACTATGACCGATGAACAAATTGTCCGGCAGGATGATATTGGTAGTCTCAAGGGCGACACATCTTTCGATTATATTTTCCAGTTCCCTGATATTTCCTGGGAAAGGATAATCCATCAACAATTCAAGTGCGTATGTTGATATCGTGATTACATCCTTGGAAAATTCCCGGGAATATTTCTCGATAAAGTATTTGGTCAGGACGGGAATGTCCTCTTTGCGATGACGGAGGGCAGGCAAATTTACGGGAATGACATTCAGCCGGTAATAGAGATCTTCACGGAAGGCGCCTTCTTTAACCTTCTGTTCAAGATTTTGATTAGTCGCCGAGATAATCCGGACATCGACCTTGATGTCCTCTGTCCCACCGATTCTTCGGAAGGTTTTCTCCTGCACAACTCTCAACAGTTTTACTTGAAGTAATGACGGCAACTCACCTATTTCATCAAGAAATATTGTTCCTTTCCTGGCGATTTCAAAGAGTCCGGCCTTGTCCGTAAAGGCGCCGGTAAATGAGCCCTTCATATAACCGAAAAATTCCGATTCCAGAAGATTTTCAGGAATACCGCCACAGTTGATGACGACGAAGGGCATGTCCTTTCTGGGGCTGTTTTCATGGATAGCTTTCGCAACGAGTTCCTTGCCGGTGCCGCTTTCACCGAGAATCAGGATATTGGCGGAAGTCTCCGCCACTTTTTTTATTGTTCCATAAACCTTAAGCATCTCTTTGCTTTTACCGATCATACCGCCAAAGGCGACCCCATCCTCGATGTCCCTAAGAAACCGGGCAGCATCGGCCTTGACCCCTTTTTTATCGAGGGCGGCGCGGATAATCTTCTTCAGGTCATCGATATCGAAATCCTTCTCGATATAGTCATAAGCCCCCTCTTTCATGGCGGAAAGCGCTGTCTCTCCGGAGGCGAACGCCGTAATCAGGATAACCTGGCATTCAGGTTCCTGTTCCTTGAGCCGCTTAAGAAAAGCAATGCCGTCCATCCTCGGCATTTTGAGATCGGTGATCACAAGATCATATTTTTCTTTACCGCAACGGATGAGCGCCTTTTCCGGCTCTCCATAGCAGGTTACCTTATGCCCTTCCCGGCTCAACATAATGTCGAGAAATTCTCTCATGCCCTGATCATCGTCAACGACGAGTATCTTCGCCACTTTCACCTCCTGGGATAAACCCCGCCCTGGGGAGCAGGATTACAAATTTCGTCCCCATGCCATAATTACTCTCCAATAATAATTTCCCTCCGTAGCTGTTTAGGATCCTCATCACAATAGCCAATCCTAATCCCGTACCCCGCTCTTTGGTCGTAAAAAAGGGCTCAAATATCTTTTTTTGATTTTCTTTGGTTATTCCTATGCCATTATCAGTTACAATGATTTCAAGCTCTTCGTCATAAGTCTCGAGACGCTTTTTACGGACAGTGACGGCAAGACGCCCTCCTGCCGGCATCGCCTGGGCGGCATTCAGGATGAGGTTCCAAATCAGTTGCCTCATCTCTTCCCTGTTTCCTTCGACAACACTGCCTGCTTCAAGATCTTCGCTGATCTCGATGTCATTGTTCCAATCCGGCATTACCCGCGCCGATTCCATAACCTCGTGAATGATGTCGCCAATCATGATTTCTTGGAGGGGACCGCGGTTAGGTCTGGCCAAGAGGAGAAAGTCCTTTACAAATCCCTCCAGTTGATCCTTCCCGCGCATGATTATCTGCATGAGCCGCCCTTCTGTTGTTCCCATGGCGGATTCTTTCATCAACATCTGGATAGAACCGCTGATCGATGCCAGGGGATTACGGATTTCATGAGCCAGCCCTGCCGCCACTTCTCCGACGAAAGCAAGCCGACGGTTTCTCTCCAATACCGCTTCCATTTCCTTTACCTTCGTCAGGTCCTGAAAAATCAGAATATCGCCGATCTTTTCGTTGCTTTTATCCCGGAGAACGGAAAGGGCGCAACCGAGAATCAGATTCCGGTTCTGAGCGACGACCGCAGGCATTTCGAAGCGTCCTTTCACGGTTTCATCATTGTTATTGCTTTTAGCATACGATTCTTTCCAGGCAGGAAATATGTCTTGAATGAGATTGTTTTCCAGCGAGGCTAAACTCCAGCCGGTGATATGTTCAGCCGCCCGGTTGAATGACTTTATCCTGCCTTCCAGATCAATGGTCAAAATGCCCGTATCAACCGATTCGATTATGGATCGATAGAGCAAATCCAACTGGTTGAATGCAGATTCCTTTTCGGCAAGGAGGGCCCTGGTCTTTTTTTCCTTCTCGACAACGAAACTGGCCAGGAGGGCAGTGAGATAAAAAGAAAGGATATTAATGGAAATGCGGAGAAACACATGACCGGCTGTGTCGGGTATTTCCCATATATAGGGATGGGAAAAGGGGGTGATGAGCCGGTAGTATTCAAGGTCAATCAAAAGGCCATATGATATCGATGCGGCCGAAGCGCTGATGAGTCCGCCATTTCTGCCAAGATACAGAACAGAGTAAATTATGACCAGGGGATAGAATACGGCATAGGTGGACCGGATTCCGCCCGTAACATAGATAAGGGCGGTGATGATGAACACGTCGGTCATGGTCTGGAGATAAATATTAATCTGATGGTTTGTTGAAACCCTGCTGAGTATCGAGAAAGATAGCGATAAAAGATAAATAAGGGCAATAATTCCGTAGAAATAAGAAATAGATTGCCAGGTTAAGAAGTCCGGGGCTTTTAACTGGAGAAAGGTAAAAATACCGAGCAATAAGGTCGCCATAGCGACCCTGGACAGGATCAAACCTTTTATTTTCATTTCCAGATTCTCTTCGTCCATACTCTTAATTTATATAGGCTAAAGGTTTAATCGTGTCAAACCATTAAGGATCCATTTTTTGCCTGTTTTACCTGTTTGGCAAGGAGATCCAGGGCGCTTTTCATGCTCCTGATTTCAGCTTCCGTAAAATCCACGTCACGGTAGTAGCAACCCTGGAAGATGTTGACAAATTTTTCGGCCTGTTCCCTCAAGGCGCCGGCAGGAATACCGGTCAAGAACTCTTCCAGGCCCATAAATTCCTTTTTATGCAGTCCCTGTCTTTCCAGCAATGCCAAAAAACGTTTCAACATTCTGTCTTCTCTCGCCGGCCATAGCCGGCGTGGTTTCCCTCTGGTCCTGAAAAGGAGAGCAACAATCAGCAGGAGGATCGGAAGCGGCGCCAGAAGCGGTATCGCCTGCTGCCAATTAATATTCGAGAAGCCCGGCATCTGTAGATATCTCGTCACGGCCAGGAGCATGGCATACTGCTGCTGCAGATCATAACCTATTAAATGCATGTTCCAATAATAATCAAAAATATCCATGGTCATCCGGAGGCGGAAAATCAATTTCCTCCATGCGGCGCCCCTGTCTTCCTGGGGAATGGACGGGGTCGGGTCATACCTCACCCAACCGCGACCGGAGATGTATGCTTCTACCCAGACATGGGCATGTCGCTGTTGGATGGCGTAATACTCGGCAAGCTCATTATAGTATCCTCCCCGGTATCCCCCGATGAGGCGGGAAGGGATTCCCTGGCTGCGGAGTATGACCGCCATGGACGAAGCGAAATATTCGCAGTTCCCGCTATGATTTCGTAACAGGAAGTCTTCAAGGGGAGACGGCGATTGGGGAAGGTTTTTTAAACTGTAACGGAAGGGGGCGCGATTGAGATAGGCAACAATAGCTGCCGGGATCTCGGCTTCCTTTCTCCCCCTTCCGATCGTTGCCCCCAGGAAACGGATTTCTTCGCTTAGCGGCGGCAGCAATAAATATCGACCCCGTTCCGGCGCCGCCGCCGGCTCCGTATCTGTTAAAACGGAGACGCCGCCGTAACTTGTTTTCTTGCTGAGTTGTTCCCTTGCCCGGAAAGTGCGGTTGCCGCTCCGAATGGCGTTACGGAAGTTAACATAAATGGGTTTATCAAGAGTAAAAAGTGTTTGATATTCGGCAGGTTCAAGATAAACCGTGTAACGTACGGTCATGCCCATCAAGTTTTGATCCTGTCGTGATTCGTAGGCCACAGGGGAAGCACGCCAGGAGAGGCCGTCAAAATCATCAAGGACAATCCCCCGCCAATAGAGAAAACGGTCTTCTTTCCTTTCCATGGCTGCCCGGAACACTACGCTGTCATCAAGCTGGATCTGTGATATCTTCCCAAGACGCACCTGGTCGGAAAAGCCGCTGCCGGCTTGGGACTGTCGGTTAAGAAAGCTGAAAAACGGATAGTTTGTCCGGGGCAGAAGGACAAAAAGGGCAAGTGTCAGGGGTAGAACCAGCAAGGGAATGAAAAGGGAATGACCGATGATGGACGAAAGTTCAGTGGCAGAGAAATCTATTTTCGGATTTTCCCGGTAATAGGCAAGGAGGATATTGGCTGTACCCAAGATAAAAATCAGGGTCACCAGATAGAAAAAGAATGTTGAATCAAGTGAAAGAAGCGATGAGCCGGCCACAAGCAAGATGGATAGGGCATATATCTGCAAGTGATCGCGGGGTTTATTTTTGTCCAGGCATTTCAAGGCCAGAAGGAGCAGCACCGTTTCAATGCCGGGCAAGACAACCTGAGCGGCGGAAATACGAAATAAGGCGGAAAAAACGACAATCACCGCGACGGCATTCAATATGAAACCGGGAATCTGAAAGTGGGATGTCATGTCCTTCATGATTGAGATATACAGCAACAGCAGGAAGATCAAACTGAAGAGCCATGACACATGCGGCGCCGAAGATGAAAAGCCGACAACGGCGACAGCATATGCAAAGATATCAGAGATGAAATCAATTCTGAATCGCTGGTTTTTCCATTTCATAAAGGGCCAATGCCTTCAAAAGTTTCAACTTGTATTCCCTGGTCTGGCCGGGGTTATATACTATTCCTCCCAGTTTCAACCCGACGGGTCTCATGTCCTTGATGGTATTTTTGATAAGATAACACAAATAGGACAATTTTTTCTCATCATCCCGGCCGGGAAGAAGATCAAAATCAAGCAATAGCGGTTCCTCGATGGACATGCCCAGATCCATGGATTTCAGCTTGCCGGTCCGGGCGCTGGCCTTCCAGTTTATGAAACGGAGGTTGTCTCCGGGCTGGTAGTCGCGGATAGAAATAATCTCCCCTTCTCCGCCCCTGATGCGGGCGTCATGGGCACCCTGTTCTCTCCCCCCGATATTTGCTTCCTTGAGGGGTTCTCCCGGTAGAGGCTGAGGAAAGACGATCACCTTGTCAGCATCATGAATCGCCTTATAACGGATAAAGAAATTGAACGGATAAGGGCTGGCAATGTATGCATCGGGAAGAGGCTGGATGCCTCGTTTTTCACAGCGCCAGTTCACCATTGCGGTCGCGGCGCCCTGAGGGGGAATGAATGGAATGAATATATTAGCATCACTCAGGAAGACACTTAATAGAAATGCCGGATGGCGTTTACGATCGTTGTGCAGGTGAAAAAATATGGGGCATTGGCTTCCCGCATAGATCTCATCGGGAATCTTGTACACCCCCCGCAGAGATTTTAGATTATGACGCCCTAACAAGCCTGAAACAATCAGAAAACTTAACAGGGCGGCCACAATCAGATAAATGAGATTATTGCCCGTATTGACGGCGGCAATTCCGAGCAAGAGTGTTAAAATGATGTACATCCAGCCAGCGGCGGTAATCCTGACTACGCCGGGACCGCGATTTCGTTTATTAACGATTTTACGAACTCCTGCTTGGCAATCGTTTCATATTCTTCTTTCAAAATAATACGATGGGGTATTGTGTAAGGCGCCAATTCACGAATATCCTCGGGAATGACATAGTCACGGCCGCTAAAAAAAGCCAGGGTTTTGGCTGCGGTTGTCACTGACAGGGATCCGCGGGTGGAAATACCGGCCCGTATGTAAGGGTGGTTTCTGGTCGCCGTCGCTACCTTCAGCAGATAATCGTAGATTTTTTCCGAGACATATACGCCGCTCTTGATTGCCTCATGAACGGCGATCACATCTTCGCAGTGCATGATGGTCTCCATGCCGTCCAAATCCTCACGGCTGCTGCCCTGCTTGAGAATGGCCCGTTCCTGTTCAATCGACGGATAGCCGATGCTTATCTGCATCATGAAGCGATCCATCTGTGATTCCGGAAGGGGAAAGGCGCCGAAGTGCTCCAGGGGATTTTGCGTGGCAATGACGAAGAAAGGCTGGGGGTGACGATAGGTTTTTCCTTCAATGGTAGTCTGCTTTTCTCCCATGGCCTCCAGAAGGGCGCTCTGTGTCTTGGGCGTTGCCCTGTTTATCTCGTCGACCAGAACGATGTTATTGAAGATAGGGCCGGGGTGAAACTCGAACATCCCGGATTTATTGTTATAGATGGAAAGACCGGTGATATCCGTAGGGAGCAGATCGCTTGTACACTGAATGCGGCCGAAGCTCAGTCCCAATACCCGGGAAAGGGCCAGCGCCAGAGTCGTCTTGCCAAGACCGGGAACATCTTCGATCAGCAAATGACCACGGGAACAGCAGGTTATGAGGGCCAGTTTCAGCGCCGTTTCTTTGCCGTAGAGATAGCGGGAAAGATAGTCAATGATTCTTAGCAGCTTTTCGTTTCTTATTTCCATGCCAGATAAGCCGCTCCGATAGCGCCGTTAACCTGTGCGTAAGGTGATACCTCCATAGTCAACCCCAGTTTTTCCTCCAGGGCCCGCACCACCCCCATATTTTTTGCCACTCCCCCTGTCATCATGACCGGCGCCCGGAGCCCTGCCCTTTTTGCCATTGCCGACACGCGGGCGCCTATGGATTCATGGATGCCGGCGATGATGTTCTCCCGGGACGCACCTTTCGAAATTAGTGAGATAACCTCCGATTCCGCAAAAACGGTACAGAGGCTGCTTATTTTTGACGGCGAATCAGCCTGGCAAGACAAAAGGCCGAAGTCTTCCAGATTTACTTCCATGGCCCGGGCCATTACTTCCAGGAATCTTCCCGTCCCGGCGGCACATTTGTCATTCATGGTAAAATTTTTTACTCTCCCCACATCATCAAGGAGGATAGCCTTGCTGTCCTGACCACCGATATCGATAATGAACCGGATATCCGGATTTTGATAGTAAGCGCCTGCGGCGTGACAGAATATCTCGGTCAGCGATTCATGGGCGAAGGAAACTCCTTTGCGCCCATATCCTGTCGCCACGATCCTTCCGACCGCCTCCGGCGGCAGGTCAAATTCCGCGAGTACTTCATCAAATACCTTGCGGGCTGCTGTTTCAACATTATAGCCGGTAAAAACGACGCTGGAAGCCAATACCTTCCCGTCTTTCATCAAGACCGCCTTGGATGTGATGGAACCGACATCGATTCCTACTGTATGTATATTCATATCACTTCTTTCTGCACGCTTAATTTCACCTGAATATACGCCCTCATCTGCATGTATTCACTCATTTATATGAGTCGGATAAGCACATTCCGGGCAGATCTGATACGTTCCCTCTTCCATAAAATATTTTTTCACCCTGTCAGGGTGACCATCTAACACAAACAATGATTTATTTCATCAGAAAAGCCCCCGATGTCATCTACTTGAGAATGAATTTCCTTCAAGTCCCCCTTTGTAAAAGGGGGATTCAGGGGGATTTACGAAATATCTAAGAAATCTCCCCGCCTTCTTTTTAGCAAAGAGGAGCTTTTAGTCAATGACATTGTGCCTGATAGTGCCACTTATCAAATACTTTATGACCTGATGACCTTACGGGAAGCTATGATTGTTTTCATTTTTCCCTGCTTCTTTCACCGTTTCCATGTCCCTTGTTATAACCTTCGGACCTCTTGTATCCCTTCACATTCCAGTTCTTGTCATAAATCTTATCGCCTTTTTCGTAGCCGGTGCGGTTCCAGTTTTTGTCATAGACGGATACCGTACCGCCCGATTCCTGCTTGTGTCCCTGCACGTTATAATTCTTGTCGTATATGGTAGTGTCGGCGCAGGCCGTTCCTGTAAAGACGCACAGAGTTGCTATGATAATTACGATGGATGCTATTTTCGTTCTCATAGTTCAGTACCTTAAAAGTTTATATATCTTTCGTGGATGAATTATCGGTGTCCTTTATTTTGTTGTAGTGTCGACATTTTTCATAAAAGATGCCCAGTTCATTGCC
>Ga0209749_1000046_pt1:30000-238833 | contig 238833 bp, 212 predicted proteins | sample EPASupsiteSAE347_FD_187267 | JGI IMG/M metagenome (GOLD analysis project Ga0209749, IMG submission 187267) | Bioremediated contaminated groundwater from EPA Superfund site, New Mexico - Sample SAE3-47 (SPAdes) (version 2) | ecosystem: Environmental > Aquatic > Deep subsurface >... | reverse complement strand
CTACGGCAGGGTGTAGAGATTGTTGACGGCGGGATTTAGGCAATAAAAAAAACAGCGCGAAAAGGAAAATTTATTGCCCAGGAATATATTTTTCTCTTGACGGGGGCCTTTTAATGGGTGACCCCTTTCTTGACCTTAGCCTCTCGCCCTATCTATGCGATCAATCAATTCCACAATATCCGGGTTCTTCTTAAAAGGAATGAAGCTCATGGGCGGCGAAAAGCTCAGTTCATCGCCAAATTCGGTTTTTCGGCGAAGACTTATCGTCACTCTTGGCGGACTAACCATTATAGAATAACTGACATTCTTGATTTCATTCAGGTTAACCCGAACTGTTTTCTGCCCATTTTTAAAAAGTAGCGATGAACCCTCGTCATACACTTCGTTAATGAGATCAAATACCAGCTTCTTCATTATGAAATACCCGAAACCCGCCATGATAAGGGGCATGATAATTGGCATAACCAAAGCCACGACATCAGAACCGTTACCTTTGGAATTTTCAATTATGGCCATCAGCATGAAAAAGCCCAGAAATCCGAACCAAAAAACGGGAAACACAATCTTATAGAGGTATACACTTTTTGATGACAGTCTCTTCATATCTATTACCTATCACCCCTTACCTATTACCTATCGCCCATCGCCTATTGCCTGTCTCATATCTCCCAAGCCGCTTTCGCCCCCTCCGTTGTCGCTTCGATAATCCGTCGCGGAGCGGCCGCGTCGCCGACTACAAAATGACGGATGCCTTTTTTTGCCAGCATGTCTTTCAGTTCTGTTCTGGGCGTAACACCGATGGCCACGATGACCTGGGCCGTCGGCTCCAGTCTTTTTTCTTCGCCTTTGACTTCAATGACAACCGCTTTTTCTTCTATTTTCTTTACCGTTGTTCCAAACATCAATTTCACGCCGGCTGCCTTCAGACGCCGGTACAGCATCTGGCCGTGGGACGCCTGCGGCAGCACGGGCGGACGAGTCAGCATTTCCACCACGGTGATGTCCTTGACGCCATTCTCCCGCAGGAAGTCCGCCGTTTCCAGTCCGACCAGCCCGCCGCCGATGACAACCACCGGCGCCTTTGGTTTCACGGTTCCATCCAGAATCTGCCACGCGTCGCAAACAACCGATGTCTGGATACCTTCTGCCGGACAGGTGGATTTGTCCGCGCCGATCGCCAGAATGACGGCTTCCGGCTGGCCCTGTTCGATCATCGCTTCCGTAACGTCCACGCCGGTTTTAATCTCCGCGCCCTGCTTCCGGCATTTATCCGTCAGCGTGCGGATATATCGATCATAGACATCTTTATGCGGCGCCAGCGCGGCGTAGCGCACATTGCCGCCAGTACGGCTGTCGCGTTCAAAGAGGGTGACGCGATGCCCCAGGCGCGCCGCCTCGAAAGCCGCCGTGAGCCCAGCAGGCCCGCCGCCGATTACCCAGACATTGCGGCTGACTGAAGCAGGTCCCGCAGGCCACAGCAGTTCCTGTCCGGTCTGCGGGTTGATGGCGCAGCGAACCGGCTGCATTTCAAGAATAAGACGCTCAATGCATCCCTGATTGCACGCCAGGCATTCCAGGGTGTCTTCGGGATGACCGGCTTGTGCATTCTTGAGAAAATCGGGATCAGCCAATAGTTGACGTCCCACGGCGATCATATCCGCGTCGCCTTGCGCAATCACTTCATCCATGACAAACGGGTCGGTGTAACGCCCGACGGAAATGACCGGAACGGTTGTGACTTCCTTCACTTTTCTCGCCAGATAAGACTTGAATCCCTGGGCATACTCCACGGGAGCGCTGGCGTTGGGCGCATCGATATTCACGTCCTGATTGCCGTGCGTGCCGAAGGATACGTTGATGACATCCGCGCCTGCTTCCACCAGATCGGGAATAATCGTCTGCATGTCGCCGATGGTGTAGCCGTCTTTGATGCATTCCTCGCCCGAGATCCGAATGGAAACGGGAAAGTCGGGACCCACCTGGCTGCGCACTTCCCGGATGCACTCGATCATGAAACGCGCGCGGCTCTTGAAGTCGCCGCCGTACTGGTCGGTGCGCTGATTGGAGTGCGCGGACAAAAACTGCATCAGCAGGTAACCGTGCGCGCCGTGAAGTTCAACCATGTCGAATCCCGCAGCTTTGGCCCGCTTCGCACCGGCGCCGAAAGCAGCAATCATCTCCTCAATTTCCGCAAGGGTCATCTCCCTCGGCGCTCCCAGAAAGCCGTAAACAAAGCTGGGGATCGCCGAAGGTCCAATGGACTTTTTCTGTTTGAGAAGAAAATAATTTTCCCGTCCGGAATGATGAAGCTGCAACGCAGCTTTGGCTCCCCGGGCGTGAATGGCATCGGCCATCTTCGCCAAACCGGGAATGAACTGATCATCCCAGACGGCCAGTGAAAGCGGAGAGACAAGGCCGGATGGGTGAACGGCGGTAATCTCGGTAATCACCAGGCCGACGCCGCTTTGCGCCCGGCGCTTGATATAGGCCAGGGTCGCCTCGCTGACCATGCCGTCGAAATTACCGAGAGCCGTTCCCATCGGCGGCATCACCAGCCGGTTGGGAATTAAAAGCGATCTGATTTTAACCGGTGACAACAAATGCTCCAGGGTTTTCATGGTCTGTCTCCTTTTTCTCGCGTTACGATTAATGCAATCCCAGCAGGAATCCGCCGTCAATGACAATCTCCGCGCCGGTTGTATAGTTGGATGCTTCGGAGGCCAGATAAATCGCCGCGCCGACGATTTCATCCGGTTCGCCCAGCCGGCCGGTCGGCAGATGCCGGCACACTTCTTCCCTGATTTTCTCTGCGTCGTCCGGCGGCAGATGCTCCCAGTGGGAATTCATCATCTTGGTGCTGACGGGGCCGGGGCAAATGGTATTGACCTGAATATTGTCGCGGACCAGTTCCATGGCATAGGTTTGGGTAATCATCCGTACGCCGGCCTTGGAAACGGAATAGATACTGACACCCGGTTCCGGCTTGAAGCCGTCCACGGAAGAAACATTGATGATTTTACCGCCGCCCTGTTTTTTCATAACCCGGGCTGCGGCCTGGGTCATGAAGTAAGTGCCTTTGAGATTGAGATTCATCAGGGTGTCCCAGAGGCGCTCGTCCGTGTCGAGAACGGAAGCAATGGCGGGACTGGCCCCGGCATTGTTGACCAGAATATCGATCCGGCCGAATTTCTCCAGCACTGCATCCACCACCCGCTGGATTTCCGGGAATTTGCCCAGGTGCGCTGATACAACCAGTACGTCGCCGCCCATGGCCCTGATTTCGGAAGCGGTTGCTTCCAGATCCGGCGCCTTGCGGCTGGTGACCGCGACTTTGGCGCCCGCTTTTGCAAAACCATACGCAATGGCCTGACCGATGCCGCGGCCGCCGCCGGTGACGATCGCCACTTTGTCCTTCAATGAAAACCGGGAAATATCAAACATAGCAGAGAGTCTCCTTTATATATTTTTTAACAACCATCATCAGACGAATTGCACTCCGAATCGCAACCGGGCTAAGGCAAGGGGCAGGATTGAATAAAATCGGCAATCTGCTGATCATTCAGACCAATGCCGGGTTTGCCGTCCAGTCGTTTGACCACCCGGCCTTTTTCAAAAAGGAGCAGCGTGGGGAAAATTTCAATATCGTATAATTCCGCGAGGCGCTCTTCATCGTCGGCAACCAGCAGCAGATGACGCTGCTGGTCGCGATTCTGCTGTTCAAACACCGGCAGAACTTTCCGGCAAAAAGGGCACCAGGTCGCGTAAACCATGGCGATCACGTTATCTGTTGCCTGAAGTGCCTGCTCCAGATCACGAAGGTTGCTTACCGATGCACATGGCGAATGGCCTGCGCTCATGGTTTTCTCCCCCCCAACAGGATTAAATATCCTATTTGCTTCCGGCAAGTTCTTTCGCGCGCCGGGCTGCCGCTTCCACCGCAGCCGTCAGCGTTGCGCGGATTTTCCCCTCTTCCAGCACCTTCAATCCGGCAGCCGTGGTGCCCCCCGGCGAGGTCACCATGTTTTTCAACTGTGCGGGATGCTGTCCGCTCTCCAGACACAAACGCGCCGATCCCAGCATTGTCTGGGCAGCAAGCTTCTCGGACAGATCGCGCGCCAGCCCCAGCTGCACACCTGCGTCGGTCAGCGCTTCAATCATCAGGAAGCAATAAGCCGGGCCGCTGCCGCTCAGGCCGGTTACGGCATCCATATGCTTTTCATCCACTTCCACGGCCAGTCCCACGGCGTTTAAAATCGCGAGGGCATACTGCACGTCGTCTTTTTTCGTAAAATGTCCCCGGGCCACGGCAGCGGCGCCTTCGCCCGCCAGTGCGTTAACGTTGGGCATCACGCGTAAAACACGCGGTTTTTTAGACAGGGCTTTTTCGATAAATTCCGTCGTTACCCCCGCCGCAATTGAAATAAAAAGTTTCGACGGACCCGCGGCCGTTCGAATCCCTTTCAGGGTTTCCGGAAAACTCTGGGGCTTGACCGCCAGAATAATAATGTCGGCATCCTTCACCGCTTTCCGGTTGTCGGCCGTGACCTGTACTTTCAGGGAAGAGCGCAAATCATCGAGCCTCGCGGGATCAATATCCGTCACGGTGATATTTTTTGCGGCAAGAATTTTGCGGGTAACCATCCCCCCGGCCAGAATGCCGCCCATCTTTCCGCCTCCGATAACAGCCACTTTTTTGCCTGTAAACATAGTCTTTTCAACCTCCGCAATGATGGCCAATACATGCAACTTTTCCCGGCATTCTGTCAATACAATATTGATTCTTCCATTGTATAAAAATTTGCTTTTGTGATAATCATTTTTTAACTGATCCCATTTTACATGAAAGGAACGGACAAAAATGTTTGAACAGGAATATCAGGACAAACTCACCACGCCCGAAAAAGCCGTATCGTCTTTTCCGGACAACGGTTTATTGTCGCATGGCAACCTGCAGGCGGAACCTCCGGCATTATTAAAAGCCATTGAAGACCGGCTTCGTTCCGGTAATCTGAAAAAACTCAGGGTTTTTCATCTCGGAACCAGCGTGTATGCGTCAAAAACCATCCTTTCGCCGGAAATGGCTGATTGCGTTGAAGCCTATCCGTGTTTTGTCCTGACCAAAGAGAGGGGTCTGGTTTACGGGGGCATTTCTCAATTTATCCCCAATTATTTTCATCAGCTTCCGAAGCTGATTGAAGAGTATATGGATGAGTTTGATGCAACCGTAACGACGGTTAGCCCCATGGATAAAGCAGGCTATTTTTCTTTCGGCACGTCGGTTGATATAACGCCCGTCGTATGGAAACGTTCGAAACTTCGCATTGTCGAAGTCAATAAACATATGCCCCGCGTATTCGGAGGGGCTCTGCTGCACATATCGGACGTGGATATGATCGTCGAGAACCACCAGCCCATATGGGAATCTCCGCCTGCCAAACCGGATGATGTTGATGAGGCCATCGGTAAAATCGTCGCTGCAATGGTCCCTGACGGCGCAACCATACAACTCGGTTTCGGAAATCTTCCCAACGCTGTGGCAACGCAGCTGTTTAACCACAAAGACCTTGGCGTGCACACCGAAGCCTTTTCGCCGGTGATGGTGAGTCTTCTGAAGAAGGGCGTCATCAACGGAAAGAAAAAGACGCTGCATCCGGGCAAACATATATATTCCTTCGCCCTCGGCGATCATGAAATGATGGAATTCATGAACGATAATCCCGCCGTCGAGGGATACCCCCTTTCCTATACGAACGATCCCGAAATAATCGCCAAAAACGATACGATGATTTCCATCAACGCCACGCTTCAGGTGGACTTGAGCGGGCAATGCAACTCGGAGTATCTCGAAGGAGCGCAGTTTTCAGCAACCGGCGGCCAGCTTGATTTTGTGCGCGGCGCTTTCAATTCAAAGGGCGGGAAATCCATCCTGACTTTTCGCTCCACGGCAAGAAACAACACGGTCTCCAGGATCGTTCCCCGGCTTGACCCCGGAGCCATCGTCACGACGCCGCGCATGGATACGCACTATCTGGTTACGGAGTACGGCGCTGTCAACCTGAAAGGCAAGTGCATGAGGGAACGCGCCCTGGCCATTATCAGTATTGCCCATCCGGATTTCCGTGAAAACCTCATGCTGGAAGCGGAAAAAATGAGGCTCTTCTGATACAGAAAAAACCGTTTTTGTGATAATCACCCTGTCGGAGAGGAAATGACGGATGCTGACAAATTTCAAAGTAAAAGAAAATAACGTGGCCTGCTGGATCAATCCGGACAATTTCGGCGCGCATGAGCAAAGCCTGGTTTTTATCCACGGCTCCGGCGGCAATTCCGGCGCCTGGGCTTTCCAGTACGCAAGTCTTCATAAGGATTTCAATATCGCCGCGGTTGATCTTCCCGGACATGGTAAATCCGGCGGGCACGGCGAACAGGACATTTCTGAATATGTTCTGCGCTTAAAAGAAATTATCGACGTCTTAAAACTGGATCATCCGATCCTGATCGGCCATTCGCTGGGCGCGGCCATCGCGCTGGGTTTTGCCGTAAAATATCCGCAAGATTTAAGCGGCGTTGCAGCCGTGGGCGGCGGATTAACCATGCCGGTGACCCCCGACATCCTGGACGGTTTCCGCCAGGCGCCGGAGTTTGTCCTGGACCTGATGTGCAAATTTTCCCTGGCCAAAGCAAACCGCCCGGCGCTGCTGGACGCGCTGCGCAAAAGTCTCGGTGAAGCAAGCGTCGATGTGGTTGCAGGCGACATGCTGGCCTGCAGCAAATTCGATTTGACGGGAGAACTCCCGAAAATCAAGGCGCCGGTGCTGGCGGTATGCGGCACGGAAGACAAAATGATGCCGCCTGCTTCGTCGGAACAGATCGCCGCCGGAATCACCGGCGCAAAGCTTGTCCTGATCGAAGGCGCGGGACACATGGTGATGATGGAAAAACCGGCGGCATTCAATGAAGCAATACGGAATTTTGCCGCAGTCTTGCCGAAGGAAATTTCGAAATAAAAAATGTCATGCCCGAGGTCTTTTGTCGGGCATCCAGAATTTCAAACAGATAAAAGCTGGATTCCCGCCCGGAAGCATCGCGAGAATGACAGGAGGAAGGTGGAGGTTTTATGTTTGTATTGAGTAATTTGATTATCGCATTGGCGAAAGTGATTGAGATCGTCCTGACGGTTTATATGTGGATCATTGTCGCCCGCGCGCTCATCTCCTGGGTCAATCCCGATCCCTACAATAAAATCGTCATCTTTTTGTATCGCGTAACCGAACCGGTCTTGCAGCCGGTACGCAGGATGATTCCCCGGCATAACCTGCCCGTTGATTTTGCGCCGCTGGTTGTTTTGCTGGTCATTATTTTTTTACAGTATTTTCTCGTTCAGACCATGATTCAAATGGCGCGCATTTTGTAGAAAGGCCGGCGATTTGACCCAGACGATTCCGATTCGTGAAACAAAGAACGGCGTAGCCTTTGACATTCATGTCAACCCGCACGCCTCAAAGGCCGGGATCACGGGCATCTCCGAGGGGATGCTGAAAGTAAAAGTCACCGCGCCGCCGGTGGAAGGAGCGGCCAATGAAGCCTGCATCGGCTTATTGTCAAGAAAGCTGGGACTCCGGAAAAGCCAGATGACCATATCCGCGGGCGCGAAAGGACGGAAGAAAACGATTCTGGTCAGTGATATCAGCCGGACGGAACTTGAGCAGAAGATTCATCAGTTGGGCATTAATTGATCAATAAAACCATCAGCGCCACAGCCCGGCAAAACCGCGGGAACTGAAATGAAGAATGGATAACCCGACAAACAAATCCGAAAACGTCAAAGTCGCCAAAGCCGCGGGAATCGTGGGCGCGGCAACCATGGTCAGCCGTGTTTTCGGTGTGGTCCGGGACATGGTCATCGCCGCCTTTTTCGGCGCAAGCTGGATGACAGATGCTTTCTGGGTGGCTTTCCGCATCCCCAACATGCTCAGACGTCTGCTGGGTGAAGGCTCTCTGACTGTTTCCTTTGTGCCGGTTTTTACCGAGTATCTTCAGAAGAAAACAAAAGAAGAAGCCCTGGAACTCGCCGATAACGCCTTCACGATTCTCTCCGTTATTCTGGCCGCCGTATCCGTGCTGGGCATTTTGCTGTCGCCTTTGATTGTCGGACTCATCGCACCCGGCTTTATGGCCAGACCTGATCAGTTTGCGCTGGCTGTTTTTTTAAACCGCCTGATGTTTCCATACATTTTTTTCATCGCCCTGGTGGCCCTGTGCATGGGCATTCTGAATTCTTTCCGGCATTTCACCACGCCGGCCCTGTCGCCGGTCATGTTGAATATTGCCATGATCGCATCCACCCTGATGCTGCACCGCTACTTTGCCCAGCCGATAACGGCGCTGGCCATCGGTGTGCTGATTGGCGGCGTACTACAGCTGGCCATGCAGTGGCCGGCCCTGCGAAAATTCGGCGTCAAATTCAAATTCCGGTTTAATCTGCGGCATCCGGGCATCAGGCAAATCGGTCTGCTGATGCTCCCCGCCATTTTAGGCGCGGGCGTGGGTACGATTAATGTTTTTGTGGGAACAATCCTGGCCTCCCTGCTGCCGGGCGGTTCCGTCACGTATCTTTTTTATGCCGACCGGATCATCGAATTTCCACTGGGCATTTTTGCCATCGCTATCGGAACGGCGGCACTGCCCAGCTTTTCGAAGCATGTTGCCGCGGGACAAATGGACGAACTGAAATCCAGCGTTTCTTTTTCCCTGCGCCTGATGCTTTTTCTGACCATCCCCTCGATGGCGGCTCTGATGGCTCTCCACCTGCCGATCATCTCCGTTTTGTTCCAGCGCGGAGCTTTTGACGCTCAGGCCGCCGTTTACACAAGTCAGGCCCTGTTCTGCTATGCACTGGGCCTCTGGGCCTTTGCCATGCTCCGCGTGTTTGTTTCCTCCTTTTATTCCCTGCAGGATTCCAAATGGCCGCTCAAGGCCGCTGTCGTCACGCTTATCGTCAATGTGCTTTGCAGCCTGGCCCTGATGTACCCTTTAAAGCACAACGGCATCGCCCTGGCCGGTTCCATCTCCGCTGCCGTCAACGTCCTGATTCTAGCCTTTGTTCTGAAAACAAAAATCGGAACATACCTCGACCGCGCTTTCTACGTTTCCGTTTTTAAAATCATCATCGCTTCCGTGATGATGCTGGGCAGCATCGGTCTGATTCATTATTTTATGCCGTGGAATACACACGCCGGTCTTCAGTCAAGACTGATTTTCCTCGTCAGCGCGGTGACAGCCGGAGCCTTCGTCTTCTTTATTTCCGCCTGCCTGTTGAAAAGTCCGGAAATTCAGGCCATCGTTAATCTGGTGAAAAAGAAAGTGAAGCGTTCATAACGTAAATACAGCGTGCCGGCGGACAAAATCATTGACTTCACCCTCCTGAAGTGGTAGGGAAAACAGTCTTCGGCAGGGGTCATCAGCAAAAGACGTGAAGGTAAATTATGTTAGATATTAAATATTTAAGACAAAATATCGAGTTTGTCCAAAAGAAGATGGACGAACGGGGTCAGAAAATCGATTTTGGCCGTTTTTTGGATCTGGAAGCCAAGCGGCGCGACATCCTGCAGGCCGTGGAAGCCCTCCGCAACGAACGCAACAGCGTTTCCAAGCAGGTCGGCGAACTCAAAAAGAAAAAAGAGGACGCCTCCGCCCTCATTGAGAAAATGGGCGACGTATCGGCCAAAATCAAAGAATATGACGAAAGTCTGCGTGTGACGGAAGAAGAGTTGAATGCCTTTGTGATGATCGTGCCGAATATCCAGCACGAATCCGTGCCGCAGGGCAGCGGATCGGAAGATAATCCGGTTGTGCACACCTGGGGCGAAAAGCCTGTTTTTAACTTTGAGCCCAAACAGCATTTCGATCTGGGCGAAAGTCTCAACATCCTGGATTTCGCGCGCGGCGCTAAAATCACCGGCGCGCGTTTTACGCTTTACCGCGGGGCAGGCGCCGCTCTGGAACGGGCGATCACCAACTTCATGCTGGACCTGCACACGGGAAACCATGGCTACACGGAAGTTTTTACGCCTTTCATGGTGAACGCGGAAAGCATGACCGGAACGGGCCAGCTGCCCAAGTTCAAGGAAGATCTTTTTAAAATTGAAGGCATGGAGTATTACCTGATTCCCACGGCGGAAGTTCCCGTAACCAATATTTACCGGGACGAAATCCTGGAAGAAGAGAAACTGCCGGTTTATTTTGTGGCTTATTCGGCTTGTTTCCGCGCGGAAGCAGGCTCCTACGGCAAGGACACACGGGGATTGATCCGTCAGCATCAGTTTAACAAAGTGGAGATGGTGAAGTTTTCCAAACCGGAGTCCTCCTATGATGAATTGGAAAAACTGACCGCCAACGCGGAAGAAGTTCTCAAAAGGCTCGGCATCCCTTACCGGACTGTTTGTTTGTGCACAGCCGACCTGGGATTTTCGTCGGCCAAAACGTACGATATAGAAGCCTGGCTGCCCGGACAGAACACCTATCGGGAAATTTCTTCGTGCAGCAACTTCGAAGATTTTCAGGCCAGACGCGCGGCCATCCGGTTCCGCAGGAAAGACACAGGCAAAGTGGAATTTGTCCACACCCTGAACGGTTCGGGGCTGGCCGTGGGCAGGACGGTTGTGGCCGTCATGGAAAATTATCAGCAGGCGGACGGGAGCATCATCATCCCGGAAGCTTTGCGTCCTTACATGAGAGGACTGGAAAGAATAACTGTTTAATCATATGGAGGGATGGCCGAGTGGTCGATGGCGGCGGTCTTGAAAACCGTTGGATGAAAGTCTCGCGGGTTCGAATCCTGCTCCCTCCGCCAGCAATAACAGCAAGCGGCAGTCAGCACTGCCGTCATGTTTCAAAATACAGGCCTGAAATAATCAGCGGAGAGATGGCTGAGTGGCCGAAAGCGATCGCCTGCTAAGCGATTGTACGCCCTTTAAAGGTGTACCGCGGGTTCAAATCCCGCTCTCTCCGCCAGTTTTTCTCTCCCGTTCTGACATCAAGAACAAAAACGGCGGCCAATGGCCGCCGTTTCTACACTCCCGTGGTTTTGTCCTTATTTCTTCGCGTCATACAGCTTGATGATCGTGTCCGTAATATCCAGCGCCTGATTCAGATCCAGGACCGTGGAGCGCTCCAGGATCAGGGTGTAGTTTTCTTTTTTGGTGTACGCGTTGACCACCTTCATAACATCACTCACGATCTTCTGTTCCATCTCGCGAGCCATCCTTTTGAGTTCTTCTTCCATATCACCGCTCGTGAGCTTCAACTCCCGGGCATCTTTGGAAAGCTGTACCGCCGCCTTCTGGCGGGCTTCCGCGGTCATCTTGTCCCCGTCCTTCTTGAACTGTTCTTCCATGTCCCGGATTTCCTTTTCCTTGGCCGCCAGAACCGCCCGCTTGGCGTCAAGGTCCTTCCGGAAAACATTCTGGGCTTTCTTCGCCGCCTTTGACTCGCGCATGATCTTCTTCATGTCGATGACGCCGATCTTGATGTCTCCCGCAGCCTGAGCCGGTGCGGCAAAAGCCGGCATGAGCAGAACCAGAGCAACAAGCGCCGATACCATTAACAGCAATCCCTTCTTCATTGTCACATAACCTCCCGATAAATTTAATGTGGTGAATAAACGCATCCTGTTTCGCTTTCAACAATCTCCATGAAACATCTTATCAAAAAAGTAAAAGAGGCGCGAAAGAAACGCGCCTCTTTTACTCCGTACGCCAGAACGTCTGACGGCATTATTTAGGGCGCCGGCACATTTGTGACAACACCCGCCGCCGTGCCGGTTAACGTGCCGGCTGTCCCATTGTTAAGGGTTCCCGCGGCGCCGCCGTTAAAACCAATGCTGACCGCAGGAGATGTCATGGTTCCAATGCCGCTTACCTGCGCACCCCATTTATTGTTAGCGGTGTCCCACACCTTGGGTGTGAATGTCGCGGAGGCAGCGGAGAAGTTACTCATGTTGGAAGCCGTCAGATTTACCGCAGCCGGCACAGCGCCGGAAAGCGAGCTGACATCGTAAGTTCCCGTCACATCCTTTGTGGCAAAGATCTGCGGCACCTGACCCGTGGAACTGGCATAGAAGTTAACCCCTGCCATCGTAACACTCAGGGAGTCACCCGTCGTACCCCGTGAACCGGTCAAATCCATACTGCCGACATTGAAGGCCGGAATCTTCATGGCCGCCATGAAGGCGTTCTTTTCCGCATCCGTAGTGAAGCTGTTAACCAGATTTACAAAAGCGCTCGTTTCCATAAAGGTCCCCTGGGCAACATATTGAAACGTGGTTTTTGCCGGATCAAAGAGACCCTTAATGGTTCCCGCGTTTACGACGGTTAAACCGGAGGAGTAAATTGCGCTGGCGCCAACACGGTTGCCGGTTGTTATCCCGTCAACCGTTGAAATCACCCGTACATCCGCATAGTCCGCCCGTACACCGGGGACATAAGCCTCGGTTACCCAGGCGGAGGGGCTTGTTTCATTATTGTAAGTCCCGCCTACCAGTTGCTGCCAAACGCCCCACATACCGCTACCGGTGGGAAGGTACGCTCCGTTAATCCGGGTTGTCCTGAAGCTGACTGTGCCCGGAAGAACTTGGTCGCCCGTCACGATCACATCGCCGCTTTGGTAAGTCCAGTCATCGTTGCTCGTAACTAAACTGCTTACGAAGTTCTCCGCGCTAAGGCTCCCGTTGCCCGTACCCAACTGGTAAAGTCCGTCGATGGCGCCCGTTGCCGACCAGCCACCGAGTTTGGAGTCGTTAGCGCCCGTAAAGGCCCCGTAAAGGATTCCGACACGACCGTCGGGATCATAATAGATGCCGTTGATCAGGCCATCAAGCTTGTTGTTCAATTCACCGCCGCCGTAATGGAAGAAATACGCGCCCTGATCATATGTGGTGTTCGTGCTGTTTATGTAATTGTAACTGGAAGTCGAGGCGCTGAAAATATGCCCGTCACTCTCCAGCAAACCAGAGACCTGCCATCGCCCTAAAGCAGTAATACTGACGGGGACAGCCTCCCATAGAGAATCCGTACCGCCTAACAATCCATAGTAAGCTGAGAGATTCGTCTCATTCTGCCAGCCTGATTCACCATCGTAATAACGTACTTCAGGAGAAATATTGCTGACAAAGCTGAGCGGTGTTCCTTCATAGGCGCCCAGACTGACGGCCTCCCATACATTATGAGCAGCGTCAAGGGATCCTAACAGATCGCCGGCCAGAGTTCCCAGCCGGGTGTAGGTAATAAACTTGCCGTTAGCAAGAGCGCCGGAAAGCTTCCCGGTTCCATCCAGCGTACCGCTGCCGTCGGCCAGCCAGTATCCATAATCACCGCCGTAACCGCCGTAACCATACTCGTCTGTGTAAAAATAAGCCCCGAACGAACCGCTGCCGCCCACTTTGGCCGTCCATGCGGAAGCGGTAGGATTGGCAAACTCGCCATATAACTCAAAACCGTAGATGCCCCAGTCCTGGGCAACGCGTGTTTCATAGTTGACGATGGAAAGCGTCGTGCCGCCGCCGTAACCACCGTAGCTACTATCGCCGACTAAGGATTCGCTTCCTCCATATCCTCCATGTCCGTTTATCTTCCCCCCGCCTGTAAACTGTCCGGCAAGGTTGACATTCATGGAAGAACCCTCCCAGATGCTGTTATGGAGGTCTTCAGGCGCTATGCCCGTATTATCGGAAACCTGAGTGCGATTGAGAACTCCATCCAGTTTAAACATTCCAACTTTGGGATACAGAACGCCTGAGAGCGGGCCTCCAAGATAACCTGCGCTCCCGTCGGGGGCAATGTAGAGGGCCAGGAACCTTCCGTCAACGCTGTTGTTGATCTCCGTGCCGCCCATGATGCCGACATAGGCACCTCCATCATAGGTCGTATAGGTGCTGTTCAGGTAGTTGTAGCTGTAAAGGTTGTCCGTATGCCAGATGCTGGCGCGCAGATTTCCAAACCGGCCCAGAGCGGTAAAGGGTATATTGCTCCTGGTCGGATTGATTGTTTCGCCGTCCGCCTCATACCACAGGGACTCGGCGCCGCCCAGAAGTCCGTTCATGGCTCCTGAGTTGTTCACGGTGAGATTATCGTAGGCATAAACAAGGCTTGCCGTTTCACCTTCAGGAGGCGTTGGCGTTTCCAGGAACGACAGGCTCTGAGTTGTGTCCCATGTGCCGTATGATTCGAAGTAGTTGTTGCTTTCATCATAACCATACGAATATGTCGTTCCATCCTTATAATATTCGGTCCTGGTGTAAGGATATGAACTGGACGTCGGCTGGTTATAGCTATATCCATAACTGTTATCGGAATAATAGTTGTAACTGTAAGATCCTCCATACCCTCCATACCCTGAATAACTGAATTGGCCTTCATACGCTCTGGCGGCGTGGGTTATGCCTGCTGACATTTCGCTGACAAAGCTGAGCGGTGTTCCTTCATAGGTACCCAGGCTGACGGCTTCCCATATATTATAAGTAGCGTTGAGGGATCCTAACAGATCGCCGCCCAGAGTTCCCAGCCGGGTGTAGGTAATAAACTTGCCGTTAGCAAGGGCGCCTGTAAGCTTCCCGGTTCCATCCAGCGTACCGCTGCCGTCGGCCAGCCAGTATCCATAATCACCGCCGTAACCGCCGTATCCATACTCGTCCGTGTAAAAATAAGCCCCGAAGGAACCATTGCCACCGACTTTTGCCTGCCATGCAGATGTGGAAGGATTGGCAAACTCGCCGTATAACGCAAAGCCGTAGATGCCCCAGTTTTGGGCGACGTGTGTTTCATAGTTGACGATGGAAAGCGTCGTGCCGCCGCCGTATCCGCCGTCGTAAACACTATCGCTGATAGAGAGTTCACCTCCGCCATATCCTCCATATCCGCTGTAACCGTATATCTTCCCTCCATCCGTGAACTGTCCGGCAAAATTGCCGGACATAGAACCCTCATAGACGCTGTTATGGAGGTCTTCAGGCGCTATGCCCGTATTATCGGAAACCTGGGTGCGATTGAGAACTCCATTCATCTCAAACATCCCGGTCCCGGGATACAGAACGCCTGAGAGCGGGCCTTTAAGATAACCTGCGCTCCCGTCGGGGGCAATGTAGAGGGCCAGGAACCTTCCGTCAACGCTGTTGTTGATCTCCGTGCCGCCCATCATGCCGACATAGGCGCCTCCATCATAGGTCGTGTAGTTACCGTTCTTGTAGTTGTAGCTGTAAAGGTTGTCGTTCGTATGCCAGACGCTGTCGCTCTGATTCCCGAACCGGCCCAGAGCGGTAAAGGGTATATTGCTCTTGGTCGGATTGATTGTTGCGCCGTCCGCCTCATACCACAGGGACTCGGCGCCGCCCAGAAGTCCGGACATATATCCTGAAGAGTTCATGGCGACATTGTCATAGGCATAAACAAGGCTTGCCGTTTCACCTTCAGGCGGTGTTGGCGTTTCCAGGAACGACAGGCTCTGAGTTGTGTCCCATGTGCCGGAAGACGAGTTGCAGACACCTGCGTCACAAACGTTCACATATGTCGTTCCATCCCTGTAATATTCGATCCTGGTGTAAGAAGACGAATCGGATGTCGGCTGGTGATAGCTGTATCCATCGCTGTTATCGGAATAATAGCGGTAACTGTAATATCCTCCATATCCTCCATATCCTGAATAACTGAATTGGCCTTCATACGCTCTGGCGGCGTGGGTTATGCCTGCTGACATATCGCTGACAAAACTGAGCGGCGTCCCTTCCCAGGCGCCGATGCTCTGGCCGATCCAGGTGCCGGATTGACCTCCAATAAAGTTGACACCGGAAAACGGACCGCTCAGAGTGCCGATGGCATAGGGAGTCAGGAATGTCCCGAAGGTCGTGTTATCGCCTGCGATGGCGCCAACATTGCCCGAAATCTGACCGTCGTCGGTCCATGAACCCTTGACCGTGGCGAGCCAGTAGCCGTTGAAGCCTCCATATCCATTATATCCGTTATATCCCATCTGTCCGCCCGCAATGGCCGACCAGGAAGCCGTACCCGCCGGTTTATCAGAGAATGAATTGCCATTTCCCCCGCCATACAGGGTCAGGTTGTACAAACCCCAGGGAAGAGAAGTGTAGGTGCTCGTATTCTGCAGGAAGGATATCGCTCCCGATCCTGTGCCGGAGATCGAGCCGCCGCCGGCAAAACTGCCGGCAAAGCCCGCGGTTTGAATATACCCTGAGACAATCTCGTAGTCTGACGCAGCGAATCCTTCCGGAACAGGCATGGAAACCGTTGTCAGGGCGCCGGTTGTCCTCCACATACCTTCCTCATAGCCGCCGTACCCGTTTGTCTCCCCTTCATCAACGTAAGTATTGAAGTAACTTCCCGTTAACGGAACCGTCATCAAGCCGGCGGTGTTGTCCGATTTTTTGTAAATCATAACGCCGCCGCCACGCATAAGGTTATCTTTCCAGATGCCGCCGGTGAATCCTCCAAAGACAAGCGCTTCACCGCTGCTGGCCACGTCACCACCCGCAACAGGTGAATTCCAGAGAAGGGAGCCTCCTCCCACATACGTTTCACCCACCAGACGCCAGTCTTGTTGAAAAACCCCCATGGCATAAAAGGTATTATTTTCCGTGACACCGAGGAGTCCGATATCTTCTCCAACATGCAGGCCATATCCGGCGTCGTTGGCGTAGAGACTGCTGACACAACCACCTTCTCCACAAGGATTAAGACCATTAGGATCATTCCAGAACCCGTTCAGTTTGAGTGTCTCGCCTTCCCAGGTTCCGACACTGGATCCGATCCATGTGCCGTTCAGGGAATCGTAGTAGCCGCCGGATTCACCCTTTGAGTAATTATTGTAGTCGAAGGCGCCCGCAAAGGGTCCGGAGAACCTGCCGATCTGGGTTTTAGTGAGATAATCGCCCGCGATGCTTCCCTTAATTTCTCCTCCGCTTCCATCAGTGTCATCCGTCCAGACGACCTTCAAATCGCCGATCCATATGCCGTACATGCCGTAGCCGCTTGTTCCGCCGATTTTGATCGGTTTGTTATTGAAATCCGCGACGGTTTTGGTTTCCGCGAGACTGAATGTTCCCCCGGTCTCATCCATCACGTGGCTGTAGATGCCCCAGGGAAGGGTCTGTGTTCCATCGGTGAGATAGAGAACCTTGCTGTGAGCGTAGCCGCTGACGGATCCGATGCCATCGAAGTTTCCCGCCATTTCAATATTGTAGGGCATCAGCCTCACTTGCAGGGTTTCCGGAGAGAGTCCGGTTGCCTTCTCGATCTTATTTACCTTCCCGGCGATTTCCCACATGTAGAGGTCAGGATAGTTTTCACCGGTCAGGCTGAGGGCGGTATCAGCGGAAACGGTATAGTCGGAATTGATCTCATAGCTCCGTATCAGACCGGCTGATGTTCCGTCCGGCGACACATACAGAGCGACGGCCGCGCCTGTTAGCGTTGTGTCGTCTTCCCGATTCCGCCAGATGCCGGTTGTGTAGCCCAGTAAATCACCCCCGGATAACGGGTTTCCATTATTTGCATTGGAAATGACATCCCTGGTAGAAATAGGCGAATTCCAGATATAGCGGGAGTAGCCGCTATGTTCATCCAAATCGAAGCTCCCCATGGCAAGGAAATTCTTTGTGCCTTCATACGGCGTGTCGGTGATGCCGAACAAGCCCCAATCCTCGCCCGCCCAGGAGGCGGAACCGAAAGAATTGTAATAGAGGCTGGCCTCCGACTCAGGTTCGTTGGCGTATTCATTCCAGTAGCCGCCAAAGGCAAGCGGTATGGCGCCCTGATAGATCCCGATGCTCTGGCCGATCCAGGTGCCGGAGTCATAATAACCTCCGTATCCATCGCTATATGCGGTATAGAGTCCATAGAACGGCCCGGCGATGCCCCCGATATGGGTGGACGTCAGATACTTGCCGTGTAAATTCCCGGTAATGGCGCCATGGCCCGCATTTGCATTGTCTTCATCCCAGTTGCCGCCGTCGATGTTCGCAATCCATACGCCAAAGTCCGCCTCATTGGGTCCGAAGTATCCCACATCTCCGATCTTTGCACTCCACGAAACGGAGGATCCGGCGGGCTTGCCGGAATAGGAGTTCCACTCCGATCCATATCCAAGATTCAGATTATAGATACCGAATGGGAGACTCTTGATCGCTTCGTTGCTATCCCTGTACGTGATAAACTTGGTCGTGCCGTCGTTGTTGTACTCGCCGAAAATGGTGTTGTCTGTGCCTCCCGCAAACTTACCGGTTGCATACGCATCGATCCAATTGCTGCCAATTCCTGCTGTTGTGGGATCGAACTCCGCCGGATAGGAGAGATCGCCGTAAGGTCCGAGAGTGCCCTGGGCCACCCACATGGAGCGGTCAGCTTCATTAATGGCCGGATACAGGCTGATGGCAATGTCGTCACTCGACAGGATGCCTGCTGCGCCATCGGCAACCGGGATAACGTAGAGGGCTCTGATGGATCCTTTTTTACCGCTTCCCCAGATGCCGGCGGTGAAACCTTCAAAGTAGCCGCCCGAAACATCTCCCGTATAGTCCCCATACCCGTACAGCCCTGTGTTCCACAGGTAATAATTATAACCTCCATATCCTGAACCATAGGAGTACTCGCCGATGGCCTTGAAATCGGTATTTCCCGCCCACGGCGTCTGCGTGATGCCGCCGATCAGGGCTTCTTCATGACCGGCCAGGCCCAGGTAACCACCGGCATTGTAATATAAGCTGCCGGCATCTCCCCAGTAACCGTGATACTTGAGCGGAACAAGCGTATAGGCGCCTGTGCCGACCTCATCAATGTAGGAGCCTTCACCGGTGCGGACGACGCCCTGCGTATTCATGCTGATGGTGCCGAAATACCGGTTGTTCATGAAATTGATGGCGTTGCTGACCGTCTGGAAGTGTCCCGTGTCGGCATTGAACGTCTGGACGCCGGTGCCAATATAGGCATACTCGTAGGATGAATAGTCCTTGTAATAGAACGGAGTCGATCCCGTTTCCGTCGGGAATCCATCCGGTACGATTCCGCCTGTTCTGGAAAACGTCCAGATGGCAAGCAGACCGCCTGCGGAGGTATCGTAACCCTGTCCAGCGTAGGTGGCGTCACTGAAATACAGGGGAACGGGCAGTCTGTCGCTATAGATATCCGGGATGTAATCGCCAACGGTATAACCGGTTTGGCGTGTGATCGTGCCGCTTGCCAGAAGCGTACCCGCCGTGTAATTCGGATCGGAGAGGCTGCCCTGTAAAAGTGAAACGGCTCCCGCGTTGTAGGCCAGTCCCGTAAACAATCCCGACCAGGAACCGGGGATGCCCGCAAGATAGGCGTTTAAGGTGCTGCCGTCGCTCATGGGTCCCGTCACGGGTATGGCGTAGGGCGTTGCCGCGCCGGCTCCCGTCAGACCGAGGGTTCCCCGGTTGGTTATATCGCCGATGGAACCGTTCAGGGTTCCCGTGAGCTCGCCAAGTGTAACGGGCAGCGTGAATGTAGTAAACGTTTCCGTCGGAACAACCGGCGGAACCAGCGGATCCGGAACAGGTTCCGTTACATCGGTAAAAATTGCGCCGCCGACGCCGGTGTCTTCTTCATCCGGCATAAAAACGACCGGATTAAATGTTGAACCGATACCGCCCGATCCTTCATCATCGCGTTTCTCATCTTTTTTCTTACCCGACAAAGTCGTTTCCTGTAAGAATCTATTCAGTTCGCCGGGTGTTGAATGCCTGGATCTGGGAGGAGTTTTGGCGTTATTGACATACATCCATACACCGGGAGCAATGCTTTTTCTTTGACCGGGCAACCCCCTACTGTACATGTAACCGGACCCTTCGGCAAATAAGCTGCCGGACACGCCGTTTTCATGCGAGGTAAAGAATGTGGTGCCGCGAACACCGCAGACCGATGTGGGCGTATGAACTTCATATTGAGAATCGCCTTTCGCGCCGAAGAGCTTCGCCGTCGAGGTAACGATATGCTGCACTTTGCCCCTGAACAGACTCAGAATGGTTTTTCTGCTTGTTTTTTGCAGATTGAATGCCGTCACCTGCAGGCGGCTGTTTGCCGCCAGCCGGGCGATACTGCCATCGACCCATGTCACTTCGCATTTTGAAGCGTTCTTGGTCCGGATAATATCACCCACATTGACGGCATCACCCACGAGCAACGGCTTTGCAGGTTGACCGGGTGCGGTGACATCCGCCCGTCCTTCAAGATTGGTTACTTTGCCGGCCGGCGCGGCCTGCACGACTGCCGCCATTGCCATAACCATCAATAATATAACGATAAAGGATGTCAGTTTCGTTTTCATAAATCTCTCCCTTAAATTAGATCATGTCCAAAAATCTGTTAATACCGGAACTCTAAACCTGCCATATATATTTCACGACTGTATGCGTTATAAGGAATGTTGGAATCGACGCTCGTTTCGCTGAATTGACAAATAAAGGTGCCATGCTTCCAAAATGCCCAGTTCAGACCGATGGAACCGTTGTAAGTCACATCTCTTCTTTGAAGGGCAGGTTTGGAGCCGTCAGCCGCCATATAATACTGTTCATAAAGATAATCCTGAATATTAACACCCCCGGTCAACTGAAGGCTGAGCAAACCGAGTTTATCCGCCATTGCCCGGGGCAGAAGCGGAATGCTGAGGTTGCCGGTAATTTTTTTGCCGTAATTTGACCACCATGCCCCATCGGCGTTTTCGCCGGTAAACTCGGCGCGCAGGTTGAAAAAGCCGTTGGGCATATACAGCCATATCCAGCTCAGATAGGCCTTGGGGCCTTCCGTATCTCTATTATTGACTGCATTCAACAGGCCTGAATCTTTCTGGTGATCGTAGTCTTTCTTTTCGTAGCCGGCATAAAGTTCAACAATATTGGTTTCGTTGATTAAAAACCGGACGGACGGACCGATGGAATAATAGTCCAGGTATTTCTTGTAGCCTGCTTCTCCGTCCGCGATAGCGCTCTCATCCGTGCGCAGGAGAAAATTGGTATAACCGACATTTAAATTGACGGCCAAGCGGCCGAAATTATATCCCGGCGCTATGGAAATGGAATTGGCCAGGGAATCGTGGGAGTGGGTGTGCTTTGAGTTCACAAAGGATGCCGCCGTATAGGACGCGTTAAAAAGCCAGGGGCCTTCTATTCTGGGCGTAAAGTCAATCCGGGCGGACGAGGTCAGCGTAACGCCTTTCTCGTCGTCGAGCCCCCCGGCATAAAGATCATCCTTGGGTTTGGAAATAATGTTTGTATCGTAACCGCCGAAAGCGCTGAGCGTCACACGCAAAGGCCGGTACGATTTGATGGCGCTGTCCACAATGTCCTGATATTGCCTGGCGTAGCCGGCCAGGTCCGACACGGGATTCTGGGTGATGGATAAATTGAGGCTTTCCCTGGCTTTGCTCAGTTTGCCATCCTTCATATAGGCCATGCCGATTTGAAAATCAGCGGACTGGGCAAAAGATGCGTCGAGCTTCTTGGATTTTTCAAAGGCGGCGACCGCTGCCGTGTTTTTGTTTTCCTTAAGCAGGATCAACCCTTCAAGAAAGGCTATTTTGGCCGGAAGAATATCTTCGGTTTTGGCTGTCTGAAGATATGTCCTGGCTTCGGCAAGTTTGTTCTGCTGATACAAAACATCAATCAGTTCCACATAGGCTTCTTTGACTTTGGGCGTCAGCGCAACGGCATCCCGCAAATTGCTTTCGGCATTGGGCAAATCGCTGCTTTGCTTATAAGCCATTCCCAGAACGAAAGCCGCCATCGATGAAGCGGGATCATCCTTTCTGACCTGGGTCAATGTCTCGATCGCTTCTTCGTAATTCTCCCCCTGATATTGTTTTATGCCTTCTTCCAGAAGAGGATTGCCTGTCTGGCAAAAAACCGGGGAATTAAAGACAATACTTAAGAGAAAAATACCGATTACCCAAACCACTTTCTTCATTGCAGTTCTCCTCCGGGAAATATAATAGTTGTTCGAAAATCACTCGATATTTTGCATCAACAGTAAATAAATTTACGGCGGCATTATCACTCTTCAACGCCATGTCTGTCAATAAATATTTCCCATGACCGGGAATTTTTTTTCAGCCGGCAGAATTAAGCTGAAATTTACATTAAATCATAGAATGATTCAATATATCGTAAGGTCTGCAATTCCTTTTGCGCTTTTTGAGGATCTTTGATTCCGTAAAGATCAATCAGTTTTCTCCTTGGCAGCCTTTGGCCGGAGTTGATGGAAAGTGATTTTTCGTAGGCGGCAATCGCGGCGTCCGGATTTTTCCCGTGAGCAAATAAATCGCCTGATATCTGATACTTCTGGGCAGCGGCAAATGAATCATCCCGGATTTTGGAAAGATAGGCGTTCCCCTCTTGAATGTTTCCTCCGCGATAGGACAGACCGGCCAAAGACAGATTGGCAAAATCGGAAAAAGGCTTATTCATCTCCGAGGACTTCTCCCAATATAACATGGCCTCGTTATGGTATCCTTTTGAGGATAGTATGATGGCGTGGGTATTGTAGTATGCCGTCACATCATCCGTTGCCCTGACCGGCAGAAAAGCAACCATCAGGAAGACGCCGCATATCGCCGCGTGCTTCGCGAACAGACTGTATGATTTTTTGTTAACGTCAGCATAAAGTTGGGCAATCCCCGCCGCGGCAAAAGGAATCATCACCGCCAGCATCGGCAGGCGGTAGCGGCCATTTGTGAAAAATATAATGAGCGTGGCGCCGTAGAACAATCCTACCGTCGTCAGCGCCCTTGCTCTTTTATTTTTCCACCTTGTCAATATGCCCAGCATGGCCAAAGGGAAAATCATCCAGAAATTGAGGAATGGGATTTTGAAGAATTTCGCAAAATTACTTAAAAAATCTATATGGTAATGGTCACAGGCCTCAAAGTTGTTAAAGAGGACGAGAATTTTTTGCCCTGTTTTGCCGGCAAAGGCCGCCGGATTGGAGACGGCTTGCCTTACTGTTTCCGCCGTCCAGTAATCCGATGCTTCCGAAGATGTTAACTTCTTCCCGGCCCTCCGGCTGGCTTCAATGGTAAACTGGATGCCCTGTTCAAAGGGTGATGTGGCGGCAAAAGGAACCGGACGGTAATAGGGGTCGGGATTGTCAAGATTGTTGCCGAGAAAAAGATTAAAACCGGACTGGGTCGTTGTGAGAGCGAGTTTATCGGCAACCGCGTAATTTCTGATCACAAAAGGAGACACGGCGGCACACAGGCCGACAACATAGACGGCTGCGAAGACAAAAAGATGCTTCCAGGAAAGTTTATCCCTGTATCCATACCAGAGAACCAGGAGAATGATGACCGGGACAAGCACGATTGCATTAGGCCTTACATTCAACAACATTCCGGCAGCTAAACCGAGTAATCCAACCCGGAGAACCATATTTGTATTTTTGTCCCGTGGCGCGGAATCATCGGGACGAATAACTTTTATCAGCAGGTACGACATCCAGGAAAATAATAACAGGCCCAGAGCGTCTTTCAGCGGCACGATGCTGTAGAAGATGAATGGTTCATATAGACAGGCCATGGCGCAGGCAAGAAGGGCAATTTTCCGGTTGGTCAGTTCCCTGCCGGTCAGATAGACAAGCCAGCAGGTAAGCGTTCCATAAACAATGCTCAACAGCCGGATATAAAACACATCCGGCGAAAGCAGCCGGTAAATTGCAGCCATGATATAAGCCGGCAAAGGAGCAAACTCATATACGGATTTTGATTGAAAGGCGCCTTCGGCGATTTCTTTCGCCCAATTATGATATACCCGTTCGTCCCAGAGGAGAAAATCGGCATAGATGGTTGTCTCAAGATTCATCAGGGCAAAGATCCGAACCATGAGCCCGACAGCGATAATGGTGAATAAGAAAAAAACGGAATTGCTGACCTGACGATCCAGGAAATTATCTTCAGTTGAAGCCGGTTTGTGATCGGGTATCTTTTTTCTTTTTTTTATCACTGGCATAATATTGACTTCCCGCCCTCTGAGGATCCTTTATTCATTGTTATCAACAGGCTAAAGATACAAGTACTTCATCATGCTGTAAACATATCTGAAGGCCACTTTCCTGACATTAATTTTTGAATAACCTGCCTTTCTCTTATGTTCATGAGAAGGAATTTCCGCCATACGATAACCATTTTTCAAGGTTTTGATGATCATTTCCTGTTCGATTGTAGTAATATTTTCACGAAGCCCTAAAGATTTAATTACATCGGTTCTGATGGCCCGAAAGCCATTCTGACTTTCAGAAATCCTGACTTTAAAGCGATGATTGATACAGGCTGTGATGAAGGCGCTGCCCATAAGACGAAAACACTCATCAAACCCGCCATAAAGCTCACTTGAACCACCTAATAAGCGCGACGCGGAAACATGGTCCGCTTTATTCTCAATGATGGGTTGAACTAAAGCCGGAATATCATCGGGATCATGAGAGCCATCTGCATCTATGAAGACGGTGATCTCTCTCGAAATATGTGGGATAACCGTACGAATGGCTTCACCCTTGCCTTTTTGATGATCATAAATAATCTTGACTCCAAGAAGTTGGGCAATCATTATCGTATCATCAGAGGAATGGCCATCCACGACGATGATATCATTTGAATAATGTTTTGAACGGAGGATGACATCCTTTACCGTTAAGGATTCGTTTAAAGCGGGAATCACAATAGTAATATTATTGAATATACTCATTGTCATGAGATCCCATCGTCGTCTCTAGCGATCCTTTGGCTGTTTCCCGCTTACGCAAACCTGTTCTTGAATATCCACCACATATTGAAAATCAAACATTAAAACGGAAGGTGATGATGTCGCCGTCCTGGACGATGTATTCCTTGCCTTCCAGACGGAGGCGGCCTGATGATTTCACCTGGGCCTGCGAACCGCCGTGGGCCATGAAATCGGCAAAGGACATGACTTCTGCTTTGATAAAACCGCGTTCAAAATCGTTGTGAATGGCGCCCGCGGCCTTGGGGGCTTTAGTGTTCAGAGGAATGACCCAGGCCTTGACTTCGTCCTCGCCGACGGTAAAAAAAGACATGCGTCCCAGAAGGGAAAACGCCGCGCGGATAATCCGGCCAAACGCCGGTTCTTCAACCCCCATGGAGGACAGAAATTCTTTCTGTTCGGCGGCATCCAGCCCGGCCAGTTCCGCCTCGATCTGGCAGCAGATCCCCAGAACGGGTTCCGGCAAGCCTGCCTCTTTAGCAAAAGCTTCGGCAAACAAAAGATTGTCTTCTGCCACGTTCACCACCACCAGTTCCGGCTTGATCGTCCAGAACGAAAAGCTGCGCAGGATAAATACTTCCGCGGGCGTGAGCCCCGCCGCGCGCAAGGGTTTTCCCGCTTCCAGGCAGTCTTTTAACCTGGGCAGCAGGTCATTTTGCGCCGTCTCCTGCGGTGATATCGGCTTTTTGGACATTTTACCCAGACGCTCCAGCTTTTTTTCAATGATCAAAAGGTCGGAGAGGACCAGTTCATCTTCCAGCTTACGGTAGGCGTCAAGACTCAGTGAAATATCCGGCAGGGAAAAACCGTCAATCACATGCAGGATGCCGTCCGCGCCGCTCAGGTTCTGACGGATGGCTTCCCACGGATGTTCGCCCACGGCATGTACATCGGAAAACGGCACTTTGGCCGACGACACTTTCACCGGCCTGTAGATTTCAACCAGTTTGTCGAAGCGCTCATCGGGAACGGACGCCTGGCCGCGCACGACCGTTTCACTGTGCGACTGGCCGCTCTTCACGCCGGTCATGATTTCAAACAAAGTGCTCTTCCCGCTCTGGGGAAGGCCCAAAATACCCATTTCCATTATTTGAATTCTTTCTCGATGCGTTGCATCGCTTCCTTTAATCTGTCATCCGGCACGGTGAGTGAAATACGGACAAAGCCTTCTCCGTATTGGCCGTAAGCCGTGCCCGCGGCCACGACGACGGCGGTTTTATCAAACAGCCGGTTGGTGAATTCCAGCGACGTCATGCCTTTGGGCGCCGGCGCCCACAGGTAGAACGTGCCGCGCGGCGGATTAAAATCGATGCCGATCTTCTTGAGCGTTTTTATAACCAGTTCTCTGCGCCGCCCGTAAATGGAGAGCATGTCCTCAATAAAGCCTGCTTCGTTATGCAGGGCCTGGATGCCGGCAAACTGCACGGCGTTGAAAATGCCGGAATCCGTATTTTCCTTGACCTTGCTGATGCCGGCAATCAAATCGGGATTGCCGCAGGCCATTCCCAGCCGCCAGCCGCACATGTTGAACGGTTTGGAAAGAGAATTCAACTCAATCCCCACGTCTTTTGCGCCCGGCGCCATCAGGAAACTGATGCGCTCCTGTCCGGCAAAGACGATCTCACTGTAAGGGTTGTCATAACAGACGGCGATGTCATACTCGCCGGCAAAGGCCACCAGCTTGTTTAAAAAGTCGAGCGTGGCGCACGCGCCCGTCGGGTTGTTCGGATAGTTCAAAAACATCGCCGTGGCTTTTTTCGCCACGTCCGACGGAATGTCTTCCAGCACCGGCAGATAATTATTCCGCGGCAGGATGGGCACGTTATAGGGAATTCCCTCGCCCATCAGGATGCTGGAACGGTACGCCGGATAACCGGGATCAGTCATCAGCACGGTATCGCCGGGATTGACGCGCGCCAGGACAAAGTGATGGCAGCCTTCCTTGGAGCCGATCAGCCCCAGAATTTCATTTTCCGGGTTGAGCGTGACGCCGTATCTTTCCGCGTACCACAGGGCGATTTCCCTGCGGAAAGCCAGCATGCCCTTTTCTTCATCGGTGGGATAACGATGGTTTTGCGGGTCGCGGGCCGTCCGGCACAGTTCATCAATAATGGAAGCAGGCGTTGCTTCCACCGGATCGCCGATCGCCAGCGATATCACATCCACACCTTCTGATTTGGCCTTATTGATTTTTTTCCGGAGCTCCATAAACAAGTATGGTGGTATTTTTTTCAATCTTTCGGCAGTTTGCACGGTTGTCGTCCCTTTCTGATGCGTTTTTTATTGCCAGACTTCTTCAAAAAGCAATCCCTGATAGACCATTTTCACTTTCCCTTCAAGATATATTTCCTCAAAACGGCCGTCCTGAACCGTAAAATAAACGCGTAATATTTCTCCGCTTTGCACGGTCACATCGACCGGCGAATCCACAAAATGTCTCCCTGCGGCAGCCAGCACCGAAGCGACAACCCCCGTGCCGCAGGCCAGCGTTTCATCTTCAACACCGCGTTCATAGGTTCGAACCCGCATTTGATGACGATCCTGCACCAGGGCGAAATTCGCATTGGCGCCTTTGGGCTGAAAGGCTTCATGCCGACGGATTTCCCTTCCGGTCCCGACAACATCGCACGCCTCGATGGACGCGACAAAACAAACGGCGTGGGGAACCCCTGTGTCGATGCAGTCCACATCGCATTCGCCGCCCGTCAGAACAATACGGACATTTTGCCGCAGGACGGACGGATCGGTCAGCCGGGCCTTCACGACATCGCCATGAACTTCGGCGTTGATGATGCCGGCCAGCGTTTCAAAAGAAAGAATTTGCCCGGCGATGCCGTTTTCAAAGGCAAAGCGGGCCACGCAACGGGACGCGTTTCCGCACATTTCCGCAACGCTGCCGTCGGAATTGAAAAACCGCCATTTGAAATCGGCAACGGACGATGGTTCGATCAACAACAAACCATCCGCGCCGACGGAAATTTTACGCGCACAAACCCGCTGCGCAAATGCGGGCAGATCGCCGATGTTCAGGGACAAATCACGGTTGTCGATAATGATAAAATCATTACCGCTGCCGCTCATTTTATAAAATGCAATGCCGTTGTTTTTCATGCTGTTTATTTCATCTTCCGGATGCGCACTTCGATATTCTTCTCATCCTTGAGCAGGGCGATAAGTTTTGACGTATCCGTTTCACCCTGATGATAGGGATACAGAATTTTCGGCCGAAACGCCCTGGCCGCATCGGCGACCATTTCCGGCGTCATGGTATAAGGCAGATTCATGGGCAGAAAGGCGATGTCAATGTTTTGCAGCTTCTTCATTTCCGGAATATTTTCCGTGTCTCCGGCGATATAAAGCCGCTTGTCGCCAAAGGCGACAATATAACCGTTGCCGACACCCTGGGGATGATAAGGCTTTCCCGGAGCACTCATGTGTTTGATATTGTAGGCCGGCGCCGCTTCGATCGTGAGCCCGTCCACCGTTTGCGTGTCGCCGTTTTTCAGAACGATGGCGCCCTGAATCTGTTTTCCGACCTCGGGCGAACCGACGATTTTTGTGGCGGCTGTTTTAATGAAGCCCACGGCTTTCAAGTCCAGATGGTCATAATGCTCGTGGGTAATGAAAATCATGTCCGCCTTGGGTAACTTCGCGTAATCCGCTTCAACCGAGACAGGGTCCACATGAATGATTTTACCATCCCAGAAGATGATGAACGAGCTGTGCCCCAGAAAACGGATGACCAGATCGCCTTTTGATGTTTTAATCGTATCGGATTCCATAACCGCTCCCTTTCTTTTAATATGCCTTTCGCATTTAACTTTTCGACAGGCGCGCAATGTTGTTCATATAACGGACGGCCAGTTCGTCCACCGGTTCCAGACACAGGCATTGCAGGTAGGATTTCACAAATCCTTTGAGAAAAACGGCTGCCGGCAGACGTGCCATATTATCTTCTTCCATGTTGCGCAGATGATCAACACGAATTTTTGATTCCTGCGCGATTTGTTCAACGGGCACATCCAGCTCCGTGCGGATTTTTTTCAAGTCCGCGCCGCATAACTCATTTTGGACCAGAATCTTGCCGATGCTCTGACTTTGACGGATCTTATTTTTTAATGCTTCTTTGCCCGTCATATAGCTCTTGACGGCAGGACTGCGGCTGACGTCAAAAATTGCCACTGTTTTTTTATCAGCCGGCGCGGCTTCTTCCACGGCATCGAGTTCTCCCCGGCTGATTAGCATCTCATTATAATCTTTCCTGGCCTGATCATTGATCAATGTTTGATAAGCCTTCTCGATCAGGGACAGGATATTCCGCCTTTCCGCCTCGGGGAAAAATGAATAGCTGGCGAGCGAACCGGATTCATAGACATGCAGGGCGGTGTTATAGGCGTGGCGTATTTCAAACGGCGCCGCATTCGGCTTGACGTCCAGCATCTCATAATAATTTAATGCGGCAAAATCTTTGGGCATTAAAACTCCCGTTGTTGACCTTTTTGTTTGAGGCTGAGGATTTTCCTCACATGTAGTTGAACATCAATTGCCTGCCCGCCGACTGGGCAATCTGCCTGCTGACGGCGCGCAGATCAAGGGCGGTTCTCGTATAAGAATAGCGGTCCAGAAAATGCGCCTGCTGGCAAATCGCATCATGCACATGTTCATCGTACGCCACGTTGCCCGCGAACTCTACATTCAACCCCAGATGCTTTTCGATCACCCGGCTCATCTGCAATCCGAGTGTGGCGCTGTCATGCTTGCGCACCTGATTGATAATGAGTTTGAATCGAAACGCATCCATTTCATTTTGAAGATCCCCGTGTTTATCCGGAAATGTCCCGGCAATAACCTTCATCATGCATTCAGGCCTGCTGACGGCGCCATCGCCAAAGCGGAGATCCACTTTTTCCTCCAGCGCTTTAAAATCCTTCGCATTGAAGCAGTAGCGGATCCGGCGGAAATAAATGGAACGGATCAGCCGGTAAACATTTTCCACGGCGGTCGGCTCCGGCGTGGTCATAAAAATGCCGCTTTGCGAAATCAGGAAAAAATCGAGCGTGTTGAAAGACGTCCCGGCGCCCAGATCCAGCAAAACGAGATCATAGTCCAGTTTCGTGATGGCGCGGATGGTTTTCATCTTCCGCTCGTAGGAAAGATTGGCAATGTCGAAGTTGTCCTGCGCGCCGCTGATCAGAAAGAGATTCTTAAAAGGCGTTTCCACAACCGTGTCTTCCAGCCGGGAAACTTTTTTGCGGATAAAATCGGAAAACCCCTTTTGCGGGTAAGGAATACCAAGCAGGGTATGCAGATTAGCCGCCCCCAGATCAAGATCGATCACCAGCGTTTTTTTGCCCATTTCCGCCAGCAGCCGTCCTAAGGAACTGGTTAAAAAACTTTTGCCGGAACCGCCTTTTCCCCCGCCAATTGGCCAAATTTGCCCCATAAGTCATCCGCCGATCCTATTTCCGGTATTTCCCTACACAACAATCGAATCATATTCAAGATAAAAGTTAAATATTCTTGACTTATCCTCCCGTTGCTTCTAAAAAGCCGATAACTTTTAATCTCGCGGATGAAGACATGATGAATTGCGAACCCGACATTAAAGTGGCCCTGCTGCAAAATTCCCATGAGGCCCGCCTGAAGCTGGAAGGCTCTTTTTTTCTGCCCGATCGCCGGGCCGTAACGGGTGAACTTTCCGTCCGCTCCGGAAACGGGAAAATCCTTCTCTCTGACGGGAGCGGCCGGGAGATCATCCGCCAAAAGGAAATCTTCCTGGCGCCTGCCGCGTCAGCCGGAACTTTTTTTACCGTTAAGAATATCAAAATCGGCATTGATTTTCACTGGCAGAGAATCCAGGAACAATCCTTTCGCGGCGCGCTGCTCCTGTCCGCACAAAACGGAACCGCTTTCCATCTCCTGAACATCATCGGACTTGAAGAATATCTGGCCTCGGTGATCTCGTCGGAAATGGCGGCAAGCGCCCCCCTGGAGTTTCTCAAGGCGCAGGCGGTTACGGCGCGCAGCTGGCTTTTGGCCATGCTGGCGAAAAAGAAATCCGTCCGGATTCCACCCGAAAAAAATGACGATGAGATTCGCGTCTGGCAGGACGTGAACGATCACCGGGACTTCGATGTCTGCGCCGACGACCACTGCCAGCGGTATCAGGGCATCACTAAAATCATCTCGGAAAATGTCGCACGGGCCATCGACGAAACGCGCGGAATATTTCTGACAAGCCACAACCAAATCTGCGACGCACGCTATTACAAGTGCTGCGGCGGACAGACGGATGTTTTTGCGACGGCATGGGAGGACGCATCTTTTCCCTATCTGACCTGCCTATCCGACCATAAGGAACAATACCGTCCGATTGTCTCGGAGGAATCAGCCGCCGCCTGGCTCAGATCAACACCGGATGCTTACTGCAACACAACCGATCAGGAAACCCTGCGGCGGATACTGCCGTCATTTGATCTGGAAACATTGAATTTCTATCGCTGGCGGGTTGCTTATACGGCGCGGGAGCTGGCGGACATTCTCAAGGCAAAATCCGGCATCGACTTCGGCGAGCTGCAAAATCTTGAACCTCTGGAGCGGGGACCATCGGGAAGAATTTATCGTCTGAAAATAGAAGGATCGCTTCGCACGGTCATTGTCGGCAAGGAACTGGAAATCCGCCGCTGGCTCTCTCCCACGCATTTACTCTCCAGCGCGTTTGTTGTCACCAAAGAGCAAGATGCGGATGGAACGGTTTCTCGCTTTATTCTGGACGGCGGCGGCTGGGGCCACGGCGTGGGCCTGTGCCAAATCGGCGCGGCGGTGATGGCGGTTAAAGGACATACAGCGGAAGACATTTTAGCGCATTACTTTACAGGCGCGGTTTTGAAGAAACTGTATTGACACGGTTCATCAATGAGGAACCGGAAAAAGCACGCAAAAACCAGCTAAGGAATTCCATGTCTTTATCCAACGAAAAAACCGTGACAAGAGCGCGCAATCCCTGGCTCTGGGTTCCTTCCGTTTATATCGCGGAAGGCGTTCCCTATGCCATTGTCATGACCGTCAGCGTTATTCTTTATAAAAACATGGGGCTTTCCAACACCGATATCGCCCTTTACACAAGCTGGCTTTCCCTTCCCTGGGTCATCAAACCTTTCTGGAGCCCCTTCGTCGATCTTTTCCGCACCAAGCGTTTCTGGATAATCGCCATGCAGCTGGCCATCGGCACGTCTTTGGCTTGTGTGGCTCTAACGCTGCCTGCAACCGATTTTGTAAAATACTCCCTGGCCATGTTCTGGATTATGGCATTTTCGTCGGCCACGCACGACATAGCCGTCGACGGCTTTTACATGCTGGGTCTCGACACGCCACAGCAGGCCGCGTTTGTCGGTGTGCGCACGGTTTTCTACCGCGTCGCCACGATCGCCTCCGAAGGTGGTCTGGTGATGCTGGCCGGCGCCCTGCACGAGAACGGTTATCCTGTCGCTTCCGCCTGGACGATCACGTTGTTTGTCGCCGCCGCGGTTTTTTTGACTTTGTGCCTGTATCATTTTTTTGTTCTACCTTACCCCGAAAGCGACCACAGTGCACCACTGGACAAAGGCAAAGGCGTTGTTGCTGAATATTTCCGGATCATCACCCTGTTTTTCCAGCGTAAAGATATCCTTGTCATTGTCGGTTTCTTCTTATTTTACCGGTTTGCCGAAGCGCAACTCGTGAAGATGGTCGTGCCGTTTCTTCTGGATCCCCGCGCCAAAGGCGGCCTGGGCCTTTCCACCACGGACGTCGGTATCATCGTCGGCACGGTCGGCGTTGTATCGGTCATGCTGGGCGGGCTTCTGGGCGGCTATGTCATCTACCGCAACGGCCTCAAATTCTGGTTGTGGCCGATGGTAATCATCATGCATGTACCGGATCTGATTTTTGTGTATCTGTCGCACGCGATGCCTCAGCATTTATGGTTGATCGGCTCCGCCGTGGCGCTGGAAAAATTCGGATATGGTTTTGGCTTCACCGCTTTTACCATGTACATGATCATGGTCGCACAGGGCGAATATAAAACCGTCTTTTACGCCGTCGGCACAGGAATTATGGCCCTTGGCCTGATGCTGCCCGGAATGGCCAGCGGCTGGATTCAGGAAATGCTGGGCTATAAAAACTTTTTTATCTGGATCATGGTTACCACGATCCCCGGTTTTATCGTAGCGGCACTGGTGAAAATCGATCCGGAGTATGGGAAGAAGGCGTAGCAGGAACCAGGCCGCCACCCTGGGGGGGGGAAGCGGAAAACTTTACACAAACAAAGGAAAGGGAATGACGGTTCTATTTAATGATAAATTACAATCCCCTTAGGCTGATTGCAGGCTGCTTTCCCGGTCGGGCTTGGCTTTTCGTCATGGCTCTGAAATATCAAGAGGAGGATTAATATAACATGAACAGCATTCCATTAATGAAAGAGAATAAACCTGGAATCGCTTCAAAAGCGTTAGTTTGGATATTAATCTCTCTGGGCTGGTTCAATCTTGCAGATTGAACCTTTTAATGGAATGTTTTCGATAGAAAGTTTATAGCAAAATAAAATAACCGGTTCAATCAGGATGATCGAACCAGCGGGAAACCAGCAGGGAGTAACAAAATGGATATTGAAAATAATTTGCGTCTCGTAAAGTACTATAAGGAACAATCAGATGAACAGATTAAGGAATTTCTTCGAATAGGGCGTGATGGCTTTGAAAAAGAGGCTTACGACATTATTCGAAATGAAGCGAGGCTCAGAAGGATTGATGCAGAGTCCCCCGATAGTAAAAGTATTGAGAAACCTCTTGGAGAAATGACGCGGGGCGAGATTATGGGGTTGTTTTTATCCGCTCAAACGATGGAACCGCATTTATATAACGCATTGTGTGCTGAAGCATTTCGAAGAAACATTTGCCGCGATGAAATCGACAACTTCCATAGAGAAATATTAAAAGCACAAAGGAAGAAAAAAAATGAGGATGAGGCGGCGGCGGATTCGACGCCAGGCAATCCTCTTCCTCTGATTATTTTCGAAAGCCTTGAGGATGCTAAACCATATTTCCAAGCTCTCATGGAAGCCGGTATTCCCTACAACATTCAAATCATGGTCGAGGAAAAGGATTACGATCAAGCTGACTACATAACAAGCCAACTCCAACCAGACGAAGGCCTTGGGGATTAAACATTGATTATGGACAAATTGGTAGTGGGGCAGTGGACGGGTATCAAAAGATAAAACGAATCTGCCGATTGATCCGTTCTTGTCCCATATTCCGCACGTTAATCGATTTCAATACTTCTTTTAAGGAGGAAGAAAAATGAAAGTCATTGCAATCAATGGCAGTCCACGGAAAAACGGAAACACGGCGATGCTCATGGATACGGTTCTGGCGGAACTGGCAAAGGAAGGAATTGAGACGGAAAAGGTTCAACTGGGCGGCAAAAAGATTCATGGGTGCACGGCATGCATGAAATGTATCGACAATCAAAATAAGCTCTGCTCCATCGACAATGACATCCTGAATGTGATTGCCACCAAGATGTTTGAGGCGGACGGCATCATTATCGGTTCGCCCACCTATTTTGCAAACGTCAGTTCGGAGGTCAAAGCGCTGATCGATCGAGCCGGGCTTGTCGCCATTGCCAACGGGTATCTGCTGAAGCGAAAGACCGGTGCGGCCGTTGTCGCGGTTCGCCGGGCCGGAGCAACCAATGCGTTTGATGCCATCAATAAATTCTTTTTTATCAATCAGGTGATTGTGCCGGGTTCGGTCTATTGGAATCTGGGCCTTGGCGAAGGAGAAAAAGATGTGGGCAAGGATGAAGAAGGCCTGAATACCATGAAAATTTTAGGTGAGAACATGGCATGGTTATTGAGAAAAACAGGTGCATAAAATTTAATGGTTTGCATGATCGTCTTGACTTTTGCGCAAAGTCCTGCTGAATAGTCGGCCATGAATCGCCGCCATTTCGATCCGACAAACAGGGAAATCCGAACCGCCTTTATCCTGGGGGCGGGACTGGGCACCAGACTCCGACCGCTCACCGAAAACATGCCCAAGCCGCTTTTGCCGATTGACGGCAGGCCGATGATTACTTATGCAATGGAGCATCTGTGTAACATCGGGGTTCAAAGGTTCATCGTCAACACGCATCACTGTCCTGAGAGATACCAAGAAGCTTTCCCGGATGGCAACTGGCAGGGCATTCCGATCACGTTCCGCCACGAGCCGGTGCTGCTGGATACGGCGGGCGGCATTAAAAACATTGAGGACCTGATCGCGCGGGATGAGCGTATAGTGGTTTACAATGGCGATATTATGACCAACCTTCCGCTTGCGCCGCTCGTCGCCCGGCATTTTGAACTCCGAACCCGGGTCACTCTCGCGCTACGCAGCAACGGACCGCTCACCAACGTCAACATTGACTCCAAAGGCTTTATCTGCGATATGAGAAACACCTTGCACAACCGGGGTGTCCAGATCTGTCTTTTTGCAGGCATTTATATTCTGGAAACCTCCTTCCTGCGGCGGCTCACGGCGGGAAAAATTGAATCGATTGTTTTGCCGCTGATTCAAAGCATCAGGGAATATCCCGCCTCTATCGGCGGCGCCATCCTGGACGAGGGCTTCTGGTATGATCTCGGAACGGTGGAAGAATACAATAAATTGCATCAACAGGGCCTATGAACCGGGAAATTCGAAGATTCTTAAATGATCACCTGAGCGTGCTCGACTTTCAGTACGATCCCATTAAAAAGGGCGGTTCCGACCGCAGCTTTTACCGCGTTCGCCTGCCGCGGGGTTCAACCTTTATCTTCATGGAATACGGAACCGACGTGGAGGAAAACGCTTACTGGGTGGGAATCAACCGCTTTATGACCGAAATCGGCATACCAGCCCCCCGGATTATCGCTTACGACGCCAAACAGCGTTTTTTGCTGCTCGAAGATCTGGGCGAAGTCGATTTACATTCGTTGCGCACGCTTCCCTGGCACAAACGCCGTCCCTATTACTTAATGGCGCTTTCAGAAATACAAAGGCTGCATCGCCTGACACCAGCCCAATGGCCGGCTGACTTGAAGCTGTGCAAAGGTTATGACCGGTCTCTTTATTTGTGGGAGTACAATTATTTCAAGGAAAATTTTGTCGAGGCGGTCTGCGGGCTTTCCCTGTCCGGTTCACTGCTCGGCGACTGGGCGGAGGAGTCAAACGATCTGATCCATCGGCTGCAAAAAATGCCGCCGTGCCTGATTCACCGGGATTTTCAATCGCAGAACATCATGATTAAGAATGAGCGGCCTGTTTTCATTGATTTTCAGGGAATGAGAACGGGCAATCTGTTCTATGACTTGGGTTCGCTGATTTGCGATCCCTATGTGATTTTTTCCCCGGCCGAAAGAAACGAACTGATCTCCTTTTATTACCGGATTATGCAGCCCCATTTCAGTCTGGATCAATTCACCGACTATTTCTGGGAAGGTTCGGCACAACGGCTGATGCAGGCGCTGGGCGCCTATGGTTTTCTGGGACTCAAAAAAAACAAGCCGGATTTTCTCAAACACATCCCCAACGGGATTAAGAATCTGGCAACCGCCGCATCCCACGCGCAGACCCTGCCCGTTTTAAGCGAACTGACCCGGCATTGCATAAACCGGCTGGCGGAAAATCAGCCTTCCCCCATTTGACACCAGGCCATTTCCCGGTAAGTTTTATATCTTATTGACAGGTAAAGCCTTTCTAAATATACTCTCCCCATGCAGAAAAAGTCTTCTTTCGATTTTGCCATCATCCCCAGGGATGATCTAAAACAGGCGTTGCGCCTCCGCCGTTTTTTCATGGCATTTACCGCCTATATCATCTGTGCGTTTCTCTGTTACTTCGCATATTTCGCCGGATTCGTGGCATGGGAAGCCTTTCTCGGATGGGGAATTTTCGCAACCATCATCAACGTCAGCATTTACATATTTCTACGCACGGGCCTCAACCTGAAAATGGCTGATCCCAGCCTGACGGTTATCCAGATGTGCGCCGCCATCGTTATGGTCATGTATGTTATGTTGTTTGCCAACGAATCCCGCGCCCTCTGGCTGCTGATTTACGTCATCATCCTCCTCTTTGGCATTTTCCGCCTCAATACCCGGGAGTTTCTATACGTCAGTCTTTTCACCCTCCTGACCTACGGAGGCGTCATCGCCTATCTCCATTTTTACCGGCCCCAGGGCGTCAATTTTCACATGGAATATCTTCAATGGGCCGTGCTGGCCGGCATCCTGGCGCTCTTTTCCGTCATCGGGGGAGATATTTCCGGCCTTAGAGCCAATCTCAGCAAGAGCCGTTCCACCATCAAGCAGATGACCGACAACATGCAGGATGTCATCTTCGTCATGGATATGAATCTGAATTACACTTATATCAGCCCTTCCGTCGAAATCCTCAGGGGATACACACCGGAAGAAGTGATGAAACAAACCCCTCTTGAGGCAATGACGCCTTTCTCCCTGGAGCTGGCCAGTCGCATGCTGTCCGAGGTCATGGAGCGGGAAAAAGCAGAATATCAGGGAGACATCTCCCGGACGCTTCAACTGGAAGTCAAGCGAAAAGACGGAACCACTGTGTGGACGGAAACAAAGTTCACCTTTATCAGAAATGAAAATCAGCAGCCGCTGCACATTGTCGGCGTCATGCGTGACATCACCGAGCGTAAAAAAGCGGAATCCCAGAGGGAAGCCATGCTTGAAGAAATACGCCGGGCCGAGGAAAAATACCGAAGCATTCTGGAAAACATCCGGGAAGCCTATTTTGAAGTGGATCTGGCCGGCAATTTTACATTCGTTAACGATTCATTAGGCCGTTTGACGATGTGCTCCAGGGAAGAACTGCTGGGCGCGAATTACACAAAGTTTTCCGATGAAGAAGGCTCGAAAATTGTTTATGAAACATTTCATAAAGTTTACAAGACAGGAGACCCCACGGAAGTCTTCGACTGGCCGGTTGTAAGAAAAGACGGCTTTAAAGGATACGTGGAAGCGTCGATCATGCTGCAAAAGGACTCCGCGGGCAATCCCATCGGGTTTAAAGGCGTGCTGCGCGATGTGACCGAACGCAAACAGGCGGAGCAGGAACTGCAACAAGCAAGAGACAAACTGATCCAGGCGGAAAAGCTCTCCGCTCTGGGGCAGTTATCCATCGTCGTCGCCCACGAGATCCTCAACCCGCTGAATATCATTTCCATGGAATTGCAGATATTACAGGCATTGGAAGGCATGTCGTCCGAAGTCCAGGAAGAATTGAAAATCTGCATGCTGCAAATTGACCGCATCGTTGCCATTGCCGAAGAACTCAAGCAGTTTGCGCACAACCCTGGGAAAAAGATGGAGCAGGCGGATATCAACAGCGTCATTTCCCATATCCTGAATATTTATAAATCGCACTTGCGAACAGATGAAATCAGAACGGAAGTGCATTACCAGCGCGAACTGCCGAAATTCTTAATGGATTCGAAAAAGATGGAGCAGGTTATTCTAAACCTGATTTCGAATGCCAGAGCCGCCATGGCCGGACATGAAAAAAAAGTGCTGCATATAACGACGGATTGGGGAGAGAATTACGATCAGGCGAGGATCATCGTTTCCGACACGGGCTCGGGCATCAAAAGAGAACATATGTCGAAAATCTTTGAGCCTTTTTTTACCACAAACGAACAGGGAACCGGAACAGGACTGGGGCTTTACATATCGCACGACATCATCCGTGATCATGGAGGGAAAATCTGGGCGGAGAACAATGCATCAGGCGGCGCTTCTTTTTATATCAGTCTTCCCTTGAAAAGAAATGGACTTAAAAAAACCTTGAATAACAAAGAGAGGGGATAAAAAATGGTAAAAATTCTGGTTATCGATGATGAAGAACATTTTTGTCGCGCGCTGAAAATAGGCTTCTCCATGAAGACCGCCTTCCAGGTGAAGACCACGACACAGGGCGAGGAGGGAATCCGGCTGGCAAAGCTTATGAAGCCGGACATTATTCTGCTCGACATTATGATGCCCGGTATGGCAGGCACCGAAGTGGCGGAGATATTAGCGGAGGATCCCGTTACCTCCTCCATCCCCATTATATTTGTAACGGCCATCGTCAAGGAAGACGAGGTCAAAGGAAGCGGCGGTCTTGCCGGCAAGCGCATCTTTATTGCCAAGCCCGTTAATATCGATGAACTGATTAAGAAAATAAACGCAGTCCTGTCCCATGCCTGAGTTTATGATTGGAGGACAGCCTTATATCGTTTGATGATGGTTTTGACAGTGGCGGCGATCAGTCTTCTGGTGACAGCATTCTGTACCAGAATGCCGTGATACAACCTGCCAAATAATTTTATGCGAGTCCTATCAACCCGTCCGGCCTGGGGCAATGTCACATTTCAATTTCGCAATGACGCAGGAATTAGAATGTTTCCACTCTCACCATGTTCGTCGTTCCCGTGGTCCACAGCGGATGTCCCAGTGTCATGACGACGCGATCACCTGATTGAAGGCCATACCGGGTTTTCAACAGCGGTCGGATGGAGGCCAGCATTTCGGAAAAATGCTTTGCCCTGGTAATGATCAGGCTCTCCACGCCCCGCAGAAGACCCATGCGCCGGGCGTTGGCGATGTCCGTGGTGGCGCCGATGACGGGAATATCCGCCGCCAGCCGGGAAACAAGTCTGGCGCTGCCGCCGCCTTCGGTGAAGACTACGATGAGCCTTGCGCCGATCTCCTCCGCGGTGCGGCAGGCCGCGAAGGCTACGGATACGTCCGTGCGGCCTGTGATATTTTCTTTCAGGGTTTCAGCCGGTAAGCCGATGCGGGGCTTGTTGTGTGCGTCCGCGTCAGCGGCAATGCTGTCCAGATATTGAATGGCCTCGAGGGGATGTTTTCCCACGGCGCTCTCGGCGGAGAGCATCACGGCATCGGTGCCGTCCCAGATGGCGTTGGCAACATCGCTCGCCTCGGCCCGTGTGGGCTGCGGATTCTCGATCATGCTCTCCAGCATCTGGGTCGCGGTGATGACGGGTTTCAATGCCTGGCGCGCCTTCCGGATAATTTCCTTCTGGAGCGCGGGCACTTTCTCCACGCCGAATTCCACCCCCAGATCGCCCCGTGCCACCATTACGCCCCAACTGACGTGCAGAATCTCCTCCAGATTGTCCAGCGCCTGGGGATGCTCGATCTTGGCAATAACGGTTTGAGGACCGCCCAGTTCCCTGATGTGCAGATTCAGCGTCTCCACGTCGGAAGCACGGCGCACAAAACTCTGAGCGAAGAGATCCACGCCCTCTTTAACGCCCCAGCGGACATCTTCCAGATCCTGTGGAGTCAGAGGGTCGAAGGCAACGTCCAATCCAATGGGGTGGACGCCCTTGCGTGCCTTCAGCAGACCGCCTGCCAGCACCTTCAGGATGATTTGCTGATTGCGTATTTCCGTAACCTCAAGTTTCAGCGCCCCATCGTCGAGCATCCAGATCTGGCCAGCCTTGGCGCCCGAAAACAATTCGGGGTGCGGCAGAGGCGCCGCCCAGGGATAACCTTCGGGCGCTGGTGCGTCAGCCGGGTAAAGAACTCCGCTGCTGTCCTTCTCCAGGAGCACCGGCTCCTCCAGCAGACCGATACGCCATTTTGGCCCCTGTAGATCCAGAAAGACGGGTATCATCCTTCCCAGTTCATCCGAAATTTTCCTGATGAGTTTCAGGACCGGCGTTCGTTCCGCAGGCCGGCTGTGGCTGGCGTTGAGCCGGACAGCATCGGCAAGTTTTAATGCTTCCCGCAGAGATTTATCTTCTCGCAGGGCCGGTCCCATGGTGATGACCAGTTTGGTCTTACGTTTTTTGATAAGAAATTCATTGTTCATAATGAAGATATATAAAGAAGCTTCTTGTCTGTCAATGATAATGACACTCGCTGATAGTGAGTCCCACGTTTCAGAAGCGTAATAGCGGGATAATTCGGGGAATCCCCTTCAAAAAAACGATGTTGCTCTGTCCGTTGACGCGGGCGATATTCATCTACAGTTTTTCTGAATATTCTGGTAAGAAAACACATATCCCATGTTGTTTCAAGGAGGTCATCCGTGGACGAAAAAGTTCGCAGCGCCATATTGCAGCAGATGGAAAATGAACCTTTTGCCGGGAAATTTAAATTAAAACTGGTTGATGTGCAGGAAGGCTACGCCAAAGTTGAAATGCGTTTTATGGATGATATGGAAAACATGTTCGGCATGGCGCACGGCGGCGCGATTTTTTCGCTCATCGACGCGGCCTTTGAAGTCGCTTCCAACTCGCACGGCGTCATGGCTGTCGCCCTCAACATGAACATCAATTATCTGGCCTCGCCGGCCAAAGGCGCGCTACTGACCGCCGAAGCCAGGGAAATCAACAAAACCAAAAGAACCGCCGCTTACGATATCCGCGCCACGGACGACTCGGGAAAACTTCTGGCCACCTGCCAGTCGCTGGTTTACCGGCTGGACAAACCGCTGCCCTTCCTTAAAATTTAAAATCCGTTCATGGCTTGTCACTGAGGCAGACCGTCCACACAGGTCAACATTCTCCAAAAGGTAGAAATAAGTTTCAGACTTGTTTCTACTTCCGGTCTTTCTGCTTGGGGAAGACATAGACGATAACGATAATCAAACCCAGGGATAGTAAGCCTAAAACAATATAAAGCCCCCAGTTATTCTTTAAAAATAAATTCATGATTGCACTTTTGATCACCGGTTCCTGAATCATTTCAGGCTCTGATAATTCGGCGATACGCGGCTCCTGCCTGCGCAGCTCTTCCTTTACAAGTTCCATGTCATAGGATGGCGCCGACACGTTCTGATTCCCGCCGAAGAGTTCGTAGCCGTCTGCCGCGTCCGCGAGAAAATGAATTGCCGGCGCTTCATAGAGGACTTTCGCTTTTTCTATTTTAAGGGGTTTGTTGTCGCCGTGCTTCATCACCAAACGAATTTTATTTTCTTCCCGGGGAAAGCCATGCAAAGATATGTACAGCTCCGAAGGCGATGCGGAAGCATTGCTCCATTCCAGGCTGCGCCACAAAACGCCCTGAACAGGTCTGGGCTGATCACGTTCCACTTTGAGCGTCCGATTGAATATTCCGCCGGTTTGCAGGACCAGGCTTGTCCAACGCGACGATGCCTGGGGTAATTCCAGATACCATGTTGTCGTATTGGTCGCCTGATCATGCGATTCTTTCAAGGTGACTTCGCACTCTTTTGTGATGCCTTGATCCATAAAATAAGGATACTGGATGCCGTTGCGGACAATGCGCAGTGATTTGACGCTCTCTTCCAGACTGGCTTTTTGATGAAGAATAAACCGGTAATATCCGGGACCGGACAGTTTTATACCGGAACGCCAGGCATAGCCGTCCGCCTTAAAGGGAGCGCCGCCCAGTTGATATTGCCGGATCAGGTTTTCTTTGGGCAGGTTTTGATTGATTTCAGGCGGATTGAATTGCGCAAAGACAGGCGTATTCAAACGTTGCGCGCTCGGATATTCCCTGATGGCGACTTTGTGATTCAGTCCGGTTTGCACAAGGTAGGCGCCGGGTGTGTCGGCCAGAAAAACAAGGCGGGGAACTCTGATTTTTGCGGCAAGATGTTTGACATCGCTTAAAGCGTCATCTGAGCCCATCAATTGGAGATTTAATATTTTGCTTTTCCAGACGCGGTCCATTTTTATTTTCAGCGCCGCCGAGCCTTTTTCCACGCCGGTAATCGTTCCGGTCATTTCAGAGATAAATTTTTTTTGACCGTTTTGCAGATCGAGCCGCTCCAGACTCCAGTTGCCGTTGAATTGCGCCGACGTCAGCAGTTCCAAATCCCGGATATGGAGTCCGGAACCGGGCAGCGTTGCGGTCAGTTCGGTGATGGCTTTATTGGCGGAATCTTTCCGGTCCGTTCTTCGGTATTTCAGATCAATGGCGACTTCCACATCCCCTTTCCCCGGTTTTCTCCCGATAGCCTGAACCTGGCCGATCGGCACGGGTTTTTTGGCATAGGCCGTAAATTCCAGACGGAAACCTTCATAAATGTATTCGTCGATTTTAATATCACCCCGTGTGACGCCGTCCGACGAATAGAGAGCGGATCTCCGGGTGAGGTTGATCCAACGGCCCTCTTTAAGGCCGAAGATGTCAACTTTTCCAATGTAGCTGGTTGAAAGAACATTAATTTTAACCGATTGAACAAGAAGGCGATCTTTTACCGGAATCAGAGCTTCCCAGATAAAAAGATTACCTTCCAGTTTGGCCGATTTTTCGGTGAGATTGAGGGAAGCATCGCTTACGTCTTCATGCCAGTACAGTTCAAATGATCTGGATTTCCCGTCAGGTCCGATAATTTTTAAATCCAGACCATCATCGATCTGACGATGCAGTTCGGCCAGAAGAGGCACTTCAATGAGTCCCGGTTTCGAGATGGGAAGCGCTGCCTCAACCTGCCATTCCTGTGCAGCACTGCAAAACGGGACAACGAACAGCAGAAAGATCAGAGGCGCTATGAATTTTATCCGTCTCATTCGTTTTCTCCTTCATTTTTTTTGCTGCCGCTCAGATAACGCTGGTAGATAAATGAAACAAGGATCAGCGTAATCGCCAACCCGATAAAAGCAAAAACACGGTAGAGTTGGCCCAGTGTCCACAAGTCTTTTACAAAGACCTTCAGCGCTGTAAATACAAGAAGAGCAAGAGCCACCCAGCGTATCCGTATCAACTTCCAGCGAATGCCGATCACGAGTAGAATAATGGCAAAGACCAGCCAGCTGATACTATAGGCCAGTTGATGTGAAAGCCTGCCGTGCGTATAAAAAGTGAAATGACCTGATTGTGCCCCTGTGTTAAACATGCCGAAGACGGAGGCCACCTGAACATTCATCACGTAAAAAACAAACCCGATGAGTAATGCTCCCCAAACATGGCGCGGCTGGATGCTGCCTTCCCATGTCCATTCATGTTCCAATTTTTTAATGGCCAGGAGGACAAGCCCCGCAATCAGGATCAAATATATCGCGGTGGGAATGTTCAGAAGCGGGGTTGCGGCGCCAAATTCCCGTGCATAGGCCAGAGGATAACTTACAGCACGGACCAGACTGATGACAAGGAGCACAGCGCCGATAAAACGAAAAGCGTTATCTAAAGAGCGCGGCCAGACGAGCAGGCCCAGACCGAAGAGATACCAGGTCAGGATAATGGCCAGAGCCATCGCCGAGGAATGTCCGTTAATGAAATGAAACGGAACCTGGTTATTAAAGATGGTGGATATCTCGACGGTGAGCGCTAAAAGCCCCACGAAAATGCCCAGCGTGATGAAAAGGGTTTTTAAATTTGATCCGCCCCAGTCATCATCCGTCTGAGCGATGGCCAGGTAAATCATAGCGGCAATGACGGGGACAAAAATAATCAGGGCGGGATTGAACAGAGGCATCATGCCGCCGATTTGCGAACTGAAGTGAAACGGCGCGGCAAGCGAAAGAATAACCCCTGTTAACATGACGACCAGACCGGCTACTTTCAATCCCGAAGGCATTGGCCGAATCCGCAGCACCAGAGAACCAAAGATAGTCCACAGCAGCGTGTGGCTGATATACTGGTTAATGTTGTTGTAAAAATCCAGTTTGAAGCCGCCGCCGACGCCGCCAAAGATGTCCGAGATGATCATATTGACCAGAAAGAAGCCCGCGCCCAGCGCCAGCCATAAAAAATATTCCGGCAGTGAAAAATTAGGAGCAAGTTCCTTTTGGGGATAGTCAGCCAATTTTACGGACAGCGACAAAGCCAGGACGCAAAGCGCGCAACTGAAGACGGCAAGATTAAGCACAGGCATGTCTTGCGCCGACTTCAGGGAGTTGATGTCCAACAAAAGGAGCGCCAGGCCGATCGGCGCAAGACTAAGCGAAACCCAACGCAAGCCGGGATGTTCTATCCGGCGGTTGAGCCACAAAAGCAGCATGGCTTCAATGACAAAAGCCACGCCGATCCATGAGTTGCCCAGTAAGAGCACGGATATCGATGAAACATAAAAGAGCAGCACACCGCCGTGAAAGGCCAGGATGGCATTACGTTCTTCTTCGCCTTCCAGTCTTTTCAGCAGGATGACGATAACCGGCAATTTCAGAACAGCGAGTACAAGGGGAACCCAGCCGGCGATTTCTCTTTTCCAAAGGCTGTCCACGGAAAATACAACAAGGCAGGACATAACCAGTTCAAACACCGCCCAGGCATACCAGCCGATTTTCCAGTCTTTTTCCGGCCGGAATAAAATATGGGGTGTCATCAAGGCAGTCAGCCATAAGAAAGAACTCCACCCCAGAAGCAACAGAGGAAGATGGGCGGCAGGAAAATCCCTCAATCCCCAGCTTAATATTGTGACAGCCATGGCGGCAAGCGCCACGGTCAGAATTTGCTGCGACCTGAAATAGCGGGCCAGGAAGATGGCAACGGCAAAAAAACAAAGTCCGGCGGCCATGGCAGGGTTAGGCACAGCGGGATATTGACGTATCAAAACCAGCGTTAAAAGCAGAAACGGACCCAGCACCGGCAGAGCGGTGATCCATTCGGACGATAAAGGAAACAGCGGCGTGAAAGATTCCGTGGCTGCCCTGACGTCGGGCAGCGGACTCCAATCCCGGGCCTTTTTCATAAATAATACGCTCAGGAAACAAATCAAAAGACCGGCCAGGATGATGAAGATAAAGAACTCGTTTCCGATATTGATGACGGGAGTTCTCAGAATCCAGCTTACACCGCCGAACAGCAACAGCAGACAAAGGACGATCACGGAGATAATACTGCCGATCAGCATGCTGATGAAAATTCCGATAACACTGATCCCCAAGAGCATCAGCCAGAAGAAAAATGAAATCGCGTCATTCTTCAGGAAAATTAAAACGGCTACGGCCGCCAGCGCCGCCGGGAATATTTTCAACCAGGACAGGCTATTGGCGTCGATGCCATGTTTGCGGATGATAAAAATCGGGCCCAGTCCGGCAATCACGCCATATAAAAAGAAAATCAGCATCTCCCATGACGGACGGCTGAGATCAAAATTCAGATAAGACCAGAGGGCAATAAGTCCAAATCCGGTAAAGGCATAAAAAAGAAACCCGACGCTCCATGATTCTTCCGTATAAGCAAGAATCAGAGCCACCAGAGTCGCCACGGTGACAATGAGGAGAGGCAGATATTGAAAGCCGTTCCCGGTATTGATGAGTATCAGCGCCACAAGCAAAACGCTGCTGAAAAGGATGCGCAATGATAATACGATAGAACGGCTGGCGGCATTTTGTCCCTGGTAAATCCAGAAGAATAGACTAAAAATAATCAGATTCGCCAGGGTGATGATCGTGATGAGATAAGGTTCGGCCTGTGGATTTGTGCCCCACGCGCCCGCGGAAAGCGTCAGTAGCGTGCCCACGGTGACCAGCCCCGACAGCGGAAGCCAGTCTGTCCGGCGGATCACTTCAAAAAGACCGACATTGACAACGGTCAGATAGATGAAAAGGCCGATCAGATTGGGGTGCCCTGTCTGAATGAGCAGAGGCGTGGCATAAGCGCCAATCGCACCCAGAATGGAAATGAAACGGCCTTTATGAAAGACGGCTAAAACAAAGGCGGCGGCGGAGATCAAGGCAACTAATCCAAAGCCGACCATTTTGGGAAGAAAGCCATAGTAAACGGTGGCCGTAAAAGCGACGGCGTATAAAACCGCAATGCCGCCCGCCGCCATGGTGTGAACCGTCGTTTTGTATCGTTCACGATCAATGATAAACGACGATACAATCATGGACAGACCAACCAGCGCGCCGATGGCCAGACGCAATTGCGGGGGAATGAGGTTGTTGTCAATTGAATATTTGACAAAGAAGATGGCGCCGATAAACAGAGCCAGACCGCCCAGCCAGGCAAACAGTTTAACGCCGGTAAACTGTTCCCAATCGACATTCTCCTTAAACTCCCGCCATTTTTCTTCCAGAGCCGACGGCTGATAGGGCTCAAACTCTATTCTGCCCTTGGGTTCTTCTTTTCTGACCGTTTCGGAAATATAAGACGATGTCCGGAGGGTGCTTTCGTCTTCAAGAGGTGTCGACGGGATGATCGCCTGCTCTGGAGGCAAAGGCGTTAACGGTTCCATGACGGGAGGCGGCGGCACCGGTGAGGACGGTGGAACTGGTGATGCCGGCGGCACATCGGAATCCGGTGGAATGTTTACAGGCTTAGAAATGTAAGATGATATTTCCGGCGCGAGGATGACTTCTTCTATTTCTTCTTTAACAGGAGTGGAAGGAACCGTGGATTTAGCCGGTTTCTTAAAGTCTGCTGTAGCCTTGGATAATTTGGTGAATTCCCTTTTCAGCGCTGCCAGATCTTTTTCCAGGATGTTAAATTTTTCCGTGATTTCTTTTAAACGAAAATGCCAATAGATGAGAGCGACAAATAGTAAGAATACCAGAAATCCCATAGTTACCCTCCGCTAACTCACTGGTGCTATATTTATTTTGAAACGAATATGAACTTCTGTAAGGTGGGAGGACTATATGTGAATATGTCCCATGAAGTCAAATAATTTTATCTGATAAGCGAAATCCAAACCGCTGCCCTTTCTTGCGGAGTAAGATATCCGGGCGACAGGGATCAAGTAGGGAATATAAAGTTTCATCCGCCTATCATACTTTTTTGATACATCGTTAAAGCTGCCTGAACACTTCATTAAAAAAATTAGAAAAATGAATACGAGGAACAGTTGCGGCATTGCACCGCTTTCTATAATTCGCTTAACATATCAATATCCTACAATTTTACTTTCCCTGCCGTAAAATTCTGGCACGCAAATTTCATTAGTATAAAGGCAAATAAAACAAACTACCCTAAAGGAGGTAACGGATTATGAAAAAGACATTAGGAACCATCGTAGCGGCGGCAGCAGTTGTTCTTTTAACGGCAACCTTCGGATTCGCGGAATATGCGGCAACGGGCGCGACTAATTTCCCGTACTTCCAACTGGGATGCTTGATTGTGGGCGGTTTGGTTATGGTCACTCTGAAACGGAAATATGACAAGATGTACACGGCGGAAGTTGTCGGCGCCTTCGCTCTTTACACCATGCTGATGGCGCTGTTCACCAACCCGGTTATTGAAGCCGTGAAGTATATTGTGACCTGAGAAAAAATTGTAAAGAAGCAACTGCTATAACAACAAACATAATTTGATATAGCGCCCTCCATCCACCCCTCAAGGCTTCCATAGATTGAGGGGTATCTTCATTGATAAACATTCAACCCGATCTTGATTTTATCCTTCTCCGGAATAGAAATATTCCCTTCCGTTGATATGTTATCAACAAACTTATCAAAATTCTCTTGACAGACCATACCGCGTTCCCTACACTTTTCTTCACAAAGGGGAAGTTCTTATTAAAATACATTTGTCGTTGAAATGCCGCAGGTGAGTTTGGATCGTAAACCGCTGTTCATTCTTTTTTTTTTTGGGAGGGGGATTTGTGATGGAAGAATACTTTGACTTTATGGTGATCGGATCCGGATTCGGCGGCAGTGTCAGCGCTTTACGTCTGGCGGAAAAAGGCTACAGCGTTTGCGTCCTGGAATCCGGCAAACGCTGGAAACCTGAGGACTTTCCCAAAACCAACTGGGACGTAAAAAAATTTCTGTGGGCGCCCGTCATCGGTTGCCACGGCATTCAGCGCATCTGGCTGCTCAAGGACTTCATGGGGCTGGGAGGCGCCGGCGTGGGCGGCGGATCACTGGTTTACGCTAATGTGTTGATGGAGCCGCTGGAACCGTTTTACCGCGATCCCCAGTGGGTTGATCTTGATGATGATTGGCAAAAAACCCTGTCCCCGCATTACCAGATGGCCAGGAAGATGCTCGGCGTCACAACGTTTCCCAAAGTCACACCGGCGGATAAGGTCCTCGCCGAATATGCCAGGGACATCGGTCGCAGCGATCATTTTGCTCCTACGGAAGTCGGAGTCTTTTTCGGAGAACCGGGTGTCACCGTGCCCGACCCGTACTTCGACGGCAAAGGACCCGCAAGAACCGGCTGCGATTTTACCGGCGCCTGCATGATCGGATGTAAAACCGGCGGCAAGAACACCCTGGATAAAAATTACCTGTACCTTGCCGAAAAACTGGGCGCGCGCATCGTTCCCGAAACACGCGCCACGGCCATCGAGCCGGACGGGAAAGGCGGATATCTGGTATCCACGCGAAAGGCGACCTCGGTTTTCAGCGCCAATAAAAAGATCTGGCGCGCCAGACAGGTGGTCGTCAGCGCCGGTGCCTTAAGCACTCTGGAGTTGCTGCTTTCGTGCAAACAAAAAGGCCTGCTGCCCAATATTTCCGACCGACTCGGATATAAATTCCGCACCAATTCCGAAGTCCTCTGTGGCGGACGCGCAAAAGGCCACGACGTCAAGTATTGCGAAGGCGCGGCCATTACCTCCATTCTGCAGGTGAATGATTCTACATCAATTGAAGTGACCCGCTATCCGGAAGGCTCGGACGTTATGGGCTTGCTGTCGCAAGTCCTGACCGACAAGGGCACCAAGTGGACGCGTCCGCTGAAGTACATCTGGCAATGCCTGACCCACCCCACACATTTTTTCAGAAGCCTGTGGATTTTCGGCTGGGCCAGCCAGACGATCATCCTGCTGGTGATGCAGGTCTATGACAACAGTTTAAGGATTCTTTTAAAACGAAGCTGGCTTACACCGTGGCGATTGAGCCTTTCGTCCGAATCGCCGGAAGGGGGAATTCCGACCTATATTCCGGAAGCCAATCATGCCGCACGGGCTGTCGCCAAAAAGATCAACGGCATCCCGCAGGGCGCCATTTCGGAAGTTCTGCTGAACCGGCCGCTTTCAGCGCACATGCTGGGCGGCTGCCCGATCTCCCCGGGGCCGGAACACGGCGTGGTGGATAAATACGGCCGGGTTTTTGGATACGAGGGCCTTTATATTGCGGACGCATCCATTATGCCGGCCAATCTTGGCGTCAATCCGTCATTGACGATCACCGCGCTGGCGGAACACGTGATGTCCGCCATCGAACCTAAAAAGAAATAGCCGGTTTTGCGGCATTTTGGATGTGTTATTTTCACGATTTTTCCGGGCAGGCATCCAAATTGTAATTGTTTGAATAAGGGGTCCGTCTGGTGTAGTGCGTCAGAAATACCTTTTTGTCATTCCGGGCTTGACCCGGAATCCAGGAACATGAGCCAGCACTGGATTCCCGCCTTCGCGGGAATGACAAAATTCTGGTCTTATGTAGTTTTGCAGGTCTCTTATGTAAAGAAACGCTAGACGCACGACACTAGTTCCCTACTTCCACAATCAGATACTTTTTCTTTCCTTTGCGGATGCGCAGTTCACGGGCGCCTGCAAAGTCGTCCGGCGATAGTTTTTCATCCACGGATTTGACCTGACGCTCATTGATATAGACGCCGCCCTGTTCAATCAGGCGTTTGGCTTCCGACATGGACTGGGTCAGCCCGGATTTCGCGCACAAAGAGGAGATCAATAATCCCGCATCCATGTCTTTGCGGGAAACAGCGTAACGGGGAATGGCCGATGTGTCCGCCTGCATCGCTTCACGCGGAATATCGCTTGACGAAAACAGATCGGCATCGACCGGACGGGCATGGAAAGCCTCCATCGAAGCGCGCCACGCTGCCTTTGCCGCATCCGCGCCGTGGGTGACTTTGGTCGCCTCATAAGCCAGCACGACTTTGGCCATGTTCAGCCGGGCATCGGCCAGCGTCTTGACGACGGCAATTTCCTCCAGAGGCAAATAAGTAAACAGTTTGAGAAACCTTTCCACATCGGCGTCGTCACAGTTGACCCAGTACTGGTAATACTCGTAAGGTGTGGTCAGTGTCCCATCCAGCCAGACCGTACCCTTCTCGGTTTTGCCCATTTTCTGGCCCAACGACGTGGTAATCAGCGGAAAGGTGACGGCCTGCGCGTCTTTGGCCTCGACTTTGCGGATCAGTTCCGTGCCGGCCAGCATGTTGCCCCACTGGTCGTTGCCGCCCATCTGCAGGGAGCAGCCGTAATGCTGGAACAGGTGCAGAAAATCATAGCCCTGCAGGAGCATGTAGTTGAACTCGATAAAATTCAACCCTTTTTCCAAACGGATTTTGTAGCTTTCCGCCGCCAGCATCCGGTTAACGCTGAAATGCCGTCCGATATCGCGCAGGAATTCAATGTAGTTGATTTTGGTAAGCCATTCGGCGTTATTCAAAAGTAGCGCGCGGCCTTCGAAAAAATCAAGATACTGGGAAAGCTGTTTGCCCAGGCACTGTGCGTTGTAATCAATCTGCTCACGGGTGAGCACCTGGCGCATTTCCGTCTTGCCGCTGGGATCGCCGATCAGCCCCGTGCCGCCGCCGACCAGCGCGATGGGACGATTGCCGTTTTGCTGCATATGCGCCAGCGCCATGATGGGCACCAGACTGCCGATATGGAGGCTCGTGGCGGTAGGATCAAAACCGATGTAACAGGTAACGGGACCTTTGGCAAAAAGCTCGGCAATCAAGTCCTCGTCGGTAATCTGTTCGACAAAGCCTCTTTCCTTTAAAATCTCGTAAGCGCTTTTCATCTTGTGCCTCCGTTATTCGTTGAGCTTGACGCTGATCCTCTCGATGGCATTGGCCCGGCCGCTTTGCGCATCAATGTCCAGCAAAACCCCCTGCAGGCGGATATCATTTTTGGCCACGTCAAATTTAGAGGGGATCTGTGTTAAAAATTTTTCGATGATGATGTCTTTTTTTATGCCGATCACGGAATCGAAAGGCCCGGTCATCCCTGCATCGCTGATATACGCCGTACCATTCGGCAGAACTTCGTTGTCCGCCGTCTGCACATGCGTGTGCGTGCCCAGTACCGCGGAAACTTCCCCGTCGAGATACCAGCCCAGGGCTTTCTTTTCGGATGTCGCTTCCGCGTGGATATCGACGATAATGACATTGGTCTTCTTTTTCAGCCGGGCGATTTCTTCTTTGGCTGTCACAAACGGGCAGTCCATCGGCTGCATGAAAATGCGGCCGGCCAGGTTCAGCACGCCGACATAGTCGCCCGCGGGAGTCGGCATTAACGCCGATCCTTTTCCCGGAACAATGCCCGGATAATTGGCGGGACGAAGAAGTGTTTCGTAATCCTCGATGAACTCCATAACTTCTTTTTTATCCCAGATGTGGTTGCCGGACGTCAGGATATCAATGTGCGCTTCATACAGTTCTTCGACAATATCCCGCGTGATGCCGAAACCGGCGGCGGCATTTTCACAATTGGCGATCACCATATCCACGGCATGGGCAGCAACCAGCGACGGCAACAGTTCCCGGACAGCCCGGCGTCCGGGTTTTCCGATAATGTCTCCGATAAAAAGAATTTTCATTTTTTACTCATCCTGCGTATGTCTATTTGGCGAAATTGGACACGCGCGTTTCACGGATCACCGTCACCTTGATCTGGCCCGGATAGGTCAGCTCGTTTTCTATTTTCTTGATAATGTCGTTGCACAGCATCACGGTGTCGTTATCCGATATTTTCTCATTTTCCACCATGATACGGATTTCACGCCCCGCCTGAATGGCGAAACACTTGTCCACACCGTTAAAGGAATGAGCAATCTTTTCGAGCTCCTCCAGACGATGAACATAAGACTCCAGCATCTCGCGGCGCGCACCGGGCCGGGCTGCGGACAAAGTGTCGGCCGCCTGCACCAGCACGCCCAGCAGGGTATTGTTGCGTCCGTCGTCGTGGTGTGTGGCAATCGCCTGGACGATACGCGGCGACTCACCGAAACGTTTGGCAAAGTCGGCGCCGATGGCCGCATGCGTTCCTTCAATTTTGTGGTCCACCGCCTTGCCGATATCGTGCAGCAGTCCCGCGCGTTTAGCTTCCTTGATATTCATCTTCAGTTCAGCGGCCATCAGTCCGGTCAGATAAGCCACATCAATGGAGTGCTGCAGAACATTCTGCGAATAGCTGGTGCGGTATCTGAGGGCGCCCAGCATATTGATGATTTCCGGATGAATATCATGGACACCGCAGTCAAAAGACGCCTTTTCGCCGGTTTCCCGAATGATTTGTTCAACTTCCTTTTCCACTTTTTTCACGATTTCTTCAATTCGGCCGGGATGGATACGGCCGTCCTGAATCAGCCGCTCCAGCGATATGCGGGCAACTTCGCGCCGCACCGGATCGAAACTGGACAGAACCACGGCTTCGGGCGTGTCATCGACAATCAGATCGATGCCGGTGGCCGCTTCAATCGCCCGGATATTCCGGCCTTCGCGCCCGATAATGCGGCCTTTCATCTCCTCGCTGGGCAGATTGACGACGGATACGGTATGTTCCGCCACATAATCCCCCGCATACCTCTGAATGGAGTAGGCAATGATTTCACGCGCTTTGCGATCCCCGGTGAGCTTGGCTTCCTCTTCAATTTTTCGAATAATGCCGGCTGCGTCGCGCTTGGCTTCCGACTCCATCGACTGGATCAGAATGTTTTTTGCCTCTTCGGGCGTAATCCCCGCAATCTTTTCCAGTTTTTCTTTTTGCTCTTCCACCAGAGCATCCAGCCGCTTGTGCTTTTCTTCAATCGCCCGTTCTTTTTGATTCAGATTTTTTTCACGCCCTTCGATGCTTGCTTCTTTTTGAGACAAGACATCAATGCGTTTGTCCACATTTTCCTCTTTGCTCCGGATGCGCCGCTCCAGCCCCTCCAGATCACTTTTCACTTCTTTGGTTTCCTGGTCAAAATCCGCCTTCATTTTCAGCAGATTTTCCTTGGCCTGCAAAATGGTTTCTTTTCTGATGGTTTCCGCTTCTTTTTTGGATTCTTCGACAATCCGCGCCGCCAGACTCTCCGATGCTTTGAGTTTCTTATCCGTGAATATCTGCTTCAGAATATAACCGGCAACCGCACCCACTAAAACCGCCACAACTATAAACAGGACATTTAAACCGCCATCTAACATTGTTATTCCCTCCTCATTTGTCCCCTTGAAAAAACTGTCTCCATCAACTGCTTTTACCCGAATCATTCAGACAGAAATCTTCAACAGGATTATATTTAAACCTTCCGGCAAGCGTCCCCAAGTCCTGCCTGCCGAAGGATTCATGGATTATTTTATTTTTAAATGTATGTCGATGGAAAGGAAGGCGGAAACCATAAAAAAACCCCGCCTATGCCGTGTTAATCACGATTTTGAACCTTTAAAAAAAGTGGGCGCCCGGTGTTGTCTGTTTCAGGCTTTCCGCCATCCGACCAGCGGAACAATGCGGCCATGCTCACCGCAAACAAGTATAGGCCCCAGGTTCAAAGTGTTGGCTCAAAAACATAATGACAATCACGCGCATCGCAGGGGTACAATTTTTTATCAACTTGCGTTTTCAATCAGTTGAATCAATTTTTCGGACCGGTGCGTCAACTGCTCACAGAGGTCCTGATTAACTCCCTTTAATTTAAAAAAATCTTCTGTAATGTTCAAAGCCGCCAGGATAGCCACATCCAATGTCCTCAGTCCGTCACTGGATCGCGCAATATCCTCCATTTTTTCATTGACAAACCGGACAACACTGGCCACTTGTTCACTTTCTGCATCACTTAAAACCGCAAGTTCCTGCCCCAAAATTGTAATGTCGTAACGCTTTTTCAAAATTCACGCCCTGAAAGCTTATTTTGCCACTTTTATATCTGCGAGTAAATCAAGCAGTGAATCCACCCTTGCGCGTACGCTGTTCCTTTCCTCATCTAATACATTAAATTTACTTTTATACCCTTCTATCTCCGATTCCTTATTTTTTAACGCTTCCTCCAATATTAAAATCTGTTTCTTCAAAAAAGCCTGTTCACTGACAATATGCTTAATCTTATCTTCAAGTTCTGTAAATTTTCCAACTTCCATCTTCATTTTCGTCCTTTTTTAAGAATATCCCGCCGCTAACCATGCTTCAAATTGGGTTTTATTTATGCCAATTCATTCCTGAAATGTCAAGTGGTTATTTCGGTTGGCGATTTTACCAGAGATTGAAAATATCCGTCTAATTCCGAAAACATCTCATCGCTGTCCGTCATTTTTCCTAAAGTTTCTCTCAGACGGCCTGAACCGGCCAACCCCTTTGTGTACCAGAGCAAATGTTTGCGGAAAGAGCGGTTGGCGATTCTCCGGCCAAAATAATGTATTTCCATTTCCCAGTGTTTTTTAATAATATCAAAACGTTCAGCCACGGAAGGACGGCTGGGGTCCGGCAAACCTGCGGATAACTGGTTAAATTCCTGAAATATCCAAGGATTTCCCAGGGCGCCCCGGCCCACCATTACTGCATCGCAACCGGTTTGAGCAAGCATCCTCAGGGCGTCTTCGGGTTCGCGAATATCTCCGTTCCCGACAACCGGAATTTTCACGGCGCTTTTCACCTGAGCAATCATACTCCAGTCGGCGTGGCCGGAAAACCCCTGGTCCGCCGTCCGGCCGTGAACAATAATCGCGGCGGCGCCGGAATCCTCGGCGATTCCGGATATTTCCACTGCGTTCAGCGAACCGCGGCTCCACCCGGAACGTATCTTAACGGTCACAGGTACTTTCACCGCTTTGACCACCGCCGCAATGATGCGGCCCGCCAGAACCGGATCTTTCATCAGCATCGCGCCGGAACCCGTCTTGATGACTTTTCTCACCGGGCAGCCCATATTAATATCTATGATATCGGGTTGATGAGAGGCAACCAGCACGGCGGCCTCGGCCATGACATCCGGATCGGCCCCGAATAATTGGACCCCCAGGGGCCGGTCCTCCGGAGATGATCTTAAATAGTCAATCGTTTTTGCCGATTCACGAACCAGACCGTTGGCGCTGATCATTTCCGTAAAGCACAGTCCGCAACCGAACCTGCGGGCCATCAGCCGAAACGGCAGATTGGTAATGCCGGCCAGCGGCGCAAGTATTGCCTTACCCTGAAGATTAGAAATCACATCACGCAAATTCAAACACCATTGCCATCGCCCATCGCCTATCACCTATCGCCCGATAAATATTCCCCCGCTTTTTCCAACTCTTCGAGCGTATTGATGCCCATCACTTCAATGTAATCCGCCGTCAGACAGGCATGAACCTTCCTGCCCTCCCGCCGGGCGATTTCCACGATATCGGTCAGATAATATTCCTTCTGCTGATTGTCGTTTTTCACCCGGGCCAGCGCGGCAAATAAAAACGGCGTATTAACGCAATAAATGCCCGTATTGATTTCCAGAATTCTTTTTTCCGCTTCGGTGGCGTCCTTGTGCTCGACAATCTTAAGAACGTCTCCCCGGTCATTCTTCACAATACGACCGTACGCATGCGGGCCGGGCGGTTCGGTGGTCAGCACCGTGACATCGGCCCCGGCCTCCAGATGCTGATGGATCAGCGACTGAATCGTTTCCGGTTTCAGAAGCGGCACATCGCCGCAGAGAATGACCGTCAACCCCTGATAATCCTTCAGGACAGGACCAGCCTGCATGACGGCGTGTCCGGTTCCGAGTTGCGGCATCTGATCGACAAAAATCAAATCCGGATCGGGAAACGCTTCCCGTACTTTATCCGACTGATGGCCGACAATCACAACAATTTTCCGCGCCCCCGCGTCGCGCGCCGCCTGCAACGAATAATACAAAAGCGGTTTGCCGCAAAGGACATGAAGCACTTTAGCCATGTCCGATTTCATGCGGGTGCCCTTCCCCGCCGCCAAAATGAGCGCACAAAATTCCTTTTCCCCCATCAATGGATTTCACCTCGTTTTCTTTATGTTTGCGGCGCTTCCAGTTGCGGCGGCAAAATGACCAGCACTTCCCGAATGGCTTTCTGATCGGCGTTTTCCACAACAAAGATCACGCCTTCAAATTCCAGCCTTTCCCGGTTCAGAGGAATTCTCCCCGCCAGATGCGCCAGAAAACCGCCGAGGGTTTCATAATTGCCCTCGGGCAGTCTTGTCAACAGGATTTGGTTCAGATCATCGATTTTCATCCGCCCGTTGATCAAATACCGGCCGGGCGCCGTTTTTTTGTAGAGCTTTTCGCCCTTGTTGTATTCCTCATCGATGCTGCCGACAATCTCCTCGCCGATATCCTCCATGGTGACAATGCCGACCGCGCCGCCATATTCATCAACGACCACTGCCATATGTTCCCGTTTTCTTTGCATGTCCATTAAAAGGGGGCCTGCCTTTTTCGTTTCCGGGACATAATAAACATCCGTTCGCATACAACCACCCACCGTGGTGGTTTTTTCAGCCGTCACCGTCTGCTTTTGTTTTTGCAGCACATCCAGAAGATCGAAATAATGCAGGATGCCGACAATATTATAGGCCGTGTCCGAATAAACGGGAATGCGCATATATTTTTTTGCGGCAACGATGCGGGCCGCTTCTTCGATCTCCATCGTTTGCGGCAGGGCCGTCAGCGCGGAAATGGGAACCATGATCTTTTCCGCCGTCAGTTCGGAAAAACCAAAAACACGGCTGACCATTTCTTTTTCCTTGGTCAGAATATCACTGCCCTCTGTTTTTTCGCCCAGAATGTATTTCAAACCCTCTTTGGTAATATAAGAGGGCCGCTTCACTTTTTGATCAAAAGAAATGTTGACCGCCCCTCTCGATACCGCCGCGACAAACCAGGCGAGAGGATAAAACACAAAGGATGACAGACGAATAAAATGGGCAACCCTGATCGCCATAGCCTCCGGGTAATGCTGGAAAATGCTGCGGACAATAATAATGGCAAACAGCGTGGGCAGCATGATCATGAAAGCGATCTGTTCTCCGCGCTCTGCGCCGAAGTATTTTATCAAAAGGCCCGTGGCCAGTGTGGAGGCGACAATAATCGCCAGATTGGTGCCGATCAACGCCGTCGAAATGAACCATTCGGGATTCTCTTTTAATTTGACCGCCTGCTTTGCCCCGGACGATCCCCTACGAGCGTAATACTTGATTTTGTTGATGTCGGAAGAAAACAGGGCTACCTCTCCTCCGGAGTAAAGCGCCTCCAGAATCAGGCAGATCAGGATGAGGGCAACGATCAGATAAAGGCTCATTCGTCCTCCTCCGGCCGGGCTTGTTTTTCTTTTTCAATCCGGATTTTCAGGATTCTTGTTCTGCCGACACTCTCGACGCGAAAAGAATAATCTTCAAAGCCGGTGATTTCACTCCGCTCCGGCATCTTTCCGAATAAATGCAGGACAAAACCGCCGATTGTGTCGAATTCATCCTGCGGCAGCGAGGCCTGCAACAAATCGTTGACCTGCTCCATCGGCATTTTGCCGGGAACAATCATCGTGTTCTCATCGAGGATATCGCACCCGCAGTTTGCCGCCAGATCATCATCACCGTAGGCCTCCTCAAACAGATGCTCCAGGATGTCTTCCAGCGTCACCAGACCCGACACACCGCCGTACTCGTCCACCACAATGGCGATCTGAATCGACTTTTCCTGAAAATCATGAAGCAGTCCGTTAATGGTCTTGCTTTCCGGAACAAAATAAGGCCGGGCCAGTAATTTTTCAAAAGACAATGAGCCGGATCCGAGAGCGGCATGGAGCAAATCGCGGGCAAAGAGAATGCCGATAATATCGTCGCGATCTTCCCGATACACCGGCACCCGTTCATAGCGCTTGCCGACGACCTCCCGGATAATGTCCGCCGCCGTCATATCGGAAGAAAGACAAAACATCTCCACGCGGGGGATCATAATGTCCGTCACCGGCCTGTCTCCCGATTCAAAAATGGTTGTGATGAGTTCCTTCTGTGATTCATCCACCACGCCTTCACGGCTTCCGGCGTCAATCAGGTGTTTGAATTCGTCCTCCGTCAAAACATCCGTATCCCGGGTTCTGCGCCGGTCCAGTCGTCTTAAAATCAAACCGGGGGCTTTTTCCAGCGCGGCGACGATCGGAAATTCCAGGCGGGAAATCAGCAGCAGCAGTGGCGATACGGCAGACGAAATCTGCATCGGATAGGTGACCCCGAACGTTTTGGGAATGGCCTCCCCGGCCAGAAAAAGGACAATGGAGGTCACAGCAATAGAAATCCACTGGCCGCTGACACCGAACAAGCTGATAAAAAGAGAGGCCGCCAGAATGGAAATACTGATATTGACGGCTTCGTTGCTGGTCACAATCGTAATGAGCAGCCGCCTGGGCTTGGCCAGCAGCTTCACCACGGAGCTCAAAAAGGGATAATTGTCCGATTTCATCTTGTGCAGATGCAAATCGGACAGGGAAAGCAACGCCGCTTCCGCCGATGCAAAAAAACCGGAAAACGAAAAAAGAATCAGGAGAACAATAATATCAGAACTCAAAACGAATCCATTCACCTCTTTAGTGCTTGTTGTTGATTTTCAATTTATCAGATTACATCAAAAAAAGAAACAGCGCTTTCCGGAAAGAGCGTAGCGCGTCTTCTCGAAAACGTTTTTAATAGAGATCCGAAAATTCCCTGCTGCTCGATTGAAATTCGCCGATTATTGAACGTGACCCTCGTAAAAAGCTTTTTCAAACGTCGTCAGGGTCGTCAAATGATCGTTCTCGGCAATAACCGCCACCAGAGGCCGACCGGTATCATCATCGACGCCTGCAAGCCGCAGAGAGCCGTCCTTTTGCGGCAGGGGCGTGAATCCATGTTTTTTTAAACGATCGGCAATACCATGGGCTGTATGGCCATGAAACACAAAGGACTGTCCCATCAGGATGCCGTTCTTGTCGTAGATACAGCCGGCATGCACCAGCGGAGGTACGGATTCTACCGGGTACACTTCAACTTTCAAGTCCTCGGCCAGCACCAGCGTCTCCTGGGATGCCCCCAGAATGGATAATACTTTTGACTTGGGCATGAATATGCTCACCTTATCCAAAGAAGCAATATCAGCCGCAAAGACATTTCCTGCGGCATAAAAAATCAGAACAAATACAAACACCGGTATTTTTTGTTTCATATCCATATCTCCTGCATCATGGAAAGGTTTCCATCACCATTCATCTTATTTAAACAACACATCAATAACATCAATCAGCGCCGCCGGATTGACACTGACCCCGACGGACGTACCTGATTTTTCCGTAACCCTTGTACCGTCCGATTGCGTATAACTTTTAGACGAGGAGGAGGTCTCCACCTTTTTCTCCAGGGGTTTCGCCTGTGAAAGAGCCGCGGCAGCGCCGATTTTGGCTAATCCCCGGACAAATTGGGCTTTATCCATAGCGGAATCCTCCGATGATACAGCCATGGGTTCCGAAGGCGCCGCCTGCATTGATTCCGCCTGCGCGGAAACATCGGCAGCAGCGCCCGCAATCGGCGTCAGACTGATTTTCACCACAGGAGGCACAAGAACATAGGCTGCGCCTGTTTCTTCCTGCGAGGACATTGAACTCATGGAACTGCCAATTCCCATCCGGGGGTCTTTAAAGAAAAGACCTGAATTAACGCCGGCGGAAATCGCATTGAGATAGACTTTTTCCTTCTGATACGATTTCTGGATGGCCACATCTTCCTGACGGTAGTTGTCCTTCACCAGAGTCAGAATGTGATTACGGTTGCGCTCCAGGGAAACGGACATGGGCGTCGTTCCCACAAACTGACCATTGGCATAGATCTTCGCCCCCATCGGATTCGTCGTCACGGGAACATCCTGCCGCAAAACCGGCTGACTGCAACCAGCCGCAAAAATAACAAACGCTATCAATATAAGATGTAACTTTTTCATACCCCCACCTCGTAAGCAAATAAATGACCCGATACTTTCCGGCCATCAACTGACCGGCCGCGATTATCGTGCACTTGATTGCAGCAGTCAAGCATTTTATCATTTTATCGTCATCACCCCTGTTCTCTTCCTTCCATTTGACTAAAATATCCTTTTCCGTTATTGAGACAGGCATGATGATATAAAACCCCTTTCAGGAGATTTTGACCATGCCCAATATACTGCTTGTCGGAAACGGCGCACGCGAACACGCAATGGCCGAAGCCATTTCACGGTCCGGACAACATCCGCATTTATTTTCGTTTATGAAAACCAATAATCCGGGAATCGCTTCCCTCTCAACGCGGATAAAGCTCGGCAGCTATGCAGACCTTCAAGCCATCACCGGGTTTGCCACGGAAAACAAGATCGAATTCGCCGTCATCGGCCCGGAAGACCCGCTCAATAACGGCGTCGTCGATGCGCTGACCACCTGCGGCATCCCTTCCGTCGGCCCCAATAAAAGTCTGGCGCGTCTGGAAACGTCCAAATCGTTCACCCGGAACCTGGTGAGTAAATACAACATCCCCGGCAATCCGCAATTTAAAGTATTTACCACCATGGACGGCATAGAAGCTTTTCTGAATGAACTCGAAGGCATCGTGCTCAAGCCGGACGGACTCACCGGCGGCAAGGGTGTGCTGGTGCAGGGCGATCATTTTGCATCAAAGGAGGAAGCCCTGAAATTATGCGGGCAGATTCTGAAGGAAAGCTCCTCCGTGATCATTGAGGAAAAATTCGACGGCGAGGAATTCTCACTGCAATGTCTGTGCGACGGCAAAACGGTTGTAGGCACGCCGCTTGTTCAGGACCACAAAAGGCGGTTTGACGGCGATAGCGGCCCCAATACCGGCGGTATGGGTTCCTATTCTCTTCCCGATCATTCCATGCCCTTTTTAAAGCCGTCGGATATCGAAGAAGGTTTGGAAATCACCAGGCAGGTTGCCGCGGCGCTCTTCCGGGAAACCGGCAGCCTTTACAAAGGCGTGATGTACGGCGGCTTCATCGCCACGAAAAACGGCGCGAAGCTTCTGGAATACAACGCGCGCTTCGGCGATCCGGAGGCCATGAATATCCTGCCTCTTTTGAAGACGGATTTTGTGGACGTATGCAGGCATATCATCGACGGCACACTCGACCGGCTGAAGATTGAATTTGAACCTAAGGCAACCGTCTGCAAATACGTTGTTCCCAAAGGCTACGGCCTGCCCGCCGACCATCCCGATGCCGCATCATCACGCGCCAAAATTGAAGTAGGAGATGTCGGAGCAGCCAGACTTTACTATTCCTCCGTGGATCAAAAAGAAGATGGCCTGTATTTAAGTTCGTCGCGCGCCATTGGCATTGTCGGCATTGCGGATAATTTAGATGATGCCCGCACTATCGCCGAAGAAGGCGTGAAAGCCGTCCAGGGCCCCGTCGCCTACCGTGAAGACATCGGCACACAAGCCCTGATTCAGAAGCGAATTGATCACATGAAGAAGATACGGCGGCAGTAAAACCTTGATGATGCGCTGAAAATTGATCATAATGGTTCCGGAAATAAATCTTCAAACATAATTCACTGAGGTGCGGAAAAAACCTCCTAAAATCCTAAGATATTTATCAAACAATAACAACATCTTATGAAACGTAAAACGAGTGAGGAATAATCAAATGTTTTATCCGCATGAACTAAGTCTTGAATGGTTCGCTCGAGTATAACTTCCTGAAATGCTTGTTTGAAATATTTCTCGAACTATGCAAGATTACAATTGTTAATCTTTAAATATATAGAATAGGGATAAAAGAAACGTGAAATAATGAACTGTGAAATATCCTTTAGAGTCGAGATATATGGCAAAATAATACCTTCTATGTCTTTCAGCGATACAATACCTGAATATGAGGGAATATCAATTATTTCAATTGATAATAAAAAGGGTGAATATCGAATTGATATTTCCATAAAGGAAGTTGATTCATATGAAAATGCCCTTAAGAGCGCAGAATCGACGTTAGAAAGCCTATTGAACGCGCTTGCATATCATTTACAATGCTTTATCAGTGACCCTAGTTTTGATGTTGCTCGTACGATTGAAGGAAAGAACCTTACCATCTACCCATCCCCAGCGACGATGCATGTGAGTGCAGGTGGCTCCTTTCAAAATAGTGCGGCTGGCATATCTGAATTACTGAGAAGCACGATTGATTGCCCATATTTTACAATGTTTAGGCATGCTATGCAAATCCGTGATGATTTAGGGAAGTTCATGGGATTTTACAATATTCTCTTATTGCTTTTTGATGATAAGCAAGAGCAAGTAGACAAATTTATTCAGATAAGAGATCCGAACACTCCCAGCTCAAAAACTAAACCTATATCAAAAAAAGGAAAAGTTATAATGGTTGACGAGACAGTTTTCACAAAACTCAGAAACCAAGTGGCCCACTTTAGACCCGGTACATCTCTTCATCAAACACGAAGGGAAATAGCGCAGAATCTATCAACAATGCAATCTCATGTTGTTGCGGCTATTAAGCAAAAGTTACAATAACCACAATGGCCGGGTAAAGAGTAAATAGGCGTGTCACTAGATACGAGATGGAAGAGTATAGGATGGGGCTAAACAAGCAATAAAGCGGGTTACCCGATGTTCCTGCTGAAGGCACGTTATTTGCTCTCAATTTGTAATCGTTAGTTCTGCTAACTGCGCACTTTCGAGCAGTTGTAAGTGGAGTCAGCGTTTCCGCTTATTTAGCGATTTTAAAAAATCAGTGATCGGATTTTTTATTTATTCTCCATGTTCGGTCGAGTCTTTTTGACTCGACCGAACATCAATTCATGATATTATATCGCACTCAGACAAGTCAAAAAGACTTGTCTGAACCGGGGGTCAGGAGAACTCTATCCAACCCCCCTCTATGCTTCCCGCACTAACGTCAGGAATACTTCTTCCAGGCGGGCTTCACCGGTTTTTGCGGCGAGATTCAACTCGGCGACGGTGCCCTGCGCCAGAAGCGTTCCTTTATGAATCACGCCGATTCTGTCGCAGAGATCTTCGGCAAGACTCAGCGTGTGCGTCGATACGAAGATGGTGACGTTTTGCGCGGCCAGACCCTTCAGAATATCCCTGACCATGCGCACGGCCTCCGGATCCAGGCCCACCATCGGTTCGTCAATGACCATCACTTTCGGTTCGTGAAGCAGCGCCGCGGCAATAATCAGCCTTTGTTTCATCCCGTGCGAATAGGCTTCAATAATTTCATCCGACCACTCCCAAAGCGCGAATTGTTTTAACAGTTCCTCCGACCGGCGGGAGAAGATTCGCAGGTCCACGTTATACAAGTCGGAAATGAATTTGAGAAACTCCATGCCGGTCAGCTTCTCATAAAGAAACGGTCTGTCCGGCACAAAGCCGATAATCTTTTTCGCCGCCACCGGGTCTTTTTTAACATCGATTCCGGCAATCATGATGCTTCCGGCCGTCGGCTCGATGATGCCGCCCATCATGCGAATGGTCGTCGTTTTGCCCGCGCCGTTGGGACCGATGAATCCGTATATTTCTCCGGAGGAAACTTCCAGGCTCAAATTATTTACAGCCAGCGTTGTTCCGTAATCTTTCGTCAGGTTGGTGAGTTCAATCATTTTTTGTGGACAGGACCTCCAATTGTATTTTTCCCATGACGCCCAGCAAATCCAACTGTTCGCTTCCTTCGCCGCGCGTCAGGCGAATGTGTGTCACATCGGCCGGAATCTGGTTAAAAACAGCATCTACCGTTACCCATGCGCCGACGTAAGCGGAATTCCAGGCATGATAGTAAAAACGGCCTTTGAGATAAACCAGTCCGGTTTCCATCTGCGCGGGAATCCCCGCGGCGCGCAGCAGGGCGGCGGTCAACACCGCGTGCTCATTGCAATCGCCGGACTTGTTTTTCAAAACTTCCAGCGCGTTGGGAACGGAGAGCACCGGTTTCTTTTCGATGGAACGGTAAACCCAGGAAACGATCTTTCGCAGTTTGACGGAAGAACTGTCGGATGGAAGAATAATTTTTTCCACCTGCTTTTTCATTTCCGGAGCATTGGATTGAACCAGCGGCGACGGCTGTAGATACTGCCGGAAACTTTCGGGGGCGTCCGGCGGCGCATCGCGCGGTATCGCCTCCCTGACAATCGTTAAAATCCCCCGGGAATATTTTTGCCGGCCGCCGTAAATTGCAGCAGGAAAATCCTGAATGCCGCCGACTTTGATTTCGATGGCCGTCAGTTTTGACGGATCGGCAATTTTTATATTGGACGGAATGGAAGCGATTTGCGTAAAATCAACCGCGCCGTTCGCGGCCATTCCTTTCTGCGCCTCTTCCATGCTGACTTTTTCCATGGAAAGCCCCAGCATTCCTGATTCCTTTAACACTTCCCCGTTTTTGGCCAGCCAGGCGCAATTTTGAGCGCCCATGAAATCGGCGCAGAATTTTTGCGTCAAAACGCGCTTTCCCATAATCGGAATAATTTCATCCGCACGACGAGTAACGGATATTTTGCGCAGCCCCAGCGTCGATGGATCGAAAATACTGAACTCGCGGATTTTATTTTTTCCCAGACCTCCGCGAAAAGCCGCTTCATAGATATTGCCGCTGATATGAGGAACATCCTTGATCGGGAGAACCGTCTTTTCCTCGGCATGAGGAAGGCCGGCATACAAAATGAGTTTATCTTTGCCGACATAGCCCCGGGCATTGAAGCGGAATAAACTGGAATTCAGCGCAAAATTGAAGGATGAAAAGGTCAGATCGGCATTCAGTTCCGTTTCCGTGGCGATGTGAAGCGCCTGGGTAATGCCCATCGTATTGATCTGCATCGTCACATTTTCCGCCGTCTGAATTCGGCGGTTTTCCAGTGTTTTAAAGGTGCGATGAATGACGCCGATTTTTTTCTTATTCTGATAAATATTCATCCAGGATTCGGGTGATTGTGCAATTTCAACCCTTTGGCTGACCGGGACATCCGTTGTTTTTCCCTGAAACAATCCCAGGCGCACGGCCAGCAGGACGAGAAAAACCACAGTGATTCCAACCCCCCAGACGATATGCCATTTTATTTTTGCCATTTTTTGTCCATCGCTCCAAAACATGAAAGCCTTTGAATCTTATTTGGATTATATCGGCAGAATCGAATCCGGTCAACAGACAGTATTTAAAATCGTGATGATCTTAAAACATTAGCTTGACAAATCCTCTCTCAAAAGATAGAAGATCAATTCCTATTTCTAAGGCTCGATTACGGTGGCTCCCCCATCTGGCAGAGACTCTTCCAAGTGCGGGGGCTTTTTTTATAGTGAAACCCGAGTTTCAGAAACGAAGTAAAATGAAATCCGTCGGCCAAAAGACACGGCTGGCAAGCAAAACGGGGACGACAAAACCCCATAGGAGTGAGAGGAAAGTTAAATGAAGTTCGACGATCAGAAAATTCGCAATATCGGGATCAGCGCACATATCGATTCCGGTAAGACAACCTTGAGCGAACGAATTCTTTTTTACACCAAAAGAATTCACGCCATCCATGACGTGAAAGGCAAAGACGGCGTGGGCGCAACCATGGATTCGATGGAGCTGGAAAAAGAAAGAGGCATTACCATCGCCTCCGCGGCCACCTATTGCGAATGGAAAGGCCATGAAATCAATATTATCGATACGCCCGGCCACGTTGATTTTACCATTGAAGTGGAAAGATCCCTGCGCGTTCTGGACGGCGCCATTCTGGTTTTATGTTCCGTCGGCGGCGTTCAGTCGCAATCCATCACCGTGGATCATCAAATGAAGCGCTATAAAGTTCCCTGCATCGCGTTTATTAACAAGTGCGACCGCAGCGGCGCCAATCCTTTCCGCGTGATCGGCCAGTTGCGTTCCAAGCTGGGGCATAACGCCGTCGCCATGCAGATTCCCATCGGACTGGAAACAGACCTGCAAGGCGTGGTCGATCTGGTAGCCATGAAAGCCATGTATTTTGACGGCGACAGCGGTGAAAACATTCGCATCGAAGAAATTCCGGAACAACTCCTCGCGGAAGCGAAAGCCAAAAGAGACGAGCTTGTTGATGCCGCGTCCCTGTTTTCCGACGAACTGACGGAAGCCATTCTGGAGGAAAAAGAAATAACGCCCGAACTGCTTTACGCCGCAGTCCGCAACGGAACGTTAAAGAGAGCATTGACTCCGGTTTACATGGGATCAGCTTACAAAAATAAGGCGATCCAGCCCCTGCTTGACGGCGTGACCTATCTTCTGCCCACGCCGTCGGAAGTGGAAAACATCGCTCTCGACATGAATAATAATGAAGAACCGGTGATTCTGACCAGTGATTCGGAAAAACCGATTATCGCACTGGCTTTTAAACTGGAAGACGGTCAGTATGGTCAGTTAACCTATATTCGTGTGTACGAAGGGACCGTGGAAAAAGGTTCCACGATCATCAATGTGCGCAACGGGAAAAAAGTTAAAGTCGGCCGTGTCGTTCGGATGCACGCCGATCAAATGGAAGATGTTGATCATCTGCGCGCCGGATACATCGGCGCCCTGTTCGGCATCGAATGCTCGTCAGGCGACACGTTTGTATCGCCGGGCATCAATATGACCATGACCTCCATGTATGTGCCCAAGCCGGTTATCTCGCTGGCCATCGTGCCGAAAGACAATAAGGCTCAAATGGCCATGTCCAAGGCGCTGAACCGATTTTCCAAGGAAGACCCGACCTTTAAAACGTATGTCGATCATGAAACCAACGAAACCATCATTGAAGGCATGGGCGAACTGCATCTGGATATTTACGTGGAAAGAATGAAACGTGAATACAACGCCGAAGTCACCACGGGCAATCCGCGCGTGGCCTACCGCGAAACCATTACACAGCGGGCGGATTTCAACTACACGCATAAAAAGCAGACCGGCGGTTCCGGCCAGTTCGGACGCATTGCCGGTTACATCGAACCGATCAGCGATGCGGAATTTGTTTTTGAAAACAAAATTTTCGGCGGTACGATTCCCACACAATATATTCCCGCCTGCGAAAAAGGGTTTAAGCAGAGCATGGCCAAAGGGCCCAAACTGGAGTTCCCGATTACCGGCGTGAAAGTCGTCATCAATGACGGCGCATCTCATGCGGTGGATTCTTCGGATATGGCCTTCCAGGCAGCCGCTCGCGGGGCTTTTAAGGAAGCCTATTTGCGGGCCAAGCCGGTCGTTCATGAACCGATTATGAAAGTGGTCGTGGAAACACCGACCGAATTCCAGGGGTCCGTGATGGGGCTGCTCAATCAGCGCCGCGGTATGATCATCGGCTCGCAGGATGAAGGGGTCATGTGCGTCATTGAATCTCAGGTTCCCCTGGGAGAAATGTTCGGGTTTTCAACCATTCTGCGTTCATCCACGCAGGGCAAGGCGCAGTTCACGATGGAGTTTGCTCTTTATCGTCAGGTGCCGCAATCGATAGCGGAAAAAATCGCCCTCGAAGTCGCTCAGAACAAGAAGACGGCGGCGTAACACAGGTTATAGGCGATGGGCGATAGGCAATAAAGATACGATGGTGGGTGCAAGGGCTTTACGACAGGAAGACAATGTTATCCATTTAACTTATGAGGATATGATCATGATCAAAAAAGAAATCATCGAGCGCAATCCGCTTTTAAATCTGGGATACGAAAACGATTATATATTGCCCAGCGGAGGCCTGGGCGCTGTTCTGGCGCATGCCGGCGTCGGCAAGACCGCCCTGCTGGTTCAGATGGCGCTGCATGCCATGATGCACGAACAGCCTGTCCTGCATGTCAGTTTAAACGACGCAGTCAGCAAGGTGGACGTCTGGTATCGTGAATTATTCAACGATATGGCGTCCAGCTATGATGTCGCCCAAACCGGCGAGTACTGGGAAAAAATGCTCAACTACCGGTTCATCATGACTTTTCGCGTTGAAGGGTTCAGCGTACCGAAACTGGAAGAACGCCTCACCGATTTGATGGAGCAGAACATTTTCAAGCCTTACGCCGTCATTATCGACGGCTTGAAATTCGACGAATCCGGCCGCGGTCGGCTTTTGGAATTAAAAGAACTGGCTGCAAAGTACGACATGCGCATCTGGTTTACCGTCCATACGCACCGCCATGAGCCGCCCAAGGAAGACGGTCTGCCGCTTTCCTTTCTGCATGTGGCGGATTTATTTGATGTGCTGGTACAGCTGGCCGCCAAAGGCCCGGAAGTCTATATCAAAGCCCTCAAAGGCCAGTCGCCCGACGCAAAACAGGATGCCTTACTGCTCGATCCCGCGACAATGCTGATTAAAGAGTAGGAATGTTTATCGCCTTCATGTGACGCTATTTTGCGGCCTTCGTTATTGCGGTGTATGCTATGATCAGCCTCGCTTCTCAGACTCCGGAAACGCAACATGCCATTTAGCAAGTGGTCACGAATCGCCTTTTTTCTGTGGTGCATTTCTATCTGCATCGTCACGTATCTTTCGCTCATTCCGCGTGTAGAATTTCCGGTTGATTTCTGGAATGCGGATAAGGCCTATCATTGCGCCGCTTATGCCTGGCTTGCATTGCTGCCAATGATGTCCTTTCCCATTCTCCGCACAGCCCTATCCGCTGCGCTTTCCATGATCCTCCTGGGCGCGATCCTGGAGATAGCGCAATATTATATCCCCGGCCGCTCATTTTCGCTTCTGGATATAACGGCAAACAGCATGGGCGTGGCGCTGGGAATTTATGCGGGTCATTGCCTCAGAAACCGACTGGATGGAAAACAAGCCCGCACCCATTGATTCTTGTTCTTGTTTTGTGCGGTGTTTTTTGCTAGTTCTACGACACAGTATTTGAACAGTCGAGAGAAACAGGATAAACCATGAGCAATCATCAAGCGACTATCGAACGCGCCAAAGAAGTTCTGAAAATTGAAGCGCAAAGTATTTTGAGCCTGGTGGATAAAATCGACCGGAATTTTACCCGCGCAGTCAATTTGATCTTTCAGTGCAAGGGGCGCGTCATCATCACGGGCATCGGCAAATCCGGCTTGATCGGGCGAAAAATTGTCGCCACGCTGACGAGCACGGGAACGCAGGCGCTCTTTCTGCATCCGGTGGAAGGCATTCACGGCGATCTGGGCATTGTAACCAAAGAAGATGTTTTGCTGGCCATTTCCAACAGCGGCGAAACACGGGAATTAATGCCGATCATCAGCTCCGTCAAACACATCGGAGCGCCCATCATCTCTTTTACCGGCATACTCAACTCAACACTGGCTAAAAACAGCGACATCGTTATTGACGTGTCCGTGGAAAAAGAAGCCTGCCCATTCGGTCTGGCGCCGACCTCCAGTTCCACCGCCACCCTGGCTATGGGAGACGCCCTGGCCATCGCGTTGATTGACAAACGGAAATTCCGTGAAAAGGATTTTTACAAGTTTCATCCCGGCGGCAGCCTGGGCGCAAGACTTCGGGCAACCGTCCGGGACGCCATGATCACGGGGGACAAAATTCCGCGTGTATTGACCAAAACACCGGCCCGGCAGGCCATCGCGGAAATCGACCGTCTGAACGTCGGATTCGTGCTGGTCACTGATAAAAAGAACAATCTGCTCGGCATTCTGACCGACGGCGATGTTCGGCGAATGGTCAGCAAGGGATTATCTTTTGAAGGACTGACCGTTGACGAAGTCATGACGGCCACCCCGAAAACCATCGACGAAAAAGCGTCGCTGGCGGAAACCGTGGAGTTTATGCAGAAAAAAGAGATCACTTCCCTGGCCGTCGTCAATGAGAAGAAGAAACTCAAAGGGTATGTCCATCTGCATGACATCTTCGGCCGGGGCGGATCGGTCAATATTTCCCTGACCTATTAGCAGCAAGGTTGATGCCCATGGCGCTTTATGAATTTGAGGGTAAAAAACCGCAGGTCCCGTCCGATTCTTTTGTTCATCCAGACGCCGTTTTGATTGGCGACGTCCGCATCGGACATGAATGTCTGATCGCACCCGGCGTTTCCATCCGCGCGGACTTCGGCCCGGTGATCATCGGCAACCGGTCCAGCGTTCAGGACAACGCCGTCATTCACGTCTATCCGGGCTCTCAGGTTATCATCGAAGATGAGGTTATCGCGGCGCACGGCGTCATCCTGCATGACGTCCACATCCATTCCCGGTGCATGATCGGCATCGGCGCCATCGTCCTTTTCAGTGTCGTTTGCGAAGAAGATGTTTTTGTTTCGGCGGGATCACTGGTTCCCAAAGGCATGCACATTCCCGCCGGCAAGGTTGTTGCCGGAAGTCCCGCCAGGATCACCCGCGACGTCACCGACAATGATAAAGCAACCTTCAGCGAGGGCACCGAAGACTACCGGCATCTCTGCCGGCAATATCTGGCCACCATGAAAAAGGTCACCTGAAGAGAACCCGGACTAAAGCCCCCGCCAGCGTGAGACAAACATCCCGCCCGCGACATCGAATAATTTAAAGTCGTTCCATTATGTCCGTTTTTTCTTTGCCTTGATCAGCAAAACCGTTGATAAAGCGCGGGGCATCATCAGCGCATCAAACCATGCAAGACCGGCATAAAGTCGATTGGACCATTTAAACAGGCTGATCAGAAGGTCCGGCGGCGGAACCTGCCTTTTTTTCAGGCGTCCTTTCTGGTTCAAAGTCTGCCAGACAGACGCGCCAATGGTAACAGGCAACATGGTCAACTTTTCTAAAGGTCCGAGAACCTTGCGCACATCAACCGGATAAAATCCGGCTTCTTCCAGACGGGAAATCATCTCGGATATTTCATAACGCCGGTAGTGATGAACGAAACGATCATCATGCGCAAAATAAAAATGACGATGCGGAAATGTCACAATCAACGCCCCGTCGGGCTTTGTCACCCTGGCAATCTCCCTTAGCGCCTTCCGGTCGTCCTCAAGATGTTCCAGAACTTCGGAGGATATCACATGAGAAAATGACTCATCCTCAAAGGGCAGATTGCCGGCATCCGCAACAACATATTGCCCCTTTCCGTGGATTTTTTTCAGCATATCGAGCGCTGAGTCGGACAAATCGGAATACACGATACGATCCCAGGACGTCAGGACAGGAGAAATGCCGCTGCCGATTTCAAGGACAAGTTCCTTTTGCTCGTTTTGCATCGCTTTTTCAACAGCGCGCTTTCGCAGGAGGTAATTGTATAAGTGATTTTTCAGAGAAACATACTTCTCATTTTCAAAAAAATCATCGAAACGATTCTCGTTTTTCGACGTCATGAATGGATCTCCGGAAAGAGCGACGACCGAAACAATCCTGCTTTGGCCAGGCGAAAACTCATTGCCGTCCCGAGACATCCCCATCCGTACTTGACGCTGCGGGCAAAGTTGATCGATGACGCTTCGGCAAAGTATTTCGTCGGACAACTGACCTCGGCGATGGTATAACCAAACCAGACAATCTGGGCCAGCATTTGATTGTCAAAAACAAAATCGTCGGAATTTAAATCGAGGGGCATTTTTTCAAGGAGTTCCCGCGAGAAAGCGCGATAGCCTGTATGATATTCGGAAAGTTTCGCCCCCAGCATGACATTTTCCGAGAAAGTAAGAAAACGGTTGGCAATATACTTCCACGGCGGCATACCGCCGCCCACCGCATGACCGCCCAGGATTCTTGAACCAAGAACACAGTGATAAAGACCATTCCCGATCATGGAGGCCATGGCCGGGATCAGTTTTGGCGTGTATTGATAATCGGGATGGACCATAATGACGATGTCCGCGCCTTCTTCCAGAGCCATTTTGTAACAGGTCTTTTGATTGGCGCCGTATCCGCGGTTTTTATGGTGAACATGAACCCGGGTCTTGGGCAATTTACCGGCGATAACCGATGTTTCATCCGAGCTCGCGTCATCCACGAGAATCACCAGATCGACAATCTCCTGCGCCATCACCTCATCATAGGTTATCTTCAGCGTCTGCGCCGCGTTATACGCCGGCATCACCACAATAACTTTTTTGTTTTTAAACATCCTGGATATCTCCTGCTTCCGGTTTTATATAGCAAATTGGAAACCGTGTCCATTCAAAGATGGCAACTGCCCTCACAATTTACTTCTTATTAATTCCATGATACACAAATTGCAAAGGAAATAGTGATTTTCGATTAATCATCATCCGGGCATTTTTTATGAAGAAAATATATACCTGTCTCGTTATCATCTTTTTAATTGTTTCTTCCTGCGTCGCCTTCGGCAGGATAGCGGGCAATGACTTTGTTAATTTTGATGATAACTATTACCTTACAGAAAACAGCCATATTCAATCCGGCATTAATGCGGAAAGCATGAAATGGGCGTTTACATCCGTAGCCGTGGGCAACTGGCATCCTCTAACGTGGATTTCACACACGCTGGATTGGAGCCTGTTTGGAGCAAACGCTTCCGGCCATCACCTGGTAAGTCTGCTTCTGCACATCGGCGCTGTTATCTGCCTGTTTCTCTTTCTATATAAAACAACTAACAACCTTTGGCCCGCCGCTTTTACCGCCGCATTATTCGCCCTGCATCCCCTCAGAGCGGAATCGGTAGCATGGGTTTCTGAACGAAAAGATGTCCTGAGTATGTTCTTCGGCATGGCCACTCTCTACAGTTATGCTTTCTACACGAAAAAAACCGGGATGCTCCGGTATTTTCTGTGTCTGATATTATTCGCTCTGGCTCTGATGTCCAAACCAATGCTGGTTACTCTGCCTTTTGTCCTGATGCTTCTGGATTACTGGCCGCTGGAACGCTGGCAAAAAGCAATGGCTGCGTCTGGCAGGGTTATTCCGTCAACAGGAGGACTTATCTGGGAAAAGATTCCTTTTATTTTCTTAACCATCGCCTCCAGTATTCTTACTTTCCGGGCGCAAAATAAGGAGGATGCCATTGCTTCCGATGCAATCCTGCCGTTTATCACGCGCGCCGCCAACGCTATTGTTTCCTACGCAGCTTATCTGGAAAAAACCTTCTGGCCTTTTCATCTAGGCGTCTTTTATCCTTATAATTTCTTTCTCCCTTTATGGGAAATATTTATTTCCGGCATTATCCTTATCTTCATTACCGCCGTTGTTCTTTATTACATCAAAAAGCTGCCCTTTTTATTTGTCGGCTGGTTCTGGTACCTGGGAACGCTTATCCCTGTAATCGGCCTCGTGCAGGTCGGCGGCCAGGCAATGGCCGACCGATACACCTACCTGCCCTCCATCGGCATTGCCATGATGCTGGCATGGGGAATTCCGCTTCTGTTCAAACGGCAAGATATCCACGGAAAGGTTTTGCTCCCCATGGGAACTGCCGTCATTGTCATTCTGGCTTTTTTAACCTGGCAGCAATGCGGTTACTGGAAAAACAGCATCGAACTTTTTAGTCATGCTTTGCAGGTAACAAAAGATAATCCCAGGGCACATCTCTATCTTGGCCTTGCCCTGTTGAAAGAAGGAAAGCTTGACGAAGCTATGGTTCATTACAACAGGTCCATCCGCATGGAACCAAACAACGCCGTGTACCGCTATAACAGAGGGGTTGTTTACACGAAACTCGGCCAGTATCAGAAAGCCATTGAAGATTATAATTGTACCATTCGCCTGAATTCAAATTACGCCGACGCCTACAGCAGCAGGGGAGCTGTTTACTTTACACTCGGCCAGTATCAGAAAGCCATTGAGAATTTAAATAAAGCGATCCGTATCAAGCCGGATTATGCCGATGCTTACAACAACAGGGGAGCTGTTTACTTTAAGCTCGGTCAATATCAGAAAGCCATTGAGAATTTAAATGAAGCGATCCGTCTCAAACCGGATTATGCTGATGCTTACAACAATAGAAGAATTGCTTACTTAAGGCAGAACAATAAAAAGTAATCCCGGCTGCATACGGCTCGATGGTCTTGAGCAATCAAAATGAGCGTGCTGCTATTAAAAGAGACTCGAAATGGAACATACAAACAAAAAAATACCTGAAAAGATATTTCTTGTTGTGCTTATTGCTGCCGCGGCTTTTTTGGTATTTTCAAACCTTGGGAACCAGTATCTCTGGGATGACGAGGCACAGACGGCGCTCGTGGCAAAGTCAATTTTCACACATGGCGTGCCTATGGGCAGGGACGTTGTCAATACTTACTCGCAGGAAAAGGGAATAGAGTATGGCCCGGACTTTATTTACAAATGGCAACCATGGCTTTCTTTCTATGTGACGGCGCTTTTTTTTAAAGTATTCGGGGCAAATGAATTCGGGGCAAGATTCGGGTTCGCTCTCTTTGGCTTTCTGACAGTCTTGCTGGTCTATTTTTGGGGAAGAGAAATCGCCGGTAGTCGGGCTGGCATGTCCGCGTCCGTGCTCCTGCTTTTTTCTATACCGTTCCTGCTTCTCGCCAGACAGTGCAGATATTACAGCCTGACGATGTTTTTCACCACACTCGTTATTTACGAGTTTATGATGATTTTGAACAATAAAAGAAGAAACCCCGCACTAATCATAACCGCACTTGTTCTGCTTTTTTATTCAGCGAATGTCAATTACGGCATAATTGTCATGGGTATGGGCGTCTTTGCGTTGCTTTTCAGACGCGACAAATTACCGGCCACGGTAAAACTAACGCTTGTGTCCATGCTTTTTGTCCTGCCGTGGGTTTACTATTCCAGGAATATCAAGTTCACGATTGTGTATCCGGACATGTTTTCGTTTGAAAATTTAATCGACCTGTTGCCAAAGTTCGCGGAGAGAACCGCTGATTTTTTCTTTTACCCTGTGTTGCTGATTATTCCAGGCGCATATTTAATTTCCAGGTTCAGTCGGAAAGAAAAAGTGCGGTTTAGCTTGCAGGAAAAAGTGCGGATTAACTTGCCGGAAGGAACAGCATTTCTCCTGCTTTTTTCCGTGATATTCCTTCTGGTAACCTCGTTTGTGGCGCCTATTGCAGCATTCAGGTACCTTGCCCCACTGATTCCAGTAGCGTGCGTTTTAACGGCGCTCATTATGGAAAGTTTTTTCAAAATCCATTTATTGGCGGGAATTGGAGTAATGGCGATTATAATAATATTCAATGGAGGCTTTGACCGCTATATATATGAAATCACCCATAACTATGACGGCCCCACAGAAGGGATAGTGAAATATTTAAAGGCGAACGCCGCACCAGGAGATATAGTGGCAATGTCATATGGCGATATGCCTGTAAAGTTTTACACGGATTTAAAATGTATCAGCGGCCTTTCAGGGGACGACCTGGCCCTTTCAAAAAAAGCAAAATTTGTTATTATAAGAAAGGATCACACCGGATCGAGAGATCGTTATGCAGCGAAATACCTAAAGGATGAGCTTATCTGGCATCAATATGAAAAAATAGTGCTTTGGGGCTATCCTGAAACTCTATGGGAAAATAGAGAAGACCCCCGGCAGCATTACTTTAAAACCGCAATCAATATGCCCCCTGTAGAAATTTACAGGAAAAAAGACGGCAAATGACGGTTCCTAGATAGTGCATCGTTGAAGACGGATTAACACCGTTTGGACAGGAGTAAAAATACCTCCTGACGCCACTCGTAGAAGTGATTGAATCAGGAAACTCCGATACGCGGCGTCAATGGTCTGATGGACGTTGATGATTTTGCATTTGCCGAAGTGCTTTTAGATCATTCTCCTTTTCTGTAATGGTTCTCTTGAATTCTTCGATGACTTTTTTGTCATCAGTTTGCAAGTTCCGGGTAATATTCTTAATTGTATCAATATATGATTCCATCATCATTATTGATTCTTTATATTTTAACAATGAAGAATAACTTTTTGCCAGGCTGTTTTGCGCCAGCGCCACCATTGTCTTTTGCCTGTTTGTTGGTTTCTGTTCTTCTAAAATGCGAATGGCCCTCTCGTAGAGAAGACATGCGCCGGCAGGGTCATGTGAAATTAATTTCAAGCTTGCGGTATTGATCATCCTTATGGGATCTGTGGGATGTTTTTGTTGCGCCATTTCATACATTTTCAGGGTATGCTCTGATTGATCATGATTCCTCAAGAACAGGGACGGGGGTAAAAGTGATTCATCAATTATGATATGCCACAGGACAAATCCTAGAATCACAGCGCAACCCGCACCGATGGTCTCGACATAAAACATTTTTTTACGTTCGCGCTTAACGGAACGTATTTTAAACAACAGGCGAAGGTTGCCGCAAAAAGCAGCAATACCGTATGCGGAAACAACTGCGATCAGCGGGGCAAGCGGGAGAAAATAACGATCCCACATCACTGGAATCCACATGCCGATGCCGATCATATAAACAATTATCCATGTGAGGATAGTGAAGTGCCACACCGGATATTTTCTTCCAGCCAACTCGCGACAGGCATGGATGATTATACAGGTCAGCCCTACACAAAATATTAAAAATAAAAAAGGAATGGTGCTTGTAAAAAAAGAGGCCTGCGGCATTGAAAAATTGAATACTCCAATGGCAGTGATTTTTTGAACGCCGGACCATAGTGGATAGCCGGCATCTAAAGCTTGCTTCAGCATCCAATCGTCATATACCCCCAACACGTAAAGCAATTTCGTGAAGGCGTTCCTGTACAGATAGGGATTTATCAGAATAAAAACCGAAATCGCGATCAACGTTGTTCCCGTTACGATCAAGAAATATTGCACGGCAGGGAGTGTTATCGATCTATGTCCGGAGAAACGGTTACTGAAATAAAAAAATGGCAACAGACTTATCACAAAGAATATGCCGGTCAATGCCCCGTTCAGTTTAGTGCCGACCGCAGCTGCTATAACAAAAGCCACAAGGCAAACCACCGCAGTTAACTGAACCATCGTAAGCATAGAAGAATGTTTTTGTGATTGCGACCGGAAGAATTTCATGGAACACAAAACAATCAACACGATCACACTCATAAAAAGCAAGAGGATCATATCGGTTATCGCCACTGTGGAGTAATATTGAAAATAGGGATTACATCCCAGCAGAAGTATTCCCATGACCCCTGTGGCCACACTGCCCGATAATCGTCCGATCAAATAAACAACCATCAGCGTCAACACACTGAAAATCACAATGAGTGATCGGGCATACAGCAGCATCGGTTTTGATATTTCCTGAAAAAGAGCTTGCGGATTTTTCCAAAGCCTTTCGAATTTCTGCTGAAGTGAAAGATCCGGAATAGTATAGCCACCCATATGCAGATATGCGCCCATGATATATTTAGCTACAGGAGGGTTCGTCCGTGCATAAAAATCGTTGTTCCAATCCGTATTTGTATAATCGTGTTTAATAAAAAACAGATTATAGTAATAGGCATCCGATATTTTAGCCGCCTCATCATTATGGAACGCCGCCCTTTTACTGAGATCCAGATGATTCCAGAAAATCCCGGAAAAAAGTGTAACAAGAAGGATCATCTTGAGTATTTTATCGTTATCGAACGCTCTCATGATCTGTATCCCTGTGGTAAAAGATGACGAATGGCTGCAACATGAATGTGAAGAAATGAAATTTCCGACTATTACAATAGCATTATTTATTCCTTTTCATTATCTTAATGCCAAACTTCTTATACTTGAAAGGTTCATACCCAAATTGGCGCACAGGGGAATAAAAATTATTCACCCAATTCATGATTCTTTTCCCATACCGTAAATCCCGACCAAAATATTCGACACCATATTCAGTGGTCTCTTTATGAACCATCACGAAATAGTCGGGAGGATTGTTTTTTAATGCATTCAGAATAGTATTTTCGCCGTATATCAGCATTTCCGGCATCATAAAATTTATATACGGTGTTGGATTTACCCGCCTTGTTAAATAATTTATCATAACACCTTCCGGAAGAACAACCATTGTTTCTTTATCTTTGATGTGAGTACTGATCCACTCAACAGCCTGGAGTGTTATGAGGCCACGTTGATCAATTTTCGGATCATAGGTTACAATTCTGTCTCCCGAGAAACCCACAGAAAAAGTTTTCTCCTTATAATGCATATCACTTATTTGCATAAACTTAACAGAAAAGATGACCATGATGATCACCATCATCATTCGGAAGATATTTCCTCCTGAATATCTTGCATCAAACCATTCCGGCACATACCAAATCAGCACGACAATCAGCAGTACCGTCACCGGTAAGGCAAGATAGAATCCATAATGAATTATTCTGCAATTAAATATCATTTTCCACAACATGCATATGGAAAAAACAGACCACAGAAGCACCGGTACGTAACGACAAGCTTCCGGTTGATCCTTTTTCTTCACTTTCAAGTATAGATAAAATAGAAAAATGATGGCCGCAAAGTTTAAGAGTGGAAACGGCTTTCCGATTTTATCTGGATTTACGAATAATACCAGAGACATAGCAGCAATAAGCAGCATTGATAACAAAAATCTAAGAAGCAATCTGTCTTTATATTTTTTAAGAGCATTACATATAAGGAGAATCATTGTCAAAAACTCTATAATAATTGTTGCATAAAAAACCACCTCCAATAAATTAACAATGGGATAATCAAACCCCATACCATGAGCATAAAATTCATTGTTGGAAAGGCCAGTAGCTTTAAAAATACTGGCAGCAGAACCCAAGAGTGCTTCTAATGCATGTCTATAAGGCATAACAGAAACAAAATATGCTCCGAAAACAAATAAAGGGATAACGCTACCGGCAAAGAAAATTAAAGTATCCCTTATGGTCACCTTGGCATTTTTGCAGCTCAGCCATCTTAGAAGAAAGAAAAAAATAACAACCATCAAAGCTGAAAAAAATATTTCAACTTTTGTTAAAAAAATGAGCCCGAATGTTAAGCCGGCCAGTATTAAATTGTGTTTGAGTTGTTTCGCATAAAAACGCCACAGTTGATGCATCATGAGCAATGAGAGTAAAATGCCATGTGTGGCTTCGTGAGAATAAGGACTTATGAAATTATAATTTGCGCCCACATATTGAGAAAAAGAAAATACTGATATCACTACAGCACAACTTATAAATGCAGTTAATTCTGAGCATGCTTCCCTTATCATGGTATATAGTAGAAATAAAAAGATCGCTAATATCGTAATATTCATCACAATAATCAGAGTGTATGATGGGCCAAACAGGTAAAAAAGAAAAGCATTGGCATATTGGGATAACGGACCGAAGAGATGAGATATATCTTCGTAAAGGATCTGGCCGGAGCTAATCCGCCAGGGGATATAAAGCTCTCTGCCAAAATCAACCAGGATATCCGGCCATTTCCGCCAACTCCACATTAATAATATAGTGAAATATAGCACCAATAAAGCAGGAAAAACAATCTTGCGCAACTGATTCATTCGCATATTCAATTTATCTTCATCATTAAATGCAACCATACATCATATCATCAGGTCTAATGGTTACGCACAGGACTACGTGGAAAGTAAAAAAGGGCAACGGTATAAGCCGCAACCCCTCTGAAATCATTTGGTAGGCGGTGCTGGGATTGAAGCAGCGACTTCTACCGTGTGAAGGTAGCACTCTCCCGCTGAGTTAACCGCCCAAGTGACTAAGTGACCTTTGCTATAGCTTAAAGTTTCCCGCATTTCAAGCAAAAAGACTTCCCTGAATTCAACCCTGAAAACACTGGATTCCCGCCTTCGCGAAGCATGCCAAATGTGCATGGTTTATTCTGCTTTTCAAAGCGTTCCTATGCTTCAAAAAGAAGTATTGCGCTATGAAGGGTGATTTTAATTTCGTCATATCACAAATGGTAAATTTAACAACTTGTCATTAAAGAATGGCTGCGACAATTTATTTAAAATCATTTCTTTTTAAGTCCCTCAATCTCCTTAAGGCACTAAGAGCATCTTGATCATCAGGTTTTATTTGCAATATTTTCTTGTATTGCACGGAAGATTCATCATATCTTTTCATATCTTTAAGCAAATTACCCAAATGGCTGAGAGCTGGAACATAATGTGCGTTGATATTTAACACTTGTCTAAAGTCTCTGATGGCATCATTGTGTTTTCCAAGATAGATAAACGATTCTCCACGATTGAAATAAGCAGCAGCATATTGAGGTTTAATATTTAACGCTTCAGTAAAATCATTAACGGCAAGCGGATACTGTTTGTATATGTTATAAACTTTCCCTCTATTACAATAAGCTTCAGCCAGTTTACGATTTATTCTTAAAGCTTTGTTAAAATCGGCCAGTGATTTTTCATACTGTCCCTTCATACCCCAAGCGATACCCCTGTTATTGAATACGTCCGCCATTTCAGGATCGATATTGATGGCTTTCGTAAAATCGAAAATGGCCGCATCCAATTGACCGCTTTGCAAATGAAAGGAGCCTCTATTATAGTATGCATCAGCATATTGTGGCTGAAAATTTAGGGCTTGATTATAATCTTTTAACGCATCCGAATACCGACCAATAGCTTGATAAACTAACGCACGATTATTCAATGCATGAACATACTTTTTATTAAGCTGCAACGCTGAATTAAAATTTATTATAGCCATATGATATTGCCCTTTTTCGGCAAATACCAACCCTCTATAATTGTATGCATAGGCAACCTGATAATTTTTTAAAACATCATTCCATAATGCATAACTGTCACCCCATAATTGACAACGCTGCCAACTTAAAACAGATAAAACAAGAATGATCAAAATCGAACCGATGGATAGCAGACGCTTCTTACAATGCAACCGACGAAATAGGTCCGGAACACCCCATGCAAGAATAATCGATAAACCAATCAATGGGATGTAGGAATATCGATCGGCCATTGCGTGCTTGCCAATTTGAATGAGACCAATGACAGGAACGAGGGTTCCCATATACCATAGCCATCCTACCGTGAAATATGGATAACGGGCCAACTTTCTTATCGCCAAAATACTTATTAAGGCAATGGCGCTCCCGGCAAGAATGACCTGCCATAGCGGCCACATGTCGGGATAAGGGTAATAAAGGGACAGCTTCAAAGGAAATATCGTTTTTTCTATATACCGGATATAGGACATAATGGCATTACTAATGCGCATATCTATTGGAAAAGATTTTAAGGACTCCACTCCCCCAAACTGGTGCTCTGCAAAAAAAGTGACTATGCTGATTGGTATGATCAGAATGAAGAGAGGAATTTTTTCTAAAATCAAACGTTTAATAGAGGCAGTCTTTGACACAATGAAACTTTTATCTTGTAGGTTTTCAATATTGCAGCCGTTCAATCCGAAAGATATTCGACAAAGTGGCCAATAGTCCATCAACAGCAACAAAAACGGCAGGGTGACAAGCATCGGTTTGGACATGAGCCCCAAAACGAAAAGGACAAGCACTAAAAGATATCGTTTTATTCCCGGATTTTCCACATACCATACATAGGCGTATATGGTGAGCATTCCCCAAAAAGCGCTTAACACGTCTTTTCGTTCTGCTATCCATGCCACAGATTCAACATGTAACGGATGGAGAGCAAACAAGGCAGCCACCAGCAAACTTTTCCAGAAAGCCCCGGTCATCTTATGAAAAATAGCAAACAGCAGCAAACTGCTGGCGATATGCAACAAAAGGTTGGTCAAATGATATCCGCCCGCCCATGTTCCATAGAGCTGAGCATCCGCCATGAGTGAAAGCCATGTCATGGGATGCCAGAATCCTGCATACGTTGATGTAAAAGCCCACGCAATACTTCTAAAGGACAATCCATCCAGAACATGAGTATTTCTTGTTACATAAACACTGTCATCTATATTAACAAAACCAAAATGAAGGACTTGGGCATAAACAATCAATATCAGTGCAATTAAGGATATGATCGCCGTTAGACGTTGCCAAACGATTTTGTTCATTATTTCCTTCCATAGAAATATAATTTTTAAGGGCATTGCATATAAGGAAAATCGTTGTCAAAAACTCTCAATTTATCTTCATTCATCATCAATGCAACCATACATCATATCATCAGGTTTAATGGTTACGCACAGGACTACGTGGAAAGTAAAAAAGGGCAACGGTATAAGCCGCAACCCCTCTGAAATCATTTGGTAGGCGGTGCTGGGATTGAACCAGCGACTTCTACCGTGTGAAGGTAGCACTCTCCCGCTGAGTTAACCGCCCAAGTGACTAAGTGACCTTTGCTATAGCTTAAAGTTTCCCGCATTTCAAGCAAAAAGACTTCCCTGAATTCAACCCTGAAAACAGAGTTCGGCGATGTCTAATTTATCGCTTCATATTTAAGATTTGTCCTAATCTTTTTCGAGCCTCCGTTTTTCTTGGATTCAAATTTATTACTTTCTCAAAATGCAGCATTGCATCTTTAATATTTTGGAGCATCCGTTCTAAGAAATCACCCGATTCCGGTGGAAGGCGGCAGGTTTTTGCGATGTAGCGGAATAACCTGCTTTTAACTATCCGTTGTGAAAGCAATTGATATGAATAGTACCTGTTTTTTATTGCCGTATCACAGCGAATACCGCATATTCATGATCATCATAGATCGTTTTCAAGGCATGATTCATCTGTTTTTTCAGTTGTTCAATTTTTGCCGGATCAAAATTATCCTGTAAATACTGTTGAAACAATTCATAGCGGATCAGAAGATGCGTGCAATCCAAGGAGGCAAGATATGTTTGGAATAATTTCTCATCGCTGGAATGATTGACCATGTCTTGAATCATTCCCAGCCCCATACCCATCGAACGATCTTCCTCATACCTTCTGTTCAGATAATACCCCCGTCCGGCTAATAATATGAGTCTGACCCTGGCGTTCTCAGGGGTTTTTTTATTGATGTACATCATCGCAGGATGGCTGGCATCATGGCGTGAAATAAAATCATCTCTCGATTCCTTTTTCATAAGATACCTTACAGGATCAATTTTGAGGAAATATTTTTGGATGTAAATGACGTTAAGCCCTAAAAGCACTAATAAAATAATCACCAATCCCGACATGCAAATGCGCCGCAACAGACGTTCCCTTTCAGTCAACCACGCAAAGATGTTCGCCAATCCCGTTGCCGTCAGGATGACAAGAAAAGGAATTGCCGGCAAAATATAGCGGATTCTGATCTGATCCAGAAAAAAAGAAATCAGGATAAAAAAAACGGCGAAAAACAAGAAAAACAGATTCTCGAGTTTCATGTATTTTTTCATAAAAGCAAAAGGAACAAAGATAATTAATACGGGATTCAAAACACCGTCAAAATAGCGGGGACTATCATCCTGCCCCTGAAAAAACATGCGAAAGGGTATTAATAGAATTTCCCAGAGACTTTCTCCGAAGAACAGTTCCCGCGTCCTGAACAAGCCGGCATGACTATGAACAAAAGCCACCGTATTGGCGCCACCGTCGCCCGATGGAATACGACTAAAAAAACCGGGGAACAACGGATATAAAGGATTACCGGTCAGAATGGTGTTTTTGATTAACCAGGGAGAAAAGACAGCCAGGGAAACAATAAAAAATATTAAGCCCGAACTTATCGCCTTCCCCTGACGGCCGGTATCTCTGGAACAGATAAAGACGACAGCCATCGTTAGAAAAAACCAGGCAACAAGACCATTATATTTGGCGCCCAACGCCAGTCCCATGGCAACGGAAGAAATCAGCAGCCATGAATATTGCTTATATTCACCATCCCGCCAACGTATGAAGGCCAGGGCGCTTGCGGTAATAAAAAATATCAGTCCGAGATCAACATACGCCATCGTTGATAATTTACTGATGACCGGCGTACTGATAAAGATTAAGAAACCCAGCAAACCGGTAGTTTGATTGAATTTCCCGCGGAGATAGAGGTAAATGATCACCGCCGTGCCGATTCCGAAGCTGAAATGAATAAAATTGGGAATAATATCATTTCCGCAATACAGGGAAATAAGGTAAAGCAAATCAACGTTCATGGGATAATAAGAATATACGGCCCAGGGAGTTTCATAAAATCCGCCATGCATTATCCAGAGTTTGGGAATGGCCAGATGATGAATGAGAGCATCACGGGCAATGGGCGGCATCAGCACTAAAATAAACTCTACTGAAATAAAAAGAAAAATAAAAGAAAGGAGGATGAATTTGACGAAACATTCATATTTAACTGATAAGTTCCTCATTAATTGAATCCTTCACACGAATAAGGTGCTTGTCTTTATACTGGGTTACTGTATTGTGGGCAACGTTTCTCTGTCAAGATGATTTCTCATGAAAAATCACCTTTTTCTTTGACTTATGACATTACCGCGTATAATTTAACCGCAATTTCTATTTCTAAATGAATATTATAAATGAAAAACAACGGACCGGATTGAATTTTTTCCTGGAATAAGTACACATGACCCTTAAAAACTATGCGCCGCATTTATTAATATCCCTGCTGGTCATTTTAGTCTGCTGGCCGTCACTTTCCGGAGATTTCATCCTGGATGACAACAGTCTGATCAAATACAACCCCTATGTTAAAAGCTTACACAGTTTATCTTCTTATCTGACGCAGGAAGACGGCATCGTTGACGAGACTGACAAGACCAACCTGCATACCGGTTTTTACAGGCCTTTATTGAACTTCAGTTATTTCATCGATTATAAGATATGGGGGATGAAAGCATTCGGTTTTCGATTAACAAATATTGTCCTGCACCTGATCTGTTGCCTGCTGATCTTTCAACTGCTTATTCTTCTGAGGATCGACAGGTTTGCCGCTCTTTTGGGCGCTATTTTCTTTGCTGTTCATCCGACAGGCACCGAATCCATTTCCATGATCGTTTGCAGAAATAACCTGCTTGTTACCATCTTTTCCATTCTCTCCTTTATTTTTTATATTGAAAGCCGCGGGAATCGTTGGTTTTATTTATTCACATCCGCACTTTTTTTCTGTTTTGCTCTTTTATCAAAAGAAGTTGCCGTCATGATGATACCCATCTTTTTTTTATACAACCGATCAATCGGTTCTGAAAACCGGGGATTTTTCAAAGAGATTGTGAGCTATCTGCCTTTTCTATTGCTCCTGACCTCCTATCTGATACTGAGATCGCAAGTGATTGGCGCTTTCACGTCCCCGATCACTTCGGGTGATTTCCTAATCAGACTTTATTTGATACCCTATGCTATCGCTTCCAATTTTCTGCTTATTTTTTCCCCTTTCGGCCTGCACAGTTTCTATGAACAATATCCCGAATCTTACCTTGGATATGAGATTCTCATGTCTTACCTTTTTTTCCTTCTGTTAATGGCAGCATTATGGAAGTTGCGCAAAAAACTTCTGCTGATATTTTCCATGACAGCCTTTTTAATAGCCATGTTCCCCACGCTGAATTTAATTCCTACGGCTTCGCCATTGATTAAGACGATGAGATGGTTGTATTTCCCTTTCTCTTTCCTTTCCATAGCCGCAGCTTATTCACTCCAGACAGCCCTGGAGAAAAAAAGATTTATTGTCTTATCAGTCCTATCGATTATCTTCATCTATTTGGGAGCATATTCATATGTATTGAACGATACGCTCTGGAAAAACCAACGATCATTTTTAAATATTGAGGTATTACATTTCAAAAATGTATTGTTTGCAGCCGGTCTTGCCGAAGCACTGCATGACGAGAAAAAATACCATGAAGCGGAAAACCTGTATCTCACCGCCCTGAATGCCTTCCCGAATAAAGCAGAAATATACATCAATTATTCAGCCCTGTTACTTGATACGGGACGGACCGAAGAAGCTGAAAAATATTTAAACAAAGCCGAATCTCTCACCATGACCCGTTTTGAACGTTGTGAACGGTTTAACAACATGGGTGTAGCCTGCCTGCATCAAAAGCAAACACAATGCGCCCGGGAAAATCTTAAAAAGGCGGTTAAATATTGTCCGGACAATCCTATTTTTAAAAAAAATCTGCAGATCGTCGAGCCGTCATACCATTGACATTCAATGAAAGTTTCTATTTATTCATAATGGCGGCTTTTGTTTCGGTAAGCGACCTATCCACACCCCCGGCACTGTAAGATTCCACTCAAGTTCTTTGATGTCAGGCATGGAATGCCTTCTTAAAATCAGCCTGTCTTCCGGCCGCATTTTTTTAACCCAAGGTTCGTATGCCTCGCTTGCACCATAAAACCACTGAATTTTTCTGAGTACGGCAAGATCGCCAGGAGGCATCATCGTCGGTTCAAATCCCAGTATATACCGCCAATCAGCATGGGGATTGCTATAAAATGTCTCATAGAAGATCATCATATCATCGTTGTAAACGATGCCTCCTTTTTCCGGAAGCCACTTTTTATGTTCGGGCTTGTCCGCGGAAAGATACTGCACATACATCATATTTTGCGTCCAGCGGCCGCGATAGTCATTGGTTACGGCAATAAATAAAATACAGGCTATCGCCAGGGTCAGCCCTGCGCGTTTCCATGAAGAAGAATCCATTGAAATCTTCAGATACTCTTCAAATTCCAGCGCCATCCACACACAAACAGCGGGAATGCCCCAATCAACCCAGACTCGGAGCACCAGAAAACCCAAAACCCAGCTGACAGCGGCAAGAATAAATACAGGTGTATAAATTGCTTTCAAATCCCACGAATTGCGAAAAGCGCGCCAGCCTAACATACCCAGCACCACCATGACCACCACGACATCGCCATTGAAAGGCTGGAATTCGGTCACAAGCTGCCCTGTGAATGTGTGGTCCCCCAGACTGTGAAAAAAATGGCCCATCGTTTGTAAAAAAAACTGAATGGGATGTCCGGTCATGAGCATGCCGATGACTACTCCGGCAATCGCGCACCCTGAAACAACAAAACCGGCGCGCCACTCGCGGGCGACAAAAAAACACAAAACAGGCAGGGCAAACATGTACCACAGACAATGAATCCACGTCGCCAGGGCAATCAAGGCAGTCAAAATCATCACGGACGGCCAAGGAATGCTTTTCTCCTTGAAACGCGGCCAGACAAATCCCAAAAAGACCACGACGGCCATCGTAAAAATGTAAGGTCTTCCCAAAAATATGCGCATTAGAGCAAAATAATTCGCTACCCATATAATTAAGAGAGCAATCAACCATGCCTCCGGTCTTTTCAAAAAAAAGAGCGGAACAATGCAAAACAAAATAAAGAGAAAAACAATTGAAAATACAGCAAGATTATCAATCGAGCATCCTGTCATTTGATAGAGAAATTCCAGTAGTTTATGCCACCCGACATGGCTGTCCATGGTTATCTCCGGCCGAAGAACCAGTATCTCCCCCCAACTTTTTCCGGAAACAACCTTGGCCACGTGGCGCATAACATCATCAGATGGGATGTATCCGTAAGAGATTACGCGCAGGGCGATCAAAAGCAGTGTCGCAATAAATATACACGACACCATGATGGTCACAGGCCGTGGTTGATTTGACTTTTTATTCATTGAACTCTCCTTGTTTTTTATTTTCACGAATTTATTAGTTTTTAATGTCATATAGATAAACATCTGAACCAGTGACATGAAATTCATCAATGCTTTTTAGACCTTTAGCATTACAATAATTTATTAAATATCTATTTTTTTCTGGCTCATCTGCAACGCTGGTAAATAAAAACCACACCCGTCCTTCTAACGAATTTAAATCATCAGAAAATTTGGCAAGATCAGCAGACCATTTTTCTCCATTCCAATAATTAGTTCTCTGACCAAAAATAACTTTATTATGTTCCATTTTGGAAAAAGAAATATAATGATAGCATAAAAATGGTGTCGTCGATAAAAAATTTACATACACTGTGTCATCATTATTCATGTTTTGCTGAATAAACGTTATACTTTTTTTTATCTCATTGCGTTCCATAGGATATTCAACTTGATAAAGAAAATAGGCGAACAATATGAATGGGGGAAAAATGGCCAACAGCCTGATTTTTTCAATTTTTATGTATATGGAAAGAATCTTCACTAAATAATTAATGCCGAAAGAACAAAGTATAATAATACAGGGACAGGTATATAAAATTAATCTTTCATCAAACGGGTAAAGCTTAAAACTTGATAACAGCAGGTGTAATATTAACGGTGTCAATGTAAGGATCATAATATTTATTTTCTTTTCTCTGATTAAATGTACAATTCCAATCAGGATTAAGATGGATAAACTGACCCCGCCAATTATGCCAAAGCTGAAAAGAGAAAGAACAACCCCAGCTCCTTTCTGAAAAAGGAAATGATAAAATTCTATGCTTAATGGGTTTGCAGGCATGAAAGCCCCATAAGCTGACCATTCACCTAACATCAGAAAAGTTGATGAATGCCCTAGAATAAAGAAATAATAATATATAAAAAAAGAAAGCAACCATATGAATGCAACACCAGCTATGTATTTAAAATGTGTTTTTTTGTTGATTATATCGTCATAAAGCAGATAGACACCACAACTGAATAGTATAATTGGCGACACATTGGACAAAAAGATACCCACAACGCCAATGATTCCGAGCAAATAATATCGACATTCTTCTTTATTGTAATTTTTTAACGCAAGATAATAAATAGAAGTTAATACTAATACATCAGTCATATACTGCTTCACTTCATTCGAATAGTAAATCATGGTAGGGTTGAATACAAAGAGTGATAATGAAAATATAATCGTATAGTAATTTTGATGAATTAATTTGAGTATTCTGTAAAACAAAAAAAGAGAAAGCATAAAGCATATCATGGGAAATAATCTCAATCCATATTCAGAATATGGGATTAGCCGAGACAATAATTTTTCTATTTGAAGAAATAAAATCGGAGCCACTTGTTGAAAGTCTAACGGCTTTAATAATTCAAAATGGCTTTTAAGAATTATATTAAGAGAAAGATAAGCTTCATCTAACCATAAGCTTCTATTGAAAATAAACTGAAATACGGATAGTAGTATGCCGGTAATTATAATTAATCTTGTTGTTGGCTTTTCAAAAATTATTTTATTCATAATGAGAACACCCCCGTACAATCAGTGTGAGAATCCTTTCTTCTGAATCAACGGCAGTTTTCGTCGCTTTTTGCCTTTTCCAGCACTTTGCATACTCCCAGTGCACACGCCTTTTGCGCATAACGGCAGCCAAGATTGTTGTTGCCCTGCAATAAATAAACAGCCCCATAGTTATTATATGCCCAGGCAAAATTCGGTTTTATTCGAATTGCGTCGTTATAGTCTTCAATGGCGCGCTGATAATAACCGAGTTTAGCATAAGCATTTCCCCTGTTGTTATAGGCTTCGGTATAATCCGGCTTTATGCGGATTGCTTTGTTATAGTCCCCTATGGCGTGTTGATGATAGCCAAGATTAGCATAAGCAATTCCCCGGTTGTAATAGGCTTCGGCATAATCCGGTCTTATGCGGATGGACTTGTCATAGTCCCCTATGGCGCGCTGATAATGGCCGAGATTATTGTAAGCAATTCCCCGGTTGTAATAAGCTTCGGTATAATCCGGCTTTATGCGGATTGCTTCGTTATAATTATCAATAGCCCCTTCAATGAATCCTTCAGAGGACAATGCAACTCCGAAATTGTTATGCGCCAGATAATTATCTTTCGTCACCCGCAAAGTATGGCTAAAAAGAGAGGCACTGTTTTTCCAGTAACCACATTGCATCCACGTCAAAAAACCAAGCATGCAAAGAACTGCTATTGCCGTCGAAAATAAAATCTTTTTACGAATCTCTTCTCTCTGAAATAAAAGCGGTATTCCCCATGCCAACATCACGGCAATGCCGATGGATGGAAGGTAAGTATAGCGGTCGGCCATCGACTGTTTGCCGACCTGTACCAACCCGATGACGGGCATAAGAGTTCCCAAATACCAGAACCAGCCCATGAATAAAAAAGGTAGTTTTCTGATGTAATAAAGAACAGCAACCGTAATTCCTGTTAAGATGAGGGCTGAAATTAAAATTTTCCACAGTGGCAGGGAAAATTCATATGGATAAAATACGGCCAGATTGGTCGGCCAGAATATTTTCCCCAAATAAGCCGCATAAGAAACAATAGCGTTGCCGAAACGTTCGGGAAAGCGCAGGACTTCAACAGAAGTGACAGAATGTCCTGTATCTTGCGCCCAGAGAGTGAGAACACTGAAAACGATGGCAAATAAAACAAAAGGAACCTTTTCCCATAGGAGTCTGAACGTAAGTTGATAGCGGCTTCCCATCGAAACAGACAAGGCTTTTTGACAGCGTCCAAGCGGCCAGTAATCAAGAAGCATCAGAACAAAGGGCAGCGAAACCAGCATTGGCTTGGACATCAACGCTAATGCAAATAATATCAGACACAGAAAATATTTGGATAATTTGGAGTTTTCAGCATAGAGAGCGTAAGCATAAAGACAGGCCATTCCGAAAAACATACTTAAAACATCTTTTCGTTCGGAAACCCAAGCTACCGATTCCACCCTCAACGGATGCAGGGCAAAAAATGCAGCGGCAAAGGCCGCGGGCCAGATGTTATTTGTTATTTTATTCAAAAATAGAAACAGAAAAATAACGGCGCCGATGTGCAGAAGCAGACTTACGAAGTGATGGCCGGATGCGTTTGCTCCAAACAGGCTCCAATCCAGCGCATGGGAAATCCACGTTAGAGGATGCCAATTGCTCTCAGCTACAGATGTAAACGACCATTTAATACTTGCCGCATTAATGCCGGATTGGATGTGGTTGTTTTCAGTAATGTAATCGTCATCATCAAAATTAATAAAGTCATTGCCCGTTATCCGGCAAAAAGCAGCACAGGACGTAATTATTAAAAACAAGACAATGAGGAAGATATTTTTTTTATTCATTGTGTTTATCAATACTAAGCTTTCCCCGATATAGTCAAATTAATTTAATGATCGCTTGCTCCTTTTTTCACCTTCACCAAAACCGCCTGTAAATTCTTCGCTGCATCCATGTAATCAGGCTTAATCTGCAATGCCTTTTTAAAGTGAATCATTGCTTCCTCAGATCTTCCCATTTTTGACAAAATTCTTCCAACATAGTTGTGGGCTTCCGCATAATCCGGTTTTATTCGCAGGGCCTCTGTGAAATCGTTAACAGCAAGATCATAACGTTGATAAATATCATAAACCATGCCTCGATTATAATAGGCTTGCACAAAATTACGACGGATTTTCAGCGCCTGATTGAAATCGGCAAGTGCTTTATCATATTGCCCCTGAGAACCAAAGGCAATACCCCTGTTGAGAAAAGCATCTTCCATGGCGGGATCAAATTTTATGGCAGATGTATAATCCAGAACGGATAAACCATACTTTCCGATTTCATGATAAAGTAAACCGCGATTGTAATACGCGTCGGCAAAAGTCGGCTTAATTTTGAGAGCACGATTAATATCGTCGAATGCTTGTTCATATTGCCTTATAGCGCCATAAGCGCTAGCCCGGTTGCCATAGATTACCGCATCGGGTTTTATGGCCAGCGCCGCATTATAATCCTTAATCGCGCGCGCGTAATCTCCTTTTTCCACATAACTTAAGGCTCTCATATTATAGGCAAAGGGACTTTCATGGTTTTTTAAAGCATCCGTCCAGAGGGCAACCTGATCTCCCCATAACTGGCACCGCTGCCAGCTCAGGAATGAAAAAACAATCATCATCAGGACAGCGCTAAAACCAAGAACGGTTTTTTTATATGGCCAATTTTTAATCAGATCGGGAACGCCCCAGGCCATCATGATAAAAAGGCCGATGAACGGTATGTAAGAATATCGATCCGCCATGGCCTGATTGCCAACCTGAACAATGCCAATGACGGGCACCAGCGTTCCCAGATACCATAACCAGCCCACAGGAAGATACGGACAGCGGTCCGACTTTCGCAAGATCAAAATGCTGAGCAGGATGATCAGACATCCCGCGAGGACTGCCTGCCAGATCGGCCACATTCCCGGATGGGGATAATAGACAGACAGATTTACGGGCAACAGCGCTTTTCCCATGTATCGGATATAGGAAATGACAGCATTATAAATGCGGACATCCAGGGGGAAACTTTCAATTGTGCCCATCGCCCCGGCTTGTTTTTGAACAATGTAGGTGACAACAGAAGCTGCCATGGCTAAAATAAATAAAGGGATTTTTTCAATGACAAGATTTTTTATGGAGGCAGAACGGTTCAACGGCCAGTAATCCAGCAATAGCAAAACAAACGGCAATGTCACCACCATCGGCTTAGACATCAACCCCAAAGCAAAAAAGACAAAAACCAGGATATATCTTTTAATCCCCGGATATTTAGCATACAAAACATACGCCCACATGGTTAACAACCAGAAGAACGCGCTCAAAACATCTTTCCGCGCCGATACCCAGGCAACCGATTCCACATGCATGGGATGTAAAGCAAACAAGGCTGCCACAAAAAGGCTCCGGTAAACATCGCCCGTCATTTTATTGAAGAGAAAAAACAATAACAAAGCATTGATCATGTGAAAGAAAAGATTAGTGACATGATAACCGCCCGCATTCAGGCCATAAACATCATAGTCGATCATCAGCGACAGCGACGTCAGCGGATGCCAGTTTGCGGCATGGCTTGATGTAAAAGCCCAGGCAATCCCGCTGATGCTTATACCATTCCGGATATGATAATCATGGGTAACATACAGTTGATCATCAATATTAGCAAAATCAAAATGGATCACCTGCCCATAAACCATAAACAATAGGCCTGTTAATAAAAGAGACAGCAGGAGTTTTTGATGTCGCAGGTTAATTTTATTCATATTTTCTTCCGATTCCTAAAATATGGGAAATTACAATCAAGACTCCATGAATTTTTCTCAAACCGGTAAATCATATAAAAAAAGAGGCTTCGGAAAAACCCTTAGCCTCTTTTTTTCACAAAATACATTTGATCAATGTTCGTTATTATTGAATTTTACCACCTGGATCCACTGTGAAGGTGCTGTTGCCTCCCGTATGATATGCTGTTGCATTCCAAGCAGAAGGTAGGCCACTAGTGGTAATGCTGACTATTACATCGGTAGAATTAGAAAAATTACCTTTAGTCGGCGAAGTACAATTCTGTGCCGTTGGAACATCCGCAAAATAAGCCTGGCAAGCGGTATAAGCGCTTTTTACTTCAGCTTTGGCTTTTGTATTATAGCCTCTGGTTCTGTATGCTGCAAACTGCGGGATGGCGATGGCTGCCAGAATACCGATGATCGCGACAACGATCATCAACTCAATCAACGTAAAACCTTTCTGTCCTGATCTTTTACTGAATACTTTTAACATAATTACCCTCCTTTTTTAATGACTTTTCAATTTGGTTATTTTTATTTTCATGTTTCTTACATAATAATACTGTTTTTTTCAATCATTAATTTTCCCCGATCCACCTCCTGAATATTTTCTTAATTTTTTTTTAATATCTTTTGCCTTTCTTGAAAGCAATGGTTATGCCACTTGAAATTATTTTATTATAATAATTAATATCAATAACTTATAAAAATACGGACGCCTCCGATCATTAAAAAGTAACAAACGGACAAAAAAAACAGGCCATTTTCACCAGCAAGCAGCCAATTTGACCGAATCCATTTAAAATGTTTTCCCCGTTAAGAAAATTATGGTAGGAAATGATGAAGGATTGGAAGCCATGTTTGAAGTGACCATTATCAAATCATTTTCCGCGGCGCACCTGCTGGCGGAAATCGGCGGTAAGTGCGAGGAATTACACGGCCATAATTTCAAGGTGGAAGTTACCGTCGGCGCTCCGGAGTTGAATTCGGAAGGCATTCTGATCGATTTTCGTCTGGTTAAAAAATGGCTCAAAAATATTCTTGACCGGATGGATCATCAGCATTTGAATGATCTGCCCTTTTTCGCGGGTAGAAATCCGTCTTCAGAAAACCTCGCGTACTATATTTATCAGGAGATGCAGGTCCGTGTAAAAGAGGCCGGGGTAAAAATCCTGCGCGTGAAAGTGTGGGAATCGGGAAACGCGGCAGTAACATATAAAGAATCGTTTTAAGTAGTTAAGTTTTAAGTAATTAAGGGTAGAACCGTTAAAACTTAATACTTAAAACTTAATACTTAAGACTTGAAACTATTTTTTATGATTGACATTCAAAACCAGAAAGATTTTCGCAATATTGACATTAAAAAGGTCGGTGTGAAAAACATCAAGTACCCGATCATTGTGCTGGATCGCGCGCGCGGCACGCAGCCGGTAAACGCCACGATTAACATGTATGTCAACCTCCCGCATCATTTCAAGGGCACGCACATGAGCCGGTTCGTGGAAGTGCTCAATGATTTCAAAGGTCAGATCAGCATCAAGACGTTTCAGACGATTCTGGAAAAGATGCGCCAGAAGCTGTACGCCCCATCCGCGCACATGGAAATCGATTTCCCTTATTTTCTGGAAAAAACAGCCCCTGTCTCCAAAGCCAAAAGCCCCATGGAATACCACTGCCTTTTTGCCGGTGAAAACAACGGCGAACAAACCGACTTTTTAGTGGGCGTCGTGGTGCCGGTAACCACGCTGTGCCCATGCTCCAAGGAGATCAGCGCCTTCGGCGCGCATAATCAACGCAGCATCGTCACCGTTAAGGTGCGCTTTAAGAAATTTTTCTGGATTGAAGATCTGATAAGAATCGTGGAAGATTCTGCCAGCGGCGAGGTATATTCTCTTCTGAAGCGCGTGGATGAAAAATTTGTCACGGAAAAGGCTTACGAAAATCCGAAATTCGTGGAAGATGTCGTCCGCAGCGTGGCCGTGAAGCTTAACGCCGATGATAATTTTATCTGGTACAGCATTGAAGCGGAAAATTTTGAAAGCATCCACAATCACAGTGCCTACGCCTATGTTGAGAAAGGATAGCCCTATGGCCGCCCCAACATTTTTCAGTCTTTACTCCCACGGATTTATCCGCGCCGCCGTCTGCATTCCGGAAGTCAGGGTTGCCGATGTATCGTTTAATACTCAAAAAACAATTGAACTGGCAAAAAAAGCGGCAAAGCAGAAAGCGGTGCTGGCGATCTTCCCGGAACTGGGGCTATCCGCCTATTCTAACGAAGATTTGTTTCACCAGGATGCATTGCTCAGAAGCGTGGAAGAGGCTCTGGTCACGATGAAACAAGCCTCCGCCAAATTAAATCTGATTCTGGCGGTCGGGGCACCGCTGCAGGTGGATTGCCGCCTGTTTAACTGCGCGATGGTTTTTTACCGGGGTAAAATCCTCGGTGTTGCCGTCAAATCCTATCTGCCGAATTATCGCGAGTACTACGAGGCCAGACAATTTTCACCAGCCTCAGCAACTCTGGCATCTACCATTACCCTGGCAGGACAAAAAGATGTTCCTTTCGGTGCAAATCTGATTTTCAAAGCCGCCAATGTAAAAAACTTCAACCTGTTTTTCGAAATCTGCGAAGATGTCTGGGCGCCGATTCCGCCTTCGAGTTTTGCGGCGATGGCGGGCGCAACGGTCATCGGCAATCTGTCCGCCTCCAATATCACCATCGGCAAATCCGAATACCGGCATCAACTGGCCGCCAACCAGTCGGCGCGCTGTGTATCCGCTTATCTTTACGCCGCCGCCGGTTTTGGCGAATCCACCACCGATCTGGCCTGGGACGGACATGCGATGATTTATGAAAACGGCAGCCTGCTTGCGGAATCCGAACGTTTTTCCACATCGGCGCAAATGATTTGCGCCGACATCGACCTGGATCGACTGGCGCAGGACCGGATGCGGCTCACCACCTTCGGACAGAATGCAATGGATCATAAAGACAAGCTTGCCGCGTTTCGTCCAATTGAATTTGAAGTGGAATACCCGAAGGGACGTCTGCTTCCTGATCGCGAAATTCCCCGCTTTCCTTACATCCCCGCCGACCCGGGCAAGCGCGATCTGCGCTGTTATGAAGCCTATAATATTCAGGTTCAGGGGCTGGCCCAACGACTTAAATCATCCGGAATTCCGAATCTGGTGATCGGCGTTTCAGGAGGTCTGGATTCCACGCACGCCCTGATTGTAGCCGCCAGAACCATGGATCTGCTGGGCCTGCCGCGGACCCGTGTCAAAGCCTATACAATGCCCGCTTTCGGAACCACCGATAAAACATACCGCAACGCCGTCAACCTGATGGACGCGCTGGGCGTTGAGGCTAATGAAGTCGATATCAAACCGGCCTGTCTCCAGATGCTCAGGGATATTGGTCATCCTTTTTCCCGCGGGAAAAAAGTTTATGATATCGCCTTCGAAAATGTGCAGGCCGGTCAGCGGTCGGCGCATCTTTTCCGTCTGGCCAATATAAAAAACGCCCTCGTTGTCGGCACGGGGGATTTAAGCGAACTGGCGCTGGGGTGGAGCACTTACGGGATCGGCGATCACATGTCACATTACAATGTCAATGCCAGCGTCCCGAAAACACTGATTCAATACCTGATCCGCTGGGTGGCGCAAACACACCTGTTTTCTAAAAAGGTGTCGGATATTCTGCTGGCGGTGCTGGCAACGGAAATTTCGCCGGAACTCATTCCCGGAGAAAAAAACGGCCAGCCGCAACAGAAAACGGAAACGACCATCGGGCCTTATGAGTTGCAGGACTTTAACAATTTCTACATCACCCGCTTCGGATATCTGCCTACCAAAGTGGCCTTCCTGTCCTGGTGTGCATGGAAGAATAAAACAAAAGGATCCTGGCCCGATGTGCCGGTGGAAAAACAAGTGAGTTACAGCCTGAAGGAAATCAAAGAATGGCTGCACGTGTATTTGACCCGGTTTTTCAAAACATCCCAGTATAAACGCTCCTGTGTGCCCAACAGTCCCAAGGTGGGTTCGGGCGGATCGCTTTCCCCACGCGGCGACTGGCGTGCGCCCAGCGACAGCGAGGCAACCGTGTGGCTGACCAACTGGAGGAAAATTCCGGACAGGGACGATCAGTCATGAGACCATCTTACAAAGACTTCGACGCCACGGAATTATTCTGCCCGCAATGCCGCAAATCCGTGCCCGTGCGTAAAAGACTTCTTCTGGTTCTTTCCGAAGGCGAAAAATACGATTACAGTTGCGTTTACTGCGGAACATCGGTGGGCGACAAACTGGTGAAAGAAACCGCCAACTCTAAAATCCTTTTGCGTTAAAACCACCCCCGCCGGGGGACATTAAATCTTCTTTTGCAGGGCCTGCTTCAATTTTTGCGCCAGGATGCTTTCTGATCCGGACGATGAGGACGGGTTTTCTCCGTACACCAGACTGGCTTCCCGACCGGAAGCGCTGCCTCCCAGGTATTCAGACAATACTTCCCGACTGTGGACATCTTCATGACAGTAGGCGCAAAGGTTTTCCCAGTTGCTGCCGTCGGGGGGGTTATGATGGTGATTGCCGTCTTTATGATGAACGGTCAAAAGCTGTCGGCTGACACCCGAGAAATCCCGGCCGCAACGGGCGCAGACCAGTCCGTGAATGCTTAAGGATTTTTCCCGATAGTCCTCGCCGCCGGGCGTTTTGGCGGCGTTTTTCATTTCCCGCACGGTATCTTCGACGGATTTTTGCGCCTCGGGTGTCAAAGGTTTTTTGGAAACGGCAACACGCCCCCACTTATTGGAAAATGTCATCCTGGCCATTTCGCTTTAAACCTTTTGCTGACCGGTCAACACATCCCAAAAAACCCTTACCCCTTTGACCACGGCAATCAGATTCGTCATTTTTCGAAAGAAGGGGGACTGGAGCACAAGCGGCGAAATCGCCTCCAACCCACCGACAACCTCGTTCACAACCAATTGAACCCGTTGGGACATGTCTGCATACTTTTGAACCTGCTCATTGATTGCCGTCGTCGAATGATTCACATGGGCGGAAATCTCTTCCATGTTTTTCAAGATTGCCGGCAATCGCTCATTCAAAGCCTGCAACGTAACCGTAACGTCGCTTACGGCGCGCCATAGTTTCAGCAGAATCGGAATGCTGAACAATACCAGCAACAGGAGCGCAAGGCCAAATATTATCAAACCGATTTCCAGATACATGCTTCTTTTCCTCAGCAATTTTTACATGAAAACCATGAACTTAAATCTTGTTTTTTTCTTCCCGATACGCTTCCATCCCGGCATCCAGCGCTTTTTTTAAGCGGTTTTTATTATCCGCCAGCGTTTCGACGCCCGAGTGAGCCAGCTCGCTTACTTTCCCTTCGATCTCCTCGACTTTTTCTCTGGCTGTTCCTTCAACATCTTTCAGGCGTCTTACAGCCGCTTCGTAAGCCGCTTTGCTTTTTTCCGCCGCCTTTTCGTATTCCTCTTTGGCTTTCGCCAACAGTTCATCCGCTTTATCGGCAATGTCCTGTCGGGTTTCTTTGCCGCTTTTCGGAGCAAACAAAATGCCCATTGCAGCACCGATGAGACCGCCAACCACCAATCCCTTTACCAAATCCCAATCTTTTCCGGCCATAAGACACCTCCTGTTTTTTTACATTGTATGTTAAATCTATAACATATTTTTTTATAATTAACCATGAAAGACACAAAAAAACCGGGTAACCTGATACGGAAGTAAAAGGTTACCCGGTTCTATAATCCTGCAATTGATTATATAATTATTTTGCCGGAGCAGGAGCAGGTGCTGCCGGTGCTGCAGGAGCAGGTGCTGCCGGTGCTGCAGGGGCTGCTGCTTCGGGTCCTGCCGGAGCAGGCGCTGCCGGTGCTGCCGGGGCTGCCGGTGCTGCAGGCGCTTCAACCGCGGGGGCTGTCGTTTCTTCTGCTTTCTTGCAGCCTACTGCTGCGATTGATAAAGAAGCCAACAAAAGCACGCTAACAAAAATGGCTAATACCTTCTTCATTAGACAATTCCTCCTTTCACAGATTTTTAGTAGTATAGACACACTACCTATACGGTGCGTGACAATACGCTTTTTTTTTGCCTTGTCAAGAGATATTTAAACATATATAAGCGAGAAAAAAATAACATCCATTAAGGACGCTGCAATGATACTTGGTATAGACGTTGGTGGAACTCATACGGACGCCGTTCTGGTCAAGAATTTCCAACTGCTCAAGAAAGTAAAAGTGCTTACAAATCAAGCAAATATCATGACCTCGCTTCTGGAAGCAACCAATCTGCTGGTTTCCGACGATAATATCAATCATCTCAAGAGGATCGTCTTGAGTACAACCATCTCGACCAACGCCATTGTCCAGAATAAAACCAATCGAGTGGCGATGGTTTTATTAAGCGGCCCCGGCCTGTCGCCGACCACACTGAACCTGGATGAGGACACCTATTTCGCCAAAGGCTACGTTAACCACCGTGGCATCCCCGTTGATGGTTTGAGCAAGCGGCAAATGGCGCATATCAGCCACGAAATTTCTGAAAAGCAAATCAATCAGATTGGAATCGTCGGTAAATTTTCCAGCCGTAATCCTCAACAGGAACTGGATACGGCCGAAATGCTGCAGGCAGATTCCCGCAATATTTCTTTAGGACACACCTTATCCGGACAATTAGGGTTTCCGCGGCGCATTGCCACAACCTATCTCAACGCGGCCATTCACGATATCTATCAGGGATTTGTACAGGATGTTCAAAAATTTGTCGCGAAAATCGGCGCGAATATTCCCGTCTATATCCTGAAAGCGGACGGCGGCACTATCCTGCTTGATCAATCCCTGACCTGTCCCGTGCAGACCATCCACTCCGGTCCGGCGGCAGGCATCATGGGTGTTCTGGCGACGGCCTCCATTAAAGAAGACGCCGTTGCTCTGGACATCGGCGGCACCACGACGGACATCTCTGTTTTTGCCGACGGCGTTCCCCTCCTGGAACCGTCCGGTGTGACCATTAACGGCCGCAAAACGCTCATTCGCGGCCTCTATACAAAATCCATCGGGGTTGGCGGCGATAGTGTCGTGAAAATTGAAAAAGGCGATATTATTATCGGTCCGCAGCGCGAAGGACCGGCAGCCGCATTGGACGGACCATTCCCCACTCCCACGGATGCCATGATCGTGGAAGGAATTGTTGATTTCGGCAACCCTTCCAAAGCCCGGGACGCCATCGCCGGAATCGCCGGATTACTGAACACGGATGTTCAGGCCGCGGCGCACGCCATTGTTGAAAAGATGGCTGCCATGATTGCCGACAATGTGCGGGAAATCCTGACGGAGATCAACAATAAACCCGTTTATACCATTCATGAATTGCTGGAAGGTAAAATTATTCAACCTAAAATACTCTGCGTTGCGGGAGGCCCCGCCGCCGTTGCCCCCGTAATCGCCCGAAACCTGGGTTATCCTTATTCCATCCCGGAACACTCGGAAGTCGCCAACGCACTAGGCGTGGCCCTTTCCCGGACAACCGCTGAAATAACGATTCTGGCGGATACGGAAAAAGAGGAGCTGATCATCAGCGAAGAGGGATGCATTCAAAGCATTCCCCGTAAATTTTCTCTGGCCGACACCGTCGAAATCGCTAAAAACAAGCTTCGGGAGAAAGCCATCCTGATGGGCGCCAGGCCGGAGGATATTATCATGGAAGTAACTGAATCGCAGTCGTTTAATATGATTAGAGATTTTTACACAACCGGAAAAAACATCCGCGTGAAAGTTCAGATCAAACCCGGACTGATTTCCGCCAGCACGGAAAGGTAAAAACATGCCTAAAAAATTAAAGAAAACAGGTCTCATATTTTTCCCGGCTTTTGACTGGGCGATCTCCGCCAACCACCCGGAACGCGAGGAAAGGCTACTCTATACCCAGGACCAGGTCATGGAAGAAGGTCTGCTGGATTTTCCCAACATTCTGGAATACAAACCGGGCATCGCCACCTACGAAGATATCAATCGCTGCCATATTTGCGTTCCGAATCCGCAAAACCTGACTACGAATTCCCATCTCATTTCAGCCGGAGGCGCGATCACCGCCGCACAAAAGGTTCTGACCGGCGAAGTGGATAACGCCTTTGCCCTGGTGCGTCCGCCCGGCCATCATTCCATGCTTGTCGCCCACGGCGCGCGCGGCTTCTGCAACATTAATATCGAGGCGGTCATGATTGAATACATCCGTCATAAATTCGGCATCAGGCGGATTGCCGTTGTGGATACGGATTGCCATCACGGCGACGGCACCCAGGATATTTACTGGAACGATCCGGATGTTTTATGCATCTCGATGCATCAGGATGGACGCACGCTTTACCCCGGAACGGGTTTTATCGATGATTTCGGCGGTCCCAATGCGCTGGGCGCGACCATTAATATTCCGCTGCCCCCCCGGACATCGGACGAAGGGTTCCTGTTCGCGCTGGACAATGCGATCCTCCCGATTCTGGACGACTTCAAACCGGAAATTATCATCAATTCAGCGGGGCAGGACAATCATTACAGCGACCCGATCACGAATATGAATTTCAGCGCGCAGGGATATGCGCTTTTAAACGAAAAACTTGCGCCCCATATCGCCGTGCTGGAAGGGGGCTACTCCATCGAAAAAGCCCTCCCCTACGTCAATGTCGGCATTATCCTTGCCATGGCCGGACTGGATTACAGCCAGGTGCGGGAACCGGATTACGACGCCGACAGGATCCGTCAATCGCCGGAAGTCACCAGGCTCATTGAAAATGAGGTAAAAAATGTCATGTCCCTGTGGAATAAAAGGAAGAATCTGAAAAAACAGATTACCGGTTCCGCCACATATATCCGCCGCGAAAAAAACATCTATTACGACACGGATGACATCACGGAAAGGCAAATCGAAACCGTCCGCGTCTGCGACGACTGCGGCGGCCTGGTCATGATTGAATCATCTGCCGATACGGGCAAAAAAATCTACGCGGTCATTCTGCCCAATACCTGCTGCCCGGAATGCCGGAAAAACGGTGAAACGTTTTTCGGCCGGATCAACGGATCGCAATATAACCATATCTATTTTCAGGACAGGCAAAAAGACGTGTTTATCGTAAAATGAATTCCCTAAACGACGCCGAAAGGCAATTACAGGAACTGATCGCACTGATTAAAAAACTGCGCGCGCCGGACGGCTGCCCCTGGGACCAAAAGCAGACCCGGCAGGACATCGGCAAATATCTTCTGGACGAGTCCTACGAAGTCCTGGATGCCCTTGCCGAAAACAATCCGCAACATCTTCAGGAAGAGTTGGGTGATTTGCTGTTCCAGATCTTGTTTATCGCCGAAATTGCCTCCGAGTCCGGAGAATTTTCGCTGGCGGAAGTAATGAATGCCATCAAAGAAAAAATGATCCGGCGACATCCGCATGTTTTCGGCGACGTTAAGGTCAATTCCGTCCAGGACGTAAAAGATAACTGGCAGGAAATCAAAAAGCAGGAACGAGGCGGAAAAGCTTCAGAGAACAACCTGTTCGGAAATATCCCCCGCTCGCTCCCCGCTCTGAAAAGAGCGCAAAAAATCACGGCCGTCGCCGCCCGTTACGGCTTTGACTGGCCGAACACCGACAACGTCTTGAATAAATTACAGGAAGAACTTGATGAACTCTCAGAAGCGCGGAAAAAAGGCGATGCCGGAAAAATTGAAGAAGAAATGGGCGACATCTTCTTCACCCTGGTCAACCTCAGCCGCTTTCTTTCCGTTGACGCCGAAAAAGCGGCAACCGGAACCATTGATAAATTTCTGCGGCGCTTCGCTTATGTGACTGAACAACTTGCCGCCCGCGGCCGCGCGCTCAATGATGCGACGCTCGATGAAATGGATTCGCTCTGGAACGATGCTAAAGAAAAGAGGATGTAAAGTAAGTGGACTATTTTCTATGTGTCATGGGCATGGTTTTTATTATTGAAGGCCTTCCCTATCTGGTTTTCCCGGAGAAGTTAAAACCCTATCTGCTCAAAATCACAACGCTGCCGGATGCCACGCTGCGGGCCGTCGGCATTTCCACCATCATTCTCGGACTGATTCTGCTTTATTTCGGGCGGCGCTGACGGTTTTGATTGACAGCCGTATCTTATTCTGATTATTTATTAAAGCTTTTTCATTTTTGCCGGAAATACCATGAAGTTGAATGATTTTTCATATTTTCTGCCCGATGACCTGATTGCGCAACACCCGCGTCCGCAAAGAGACGCGTCGCGCATGATGAAGCTTCATCGCCGGGAAAAAACCATTGAGGATGGCCAATTTTCTTTATTGCCATCATGTCTTGAACGGGGCGATGTTCTGGTAATCAACGATTCCCGTGTCATTCCGGCCAGAATTTATGGCAAAAAGCCCACCGGCGCAATTCTGGAAATCCTTCTGCTCACGCGCAAAGGGAAAAAAGACGGTTCGGAAATATGGGAGGTGCTGGCGCGTCCCGGGAAAAGAATCAATGAAAATGACACAATAGACCTTGGACACTCCTGTGAGGCAAAGGTTTTAGACAGACTCTCGGACAAAAAGTGGCTCATGACATTTAGCGCAGCCGATGGTTTTGAAAACTACCTGGAGCGCTTTGGACGGGCGCCTCTCCCCCCTTACATCAAGCGAAAAAAGAGTCTTGCTCCTGATGTAACCAATGATCGGCAGCGCTATCAGACGATTTACGCAAAAACCTCCGGCTCCATTGCCGCGCCGACCGCCGGCCTGCATTTTTCGGATGAAGTCTTGAACGCCCTGCAGTCAAAAGGGGTCCAAATCGCGAAAATCACGCTGCATGTCGGTATTGGCACCTTTTTGCCGATTGAAGTCGAAAATGTCGAAGACCATGTCATGCAAACGGAATTTTTTGAAATCAACGCCGATGCGGCGGATAAAATCAATAATGCCGGACGGGTCATTGCCGTAGGCACAACGTCAACCCGGACTCTGGAAAGCGCAGCGGATAAAAACGGTTATGTCGCGCCTCAATCCGGTGAAACATGTCTTTATATTTATCCCGGCTACTCCTTCAAAAGAGTCAATGGACTGCTGACCAATTTTCATCTTCCCCAATCAACTTTATTTTTGCTGGTCTGCGCTTTTGCCGGAACGGATTTTATCAGGCAGGCCTATGCTCATGCCATTGAAAACCGTTATTTATTTTATAGTTACGGCGACTGCATGTTGATCTTATAGGATGGACGCCATGCCTTTTTCGTTTGAATTACTTAAAAAAGATTCCGCAACGTCCGCGCGCCTGGGAAAAATGATCACACCTCACGGCGTGGTGGACACGCCTGCATTCATGCCCGTCGGCACACAGGGCACGGTGAAATCGTTGCGCCCTGAAGAAATTGCCAACTGCGGCGCTCAAATCATCCTGGGAAACACGTATCACCTGTATCTGCGTCCCGGTCATGATACCATTCAAAAGCTGGGCGGCCTCCATACTTTTATGAACTGGCCGGGACCGATCCTCACGGACAGCGGAGGTTTTCAGGTTTACTCGCTTGCCGCGCTGCGCAAAATCGGGCCGGAAGGCGTCATGTTCCGGTCTCATATCGACGGCTCCAAACATTTTTTAAGTCCGCAAAAAGCCATCGAAATCCAGGAAGCGCTGGGTTCGGATATTATAATGTGCCTTGACGAGTGCACGCCCTATCCCGCCACACCCAAGCAGACGCAGAATTCTCTCGCCTTAACGGTAAAGTGGGCCAGACTATGCCGCGAGGCAAAAACAAATCCCGAACAGGCGCTTTTCGGCATTATCCAGGGCGGCACGTACCTGGACCTGCGCAGACAGGCTGTGGCGGAAATGGTTCCCTTCGATTTTGACGGGTATGCGCTGGGCGGCGTCAGCGTCGGAGAACCGAAGGAAATAATGTACAACATCACAAATGAAATCACCCCGCTTCTGCCCTCCGCCAAGCCCCGCTACCTGATGGGTGTCGGAACGCCTGCCGATATTGTTTATGCCGTTTCATGCGGCATCGACATGTTTGACTGCGTCATTCCCACCCGTTGCGCACGGCACGGATTATTGTTTACAAATTCCGAAAAGATTGTTATAAAAAACGCCCGCTGGCGGGAAGATAATCTCCCGCTTGATGAAACATGCGATTGTTACACCTGTAAAAATTATTCTCGGGCATATTTAAGGCACCTTTATGTTGCCGGTGAGATACTGGCTATGATATTGAACACCATTCATAACATTCGCCATTATATGCGCCTCATGGAAAAAATACGGGCGGCTATAAGCGAAAATCGTTTTTTAGAATTTAAAAATGATTTTTTTAAATAAATGAGATGAAATAATACAAAAATCTGATAAAGAGCAGTGGATAAATTGTAAAGGGAGGAAAGAAAATTGATTTCAACAGCATACGCAATGGGCGGCAATCCGGGAGCGGCAGGAGCACAAAGCGGAGGCGGTGACTGGAGTTTCATCGTCATGATGATGGTGATTTTCGGCATCTTCTATTTTTTAATGATCCGCCCCCAGCAGAAGAAGCAAAAAGAACTCAATGCCATGTTGGCTAATCTCGCCTACGGGGATATGGTAATGACCACAGGCGGCATTCACGGGAAGGTCACCGGGATCGCCGACGCCGTCATCACGCTGGAAATTGCCGACAAAGTTCGAATTAAAGTTGCAAGAAGCGCTATCGGCGCTGTTCTTCAGAAGTCGGGTTCTTCAGCACCGCAACCTGCGACCAAGCCATAGCATAGAAAGGGGCATTTCATGATCAAATCTTTACCAATCAGAATAGCGATTACCGCAGTTGTCTGCCTTGCTGCTTTGTACTTTTTAATACCGACGTTCTTCAGCAATCTTCCATCGCCGCTGGATAAATATGTGCCCAAGGAAAAAATTCATCTGGGTCTGGATTTGCAGGGCGGCATGCACCTGCTGATGGAAATTGACACGGATAAAGCTCTGGAAGACATAATGGAAAGATACTCCAACGATTTAAAAGAATCATTGATGGAAAGCAAAGTCCGTTTCCGCAATGTGGAAAAAACCCAGGGCGCCACAATGTCACTGGAGTTGACCGAGCCGGGAGGCAAAGCCGCACTGGAAAAAGTACTGAAAGATCAGTTTCCCGATCTGGACAGTTCATCTACGGCGCATGACGGCGGACAACTGATAACACTAAAATTCAATAATAAAAGAGCGATTGATCTGAAAAAACTGACCATTGAGCATTCTCTGGAAACCATCCGCAACCGCGTGGACCAGTTTGGCGTTGCGGAGCCGGAAATTATCCAGGAAGGCGAAAACCGGATATTGATTCAGTTGCCCGGCGTCAAGGATCCGGAAAGAGCAAAAAAAATCATGGGGCAAATGGCGCTCCTGGAATTCAAAATCGTTGACGAGGAAAATTCTCTGGATGAGGCCCTGCGCGGCAATATTCCGGAGGGTGACGTTATTGCTTATGGCACGCGCTCGGATAAATCCGGCGGCGAAAGAAGTAAGGTGCCCTATCTATTGAAAAATAAAACGCTCCTGACCGGCGCTTCGCTGGAAACCGCCAAAGTTCAGATTTCCGACCGCTTCGGCGAACCTCATGTCTCGATTAAATTCAATTCGCAGGGCGCGACGGACTTTGACCGCATCACCAATGAGAACGTCCGCAAACGGATGGCCATTGTTCTCGACGGCGTCGTCCATTCCGCGCCGGTTATTCAGGAAAGAATCTCCGGCGGTCAGGCGCAGATCACCGGCAGCTTCACCATGGAAGAAGCCCGCGATCTGGCCATTGTCCTGCGCGCCGGCGCACTGCCCGCTCCGGTCAATATTCTGGAAGAAAGAACCGTTGGTCCGTCTCTGGGCAGCGATTCGATCCGGCAGGGCGTTCTGGCGACCATTATCGGTTCGCTTCTGGTTATTTTATTCATGGTTGTTTATTACCGGCTTTGCGGCGCGGTGGCCGATATTGCTCTTGTCATCAATATCATCCTGATCCTGGCCGCTCTGGCAGCCTTCCGGGCGACCCTGACTCTGCCCGGCATCGCCGGAATGCTCCTCACGGTCGGCGTCGCCGTGGATGCGAACATTCTGATCTTTGAAAGAATCCGCGAAGAACTGCGGACGGGAAAAACCGCCCGCCTGGCGCTTGACACCGGTTATGACAGAGCTTTTATTACCATCATTGACACGCATATTACGGGGATCATCGCTGCTCTGGTTCTGATGTTTTTCGGGACGGGCCCGATCAAGGGATTCGCGGTAACCACCATCATCGGCCTTCTGGCCAGTCTTTTTACCGCTATTTTTATCACCAGGGTGATTTTTGACTACGTCACCTGGAACTTTAACGTTAAGAAATTGAGCATTTAAAATTCAAGTGCACGCAGGAGATATCGTATGAGCATGGAGTTGATAAAACCAGGGGTTAACGTCGATTTTGTCGGAAAAATGAAGTATGCGATGGTTCTTTCAGCCGTCCTGATTCTCATCGGCATCGGATCGATTATCTATCATGGCGGCTTTAATCTCGGCATTGATTTTGCCGGCGGTTCCATCATTCAGGTTAAATTTTCAAAAAACGTTTCCGCGGATCAGATTCGGGCGTCTCTCAAATCCACAAAACTGGAAAACAGTACGATTCAGCAGTTCGGCGAAAATGAATTTCTGATCCGCACACATGAATCTTTCAGCGATCAAAAAATGCTGGCCGCCAATGTGGAACAACCGCTCACCGCCGCTTTCAGCAAGGATTATGAAATCCGGCGCGTGGAAGTCGTCGGTTCTAAGGTCAGTGCGGATTTTACCCGAAAAGCCATTATTGCGGTAATTTTTTCCTGGCTGGCCATCCTGATTTACGTGACCTGGCGCTTTGAGTTCCGTTACGCCGCGGGAGGCATTCTTGCTCTGGTTCATGACACCCTGATTGTCATCGGGGCTGTTTCCGTGATGAATATGGAATTCACCATCAACATTCTCGCGGTGCTCATTTTCGTTATCGGCTTTTCCATCAATGACACCATCGTTACACTGGATAGAATCCGGGAAATTGTCAAACGGAATCCCAAACAGAAGCTGGGCGATGTCATTAACCTGGCCATCAATGAAACCCTCAGCAGAACCATCCTGACGTCTCTGACCGTTTTCTTCACGGTTCTGGCTCTCTATATTTTCGGCGGACCGGTCATCCGCGATTTTGCTTTTGCCATGCTGGTCGGCACCGTCGTCGGCACCTATTCCACCATTTATATCGCCTGCACCAGCGTGCTGCTTTTTGATAATCTTCAACTGGCCAGAATGAAAAGGACAAAATAATTTGTCATCCTTTGCCTCGGCGGGATTTGCTGCTTTTATATTGCTGTTATTTGTCGGGATTTATTTGAGCTTATTCGGATTACCCGGAACAGTTTTGATTTTCCTCGATGTCCTGATCTATGCCCTTTTTACAGGTTTCACGCAAGTCGGCTGGAAGATTCTCCTGATTCTTCTGGTCCTGACCATGCTTGCCGAAGCCGTTGATCTATGGACGGGATTAATCAAGGCCCCTCAACCGCCGGTAACCGGCAAATCCCTCGGCGGCGCAATCATTGGCGCCACGGTAGGAATGATTCTTCTGACTCCCGTTTTCTGGGGCCCGGGCCTCTGGGGAGGTTTTTTCCTGGGTGGATTGGCCGGATTATTAATTATGGAATGGTTCCGTCAGTCTGAATTAAAAATCCCTCAGCAGGCTACCTATGGAGCTTTCTTTGCCATGATCGGGCAGAAGATGCTCAAAGGTTCCCTTGCCCTGATGATGATTTTTGTTTCCCTGTCCAACATTTATTCCTAGGAGTCCACTTCCGTCATGAAAGAAAATAAAGATAAATCGAAAGACACAACCCAAAAGAAACCAAAGAAAAAAGACGAGGCCGCAACAAAATCGAAAGCACAGGACTATATTGAAGCGATTATCATCGCGATTTTAATCGCCGTTGTTATTCGGACGTTTATCATACAGGCCTACAAAATTCCTTCCCGGTCAATGGTGCCGCAGTTGCTCGTCGGCGATCATCTTCTGGTCAATAAATTTATCTATGGCGTCAAAATACCCATTATCCGAAATACTCTGATTCCCGTCACCAATCCGAAAAGAGGCGATATTATCGTTTTTATTTACCCCCAGGACCGCAGCAAAGATTTCATCAAGCGCGTCATCGGCGTGTCCGGCGATAAAATAGAAATCAGAAATAAGGATATTTTCATCAATGAAAAACCCTACAAAGACACTTTCGGCGTTTATGTCGATCCCGTTGTTTATCCTGATATTATGCAACCCCGCGATAATTTCGGGCCGGTCGTTGTTCCGAAGGGGTCACTTTTTGTGATGGGCGACAACCGCGATGAAAGCCTGGACAGCCGCTTTTGGGGCTTTGTGGACCTGCGGGATGTGGAAGGCAAAGCTTTGATCATTTACTGGTCGTGGAACAGCGAAGAGCAGGACAATCTTCTCCATAAAGTTCGCTGGAATCGCATGGGAAATCTGTTGAACTAATCCGTAATACCGTTTTTGGCATAATACGTTTTGGGGGTTGACAGAACGGCTGCCGCATTGTATGAGTAGTTTAAATAAACCTTTTAAATCAATCCGGCGAGATTGAAAAAGAAAAAACCATGAAAAAGATCAGCACAAAGTCAATTGAGGCCTTTCTCCGCAAGGGGAAAGGCTTTTTTTATACCCATTAAGGACTGTAAACTGAGCGGTAACACAAACCATGATCTTATCTAATTGTAAAATGTGGCAACTTTCAAAATGATGGGGAAAAGCGCATGACGGAAAAAAAGAGTCTCAAAGTCGTGATGGACAGCGACGGCATTGAACGATGCCTGACGCGAATCGCTTATGAAATTCTGGAAAAGAACAAAGGCATGGACAACCTTGTGCTGGTCGGCATCCGCACCGGCGGCATCTATCTGGCCGAACGACTTCAGAAGAAAATTTCGACAATTGAAGGCAGGAAAATTCCACTGGGCATTCTGGATATTACACTTTATCGGGACGATATCGCAAAGTCCAACAAGAAAGCGCCCCTGGGAAAAACAAAAATCCCCTTCGACCTTACCGACAAAAAAGTTATTCTGCTGGATGATGTTCTCTTTACCGGCCGAACCATCCGGGCGGCCATGGACGCGTTAATTGATTTCGGCCGGCCTAAAATGATTCAGCTGGCGGTTCTGATTGACCGCGGTCACCGCGAACTGCCCATCCGGGCCGATTATGTCGGGAAAAATCTTCCCTCCTCTCTGTGGGAAGCCGTCAGCGTCAACCTGCTGGAAAAAAACGGCAAAGACGAAGTTGTCATTGAAGAAGAAACCTAATTTTACAAAAATTGACAAGGCAAAACCATTATGAAACTTGGGAAAAAAGACATCCTCGGCATTCAGGATATGAGCGTTGACGAGATAAACCTGATTCTGGAAACCGCTGAATCCTTTCTGGAAATTTCGACACGGGACATCAAAAAAGTGCCGACCCTGCGCGGTAAAAGCATTATTAACCTTTTTTACGAAGCCAGCACACGCACAAGGACCTCTTTTGAAATCGCCGGGAAAAGGCTCAGCGCGGACACGATCAACATTTCCGCATCGACCAGCTCCGTCACAAAAGGGGAAACACTGATCGATACCGCGCGTACGCTCGAAGCCATGAACCCGGACATTGTTGTGATCCGGCACAGCGCCGCCGGCGCCCCTCACCTGCTTGCGGGACTCGTCAAACAGTCCATTATTAATGCCGGCGACGGCGCGCATGAACATCCCTCGCAGGCGCTGCTCGACATGATGACGATTCAGGAGAAAAAAGGCAAACTTGCAGGATTGAAAGTGGCCATTGTCGGCGATATTCTGCATAGCCGGGTCGCACGTTCCAATATTTACGGTTTGTCCAAAATGGGAGCTCAGGTGGTCGTAGCCGGCCCCGCCACCATGTTGCCACGCGACATCGAACAGATGGGGATCAAGGCTTATACAAAACTGGAAGAAGCGATAACGGACGCCGACGTCGTCATGATGCTGCGTATTCAGTTGGAACGGCAGAAGCAAAACATCTTTCCATCGCTTCGTGAATACGCCCAGTGCTATTGCCTGAATCGCACAAACATTAAACTGGCGAAGCAAGACGTCATTGTGATGCATCCCGGCCCCATCAACCGCGGGGTCGAAATTTCGCCCGATATTGCCGATGATCCCGACTGCTCCGTCATTCTCGATCAGGTCAATAAAGGCGTCGCCGTTCGCATGGCGCTGCTCTACCTGCTTACCGGAGGAAACGAATGAAACTGTTATTAAAAGGCGGACGGGTAATTGACCCGGCCTCCAAAATAGACGCCCGAATGGATGTTTACATCGAAGACGGAAAAATCGCCGGATGCGGCAAAGATATTAAAGCATCGCCGGGTGCAAGAGTTGTCGATCTGACAGGAATGATTGTCACACCCGGTTTGATCGACATGCATGTGCATCTGCGCGAACCCGGCCTGGAGTATAAGGAAACGATCGCCACGGGCTGTCAGGCCGCCGTCGCGGGCGGTTTTACATCCATTGCCTGCATGCCCAACACGTCCCCGGTGAATGATAATCACTCGATTACCGAATTCATCCGCCGGAAGGCCGTTGAAGCCGGTCTGGCCAATGTCTATCCTATTGGCGCGATCAGCATTGGTTCGGAAGGCAGGCAGTTGACGGAATTCTGGGATCTCCGGGAAGCCGGCGCCGTCGCTTTATCCGACGACGGAAAACCGGTCATGGATGCGGCATTAATGCGCAGAGCGATGGAATACTCGTATTCACTGGGATTGCCTGTTATTCAGCACTGTGAAGACAAGAATCTTTCCGCGGGCGGCCTGATGAATGAAGGATATTACGCCACAATTCTCGGCCTGCCGGGTATTCCCGCCATCGCCGAAGATGTCATGGTGGGACGCGATATCCTGATTGCCGAATATACCCGCACAAGGATTCATATCGCGCACGTCAGCACAGCAGGCGCCGTACGCCTGATCCGCGACGCCAGGAAGCGGGGATTGAATGTAACGGCGGAAACCGCCCCGCATTACTTCACACTAACCGATGAATCACTCCAAAATTACGATACCAACTATAAAGTCAGCCCGCCGCTGCGCTGCGCGGCTGATGTGGCAGCCATTAAAGAAGGCCTTGCGGACGGCACGCTCGACGCCATCGCCTGCGATCATGCGCCGCACGGACGTACGGATAAGGAAGTGGAATTCGAATATGCGGCAAACGGCATCAGCGGCCTGGAAACGTCTCTGGGATTGAGTTTGAACCTGGTGCATGACGGCGTCGTCACCTGGTCCGAGTTGATCGCTAAAATGAGCCGCAATCCGGCGCGCATTTTGAATCTGCGCAAAGGCACGCTTGCGCCGGGATCGGACGCGGACATCACCGTCATCAACCCGGAGCTTACCTGGACAGTGGACGTAAAGGCTTTTCACTCACGCGGGAAGAACTCGCCTTTTCATGGCCGCAAAATGAAAGGGCGCGCCGTCCTGACCATCGTCGGCGGCGATATTAAGTTCGACGGGCTTGCGACAAGATCATGATCACCCGGGAAAGCCACAAAGCCACCGGATTTTTTCTGAAGAGCCTGAATTACGGGGAATCGGACTTAATCGTCACTTTTTACAGTCGCGAGTTCGGCAAGCTCAGGGGAATCGCCAAGGGCGCAAAAAGAAGCAAAAAGCGTTTTGCCAATGTCTTTGAACCATTTTCGCTGACCCATATCATTTTTTCACGGAAAAATCGCGACATGCTGGCCTTTATCGAATCCTGCGACATCATCGACCACTATGCCGCCATTCGCCAGGATCTGGAAAAAACCCTGACCGCATCCTATTTCATGGATCTTGCCGATCATTTCAGTCCGGAAGGGAAGCACAATGAAGCTCTGTTTACGTTGCTTGCGGATTATCTGGCCTGGCTTGCGCGGGAAAATGTTTCGGATGCCGCCATTCGTTTTTTTGAAATGCGCCTTCTGAAAATAGCCGGATTTGAACCGTCGCTCTCCGCCTGCGTGCGCTGTAAGACGCCCGTCACCAACGGCGCCTCCTATTACTTCTATCCGAACGAGGGCGGCATTTTCTGCGCCGGGTGCGCCCGACCGGAAAGGTATGACCAGAGCGTCTCCGCAGGCGCCATCCGCACGCTGCTTCTGGGAAAAGACATGGACATGGAAAAAATGAAAATGGTCTCTCTTTCGGGAAGTCTTGCCGCCGAATCCCGCAATATCCTCTGCGCTTTCATTGCTTTCGTGCTGGGAAAGGAAGTCAAATCCCTCAAAGTCATGGAACAGGTGCGCAGGTATTGTCCGTAACGGAGGTTGGTATGCGCCGCCCTGAATTACTGGTCCCCGCGGGCAATCTGGAAAAATTACGCACCGCTGTGCTTTATGGCGCCGACGCCGTCTATGTCGGCGTTCCCGGTTTAAGCCTGCGCGGAACGTCCGCTGAAATGTCCATCGCTGATCTGGCCACGGGCATTACCGAAGCACATGCTCGACATGTCAGGGTTTACGCGGCTTGCAATACTTTCGCCCGCAATCGCGATCTGGATGCGACAAAACACCTTCTTCCCGAACTGATCGCAACAGGCATCGACGCGCTGATTATCAGCGATCCGGGATTGATCCGGCTGATCAGGAAAATCGTGCCGCAGATTCCACTGCATCTGAGCACGCAGGCCAATACGACCAATGTTGAAGCCGTCCGCTTCTGGCAGGATCAGGGGATAAGTCGGATTATCCTGGCGCGGGAACTGGCATTAAAGGAAGTTGAAGAAATTTCCAGGGCAGTTCCCGGCATGGAACTGGAAATTTTCATCCACGGCGCAATGTGCATGTCCTACTCCGGACGCTGCTATCTTTCGGCCTGGCGGAATCGGCGCAGCGCCAACCAGGGAGATTGCACCCAACCGTGCCGATGGGAATATGTTCTGCATGAATCGACACGCCCCGATGAACCGTTTCTTCTGGAAGAAGATGAACGATTCAGCTATCTGCTGAGCTCCAAAGATCTATGCTTGATTCAATATCTACCGGAAGTACTGGCCGCCGGAGTCACCGGCGTTAAGATTGAAGGCCGGATGAAATCATCCTACTATGTGGCGGTCGTTACCCGAACCTATCGTCAGGCGCTTGATGCGCTGATCCGGCAAGAACAACCGTACCGGCGCCTGCCGGAATGGATCGGGGAGATTCAAACCGTCTCCAACCGCGGCTATACAACCGGATTTGCATTTAGTGAAGAAAAAATAAATGAAACAAGTCCTCAAATCAAGAATATCCAGACGCATGAACCGGCGGGAATTGTCCTTGGCTACGATGAAGCCCGGAAGCAAATACGCATGGAAGTCCGCAATCACCTGAAGGCAGGGGAAGGCTTGGAATTATTGCTTCCCGATGAAACCGTCGCCATCGATACACAAATCATCCTGGATAATCAAGGCCGCAAAATTGTTCAGGCTCACGCCGGCAATCAAATCTACCTTCCCATTCCCATCCCTGCGCCGAAAGGCGCTCTGCTGCGCAAGAAAAGAGGCTGCCCCCCTTGTTAACCTGTTAACATGAAGGTCAGGTCACACACGAGGGGCCGCAAGGCTGAAGGCGCAAAGCTAAAGTTTTTTTGTATAATTTAAAAAGCCCCTACGGCATACACCGCAGAGGCTTTTCCTAAACATGGAGACTATGGCCTGTAGCCTATAGTCTATTTTTTGACAATATAATCAACGGCTGCTTCGACGCGACGATTCTTCGCGCGGCCTGCCTTTGTTTTGTTGGACGCAATGGGTTTCTCCAACCCGTAACCTACGGCCTTCAACCGTTTTGCATCAATCCCGCCTTTTTTGACCATGTATTTCTTCACGGCATCGGCGCGTTTCTGGGAAAGCTTTTTATTGTATGCAGCCTTGCCCACATTATCCGTATGTCCTTCGATGGTGACATTGAGATCCGGATGCTGCTTCATAACATCGGCCAGATGATCGACATCCTTGGCGTAATTCTTTTTAATGGTGGCCTTGTTGGTATCAAACAATACCTCCAGAGTTGCTCTTCCCTTCTCCTCGATTTCCTGAGCTACGCGGGTCTGAGGCTGAGCTTTCACTTCTTCAACAACCACCGGCGCAGGAGCGGCTGCTTCCTGAGGTTTTTCCTCAACAACCGGAGCTGCTGCTTCCTGGGGCTTCGCCTGCTCCATCACCGGCTCGGGGGCGGGAGCGCTATAAACGGGAGCCGGCTTGGCGCCGCCAAAAGCAAAGTTCAAACCGAATGAAACGAGCATGTTGTTATGCATCCTATCAAACGGCATAACATGTCGGATATCCAGGCGGAAGGCAAAACTGTCTGTCAGAAAATACTTCAAACCGTAACCGTAATCCGCAGTGATTTTGTCTCTTCTGCCATCCGTCGTGTCGTCACTTTCTTGCGAATAATGAATACCGCCTACGCCAATCGCCAGGAAAGGCACTAACTTTGAATTCGGCATAAGATTGAAAATGCCTTCAACTCCGTAACCAAAAACATCCACCGTGGGTTTACTCGCGAACAACTTCCATTCAGACTGGCCGTAATTCGCATAACCTTCGATACCGATGTACTTGGTAAAATTGTAACCAAGACGCAAACCTCCAGTAGGCATAGAGTTTTCCAGGTCTTCATTTCCTTCGAACAAATACATTCCTATTGTCGGCGTGACATTCACCGATCCCGCTCTTACCTGCGCGTATCCTGTCGTGGCAATGACCATCAACATCAGGACAGCAAATAACGAAATAATTTTTTTCATTTTCCCCTCCTTAAGGTATTTTCATATTGCATTTCTGGAACCGAATTTTTCGTTGGAAAAATCAATCTTTTTCAGCATGAAAAAATAAAATCAACGAGATTTAGTATCCCCACGATTTTATTACGCAGACTATAATAAATCACCATCTCTATGTCAACAATTTTCATCATATTTTTTGTTGTCTATCCGGAAAGCTGAACGCAGGCCTGGCGTAAAGGATATTAGAATTGGATATTATTGACTTTTTTATCACTTTTCTTTTCGATACAGATTGAAAATCATCTGCACAATGCTTTCGCCGACCAATGCATTAAGAGTGTGATCCAGTATATCCACACGGCTAACCTTAATTGTTTACGAACAAAGCTTCAATATCTCCCGCATCATGTCCGGACCAACATCATTGTTTTCGCCCATACGGGTCAGGTCGTGCGCTGCAAGCAGTTCAATCACCGCATCAATATCGAGATTCTGAATACCATAACCATTCAGGCGGGTCGGCAAGCCCATGCGCTCAAAAAAAGCTCTCGTGTTGTCAATTGCGGCGTCGATTCGCGACGCCTCCGGCCCGGATGCAATCCCCCAGATGCGCTCAGCATACTGGAGCAGTTTTTGCTTTTTACTTCCGGCGCGGACTTTGAGCATGGCCGGCACGATAACGGCCAGCGTCTGAGCATGATCCAATCCGTATAAAACCGTCAATTCATAGCCCGCCCGGTGCGCCGCCCAATCCTGGGGAACACCCGCGCCGATGAGCCCGTTCAGCCCCAGCGTCGCGGCCCACATGAGATTGGCGCGCACATCATAATTCTCCGGATCGATAAGCGCTTTCGGTCCCTCTTCGATCAGCAGAAGCAGCAGCCCTTCCGACAGACGATCCTGCACTTTTCCATTCACGGGGTAAGTCAAATACTGCTCCAAAACATGAACAAACGTATCGACCACGCCGTTGCCGATCTGCCTTGCCGGCAGGGTATAGGTTTTCGTTGGATCCAGCACGGCAAAGCGGGGAAACAGGCAATCATTCATCATGGCGCGTTTCATCTGAACAGCTTTGCGTGAAATAATGGACCGGCTGTTCATTTCCGAACCGCTCGCCGGCAGCGTCACGACAGCGCCGACCGGCAACGCCCGGCGAATATCGGCGCCTTTATTCTCCAGCAGAAAAAAAGGGGCGCTACCCAGCGGAATGGCGGCCGCCATGAACTTGGTTCCATCAATCACCGAACCGCCCCCAATCGCCAGCAAAAAATCAATATTTTTTTCGCGGGCAAGGGCCACACCTTTCATAAGCGTTTCATATTCCGGGTTTGCCTCAATGCCGCCGAATTCGGTAATCTCAAAGCCTGCAAGAGCCGAGACCACTTCATCGAGCACACCGTACTTTTTGGCGCTCGCCGCGCCGTAAGTGACCATCACTTTGGCACCCCGTGGAACTTCACGGGCGATCTGTCCGATCGTATCTTTGCCGAAAATAACTTTCGTGGGATTATGAAAAGCAAATGAAAGCATATTGTTTAATCAACCATCGCAAAAATTGCCTTTACCGGCGGAATATTTTGTAAAAACATACTATCCCGGCCACTAATTTTCAAGCTCTTTCGGATTCTTGTTTCCCGGCGCTTTTGACTTCGCATGGCCTTAACATGATTTGCCGGCCGGCTTCTTCCCTGTAAACCATTTCTCTTCGGTTCCTTTTGTGTCGGAAGCGGAAACGCCGACGTCAAAGCCCGCCTTTCCCATGCAATCGACGATTTCTTTTTCACTCCGGAATCGGTTGGGCGCGCGAGTGATTTTTAATCTGGCTGTTTCTATCCATCTTTTCCACGGATTTCTTTTATTCGACGGAATGGTCGCCCTGACCAGCAATGTTCCTTCCGGCGAAAGCTTCCAGTAAATCCGTTGAAAAACGATTTGCACTTCCTGATCGGAAATTAAATGCAGCATGTCCAGCATGAGCACATGATCAACCGTACCGTCCACTTCAGGCAAATCGGGGGCTCGGCCGGCTTCCACCCTGCCGCGATTGCCGATGACACGCGAGGCGATCAAGACGCGCTCTTCATCCGGTTCCAGACCGTAAACTTCAGCCTGCGGATAAATTTCCAGCAGCCACGTCGCGGGAATGCCATACCCGCAGCCGATATCCATCATCCTGCGCGGATTTTGCACATACCGGTCCAATTCTTTAAACATCGGATCCATCATCATTTTCATACGCGCGAAAACGCGCGGATAGGCCGGCAGATGACGGTAGCGCAAAACCGTCCGGCGCAGATGCTCTTTTGAACCAATCGTAAATTCACCCGCGGGATATGAAATCGGAGAAAATATCTTTTCCATTAGAACCGGCAGGATAAAGAACACCCCTATCAAACAATAACTGATTCCTAAAAATGAAACTATGCCGATACTGCGCAACAGCGCGTGGCTCGCAAGCGCCAGTATGCCGAAACCGATTAACGTGGTAAAGGCCGCCAGAAAAATCGCCAGTTTGATGGTATCCATTGCCGGATGTTTTTCATCAAAGTTGCGCTGGTAATGGCAGATATAGTAAAATGCATAATCATCCCCCATGCCCATAATGACCACCCACAGCATAATGCTGGGGATATCCAGCGGATGGCCGATAATTTTCAGCGTTCCCAGAGTGGCGCACAGTGCGAAGACGATCGGCGCCAACGCCGCGAGCGACAATTGCCAGTCCAGAAAATACAAAAAGATAACAAGCACAAGTCCGATGCTGATGATAATAGCAATTTCCAGAAAAAGATTTCTGAGAACGTCGCTCAATCTCTTGTTGAACAAATCCCCGTCAAATATTCTGGCCAGGCCGCTTTGGGAAATCCGGTTAAAAAAATTCTCCGCGTTATAATTTTTTCCGGCGGCAAGCAGGCTCAGTTGCGTGAAGCCCTCGGGACTTCTGGCAATGCCCAGCATTTCAAAATATTTTTCCGATATTGCAAATGTCCCGGAATTTTCCTGATGAATAATTTTCCAGAAGGGTTCAAAAGCATTGGGCGCAAAACCGTTTTCCCGCGCCGCATTGTTCAGATCGCGCTTCAAAGAAGCAACGCGGTCTTTATTCCAAAAGTCGCGCCAGGCGGCGAAATTGCTTCGGGCTGTCTCCTGAGACGGAAACAAAACGGAAGGAAGAAATACCGGGGAAAGTTTTCCCTGTTGCACATCAGCGGCCAGCCAGTTCATCAACTGATCATTTTTTTTCTGCAATTGAGCGATACTGGGAGCTTCCAGAAGAGCATAGCACTTCCCGGAAAGATTGCCCCATACACTTTGCATTTTTCTGTCGGCGTTTATTGTTTCTTTGCTCATGGAATTCATGGCATTCATATCCACATTAAATACCGGCTTGGCGAAAAAGAGCATGATCAGAGCAAAGACAACCGCCGCAATCAATTTCCAATTCGCCGGAGCGGCGATTTTTTTAATCGCATTGAAAAGCAGAGGATTGCTTTGCTTTACCGCCGGCGGCATGGCCGGAAATATTTTCGGAAAAACAGTATGAACAAAAAGAAGTGCGAAAGCGACGCCCAGCGCGGCAAAGACGCCGATTTCCGCGAGAATTTTAAAGTCGCTGATCAACAGCAGAAGAAACGATCCAACGGTTGTCAAGACCGCAAGAAATTCCGCCGACCAGACCTCGCGCGCCACTTGTTTGCCATAGGTGGTATAGGGCTGATCCAGAAAAAGCAGATATGCAATTCCCAGATCAACGGTAAAGGCCATAATGGCGCCGCCGAAACCGACAGCCAGCATGGACATGGATTTGAACAAAAAAGAACAGACAAACAGAGCGGCAATCGCTCCCACGGTCGATGGCAGAAGCGCCAGCAGGCCGATGAGCGGACGGGGAAAAGCGAAGATGAGCAGAAGGGCTATGCCCAATGTTGTTAAAGTGATGGCCATCCGCACGTCGCGCCTGGCGATGGTTTCGTTATCCAGAGCCGCGCGATAAGCGCCGACGGACGACAGGTTATATGGATTGCCGGAACCGGCTTTTGCCGCCAGTTCTTTCCTACATTCATCAAGAAGTTTTTCAATTTTAGCGGCATTTGATGTATCCGTTCCCGAGCCTTTGATTCTGGCGATAATCAGAGCGTGCTTTCCGTCTTCGGAAATCAGTTGCCCCTGGTAAAATTGAACCTTGTTGGCGGGAAGCAGGGCGGACATTTTCCGCAAAATAGCGCCGGCAAAGCCCAGCGGGTCTTTGGCCATCATTTCACTGCGGCCGATTCCTTCCAGTTGTTCCAGTGCATGCCTGTTTTGGGCCATCGCCTCCCGGATTTTCTCCGGTGTCAGAAGCGGCTGGATTTTTTGCTCCAGTTCGGACGCACTCAAGAGCGCAGGCAGGTTATCGGTTACATGCGCCATGAGTTCGGGAAAGTTTTTCGCGTCATCCCCTATCCCGACTTTGGTAAAAAGACCGCTTTTGCCAAGTTTGTCTGAAAGGGTGGCCGCCGTGTTGACCAGCCTATCGCGATCAGAAGATGTCTGTTCAAGGTCGATAAAAACTTTGTCCTGAATGGGCAGATGTTTAATAACCTGACGTGCATCGGCCAGCACCGGGTCGTTATGGGGCATGGATTCCAGAATATCCGTTTCGATTTTTAAATATTTAGATTCCCAGAAAAAAAGCGCCGCCACGATCACGGCAACAATAACAACAATGGACCATCTGATTTGATATTGACCTGATGACATGAAAACCTATCGTTTTGCTGATTTATCCATTTATAAAGGCTGGCTATAGTCTTTCAACCTTCTTTTGCGCCTTGTTCTGATACATGAGCATATCGGCCTGTCTGATGCTATCGTTCAGCATCTCCCCCGAGACAGCAGTGGCAGTGCCAAAGGAAATGCTTAATGGCCGGTTGCTGGCTGTATTACATCTTTCCAGACTCTTTTTAAACCTGGATAATACTCCCTCCAGAGTAACCTCATCCACAAAGGGGAGGACAACCATAAATTCATCGCCTCCCGTGCGGGCGACCATGTCCTCAGGTCGAAACGACTTTCGAAGGACTTCGGCGGTATCTAGGATCAGTTGGTCGCCGGCAGCGTGACCTTCGCTGTCATTGACGGTTTTGAGGCCATCAACATCAAAGACAATAACGCTGATGGGATACCTTCTGCTGTCTCTTAACCGGTCAACCTCCGTATCAGCATACAGCCTGTTGTAAAGGCCCGTTAACGAGTCATGGACGCTGATATACTTCAAATGCTCCTGTTCCTGTTTTTGAAGCGTTATGTCTTCCATCTGCACCATGACCGTATCCGGCTCCACGAATACATGTTTTATGAAAACATGCTTTTTTTCACCTGTTGTCCGGAGGCTGTATGGATACTCATTGATCACGGTGATCTTTTCCGCCAGGCAACGGTCCATATCGTTGAGATAATCCGGCATACCCCGATAAAACCGACTTGCCTCAACGCCGATGAGATCGATGAGATTATCGATCTCCCCCTTCGTGAAGCTGACAGCGGCGTCATTGATGTCAGCAAGGATGAGTTTATCCCCGCTGATCCTCCAGATGAAGGTCGGAGTGGGCATGCTCCTGAATTGGATACGGAACCTTGCTTCGCGCTTCTTTAAATCCTTTTCTGTTTGTTCGAAAACGGAGACACGTTGCCGCATTTTCACCAGTTCATCCATGAGCTGTTCTTTTGTCATGTCAATATATTCCATGGTCCACACCTTGATGTACATTATGCCGAAGGAATTCAGGTTACGGTTTTTTATGCATCCTTTCCTCACGAAAGGCATTGTCCTGCCGGTGGACAGAGAAAAAAAAGCATCCAGCAGCCACACTGCATGGCTCATATCATAATCATCGTGGAAATAACAACATTGATCATCAATCGAGAAGCACCTACCGGTGTCTCCAAGATTCGTAACCGCCGTGGCATTGAAAAACGTCAAGTTTCCGTATCTGAAGGAGCGACCCGAGCCATGAGCATCTCCATGTAAAAAATTAAAACACTGGATAAAAATGGAATAAATATTGATGGTCGTCTTTATAAATGGCGTCAAAAAGCTTCGTCCCGGGATGAAACAACTCAACGAATCTTGTTTTTATTGTTCGGTTCCCGATGGTAACGCAGGGAAAAGCAGGGCAAGTAATCATCGCCGGCTGCGCGTTTCGCTTCCTGGAACGTACGAGGCCATGCGCTGCATACCGACGGCTTGTGACCGGAAATATGCAGTCTGCAGCCGCGTTCATCCAACAGGAAGACGCAACCACGCGGCCCTTTCCGCGTTCGATACATTGTTGTCCCGGTCTGATCAGTCTCTGGCGACAAAAAATCAGCGGCTGTTGCTTTGCCTGCAGCGATCAAGAGATCCCTCTCGTGCTCGAATACATCGGCGCCGTGCTGGCAACAGGAATCCTTGCAGGGAAATGAAAAACAGTCCCATGAATCCATTTTCTTTTCTTTTGATTCTTTCTTCATTTCAGACAGTCGAACAATTTATTATAATATCTAAAATACGGGTTCGGCGAATATTCTGATCTCAAAACGTTGTGCTTTCTACACAAAAACTTCTTAAAAATCAAATCAATATTACTTCCATGACGTGACGATCCGCTCAAATCCTTCCTGACTCGTGTTTATCACGACCTCAGCGCACCATTCATTCGATCTTTTGCGTTTTAACTTTTTCCAAATATTCCAAAAAGAAAACTAAAAAGACACTCAACAACAAAGAAGCCACCAGACTGAGCATGACCATAAGAGCTCTTTTCGGTTTTATTTTTTTATCCGGGACTTTAGGCCGATCCAGGATTTTAAAGGCAAAATTTTCCTTGACCTCCGCCATCATGGACGTCTCAAGCTGCTGGGCAATCATATTATACAGTTTTTGTTTAATGTAAGGATCGGCCGTTTGCAATAACTGCTCTTCGAGATACTTTCGGTTGATCATGGCCACTCTCTTTGCCTCACCGCTCATGTATTCATTAAGGGCCGAAAGAAAATAACCCGCGATCTGCGCCGCCACAACCGGATCATAAGATTCTACGGAAATTGTGATTGTTTTTTCTTTTGTATTGCTGATAACGGCAACGGTTTTGTCAAGCTCGCGCAGGCCATCCCAAATAGCGGGCACATTCCCGTCATGTCCGGGGATTTTCTTATCAACCGGCCTTAATTTTCTGGCAATCAGGGAAGGATCAAGCGTAAAGCCTTCATTGATTCGCCATGTTTTAGCTTTCTTATCCCATTCATCAGGAAACAGAACCGGCAGCAGGTTATGTTTTGTAATGATCGCTTCCCGCAGACCAATTGATTTGAGAAGTGTGACAATTTCCGCCGAGGATGCTGATTCGGGAACGGCTATCCCCGTCATCCCCCCAACCTGCTGCATGAAAGACGAAGAAATACCGCCGCCTGTTTCATTGGGAGTAACAGGCATGATGATTGTTCTTGCCTCATAAATATCGGTCAGAAACAATGACATCATGACTGTCAAGACAACAACCGCCGATACAAAAATGCTGATAAATTTACGCCTTTTTTTTATAATCCGCCAAGGCAGAAAGATATTTGTTTGGCCCCGATTATGCGAGAATGTGTTTTCATCATCCATATGCTTATAACATGCCCCCCGCAACAAGTATTCTCATCTTTTCAAGCACTTTCATCTGGCGCCTATACCGGATATCAGTACCCGCATAGTACGCATCATGATATAAATATCAAGTAAAAATGACCTGTTTTTAATATAATAAAGATCAAACTGGAGCTTTTCCATAGATTCTTCTATTGACGCTCCATAATCATAGTTTACCTGCGCCCAGCCGGTAATGCCGGGTTTCACGGCGTGGCGTAATATGTAACAGGGTATTTCTTTTTCCAACTGTTTGACAAATTCCAACTGCTCCGGCCTGGGGCCAACAAAGCTCATTTCACCTCTTAATACATTCCAAAGCTGCGGCAGTTCATCAATCCGTAAAAACCGAATGATCTTACCCACACGGGTTATTCTTGGATCGTTTTTCTGCGTCCAGACAGCACCTTTTGCTTCCGCATTGAAAAACATAGACCGGAATTTATATAGAACAAATAGCTTTTCATCAAGACCCACCCGAATTTGTGAGTAAATTACCGGTCCTTTCGATTCCATTTTAATGCATATTGCCGTCAAGATTATTAATGGCATCGTTATCAGAAAACCTATGACTGCCATTGCCATGTCCATAATATTTTTTAATTTGTTGTTGTAGACATCCTTTTTAACGCCATAGATATCGACATAATCCATCCCAAAATTGCTGGTATGCATGATCGGTATTTTGCCGGAAATTTTTTCATAAAAAGTGGGCATCTCATAAACCGTTACTCCACTGAACTTGGTTTCAACCAATTTCTGATGGACATCCGGCCCGATCGCTTTCGTGAGACACATGATAACATTGTCAACATCATATTTTTTTACAAAATGAACCAGTTCGGAACTTCCCCCCAGCACAGGAAGACCGTCAATAAAAAGTTCAGGCTTTGCCAGGTCATCATCAACAAATCCAACCACCTGATAGCCGGAATTCGATTTTAAAAGATCATATAATTTTCTTCCCGCATTCCCAGCCCCCAAAATGATGATCCTCAAAGGCTTTATGGCGACACCGCTCAAGTCTATTAAAAATAATCTCCACAAAATAAGCAGCATCAGCGCCAAAGAACTGCTGATGAAGAGAACCCATGAACTATATGGCCGCAGATGCAGCAGATAGAAAAGCGACGCATTCATAATATTGATAATCAAGATGACGATGAAAAATTTCAGCGCCATGCCGAAATTTGCTATTCTTTGCTCAATATTATAGAAATCAAAAACATAAAGCACGAAAACATAGGTCAATATGGCGACCAGCTCGGGTATCCCCCAAAAGGCCGGAAGATCCGGAAAAATTCCATAACGGATAAATGGCGCAAGATAGAATGAGGCGGCAATGATCAGGATATCGCCTGCGAGCAGGATAAGTGTTTTATTGAACAACTTATTATTAGTCATTTCATTTTCACGTATTGAAGCGTTTTGAATAGCGGCTTCATAAAAAAGGTTAGTGGATTTGTGCTGAGACCATTGACTTTCCATGCACGATAATTCTCACCCATGTTTTTACAGGTATTTAATAATCCGGGGTGGCTGCTTCCGCCTGTTCGCATTTTAACTAAACATTCAGGGATATAAGCAGTAGAAACCTCTTGACGATACAAAAATCTTAGCATTAATTCATAATCAGCGGCAAGAGGGAAACTCAAATTAAAACCACCATATTTTGAATAAATTTTACGTTTGACAAAGAAAGCGGGGTGAGGGGGCATCCACCCTCTTCGGAAATCATCCTTATGATAACTGTTCGACTTCCAGTATCTGATGTTTTTTTTAATATCTCTGCGATCCACATACACCAGATCGCCATAGCAGGTGTCAGCATTCGTATTGGAAAAGCACGCAATCACTCGTCCTATTACCTTTTCATCAGCAAAAATGTCATCTGAATTCAAAATTCCAATAATATCACCGTTTGATTTTATGATCCCCTTGTTCATGGCGTCATAGATGCCACGATCAGGCTCGCTGACCCACATTGATATCTGCTTTTCATATTTTTTTATAATGTCAATCGTTCCATCGGTAGAACCTCCATCAATAATTATGTATTCAACATTCTTATAGGCCTGCTGAATAACACTATTCATGCAATCTTCTATATGTTGCACATTGTTTAAAACAACGGTGATAATGGATACTTTCACGGGATCATGCATCAACTGTTATTCTTCTTGAATAAATCGTGAATCGCATCCTGTACTTGTTCAACAGATATTTCATGGATATGGTTTAAATGCTCCTCAGTGAATGCATTTGGAACGTCAGAAAAACATTTCCCGGGCTGTAAAATCTTATGAGGCACCCGCCATGGACCAAAACGGTATGGCGAATTCAAATGCGCAATGGGTCCGTTTACCGGAAAACATGATATTTCAACGACAGGCACTCCCATGGCGGCAGCCAGATGCATCGAACCGGTGTCATTGCCTACGTAAAGATGACATCTTTTTAGCAACGCAATGGTTTGCCTCAAAGTTGTTTTCCCGGTGAAATCAATTATCCCCGGATGAAGAAAATCCCGAATATGTTTACCAACAGGTTTGTCATTCATACCACCAATAATAATAAATGATGAATCGTAAACATTTTTAAGCCATTGTCCCAAATCAACAAATCTATCCGGCGGCCATTGACGGCTTGCCTTGCCGGCGCCAGGACAAAACGCAATAAGCATTTTAGTGGAGATGTTCTTAAGCATATGGTCAGCAAAATTTTCATCTTCATGGTTGATCCATAATTCAGCAACATCAGACAAGGGCTTTCCCCTAAGATAACGAATAAGATCCAAGTGTCTTTCAACTTCATGCTTGGGCTTTTCATCACAGATGACCTCTGTAAACATGGCATCAAATCCCTTATTGACCAGTTGCTTTCGTGAACTGGAATGTTCTGTATATCCGATGCTTCGTTTTGAAAAACTAAAATAAGCGACATGCGCCGAGTAATCCGTATTCATATCCCATCTAGGCACCAATGCAATATCATAATTTCCAGGACGCAAAATACAATATCCTAATTTAAAAGCGCGCCAGGGCAGTATAAACGATCTGATGTAACGTGGAACATGTTGGCGATAGACTATAATTTCATTTACATATGGACACAACTCGGCTAAATTGTATGTTGTCGGGCTTACAACTAACGTAATTTGTGCATTGGGCAACATCAAACGGAGCTCTCTGAGAAATGGGGTTGCCAGTACAAAATCACCAATTTCATCAGTTTTTAGAACAAGCACCTTTTTAATTTTTTCTTCATTTTTGTTCTGTCTGTCGCCATGATTTGAAATGATGTTGAGAATTCGCCCCAGGATAAAGATCAAGACTGTTTGCAATAATATTAGATAAGAATAACAGTTATCAAGTTTGCTTTTCATATTTTAACGCTCAGCAGGCCCAAAATGGATCATCACCGGTTTTGGACTTTGGCAAACCGGCTCAGTAGCACGAAGGGAATCAATAAAGTAAGCCAGAACTCCACCCCTCTTATTGCGGGAACGAACACAAAAGAAACAACGCCGTACAGGACAGCAAAATATATGGCACTGCTATAAATATTTTCCTTCAGAACCCTGATGTTTAAAATACACAATAAGAAGCCGACAATGTAAAATAAAACAAAATAAAAATAGCCAAAATCCTGGAACGCATATGAGGAAAAATACTGCGCAGGATTCCACTCCCATTCGTAATGATCCCCTAAATCAGGCGATGGAAGATGGAAGAATTTAGCAACAAATAATAAGGGGCCCAAGATAGTAGAAAAACCATAAGTATATTGATAACATGTATCAATCATCAATTGAAAGTTAACCAATCCCATTTTAAGATACAACATGATAAAATCAAAAATGTTAAAATTCTCCAAGCGCTTCAGTGATAAATAATTTGCGATCAAAAAGATTACCGCGATTAACATCCAATATCGAATATTTTTCATGTAACCCTTTTTAAAACCGATAAAAATGTTAGCCAACAGAACCGCCATGATCGTTAAACGATCGAGAGAGAAAAAAACCTTGATGACGATTGCCGCAAGCGCAACCAGACTCAAAGCCTTCAGCCTTTGCCTGTCAACTTTATCCAATTTCATAAAACTCAAGAGCCCCAGCGACATGAGATAAATAGACAATGGCGCAACGGCAAACATCTTGATAATCCCCGGCAAGCCTCCTTCATCTGATGTCAAAAGATAAGCCAGTCGAACATCAGCCTCAAAATCACTGCCAAGTAATTGTGAAATATATTCCATCAAAGGAATAAATAAAATAACCTGTAATATGGCTATGATCGCACCCGCCATGAGGAGCAGATAGGAACACACATAAAATGTGTTTGTAAAAGAATATCGTTTATCTTTTATTAACCGCCCCTGCTGCATCTCGTGCAAAGCGCAAACATATTTTGCCGTGAAATATCCGACAGCAGACCAAAACAGACCTATGAGATGCATCCAGATCGCCTTGTCCGTGCTGATTGTGACGGGAATCAATGGAGTGGTATAAAAATAGACGGGAAGAAATAATAATTGTGAACAGACAAAATAAAAATAGAGGTTATTAAATTGCGCCACTCTCATCTCACAATTATTCCCGTCAGCAATCCCGTCAGCTCGGATAAATAAAAACGCGTTTTCCCCGGGGCAAAGACAACGGTATAGGGAATATACAATATAAGCTGCAGCAAACGAGTATAATACTTTTTATATAGTTTATGTTTGACGCACAGATGCGCAAATCCACATCGGTATGAAAAAGCCCGCCTTATTTCGGAAGCATCGCAATGGTTGATCACTTTTTGGGGGTGATATATTTTAACCTCAGGAGAATAAAAAATAACCACCTTTTTGTGAAGCATCCTTAAAACCAGATCATAGCCTTCATGGGCGCCATAAAATGTACCAACCCCAAAGGACTCATCATAAAGAAATTCTGAAAAAGTTTTCTTTTTGATGAACATGGTGGCTTCGATAGACATGTTCTCATGCCGTTTCAGCGACAGATAACCGCTTTTATTGGAAAAGATGCCTACAGAATCTATTAAGTTACGATCAACACATTTACCGTACACAACATCCGCGCCGGCGCTTCTTAAGAACTCTATGAACCGTCCCAGCGTTTCGGGGAATAGTTCCGAATCATCATCCGGAAAAAACAGATACTGTCCGCTTACGAATTGAAGCCCGTAATTCCGGGCTCTTGCCGCACCGGTAAAATTAACTTTAATATGTTGAACAGGCAAAAGCTCCTTATATTTTAAGACAACATCATCTGCTATCCCCGTTTGATTCTGATCAACAATGATGACTTCATAACATTTGTAAATAGAACAGGTTATGGAATGCAGCAGCGCTTCCAGTTGTGTGGATCTGCCTATTGTTGGAATGATAATGCTTATTAAATCAGTTGACATATATAAATTTGTCACCACGACAATGAGGAATTTACGGTTTCCGCATTGTAAAACAGCATGACGACTACGACTAACGAAAAATGATTCATGACACGGCCTTTTTTTTCTCTGATGTATTCTTACTGAACCACCAGCGCATTGGATGAATCCCCAAGGCGTGCGCAGCCATCCTGACGGGGTTAGTGATTTCAAACACTAAAATCTTCGTAAGTAAGACATACAACACATCAGCCATATTTCCATGAAGACGGGCTGTATGATAAAATATTGTCTGGCATTGCCGGGATCTCTTCGAAAAGGCGTTTTCACCCGTAAGATAGTAATCCACAAAATGGTCCGGTAATAACGCCATTTTGGCCCCGTATTTTGAAACGCGAGCCCAAAACTCAACATCCGCCGGCCAATACACTTCTGACATGCCACCTGCCTCGTCAATGACACGTTTCCTGATAAAACTTGCGATATGACTTGGCACGTTACGAGAACGACGTATCCAATTTCGCGGCGTGAGACTGCGCTCATCCGTTATGAGCTTATCATAGACAAGTTCATTCTTCGCAGGCGTGGAAACATACCATTTCTGCTGACCAAAAATAACATCAACATCAGGATGGGCAAGAAAATACCGACCGGCTGTCCCTAATGCATGCGGCAGGAGAACGTCGTCATCACTCATAAATTTAATAATCTCACCTGTGGCAAATTTCAAGCCTTTATTGACTGCGAAATATTCGCCCCCGTCAGGTTCAGATATCCATTTTGAAATACGATTCTCATAAGCTTTGAGCAATTGAAACGTACCATCTGTCGAGGCGCCATCAACCACAATAACTTCCAGATTGGGATAATCCGATTCCAATATCTTATCCAACGCACGTTTGAGGCAGTTTACACGGTTTCGTGTAGGGATGATGATGGAAATCTTGGGTAAATCCTTCATATTGGCGTCCCGATAATTCAACTCCGGGTGTTGGTAATACTGCCTCATCAATTTATATCGTTTCGCTGTAACAGCGTTCGGTCGCGCCTTGTAAAAATAGCTAAATTTCTGTTTCGTGGCAAATGATTCGTGTGATATGCATTTACATATCTGCTGTTGCGGTGAGTACCCTCGAATATCTTCGTGGAAAGAATATCATCATAATTCCAGCCGGGAAGCATAGACGCTATATATTCGAGCCAAGCCGACATTGATTTCAGATTTACGTGATATGGCGGATCAGGCTGTAATCCGATGGCAAAGACTATATATTGGGGCTGTAAGCGTTTTATATTGTCAAAAAGACCTTCCAGCTTTGAGTCAGGTATATGTTCAACCAGTTCCAGAGCAGACACAACATCAAAGCGGACAAGCCCATCATTCCCGGATTCAATTTCCAAAGGCAGGCAAATGTCAGACACGCAGTAGTTGCTTAAAGGCAACTGAACTCTACCCGCTCGCAACGCGGCATCAGAACCATCAATCGCAAAGACCCCGACAATACCCAGACGCGCAACCTGAAATGGAAGAGTGGCGCTCCCCGTCCCGATGTCACACCAACTTTTGACGTCACACATCCTAACCATTGCACGGGCCAGCAAAAAATGGGGGAAACCAAAATTAGTCATCATTGTACCATGTGGTTTTTTGTTATCAGCGGACCAGAACGCAGGTGTAGCATTTTTTACAGAGTAACTCGCCAATTTGTGACTTTTTAATTTCACCCCGTAATCAGGATAAAGAGCCATATAAAATAAATTTTTCAGCATCTCCCTTTGAGGTTCTGAAAACAGAGAGCCGATTTTCTGACGAATACCCATTTATCGAACACCTTTACAGACTGCTAAAGTTTCTCTTTCTCCATTTTCTGCTTTAATTGTAATTCGACAATCATACGATGCAGTCCATCCCGTAAATCAATTTGAGGCAACCAACCGGGAACACGGCCTTTCATCGGCGTGAAAGGCGTAGTTCCCGTGTGATTGCCGGCAATCACTGTTGCACCGGTTTCCCGAGCGACAATCTGAGCAATCTCCCGCACACTAACCCATTCGAAACTGCTGATGTCGTAAACGCTATCCAACTGCTGCGCTATTGCACTGTGTAAAGCGCGGCACACATCGTCAACATGAATGAACTGCCGTTTTTCCTCCCCGGTTGTCAGCATCTCTATTCGCCCTTTAAAAACAGCTTGATGAACAAAATCGCTTACGACATGAGTACGTTGCGATGGGGTCTCTATAGGACCATATACATTCCATAGCCTGACACGCACACCTCTTAACAGATGCGTCCAGACTTCACCCAATCTTTTTGTTACGCCGTACACAGTGTCATATTCCTCTGCTAATTGGCTTGAGATGAATAAAAAAGGGATGTTGGCTGCCTGCAGTTGCGGCATAATATTGAGAAGAAGTTTAAGGTTCCAATCAAGCTGCCGGAACTGTGATTCCGGCTCGTACAGATATTTCGCTCCACCCACATCCCATGCCAGGAAATATACACGGTCAATACCCGCAAAATCCAATTGTGCGTATCGAAGATCCTCTTTCGCATCACGTTTAATGTCATATTCAACAACATCCTCTCCTAAATCCCGCAGGAAATGTGTGAATATTCTACCAACAAACCCTTCCGAACCGAATACCATATTACGCATTGTATGCTCCCTGTCTGATTTAGCGATATCCAGCCAGCATTACTTGAACCCTGCCCCTCAGATCAGCAGACACCAATATTGCAGCAATTACGACAATGCTCCACATAAAAGTGACGCCTGTCACCAGCCAAATCCCCGTTAACGCGGGCATTAATTTTTTTCCCAGCAGACCAACCCCTATAGCCAGGACTAATGGTGGAATAATCCCAGCATACCATTGTCGCGCTTCCCCTTTTAATATGCGGCTATGTAACAGGTTCACATAAATAAGCACATAAATACAATTTAGCATGATCCACACTGAAGCTGCACCCGCCCCGCCATAGAAGCGCGATGCAATGACCAACGCCGGAACAATAATGAGCACCGCACAGGCATTTGTATATGCGCTCAATTTAACCCAGCCCGACGCAATTTGAAGAGCAAACGGCAAACATGCCAGTTGATTTAAGCCATATCCTATAACAAGAAGACTCAATATCAGGTGCGCGTTGTCAGCAATATCGGGATTTTGTGTCCAGATCAACAGCGCCTCTTTAGAAAAAAAAGCTAAAATTATTACCGTTGGAACCATTATGACGGCATTCAGGCGGCAACTGCCGCGATAAACAGTTTTGAGTCCTTCATAGTCAGAAGCAGCATACAATTGCGTATATCGGGGAAGAAACGTGTTAAAAAGCGGACTGCCGAAATAGGTTACGACAACCGCCGCCGTACTGGCCACTGCGTAATACCCGAAGATCTTTAACGGCAAAATTTTAATCAGAATTATTTTGTCTAATTGAAATAATATCAATGCCAGAAAGGAATTAATGCCCATTCCCGCAGCAAATTGCCAAACGGATTTCAACTGAGAAATCTGGAATCTGGATGGAGTATCAACTTCAGGCAAACAGCCCCATAAAATAATCCCTGAAACCAGAGAGCCGATCAATGCTATGCTAAGCTGAAATGAAAAAAAGATGTTTAATGTAGGAGATATCAGCGCCAAAGCCAGCACGACTCCGCCAAAACGCAAAACCGCAAACGTGATGTTAATGACATTTGCTAAGACATGCCGTTGAAGACCAAAGATGCCGCCAACGTAAAGGCCCATCGGTCCCTGGAAAGCAGCGGTCAGTCCCATCAGTACAACAGCGTTTTGAACGATACCTGAATCAAGAGAACCGGGATTGATCCAATACCTGGCAATAAAAGGGGCGACTGCGACAATGACCATACCAAACAGGAAAGAAATACCCCAATATAAGGTTTGCATGGTTTTGAGCAAACTACGCATCCGCACGGCATATTCCGGCAAAACAGAATAACGCGCAAACTCACGACTCAGGGTTGAACTAAGCCCCAGGTCTGCCAGCCTCAGCAGCGCCGTCAAAGAAACAGAGAACCCGATAAGACCGTAACTTTCAATTCCGAGATATTTTATGTATAAGGGAACAAACAGGAAACCCAATATTGCCTGGGAAAAAGTCCCGGCATAATTAACTACAGTGTTTCGGCGAACAGATATTGTTTTCTGCAACTTAGATTCCAATTGATTTTCTAATCAGTATTTCCTTTTAGGTTTTACGATGTGCAGTGCATTTCCTCATGCTTCGTGAGATTCCTGCAATGCCCTGGATAAAGCTCCGCCCTTTGAATTACATCAGAAATATGAAAATTGTGAAAATATTCAGCACGATAGAGTTGAAAACCAGTATTGTCAAGGGGAAAAATGGATTATAAACGGGGCAACGTGATCGGTCGCGGGAATGGTCAATTCCCGCAAGAACTGCGATATCAACCCGTGGAAGTGCTTCGACCGGATTGTCCCATAAAAAATATTGTCGAAGAGAGATTCGGAAACGGAGGTAAAAAAAGCTGTGCGTCCACCATCCAGGGGTAGCGTATATTAAATCCCTTGCCACATCTTTATCAAAAATGTATAAAGTCCCATCATTTCCAAAAGGGGGTGCATATCCATGAAATCTGCCATCAAAAGAATCACTTTGCTCTCTTTTCTGCTTTCCTTATTGATTTCCAGTTCTGCTTTTGCCGAAATGAAAACCATCATTAAGGAATATACCTATCAGGCAGGTGAAGCTGACAGCGAAGTATCCGGTCGCACAACCGCCATGAGGGAAGTGAAACGATTGCTGCTGGAAGAGCTGGGAACCTATCTTGAAAGTATAACGGAAGTGAAGAGCTTTCAACTTACACAAGACCGGATGACCGCGCTAACAGCAGGTATCGTCAATCCTGAAGTTATCGATGAAAAATGGAGTGGCGAAACCTATTGGATAAAGGCGAAGATCGTTGCAGACAGCGATGATATGATCAAGTCCATCGATAAACTCCATAAAGACCGTGATAAATCAGGACAAATGGAAGATGCAAAGAAAAAAGCAGATGTTCTGTTGGAACAGAACAAAGAGCTGAGGAAGGAACTTGCGCTTGCAAAGGGTCACGCAAAACAGGAAGCTCAAAAGAAATATGATCATGCAATAAAAGAGCTTTCCGTCATTGAATGGTTTGAAAGTGGCGTAAGCAATTTTGAAAGCGGCCACTATAATAATTCCATCATTGATTTTAATAAAGCCATTGAACTTGATCCAAAATATGCCGCGGCTTACAGTAACCGCGGATTTGCCCATAGTGCGCTTGAAGAATATATTGAAGCTATTGATGATTTCAGCAAAGCAATTGAACTGAACCCAAATGATGCCAGGGCCTATGCCAACCGTGGAATTCGTTATGGTATGCTTGGAAAACATCCTTCAGCTATTAATGATTTCAATAAGGCGATTGAACTTGATCCGAATAATGCCATGGCCTCTTATGTCAATCGTGGAATTGGTTATGTTCTGCTTGGAAAGTATAGCTTAGCCATTGATGATTTCAGCAAGGTAATTGAACGTGATCCGAATAATGCTACGGTTCATAACAGTCGTGGTTTTGCCCGTATGAAGCTTGGAGAATATATTGAAGCCATTGATGATCTCAATCAGGCAATCGAACTTGATCCAAACGATGCTACTGCCTACGTCCATCGTGGAATTGGTTATGGCATGCTTAGAAAGCATGATTTAGCCATTGATGATTTCAATAAGGCAATTGAACTTGATCCGAATAATATCGGGAATTATTATAATCGCGCCTGCGCATACTCCATCACAGGCAATAGCAAAAGCGCTATTCAAGATCTGGAGAAAACAATTCAAGCGAAACCTGCCTATAGAGAGATGGCAAAGACCGATAAGGACTTCGATAATATAAGAAATACACCTGAGTTCAAAAAACTTATAGGTAATTGAACCCTGTTGCAAGCCTGCTTGTGGGGGATAGCGTGGGGGACAAGTTATTAAAAGCCTGTTTTAATTTTCAAAATCAATCATAACCAATTGATTTTAATTGGTAGTCCCAAGGAGAGTTGAACTCCTGTCTCCGGCGTGAGAGGCCAGCGTCCTAACCACTAGACGATGGGACCATGTTGTCCGGGCAACCAAGATTCGAACACGGATGGCAATGTTCAGAATCTTGGATTCCACATCTGACAATCCCCAACAGCAGGGAAAGTTGAGGGTGAGTATCTATTCAATCCGACTTGAAAAGTCAAGATGAAATTGACCAGGAGGCTGTCCGGAAAAAAGTTAAACGAGGAATCGGCAATAGAAATTCAAAAAAGAGGATATCAACTGCGCGCAGGCAGGAAGCGGATCAGTCTGATTTTAATCCATGCCGCCGGAAAAGCACCGGCATCCTGAAATGATCTTGACAGCCAGGCATGTATCTATTCTTTGAAAAATTATTCAACGCCCCCAAAGGAGGCCGATATGCGCCGTTTTTTGTCATGTGTGACCATCGCCGTCCTAATGCTTTTCGTAAGCGCCTGCGTTTCCGCAAAGCCGGTTGTTTTGATAATCGATAAACTGCCCGCACAGAAAGCACGCACCGCTCTGGCAACGCCCTTATTGCAGAATCTTCGCGATTTCGGCAACAATATGGCCGCGGTGATGCTTAAGGACTACCGTTATCGAGGGATTCAGGAAACCGGCAATGGCGCTTACCTGTATCGCTACGATTCAACAAATCCCAAGTTGCCCAAACACGCGTATATCGTTTTTCGACTGGAGGGCAGTCCATCGATATCGACAAACGTCGGCGATAAAAATTACATCATGCTGAACGACGGATCGTTCGGTCTTGTGCCAGCGGACGAACCGGCTGTAGTTACAGGAAACGGTTTTAAACTTCAGTTTACAAAGACCGGTTTCCGGGAAGCTTTCAATCCATTCTGTATCGGCAAACGCGGAACATATCCCCTGCAGTTGCTGCTATGGTTCAAGAATCCGTCAACGAAAGACGAAAGCATGCAAAACATGGCCACGCTCTTGCTCAGCGCGTTTCCGCAGATCAGCTACACATCGAAGTAGAATAGCCGTTGCCGAATCTAAAACCGGTGGCAGTCAGGCACCGCAGGTCATGGATCTCAGGTTACGCATCTTCAGCGCTATTTGTATTCCTCACATCCGGCCTTCAGGGCGGCAATGTCATCTGCCGTCAGTTCAGGTGAGTCGGATTGATTAAGTCTGTACATGACCGAATCGGGATTCCGGCTGTGATCCAATCCCAGGGCGTGACCGAACTCATGGACAAGCACGCGAACCAGCTTCGCTTCATTGTCAAAATGATATATCGTAATAGATTGCCTGCCTTCTTTGCTCTTAAAAAAACCTTCCACAAATTCACCGGCCAGCCGGCTTCCGACATCACGGTAATTATCCACATTCTGATTATGGCCGGTGACCGTTGCATTGACAACCTTCATGACGGTGTTCATTTCATCGCCCAGTCTGTTCATGTCATCCTGACGTATTTTTAAGCTCTCGCGAAGGGAATCCAGTTCACTTTTTTCAGACATCAGCCGGATGTGCTCCTGTTGAGGAGCGCCACCCTGCCGGTTCCAGAATTCAACATTGGCATTGTAGGCATTAAGCCGGTTGTTGTAAGCATGAGCCTCGGTTTCCAGTGTGGCGAGTTTATGTTCACGCTCCGATTTCAGACTTTCATAACGCATTTTCATGCTTTCAATGGAAGTATTCGTACCATCCATCTTTTGATTAATATCTTTCAGCTTGTCTGATATCTCCTGGCGGTAGTCATAGATGAGGTTAATTTCGATTTTTCCCCGGGGATCCTCCCGGAAAAGGTCTCGGGAAAGGGGTTTCCCCCAGACGGCGGCCGCTTTTTTGACAGCCCTGGAGAACTCCGCACGTGTGATGCCGAACCTTTCATCAATGCGGCCAAGACGGTAGGTCAGGGGTTCATCGCATGGCTTGGGTATTCTCAGAAAAAACATGATCGCACCGATACATATCAGAAAGAGAAATCCCCAGTTTAATATCTTTTTTAATTCAACCATGTCTGTTTGCCTGGAGCTGAATAACGGTGATATTTCCACTTCATGTATGTAACGCGCTCCCGCGGAATCATCTTCTGGCGGGAGGAACAAAAACATTCCTCATGCCGGTTCTTTCCAGTTTTATCGCAGACACCGGGCAATGATGCGAGCACACTCCGCAGCCGATGCATTTCTTTTCATTGACCGATGCGATCTCGTCAATAAGAGTAACCGCCTCCATCGGACACATTTCCTCACAAATTCCACAACCTGTGCAGTCAGAAGCTTCAACTCTGGCCATGCATGATGCATAACATTGCATTGGAGCGCCTCCCATATAATAAATATGAAAGGTGCCGCAGCAGCATTTGCAGCAGGTGCAGATGGCAAATTCATCATTGGCCGGATCCTGCTTTGCATGAAAGGCCTTATACACAAGTCCGTCTTCCCTGGCCTTTTCCATGATCTTCAATGTCTCGTCTCTGGATACCGGTCTGGCGAACTTGTATTTTACGGCAAACTCGGCTGTCTGGCCGAAGAGAAAACAGTTTTCTCTTTCCTTCGTAACCTGACAGGGCTTGCCCAGAAGATCCTTTTCATGGCGGCAATAGCAGGTGGACACCGCTATTTTGTCAAATTTATTGATGACCATCTTCACGTCTTCATACGGCAGAACATCGTCATGCTTTTGTGTTACATCCTGTTCTACTGGAATGACTCTCGTTATCGGCGGCACGGTCTTGAGGAAATCGATGATCGGATCATAGTTGTCCTGCACGATGTCTGACAACTCCTTGAATAACCGGTCGAATAATCTCGCCAGTTTCTTTTCCTTTTCGCCTGTCCGGCCTCTCATGAGCGTGAATTCAAACATGCCCGGAATCGGCGGCAACAATCTGTATATGATGATACCTGTGCTTTTGCTGGGGATACCCGTCACGACACCCGTGGTCATGAGCCCGTCGAGCATTTTGTCCAGCGCTTCTTCATTCAGATCGGATTTCTCCATGATTTCTTTCAAAGTCATCGGCTTTGTGAATATTTGAATGAATTCAGCCTCTTTTTCATTCATGATCGTTTGCAGCAACTCAATCAATGTGCCGCTGACCGGTATCGGAATAACTCCCGCGTTTATGCTTGCTTTTGCGGCATTTTGCCATATTTGTTCATTCATAGCCATCTTCCTCGTTTTGTTTGTACTTTCAGTGGAAAGAAACCTATATGCATATTAATTGTATGTCAATGCGATCGTGATGACAATTATAAGTTGTGCCCTTTGGCTGTCTTGAAGAAGGTTCCCACCTGCTTGTCTTTTAAATGTCTGGGAAGCGGAAGGCCTGAGAAGCCCGGATATAAATGGCGAGTAGGCTGTCCCCCCCCCCCGAATTTCAGTACTGCTCAGAACATTGTCACTACACCTTGAATTTTGTGGTCAATATTTCCTTTGACATCCAAGACACTTATTTATATATTTTACTTGGAAGCGGGAAGTTCTTAAACATATAAATAGATTCATGTTGCTTTTCTTTAAAGCCCTCCATCTGTCGTTGTCGTCATTAGTTAACATTTAAACCATTGGAATCATTTCAACACACAAGGGGTAATCCTATGACGGGAAAGAAATTACGCAATGCGGAACAGTTGTTTCTGGCTTTAGTAGAGCACTCTTCAGATATCATTGTTACCACGAATCGAGAAGGAATCATCACCTATATAAATCCGGCGGTGACGAAAGTTTTAGGATTCAAGGATGAAGAAATGATCGGCGTCAAAAGATTCGAGCTTGTCCATCCGGAGGACATGAAGTTTTTAACTGATTCATTCAATGTTTTGGCCATGGACACAAACGCTCCTGTTATTCGGGGTGAAATGCGTCTTCATCATAAGAATGGAAGCTGGCGTACGGTTGAAGCCGTGGGAAGCAACCTGACACGCGATAATTTTGTTGAAAGTATCATTTTAAACTATCGTGATATCACCGAACGCAAGCAGGCGGAGGCGAAACAGCAACAAACCCTTGACAGCCTCAAGAAAGAGGTTGGCGTAGCTATTCAAGTCCTGGTGTCCGCTTTGGAGGCTAGAAATCCCTATATGGTTGGTCACCAGTCCCGGGTTAATAATTTGGCCTGTGCCATCGCTACCGAGATGAGATTAACTCCGGAGAAAATTGAGGGGATTCACATGGCAAGTTTCTTCCATGACATTGGAGAATTATCGATACCCGCGGAGACATTGTCCAAAACCGGCAAGCTGACGGACAGTGAATATGACCTGGTTAAAAAACATTCTCAAAGTGGATACGAAATGTTGAAGAATGTGGAGTCTCCCTGGCCTCTGGCGGAAATAGTCTACCAGCATCACGAGCGGATGAACGGATCCGGCTATCCAAGGCATCTGAAAGGCGATGAAATTCTATTAGAGGCACGCATTCTGGCTGTTGCGGACGTGGTGGAGGCGATGTCTTCCCACCGTCCCTATCGTGTAGCTTTGAGCATGGAGGCAGTTCTTGATGAGATCAAAAAAAATAAGGGAATTCTTTATGACCGTGCTGCCGTCGATGCCTGTCTGAGATTATTTTGGGGAAAAGACTACCAGCTTGGTAAATAGGGACCGATGTCCCTATTTACTCATTTAGCAATCAGACAGGTTCCGGCATTGTCCTGCATTTTTGTGGCCAGGACTTTAACGAAGAAAGTCCTTATTCAAAAACCGGCTTCTCTTACGAATAAAGTTGAGAGGTGAGTAACCATGATAAAGAAAATATTGATTGTCGACGATATCCGAGACAATCTATATATGCTGGAAACCCTGTTGAAGGGACACGGGTTTGAAGTGATTTCAGCGGAAAACGGAAAGGATGCCCTGGATAATGCCCGTCTGAACCCCCCGGACCTGATTATCACGGATATTCTGATGCCCGTGATGGACGGCTATACTTTATGCCGTCAGTGGAAAGCAGATGATAAACTCAAACATATCCCCCTGGTATTTTACACCGCCACCTACACGGGAGATAAGGACGAGACGTTTGCGTTAAGCCTGGGGGCGGACCGCTTCATCATCAAACCCCAGGAACCGGATATTTTTATGAAGATATTGAAAGAGGTGTTGGGGAGGGAATATACGGCAAGGCAAATGGAGACAAAGCCTCTCGGTGAAGAAATGGAGTTCTTCAGGCAGTACAATGAAATCATGTTCAAAAAACTTGAAAAGAAAATGTCAGATCTGGAAATTACAAATCATAATATGATGATTTTGGAGGAGAAGTATCAGTTGAGCTTTAAGCATGTAATGGATGTTGTTTATACGATTGATAATGATCTCAATATTTCCAGTGTGTCTCCAAGTGTGGAGACACTATTGGGGTATAAGCCGCAGGATTTCGTTGGCCGATCCGCTTCCGATTTAGGAAATATCCTCACGCCGGAATCTTTTGAGCAGGCGATAACCGACATCAGCATGGTCCTAAAAGGTGAAACCCTCCTGACAAAGATTTATAGCCTCCTCGCAAAGGATGGGACCATAAAGTATGTCGAAGTCAGTGGCTCCCCCATCATGCTCGAAGGCAAAGTTATCGGTATGATTTCCGTCGCTCGAGAAATCACCGAGCGCAAGCGGGTGGAGGAGGCGCTAAGCCAAAGCGAGGAAAAATATCGAACCATTCTTGAAAATATGCAGGAAGCCTATTTTGAAGTTGATCTTGCCGGCACGATTACTTTTGCCAACAATGCCGCGTGCCGTAACCTTGGCTATTCCAAAGATGAACTGATCGGTATGAATTACCGACACTATACAGATAAAGAAAACGCAAAAATACTTTTTCAGGCCTATAATAAAGTTTATACCTCCGGAGAACCCCTCAAAGAATTATTCTGGCAGAGAACAAAAAAAGACGGAACTAAAAGACATATTGAAGGATCGGTATCGCTAAAAAAAGATTCAGAAGGGAAACCAATTGGATTTAAAGGAATCGATCGCGACATTACCGAGCGCAAGTTGGCCGAAGAAGCGCTGAGCGAAAGCGAAAGAAAGCTAAGAGAAGCCCAGGAAATGGCTCATTTGGGCCACTGGATATGGGATGTCCGGACGGGCAAAGTCGAATGGTCGGAGGAAGTATTCAAAATATTCCAACTTGATCCTGACTCATTCACTCCCCAAATAGACTCAATCCAAGATTTATCTCCATGGCCCGAGGACCATGAGCGTGACAAGGAATTGATCCGGAAGGCAACGAAATCTCATGAGGGTGGCAGTTATGAACAACGGTTTCTTCGTCCGGATAATAGTACAGGTTACTACTTTTCGAGCTTCCAGGGCAAATATGATGATAACGATCATCTCGTTTCCATTGTCGGGACAGTGCAGGACATCACGGAACGCAAGCGGACGGAAGTGGAGATTATCGGTGTGAACCGCGCATTGCGGATGCTGAGCAACGCCAATAGGGCGCTGGTTCGCATCGCGGATGAAGCAACGTTGTTGACTGAGGTCTGCCGGATCATCGTTGAAGAGGGCGGGTATTTGATGGCGCGGGTCGGGTTCGCGGAGCAGGACAAGGCAGCCATTGAGCGCGGCTATAAATCCAACATTGCCTTGCCGCTCATCAGTGAAGGCCGGCCTTTTGGAGAGCTGGCCATCTATTCCGTTGAGGCAGACGCATTCGATGCCGAGGAAGTTGAAATTCTGAAAGAAATGGCGGATAATCTGGCATTCGGTATCACAGCACTGCGAACGCGAGTTAAGCGGGATCAGACATTGGTTGCGTTGTACGAAAGCGAAGAACGATACCGTCTCATTGCTGAAAACACCGCGGATACAATCGCCGTATTTGACCTGAACTTCAATCCGACATATGTCAGTCCTTCCATACTAAAGCTGCGTGGCTACACGGTTGAAGAAGCGATGGCACAAACGTTGGATCAAATGCTGACGCCCGACTCTCTGCAACAAGCAAGTAAGACGTTAGCCGATCAACTGGCATTGGAGCCAAACGAAACCGCCGATACGACGAGAACTACTTTGATTGAGCTTGAAGAGTATTGTAAAGATGGTTCTACGATTTGGGTGGAGCTTGCGGCATCATTTCTAAGGGACAAGAATTTCAAACCGACCGGAATGTTAACGGTAACAAGGAACATCACCGAGCGCAGGCAGGCGGCTAAAGCGTTGAAGGAAAGTGAAAGCAAATATCGCCTGCTGGCCGATAATGTCGATGACGTCCTTTTCGTTTTGGATATAAATTTGAATTACACCTATGCCAGCCCATCATTAAAAACATTGATGGGATATGAACCGGAAGAGTTGTTGACCCTGCGATTTTCTGAGACGGTAACGCCATCCTCCTGGGATATGGCCGTGAGGACATTATCAGGGATCATGGAGCGGGAAAAATCGGGACTTAGAGAGATTAACAAACCCCAAATGTTTGAGCTTGAAATGAAACGAAAAGATGGGAGCACCGTTTGGACGGAGCTTAAAGCTTCCTTTATCAGAGATGAAAATAAGCGACCGGTTGGCATTATTAGTGTAAGCCGTGATATTACCGAACGCAAACGAACGGAAGACAAACTTCAACAGACTCTCGACAGTCTCAGGAAGGCCGTTGGCGCGACCATTCAAGTCATGGTATCCGCCGTGGAAATAAGGGATCCTTATACAGCAGGTCATCAGGTCAGGACAGCGGATATTGCCAGAGCCATTGCCACGGAGATGAAATTAACTCAAGAGAAAATTGATGGAATCCGCATGGCTGGTACCATTCATGACATCGGGAAATTATCCATACCCGCGGAAATATTGTCCAAACCCACCAAATTGACAAACATTGAATTTCGCCTGATTAAAGAACACTCCCATATTGGTTATGAGATACTGAAGGATATTGAATCTCCCTGGCCGCTGGCGGAAATAGTTTACCAGCACCACGAACGGATGAACGGCTCAGGCTATCCAAGAAAGCTGAAAGGAGCTGAAATTCTCATAGAAGCCCGCATTATGGCTGTGGCTGATGTAGTGGAAGCTATGGCCTCTCACCGTCCCTATCGTGCGGCGCTGGGCATTGATGCCGCCCTGGAGGAAATTGAGAAAAATAAAGGAACCCATTACGACGAAACGGTTGCAGATGCCTGTCTGAGATTATTTAGAGAGAAAGGCTACCAGCTTATATGAGACAGAAAAACCAATCCCTTACATGATTACAACCCGTAATCCTTCATTCGATAAACCCAAAAATACAGTACGGATCTTTCATCGATACAGGACTCCACATCTTCCGACCAATATTGTTCTTGACACGCAAAACCGCGACTCCTATACTGTGCTCAGGAAAATTGTAATTCCCGCGCTTTGTCTGTAATTTCCATCCTCCGCCTGAAAAAAGAAGCGATCGATTAAATTTTAACTTTAAAACGATTAATGCCATCAGGAGGTATCCTATGTTTACTTTCAGCACAGACGTTAGTTCCGTTTTAGTGTGGCTTGTCTGGATTGCGGCGTTTGTCGCCTTATTCGGCTCCAATGAGATCGGCCGCAGATTCAAATGGGCGGGGTTTGCCCTGTTTGTTGTCTTGCCCGTCGTTTTGACAATCCTGTGGCTTACGGTTTTGAGCGATACGGCTTACATGGACTGGTTCCATCTGGCAAAGGTTTACTCATCAACGGCCGGCTGCATCGGGTTCTGGTGCATCAGACATCTGCGCAGCACCGGGAAAGACGGAAAAGTCTGGAAATTAAGCGACAAAAAATGGGCGTTATGCTTCCCGCCGCTGATTCTGGCCATCAACATCATCGAAGCCGTTGTGCGTGACTTTGAAGTAGGAACAATCTATTCCGTTCCGACGATTGAGTTTTTGCACAATCAGATCCAATACTACATCGGCGGTTCATGGAACTACATGAACGGCATTGCCGGCATCCTGAACACCATCACGATTACAGGCTGGTTCGGAATCTGTATCCGCAAGAGAACGGCCAAAGACGGAAGCATGGATATGTTGTGGCCGGACATGCTCTGGTTCTGGATTATTGCCTACGACCTCTGGAACTTTGCCTACACTTACAACTGCCTGCCCGGTCACTCCTGGTACTGCGGTCTGGCCTTGCTGCTGGCTCCCACACTTTGCGCCTTTACCGTCGGCAAGGGCGCCTGGCTGCAACACCGCGCCCAGACTCTTGCCCTGTGGTGCATGTTCGCTCAAACCTTCCCCTTATTCATCGACAAGGGCTCCTTCGCCGTGCAATCAGTCGCCAGCGCGCAAATTGCGGCGGCGGCAAAAGACATTGCATTGGCCAAAGAAGGTCTGTACCCGGTTGCCTCCGCAACTCCGGATACCACGGCATTGTTTGTTGTCAGTCTGCTGGCGTTACTTTCCAACCTTGCCGTATTCTTCTACATGATATATAAAGTTATCAGGACAAAGCGTAATCCTTACACGGGAGAGCTCTATACCGATCTTAACCAGTACAAAGGGATTAAAGCGCTGGCAGAATAGAAGCATGAGTTGCTTACAAAGAAAAAATACTCAGGTGAAAATTGAGGCTGTGTCCCCGGAGGGATGACGTGGATGCGTATAAGGTTCTTGAGATCAAGCAAAGTGTTTTCGAAAACAACGATCGGCAAGCGGATTTGCTCAGAAAAGAATTAAAGAAAGGCCAGACCTTTCTCTTGAATCTGATGTCATCACCCGGTTCAGGCAAAACACAAACTGTCTTAAGAACCATTGAAGCGCTGCAAGATGAAATGAGCATTGGCGTTTTAGAGGCCGATATTGACTCAACCGTCGATGCTCATACGGTTGCGCAGACGGGCACAAAAGTAATCCAACTGCACACAGGGGGAATGTGTCATCTCGATGCGGATATGACCCGGCAGGGTCTATCGGGTCTGGGAACAAAAGGCGTTGATTTTGTCATCCTGGAAAATGTGGGAAATCTGGTGTGCCCGGCGGAATTTGACACCGGCGCATCAAAAAACGCCATGATTTTAAGCGTACCGGAGGGGGATGACAAGCCGCTGAAATATCCTCTGATGTTTTCGATCGCCGATGTTTTATTGATTAACAAGATAGATGCATTGGGCCTGGGCCTTTTCAATTTTGATCTGGAGGCGGTCAAAGAGCGTGTAAAAAAATTGAATCCGAAGATCAGGGTGATCCCGATCTCCGCAAAGACGGGCGAGGGAATCGGCGAATGGGCGGACTGGATACGCGCCGAAGTCAAAAAATGGAACGGAAAATAACGCATAACAATAATTATTGGAACTAAGAGGTAAGCGTAATGGCAGTAAAAGAAAAGGTATTGGATCTGGCCAACAAGATCAGCAGGAAAAAACGCGGCGAAAAAGGTGAAATCCGGCCGGAACATCCGGAATACATGATCCTTGAGCCCGTTGTGACGGACGAAATGGCGGAAGTGGCGCTCTGCCTGGAGTTTCGCAAAAAGGCGACGGCGGAAGAGATTGCTCCTTTGTGCGGCAAATCCGTGGAGGAAACAGCGAAACTCTTATGGGAGCTGGCTGTCGCCGGTGTCTGCTTTGTTAATAAAGTCGATGGCGTTGATCAATACTGGCATGACACCTGGGTGCCCGGCATTATGGAAATGATGACCAACAACAAAGAAAATGTAAAAAAGTATCCGCAGATTGCCAGGGCTTTCGAAGCATATGGAAGAGTAAGAGGACCAATGACAACAGGCGCTTTTCCCGTAGGCGTGGGCCTTATGCGCGTTATCCCTATCGAGAAGGCCATTTCCGGCGAAACCAAAAGAGCGTCTTATGAGGAAGTTTCGAAGTATCTTAACGATAATGAAATATTTTCAGTTTCGGATTGTTCCTGCCGGACGGCAAGAGAAGTCATGGGGGAAGGATGCGGCCACCTGAAGGAAGATATGTGCATTCAAATGGGTCATGCCGCCGAATACTATATCCGCACCGGCAGAGGCAGAAAAATTACCCGTGAAGAAGCTTTTGCAATTATTAAACGAGCTGAAGAAAACGGTTTGATGCATCAGATCCCCAATCTGGACGGTTCGGGAAAAACTCACGCCATTTGCAACTGCTGCGGATGTTCATGCCTGGCTTTAAGAAGCGCCGAGATGTTCATCAACGTTGACATGGTGCGTTCAAACTATGTTTCACGGGTGGATAAAGATAAATGCGTCGCCTGCGGAGAATGCGTCATCCATTGTCCCGTTAATGCATTAAAGCTGGGTCAGAAAATATGCACAAAAACACCGCTCCCCGAGATTAAAAGAGAGAATCCGCGCGATACGGAATGGGGGCCGGACAAATGGAATCCCGATTACCGTATCAATCGAAAAGATGTTGTCGATACCGGAACAAGTCCCTGCAAAACGGAATGTCCCGCCCATATTGCCATTCAGGGTTATATCAAACTGGCTGCTCAGGGGAAATATGCGGAAGCGCTTGAACTTATCAAGCATGAAAATCCGTTCCCGGCGGTATGCGGACGTATCTGTCCCAGAGGATGCGAATCCGCCTGCACCAGAGGGGATATTGATGATCCGATTGCCATCGATGAAATCAAAAAATTCATCGCGGAACAGGATTTGAAAATGGCTGATCCCTATGTGCCGAAAATAAAACATCACTACGGGAAGAAAATTGCCGTTGTCGGCGCTGGTCCCGCCGGACTTTCCTGCGCGTTCTACCTGGCTGTTGACGGGTATAAGGTAACAGTATTTGAAAAACAAAAAGCGCTTGGCGGTATGCTGACACTGGGAATCCCGTCTTTCCGGCTCGGCAAGGATGTCGTTAACGCGGAAATTGAAATTCTGAAAAAACTGGGTATTGAGTTTGAGACAGGCGTTGAAGTCGGGAGGGATGTAAACCTTAATGACTTAAGAAGCCAGGGCTACAAAGCATTCTACATTGCCATCGGCGCTCAGGGAGGCAGAAAACTCGGTATCGAAGGCGAAGACGCGCAGGGTGTCATCACAGGCATTGATTTCTTGCGTAATGTAAATCTGGGCATTGATGCCAAACTGGAAGGAACAGTAGTCGTAATCGGCGGCGGTAATGTTGCCATTGATGTTGCCAGAAGCGCCGTAAGAGAAGGCGCATCAAAAGTTGATATGTTCTGTCTGGAAAAACCCGAAGAAATGCCGGCTCTCCCGGAAGAAATCGAAGAAGCAACATCAGAAGATATCGGCATTAACAATTCATGGGGACCGAAACGGATTCTTACTCAAAACGGCCGCGTTACGGGCGTGGAATTCAAGAAATGCACTTCCGTGTTCGATGAAAATAAAAGATTTAATCCCAAATACGATGAAAATGACACGATGACAGTGAAGGCGGACAATGTCCTGACTTCAGTAGGGCAGGGAATTGAATGGAGCAGCCTGATTGAGGGAAGCAAGATGGAACTCAATCCCAACAGGACAATAAAAGCCGATCCTTTCACTTACCAGACTGCGGAGCCGGATGTGTTCGTCGGCGGCGACGCCTATACGGGGCCTAAGTTTGCCATCGACGCGATTGCCGCGGGCAAGGAAGGCGCGATTTCCATCCATCGTTATGTCCAGCCGGGACAAAGTCTGGTTATCGGCCGCGACAGAAGAGAATATCGTCCGCTTGATAAAGAAAACGTTGATTTTGAAGGATATGACAGGCTACCCCGGCAAAAAGCAATTCACGTTGACGGAACTAAATCCAAAGAAACTTTCACGGATATGCGTGTTACATTCACGGAAGAACAGGTGAAGAAAGAAACCGAACGCTGCCTGGGCTGCGGCGCCACGGTTGTGGATGAATTCCTGTGCGTCGGATGCGGTCAATGTACAACTAAATGTAAATTTGAGGCGATTACGCTCGTTAGAAAATATGACGGTGCAGGCGTGTCCTATGAAGACTTGAAACCGGTGGTTATCAAACAGGTTCTCAAACGCAAGGGTAAAATTGCATTGAAAAAGTTTACAAAACCGATCCGATCATTTTTTGGCAACTGAAAATTGAGGCGGAATAATTGACGTATTGTACAAAATTAAAGACCGGGGAACGGGAGTTTTCCCGGTCTTTAAACTTTGACAAGAGAGGGGCATCCCTTTGCACGAATTAGGCGTGGTGATTGAAGTCGTCAGGACGGTTGAAGAATTCGCAAAAAACCATGGAGTAACAAAGATCGATACACTGGTTCTCCAGATCGGCGAGCTCTCATCAATCATTCCGGGATATGTTGAAGCGTGTTACCCGGCTGCCGTTGACGGCACCTTGTTGCAGGAGACGAAATTAAAAATTGAAATCCTGCCGGGCAATGCTCTGTGCAAAAATTGCAGGAAGGTTTTTAACCTCATGGAGCATCATAAAAAATGTCCGAACTGCGGAAGCGAAGACCGTGAGATATTAGGCGGAAAAGAGTTCATGATCAAGGAAATCATTGCCTGCTGATCGGAGCGTTCATGCCTTGAATTTACTGACGACCCGTTGAAGATCTTTAAATAACGCTTCTTCACGGCCCGCGCAGACCAGCATCAATCCGCCCGCTTTAGCAAAGGTCTCTTCGGCCGGATTGCGTTTTTTAATGATGCGCGCCGACACGACGGCAAACTCACGCCAGATGTCGCCGATAGCGGTCATTTCCTGCGATAATTGTGAAAGCTCATCGGAGGCGAACATTTCGGCAGCTTCCTGAAGGAAGGCCGCATACATGTAACGGAATCCGGCGCCGCCCGTGCCGACTTCTTCCTGCATACGGACAATGTTGCCCAGTTGCCGGCAGGCTTCCATAAAATCCCCCTTCCCGCTCCTGATGATGGTTTTGGCCAGAAAGCGCATGCCCCGGATGCCGAAAATCGGCAGCGGGATTTTAAGCATCATATTGCACGTATCCTTCATGCCACTGATGCAGGCCGTGCGCAGATCGGGGTGAGGATTGACGGATTCGGGATAATACATAAACCCATGCGGTTCCAGAGGGCCTCTCGCAAAACGCGCCCGCACCAGGTCTTCCGTCAGGCAATCCACCGGATGCTCCAGCACCGGATCGCTCACGCGAAAACCGTTTTCAATCTCATGCAATACGACGATATTGTGACCGTTAAACTGAAAGCGGAACCGGTTGGGAAAATAGGAAAGCCAGTAGATGTTGGTTCGAAGTCCGACAATCTGGCCTGTTTTCAGCACACGTCTTAATTCATCCATCCCTTTTTGCGCGTTCCGGTAGGACCGGGTGACAAATTCGCCGCCCAGTCTTTGCGCCGCCTTGCGGAAGACCGCCCCGGGCTGAGACCGATACGTACTGATCGGCAAACCGACCCATTTCACAAACGGCAGATGACCGAAAAAAATGCCGCTCCCGATTCCCAATACCATCGGTTCGGAAATTTCCACGCCTTTGTCCCGGAATAAAGCCGCCGTAACGCCGGTTTCACAATGGGCACAATGCTGATGGATGAAAGGCTTGCCTCCGGATGTTACGTCTGTCTGCATCAATGAATATTCACCTTCTTTATTTTTGCGGTACGGTTGCCAATTCCTGTGTGGTGACAGCGAGCGCCTGAGCGTAACGCTCCAGAACAGACATTTTCAGCTTGGCGAAAATCCCGGGGCGAAAATGCCTTTTCACCCGAAACGCGGCAATCCCGGCCGTTTTTGCCAGAATCTCCGGGGTCATCTGCCGCCGCTCCATATGATACGCCAGCGGACTTTTTACGCCGGCCAGCACGGCCTTTCGCGTTTCTTCCAGGGAAGCCGCCAGTTCATCCACGGCCAGGCCGTTGACGATTTCTTCGACACTCCAGCCTGCGCTGGGCACAACGACATACTTTCCCTCGTCATTGAGCGCATAGCAGGCGCGTTTCTCGCCGTTGTAATACGTTTCATCCTGTGGCACTTCGTTTGCTTTCATTTACACAACCGTCAAGAGAACGTAAGCGACGGAGAACCGTCCGCTTTCCGGAATAAAACAGAGAATCTTCTGGCCTTTCTTTAATTTATCCGAATGGAATATTTCCTCCATCATGACGTAAATGGATGCCGATCCAGTGTTACCCTTATAGGCTAGATTGGTAAACCATTTATCATAAGGGACTTTAAAATTTATTCCTTCCATCGCCTTGTAAATTTTATCCCTGAAAAAATCTGATGAATAATGAGGCAGATACCAGTCGATGTCATCCGCCTGTAGATTTCTTTTTTTGATCACTCGTCCCAATCCGAGATCAACGGTCACCCGGACGATTTCGCGGTTGAGAATGGCCGTATCCTGTTTCAGCGCAAAAAAATTCCCGGCCAGGGCTTCCGCAAGCGATGCCAGCTGCCGCCAGCCGACCAGTGTGCCGTCCGCTTTCTTGACCGCGCCGGCATACATGCAGGTTTCCATCTGTCCGGCGTAAGAGATGCTTTCAATCCATTCCACCTTCAAAGACAGGCCGTTTTGATTTTTCCTGCCGGACATAAAAACGGCGCCGGCGGCGTCGGAAAGCATCCAGCGCAGAAAATCGGATTCAAAAGCCAGAATAGGATGATGCCGGAGATCCGGATTGCCTTGCAGATGCTCGAAGAAATTAGACCGCAGTAAAGAGGAGGCCAGCTCGGATCCCGTAGAGACGGCGTTATTGCTGATTCCCAAGGCCACATTGGCGTAAGCGGCCTTCAAGGAGGTGATGCCGCAAAGACAGATGCCCGCCGTGGTGATGACTTCGCAGGCCGGTATGCCCAGTTCTCCCTGGACCATCAGGCCGTGGCCGGGCAGAATAACATCCGCCATGGATGTCCCGCAGCAAAGACATTCAATATCATTCACCGAGAAACCTTCGTAAGGTTTCAGCCTTTTTACGGCTTCGGCGGTCAACTGCGCATTGGTGTAGTTGAGATCCCCGGTTTTACGGTCTATGGCGTAGTAGCGTTTTTCAATTCCGTTGTTTTTCAGGATTCTGTCTTTAATCGGAGAAGGAATATTTTGAACCGCTCCCAGCACGGTTTCTATTGCGTCGTTTGTTACCGGTTCATTGGGCAGAAACGCGGCGATGTCGTTGATATAAACGTCCATGAATCCCTCTTTCAATTCGGTCTGTGCGGCCGATCATGAAGCCTTTTGACCAGATCGGTAAAAGTACCATAAAATAAAGCTTCGGGCATTTTTGTTTTCGTTACGGCATTGGTGAACGTATAGTAATCCAGATTGCCGATGATAATATCTTTCTTCATTTTCTCATAAAGCCGCGTTCCCGGAATGGGTGTTAAAACCGATATGACCGGGATTTGAATTTTATTGGCGGTAATGAAACTCTCCAGCTTTGCAAAATCGTTTTCGTCATAGTCGGGCGACGCAATAAAATCTCCGACAATGACAATGCCCAGATCATGCAGGATGTCAATCGCCTCCTGAATCACATGGGCCTGGTATTTTTTATCATAGTCGGCAAGGCGCATGTCCTGAAGGTCTTCAAAGCCGACAACCACCGCGTAAAGCCCGATGTCCTTCCAGTTTTTTATCAACCCCGGATTTTTGACAATCGTATCGGCGCGCACATCGGCGAAAAACTTTTTTCTGACGCCGGATTGCCTGATTTTGCCGTAAAGGTCAAGCGAGAATGAAGGATTGCCAAACGTATTGGCATCGACCATCCGGATAAAGGGAATATCGCCAAGCAGTTGAATATCCCGGAGCACCGCTTCAGCGGAATGATTCAGATATTTTCCTCCCGTCATTTTCGGGATCGTGCAGAAAGAACAACGATGCGTGCATCCATAAGCGGTAATGACAAATCCCATCGTCAAGCCAAGATGCTCCAGAAAATACTGATTTCTGTATTTGGCCACGAGATCGTATCGGGGAGGAACTTCGTCCATCAAATCCGTCTTGTCATAATTTCGTTTGACATATTGGAGAGGCTTGCCGGGAGAAGTTCGGGCAATTCCGGCAATGTCTTCTCCTTTCCGGCCATCGGCCAGATGGTTGATCAGTTCGGAGAAACTCTTCTTTCCGAGACCGAGGGCAATATAGTCAAATTCCGGGCGATTGAAATAATCAGGATCGTAGGTGGCGTGATTGCCGCCAACAACAACAATGGAATGACTTTGTGATTTTATTTTACCGGCCAGACGGATCACGGTATTGGCCTCGCAGGTTAACGCGGTAAAACCAGTCACGTCGGGCTGAAATTGATCAAAGGTTTTCCCAAAAGCGTCTTCGGTCTCGCACTTGAGGTCGCATATCATTACGTCATGGTCTGTCAGAGATCCGGCAAGGATTTCCAGATTTAAAGGTTCACCCTTGAAAATCTGTTTTAAGGAAGTGATGCCGTATTCCTCTTCCGGGATGCTTCTCCCACAGTTGGGAGGATTGACCAGCATGATTTTCATCTTTTGTTTCGGCATAGGCATCAACTCTATTGCATGGCGGAATAATGGATTTAAAAAACCCTCCTTTTTAGGGAGGGGTGAAATTGATATGTGCAAACATCCCGTTTTATTTTATTTTCTGCATCGCTTGTTTCAGGTCATCCATTCGGTAGGGTTTCATCATCATGCCGGAGAAGCCATACTTTCCAAAATTCTCCATAACCGGATCATTGGAATACCCGCTGGAAACGATGGCCTTGACATCCGGGTCGATTTCCTTTAATTTTTCAATGGCTTCCCGGCCGCCCATCCCTCCGGGAATAGTCAGATCCATAATAACGGCCTGAAAGGGCGACCCTGCCAATTTTGCGGAAGCATATAACTCAATGGCTTCCATGCCGTTTTTGGCCTGGACAACCTCATATCCCAAAAGTCCAAGCATTTCCGATCCGACCTCCAGAATCATTTCCTCGTCGTCCATAAGGATGACTCTTCCCTGCGGACTGGTTGTTTGATTGATCATGGTTTACTGCTCCGGAATAATTTGTTTTTTCGACGCCTCCAGACAGAAATGGAAGACGGTTCCCGACTTTTTGATATCCTTGTTTTACATCCTCGCACAGAAGCGGTTTCTAATCAACTTCTTTGGCCGTCGGCTCTTCGGAAGGAGGCACGGCAATGTCCTCCGGGACAGCTTTCTCTTTCTCTTTAATAACATCAACCTGCTGATTCTCGACAGGAAACGCAGCATCTCCCGGGGCTTCTTCTTTTTCTTCAATCACCTCATTATACGCTTCAATGACAATTCCGCGGCGCACCATGATTTGATAAATCCGTTCCGCGCGGTTTGCGGCATACCGCGACTTGCCTTTGGGCTGAAAACGCCGCGGATTAGGCAAGGCGGCGGCCAGTGTTGCGGCTTCACGGGCATTCAGATACCGGGCATGCTTGCCGTAATATTTTTGCGCGGCGGTCTCAATGCCAAACAGACCGTCCCCCCATTCGGCAACATTCAAATATAGTTCGATAATTCTTCGTTTTTTCAGATTTCGCTCGATACGCCAGGTCAGAATGGCTTCTTTGATCTTTCGAACCGGGTTCTTGGCCGGCGTCAGATATAAATTTTTGGCCAGTTGCTGTGATATGGTGCTGCCGCCCGCTTTAAACGTCTTTTTCTCGATGTCTTTTTCCAGCGCCTTCTGCATGGCGTCAAAATCAAACCCTTCGTGAGACCAGAATTTATCATCTTCGGCAATAATGACCGCCTTCAAGACAAAAGGCGATATCTGCGAAAGAGGCACCCATGATGTCGAAATTTTTTTCTCGATGCCCTTTGCCCGCCAGACATCTTCCCGGTATTCCATAAAGGCGGTTTTACCGGGAAGATTCTTGGAGAGGTCCGCCACATTCGGATAGAAAAAATAACGCCCGATATCCGCCGCACAGAAGACAAATGCGGCAAGAACGGCCCATAGAATAATTTTTTTCCATTGCTTCATTGTTAATCATTACCTTTTTTCAGTTGCCGCTTCCTATACCTCATTAAAAAGAGAATGCAAAATAAATTTGACAGACCCGGTATTTTTTAGTATGCAATCCAACACGAAGCTGGTGATAAGGTTTTTTGAAGTTAAACTTCGTTTTCTGTGTGCAGTAGTTTATCAATCGATATATACACTTATCGGAATTCGGCTATAATCTGTGCACCGTTAACAAACTGGGGACCCCCCGCACAAGTAAGGAGGTACTACATGTTGAAACGGCGAAATTCAGTAGTTTGGGCGTTATTTGTTCTTTGTTTATTGGTCCTTTGCCATACCGGCGCTGATGCCGCGCAGCACAAGGTTAAAAAAGGCGAAAATCTGGCCACCATTGCCAAAAAGCTCGGCGTCAGCGTGGAGAAAATCAAGCAAGCCAACCATCTGACCTCGAACAAACTCAAACCCGGTCAGATTTTGCGAATCCAGGAAACACAAGTTGCGAGAAAGAAAAGCGTTTCCCCTGTTTCCGTAAAATCAAAATCACTTGCCGCATCTTCTTCCTACACCATCAAAAAGGGAGACACCCTTTCTTCCATATCAAGAAAAACCGGCGTTTCCGTAAAACAGCTTACCGCATTGAATCATGTTAAGTCGAAAAGCCTGCGCGCCGGTCGCAAACTTATTTTGGCCAAAGCCAAGCCGGTCGCTTCTCCTCAGCCTGTTGTCGATGAAAGCGAGGATTTGCTTGGCGAGGATGAAGAAATCAATTCAGCCGAAGCGCTAAATGATATCGTCCTTGAAACACAATCAAGCGAAGAGCTTTTAGGCAAGTGGGGCAGCGCCAGTGAAAGAAAATTATTTATTAAAGTCGCAACCGGCTTCCTGGGCGCTCCCTACCGGTATGGCGGCGCCACCGTTCGGGGGATTGACTGTTCCGCGTTTGTCCGGAAAATGTATGAGTTTTTTGACATTTCACTGCCCCGCACCGCCAGTGAACAATCTCACGTCGGTGTTCGGGTGGACCGCGCTCAACTGATTGAAGGCGATCTGGTTTTTTTCCGGACAAGAAAACCGATTGGCCATGTGGGTATTTATATCGGCAATAATGAATTTGTTCACGCCTCCTATAAAGGAAAAACCGTGCGCATTGACAGTCTGGATCAGCCCTATTTTCAGCAGAGATTTCAACGGGCCGTCCGCGTCAAAGGTCTGGACGACAATGACGGTACATGAGAACATGAGGCCATACTTCATAACACGTTTTTAAAAGACGGGGGCTGAAAGCCCCCCTTTTTTTGACCAAAGATTTGTAAAAAAAGTCTGTATCAGGGAAGAAACTATGGGAAAAAACATTGTTGAAAAAATCCTTGCCGCGCACCTGATTACCGGACACTTAGTCCCCGGTTCGGAAATCGGCATCCGCATCAATCAGACCCTCACTCAGGATGCCACCGGCACCATGGTCTATCTTCAATTTGAAGCCATGAACGTTCCGAAAGTCAAGACTGACCTGTCCGTCAGCTACATTGACCATAACACCATTCAAATCGGTTTTGAAAACGCGGACGATCACCGCTATCTGCAAAGCGCGGCGCAAAAATTCGGCGTCGTGCTTTCGCGCGCGGGCAACGGCATCTGCCACCAGGTGCATCTGGAGCGGTTCGGCAAACCCGGAAAAACGCTGATCGGATCGGACAGTCACACACCCACCTGCGGCGCACTGGGCATGATCGCCATCGGCGCGGGCGGCCTGGATGTGGCACAGGCGATGGCCGGTGAACCGTTTTATCTCACCTGCCCTTCCGTGATTAAAATCAATCTGCAAGGCCGTCTTCAGCCCTGGGTGTCCGCCAAGGACATTATCCTGAAAGTATTGGAGATTTTCACCACCAAAGGCAATGTCGGAACTGTTTTTGAGTATGGTGGAGACGGCATTGCGTCGCTCAGCGTTCCGGAGCGCGCCACCATCACCAATATGGGCGCCGAATGCGGCGTCACCACCTCGGTTTTCCCCAGCGACGAACAGACAAGACAATTTCTCCGATTGCAGCACCGGGAGACGGATTTCCTCGAACTGAAAGCGGATGAAAACGCGGTTTACGCCAAGGTGGTGAACATCGATTTGTCCCAACTGGAACCTCTCACGGCAAAACCGCACAGCCCGGACAACATCGGCACCGTGCGCAGCATGAAAGAAATTGCGGTGGATCAGGTTTGCCTGGGCAGCTGCACCAATTCTTCCTACAAGGATCTGGTAACGGTTGCGAAAATCCTCAAGGGACGCGTGGCACATCCCGATGTCAGTTTTATTTTAGCGCCCGGCTCACGCCAGGTTATCGACAATCTTGCCCGGGACGGTTACCTGGTTGACTTGATCGCTTCCGGCGCGCGGCTGATGGAAAATGCCTGCGGCTTCTGCATCGGCAACAGCCAGAGCCCGAAATCCGGATCGGTATCGCTGCGCACATCTAACCGCAATTTCCGGGGACGGTCGGGAACGATGGACGCGAACGTTTATCTGGTCAGCCCCGAAACGGCGGCGGCGGCGGTGATCACCGGCCGTTTTACCGATCCGAGGGATTTGTCCATGGACTATCCGCGGATTGCGATGCCGGAGCGATTAATTGTTGACGACGGCATGATCCTCCGGCCGGACAAGATACAAACCAAAGTTGAAATTTATCGCGGCCCGAATATCGGTGCTCCGCCCGCAAACTCTCCCCTTCCCGACACCATTTCCGGCACCGTCACCATCAAGGTCGGTGACAAAATCACAACGGATCATATCATCCCGGCCGGAGCGCGCATGAAATACCGCTCGAATATTCCCAAATATTCGGAATTTGTTTTTGAAAATGTGGACGCCTCTTTTGCCAAACGCGCCATGACACTAAAAAACGCAGGCAAACACAACATCATTGTTGCCGGCCTGTCTTACGGACAGGGATCCTCGCGCGAACATGCCGCTATCTGCCCCATGTACCTGGGCGTGCGTGCAATCATGGCCAAATCACTGGAAAGAATTCATACCGCCAATTTGATTAATTTCGGCATTCTGCCCTTGACCTTCATCGACGAAAAGGACTATGAAGCCATCGACCAGGGGGATGAACTGGAAATTGCCGGGGCCGGAGTTGCCATCCGGGAAGGAAGAAATCTGACAGTCAACAACAAAACCAAAGGCACATCCTTTACCGTGAGCTGCCTGTTGTCATCCAGACAAACGCAGATTATTCTGGCCGGCGGCGTGCTGAATACCAATCATCATCTGTAATATTAAATTTATACGGAGTAAAAGTTTCTATGACCCATAAAATTAAAGTAAAAACAACGCTCGTCGAAATGGACGGCGACGAAATGACCCGCATCATGTGGAAGATGGTAAAAGACAAACTGCTTTTCCCCTATCTGGACATGGACATCGACTATTACGATTTGCACGTCAAACACCGCGACGACACGGATGATCATGTAACCACGGACGCCGCCCTGGCGATTCAGAAATACGGCGTAGGCATCAAATGCGCCACCATTACCCCGAATGAAGACCGGGTAAAGGAATATAACCTGAAAAAAGCCTGGAAAAGCCCCAACGGGACGATCCGCGCCATGCTGGACGGCACGGTTTTCCGGAAACCCATCCTCGTCAATAATATCAAACCGGGCGTTTCCGCCTGGAAAAAACCGATCACCATCGGCCGTCACGCCTATGGCGACGTTTATAACAATTTTGAAATGAACATCCCCGGAGCGGGGAAGCTGGAAGTTGTCTTTACGCCGGCAGGCGGCCAGCCGCAAACAACGCTGGTAAAAGATTTCCCGTCAGCGGGAATTGTGCAAATCAACCATAATCTGGAGCAATCCATTTTGAGCTTCGCGCAGGCCTGCTTTACCTATGCGCTTGCCGAAAAAATCGACCTGTGGTTTTCCACCAAGGACACCATCTCTAAAAAATACGACGCCGGATTCCGCGATATCTTCGACCGTGAATTTAAACAGAACTGGCAGAACGAATTTGCCAAAGCTGGCATTGAGTATTTTTTCACACTGATCGACGACGCGGTCGCGCGCATCATGAAGACGGAAGGCGGCATGTTATGGGCGCTGAAAAACTATGACGGCGACGTGCTGTCGGATATGATTGCTTCCGCCAGCGGCTCTCTGGCCATGATGACGTCGGTGCTGGTTTCCCCCCACGGCTGGTTTGAATACGAAGCCGCGCACGGCACGGTGCAGAAGCATTACTACAAGCATCTAAAAGGCGAGGAAACCTCGTCGAACTCGATGGCGCTCATTTTTGCCTGGACCGGCGGCCTGCGGAAACGTGGCGAACTGGATGGCACACCCGAGGTTGTGGACTTTGCCAACCGCTTGGAAGTCGCCGCGCTGGAAACCGTCGAAGGCGGCATCATGACCGGCGACCTCCTGCTTCTGGCCGAAAAGAAAGAGTCCAACCGGAAGGTCAACACGGAAGGCTTCATCGACGCCATCGCGGAAACGTTAAAGAAAAAGCTATAGAACAGATAACTCCTTTTGCATGCAGATGATGTCCCCCTCCGGAGAGACTGTGTCACAATGACATAGGGTCGTCATTCCCGCGGATACCCTAAAGGGCACGAGTGCGGGAATCCAGAACTCATTAATATCTCAGGGGGCGCAGGGGGAGGTTTTTAGAGGATATTAAGCTGAGATTTTCATGTTGAATAAAAACAAAGAACTTTTACCCAATCTGCTGGACTTCACCCTCGAAGAGATGGAGAGCTTTATCGCCCAACTGGGCAAAGAAAAATTCCGGGCGCGCCAGATCATGAAGTGGCTGCATCAATCCGGCGTTACTTCCTTTGACGCCATGACAACACTCTCCGGTGATTTCCGGAAAAAGCTCGCCGCCATCGCCCGGATCTACCGGCCTCAAATCGTCAAAATTCAAAAGTCGCAGGACGGCACGCAAAAAGCGCTCTTAAGGCTGGAAGACGGCCTCTTCATCGAAAGCGTCCTCATTCCCGGCAAAAGCCATTGGACAATTTGCATCTCCACACAGGCGGGCTGCGCGATGGGATGTGCATTCTGTCTCACCGCACGCCAGGGGCTCAAGCGACATTTAACCCCGGCGGAAATTGTCGGACAGCTGATCACCCTGAAACACGAAACACCGGAGGGCGTTGACATCAACAACATCGTCATGATGGGCATGGGAGAACCGCTGGCCAACTACGTAAACACACTGAAGTCGATCCAAATCCTCACCTGCGATTTCGGCCTGGGGATGTCCAACCGCCGGATCACCGTTTCCACCTGCGGGCTGGCCCCGCAAATTGTACAGTTGGGAAAAGACATCTGCATCAATCTGGCCGTATCCTTAAACGCACCCGATGATGAAACCAGAAATCAGCTCATGCCGGTCAACAAAAAGTATCCGCTGCAAACCCTGCTCGATGCCTGCAAAAAATATCCCATGCCGGGACGGCGTCTGCTCACGTTTGAATACATCCTCATTGACGGCATAAATTCATCACGTGCGGACGCGGAAAAACTGGCCCGTCTGCTGAAGGATCAGCGCTGCAAATTGAACCTGATTGTCTTTAACGAATACCCCGGTTCGCCGTTTAAATCACCCTCCCCGAAAGACGTATCCGCGTTTCAGCAGATTCTGCTCGACCGACACTTCACCGCCATGCTGCGCAAAAGCAAAGGCGGCGACATCCTGGCCGCCTGCGGACAGTTGAGCGGAGTGGCCGGAGCGTAAACTGCGACACCGCATTGCAATGACAACATGCGGATCATCAGCTTCATTGAAGACGCGCAAGTTATCCACGATATTCTCACACATCTGGGATTCTGGCTTGTCAGATCACGACCGCCGCCCAAAATCCACGACCCGCCAAACATCGAATACGACACTGCTGATCTTCAAATCCAACCACACACTGATATTATCGGAGCCTCTCCTCGACCTGATCGGGGAGCGACCCAGAATACTCATGGGATAATTACATCCAATCATAACGTCATGACGCATTTTTAAAATAAGGCGTGCTGGAGAGGTCTGGCTGAATTCCGGTCAAATTGGCCTTCTTGGCGTCTGAGCAGACCGAAAGGAGAGGAGATTTCTCAATAGAACGAATGTTGCCAAATACCTTCAGCGGGGTCATCCATACAGCATCCCATATCTTGTGGCCAAATACTTCATGTGGCCAATAACTTCTTGACATACTGGACGGCGTTTTTTATACTTCACGCCACAAAAAGGAAGTTCTTATCAATCAATATCAATTGACCGGGAGCGCATTCCCGCAGGGAGGCGCAATAATAAACAGACACTTTCCTTGCCGGAAAAAGCCGAAGGCTTTACAAAACGCTCCCCTTCGGTTCGGCTACACCTATTGGCGGGATGATTTATAATCTAAATGATTATATCACCCTTCTCAAGTATTTTTTTAACGCGGGAATATATGCTGGCCGTCTATTTCACCGATAATTAATTTCAGCGATGCCTCAGATAAACAATGAACAACGATATAAAAGCAGTAACTGCGCAGAAGATAAAAACCTTTTTACCTCCTTCGTACAACATTTCCTGTCCACCATATACTGACGGGTGTGTTTCGAAAATATACGTGTCCTTATAAATAATTTTTTCGGCGGACTTATCGTGACGAAGGAACAGGTCAATCCCATCAGCGTAATATATTGTTATTAATTCGCCTCTTATGCTATTGAGCTTTTGCTTTAATTCATCAGGTGCATATAAGATATATTTTTCTATTTCGCCTCTTTCATTCCGAATTTTTATTGATGGCACATTTCTTTTTGTTTTTTCAGTATACTTTTCGACATACCCCTGCGAAATTTTCAATAAATCAGGTTTGATCGGCGGATTAAGAAAACTAACCAAACCAAAATGTCCGACTATTGAGCATATAATAAACAAAAAAACGAGTGCTTCCGAAAAGCTGTTTTTTTGCGCCCGGACAAAATAAATCTGATAGACCTCCGTTTTTTTTATTCGCGCTTTCACCCGCGAAAAAAATCCGGAAGACTCCAACAGATCATCTATTGAAGCAGGCTGGCCATCGAATGTATATTCAACAGGAACATCAAAATAATTTGATATTTCTTTCGCTATACCGGCACCTTTTTTTATGTCTATTCTACCGTATTTCCCCAGATCATAAGTTCCATGATTCGTCTCTATAGAAAGTAAATATATCTCGCCGGATTTATTCATGACACGGATAGTAGAACCATTTAAGGAAATTTTTTTTACTGTATGAAATCTTGTCTCTCGAATTTGAAACTTAAAATAACCTTTATCGATTGTCCCGATAATTTTTTTTTGGAGATCAATATAAGCAATTCTGCCGATATAATTTTTTTTTGTCACAAAGAAGATGTACCCAAAACCGGACAAAACCAATAATAAAATAATTATGCTGATTAAACTTTTTGAAATGATGACATAGGCCGCAGACGGCAGCAGAAAAAATATACAATATATCAATATAGTAAATACTAATCGAAATCCTTTGACAAAAAGACTCTCTTGAATAAGTGCTATTTTTCTTGATGATAACACAAGCGCCTCGCTTTTGATCCCTATTTGTCGATATTTTCAGACAGAAAACCCCGAAACTCCGTTCTGGTTTTACATTACATTTTTGTGATGCGTGATGTGCGGAGAATATTACAATTTTAAAATAGTAATGCAAGAAAAAATATTCAATTGACTGCTAAAAAAACAGAGGAGGGATTGCCTCGCCGTCTGAGAGGCGTTTCGTTATAATAATTAAGAGGGGAAATCCACCTCCGTCAGATGAGCGCGCCCTTCGACAAGCTCAGGGACCGCTCCGCCAGCGGAGGACAGCTTCAGATTGCCCCGTTGCGCAAGGCGCGGCTCGCAATGGGTGTAATGGCAGCGGGGGTGGGGAAAAGAAATCAATGATGCCGTTTGCGCATCAGACATCTCCACGCTCTGGGCGGATCGGGACGATTCGAGCCGAAATGGCTGGATACAAGTGAAAGAATTTCAAAATAGGGCTCCACCGCCAGAACGATATCCCATGCAGTGCATTGAGGCGGGCCGGGACTCAGGCGATGCTCATCAGCGTTGCCGACGATGGTCAGCCACAGTCCCGCTTGGTCTAAATAAGCAGCGACATTTTGGGCAAACAGTCTCCGGTCATCATCAAAGCCGAATGCGTGAAAACAACCTCTGTCAAATATAATGGAATAAAAGGGGACGTCTATTTTTCCTTGGAACCATACCCTTTTATGCTGTCTGCTTTATCTTATGACCAGACACGGGCTCTGCCAAACACATGTGATGGAAGTTTATCTCTTTACAATTTCGACAAAATAAACTGATTGACCGAGACACCCTCTTCAGCAGATCGGAGCACCAGTTCCCTGTGTTTTTCAGCGGGAACTCTTAAGGTCAAATTGCCCCGGAATTTTTTTAAACCCAATGGTTCCGGAACAGGCTCACCATCTTCCATAAGCCACTTAATCGACTGGCCGACGACATGTTCGATTTCTCGCAAAGCTTCTTCTATGGTAGCACCGTGCGCAGCAAGCGATGGAAACTCAAGACAGCGCGCCACATGGCATGCGTCTTCCTCTGACCATGCGAGACGGAAGGTATATTTATCAACATTGATTTTATTTCTCATTTTGTTCCCCCATTTTTTCTATAGCCTTCTTAATATCTCTTACCTGATATGGCTTGGCCATCTTGCCATCTTTTTGAAGATTGATTCTTGGATCACCCTTCCATGGTGTCTTAAAGATATGATGGCTGCCACTAATCCTTGGTTCGCCAAAATAGCGGCGGCAGACTGCCAGCAGATCGGCGAACAAAACATTGCGAGGATTATCCAAAATATTCTTTTTCATGAATCTTTCGATAGCACATGTGCTATCACACTGTCAACTACTTCAACACGTTGAAGTCGATCCAAATCCTCACCTGTGATTTCGGCCTGGGAATGTCCAACCGCCGGATCACCGTTTCCACCTGCGGGCTGGCCCCGCAAATTGTACAGTTGGGAAAAGACATCTGCATCAATCTGGCCGTCTTTAACGAATACCCCTGTTCCCCTTTTAAATCACCCTCCCCAAAAGACGTGTCCGCGTTTCAGCAGATTCTGCTGGACAGGCACTTCACCGCCATGCTGCGCAAAAGCAAGGGAAGCGACATCCTGGCCGCCTGCGGACAGTTGAGCGGAGCTGCCGGAGCATAAAGACGGTTTCGGCTCTTCCGGAGCTAATGATTAACAAAACAATCTTTTCTATGTTTTATCCTCCAGCAGATCGATATGTTCCTTGTGCGTGAAGATTTTCAGGATTTCGAACCAGGTGATGCTCACGACCCCGGCAATGATGGCCAGACAGAAATCGATGGCATGCATGGGGGCGAAGTGGAAAACACCCTGCAGGAAAGGCACAAAGATTACAAGCCCCAGGAAGATAAGCGCACCGCCGAGAACCCAGGACAGTGCGGTGTTGCGTGATTTGAAGGACGCGAAGATAGTACGTGACCAGCTCCGGTTGGTCAGGATAAGGCACAGGTTGGAAATAATCAACGTGACAAAGGCGATGGCCCGGGCCTCGTTCAGGGATTGTCCCAGATAGAGGGCTGCCTGATAGACCAGGGCTATAATGATGAGGGCCACAACCCCCTGGGCGGCGCTGATGACCAGGGTGCGCTTGCCGAACAGACGTTCCCCGGGGTCACGCGGCTTGCGCTGCATAATTCCGGATTCTTCCGCCTCGGCCTCGAACACCACGGAGCAGGCCGGATCGATGATCAGTTCCAGAAACACGATGTGAACAGGCAGGAGCACCATCTCTTTCCATCCCAGAAAAACCGGAAGCAGCGACATGCCGGCAATTGGAATGTGCACACTGACGATATAGGCCATGGCTTTTTTCAGGTTGTCGAATATCTTTCGCCCCATTCTGACCGCGGCAACAATGGATGAGAAGTCGTCATTGAGCAACACCAGATCGGATGCCTCGCGGGCGACATCCGTGCCGCGCTCACCCATAGCAACGCCGATATGAGCGGATTTCAGGGCGGGGGCGTCGTTCACGCCGTCGCCGGTCATGGCGACGATCTGGCCTGCCGCCTTCAGCGCGTTCACCAGAATAAGTTTCTGTTCCGGTACGACACGCGCGAAGACATTAACTTCTTTTACACGTTCCCGGAGCGTAAGTTCATCCATCTGTTCCAATTCTTTGCCGGTGATAACCTTATCCGGATTTTCAAGGCCGATCTGCCGCGCAATCGTTTGCGCCGTGATGGGGTAGTCGCCCGTAATCATCACGACCTTAATGCCGGCGGAATAACACATGCGGATGGCATCCGGTACGGTCGGACGGATGGGATCCTCCAGGCCGATGAGACCGATAAATTGAAAGGTGAAATCATGTTGAATGGAAGGCAATGGATTCGCCTCCTGGAAATACGCCTTGGCCACGCCAAGCACCCGCAGCCCTTGCCCGGCCATGTGTTCGATCTTTCCCGCCAGGGCTTTCCTGAGGTTTTCATCAAGGTGGCACAAGTCAATGACGGCTTCGGGCGCCCCTTTGGCCGAGATGACAAAATCTTTCCCGTCCGGCGATTTCCAGACATGTGATAAAGCCAGCAGCTCTTGCGAAAGCGGATATTCATGCACCAGACTCCAGTTGGCATGGAGGTGCTCCGTCCGAGACAGCTTGTCCACCCCCAGTTTCAGCAAGGCCTTTTCCATCGGGTCAAAAGGATCTTTTTTACTGGCCAGAATGCCGAACTCCACCAGTTCATGAAAGGCCTCGGGCAGCGGGATCGGATTTTCTTCGCGAATGGTATGGAATTCATCGCAGGCCATGAGCATGCGGATGGCCATGAGATTCTGCGTCAGTGTGCCGGTCTTGTCCGTGCAAAGCACCGTGGCCGCCCCCAGGGTTTCCACGGCGGCCATCTTGCGCGTTAATACCTGTTTCTGCGATATCCGCCAGGCGCCCAGAGCAAGGAAGATGGTCAGCACAACGGGGAATTCCTCCGGCAGCATTGCCATCGCCAGCGTGATGCCGGACAAAATGCCGTCCATCCAGTTTCCACGCGTCAGACCATAGACCATAACCACGAGGGCGAAGAGAACGAGAGCAATAAGGAAAACCGCCTTGACGATGCGCGCCGTTTCCTTTTGAAGCAGCGTATCCTCCTGAACCACAGTCGAGAGCGCCTTCCCGATTGCGCCAATTTCGGTATGGGTGCCGACAGCCTTGATACAGGTGATCCCCTGGCCTTGCACGACCATGGTGCCTGAATACACACACGGGATATCTTCACCGCCCGGTTTCTCCATTTTCATGCATTCCGGGTCTTCTCCTGCCGCGGATTTTCTGACGGCGATCGACTCGCCGGTAAGCAGCGACTCATCCACCGTGAGATTCCGGGCCCACACGACCACGCCGTCGGCGGGGACGCGGTCCCCTTCGGACAGACAGACCATATCACCGCTTACGACCTCACGGCCGGGGATGCGAATGCGCTCCCCATCGCGGATAACCAGGGCGCGGGGGCTGGAGAGATCCCGCAGGGCATCAAGGGCTTTCTCGGTTTTGCCTTCCTGGTAGATGGTAATACCCATCATGATGAACACAAAACCCAACAGCAGCAGGGCGTCTCTGGGTTCGCCCAGGAAAAGATAGATGCTGCCGCACGCCACAAGCAATAGAAACATGGGTTCTTTCACAACTTCAAAAGCAATGGCAAGAATATTGCGCTGCTTGGAAGACGGAAGTTCATTGTAGCCCTCGCTCTTCAGTTTCTCATCGACTTGAGCGCGGGAAAGTCCCTTGATGTTTTTTGCCTGTTCCTCAGTCAATACCATTTGTCCTCCCGATAGCTTGAAATTGATGGTCACCTGAAAAGGATATTGAATACTTATAAACCATCATCGTTTCTTTTTCAATGTCAGCGCTGCAAACTGAGCCTGATGGTCTTTAACGAATATCGCGGTTCGCCGTTTAAATCACCCTCCCCGAAAGACGTGTCCGCGTTTCAGCAGATTCTGCCCGGCAGGCACTTCACCGCCATGCTGCGCAAAAGCAAAGGCGGCGATATCCTGGCCGCCTGCGGACAGTTGAGCGGAGCTTTCACAACTGGTTAACCTTGGAAATTTTTCAAGTATTCCAAATCATACCTTAACGATAGAACATTCGCCCTACTATGTCTTTATGCATCCGGACGTATTGATCCGTCCAAAGCGAGGAAGACATGTCGTTGCCCGCAGTCGAATACCGGCCACGCCACCCGCAAGATTCGGATTATTACCACTATGTAGAGGACTATTTTGAAAAATTGATAGAGGAATACGATGAGCATTTCTCAAGGGATTACGGTTTCTGGCAGCCTTATATCGAAAAGGTGATCTACCGTTACCTCGACTGCGGTGATCTGAACCACGGTTTTGCCCGTGTGAAATGCAAAGACTGCGGCCATACCCTGAAGGGCACAAGCGAATATCTACTGGCCTTCTCCTGCAAGCGCCGACATCCCCATCTTCATGGGGACAAGCTTTTGCCCGCCCTGTCACCAGAAGCGCGTATTGGAGTTCGGGGAGTGGCTCTGTATGGATGTCCTTAAAAAGATGCTTCACCGGCACTTCGTGTTCAGCATTCCCAGGATTCTTCGCCGGTATTTTTTGTATCACAGAAAGCTTCTTGCAAGCATCAGCCGCTGCGCCTGGGAATCTTTGAAGGCCTTCATCCAGCAGGCCGTAACGGAAAAAGAACCTATCCCCGGCGCGGTCATCGCCGTGCAGACATTCGGCGACTTCCTCGGGTTCAATCCGCACTGCCACATTCTCGTAACCGATGGCTGCTTTTACGGCGATAGAGGAATGTCGCGTGCCCTTCAGGGTATTCGCGTCGCCCCGCCGCTAGAACTTAAGAAGCTGGAAACGATCTTCCGGCACAAGGTTTTCAAAATGCTCCTGAAGAAGGGCAAGCTCACGGAAGAAATGGTCAGAATGCTCAATGCGCGGCGGCATTCCGGCTTCAATGTCTTCTGCGGCAACCGGATATCGCCGAAAGATGATGTGGCAATGGAGAATCTGGCGCGCCACATCATTCGGGCATCGTTCTCGCAGGAACGAATGATGTACTTGGAACAGGAAGGCACTGTCGTCTATACGGCCGAGGACGCTTTCGATGAAGAGGCCGTCTGACAGCCCTAAACTGTTTGCGGCTGCATAGACCCTTTGGAAGGTGATGGAATCCCCCTGGTCTCATCGGCCTGTCCCTGGATGATAATCACCAGTCGTTTGGCAACCTTCTTCATTTGCGCCGATTGGGCGTTCAACTCCTCGGCGGCGCTGGCGGATTCCTCCGCCAGCGAGGCGTTCTCCTGGACAACCCTGTCGAGATCAGTAACCGCTTTGTTGATCTGGCCGATCCCCTGGGCCTGTTCCCGGGATGATGCAGAAATCTCACCGATCAGTTCATCCACCTTGGCGGTACTGACAGCCACCTCGGCAAATGCTTCGTTTGTTTTGACGACCAGAGCAGAACCATCTTTTATTTTTTTTACGGTATCGGCAATTAAACCCGACGTGTTTTTAGCCGCTTCGGCCGACCGCATTGCAAGATTACGAACCTCGTCGGCAACTACGGCAAAACCAGCGCCTGCCTCTCCTGCCCGGGCCGCTTCCACGGCGGCATTCAAGGCCAGTAGATTGGTCTGGAAGGCAATCTCATCTATGGTCTTAATGATCTTAGATGTTTCCAGGCTGGCTACGGATATATCTTTCATCGACCGCGTCAGTTCATCCATGGAGGTATTGGCCTTTTGGATGACTTGATTGGTCTTTTTCATGAGACCATCGGCCTGGCTCGCATTGTCGGCATTTCCCCTGGTCATGGCTGACATCTCTTCCAGAGATGATGACGTCTCCTCGATGGCCGACGCCTGGGATGACGCCCCTTCCGCCAGGAGCTCGGTAGTTTTAGACACCAGGTTTGATGCGGAATTCATTTCGTCGGTCGATTCATTAATCTCATTGGCAATCTGCTGGATCTGTCCGATCAATCTTTTTCCTACGATAATGAAACTGGCGATCATAATCAGCATTCCGAAAACGACCAGAAAATGCGGCCATACGGCGTCGGTACCTACCATCCGACCAGAGACGTAACCCGCCAGGATAACCATCATGATACCCGGCACAAGCATGGTGTATAATTTAAGGATCAATGTTTTCCCAAAGAAAAATCTAAGAATGCCACCAATGATTACAGCCGCAACAGTATAGGTGACCACCTTGACAACGATTCCAATCAACAGTTCCATAACGTACTCCTTTTTTGTTCATATTTGTCATCAGCTATGAGACCTTCGTCCTTTAAGTTTTGAGCTCTCATAATTCAGTTAATGTACAGACCATCCAAACATTTGGAAATTTAAGCGCTGCAATGCCGGAAGGCCCCATTTTTATTACAGCCCCTCAATGATCCAGGTTATCGATTTTGTCGCTGCCCATAACCTTATCAATATCCAGAAGGATTTTTACCGACTGGCCTGTTTTGGCCATGCCGAGAATATAGGCCGTGTCCAGTTTAAACCCAAAGTTCGGCGTATCCTCAATCTCTGTCCCTTTGATGTTGAGCACTTCCGATACCGAATCCACCACGATCCCCATGAAAATTTTATCGCCGCCGGTGGTAATTTCGATCACAATAATGCAGGTGCGTTCCGTATCCGCTGTCTCCTCCATTCCGAACTTGAGGCGTAAACTCACAACGGGAATCACCTTGCCCCGTAAATTGATTACCCCTTTAATGTGCTCCGGCGTTTTCGGTACCGGTGTAATCGGCATTAAACCGATAATCTCCTTTACCTTCAAAATCACGATGCCGTATTCTTCTCCGCCTAAAGAAAAGGTCAGATACTTCCTTTCCCGGCTGACTTGTTGATCAACAACATCATCTTCTTTTTTTTCCGCTAATGCCTGCATTTAATCTTAACCTCCCGTATCAAATAGTAAAGGAAGCGGGAAATCATCACGCCTCCCGATGGATATCCTTAGAAATCTTTAAACCCATCTTTCTCAAAAGGAATCACATCCTGAGGACGAACCGGTCTGCCTTTTTTCAGTTTCGCGGATGGGTCGGCAAGCAACCTCTTGATCGTCGGCCTGACGGGTTTTTGCGCAGCCGGCCTTTTTCCAATCTCCAGGCGTGGATGTAAAAGATGCGCCTTCTCCGGAGTGTCCGGCTCTCTATCCGGCAAAACCAGGACAAGTCTCGGTTCACGGAGGGACTCTTTAAGAAAGATAATTTCCATGAGATCGGTTTCTCCATATTATAACAGATGATATCCTTTCACCCTGAATAATCTCAGGCAGGCATCGGCAACGCCATCGTCATAAAGGATACCCTTGTTCTTCTCGATCTCTTCAAGAGCCGCTTCAATACCCAGGGACGCCCGATAAGGACGGTGGGAAGCCATGGACTCCACGACATCGGCCACAGCCAGAATGCGGGCTTCGATGAGAATTTCATCCCCTTTCAGATTTCGGGGATAGCCTGAACCGTCCATCCGTTCGTGATGCTGATAGACTATCTCCGCCAGCGGCCAGGGAGATTCCACGTCTTTTAACATCTCGTATCCGCTCCGGGAGTGTTCTTTAATCAGAGAAAATTCGATTTCCGTCAATTTAGTAGGTTTGGTCAATATTTCCGAAGGTATGGCCAATTTCCCGATGTCATGGATGATACCGGCCATGCGGATTCCATCAATTTTTTCCTGATCCAATCCCATCTCCGTGGCAATGGTCCGGGCAAAGTCCGCAGACTTTTTCTGATGACCGGCCGTATAGGGATCTCTCATTTCGATAGCGGATATCATGACATTAATGGTGGTGTTAAACGCTTTTCTGAGGCTTTCCAGAGTGCGTCGAAGTTCAATATCCATCCGCAAGTGTTCGGTAATATCCTGCAAAATAAAAATAAGACATTCTTCTTCGTCGATAATAATGGGTCGGGCCGAATAGACACCGGCGCGCACAGAACCGTCACTGCGCCGGAATTCAAATTGACGATTCAGAATATTTCTGCCGGCTTTCAGCTCCGCCACCATGAACCCCCGATTCGATGGATTTACCCAGAAATTCATGGGCGGTTCGGTGGATATTGTTCCAATTACTTCCTCCCGTCTCCATCCGAGTATGTCTTCGAATGCCTTGTTCACGTCAGTAATGATTCCTTCTTCCAACCGGGTGATGGCTATACATTCCGGCGACAACATGTATATTTTACGAAATTTTTCTTCCGCCAGCTTGCGCCGGGTGATGTTCACATTCGTGCCTTCGAAGTATATAATCTTCCCCGCATCATCACGAACCGTATGGATGTTGACGGCTATCCAGAACCGGCTTCGGTCCTTATGATAAACCTCAATCTCGTATCCATCCAGCTTGCTGTGTTCGCCGAGCATCCGCATCATTTCTTCCCTATCATTCGGATTCACATAGAGTTGCTTACCGATATCCGTAACGGAATCGATCATTTCCTCTGGTGATGCATAGCCGAACATTTTCGCCACAGCCGGATTCATGCTGAGAAACCTGCCCTTCGGGATCGTCTGGTAGATACCCTCGGCGGCGCCTTCAAAAATTTTCCGGTGTTTTTCTTCACTGGCTTTGAGAGCCTCCTCGACCTCTTTGCGCTTTGTGATATCACTGTAAACACCTTCAATCCCAACAATGTTGCCTTGTTGGTCACGAAAGAACTGGACCCTGGCGGAGACAATGACCGGTTCGTCGTTGTCCCTGCGTTTGAGGGCGACCTCTAAATTCGTCAGCGTGCCTCTTTCGAGAAGCATTTCCATTTGTTTTTTGAGTTCCGCCGGTTTATATGAAAAATCATCGCTTATGTTTAATCCGATCATCTCTTCTACGGATGAACAACCAAGAATCCGTGCCGCGGAAGGCGTCGTAAAGGTAAGCTTGCCGTCCAAATCGGAACGGAAAACGGCATCCTGCATATTATTGACGAGGGACCGGTATTGTTCCTCACTGACCTGAATATGATTCTGGGCCTGTTTGCGCTCGGCGATATCGCGGCATACAAATACGAGGCCGGAAGGTGTACCGTCTTTGCTGCTTAAGATATCGCCATTCACCTCAAAGGGAATGGCCCTGCCGTCTTTCATGAGGATTTGATACTCCTGCGGACCCAACCTGCGTTCCATCATGCGTGATGCGTTTTGAAGCAACTTTTCATGGTCATCGGAAGCGATGAACATCATCATGTTCTTACCCACAACTTCATCCCTGTTGTAACCGCCGATCTGAAGTCCGTGGTTATTGACAAACAGTATTTGGCCATCGAGATCGGTGCGAATGATAATATCAGGGATCGTATCAACCAGCCTTGTGTTTAATTCCTCGCTTTTTCTCAGAGCCTCAAGCGCAACATCCCTCTGGGACTCCGCCTGTCTGCGTTCGGTGATATCACGGACAATAATTCTAAAACCTTTTGGCTGGTCTGACGAATCTTTCAGTAACGATATCGATGCTTCGATACATCTTTTAGTTCCATCTTTTCTTACAATTTTCCAATCGAATCCTTTTGCGGATTCACCGGTTTTGTAAACTCTGTTAAAAATTTGCAAAACTTCTTTTGACGTTTCCCGGTCTGTAAATTGCCTGCTGTTCATTCCCGTCATTTCCTCTCTGGAATAGCCGAGGAGCAGGCACATTGCATTATTCAAAAAGTTGAATTTGCCGGCAAGATCGACTTCAAAATATCCTTCTTCAATATTTTCAATGATCATTCGATGTCTTTCTTCACTCTGGCGCAGGACTTCGAGCATAGAGGCATGGGATGATTTCGCCCGCTTTTGCCTGTTTATAATTGCAGCTTCTTCCAATCCCCGGACGATGGTCGAATTATGCATGGATAATTTATTTTTCATAGAGATGTCTTCTCTGCCGAAAGGTCTCTTAACCCCAGATACATCCTGATTTGAGAGGATCCCTTTCTCTCCTGTTGAGGAGAGAAAGGGATTTTCCACATCACCCTTTGGCAGGTATATAACAGGGTTAGAAAGTGGTTAATATATGATGGTACTTATCATCCAACGGTATCACCTGACGGGGATCGGGCTGATGCCCGGAGATGACCTTGCCTCCTCTATGGACTGTTTGTTCCATTTACCTTAAATTCCCTCAGCGTAAGCACCACCCGGCTTTAAACGATGTTCAGACTCTTCAGGGCATTTTTCAAAATCTCACTCGAAACCGGTTTTGCAAAATAAAAATCCGCTCCTAAAGCTTGAGCTTTTTCCATGACGGCGTAACTTCCGTAACCGGTAACCAGGATCACATGGGTTTGAGAATGGAATTCTTTGACGTATTTAATAATTCTCAATCCTTCCTCACCGTCCACACCTGTTAACCGGAGATCCACGACCACTGCATTATAGATACTTTTTTTAAGAAGATCCTCAGCCTCACCAAGTGTTTCTGCCGTATCCACCTCAATACTGGGACTCTTCAGCAATTTTTTAAATGCTAATAAGATTGCTTTTTCATCATCAACGATCAAAATTTTCTGGTTCACATTCGGCTCCCGTATTTTTAAGATTAACAAGTCTCTGCCATAATAGAAATGTATATCAAATCTCATGCCAGGATTTTTTTCGTGATTTTTCCTTGTTTTACAAATAGATAGCCGAATGGCCTTAAATGACATTTCTCATTTTTGATAAAAATTGTAATACTTTTCTCAGAAGTGATAATCTTGTTTGGGGAAAAAGTTTAATTGAGGATTAAATCCATACCGGAACCTGTCAACAGGCGCCTGCCGGAAAATCTCTGACGGAAAATAAAAGCCGTCTTCTTATTTGCTGATTATATTATATTTTTTAATCTTACGGTACAAAGTGGGGCGGGATATCCCCAAAACCCTGGCCGCGGCGCTGGTGTCCCCGCCGCATTGTTCCATGATATCTTTAATGTGCAGCATTTCGGCAAGTTCAATTGATGACCCTCCGGCCTCGGATCGGTCTTCGGCCGTCTGTAAATCCAGGCTGATAAAATGCGACGGCTTCAGTATGTTCCCGTCGGAAAGCATCATGCCCCGCTCCAGTATGTTCTTCAGCTCCCTGATGTTTCCCGGCCAATGATAGCTGCGCAAAAGACGCCATACCTCGGGGTGAATTTCAACGTCCGTATAATTAAGGTTCGCCAGCAAGTGACGTATCAGACCGTCAAGGTCCCGGTCCAGTTCTTTCAGGGAAGGCAGAGAGATGGGAAAGACATTGATCCGGTAATACAGGTCCGGCCTGAAGCGTCCTTGTTTGGTGTCTGACAACAGATCCCGGTTTGTGGCGCAGATCAGCCGGAAATTGCTTTGGCGCATTTTGACGTCGCCCATCCGGCGATACTGTTTTTCTTCGATCACTTTTAAGAACTGAGCCTGCACCGTCAGATCCATATCTCCTATTTCATCCAGGAACAATGTGCCGCCATCAGCGACTTCCAAAAGCCCCTGCTTGTCCTGATGGGCGGAAGTAAAGGCTCCCCTGGCGTGGCCGAATAACTCACTGCTCAAAAGGTCGCCCTTCAGAGCCGAACAATTGACCTCCACGAAGAAACCGGAACTGCGGGGACTGTGCTCATGGATCCACCGGGCCAGCACGCCCTTGCCGGTGCCGGTCTGTCCATAGATCATCACGGTGCTGTCTTTGCCGGCGGCCATCCCGGCCAGTTGCAGTACCTTCTGTATGGCCGGGCTTTCCCCGAAGTATGGTTCGAGGCGTTTATCCAGCCTTTTCCTGGTCATTTCTTTACTGCGCAACCCTTTGAGCTCGACACTTTTGCCGAGATAAACATTGAGTTCATTCATGTCCACCGGTTTGGTTAAGAAATTATCTGCACCCAGCTGCATCGCTTTTACGGCCAGGGGCACGTCGCCCCCGCCCGTAATAACCACTAAAGCCACTTCGGGATAGCCCTGGCGGATCTCAGCGATTAAATCGAGGCCATTGCCGTCGGGCAGTGAAAGATCCAGCAAAATAATGTCGAAACAACCCTGGACAAGCTTCTGCCTGGCCTCGGTTATGCTGTCGGCCGTTTGCACTTGATAGCCGGTTTTATTAAGATAGGCGGAAAATCCAAATTGGATGGAAGGTTCATCGTCAATCAACAGCACTATGGGTTTCATTGATGCTCCTTGCTAATATTGATGGGCAGGGTAAACTGGGCGGTACAGCCCGGCGCCTTTTCATTGTTGACGATCTCTATCGTGCCGCCGTGGCTTTCGATGATATGCTTGCATAAGCTCAGCCCCAGGCCGGTGCCGCCTTTCCGGGTGGTATAAAACGGCTCGAAGACCTTGGGCTGATCCTGTAATTTAATTCCCGCTCCCCTGTCTATGACCTTTACCCTCAAATAGTCTTCGGAAGCTTTGCCAATCTCCAGTAATATTTTTTCATCCTGGGGACTGTGCTGGCAGGCATTGTCCATTAAATTGATTATCACCTGTTGTATTTTGTCAGTATCAACCAGCACCGGATCTTCGGACTGTATCTTGTTTGCAAGCTTTACTTTTTGGGACAGTTGGGGATGGGCTTCTATCCAGCAGATCAGAGAAGCGGCGGCGATATCCGATAATAACGCCGTGTTGAGCTGCGAAGGCTGGATAGGCTTCCCCAAATCCAGCAGCTCATTCATCAGATGGGAAAGTCGCGTTACCTGGGACTTAATGTGCATCAGATAATCTTTATAATCGGATTTTTCATCCATGTCTATGGCCATGGCCTCACTGATGGCCTGGATGGCATGAAGCGGGTTGCGCACTTCATGCGCCACGCCCGAGGCAATCCGGCTCATCAGCTTCATCTTTTGGGATTCCACCAGTTCCCTCTCCATCCGCTTTTGCTCGGTAATATCCTGCAAAATAAAAACAAGAGATGCTTCACCGTCGATATTTCCGATGGAGCGGGCGGAATAGATACCGGCACGTATAGAACCGTCTCTTTGCCGGAATTCTAATTCATGATGCAGGACATCCCTGCCGGCGTTCAACTCTGCCGCCATGAAATCCCGATTCGACGGATCCACCCAGAAATTGAGGGGTGGTTCCGTAGATTTTGTCCCCACTGCGATTTCCCGCTGCCATCCCAGTATATCTTCGCACCTCTTGTTGACGTCAATGATGAGACCATCCTTCAACCGTGTAATGAATATTAATTCCGGCGTTGTCATGAAAATTTTACGAAATTTTTCTTCGGATTGGCTGGATTTTTCTTCCGCCAGCTTGCGCTCCGTAATGTTCAATAAAATCCCGTTAAAGACCGTTCGATCTTTGAGGCGCGTCGGTGTGGATAGTCCTTGCACCCAGATCATCTTGCCCGACGGTATGGTGATTCGACCTTCAAAATTCCAGGAAGTTCTTGTTTCCACCGCTGTTTTAATAGAGGTCAAAAATATGTCTCTGTCTTCTTCATAGATGAGAGAAAGAAGTAATGGAAAGATAGTCTCCATATTTTCCTTATCTGCGTTTGTCGCTATTTTCGAAAATTCAGCCATGGGTTCACTGACATAGTTCAATCCGTATTCGCCATCGTCTTTCGCATAGAATTGAAAAATAATTCCCGGCAAGTTTTGGGTGATGCCGCGTAAACGTTCCTCATTCTCTCGCAGTATTCTTTCCGCCTGCCTGCGATCAGTGATATCGCGACCAATACCACGGAAGCCGATGGGAAGACCATGGGCATCCCTTCTCAGGGAAGCATGGAATTCGCAGGTTCGTCTGACGCCGTCTTTTCTGATAATTTCCCATTCAAAATTTTCTTTGAGCGGAGCGCCTGTTTTGTATATTTCCATGTAGGCATCAATGAGCTTTTTCTCTGATTCTTTATCTGCGGTGTATTTCCTGAAATTCGTGCCAATTATTTCATCTCTGTTGTAACCAAAAATCTGCAGAAATGCATCGTTGACAAAAGTGTAATTACCGTCAAGGCCTGTCTCCTCATAACCCTCCTCCATTTCATCAAGGATTGTACGATACCGTTCCTCGCTTTGTTGCAGTTCTTTTTCCGTCCGCTTGCGTTCGGTAATATCCATGGTCTGAGTCAGGAGACAAGTTTCACCGGTGATTTTAATGAGCGACATTGCCGAGAGTCCCCAGTGAATATTGCCCTGTTTATCACGAAATTGTAATTCGACATTAACGGCTGAACCGGTTTCAATGAGTTCCCGCAACATCGCGTCGCGTTCCACCATATCCACCCAGAGATTTAAATCGACTGATGTACGGCCGACGACTTCTTCCCTTTTGTATCCGAGAGAATCAAGAAAAACGTCATTGACATCTATGAAACGTCCTTCACGGGTGGTGGATATACACATGGCACCGGGGCTATTTTTGAAAGCTGAGATAAACTTCTCTTCAGAAGTGCGAAGCGCGTCTTCCATCCGCCTGCGCTCGGTAATGTCTCTGGAAACGCCATGAATCCCGGTCAAAACGCCCTGGTCATTGCGAAGCCCGCTCATAATTGTTTCCATCCAACGGATTGAGCCGTCCTTATGATAATATTCCAGCACAAGGGTCACGGTCCTGTCGGGATTACCGTGACCACTTTCCTCGATGGCAAGTTCCCTAGCCAGGATTTCCAGTCCGAGAGACAATGAAGTAGGCGGCAGTTTTTCTTCAAGAGTCTGATTCTTTATTTCTTCTTGAGTAAATCCAAGCACAGTCTGTACGGATGGCGTGACATAGACTACCTTTAAATCCATGTTTATCACCCAGACGATGTCGGTCATTTTTTCGGCAATCAGCTTGTATTGTCTTTCGCTTTTCTGCAATCTGTCATAGGCTTCTCGAACCGTGCGTAACGGGAAAAAATAGTAAATAAGGAAGATGATAATTCCCAATCCGAAAGAACACGCCCCCACTAAAACAGTCCGGACAACAAGAGGGAAAATGGAGCGCTCAATCTCAATGCTTGCCACTTCCGTACCGGAATCACAAATCGGTTGGCTGAAGGTCAAAACCGGACGCGCCAATGATTCTCTGGACTCTGCGATGACGTAACCATGAAGATCTCTTATTTTACGATTATCACGATGAGTATGATCGAGACGCCGTCCCAGTATTTCCTGAAGGCGGACATCCTCGAATTGCCACGACTTGGGATTATTAACGATGATCGATTCGACCGACTGTGCAGAAAATGCCATTTCGGCGTTGATAACCCCGTCCATGTGTTCGTAGGCAATGATGAAATACATTGCAGGAATAAAAACGGCGATGATGAGGCTGATGGTAATGGCCAGTGAAGATGAAATATTCTTTATGGATTGTTCACATAATTTCATTTATTTTCCATAGCAATCAGAACGCCGTTTTTTTCAGCAATGGAGCATCCTTTGTTCGAGTAGATGAATTTAAGGAATTTTGCGGCGGCATGGGAAAGTTTGCCTGTTGTAACAAAGTTGATGTCCTTGGATAGCGGATAAGTTCCGTTTGCCAGATTTTCCCGGCTCGGATTAACGCCGTTGAGAGCGAGAATATTCAGCGGTAATTTACCAATAAGAACATGAGTCAAGGTTGCAGTGCCGATGCCGCCGGTCGTTCTGGACACCGCCATAATTGATTCAGAATCGGTCATGGCGATCAGCATCCCCCGTCGATCATGTGCTTGGGCAACGGCCCCGGCCATACCCGGTGAAAGTCCCTTCAGTATTTTCATATCTGTTTCCTCATTCGGGCGCAGAATTACTCTAATGGTCTCACCGTTTGGCCATTTCATGGTTTTACCGGAATAAATATCTTCAAGCTCTCTGGTCGAAATATTTTTAGCGGAAACTTTTTTTTCGGTAATGACAACCAGCGGCGTTTTGCCGTAATTCTCCAGTTTTCCACCCCGGGCAATTTCTTCAGGCTTTAAGGGACGAGCTACGATCGCAATATCAATGGCGCCTGCCAGAAGCGCTTTTATCGCCCCGGAACTTCCCCATGACTTTTCCACCTGGAACGATACACCGCGTGTGTTTTTGCCGTAGGCTTCCATGAGAGGTTTGATCATTTCCAGACAGGTTCCCGATCCGTTGATGCGAATGGTATCTCCGGCAAGAATGCCGGGCGGATACGCACAGAACAGTAAATTAATAATAAGGATAAAGAAAAGATTCAGTAGAGTATGCTTCAACCTAAACATGCTATCCTCCTGAATAAATCATTAGACTATCTTATGATATGAACTTACCATATTCATGAAAAGTATATAAAAACAATTTCTTGTCTGTCAATGAAATCTTGGGAAGTTGTGGTTATTTCTTCATGGACATACAAAGCCGTACTCACGGCAGCTTAACTATTCAGGAACGCTGTCTATTCAATAAAAAGTCACCGGATGTATGCTTAGCTCTATTTCACCTTACAGATATGAAGCATATTCCCCGGAACACGTCCTGAATCAAAGCTTGAGCTCTCCCTCATAGAGGGCGCGGCGCCCTGGAGCCATCGCCGCCAGACGCCTTTTTGCCTCATCAGGTGTGACCGCCTCCAGGGTTCCATTCTCATTTTGAACGACAACTCCCCCTTCAGCCAGGTGACTGTATCGTCTTTTCCGTTCCTCCTTATCAGGAACACAGATGATCTGGCAGTTGCCGCAAGTGGTGTAGAGCTTGGTATTCATCAGCGAATGGTATCGTCCGCCGGGCATCTCGGGTCTCCGGTCATAAGCGATGCTGGAGACAACAAGAAGGTTGAGATAGTCCGCATCGTTGTCGGGCATCCGAAAACGCCCGGGAGACCAGGTGGACCACTTCCCCGAGCGGTGGAGCCCCGTGTACCCGCCGCAGACATACTGGCAGCGTGCATAGCTTCGCCTGGCCGCGTAGGAAAATACTTTCCCGCCAAGATGCACTTCCGTCATTTCACTGGGGTTCATCAATTCTGACGCGCAGCCTGCCGTGCACAAACGGCAACCGTCGCAGTAGTTTTCCTTCTCTTCCAACGGGGCCGTGGGATGGAGGTCAGCCGTTGTGACCACGCCCCCCAGGATGATACAGGCGCCATAATCCTTATCGATCACATTTCCGGACCATCCGAAGGAAGCCACGCCCGAGGCCACGGCCAGATAGCGAAGGCTGACCGGAGGATACATGTCAAAGCGCCCCAGGGGCGTGTCATCCCGGTAAACATCATTGGACGCCAGGGCTACCGACGGAAAACCTCTCTGGGAAAGATTGACGGCCAGTTTGACCGCGATGCCGCTCGACAGGCTGTTCACCTTCATGTATTCGCGCTCGTAGGAAAGGCGGTCCTTCTTGGCCAGGAAATCCGGGATATGACGCTGATCAAGCGCCAGGGAGAAAACCACGGCCGACCTGGCCCCGGGCAGGACATACGACAGATCCGTCGAAGGCGGTCCCCCGCACAGGGTATCCAGGGTGGCAATCCCGGATCGGACGGCCCCTTCCAGAAGAGGATATTCCAATACGAGTGTATTTAAATCTCCCATCGCCCTTGCTCCATTCAACGCGGAGAATCGCCGGGTTTCGACGCATTCAAGCTTACTCTTTATTCTCCGCTCGAAATTCCAGCACCCAGACCACCAATCCAAGCAGGATGATAAATCCTACGATAATCAATTCATACTTTTTAACATCATCAAAAAGAAACCGGGCCGCTCCGACTGGAGCGCCGTTATGGCTCCTTCATTACGACTTTGCCAACTGCATTATTACCGTAGGCACTCCCGCAGGATTTAATCCGCCGTTTTTATTGTCGATAAATCCAAAATCGACATATAGTTTTCTTGCGGCCTTTCCTTCAAAACTCGATTCAGCAAATGTTTGGACGAAAATGCTTTCATGATGATTCAGCTTGCTGATGGCGAATTTAAGCAATTCTCTGCCCAATCCCTTCCTGCGGTATCTCTCTGATACGGCAAGCCATGCTATCTCATTTGATTCTTGAGAAATAACAATCCCTCCTTTTAAAGCCCGATCTTTACCATCCAAATCCGCACGAATGCAAAAAGCGGTCTTTTGCGATATCGCTTGTCGTAAAGCATCTTGAAATGGCGCCTCATCAGCCATGGGTCCGAACAGATGTTCAACTTCCCTTGCGAGGGCAATCCATGCATCAAAATCTGCCAGCTCAGCATATACAATATTCATTTTTTATCCAAATCTTTGCTCAGTTTTTGTTGTACCATAACGAAAATATCCGAAATAGCCCAGCGGGCTGCGATCAGCTCTAACGTCGGGGTTAGCGTTTTTATTGCAATTCACCTTTGCTAAAAGCACGCCAGTCGCAGGTAAGGCCGTATATTTTGCTTCCGTACCTCAGTTCCCCTTTTTCCTTATTTACATTTAATTGCAGCGTATTGATTGACGCATTCTTTTTCGATGTTTGAAGTTGAAGAAGGATTGTCATACTTCTAAAATTAGTATCTGCTTTTTTTGTTTTCCAATCTGATTCAATCATTTCATTGTCTATAAACAGGGCAATACCTCCATAGGTACGATCACCGAGATTGTAGTAAACGAATATTCCTATTTCACTATTAGAACATACTACTGCTTCCGTCGCGTGCGCGACCGACTGCATTAAAGTGATGAATGTGCAAATCAGAATAAGGGTAAGTAACTTAATATTCATCATATCTTTATCGCATCGAAAAGCTCAGCCGGAGCGGCCCAGCGGGCCGCGATCGGCTGTAGCGAACGTTAGCCTTCCTCTATATCTTCTACACATGGACCACAGAGCGCCTCACCAGAATAATCAAATACGCTATCATACATAAATAACAACCCATTTAAGCACTGGTTAAGTGAAAAAAGAAATTCATGAACGTCTTCATCTTTATTCTCATTTTCTTCATGCTCTATTACACATCCAAGGCACATGCGAACATGATCAATGCGTGCAATTAAGTATTTTAGTGTATCTGGGTTATTCGTAATGCCTTTAACGTACTCTTTGAAACCATTAATATGCATGCCCAACTGCTCTTGAGGCATAAAATTGGTTGTGACAGCCCCCCATTTTGTTTTGAAAATAACTCCTGTGGCCGCACCACCTGAAGAAATACCTGTGTAGCTTTTAATCAATTCTATAGAATCAAACAATCTTGATCCAAGCATTGATGGGTCAGAAATATAAATTGCACAATTTTTAGGCATCTAGTGCTCCTATAAACGAGGCTAACGGCCTAAATCAGCGGTGGCCATCAGCCATCCGCTGGATTTCCTTGTTAGGCTCACATGTAATAAATTTCAATCTTAAAGCCGCCTTCTGAATATTTCTTCATAAGATACAGATATTTGTTGTTACTTTTTATTTTATTATCAATTGCGAAATGAAGAAAGGCGTAATATCTTTTTTCACCATTTGATCTCGTGGACAATTCTTTCGCGAGTAGGTCTTTTGCTTCAGATATAGTATCAGCCGGTAAACACATCATTTTTAGGTCACATTTAACTGATGGACAATCTTTAGTGAGTAGCCCTAACGAAAGAATATAAGAATAAGAAAATTTATAACTAAATTTAAATTTAACGCCGTCTTTGGAAACTGCTTCGCTCGTGATAGGAATACACATGGTATTTTTAAAACAAAAGGCATCTGTTAATTCCATGGCAGAATTATTACCAAGATAGGGCAGCATATATGAAATTTGATTTAAATTACCAAGATTAACTATGGAACGCTTGAAGGAATCCTTCATTACGCCCGGAATGCATTCAACTGTAAAGGTATCGTCCGGCACATTCCTTATGCAGTCACTTGAACCTTGAACTGTAAAAACTGGGGAATCTATTGTGGCATCACCTTCGTTGGCAACTTGAAAAGAAAGAGAATATACAGATAACTCTGCATCTTTGGGACATAATAGTACCCAATTTGTGGATTCAATAGGATTCTTGAAAAGGTCCTTTTTTAAAAAACATATTGAAGGGCTGGCCTTTTTAAAGGCACCACTTTCTCTAGCTATACGACGACTCTGCGATATTGACCACCAAGTAAAAAATGCACCTAAAATGGCTCCAATAATAATGCCTACTATCCCGATAATCAAATTATAGTCAATTTGCATATTTTATTTCAGCCTAACGAAAAGCTGAGCCGGAGCAGCCCAGTGGGCTGCGATCTGCTCTAGCGCCGGGTTAGCTCCTCTTTTTTCTTTTCACTATTTCTACTGTTTCCGCTTCAAACTCACTATAACTGGTTACATCTTTACCTAGTCGCATGATTGGATATCCTCTAAATCTGAGTTGTTCTTCCTGTTGCGTCTCATACCGAACAAAGCTAAAGGATTCCTCATTAAGACCGACTTTCACGTATCTTCCAGGCGCCAGTTTTATGTCAGCTAAAAACCTATTTGGATAGAGACGTGTAGCATAGCCAATGATTTCTGTTTTCTGTCCTTTGTAGCTCTCATTTACAATATCACGAACATAACTCTGTGTTTCAAGCGTGAGCTTTACTGGCTCAATTTTAATGTCAGGATCAGGAAGAAATTCAATCTTTTCGACGCCACCAATGTTGTTAATGTGATTTGTGATCTGAACAGTTTCTGCGTATATAGCACCAACGAGTAGAGAGCCTTCAACGTGTTCTGTTTTTATTGATGTCCGCTGAAGCAGTTCTTTAGGTGGGGATAAAACTTTTTTAGGGCATACTTAGCAAGTGCACCAAGCCCAAATTTCAACAGCATGGCGATGTTCTGTTGGACAGCCGGATCTGCTACAAATGGGACCAGAGCATATAAATCGGATGACTTTTTCCTATCGGTAATTTGAAGTGATAGCCGTTTTCGCTCTTCCTGTGTTAACTGGGCGTGCTTTTTAAGACGTTCTTGATCATGAAGAAAAGTTTTATGAATAATACGCTGAAGGGCTATAAGCGTATCTCCGAGTTCGTATATTGGCATTGATTGTACATCCAATGATTTACCCGAGAATTTAAGCCACAACATCGGTTCTTTGTTCATAATGCCATCCTTTTTTTGTGTTCATGGAAGCTAACGAGCCTGTAGAATAACTCCCGGAACCAAATTTTTTGTCAATTTTGAGGGTCGTTTTACCTTCGTCATCACACGATCGTCGTTTGTGGGGCATTCTCCGAGGTCGTTTTTTTACGCTTCAACCGCTGAATGCCGCTTTCCGACTTATTCTACAGGCTCAACGAAAAGCTCACCCGGAGCGGGCCGCAGGCACGCGATCGGGTGGAGCGGCTGGTTCGGCCTTAATCTTCTTCAAGTTCTTTTAAAATTTCATGAAATTCTTTTTTCTGTTTAGGATTTAGCCTATAAATTGAAGGTGCCTTGTTATCAATTTCGAAAATTTTTTCAACAGATTCAAAACTATTTAACCAGTTAGATAATAGAAATGCGCCGTATTTATTTCCACCGATGCATTTTTGATATCCTTTTTTTAGGTCGTCATCAATAACAAGACGACTCCAATGATCACCTAATCTATAGGTTTGACATGAATAATTTAATAGATCTGACACTAGCAATATGCCCCCGTAATAGGGATAGTCTTCGGGAAGTAGAGTTATGAGTAATACAAAGCGCGTGGTTTCATCATTTATTTCAATTATTTTTCCAGAAGAATCTCCAAGAGATTTATAAAGTAATATTTGGGATAATATTTTTTACGAACTTTGTCATAATCAGATAGTTTTTCTATAATATCATCCCAGAACCAGATTGCGCACTTGTATGGTCCTGTGCTAGATAATTTTACTGCATATTTTTGAAGTTCTACATCTCTTGGACTTGTAGAAGCTATAATAAAACAGTCTAGTTCAACCTCTAATTTCTTAGACGACTCGTAATCATTTATTATTTTTGTTTTCGTTAGCGGTAATTCAATTGTTGCTTGGACAGCTTCATACTTCTTGTTGCCGCTCCTGCACCCAATAATGTCAATACCATCTTGCTTTTGACCTTGACGACCAAATTCTTGTGCATGTGGGTCTTGCCATATTTCTCTAAATAATTCACATACCATTTTTTGAAATTGGTCCCAAGACTTCAAAGGAGGTATATTGTATTGATCGAATCTCAAGCTCTATCACCAATAAAAGTCATAATTAGAATTTCCTAGTTTGTTTATATCTTCAGCCGAACGTTTAATATACCAACTTGTTTTTTTTCCGATTTTCGGGACGATATTACTTTTTTCTGATAAGAATGAAAAGAAAAAAGTGTTTAATAATCAAACAAGATGAACTTATGATACTTGGTATTTTGTGGCAATATGCCGCTTGAGCCAAGTTGGCATATCCTGGGAAATTTGTCCAAAGGGTCCGGCATTCTGTTTTCCGGCGGCATTGATTTCGGCTGTCAATGGCCGCACGATCAATGCCTTTATGTTCTGTCGGAAACGAAAATAATTTTGCTGCCTGATATTTTAAAACACAATTGGACGCTGTTCGGCTCAGTTCGGACGCCGGACGGCTTTTTTCAGAGGAGGCGTTTGTTTCTTTTGCTTAAAGGGCGGAGGCGTCACGGCCTTTTTTTCTCTCAAAAGCCGGGAAACATCTTTTTGCCGACGCGTGCATTTTTGACCGGCCATCACTACACGCATTCTTCGAGTGGAAAAGTGAAAGCTCTTAACCCGGCGCGCGGATGCTCAACTTTCAGTTTCCGCGCCAGATCGATCAGACGCCCGATATCCTCGTCCGGCACACCCAGCATCAGGGTATTGTTTCTGCCGGGCCAGTAATGCGTATCCAGCTTGGGTTCGCTTTCCAGCCCTTCGCCGGTCGCACCGCGCATTTTCGTATAGGACTTAAACCCGGCCTTCTTAAAAGCGTCCGTAACGCTTTCATCGGAGGCCTCGGCATAAATCACAAAAAACATTTTCATAGGGGTACCTCCCTGGGTGTTAACAAATTATTTCTGAGCAAGTTTCTCTTTTTTGCCTTTTCTGTTCTTGAACTTTTCCTGCCAGTCATCAAAGATATCATAGGCGGACGGAACGACGATCAACGTTAGAACCAGTGATGTTAAGAGCCCGCCAATGACCGAGATACCCATCGGAGCGCGCGTTTCCGCGCCCTCGCCCACACCCAGCGCAATCGGCAGCATACCGAAAACCATGGCGAAGGTCGTCATGAGGATCGGCCGCATTCTCACGGGACCGGCCTGCAATATCGCCTCACGGCGCGACATTCCCCTGCCCCGCAAGACATTGGTATAATCGACCAGCAGAATGGCGTTTTTCTTCACCAGGCCCATGAGCAGAATCAGGCCGATAAAACTGAAAATGTTCAGCGTCTTTCCTGTTAGAAACAAAGCGCCGAACGCGCCGACAAAAGAAAGCGGCAGGGAAAGCAAAACCGTAATGGGATGAACAAAGCTTTCAAATTGCGCGGCCAGAATCATATACGCCATGATAATTCCCAGAAGAATCGCAAAAAGCAGATAACCGAACGACTCCGTCATGGTATCCGCCATTCCATAATATTTCGGCACATAATCAGTCGGCAGAATGCGTCCGGCAATGGAATCCAGTTCTTCTTTTGCCTGGCCCAGGGGTTTTCCTTCCAGAGAAGCAAATACGGTAATGGCCCGTTGCCGGTCAGCACGATTGATGACACTGGGGCCGGCGCCTTCCTCCACCTTGACCACATTGGCCAGTTCAACGAGTTTTCCATCGCGGGCGCGCACGGAAATTCTCTGCATGGCGTTGCTGCTTCCCCTGTCTTCCGGATTCAGTCTGACCCTGATGTCATAACGCTTTCCTCTCTGTTCATCTTTATACCGGGCAATATCCAACTCACCGCTGACGAGCAGGTTAATGGCTTCGGCAACCGTAGCAACATCCACGCCCAAATCCGCCGCCCGGTCGCGATCAATATAAACCTTGAATTCCGGCTTCCCGACTTCCAGCGATGTATCCACATCCACAATCCCCGGCAATTTGGAAAACTCAGATATGATTTGTTTCGCGTATTTTTGCAGAGCATTCAGATCATTCCCGCGAATACTGTACTGAATCGGCACATTCCTTATTCCGCCTCCAACAACTGAAAGATCTTCCGCGGATACTTTCAACCCTGGAATTTGCCGCAATTTCGTTCTTGCTATCTTTTTAATCTCTTCCTGATTGTATTGACGCTCCGCTTTGGGAATCAGGTTGACCATCATCACCGCTTTATTGGGATAGCCCCCGTATCCCTGAACATAAAAGACGGATTTGACGCCTGGTATCTCTTGAATCATGGCCTCCGTTTTACCAAGATATCTTTCGACCTGTTCCACGGAATAATCAATCGGCGCTTCCATCCGAATCAGAAAAACGCCCTGATCTTCAGACGGCGTAAATTCCTTTCCGATAAAAGCGGTAAGTCCCAGGCTTAAAACGAATATCATCAGGGCGGCAAAAAGCACCGTTTTGCGGTAGCCCAGGGTAAATTCCAGAGCCTTCCGGTAAAACGATTCCAGTTTTGTATAATAATGCTCCATCTGATCGCTGATTCCAGTCCAGATGGGTTTTTTGCCATTTCCGCTGCCGCTCACACCCGCGCCCGGAGGATGGAGGATGGATTTTTTATGCGATTTAAGAAAGATCGAAGCCATCATGGGCGTCAGGGTAAAGGAAACGAGCAACGAAACCAGAATAGCGAAAATAATCGTCAAAGCAAACTGAAGGAAAAACCGGCCGATAATCCCTTTCATGAACGCAACGGGAAGAAAGATGGCTACAATGGCAAAGGTTGTCGCCATAACGGCCAGACCAATCTCCGAGGTGGCAAAAGTTGCCGCCTCACGCGGTTCCATGCCTTCTTCCACGTGCCGATAGATATTTTCAATGACAATGATAGCGTCATCAATGAGCAAACCCACCGAAAGCGACAGGGCCAGCATGGTCATGTTGTTAAAGGTAAAGCCGAAGGCGTTGATGAGCGCGAAAGTAGAAATAACGGAAACAGGCAAAGCGACAGCGCTGATTAAAGTTGTGCGTATGTTTTTTAGAAAAATAAAAACAGCCAGAATGGCAAAAAGACTGCCGATGATTAAATGGAACTGAACTTCATCGATCGAACGAACAATAAAAAGCGACGAGTCCACGGCAGAGTTGATTTTCATTCCGGGAGGCAGTGTTTTGTTGATTCTTTCCACTTCCTTTTTGACACGATTGGCTACCTCAACCGTGTTGGTTCCCGATTGTTTCTGTATCGCCATGCCGACGGCCGGAACCCTGTTAAAACGAGACAGGGATCGTTTTTCCTCCATGCCGTCTTCCGCCCGGCCGATATCTTTTATCTTTACCGGAGCGCCTTTATAATAACTGATGATCAGGTCATTGAAATCGGGAATCCTGGCAAACTCCCCCTTAATCCGGACAGTATATTCCTTGGTTTTCGTTTCAATCCGGCCGCCCGGCAATTCAATATTTTCACGCTTCAGGGCCAGCACGACATCGCCCGGAGAAACCTGATAAGCCTGCATTCTGGCCGCATCCAGCCAGATGCGCACCTGCCGCAGGCGCATTCCGTAGAAAATAACGTCGCCGACGCCGTTGATGCGCTGAAGCTGTTCCTTGAGCACTTCATCGGCGTACATGGACAAATCGCGCACCGACCGGTCCCCGGAAAGATTCAGAAACAAAATCGGCGAGGCGTCGGGATCCACTTTGGCAATCTTGGGCTCATCAATATCGTCGGGCAATTTATTTCTAATTCCGGATACTTTTTCGCGCACATCCTGAACAGCCTGATCGATATTCCGCTCCAGAACAAATTCGATGGTCGTACGCGACATGCTTTCGTAGCTTGTTGACGTAATACTCTTGACACCGTTAATGGTGTTGACAGCGCCTTCAATTCTATCGGTCACGTCAACATCCATGACATCCGGGCTGGCGCCTTTCAATGTCGTTGTAACGGTAACAATGGGAAAATCAACTTTGGGAAGAAGATCAACGCCAATATTGGGATAACTGACCACGCCCAGCACCACCAGGGCCATGATCACCATCGTGGCAAAAACCGGGCGTTTGACGGAGGTATCAGCGAGCCACATGGACCTTCACCCCTTCCGACAAATTGTTCTGACCAACGACAACAACCTGTTCTTTTTCTTTCAGGCCTTCCAGAACTTCCACCACTTCGCCGTATTTGTTTCCTGTTTTGATGATTCTTTCCTGCGCTTTATTGCCGTTGACGACAAAAACCCGGACCGTGGGACCGTCATACAAAAGCGCCGTAATGGGCGTTACAATAGCATCCCGCGCCGCCTGGGTAAAGATCTGAACCTTCGCAAAATATCCCGGTTTTAAATAATGATCCCCGTTGGGCACGATGGCTTCCGCCTGCAGCGTCCGGGTCCGTTCCTCCACATTCGGATAAAGCAAACTCACCTTGCCCTTGAATTGTTTACCGGGAAAAGCGTCAACGGCAAAAATAACTTCCTGACCGATTTTTAACCCGGCGACATCTTTTTCGCTGATGGTAAAATTAAGTTTCAGCGGATCAATTTTAATCAACTGCAAAAGCGGCGTTCCGCCGCGGACAAAATCGCCGACGGAAACTTTCTTTTCCTTGACCGCTCCGCGCAGCGGCGAGTAAATTTTTGTTCGCGCCAGCCTGTCTCGAGCAATATCCAGCGTGGCCTTCGCCCGGGCCAGGTCCGCATCGGCCAGCGTCAACCGGGTCGAAACATCGTCAAACTGCTGCCGGGTGATGAGTTCTTCCTGGTACAGCGCTTCTTTCCTTTTATATTCGGCCTTTGCGTTGGCCAGAGAGGCCTGGGCCTGCTTCAGGGCCGCATCCGACCGTTTCCAGTCATTGAGATAGTCTTTCTCATTGATTTCGGCCAGAAGCATGCCCGCGCCGACCGGTGTTCCCTCATCCACCGCAAGCTTCTTAACAATGCCATCGACTTCGGAGCTGACGATGACTTCCTCATCGGCCTTCAGGGTTCCGGTTGTTTCCAGATAAGGCTGAACCTTTTTTATCTCGGCAGGCCAAACGCGGACATTCACCAGCTTCTCCGGCTCCGCTTTCTTTTCCTTTGTGCAGGACATCAAAGACAAGACGGCCAGCGCCAGCAGGACGGCCAGCAACAGATTCCTTAAGATCATCCGCCTTGATACCGGCCAAGCAGAAAAACCTTTTTTCTGAACATTCATATTCCCTTCACCCTCCTCGCAACATGTTGGCACGCATCTCTCGCGTTAATGACCCTCTTGAACAAACCTCAATAATGTGCCGCTTGAATTTCTGACCTTTAAATACGCCAGCTGATAGCCGTATAAAGCTTCAGCCACATTCTTTTCCGATGACAATAGAAGAGCATTGGCATCCATAACATCCAGGCTGGTTGCCAGGCCGTTTTCATACTGTCTTAAGACGGCATTGTAGTTATCCTCGGCAAAAACAAGTTGATCCTCCAGAAATTTCAGCATGCCTTTTTGTGTTTCCAGATTCAGGCAGGCGCCCTGCAATTCAATATCAACATTTTTTTTCAAGTCATCGTACGCCAGCCGCGCCTGCCGCTCCTTGGCTTTTGCTTCCTTGAGTTCAGCCATTCTCAGGCCGCCTTCAAAAAAAGGAAAATTCAGGGACACGCCGGCCAGAACACTTTCCCTGTTAAGAGTTACCGACGTTGGATTTTGATCCGCGCCATTATAAACGGCATACAATCCCACATTAGGCCAGAAGGCGCCTCTGGCGTATTGCACCTGCTGTTCGGCCATCTGTGTCTGCATCTCGTAGCTTTTCAAATCGGTTCTGGAGGTAAGGGCCGTCCGGCGTAAATTTTCAAATGGATCAACATCCGCGGAAGAAAGTTCTTCAGCTTTTAAACGGAAGTTCTCCTCAATCCCCGTGATGCGAACCAGGGCGGCGCGGCTCAACTTGAGAGCATTCGTCGCCCGGAGATAATCCGCGCGGGCGCCGGATAATTCGCCGTCCGCTCGCAGCAATGCCGTTTTCGTCAGCTCGCCGACTTTCACCCTCTTTCCCACGGAATGACGGTATTGCGTCAGCCTTTCCACGTTGGCCGCCGCAATTTCGAGTCCTTTTCTCGCCTTGAGCACATCATAATACGAAGACGCCACCGCCAGGATAAAATCCGATTTTGCGGTCGTGAGATCAAATTCACTCTTCGTGATCGACTGCCCGGCCATTTTTAAGGCATCCAGTTCGCGCACGCTCAAAGAGAAGGCCTGATCCGCGCGGACACCCCATGTTCCTGATTCTTCCGGCTGAATCAGCACACCGGAAACGCTGTACTTGTCTTCGGAAAAACGATTGTAGGTGCCGTAAGCCGTTACTCTGGGCATTAAAACCGCCCAGGCCTTATTCTTGGTCATCTGCGCGATATAGAGATTTTCCTCGGCAAATTTAATTTTTTCGGAATTTTTCAGCGCCTGCTGATACAGATCTTTCAAAGCATATTCCTGCGCCAACCCGTCAGATGCGGACATCAGGGCAACGGCAAACAGAATCATCAGACATAAACAACCTTGCTTCATTCTCAAAAATCCTTTCCTGGGCACAAAAAACTTTGATTGCCGCTTTGGAAGATATCACACCAGCGCCTGTTCCAGCGCCGCCACCAACTGCGTCAGTTGTTCACGGTTCAGATCCAGAGAAACTTTGCCGCCGCCGGGATGAGCAAAAACAAGGGTTGCGCCGGTTTCGGTTTTCTCCGCCTGCCACTTTGTCCCCGCGGGAAACCTGACCTGATCAGACAGCCAGTCGTCGGGCTTGAATTCCGCGATTTGAATCAATACGCCGAAAGCATGACGGGGATGAATAAATATCTCTTTCCAGATGCCTCCCGGATATTCATTGTGACCGAAGAACGGAATGCCGTGCGCTTCCAGATGGCTCATGGCCTTGCGGATATCCGGCGTCTGAAGGGTGATATGGTGGACGCCTGCTTCCCGGGAGGAAAGAAATCCATCCAGAAAACTGCCCGGCGCCGTGGGCGAAATAATCTCCAGCCGGGATAAGTCACCCAGCGAGAAGAGTTTCCAGAAAAATTTTGTTGCGGGATCGGCAGCGCTGGTCCCTTCGACGGCCCCCAGAATTTCCCGGAAAAAATGTTCGGCCTTTTCCTGGTCTTTGACCGCAATGGATACATGGTCAATACGCGAAATCATTTTTCCCCCTTCAACGGATTCACATTATCCATCTTTTTGAATATTTCAACAAAGGGGCCGTCTTCACGCCAGGCATGGCAGGTGTTGGTAAGATATTTTACGACCAGCTTTGCCTGATGGGCGTCAACACCGGATCCCCGCGACTGTCGGGCCGCAATACCCTGAAAGACAGCCGGGGCAATAGCCTGAAGGAGTTCCAGTAAATGGGTGCAGCCTTTGTTGCCTCCAGCCAGTTTTTTTACTTTTGCGGTAAACCCCCGCGTAATGGTCAGGCCTTTGATCGGAGCAAGACATTCCACCGTTTCCCGGCAGAATTCCCTTGGAACCGTGAGCAAACCAACATCAATATCCTCAATGACAAAAGTGGAACAGTTGATCAACAGGCGCAGGCGCATGTGATGAATGGCGCCGCGCGGAAACGTTTCACCGGTCAGCAGACGCGTGTCCTGAAAGCGATCATCCTTCAGAAAGCCCTCCACGATGATCCTTTGTTCATCATATTCGTATGTCGATACTTCTATGCTGCGCGAATGTATTTTTTCGCCTTTTAATTTCCAGACGCTCTGCATTTATTCTCCTGACAAAAGGAATCATCCTTGTGCAAATAATTTTCATTCTTCCCTGATAACTCTGTTAGTCAGAACGCCGATTTTTTCAATCTCGACGCTGATGACGTCACCGGCGTGAAGAAACAGCGGCGGCTGGCGGGTAAATCCGATCCCCTCGGGTGTGCCTGTTAAGATAACGGTGCCCGGCAGCAGCGTCATGGAACGGCTCAAATGGCTGATCGTCGCCGGGATATCAAAAATCATCTCCGATGTTCTTGCGTCCTGCACAACCTGCCCGTTCAGGATGGCACGGATGGCCAGATCGTTCGGATCGGCCACATCATCTTTGGTGACGATCCACGGCCCCAACGGACAGAAGGTGTCAAAACTTTTCCCCCTGGCCCACTGCCCTTTTTGATTGGCGTCAAACTGCCAATCCCGCGCGCTGACGTCATTGGCGCAGGTATAACCGAAAACATAATTCATGGCCTCGTGAGGCTTGATATTTTTCGCCTGTCTGCCGATGACGACAGCCAGTTCCGCTTCATAATCCACGCAATCGGGACCGGCTGCGGGCAGGATAACGGGACTGTCCTGCCCAACAACGCTGCCGGTCGCCTTGATGAACAGAACCGGCTGGGAAGGAACGGACATTGCCGTCTCTTCCCCGTGCTTTTGATAATTGATGCCCAACGCGAGAATATTGACCGGGACAAGGGGAGAAAGCAATTGTCCGATCTTTTCCTCCCGTTCGGTGATTTTATAAGAACCCAAAATATCACCTTCAATAATTTTTGCAACACCCGGGCGGTCCGTCTCGTAAACTCCCGTAAGGACTTCTTTATTTTCCGACAAAAAACGGACTATTTTCATATCATCACGACTCCCGGCCTGGAATTTCATTTTTTCAGCAAAAGGGTTGAGGGTTTCTACCACGACCGGCCCGTGAATTCAACTTTTAGTCACAAGGATATTTGGCCTTGTGACCGCGGAGGCTTTTCCTGTATAAACAAGGAAGAGGTGTTTTGTTTATGACGGATGTAATCAATTATATCAGCACTTGGTCAGTTCTCAAATGGGTGGCTCTCGTCCTGATTGCGGGGTTTATCGGCCAGTTCGGCCGAATGATGGCCGAATCCATTATCGCCAGGGTGCGCAGCCGCCGGGCAGAACAACACCCCCTGCCGGATTACGCAAAATCACCGGAAGCCCGGTCTGTTCCGCCTGCCGGTGTTCCGGAAACAGAGTTACCCAAAAGACCGGTTGCGCCTGTGGACATTCCCGATAAAAAAATGATCAAGGCCATGGCGAAAGCCAGGAAGAAAGAAGCGAAAAAGAAAATATCCTAATCCCCTGCCGTTGGCAGGACAGGCTGCTCGTCAGCAAGCCCCCCCTTTTCTAAAGGGGGGATGGGGGGATTTTTTTTGCTGCCCGCGTAAAGCTCGTATTCCAGCAGGCGGCATTCGATTTCGCCGTTGTAAAAGGTCAACCGGCGCTTGGTGCGCAACCCAACTTTTTTAATCATTTCCAGGTTGCCGGTGAAAATATAGCCGCGGTAACCCCGTGTGATGCTTTTGAACCAATCGCCGCAGCCCTCGTAAAGTGCCTCCAGGCGTTGCAGGGTGCTTGGGTTACCGCTTTTATGGGCAATGTCGGCGGCCTTGCGGAGAATAACTTTCTGTCCCGGTGCGATTTCTTTCCTGCGTTCGGGATGAAGCGTTTTGATTTTTAAAGGTTCCATACGCTCGCCATACGGCGGATTCATGACAATGATGCCGCCGCCTCCCGGGATGGGTGTCTGTTCAAAGGGGCAGGTTATAAATTCAATCAGGTGGTCAACACCCGCGGTCTTTGCGTTCTGGCTTGCCGCCTGCACGGCTGCCGGATCGATATCCGTAGCGAGGATTTTCGACGATAATTGTCTGTAGGATGCGTTGCGGGCTTTTTTGCGCAACTCCTGCCATATTTCATAGGGAAAATCTTTAATGTACATGAAACCGTAATTGTTGCGCCCCAGACCCGGCGCGCGATTGAGTGCAATCAGGGCCGCCTCGATGGCCAGCGTGCCGCTGCCGCACATCGGGTTTACAAAGGGCGTCCTGCCGCGCCATCCCGTTGCCAGAATCAGCGCCGCCGCCAGGGTTTCCTGCATCGGCGCCGCCAGCGGAATTTTGCGATATCCGCGCAGCGAAAGGCGATCCCCGGACGTGTCGATATAAACCATCGCCTGATCATTTCGCCAGTAAACGTGAATAACGGCTTTATCCTTTTGCGGCCCGGAATCCGGGCGGATGCCGCTCTTTTCCCGAATTCTGTCAACAATGGCGTCCTTGGCTTTGAGGTTGGCAAAGCGCGAATCCGTGATCTGCGGATTATCGACCACGGACGTGACGCAGACATAGGCATTGGGCCCGGCATCATGCAGAAGCGTCTCCCATGGGATAGCATTGATGTGTTCATAAAGAGCGGCGGGCGAGATGACCTTGAAGATTTGCAGTTGATACAGGACGCGCTGGGCCGTGCGCAAATGAAGATTGAGCGTCATGGTGTCCGCAAGCGTTCCTTCGGTGGAAATGGCTGTGTCGATTTCATGCAGGACGGGAAATCCCAATGCTTCGATTTCCGTCTTCAAATAAGGCGCAACCCCTTTCGGGCAGGTCACCAGTATTCTGCTTTTCTTTTCCCAGATGGACATGGCAAGGCTTTAACACACCCTGAAGGACTTCGCAATCTGTTGTTCTCCTGTTACGTATCGGCGCCCAGGCGGTAATCGAGCAATGCGATATAACCCAGGGATATTTTTGTCCCATCCGCAAGAGCCTGGGGATTTAAATTATCCGGCACATCTTCACGGGAATGATAGAAACGATAGGTCATATAGAGATCTTTCATCAGGAGAAGCGTAGCCGCCCGGTAGCCCCGGCGGCTGAACGGCCTGGCATCCGTGCCGCCATCAAAAAGTCCCATCGGCATTACCTTCAAAGGATAGCCCAGGGCATCGCAGATGGTTTTTAAATCGGTGCATAACTCCGGGTCGTGTCGCGTACGAGTTGTCAATTCGCGATCCAGCATGACATATGCCCCGTCCCCCAATACGCCGTCATAATTCACATTGGCAAAATAAATTCCCTTCTCTTTCATCGCCTCCAGTTCCCGCGCATGCGAGGTGACATATCTTTCGGCGCCGCGCAGCCCCGCCTCTTCACAGCTGAAAGACAGGCAACGAACTTCCACATGCTTTGGCCGATCATGAGGATTTTCGTGCAGAAACCTGGCCACGCCTATACTGATAGCGTCGCCTCCCAGATTATCCATCGCGCCGGGCACGAGATTGTCTCCGAAAAATTTAAAGGTCGGAAGGGCCGGGATGATCATGACCAGGGGGATAAGACCGATCCACCGCATGATGCTGAAAAAACCGTTTGCCATATCCTTTCCCTGAAATCCCAGGATCGAAAAGATCAGCGACACAGGCATGATGATGCCGGTTAAAATAACGGCGATGGCCAGAAATATCGTGCCGGCATCGTACAGCCTGGGGTGATTTCTGCGGAAAATATATTCCGGGGCGCTGTCCTGGTGGCCGGAGATGAGCACCACTCCTTTGACTTCTCCCGTGGGTTTGAATGTCGCGATGTGGTTTTCCGTGTGATGCTCGGGATACAGGAAATCGATCGTTTCCCGATAATTGAAGAATTCGCCTATCGCCACGATAAACGTCAGCGTCATCAAAACGGTGCCGACGGCAAAGGCTATGCTGCGATACGTCCACAGGAGGTCTCCCCCGGCAATTAAGGGAAAAAGGAAATTGGCTTTTTCCAGAATCACAATAGACAAAAGGGTCAGAACAAGCGAGACCGTTATCCACCCGAAAAATCCGCCGGGCCGGCAGACAAACGGTTCAGCGGTCAGATCTTCGGGACGATCGCAATATTTGCCAATGGCCTTCGCCCAGGCCCTGCCGCGCTCGACTTCCTCGCGATACCCCGGGGCGCCCGGGCCGATATCTTTGCATACATCCTTGATCCACTGAAAAAGCAGGGAGCTATAGACTTTTTCGTCCAAAGCATCTGTGATCTTTCTCACCCGCCGTTTTGCTTCTTCATCCATGCCGGTGCTCTCCCTCATTATATTTCATATTCATATCACATGGTCATCTCTAATCAATGGGCTTAGAAGCATAGGGTATTAAAAGCGGATAGTACTATTTATTGCATTGTTTTCTTTGCTGGTTAAATCATTCTGATTGAACCAGCAAAGAACCGCACTTTACAGGTTTTTCAGGAATTCTTCGACAGATACGCCTGTGCCTTTGATAAATCTGATGGAGAGTACCCTTTTTGAGGTCTTTAGGGTGGAAAGGGACGGTTACTTGATGATCGTCTTTGACGTAGATTTTATGGCTGCCCTTCTGCCGATGACAGGTGAAGCCCATCCTTTCGAGGGCGGAAGTCACCTCTTTTGGAGACAACGAAGGAATAGCGCCACTCATAAGCTGACGCACATCTCTGTGATATGAACATTATCCGGAATAATTTCGCCGTCTCTTTCCTTTTTGACTTCCAGGTAAAGTTCCATAGCCTCCCGAATGTTGTCCATAGTTTCCCGGTAAGTTTCTCCTTCGGAAACGCATCCCGGAAGTCCGGGGACATAGGCAGTAAATCCGCCTTCCTGTTGCGGTTCAACGACGACCTTGTAGAAGTAATCCGACATGACAAGATTCCTTTCAACTATTTAGATTAATGATATCAACGCTTACAGCGTGCCAGAGGTCACCAGATTTGTCAATTGGATTTTGCTTTTCTTTATTGCTGGTTCAAACTTGCAGTTTGAACCAGAACATTTCGGAGCAACCAACATGGTTGCTCCAGCTAAAAAATTCACGAGTACCCATAGTTTGAATGACCAGCGGCCCCCGGTTATTACACCTTATCTATAATTGAGTTTCGAACTGGAAATTTAACATCACCTATGTCGATCGTGAGATGTTTACAATCGCCGCACTGTTCACAGAAGCTGTTGTGATACTTTGCAATCCATACATACTTGTCCCATATTCGTTTGTTCGTTTTACTCGTTTTAAGTTGACGTTCTATTTTTTCTTTATGTGTCTTCAGGTCTCTTTTTTTGGAGAAATATTCTTCTGCAGTAATGACCGTCTGCAAGTAGTCCAAGTAATATTTACCATCAACATCTTTACTAATATACTGAATATGCGGCGTCTCATTATCTTTGAGGGGATAGTAGCCTAACTCTTTTTTAACCGCCTTCTCGGCAGATTTTGCTAAGATTATTCGTGGAACAATGGCGTCATTGCCTTCCGCACCATAGGCTTCGAGTAAGGAATAACCATATACCACAGTTTCATCCATGTATAAATCACCTACCGAAATGCCGCCGCGCACGAAGAAGCCAGCTATCGCAAGCCTCATTTGAAATCGAGATAATTTACGGAATGCCTGATCGAGCTCTTCTGCGCCGAAAAACAAAGTCGGATAGCCTAACACGATATTATCCGTAAATGATGAGACTGCAGAAAAGTCCTTACCACGAATATCGCAAAAATCGTCGGCATGACTGGGATCAACATGCTCGCGGGATTCTTGCAATGCACAATGTAACCTTCTTAGAAGGCTCTCTGCGTTACCATTTTTGTACGCCTTTTTCACAAGCTGCTTATAGCCAAGAATATCTATAAACGCGACTACAGACTTCTTTAATTTTGGTGACTCTCCACCAATAACGTAGGGATTTGAACGATTCATTTAATTTCCTGATTTTGTCTTCACTACAATCTTAGGATACTAGAGGTCACCAGCTTATCCCCTTGCCCCTGAGAAAATCCTGAGATACTATATTACCTAATCGTGAAGCTATTTTATATTCATCAATTGCTTTATTATCTTTACCCAGTTCATTATAGGTAAAGCCTCTAGCTAAATATATCCATGCATTTTTCGGGTCTAAATCGGTTGCCCTGTTGTAATCCTCTATTGCTCGCATGAAATTTTTACTGTGCGCATAAATAATACCACGTTCCCGAAAGGCACCTACCAGATTAGGATTTAGTTTAATTGCTTTGTCATAATTCTGTAATGCCAACTCATACTGACCGTGGCTTCGATAACATCTTCCCCGATATCTATAAATATTCGCATCACCAGGGTCAAGTTCAAGAGCCTTGTCGTAATTCTGTATCGCCTGCTCCCATTTTCCGATTATTTCATATAAAAGACCCCTACACACAAATTGTAGAATATAATTAGAATCTAATTTTATGGATTCTATATTTTCTTCCACTGATTTCGGGTAATACCAATAGTTATATGCCGTAGCTCTTATAATCTTCCTATCATCTTTGCCATAGAAAAAGTCCGTTCTTACGACTGGATTTATCTCAGTAACTTTTTCATAATCTTTAATTGCGTGGTCGAGTTCGCCGCGTTCAACATATGCCCAACCTCGTTTTTTATAAGCCTCGTCATGCTCGGGACTTAATTCGATTGTCTTGCTATAAGCATCAATTGCATCGTTATAATTACCTACATTAAAATAAGCACTTCCTTTTTCAAACAAATCATTAGCCGAAAGCTCTTTTATGTTTTTACTATAGGCATACTTTTTCTGTTCCCTGTTATCGCCCTTTGCAATAGCTAATTCTTTACTGAGCCTTTCGTTTTCTTTTAATAGTACTTCAGAACGTTTTCTTGTCTCCTCCAGTTCTTTGGTCTTTTGACGATCTTGACGCAGAATATCAATTGCCTTGATGACTCCTGTCGAATCCGCAATAATCTTTGCTTTCAGCCTATAGGTTTCACCGTCCCATTTTTCTTCGATTAGCTCTGTCTGGACGATGCCTGCCGTTAAAGTGACAATTTGGTCTTTGGTCAGCTTGAAATTTTGAACTTCTGTTACACTTTCCAGATAGGTACCCAGTTCTTCGAGCAATAACCTTTTTACTTCCCTCAGGGATATCACCCGGCAGGAGTTTTTGCTGTCTTCATCACCGGCCTGGTAAGTGTATTCTTTGATGAAAGTTTTTGTTTCCGCGCGGACGACGGCGGCAGGTAAAATGAAACATGAAATGAATACTGAAACAAGACAGGCGGCTCTGATGATTGATCGGGTGTTCATTGAACGGCCCTCCGTAATTTAGTTGACGTAGGTATTGCTACCATAATTATTGGACAAATATCAACAATGCTTTCAATAAGGAACGCTAATCGTCATGTCGTAGAGGATAAAAGGATTGCAGAAATAATTAAGGCAAAGGACATTATTCTTTTGCAGGTTCAAAATCGCAGGCTGAACCAGAACGTTTCGGAGCAATCAGCATGGTTGCTCCAGCTTAAAAATATCAACAAGCTTGCTTACCTCAGAAAATTGATAAGCGCCGCGCAATGATGACATTTGATGGCGTCGGCGTCTATTGCGTTGCCGCAGGCCTGGCATTTGTCAGCAATTATATTCGCAGGTCAGAATTCGGGGGACACAACACTAAATTCTGCAGAACGGCAAACCCGGTTTAAATAATCCTTATCCCTGTTTCTAAAATTTCTTTTACGAAGTAATCGCTGTCATTAAAATCTTCCGGGCGGTAGGGCATCGGAGAAATGTCACTGTTCACCTGCAATGTAATTTTACGGATTTTATTTCTGTCTTCAAATCTGTTCCCAATAAAATCTTTTGAAACAATCGCCAGATCAATATCGCTCCATTCATCATGCTTTCCAGCGGCGTAGGAACCAAATAAAATCGCCTGCTGAACATGAATGCCGATATTTTCCAGTTGCTCAACATAGGATTTGACGGTTTTTTCTATCTCCCGATCTGCTTTTTGAGCCACGAGTGCATCTCCTTTATCCGTCTTAAATAATCCATTGCGAATACTTTGTTGCATCTGCGGGCGAACTCATTCTTCTCGTCAGGGTATCTGCCTTCCATATTGAAATCAGAAACCTCACTTAGAAAAACCAATTGCTCATCACTCAACTTCATCGTTGTCGATTTGGCAAGTTTCACAAGGTCGTGAATCCTTGGAGCAATTTTTTGGTGCTCTCTAACGTAAATGGCCTTTAATATTTTTTCTAAAACAAGATGCCCGATGAATAAACTCCAAGTGTAATGTCCCTTTTCCAGCATGCTTTCTGCCACAGGTAAATCATTATCTGATTGTGCAAGCCAGTATTCGACGTGCTTTTCCATGACCTTCCTTAACAAGAATTATTGTGTCTTTTTAATAACATGGCCGGGTCATTTGTCAAGGTAAATATTGGCCGGGTCATCTATGCGGAACGAGCCTTAGAGCGACAGTTGCAGGGCATGTTGCGCGATGGCATTTGTTGAACCACAGAACCAGCTAAAGATTATTTATACTGGCCCCCCGGCATACACCGGGCTTCGGGCCGGATGTTTACCCGGCGCATGCTGGACCGGGGTGACGACTATAGCCTGCGTCATGGCTGCGCCGGAGACGTTACAAACGGCGGCAGGGGGCATTGGAGGGCCAGCGCGACGACGCGCAGGAGTTCGCCTTCTTCAAACGTGATCGTTTTATCCGCGAAGGCGCAGTGCGCGCAGGCGTCGATGACGGACTCTTTGATTTTGAAGGATGCGTCGGTCATGTCCGTAAGAGCCCTGTGCACTTTGGCATAAGAATCTTTTTCCTCAAAAACAAAGACGGGTTTCCGGGCGGCCAGTGCCGGGATTCTCGCCAGGCCCGCTTCAAATGCTTTTTGCGCTTTTTCCCGGTCGTCCGCATGTCCGGCGACGGCCAGCGCTCCCAGCAGTGTCACAATATCCAGGCCCACCTGACCATAGGAAAATTTTGTGATGGTGCGAAACAGATCTTCGGATGGGTTCAAATATTTTTCAAGAATCCATTGCACGGACAACTCCAGCAGACTCACTTTACCGTCGGCGTTGATCAGCGAATGTGTCATCAGTAGAAAATTTCTTTTTTCCATGCCGGTCATGCCCGACAAAGACGGCATGGACAGTTCCAGAAGAGGCAGTTTGAGATTGTTGGACAGCCCGGATAACTGCGTGTTCAATTGAAAAACCATATCGGTATTTCCCTGCAAAACCAGCGTCCTGCCCAGCGCATCCATCTGTTGATTACGCGGGGACTCATCGTTGCCGATGAGCAGCGCGAAGACGACAGCGACGGCGCCTTGCGGTGTTTTTGCGGTCTGGCGGATATCTTCCGGTATGGCCGTCAAAATAGCCCGGCTCTGTGCGAGATGATCGGAAGAAGCGCTGCCAACGGCCCCTGCCACGCCGCCGGCCAGTAACGACGAAAGCGTCACGACGGGCCGGTTGTAGCGATCAGTGCCCCCGAACGATTCTGAATACATCGGTTTGAGTGTCTGCGATCCGTTTTTGATTTTTGGAAATTTGCCGTCAAAAGAAGGATCCAGAAGACGGACGCGCGTCACCAGCGGCGGATGCGTGTCCAGAAAGGAAACCCACAAAACGGGATGGCTTTCGCTGAAGAATAAATGACTGGCCTGTCGCGCTTCCGCGGACCGGATGCACGAACCGAAAACGGATCCGCCGATTTTTTTCAGCGCGCCGGCCAACCCCAGCGGATTGCGGGTGAATTGAACGGCGGAGGCGTCCGCCAGAAACTCCTGTTGCCTCGATATGGAACATTGCATCAACCGGCCGATAAACGATCCCAGATAACCGATGATCACCAGACAAATCCCCGCGGCTATGGCCGGCAAACCGGCCCGCAGGGAAATTCTGCCGCCGGAAAGGAATTTCTGACCGGCAATTCCCAGAAAGAGAATACCGAAAAGGATGCCGATCAACTGCACGTTGAGGCGCATGTCGCCGTTGAGGATATGGCTGAATTCGTGGGCAATGACGCCCTGCAACTCGTCGCGGTTCAATTGATTCAGCGCGCCCCTGGTGACGGTCACCGCCGCATCGTTGAATTCCAGTCCGGCGGCAAACGCATTGATATTATATTCCGAATCCAGAACAAAAACCTGCGGCACAGGGATGCCGGAGGCTATGGCCATTTCTTCCACCACGTTCATCAGACGGCGTTCCGCCTGATCCGCTGTTTTTCCTTCAATGCGGCGGGCGCCCAGCATTTCCGCCACGGCGGCGCCGCCTTTCTGCAGGGTGCTCATCTTGTACAGGCTGGCGCCAAGAATGATCACGACGATGGCCATGGACATAAAAATAAAAAACGCCGGATCAAAAAACGTAAACGTGGAAAGTCTCTGATGGTAACTGGATGCTTCGCCGTCGTTAAATGAGGTGTAAGCATGCGTGCTGATATATAAATACCAGGCAAAACGAATCGCCATGGTGGTGACAAAAACAATCACCGATACCGCAACAACAAACAGTATCATCTGATTCCGGCAGCTTTTGCGCGCCTGGGCCTGTCTGGCAAAAAAATTAGTCGAACGGTCGGTAATCATTACTTCCATCAATAGACAGATTAAAATCAGCTAAACGACACCTTGGGGGCTGTCCGTTCCTCGGCTTTTTCCACGGCTTCCAGCAAAGCGGCCGTTTTAAAATCAAAGGTTGACGAAATGATATTGTTGGGGAACTGCTCCCGGTTGGTATTGTAATCGGTAACGGCGTCGTTATAGGCCTGCCGCGCGAAACTGATCTTATTTTCCGTGGAGGTCAGTTCTTCCGTCAGATCGCTGATGGTTTTATTGGCTTTTAAGTCGGGGTAAGATTCCACAACCGCCAGCAGCTTGGAAAGCATACCGGAAAGCGCGCCTTCCGCCTGGCCCAGACCCGTCATGGCCGCTGCACTGCCGGGAGACGCCGCCGCAACTTTGCTGGCGTCAAAAGCCGTGTTGCGGGCTTTGATAACGGCCTCCAGCGTTCCCCGCTCATGCGCCAGGTAGCCTTTAGCCGCTTCCACCAGGTTGGGAATCAGATCATAGCGGCGCTTCAGTTGAATATCAATTTGCGTGTAGGCGTTCATGTAAAGATTGCGCAGCGCAATCAGGTTATTGTAAATCCCGACAAAATAAAAAGCAACGACGGCAATAATAACAACCAGAACGATCAATGGAATCATTTTACCCTCCTTTTTTCCCGGCGCCGGAAAGCGCGGGTTTGATGAATTTCTATGCTATCGATTCAGTTTTTGCTCTTCTTGATATCACCGGAGATTACCAGGTTGTCGCGGTGAATCACTTCATCATAGTCTTTATGTCCCAGAACGTGAGCAATCTGGGATGTTTTCATGCCCAGAATTTTTCGGATGTCGGAGGAATCGAAGTTGACCAGCCCCTTGGCCAGCAGAGTTCCATCTCTGTCCACGCAGGTCACGGAATCGCCCGCTGCAAACTCTCCTTCCACTGCGGTAACGCCGGATGGCAGCAGGCTTTTGCCTTTGTCCATCAGAGCCTTTTTCGCGCCGTCATCAATGATCAATCGGCCGCGGGGACGTAACGTAAAAGCGATCCAGTATTTTTTGCTGGTGAGGCGGGACGTTTGCGGAAGAAACAGGGTGCCGATTTCACGGCCTGCCATAATATCCGAAAGAACATTTTTTCTTTTACCCGGCGCGATGATGCAGGGGATGCCGATGGAGGTGACTTTTTTGGCCGCGAGAATCTTGCTTTTCATGCCGCCTGTGCCGACGGACGACGTTTCTTCCGTGGCTCCCGCCTCGATAGCGTCGGTGATCTCGCTGACGATGGGAATCAGTTTTGCTTTTTTGGATTGCGACGGGTTGCAGTCGTAAAGGCCGTCCGTTGCCGTCAGGTTGATCAACAAATCCGCTTCGATGACATTGGCGATCATCGCGGCCAGATTATCGTTGTCGCCGAACTTGATTTCATCGACAGCGACGGAGTCATTCTCGTTGATAATCGGCGTCACGTGCCATTCCATCAACTTGGTAAGCGTGTTGCGAATGTTCAGATATCTTTGCCGGTCGGTCAGATCCGCAAGCGTGAGCAGAATCTGGGCGACATAAAGGTTGTTTTTTTCAAACGCTTTGGAATAGATGCGCATGAGCCTTCCCTGCCCGATGGCCGCCGCCGCCTGTTTTTCTGGAATACTTTTGAGCTTGCCCGCGATGTTCAGACGATGCTTGCCTGAGGCGATGGCCCCGGAAGTGACCAGAATAATCGAAAAGCCCCGGCGCGTCAGATCGCACATTTCCTGCGCCAGAGATTCGATGATTTTCAGATCCAGTCCGTCAGCGCCGGTGAGTACGGCGGAACCGATTTTAATAAGGATTTTCTTTGCGGATGCCAGCGTTTCCAGACGAATATTATTCATAGCTCACAAGGTTTCAGTATTGCTTAAGAGGGTCACTATCTTTCTTAAAATGTCCTGCAATCCTTCGCCGGTTACTGCGGAAAACGGATGCAGTATTATCCCTTTTTTCGAAAATTGCGCAACCGATTTTTTGACTTTATCCCGCACTTCGGGCAAATCGATTTTGTTGAGGCAGACCAGCTGGGCTTTTTCCAGCAATTGCGGATTATAAAGTTTCAGCTCTTTGCTGATGGCGGCGTAATTTTTCCACGCATTCGTATTGGGTTCTTCGGAAATGTCGATCAGATGCAGCAGCACGGATGTTCGCTCCACATGACGAAGAAACTGAATCCCCATGCCTGAACCGTCATGCGCCCCGGCAATCAGGCCGGGAATGTCCGCCACGACGAAGCTTGGACTGTCTCCGACTTTGACCACGCCCAGATGCGGCGTGAGGGTCGTGAAGGGGTAATCGGCAATTTTCGGACGGGCCGCTGAAACACGCGAAATAAAAGTTGATTTCCCCGCGTTGGGAAAACCGACCAGCCCCACATCCGCCAATAGTTTGAGCTCCATCTTGAGCCAGCGTTCCTCGCCGTCCATGCCTTCCTGGGCAAAGCGCGGCGTCTGGTGTGTGGAGGTCTTGAAATGAGCGTTGCCTTTGCCGCCGATGCCGCCTTTGGCCACAATAAAGGTTTGCCCCAGGCAAGCGAGATCAGCCAGAATCTCGCCGGTTTCAAAATCTTTCACCACGGTTCCGGGCGGAACAATAACTTCCAGATCCTCCGCGCTGCGACCGGTGCGGTTGTTGCCGGAACCGTGTCCGCCGTTTTTAGCCATCTGATGCTGCTGGTATTTTAAATCCAGCAGCGTATGATGGCTTTTATCCGCGCGAAAGATCACATCGCCGCCCTTGCCGCCGTCGCCGCCGTCGGGACCGCCTTTAGGAATAAACTTTTCGCGCCGGAAACTCACGCAGCCCGCGCCGCCATGTCCGCCCCTCACAAATATTTTTGCTTCGTCAACAAATTTCATAAAGTTATCCAAAATAAAAAGGCGCTTGATATAAGCGCCTTCAAAATCTCCAGTATCCGAGCCCGCTTTTTCTATGCAGCGTAAACGCTGACCTTTTTCCGCGTTTTATCCAGTCTTTCATATTTAACAACGCCGTTGATGAGCGCAAAAAGCGTGAAATCCTTGCCTAAACCGACATTGGTGCCCGGATGAATTTTGGTGCCTACCTGCCGCACGATAATGGATCCCGCGTGAATTTGTTCGCCGCCATATACTTTGACGCCGCGTCGCTGCGAATTGGAATCTCTACCGTTACGGGAGCTCCCCTGACCTTTTTTATGTGCCATGATATCCTCCGGCTATATCGAAATCTTATTTATTTTCATGCTGGTTAAGTCCTGACGATGCCCGGTCTTCTTGCGATATCCCTTGCGTTTCTTCATTTTACCGATGATCAGCTTCGGGCCTTTGGTCTGGGCGACAACTTCGCCTGTGACTTTGGCGCCTTCCACAAACGGCTTGCCGATTTTCACGGTGTTATCATCAGATACCATCAGAACTTCATTAAAAACAACCTCGGTTCCTTTATCACCAGCCAGTTTTTCGATAAATACAACATCTCCCTCGCTGACCTTGTGTTGTTTTGCCCCTGTTTTTATGATTGCGTACATATACTTATCCTTCGTTAACGTTAAGGTTGAGACTTATAGACAAATTACGCCTTTTTGTCAATAGAATTTAGCTGTCTTGTAAATATTTTCCGGAGACGTCCTGAAGTATTGATAAGGGATTGACATTACGTTGATTATTTCATTAATATCCCCTCCGGGAAATGAAGGCTTCCTCCGGCCTCAAACAAACGCCTGTTGTATAGACTCGCCATCGCATTAAAAAAAGCGGGAGCGGATGCATGAAACAAAGTATTTTATGTTTTGTGATATTCATGAACATTTTATTCCTGTCCGCATCCTGTGGAAACGCAAGTGAGTTGCAGCGGGAATTTGTGCAGCAATTGCTCATCGCGGAGGGATTTGAACCATTACAGGCAAAAAATCTCCTTGAAGATCCCCGCGTATTCATCCATCCGGATATCGTTATTAAAAACCTTTTCTTTTCCAAGCCCCATGGCGCAAAACGGACGCCTGATATGATGGCGGTTGACCCCCGGCAGATCGAACGCGGCAGGACTTTTATGAAGAAACACGCCGACAGCTTATCCGCTGTGGAAAAACGCTTCGGCGCCTCACCGCGAATCATCACGGCTCTCTTGATCATCGAATCCCGGCTGGGAACCTGTCCAATGCCCTATAATGTGGTCAACGCTTACGCTAATCTGGCCTTTATCCTGGAGCCGAACTATTTCAAAGAAGTTCAAAATCGCTATGGGGCATCCTATCCGCAGCTTTACGATGAAGCGACCATTGCCCGGGCAGGGAAAAAAGCAAGGTGGGCAATCGCCGAACTGTATCATCTTGTGCAAATCGCCAATCACCTTCATATTGATCCTTTGACCATTCCCGGATCATTTGCCGGGGCTATGGGTCCGGCGCAATTCATACCGTCTTCCTTCCGGATTTTCGGCATCGACGGCGACAACGACGGCCTGGCCAGTCCATTGAATATGGCGGATGCGAATTTCAGCATGGGCTATTATCTGAAAAAATACGGCTGGCAGGAGAATGCTTCCCTCCAGCAAAAACGCAAGGCGATCTGGTATTATAACCACAGCGACGTCTATGTGAACACCGTGATGATGATTTATGATGAATTGGGACGATAAAACAACGTTATCCCTGCGGCATGGATAAACCCGAAAATACTGAGATCTTCAATGAAACCATCCGGATGAAAACTATTTTCTTACCACGGATCGACAAAAGCATGATCTGCATCTGCGGGTTTACGGGCAGGAACGGAATTCAAACCCTGCATCAGCCACTGACGCGTGTCAGCCGGATCGATAACTGCGTCGATTTCAAGATAAGACGCCACGTTCATGGCTTTGCCCCGCTCATATAACGTGTGAACAAGATTTTCGTACAGTTCTTCCCGTTTTTGCGGGTCCTCGATGGCAGCCAGCTCTTTTTTGAAGCCCGCCTTGACAGCTCCTTCCAATCCCATCGCGCCGAATTCTCCGGTGGGCCAGGCAACCGTAAAGAAAGATTCATGGAAGCCGCCCCTGGCCATGGCCATGGCGCCAAGACCGTATCCCCTGCGCAAAACAACGGTGAAGTATGGCGCCGTGATATGGGATCCGACAACAAACATCCGGCAGACATGGCGCACCTGCGCGCGCTTCTCCATTTCCGGCCCGACCATAAAGCCCGGCGTATCGCATAAAGAGAGAATCGGCAAACCATGCACGTTGCAAAGCTGCATCAGGCGAGCGGCTTTATCCGCGCCTTCCGCCTCAATTGCACCGGCCATATGCATGCAGTTGTTGGCGATAACGCCAAAGGAACGGCCTTCGATCTTGATAAAACCCGTGATCATGCCGGGACCGAATCGGGGACGAAGCTCCAGAAAAGAATCCTGATCGGCCAGCGCTTTAATGACATTGCGGATATTGTATGCGCGTTTGCGGTTTTCGGGGATCAGATCCCGCAGACGAAGCTGATCGGCAGCTTCCCACTTGGGAGTAATTCCCTGAAAATAAGAAAGATATTTTTGGGCCGCGGCAACCGCTTCCCGGTCATCGGCAACTTCAATATCGACCACGCCGTTTTGCGTCTGGACATCCATCGGACCGACTTCCTCCGGTTTAAACACGCCAAGCCCGCCGCCTTCAATCATCACCGGCCCGCCCATCCCGATATTGGAGTCCTTCGTCGCGATGATAACGTCACAACAACCCAGCAGCGCGGCATTCCCCGCAAAGCAGGGTCCCGACACGACGCCGACCAGGGGCACTTTCCCGCTCAAACTTGCAAACGAACCGAAGGTGGCTAGATCCAGACCCGCCACCATGACGCCGATAGCATCAACATCGCCCGGTCTTCCCCCTCCGCCTTCCGCGAACAATACAACGGGCAGGCGTTGTTCATGCGCCAGTTTCAGCATCCGGTCCATTTTCTTGTGATTAAAAAATCCCTGTGTGCCGGCAAGAACCGTATAATCATAGGCCATAACCATACATCGTGCTTTGTCCACTCCAAACCAGGACCCGTTGACCGATCCAACCCCGGTAATAAGGCCGTCGGCGGGTGTTTTTTCAATTAAATCCTGCTCTGAACGCCGCCCGCGCTGCGCGGCAACAGCCAAAGCGCCGTATTCAATAAAAGAGCCGGAATCACACAGATCCTCCACATTGGCGCGCGCCGTGCGCTTGTTTTTCTGCTGTCTCTTGGATACCGCATCGGGTCGGTTTTCATTAAGACCGAAAGAATGCCGCCGGATGACCTCGGCAAGACCAGGGCGTAATGGTTTTAATTCTGCTTCGTTTTTGCCCGGAGTGGAATTCTTTTCAGATGATGTGTCTTGTTGGTCTTGAGGGGATTTCATATTGCATAACTCCATGGTTTATATCGATCATATCGTGTCGGTTATTACAATAAACCGGGACGTATATCAAGACATCTGATAATGCATATCGCTTTTTTGAACAGGCTTGAAAAATGATTCGCGCTATATTTCATTGACATGCAGAAAACTTATTTATATGCTTTTTCTAAATTTATGTCTTGAATATACCTTCATATAGCAATGGAGCGGCACAAGGAATGAGTGACGAAAAAAACGCTGAAGAAAACACGTATATCACGTGCCCCC